>WBZY01000013.1_pt1 | contig 198235 bp, 164 predicted proteins | sample 5204191 | NCBI WGS metagenome assembly WBZY01 (sample SAMN12344363, study PRJNA552823) | activated sludge metagenome | biome: Activated sludge suspended growth; feature: Anammox Sidestream; material: Wastewater; isolation source: activated sludge from anammox sidestream of wastewater treatment...
CGAGACGTAGACCGCGCCGTCCATGTTGCCACGCACGGTGTAGGTGTGGTCCGCGCTCACCGGGGCGTCGAAGTAGATCGCATCGGAATTGTCGCCGGTGAACTTGCGCGACGGCGTCACGATGCGACGGAACTCCGGGTGCGCGGGATCGCTCTCGAACATCCCCACCAGGCCGCCTTCCAGCATGTGCATCAGCGCGCGGTGGGCATCGACGACGTCCGCGGGGGAGTGCAGGTTCCAGTCCGGCCCGGCCCAGCGCGCGTCGATTTCCTCGAGCAGTTCGATGAGTTCGCGCAGTGCCGTGCGCGACTGGGTCTGGATGGCCATGGGGTTCTCCGCTGTCGAATGGATGGTGTCCGTCAGAGCTCGGTCCGGGTTCCGAAGCGATCGCTGTAGAAGCGTGTCCGCTCGCGCAGGTCCTGCACGTCCAGGCCGAAATCCGCCAGCTCGTAGACCAGCTTGCCTTCCCTGCCGCGCGCGTTGTCCACGGTGAAGCGCTGCATCGCGGCTTGCGTCGTTGCGGGCAGTTCGCGTCCGGCCAGGGCGTAGATCCGCTGCACGTGGCCGATGTCGTCGTGGTTGAACTCATGGAAGCGCACATCGATCGACTGCGCGGCGGGCAGCAGGGCGCGGTCGCGCACGCAGGCCCGCAGCATGCGCTCGATGCGATCGGCCCAGTAGCGGCCGATCGCCTCCGGGCGCACCGGATCGCGGCTCATGCGCGCGCTGTAGGCGGCCATGGTGGCCATCGAGGCGATCGTCGCCACCGGATCGCGGTGCGTCAGCACCACGGTCGCGTCCGGGAACACCCGCATCAGCGGGCCGAACTGCTCGAGGTGCTGCGGCGTCTTCAGCAGCCAGCGCTCGCCCGGTCGCAGCCACTGCAGCACCTTCAGCACCTTCTTCAGGTACGCGTAGTGCGGCGTCTGGTCGTGCGCGAGGTAGTGATCGCGCCAGCGCGGGAAGATGCCGAGGTTCTCGATGAACATGGTCGAGAAGTCGAGCGCCAGCAGGTCGATCTCCTCGTGTGTGCGCTCGGCCTGCAGGTTGAACATCAGGCGGAACTTCGGCATCAGCAGGTCCTGCACCTGCAACGCCTGGCGGCAGCGCAGCAGGCGCGGATCGGTGCCGTCGGCGCCGGGCGCCTCGCCCGGTACCGGCACCGGCTCCACGGCTTCCCAGTACGGCAGCGAGCGCAGCCCGGTGTCGCAGGCGAGCAGGTTCAGCAGGTGCGTGGTGCCGCTGCGCGCGAGGCCCGCGACGATCAGCGGGCGTTCGATCCGCAACTCGTGGATCTCGGGGTGGCGGCGCAGGATGTCCTCGATGCGCAGCCGGTTGACCGCGAAGCGCAGCAGCATGCCGAAGTTCGTCACGCGCCCGAAGGCGCTGAGGTCGCCGTCCTCGCGCATGCAGTCCACGATCAGGTCGAGGCGGGTGCGGAAGTCGTCGCTGCCGAAGTCCTCGAGCCCGGTCTGCGCACGCGCCGCGGCGAGCACCGCCTCGCTGTCGAGCACCACCGGGGTCGCGCCGACGGCGTCGATGATCGCCTGTGCCCCGGGGCTGAAGCGCGGCGTGGCGAGGTCGTCGATGTGGATGGTCTGCTGCATGGTGTCTGCCCCGGCGTGCAACCCGTGCGATCGGCACACCGTACCACAGGCGCTGATCCGCTAGCGCGGGTGTGGCACACTTCGGAACGCCTGTTCATCGCCGGGGACCTCGCCATGACACGCAGTGCGCTGCTGCAACGGATCATCGACGCGGTGCCCGCGGATTTCGCCGACCCCGCCGCGGATTACCGCCAGGTGCGCGCCACCATGGCGCCGTTCCACAGCCAGCCGGTCAGCGCCGAACTGCTGATCGAACGGCGCGAGTTCGGCGGCGTAGGTTGCGGTGTGTACCGGCTGCCCGGCCGGGCCGACGCGCCGGTGGCGTTCCATTGTCACGGTGGCGCCTTCGTCTCGTGTCCGCTCGATCACTACCACTTCTACGGCGAAATGATCGCTGCCCGGACCGGCTGCCAGGTCGTGATGCCCGACTACCGGCTCGCACCCGAGCATCCGTGGCCCGCCGCGCACGACGATTGTTTCGCTGCCTGGCGCGGGTTGCTGCAGAGCGGGGTGGCGCCCGGGCGCATCGTGGTGATGGGGGAATCCTGCGGCGGCAGCCTGGGCCTGGCGATGCTGGTGCGCGCGCGCGAGGAGGGACTGCCGATGCCGGCGGCGTTCGTGTCACTGACCGGCTGGTTCGATCTGGCGGTGGCCGGCCCGACCTTCGTCGAACGCGATCCGTTCCTGACGCCGGAGTGGGTGCGCAACCGCGGGCGCGATTACCTGGCGGGCCGCTTGCCGCTGGACGATCCGCGCGTCTCGCCCGCGTACGCCGCGCTCGACGGCTTGCCGCCGCTGTACCTGCAGATGGCGCAGTTCGACACCATGCGCGAGGGCGTGCTTAAAGTCGCGCTGGCAGCGGCGCGTGCCGGCGTGGCGGTGACACTGGAGACCTGGCCCGACATGATCCACGGGTGGCACGGACTGGTGAACAGCGGGGTGGAAGAGGCGCAGGAGGCATGGGCCGCGATTCGCCGCTTCTGCGACGAGCACATCGAGGGGGGAGGAACAGCATGAACGACACGGCCGTGGAGATCACGAACCTGCTCTACCACTACTGCGAGCTGATGGACTCCGGCCGGCTCGAGGAGGCGGCGGCGCTGTTCCGTCATGCGCGCGTCAAGGTCGCCGGTGACGCGGGATTCGCGAGCGAGGCCGGGATGCTCGCGCTGTGGCGGCGCCACGTCATCATCTACCCGGACGGCACGCCACGCACGAAGCACGTGGTCAGCAATCCGATCGTCGAGATCGACGCGACCGGGCAGCGCGCGAAGGTGCGTTCGTACTACTCGGTCTACCAGGCGACCGAGGGTTTCCCGCTGCAGCTGATCGCCGCCGGCCGTTACCAAGACGAGTTCGAGCGACACGAGGGACGCTGGCGCTTCGCCTACCGCGATTACACGCTGTTCGACCTCCAGGGCGACCTCAGCCACCATCTGCAGGGGCGCGTGTGAGCGTGCCGGCGCGCGGCGTGCTCGACGGTATCCGGGTGCTCGACCTCTCGTGGGGCATCGCCGGCCCGATGACCGCGATGCTGCTCGGCGACCACGGCGCCGAGGTCACGAAGATCGAGCCACCGGGAGGCGATCCGTTGCGTGTGCAGCTCGGCTACCGGGCGTGGCAGCGCGGCAAGCGCAGCTGTGTGCTCGATCTGCGCGACGCCGGGGATCGCGAGACCTTCATGGTGCTGGCGCGCCACGCCGACGTCCTGATCGAGAGCTTTGCGCCCGGCGTCACCACCCGGCTCGGCATCGACCACGCGACGCTCGCTGCGCTCAACCCACGGCTCGTCTATTGCTCGATCACGGGCTACGGACGCGACAACCGCCACGCCGGGCGCCCGGCCTGGGATGCGCTGGTCGCCGCGCGCACCGGCCTGCACTGGGAGCAGCGCGGGTGGCCGGAGGGCGCGGTGCGCCGCATGACGCGCCAGCCCGATCCCTACGCGGAGTTCGCGATTGCCTATCAGGACCTGCAGGGTGCGCCGCGGCCCGGACCGCTGTTCCCGGCCTCGCATTGGCCGAGCCTCGGGGCCTTCTTCGCGGCGAGCACGGCGATCAGCGCCGCGCTCTACGCGCGTGCGATCACCGGACGCGGGCAATGGGTCGAGACCTCGTTGTTGCAGGGCGCGCTCGCCAGCGCCTGCGGGTTGTGGCAGCGGGTGGAGAAGCCCGATGCGAAGGGCTTCGATACCTGGATTTTCGGGGCACGCTCGCCGAAGGGGCATTTCCAGGCGCGCGATGGCCGCTGGATCCAGAACTGGGTGCCCAATCCGCGCTTCATCCTCACGGCGGCGCGCAGCGAGCGGCTGGACGCGACGGCCGACTTGCGGGCACAGAACGACCCGGATCGCTTCGGCACCGGCCCCGAGGAACTGCTGGTCCTGATGCACTACCAACCTGCCCTCGCCGAGGCGGTGCGCAAGTTCACCGCGCACGAGTGGGTCGATGCGGCGGCAATCGCGGGCATGACGCTGCAGGAGGTACGCACGCCTGAGCAGGCGCTCAACGATCCGCTGTTCCTCGCCGACGGCTGCGTCGCGGAACTGGACGACCCCGAACTCGGCCCCATCCGCCAGGTCGGCATTACCTACAGGCTCGAGCGCAGCCCGGGTCGGGTGCGCGGCCCCGCGCCGCGCATCGGCGAGCACACGGCCGAAGTGAAGGCGGAGGCCGCGGCGCTGGTCGCGCGTGCGCCCGCCGGCCTCGGCGCCCGGCCGGCGGCCGCCGGCGGCGATACGCCGCGCGCACCGCTCGCGGGCATCACGGTGCTCGATCTGGGGCTGGCGCTCGCCGGCCCCTACGGTGCGCAGTTGCTCGCCGACCTGGGAGCGAACGTGATCAAGATCAACGCCCGCTACGACACCTACTGGCACGCGAACCACATCGCCTCGCTGGCCAACCGCGGCAAGCGCAGCATCGCGCTGGATCTGAAGGACCCGCGCGGCCAGAAGATCCTGCGTCAACTGGTGGCGCGCGCCGACGTGGTGCAGCACAACATGCGCTACCAAGCCGCCGAGCGGCTCGGCATCGATTACCACAGCCTGAAGGCGCTCAATCCGCGTCTCGTGTACTGCCACTCGCGCGGCTTCGAGCACGGGCCGCGCGAGGGACTGCCCGGCAACGACCAGACCGGTGGTTGCCTCGCGGGCGTGCAGTTCGAGGACGGCGGCATGGCGCGCGGCGGGCGGCCGATCTGGAGCCTGTGCTCGCTCGGCGACACCGGCAACGGATTCCTGTCCGCGATTGCGGTGCTGCAGGCGCTCTACGAGCGCGAACGCACCGGGCAGGGGCAGTTCTGCGACACCTCGATCGTTAACGCGCAACTCCTGAATACGTCCTATGCGATCGCGCGTCCCGACGGCAGCGGCTTCGACCGCCCGCGGGTGGACGGCATGCAGTTCGGCGTCTCTGCGCTCACACGGCTGTACCAGACCGCCGACGGCTGGTTGTGCGTGGTGATCGCCACCGCGGAGCACTGGGACCGGCTGTGCACGGTGCCCGGACTCGAATCGCTGGCACTCGATCCGCGGTTCGCGGATGCAGCCGGCCGGGTGCGGCACGACGCGTCGCTCGCCGCGTGCGTCGAGGCTGCGTTGCGCCGGCATCCGGCGAGCGAGTGGTTCGCCCGGCTCGACGCGGCTGGCGTCCCGTGCGAGATCTGCGATCCCGACTTCGCGCGCGGACTCCACGACGATCCCGAGTTGCGCGAGCGCGGCTGGGTGTGCTCCTACGAGCATCCGGTCGTCGGCCGGTTCGACCAGATCGGGTTGGCGTTCGATTTCTCCGCGACGCCGGCGCGGGTGCAGGGGCCGCCGCTGGTGGTCGGCCAGCACAGCCGCGAGATCCTGGCCGAACTCGGTTACCCGCCCGAGGAGATCGAGGCGCTGTGCGAGGACTGCGTGCTCGCCTGGAGTCCAGGCGAAGCCCCTCGCAGCGTGCGCAGCCCCTGGCAGCCGGAGGCTGCGGCGGAGTGAAGGGCGCGATGTGCTCAGTCGTGTCGTTGCCGTGAGCAGTCAACCGATGTGTCTTTCGACCGACCGCTTCGGTCTGCAATACTGCCCTGGCGCAATCGATCAACTGCAGGAGCCCCCGATGTCCGAACCCGTCTTGCTGGTCCACAAGGATGGACCTGTCGCCACCGTGACCCTCAACCGGCCCGACGCGATGAACGCCTTTTCTGCTGAGCTTCGCCTCGCCCTGGGCAAGGCGTTCCGCGACCTGAAGGCCGATCCCGGAATCCTGGTCGCGATCGTCACGGGAGCCGGCCGCGCGTTTTGCGCCGGCATGGACCTCAAGGAGCTGAGCAGCGGCGGCGCCGACGCCTCCGGCTTCGACCGCAGCGTGGTCGGGCAGGACATGGCGGAGGCCATCGCGGAGTTCGAGGGGCCGGTGATCGCCGCCGTGAACGGCCACGCCGTCACCGCCGGCTTCGAGCTGGCGCTGGCCTGTGATTTCATCGTTGCCTCGACCAGCGCCAAGTTTGCCGATACCCACGCGCGCGTCGGCATTCTGCCCGGGTGGGGATTGTCGGTACGCCTGCCGCGCCTGATCGGCATCAACCGCGCCAAGGAAATCAGCTTTACCGGCAACACCGTCACCGCCGCGCAGGCCCAGGAGTGGGGGCTGGTCAATCGCGTGGTGCCGCCCGGGGAGCTGCTGCCCACCTGCATGGAACTCGCGCGGCAGATGGCCAGCTGCGTGCCGCACGTGCTGAAGGGTTACAAGAAGTTGATCGACGAGGGCTATGGCATCCACCTGCCCGATGCCCTGAAGGCGGAGAAGCTCGCCGGCATCGAATCGGCCAGGCAGGTCACGGCCGCCGAGATCGCCACCCGGCGGGAAGGGGTGTTCCACCGTGGCCGGGACCAGACCCGGCAAGCGGACCCGGAGCAAGGACAATGAAGCCGCTGGAAGGCAAGTCGGTCGTTCTCACCGGTGCCGGTGGCGGCATCGGCCGCCCCACCGCGCTGGTGCTGGCGGCGGCGGGCGCGCGCGTGGTCGTCAGCGACATCCATGAGGCCAACCTCGCGCAAACGCTGGATCAACTGCGCAAGGCCGGTGGCGAAGCGATCGCGATCCGCGCCGACGTCACCCGCGAAGACGACATCCGTGCGCTGGTGCAGGGCGCGGTGGACGCCTTCGGCGGCGTGGACGGGGTGGTGAACAACTGCGGCAACAGTTTTCATAAGGATCGGGACATCCTGTCGATGGAGATCGATACCTGGGACGCGACGATGGCGCTGAACGCGCGTGCGCCGATGCTGTGCTGCAAGCACGCGATCCCCGAGTTGCTCAAGCGGGGCGGTGGCGCCATCGTCAACATTTCCTCCGGTGCTGCCCTCAGCGGGCAACTGGGCATCCCGGCCTACAGCGCCGCAAAGGCGGCCGTGATCTCGCTGACGCGTTCCGTGGCGACGCTCTACGGCGCCGAGGGCATCCGCTGCAACGCGATCGCGCCCGGCCTGATCCTCCACGACCGCCTGGCCGCGGTGTTTCCCCCGGAGCAGGTTCGCGTCGACGCCGAGAACATCCTGAGCCCGCGCGCCGGAACCCCGGAAGACATCGCGCACGCGGTAGTCTTCCTGCTCTCCGACGCCGCCGCGTTCATCAACGCGCACGTGATGCCGGTCGACGGCGGGCTGCTGGCCCACACGCCGACCTATGCCCAGACCCGCGCGATGGGGTCGGCGGGGCCGAACACGGTTCAGGAGAGCTGAGTCGGGGCCGCCAGCCGCCCGATATGAGTCCGGAACCCCTCGGCGATGTCGAGCGGGTGCGATTTTGGGCTGCCGTGCCCGCCTCCGGGGACGAGTTCGACGGCCGCCTTGGGCACCCGCCGGGCGATTGCGTACGTGACCTCGTGAAACCAGGGCAGGGTCGCTGTGCCGAGCGACAGCGTCACCGGACAGGGAGCGCACGCCAGGCGGTCGATGTCGACAGCCAGCCGCTGCGGATCGCGCGACTGATCGAGCCAGGTGTCGGCGTTGGCGAGCATGATCGCGCGATCGGCCTCGTCGAACAGCGCACTCCAGCTCCCGTCGCCGAACGCGACCTGCTCGATGAAGTGGACCGTACCGGCCTCGACCTCACCTGCATCCAGCAGCTCGGCCGCGCGCAGCAGCTGCGCCTTCGACGCGGCGAGCAGATCGGGGTGCTGCTCCGCCAGCAGCGCGAACACCGGCGGCTCGTGGAGGTACAGGCTGGTGACGAGTTCGGGATGCGAGGTCGCCAGCACGATGGCGATACAGGCACCGTAGGAGTGGCCAACCACGTGCGTCGGGCCCAGTTCGAGCGCACGGATCAACGCCGCGGCGTCGGACACGTCGTCGAGGATCGTGCCCTGGCCGGGAACATCGCTGCTCGCGCTGTGGCCGCGCCGGTCGTACGTCACTACCCGGTGTTCGGAGCGCAGCGCGTTCGCTATCGCGTCCCAGCTGCGGTGGTCGTCCCAGGAGCCGTGGATGCAGAGGACCGCGTCGCCGGTGCCGGCGTCGGTGGTCGCCAGCCGCACGGGGCCGACCGGAACCCATCGTAGAGGGGCGTGTGCTGCGATGGTCGGCATGGTTCTGTGCTCCGATGGCGCCCGGCTTCGGCGACGAGTGTGCCATGTTTCCCGGCGGCCGCGGTGTGGACCGGGTTTCACGCGACACCGATTCACGCTACGTTGGCGCCGGCGTTTCCGCGCACACTTCCCGACAGTAGAGGTTTCCCGATGAGTGATACGGTGCTGCATCGGCGCGACGGCGCGCTGCTGGTCCTGACCCTGAACCGGCCAGCGAAGAAGAACGCGTTCAGCGACGAGCAGTGGGTTGCCTTGCGCGAGGCGCTGCGCGAGGCCGGTGCCGACGACGGCGTGCGCGCCGTGCTGCTCACCGGCGCCGGCGGCAACTTCTGTTCCGGCGTCGACATCAACGACATGGTCGCGGCCGGCGCCGATCACCCCTTCGAGAGTTGCGCGCGCGCAGTGGCCTTTTTCGAGAAACCGCTGCTCGCCGCCGCCACCGGGGTGGCGGTCGGTGGCGGCGCGACACTGTTGCTGCATTGCGACGTGATCTATGTGGGTAGCAGTCTCCGCATGCGATTTCCGTTCGTCAACCTCGGGCTGGTGCCCGAGTTCGCCAGCAGCTACATGCTGCAGGCCATCGTGGGTGCCCGGCAGGCGGCCGAGCTGATGTACACCGCGGAGTGGATCGATGGCGAGCGGGCGGTGGCCACCGGGATCGCCACCGCGTGCTTCGCCGACGAACTGGTGCTGGAGCGCGCGCTGGCGAAAGGCCGCGAGATCGCGCAATGGCCGCTGAATGCGCTGCGCGAGACCAAGCGCACCCTGAAGAGCCACCAGCGCGAGGCTCTGGAGCGCGCGTTTCGCGTCGAGACCGAGGGCATGCTCAGGCAGGCGCGCTCGCCGGAGAACATCGAGGCGATGATGGCCTTCCTGGAGAAGCGCGCGCCGAGGTGGTGAGCGAACGGGGGCGAGGCCTGCGCCACGAGCCCGCCAGGACTCGTGCGGACCGACAAAGGCGGCTTATGCTTGACGCACGCGGCGGCGGATCGCCTGCCGCACATCCTTCGACCACCCTGGAGCGAATCCATGACCGATCACGCGAGCGCGCTCGAGGACCTGGACCACGCAGCCTTCGAGGCGCGGCAGATCGCGGGCATCCGCGCGTGGGCGGCGAAGCATCTCGACGGCGAAGTCGAGGAGATCGTGCGCCTCGAGCGTTGGCGGCCGCAGTGGAAGCTCAGGTACCGCAACGCGCAAGGAAGCCATGCCGTGCTCTTGCGCGGCAATCGTCCGGTCGCCGGCGAGCACGACCTGCGCTTCGAGATGGAGGTCATGCAGGTGCTCGAAGCCAACGGCATCCGGGTGCCGCATATCCACGGCTGGGTCGATTTCCCCAAGGCCTTCGTGATGGACTGGGTCCAGACCGACGATCGCGCGCCGGGCATGGTGCACACGGCAATCGAAAACCCGGACACGCTGAGCGGGGAGCGCTGGCAGGCGTTGCTCGCGTACATGGGGCATCTGGCGCGGATCCACGAAGTCCCCGTCAGCGCGTTCCGGCACATCCGGCAACTCAGCCGGCCGCCGCAGACGCCACGCGAGATCGCACTTCACCAGTCGGAACGCATGTACCGGATCGGCGTGAAGACGGGCAACAACGACACCGTCGTCGAGTTCCTGCAGACCTGGCTGCGACGCAACGTGCCCGCGCATCGCACCGAGGCCCGCTTCATCGCCGGCGACGCCGGCCAGTTCATGTCGGCCGGCACCGAGGTGCTGGCGGTGATGGACTTCGAGATCGCCAACATCGGCGACACCCATTGGGACCTTGCGTGCTTCCGGGGCCGCCATCCGCTCGAGAACGTGGGGGACATCCCGGCGCTGTATCGCCGCTACGAGGAGGCGAGCGGCACCGGGGTCGATCTGCGCGTGGTCGGCTACCACACCGTGGCCTTCCTGCAGCTCTCGGGTATCGGGGCCAAGATGTTCATGACTCCCGAAACACGCGGAGGCAACTGGATCGAAGGCGCGCTGGAGTACTCCAGCATCATGCGCCGCGCCTTCGAGGCGATCGCCGAACTGCAGGAGATCGAGCTCGATTTCGACCTCCATCTGCCCGCGCCGGTGATGCAGGACTGGGAAGACTCGGGCCTTCGCAAGCTGCTGATCGACATCGAACGCCTGCCGACCTCCAGCGCGTTCCAGCCATGGGAGAAGAAACTCATGGCCGACATCCCGCGCTTCCTGCTCGGCTATGCGCGTCATCGCGACTGGTTCGAGCGCGAAGCCGTGAACGAGATCAGCCGTGTCACCGGCGCCGCCCACGCCTCGCTGGCCGAGGCCGACCGGGCGCTGTTCGACGTGATCGCGCAGGACGATGCGGCCCGCGACGCGCTGATCGTGCCGATCATGCACCGGCGCCTGCTCCGCCTCGGCATGATCCTGGCGGGCAGCGACCCGGACTTCGGCAACCCGCTCTTCCACCGGCTCGACCCGATCCTCGATCGCGCCGGATCGATGTCCTGATCACGATGCGGCGCGCGGGCGGCCGCTGAGCGTTCCCGTTCCGGTCGTGCCTCAGCTGGCTGCCGCGGTGCCGAAGCGGCGCAGGCGCAGCGCGTTGGCGAGCACGAACACGCTCGACATCGACATCGCCCCGGCGGCGAACACCGGCGACAGCAGTGCGCCGAAGGCCGGGTAGAACACGCCGGCGGCGAGCGGGATCAGCGCGCTGTTGTACGCGAAGGCCCAGAACAGGTTCTGGCGGATGTTGCGCAGCGTGGCGCGCGACAGCGCGATCGCGCGCGGCACGCCCTCCAGGTCGCCGGACATCAGCACCACGTCGGCGCTCTCGATCGCAATGTCGGTGCCGCTGCCGATCGCGATGCCCACGTCGGCCTCGGCCAGCGCCGGGGCGTCGTTGATGCCGTCGCCGACGAAGGCGATGCGCCGGCGCGGCTCGCCTGCCGCCTGCGCCAGCTGGCGCAGCGCCGCGACCTTCCCGTCCGGCAACACCCCTGCGATCACCTCGTCGATGCCGGCCTGGCGCGCGATCGCGCGCGCGGTGCCTTCGTGGTCACCGGTGATCATCGCCACCTTCAGTCCCAGTCGATGCAGGGTGCGCACGGCCGCCGCCGAGGTGGGTTTCAGCGGGTCGGCCACGGCGAGGATCGCCGCCAGGCGGCCGTCGATCGCGGCGTAGAGCGGCGACTTGGCGTCGTCGGCGAGGCGCGCGGCGGTGTCGGCGAAGGCGGCGACATCGAGCCCGAGGCGGCGCATCAGGCGCTCGGCGCCGACCTCGACGCGCCGCCCGGCTACGGTTGCGCGCACGCCGTGACCCGCTTCGGCCTCGAAGCCCTCGGCGGTGGCGATCGGCACGCCGCGCTCGCGCGCCGCGGCCACGATCGCGCCGGCGATCGGGTGTTCGGAGCCGCGCTCGACCGCCGCCACGCATGCCAGCACCTCGTCGCTCGCGAAGCCCTCGGCCACCTCCAGGTCGGTGAGCCGCGGCTTGCCGACGGTGAGCGTGCCGGTCTTGTCCAACGCGATCACGGCCGTGTCGCGCAGCAGCTGCAGTGCATCGCCGCGGCGGAACAGCACACCGATCTGTGCGGCACGTCCGGTGGCGACCATGATCGAGGTCGGCGTCGCCAGTCCCATCGCGCACGGGCAGGCAACGATCAGCACCGCCACCGCGTTGACCAGTGCGAAGCCGGGTGCAGGTACGCCCGCGGGCAGCGCGCCGGCACCGAACAGCAGCCAGCCGAGGAAGGTGAGCGCGGCCAGCCCCATCACGACCGGCACGAAGACCAGCGTGACCTGGTCCACCAGCGCCTGGATCGGCAACTTGGCGCCCTGCGCGGCCTCGACCATGCGGATGATCTGCGCCAGCACGGTATCCGCGCCCACGCGGGTGGCACGGAACGCGAAGGCGCCGCGGGTGTTCAGTGTGCCGCCGACCACCGTGGCGCCCGGATCTTTCGCCACCGGTACCGGCTCGCCGGTGATCATCGATTCGTCGACGAACGAGGAACCCTCGACCACCTCGCCATCGACGGCGATCTTCTCGCCCGGGCGTACTTCGAGCACCTCGCCGACCGCGACCTCGGCGATCGGAACCTCCACCGGCTCCGTGCCGCGGCGCACGCGCGCGGTGCGTGGCTGGATGCGCAGCAGGTGGCGGATCGCCTCACTGGTGCGCCCGCGCGCGCGCGCCTCCAGCAGCCGGCCGATCAGGATCAGCGTGACGATCACCGCCGCGGCTTCGAAATACACGTTGACCGTGCCCGCGGGCAGCAGGCCCGGCGCGAACAGCGCCACCACCGAGTAGCCCCAGGCGGCCGCGGTGCCCATGGCGACCAGCGCGTCCATGTCCGGCGCGCCGCGCAGCAACGCGGGCACGCCCTTGCGGAAGAAGCGCAGCCCGGGGCCGAACAGCACCGCGCTGGCCAGCACGAACTGCAGCAGCCAGTTCGTGCGTCGCCCCAGCGTGCCCATGATCCAGTCGTGCAGGCCGGGGATCAGGTGCGCTCCCATCTCGAGCATGAACACCGGCAGGGTGAGCGCGAGCGCGATCCACACCGACCGCTGCAACGCGGTTTGCTCGGCCGCGACGGCCGCCTCGCGCGCACCCTCGTCGACCTCGCCCGCCGGACGTGCGCCGTAGCCGGCCTGCGTGACCGCCGCGACCAGCGCGGCGGTCGGCACGCGCCCGCGGAACGCCACCTGCGCGCGTCGCGTGGCCAGGTTCACGTTGGCCGTCACCACGCCGGGCACGCCGGCCAGCGCCTTCTCGACGCGACCGACGCAGCCGGCGCAGTTCATGCCCTCGATGTCGAGCTCGAGCGTGTTCATCGCGCGGCACCTCCCGTATCGATCACGGCGGGTGCGGATTATCGCGCATACCGCCGTCGATGACGCGCCTGGCCGTGCGAACCGTTAGCGTGTGCCTTCGGACCCGGAAGCCGGAACGCCGGTCGTCGCCTGTTGCGCTGCCTTCAGCTGGTTCGCCTGCCAGACCAGGAACGCCCGCACCAGCTCGAGTGCTTCGGTGTCGAGCTGCTCGTGGAAGGACGGCATGCCCCGGTCCGCGCGCGCGCCGCCGAGCACGATGGCGGCGAAGTCGGCGTGGGTCTGCCGGCTCATGTAGCCGAGGTCTGGAACGCCACCGCCGCCGCTGCCGTGGCAGATGCCGCAATGGTCGAAATACAGCAGCATGCCGCGGTTCACCTGCTCCATCGGCGCGGTGGCCGGCGGCGGATCGAGCACGCGATCCTGCGGCGGCGGCGGGGGCAGCACGCCCGTGGCGTCCAGCGCATAGACGGCGATGCGGTTCGGCGAGCGCAGTCCGGCGACCGTCGCGCCGTCCGGGAACACGATCGACAGCGCGCCGCCCCAGCCGATGCCGGCGGCGATGAACTGGCGGCCATCCACCGCATAGCTGACGGGCCCGGCGGGAATACCCCCGAAGGTGGGCGTTTCCCACAGCACGCGGCCGTCCTCGGCGGCATAGGCGACGAGCCGGCCCTCGGTGGCGCCCTGGAACACCAGTCCGCCGGCGGTGGCGAGCGTGCCGCCGTTCAGCGGCACTTTCTGTTCGACTCGCCAGGCGGGCCGCGCGTTCACGATATCCCACGCGAGCAGTGAGCCGCGCGTGGTGCGCGCGGCCTCGGCCTGCAACTCCGGGTGCGCGACCGCGGCACCGAAGTCCTGGCCCGTGTTGACGCGGCGCTTGCCCATGCGCCAGGTCGCGGCGGGGTCGAGCGCATAGACGCTCGGCAACTGCAGTTCACCGAAGTACAGATAACCCGTGCGCGGGTGATACGAAACCGGATGCCAGTTGTGGCCACCCACCACACCCGGGTAGAGCAGCGTGGCCTTGCCGGTGGCGCTGTAGTCGGCCTGCGGCGTTTCGAGAGGCCGGCCGGTCGCGAGGTCGTAGCCGGTTGCCCAGGTCACCTTGGTGAACGGTTCGGCCGACAACAGCCTGCCGTTGGTGCGGTCGATCACGTAGACGAAGCCGTGCTTCGGAACCTGCACCAGCAGCTTGCGCGGCAGGCCGTCGATCACGGTGTCGATCAGCGTGAGCTGCGCGGTGGCCGGATAGTCCCACTGCTCGCCAGGTGCGAGCTGGTAGTGCCACACGTACTCGCCGGTGTCGGGGCGAACCGCGACGATCGAGGACAGGAACAGGTTGTCGCCGCCGCCGGGGCTGCGCAGCGTGCGTGCCCAGGCGCCGCCGTTGCCGACGCCGAAATAGAGCAGGTCGAGTTCCGGATCGAAGGAGATCGCGTCCCAGACGGTGCCGCCGCCACCCCACTCCCACCAGCGCGCGCCGGACCAGGTCTTCGCTGCCATTGCCATGGCCGGGCTTTCAAAGGGCTGCGAGGGGTCGCCCGGCACGGTCCAGAAGCGCCACGCGAGTTCGCCGGTGTTCGCGTCGTACGCCGAAAGATAGCCGCGCACGCCCATTTCGGCGCCGCCGTTGCCGATCAGCACCTTGCCCTTCACGACCCGTGGTGCGCCGGTGATGGTGTACGGTCGTGATGGATCGACGAAGGTCTGCACGCTCCAGACCGGCGTGCCGGTCCCGGCGTCGAGTGCGATCAGGCGGCCGTCGAAGGCGCCGACGAAGATCCGCCCCTGCCAGGCCGCGACGCCGCGGTTCACTACACCGCAGCAGCCGTCGCCGCCGCGCGCGCGGTCGACCTGCGGATCGTACTTCCACAGCGCCCGGCCGCTCGCCGCGTCGAAGGCGTAGACCACGCTCCAGGCACCGGTCACGTACATCACGCCGTCGATCACCAGCGGCGTGGACTCGAGGCCGCGCTCGTGATCGAGGGTCTGCGTCCACGCGAGGCCCAGACGAGCGACGTTCGACTGGTCGATCTGCGTGAGCGGGCTGAAGCGCTGCTCGTCCGGTGTGCGCCCGTAAGCCGGCCAGTCGGCGCCGGGCGCCGCGGCGCGTTGCGCGTCGGCGGGGCCTGCGCAGGCGTGCGACGCAGCGGCGAGCAGCAGCAGCGCGCTCAGCCAGCGGTGGATCGACATCGTTCGGCTTCCTCGTCGCGTGCAGGGGCCGCGATTGTAGGGCCGGGGTCGCGGCAGCACGGATTAACATCCGTACAGGACTCCTTGCGTGACACCCATACTGAGCGAATGGTAATTCACTGCCCGGTCGATTCGCGCGATGATGCGGCGAGACACTGGCTGCACGGGGCTGGAGCGGTGAATCTGAATAACGACAAGGTCGTGAGAATCGGCGCCGCCTCGGCGCAGCTGCTCGACAGCGTCACGGCGGTCGAGCAGCTGCTGACGGTGGACGGCCTCGATTACCTGGTGTTCGATTTCCTCGGCGAGGGCTCGATGGGGCACCTCAGCCTGATGTCGAAGTTCATGCCGGGCGGTGGCTTCGCGCGCGAGTTCGTCGACCTGCACGTGATTCCACATCTCCCCGAACTGCTCGCGCGCGGCATCCGCGTGGTCGCCAACGCCGGCGGCGTGGATCCCGCCGGCTGCGCCGCGGCGCTGCGCGCCTCGGCCGAGGCGATCGGCCTGCGACCGCGCATCGCCTTCGTGGAAGGCGACGACCTGCGCGGGCGCAGCGAGGAGATGCGCGCACGCGGTGTGCGCGACATGTTCGACGACCGCGCCTGCCCCGGGGCGATCGAGTCGATGAACGCCTATCTCGGCGCCTTCCCGATCGCGGCGGCGCTGGACGAGGGCGCCGACGTGGTGATCGTGGGACGCTCGGTCGACAGCGCGGTGACGCTGGGCCCGCTGATCCACGCCTTCGGCTGGAGCGCGGAGCAGCACGATCTGCTTGCCGCCGGCACGCTGGTCGGGCATCTGATCGAGTGCGGCACGCAGGTCACCGGCGGCACCTTCACCGACTGGCGCAGCGTGCCCGACTGGGCCAACGGCGGTTTCCCGATTGCCGAATGCCACGCCGACGGCAGCGCGGTGATCACCAAACCGCCCGGAACGGGCGGCCTGGTCACACCGGGCACGGTGATCGAACAGATGCTCTACGAGGTATCTGATCCGCAGGCCTACGTGGTGCCCGACGTGGTCTGCGACTTCAGTGCGGTCAGCGTCACGCAGCAGGGCCCGGACCGCGTATTCGTCAGCGGGGCGCGCGGTTACCCGCCGACCGCCACCTACAAGGTCTGCGCCACCTGGCAGCGCGGCTGGCGCTGTACCGTGCTGCAGCCGATCGTCGCGATCGACGCGGTGCCGCGCGCCGAACGCCAGGCGGCCGCGCTGCTGGCGCACCATGCGGCGTTGCTCGAGCGCCGCGGGATCGCACCGGTGCTGGGCTCCCGCAGCGAGGTGATCGGCGCCGAGTCCTGCCTCGGTCCGCGGGCACGCACGCGCGGTGCGCGCGAGGTGATCGCACGCGTGGTCGTCGAGCACGCGGAGCGTGCGGCGGCGGAACTGTTCGGCCGCGAGAGCTACGCGGCGCTGACGACGATGTCCGCCGGCAGCCTGATCCCGGTGTCACCGGTGGTGGTGCCGGTGCTGCGCGTGTTCTCGTTCCTGCTCGAAAAGACCGCGGTGCCGGTGACGCTCGACGTCGACGGACGCACGCGCCAGCTGGCGCTGCCCGCCGCGGGTGGTTTCGATCCCGCGGCGATCGTGCGCCCGCCGGTCCCGGAGCCGGCGCCCGCGTGCCGGGAACTCGTGCCGGTGCCGCTGCTCGCGCTCGCGATCGCGCGCAGTGGCGAGAAGGGCAACCTGTTCAACATGGCGGTGATCGCGCGCCGGCCGGAGCTGCTGCCGTGGATCCGCGCGGCGCTGAGCCCGGAGGGCGTCGCCGACTGGTACGCGCACCTGTTCGACGAGCCGGCCGCGCGCCGCGTCGAACGCTTCGAGGTGCCCGGCGTACAGGCGCTGAATTTCGTGGTGCACGAGTGCCTGGGCGGCGGGATCATGGGCTCGATGCGCCTCGATGCCGCGGCCAAGAACATGGCGCAGTTGCTGCTGGAGTTTCCGGTGCCGGTGCCACCGGCGCTGCGCGTGGAGCTCGATCCGGCACTGCTGGCCGCGGGCGATGGCGCGCCGTGGCTGGGTGCTCCCTGATGACGGATGGTTCGAACACCCGGTGCGCGTGGCCGGATCCCTGCAGGAGGTGCGATGTTTCTCGACGGTTACCGGATGGTGGACATGTGCTGGATGGGCGGTGGCCCGTTCACGGCGCAGGTGCTGGGCGATCTGGGCTTCGACGTCATCAAGGTGATGGAGGTGCCGAAGCCGTCGTCGGGGCGCCGCGGCGAGCGCAGCACCGGTTCGCTGATCGCCGAGCACAACGCGGCGCAGATGGCGCACTACCGCTTCGGCATCCGCAATGCGCGCAGCATCCTGCTGGACCTGAAGAGCAAGGAAGGTCTGGAGGTGTTCCATCGCCTGATCGAGACCAGCGACGTGATGACCGAAGGTTTTCGTCCCGGCGTCGCCGACCGGCTCGGCGTGGGTTACGAGGCGCTGCAGCGGATCAATCCGCGCCTCGTGTATGCGGCGATCACGGGCTACGGCCAGACCGGGCCCTACCGTGACCGCCCCGGTCACGATGTGAACTTCGAATCGGTCGCGGGACTGATCGGCATGAACGGCAAGGCCGGCGGGCCACCGGTCGTGACCGGTGCACTGGTGGCCGATTTCGCCGTGGGGGCGATGTCGGCCGTGTCGCACATCCTGGCGGCACTGCTGCGCCGCGAGAAAACCGGCGCGGGCGCCTATTGCGACGTTTCCCTGACCGATGCGGTGTTCGAGACCAACGGCGGGGCGATCGGCCCCTATCTGGCGGCGGGCATCGAGATGCAGCGCGGCGAGATGTATTACTCGGGTTTCTGGCCGTTCAACGACGTCTACGAGACGCGCGACGGTGCCTACGTGTCGCTCGGAGCGTGGGAGCCCTATTTCTTCCGCAATCTCTGCCAGGCGCTCGGACGCGAGGATCTGATCGAACTGCAGTGGGTGGTGGAGCGGCGCGACCATGTACGGGCCGAACTGGCGGCAGTGTTCAGGATCCGCACCCAGGCCGAATGGGTGGCGCTGTTCGAGCACGTCGATGCCTGCGTGACGCCGGTGAATACGCCGGCGCAGGCCGCCAACGATCCGCAGATGCGCGCGCGCGACATGGTGGTGGAACTCGAGCACCCGCACCACGGGAAGGCCCCGATGGTGGGATCCATGTTCAAGCTCGACGGCCGGCCGCTGGTGGCGCGGCACTGGATGAACCACCCCGGGGAACACACGGACGCGGTGTTGCGGGAACTGGGCTACGCGGACGGTGAGATCGCCGGTCTTCGCGCCCGGGGACTGGTCGGCTGACTTTCCGTGGAGGAACTCTCGTGACGGAAGCGAAGACGGACGGACAGGGCATCCTGCGCGGCATCACGGTGCTGGACTTCGGCCGCGTCGTGGCCGGCGGCTATTGCGGCCGCATCCTGGCCGACATGGGGGCGCGCGTGATCAAGGTGGAGGCGACCCACACCGGCGACCACATCCGCCTGCTGGGTCCGATGAGCGGTACGGACTGGTGCATGCCGCCGTCCATCAGCCCGATCTTCATGCACTGCAACGCGGGCAAGGAGAGCCTGTCGGTGGACCTGAAACGTCCCGAGAGCATCGAGCTCATCCGGCGCATGATTCCGCAGGTCGACGTGGTGCTGGAGAACTTCACCTCCCACGTGATGCCCGGGCTGGGGCTGGGGTACGAGGACCTGCGCCGGATCCGGCCGGACCTGATCATGTGCTCGATCTCGGGCTTCGGTCCCACCGGTCCGCTGGCGGACGCGCCGGCCGCGGATGGCATCGCGCAGGCCATGAGCGGCATGCTGTCGCTGATGGGCGAGGAGAACGGCTACCCCCATTTCGCGGGCAACGGCATCGCCGACACGGCCTCCGCCACGACCGCGGCCATGGCCATCCTGGCCGCGTTGCTGGAGCGCATGCGCAGCGGCACCGGCCAGCACATCGATATCTCGATGATGCACACCCTGTTGAGCATGGACGGGGCGGCGGCACCGTACTGCGTGGTCTCGAAGGGCGAGCACAAGGTGCCGCGCAGCGGCCGCGCGCATCACCTGGCGTGTCCCTGGGGCACCTTCAGGGGGCCCGAGGGCAAATACCTGGTCATCATGATGACCGGGCCGTGGGCGTGGAAGAAACTGGTGGCGCTGATGGGCCGTGAGGACCTGCTGACGCATCCGAAGTTCGCCTCCGACGAGGCGCGCCTGCGGCACAAGTACGAGGTCCACGACATCATCGAGGACTACCTGATGGGTTTCGGGACGGCGGAGGACGCGTACCGGGCGCTCGCGGCCGAGCGGCTGCTGGTCGGCATCGTGCTCGACCCCTGGGAGGCGGCGACGCATCCGCAGACGCCGCCGGAAATGATCGAGTCGATCCCGTATCCGTACGCGGGTGCGCTGCCCACCATAGCCACGGCGCCGCGTTTCTCGCGCACCCCGACCCGCATCGGACGCGCGCCGTTCATCGGCGAGCACAACCGCCGCGTGCTGCGGGAGCTGGCCGGCGTGGACGATGCGGAGCTGGACCGGCTGCATCGGGAAGGCGTGCTGTTCGAGGACGCCACGGTCACCCACCTCGAAGCGGCCGCGGCCGCTTCGGCGCCCTGAGGAACAACCCATGCTGAACCGGCTCGACGACTATTTCGTGCACCAGGGCAACCGTCCGCTGGACGAAGCCACCGGCAGCGGCGCGTTGTGGCAGGAGGCGCTGTATTTCAACCTGCACAGCGCCGACGGCCGCTGCTCGGCCATCGGCGGGCTCGACGTGTTTCCGAACAGCGGCTTCGCCGTGGCCTGGCTGATGGTGGAGAGGGACGGCGGGCATTTCGCCACGTTCCAGACCGGCGGACTCGGCAACTGGCGCGACGAGCTGGGCGTCGGGGCGCTGCGCTTCCAGGTGATCGAGCCCCTGCGGCGCTGGCGCCTGTCGCTCGCCGACGAGGCCAACGGCATCCACGGCGAGCTCGAGTTCGAGTCCGGTTCGGCGCCGACCCACTTCCGCCCGATCCGGCTCGACGACGGGCATGAGGTGGTGCTCGAGCAGTCCTACTTCAACCAGCTCGGTCGCTTCCACGGCAGCCTGCGCGTCGCCGGGCAGACGTTCAGCGGTTTCCGCGGCCTGCGGGCCCGGCGCTGGGGTGTGATCGACAGCCAGAGGCTGCCGTTCTACAACTGGATGTCCGTGCCGCTGAGCGACGGTGGCATCGTCGCCTGGCAGTTCGAGACACCCGACGGCGAGGTGCTCTACTGCGACGGCGCGCGCCTGCACGACGACGGCCGCAGCACCGCGATCGTGCGCCTCGATCACCACTGGGAGCTCGGCGCCGGCGCGCGCCATCCGCACCGGCTCGACGCCGTGCTGCATCTGGCCGACGGCACCACGCTGCCGCTGCGGTTCCGCACGCAGGCCACCCATCACGTGGGAGCCGTGCCGCCGCACTGGAGCGATGCCGTGGCCGCAGAGCGCGACTACGCCGAAGCCGCCGCGTCGTCGATCGAACTGGTCGGCGAGTTCACCGTGGCTGGCGAGACGGCGATAGGTATCTACGATGTCGCGACGCGCCGGGGTTACCGCCGCTACGCGCTGCCGGCCCTGGAGAGCTGAACCGATGCCAGCCGGCGCCTCCCGGGCCGGTCACCCCCTTGCCAACGAAGGAGCCGCCATGAGTGAAGCTGCCCTGCTCGTCGAGCGCGACGGCCACATCGTCACGCTGACGTTCAACCGCCCGCGCTTCAGGAACTGCATGAACCCGGAGGTGTTCATCCGTCTCGCCGACGCGTGGGAGATGATCAACGCCGACGACGACATCCGCGCCGTGATCCTCACCGGTGCCGGCGGCACCTTCTGCGCCGGCGCCGACCTCGCGCACACGGTGCGCTGGCGTGCCGGCGAGCCACCGCAGGACGAGTTCGAGGCACGTTTTCGCGCCGATCCGGACATCATGTGGAAAGGCCTGCTGCGCAACTTCCGCTGCAACAAGGCGCTGATCGCGGCGGTCGAGGGTTCGTGCATCGCCGGCGGCGTGGAGATCCTCGAGTCGACCGACATCCGCATTGCCGGCGAAGGCGCGCGCTTCGGCATCTCCGAGGTGCGCTGGAGCGTGTTCCCGCTGGCCGGCTCCACCGTGCGCCTGCGCCGCCAGATCCCCTATACCAAGGCGATGGAGATGCTGCTGACCGGTGACCACTACCCCGCCGAAGAGGCCCTGCAGATGGGCCTGATCGGGCGTGTGGTCCCCGCCGGCACGGCGCTCGCCCGCGCCCGCGAGGTGGCCGGACGCGTCGCCGCCAACGGTCCGCTGGCGGTGCGCGGCATCAAGCGGGCGGTGCAGGAGACCGACGGGCTGCCCGAGGAGCAAGCGCTGGCGATCGAGTACCGGATCGGCATGGAAGTCGCCCACAGCGAGGATGCCGCCGAGGGGCCGCGCGCCTTCGTCGAAAAGCGCGTGCCGCAGTACAAGGGCCGCTGACACCGTTTCACGAGACCAGGAGACGACGATGTTCGACTACACCGAAGAACAGGAAGCCATCCGCAGGACCGCCCGCGAGTTCGCGCGCAAGGAAGTGGCGCCGGGGGTCGCCGAACGCGACGCCGCCGCCCGTTTCGACACGCAGTTGTTCAGGCGCATGGGGGAGCTGGGCTTCATCGGCATGCTGATGCCCGAGGAAGTGGGCGGCAGCGATACCGACATCCTGAGTTTCAGCCTGGTGCTGGAGGAGATCGGCAAGGTGGACCTGGCCCTTGCCTGGTCGCTGTTCGCCTCGTTGTCGTTCGCCCATCCGGTGGCCACCCTGGGCACGCCCGAGCAGAAGGCGCTGTGGATGGACACCATCGTCAGGCCCGTGCTGCGGGGCGAGGCCAATACCGCGATGGGGATCACCGAGCCGGACGCGGGCTCCGACAACGCCCGCATCCGCACCCGCGCCGTGCGCGACGGCGACGCGTGGGTGATCAACGGATCCAAGACCTTCATCACCGGCGCCGGCCTCGATATCTGCAAGGGCGTGGTGGCGGTCTGCCTGACCGATCCGGAGCAATTCCGCTTCGATCACATCTTCATCCCCACCGGCACGCCCGGTTACCGCATCGGCCCGCCGCTGCGCAAGATGGGGCTGCATTCCAGCGACACGCGGGAGCTGTTCTTCGACGACGTCCGCGTGCCACTCAACCACCGTATCGGCATGGAGGGGCAGGGGCTGGAACGCACCAAGAGCGGGTTCTTCACCGCGCGCATCCTGATTTCCTCCACCTGCCTGGGCCTGGCCGAGGAATGCCTGACGCTGGCCACCGACTGGGCCAGGCAGCGGGTGGCGTTCGGCAAGCCGATCACCCGCTACCAGTACGTCCAGGGACTGCTCACCGACATGGCCCTGAACATCGAACTCGGACGCCTGATCCGCGACAAGGCGGCCCACCTGGCCATGCAGGGCAAGCCGTTCGCCAAGGAAGCGTCGATGTGCAAGTGGTTCGTGACCGAGATGGCCAAGGACTGCGCCGACAAGGCGGTGCAGATCTTCGGTGGCCTGGGCTTCATGGAAAGCTGCCCGGTTTCCCGGTATTACCGTGACATCCGCGCCGCCACCATCGGCGAGGGCACGACCGAGATCCAGCGCCACGTGGTGGCGCGCGAAATGGGCCTGCGCTCGTGAGCGCCTGAGGTTGCCGCCATGACCACAGAGGTGTCCGGCTCCGATCTGGGCGTGGCCCGGATGGCGGTTCGCTACCCCGAGCGGGCAGCGGTGATCTGTGATGGTTGCCCCACACTGAGCTTCCGGGAGCTGGACCGGCGTGCCAACCAGCTGGCGCGTGTGTTGCGTGCCCACGGCCTGGGCCAGGGCGACCACGTGGTGCTGCTGTGTTCCAACCGCCCGGAGTTCATCGAGGTCGCGACGGCGGCGTTGCAGTGCGGCGTGGTGCTGTCGCCGGTGAACTGGCATCTCGCCCCCGACGACGTGGCCTACGTGGTGGCGAACTGCGGCGCACGGGGGTTCATCGCGGAGGGTCGCTTCGCCGGGGCGGCGCGCCACGCCGCGCGCGAGAACGCGGATCGGCTGCAGCTGTGCCTGTCCATCGGGGAACCCGTCGCGGGTTTCGCCGATTACGACCACGCCCTGGCGGCGCAATCCTCCGCGGCGCTGGAGGCGCCCGCACAGGGGGGGCTGATGTTCTATACCTCGGGCACCACCGGGCGGCCCAAGGGGGTGCGCCAACTGGCCGAAGCGATCCAGTTCGAGCCGTTCATCCGGCATTTCGCCGTGCTCTACGACTACCAGAGCGCGCGCGGCGACGCCGTGCTGGCCGCCGGTCCTCTCTACCACGGCGGCTCGATGATCATGTGCGCCGTCGTGGCGCTGAGCTGCGGCGTGACCACCGTGTTGCTGCCCCGCTGGGACAGCGAGGAATGCCTGCGATTGATCGAACGCCATCGGATCAGCCAGGCCTTTCTGGTGCCTACGATGTTCCACCGCCTGCTGGCGCTGCCCGAGCCGGTGCGCCGTGGCTACGACCTCGCCTCGTTGCGCCTGATCCTCCATGGCGGGGCGCCGACCCCCATCGAGGACAAGCGGGCCATGATCGAGTGGCTGGGTCCGATCCTGACCGAGGTCTATGGGGCGACCGAGGGTTTTTCGATGTCGATCACCTCCGGCGAGTGGCTGCAGAAGCCCGGATCGGTGGGCAGGCCCCAACCCGGTAGCGTGAGGATTCTCGCTGGCGATGCGGCACCGCTGCCCGCGGGTGAGGTGGGCACGATCTACGCGAAGCCCGCCGGCGACTTCGAATACTTCAACGACGCGGCCAAGACCGCCGCCGGCCGGCAGGGCGAGTTCGTCACCGTCGGCGACCTCGGCTTCCTGGACGAGGACGGCTACCTGTTCGTTACCGGCCGCAGCGCCGAACTGATCCTCTGCGGCGGCAGCAACGTCTATCCGGCCGAGATCGACGCCGCCCTGCTGGCGCATCCCGCGGTGCTCGACGCCGCCACCTTCGGCGTGCCCGACGCCGAATGGGGTGAGGTGGTCCATGCGCTGGTCATCCCGGCGCCCGGGCAACCCGGTGACCAGGCCTTGCGCCGCGATCTGCTCGTGCACTGCCAGGCCCGGCTGGGCAGCCTGCGCAGCCCGCGTGACATCGAGTTCGTCGACACGCTGCCGCGCAACGATGCCGGCAAGCTGCTGCGCGTCCAGTTGCGCGACCGCTACCGTGAACACCGCCTGCGCTAGCCGGAGAGAAGCACCGATGGGACCGCTCGCGGGATTCAGGATCATCGAGATCGCCGGCATGGGAGCCGCACCGTTCACGGCCATGATGCTGGCGGACATGGGCGCCGAGGTGCTGCGCGTCGAACGCCCCGGCGGCAATCCCATGACGCGGATGGCCGATGTGGCCGCCGACGTGTTCAGCCGAGGGCGCCGCTGCGTCGCCATCGACATCAGGACGCCGGAGGGCGCGGCGGTGGTGCTCGATCTGGTCGAGCACGCCGATGCCCTGTTCGAAGGCAACCGCCCCGGGGTCATGGAGCGCCTGGGCCTGGGGCCGCAGACCTGCCTGGCCCGCAATCCGCGGCTCGTGTATGGCCGCCTCACCGGCTGGGGGCAGGACGGCCCGCTGGCTCACGCGGCGGGCCACGACATCAATTACATCGCGCTGTCCGGCGTGCTGAGCCTGGTCGGGCGCCGCGGGGAGCCGCCGCTGCCGCCGTCGAACCTGCTGGGTGATCTGGCCGGTGGCGGCATGAACCTGGCCTTCGGCCTGGTCTGCGCGCTGCTCGAGTGCCAACGCTCGGGCCGCGGGCAGGTGGTGGATGCGGCCATGGTGGACGGGGCAGCCACGCTGGGCACGTTGCAGCACGGGCTGCTGCATGCCGGCTACCAGCGCCCGCGCGGCGAGAACATGGTCGATTCCGGCGCGCATTTCTACAACACCTACGAGACGGCCGATGGCGAGTACATCGCCATCGGAAGTTTCGAGCCGCGGTTCTACCGCGAATTGCTCGATCGGCTGGGCTTGGCCGAGGCGGACTTCCCCGAGATGGACGTCGCACGCTGGCCGGAATTCAGGGAGCGTTTCGCCGCGCTGTTCAGGACGCGCACCCGGGCACAGTGGTGCGAGGTGTTCGAGGGTACGGACGCCTGCTTCGCTCCGGTGTTGTCACTGTCCGAAGCGCCGCAGCATCCGCACAATGTGGCGCGTGGCGTGTTCGTCGACGTGGCCGGCGTGGTGCAGCCGCGGCCCTCGCCGCGCTTCAGCCGCACCGACGGCGCGATCCGGTGCCCGCCGGCGCGTCCGGGACAGCACACGCGGGAAGCCCTGGCGGAGTGGGGCATCGCCAGGGAACGTATCGACGAACTGCTCGGCAAGGGCGTCCTGGAGCAGACGAGCGACGCCGGCGCCGGCGTGGTGTGAACGGGCAGGTCCGACTGCATGGGGAGGTAACTCGCGATGGGACGACTACTGGAAAACGCCAGGGCATTCGTCACCGGCGGTGGCATCAGCGTGGGGCGCGCCTGCGTGGAGCGCTTCGTGCAGGAGGGCGCGCAGGTTGCGTTCCTGGACATCCACGCGGGCCGCACGCAGGCGGTGATTGACGCCACCGGCGCGCTCGGCTACGTGGCCGACATCGCGGATCGCGAGGCCGTGTTCGCCGCCGTGAACGATGCGGCGGCGAAGATGGGCGGTCTCACGGTGCTGGTGAACGTGGCCTCCGTGATGGAGGGCGGCCGCGTGGTGGACACCAGCGAGGCGCAGCTGGACCGCATGTTCGCGGTCAACGTGAAAGGGTATTACTGGGCGACGCAGGCGGCGGTGCCGCACATGCTGAGCGCGGGCAAGGGCAGCATCGTGCAGTTCGGCAGCGTGGCGGCGACGCATCCCGGCTGGGGCGAGTCCTACGGGGTCGTGAAGGCCAGCCAGCTGGCGCTCGCCTACCAGTGCGCGATGGAATACGCGCCGGCGATCCGCTCCAACGCCGTGATCTGCGGCTGGATCCAGGATTCGCCGTCGTCGCGGTTGCTGCAGACCATCCCGGAGGTCATCGGGCCGATCATGGCCGACCACCCCATGCACCGCGGTGCGAGCTCGGAGGAACTCGCCAACGTCTGCCTGTTCCTGGCCTCCGACCTGGCGAGCGCGATCAACGGTGAAACCGTGGTCGCCGACGGTGGCCAGACGCGCACGCAGGGCAACCTCAACGCGCTGATGCAACAGATGGGGCCGCTGTTCGCCGGCAACCCCGAACTGCTCGCCCGCAACCTCAGGAACCTCGCGGCGGTCACGCCGGACGAACTGATGAAGCCCTGAGGCGGCGCGTGGGGCGCTGGCAGCCCCTGATCAGTCGATCACCGCCACCGCGGAGATCTCGACCAGCATGTCCGGGTGACCCAGCGCCTGCACGCCGACCAGCGTCGAGGCATTCGGCGGGAAGGGCTGGTCACCGAGTGCGTCGTTCAGCGCACGCCCGAACTGCTCCATGACTTCCGGGTTCAGGTTCTTCACGTACATGACGCTGCTGACCACGTCGCCGGGGCAGGCACCGGCGGCGGCGAGCGCGGTCGCGAGGTTCTGCAGCACCTTGACCGTCTGCGCGTAGTAGTCGCCCGCTCCGACCAGGCGCATCTCGTGATCGAAAGCGCCCTGGCCGGCGACGTAGACCGTGCGGCTGCCGGAAGCCACCACCAGTTGCGAATAGCTCGGCAATTTCATCAGGGTGTCCGGATTGATGTGCTGCTTCGTCATGCGGGGTTCTCCGTTGGTGGGTAGTGATTCGGCTGGCGGGGTTCCAGCAGGACCAGCGGGTCGCCGACCGCGACGGTCCCCGGGCGTTCGACGACCACATTGACGCCGAAGCGGCGTTGGCAATGATCCACCAGGCTGCGCATCAGGCGCGGGCGTTCCGGCACCGCGCACCAGTCCTGCGCACGCACGGTCATGCTGCAGCGCACGGTGGCGCTGTCCACGCGCAGCACGGCGTTGCCGATCTGCAGCCGGGCGCCGATCCAGTCGTTCTCGGTCAGTGCCGCGATGCCTCTTGCCTCGATCAGCAGGTTCGGCCGGAACCGCTGCACTGCGGTGTCGGCATCCGTGTGTTGCGCCAGCCAGGCCAGCGAGTCGGTGGTCAGCAGATGCACCGGAAACGCATCGTAGTAGGCGCCGGGTGGCGTCGCGTTTCCCGCCAGCAGCGCGAGCACGTCCACCGCCACCCCGGCGAAGTCCGGTGCGGCTTCGTCCGACTGCAGCGCCATCGCCTGCGCGAACTCCTCGTCGGTGCGCGCGGAGGCGAGCCGGTAATGCGCACGGTTCGAGGGATGCGCGCGCGGCGCGAGCCGCAGCCGCTGGCCGAGTGCCTCGCCGAGCCGGGTCGCGGTCGCGGGGTCGCGCGCACTCAGGCGTTCGCCCCGCGGCGTCTCGATCAGCACATCGGGGACGTCCGCGTCGTAGCAGTCGGTGCCCGGCTGCGCCCCGGGCAGGTGCCGCGCGCGGTACTGCAGCAGCGCTGGCCATTTCTTCGCGTTGCGGATTTCACCCTTGTGCTCGTCGATGACGGCCCAGCAGCGATCACCCGCCAAGCCGAGCGTGCCGAGCAGGACAGAGTCGACGGTCTCACCGCCCATGCTCTTGACCGGGTAGCGCCAGATCTCCTGCAGATGCCCGAGCGTCCTCACTTCGTGTACGCCCCGGGTTTCCACAACTGCTCCTCGAGGCGCAGCTTCGCGATGCGCCAGCCGGCGGGTGTGCGCACCGCATCGACCGTGTAGGTCCCGCCCGCGGCCAGCGTGCGGTTGTGCATATAGAAACGCAGGGTCGCCGTGTCCCCGTGCATTTCGACGATGTGGTTCGATACGAAATGCCACGGAACCCCGTCGTAACCCCGGCGGTGGCCGAGGCTCTTCGACAGCCAGGCGAAGATCGCCTCGAATCCGGCCAGGTGTTCGTCGAGCGCGAGCGGGTTGCGCCCCACGCCCACGTACGCGGCCACCGCATCGGGCGTGAAGGTGTTCGCTAGCAACTCGCGGTCCAGGGTATCGATGCCCCACGCGTAGCGGCTGCTCAGTTCGATCACGTCGAGGCGATCGGCGGTCGTGTCGGATGCCGTGGCGAGCGGCGGCGCCAGGCCGAGGTACAACGCGAAGAGTAGTGCGGCGCCTGCCTTGAATGGGGTCATCTGCGTGGTTGCTCCGGTGCGTTGGTGGATGCGCGCGAACGTGGATCATCGCGTGCGGGCGTCAGATAGACCAGCACGACCATCACGATTCCCAGCGCCGCGAAGCCGTAGTTCCCGGCCGGTGTGCCGAGCTGGCTGGTACCGCGCACGTAGGTCGCGAAGATAACGTCCGTCTGGTACAGGTACAGGCAGGCGAAGAACGATACCCACAGCAACGGGAAGATCCGCAGCCACCCGTCCAGCGGCCGCTCGGCCTCGCGGGGGCGGAACCGGTAGATCCACGCGTTCACGCAGATCAGGATCGCGGTGCCTGCACCCGCGAGGAAGTACCTCCCGAATCCCTGGCTCAGCACGGTGAACGGGCTCTGGAGCAGGACCGAGAGCAGATTCGTCGCCAGGCCCACGCCCAGCGCGGACAGCGACCAGCCGATGACTCCGTAGCCCCTGGATCGGGCGCGCTCCCACAGCAACCAGCGTGCGCTCACCACGAAGGCCATCGCCAGTGTGCTGGCCCACAGGTAGCTGGTCGAGGGGACCGAATACCAGAACGGTTGCAGCGAGACCGCGGCGGAATCCCATACCCACCAGTGCAGCATCGGTCCCATGTTGTCGAACGGAACGTAGAACATCTGCATCGCGAACGCGGCGCAGGCGGCTTCGCGCAGGCGACCGCAGGGCGCGTCCGCCAGCCCCATGCGCCGGACCAGCATGAACGTCGGGTACACGATGGCGGGGTAGAGGGCGGCGATGTAGAGCGGCAGGTGGTTGTAGTAGAGCATCACCGTGAATTCGCCGTGCCAGAAATTGTCGACGAAGTTGTAGGAAAGCAGTTCGACGATCAGGCCGTAGAAGATCGTCGCAAGCCAGGTCCAGACGTACGCCGGATCGTGCTCGCGTCGCGCGCTGCGCACGGCGTGCAGCAGGCTCAGACAGGCGCCGGCGATCATCAGGCCTTCCACCAGCGGCATGCTCCAGTGCAGCAGATCGAACGGGTTGTTGAACCAGATCATGGCCTGCCTGGCTTCCTCGTTGCGCATGGCGTGGGCGATGTGTTCCGTGTTCATGGCGTGGCGTCCGTGGCGGGCTGCGTGGTGGGGCGCGGCGTGATGCGGAACAGCTCCCAACCCGCCTCGCCCGCGGCCGTATCGAGGTTCGAGTAGGTGGAGCCGCCGAGAAACAGCTCGTCGCCCATCACGATCGCGTTGCGAATACCGTTGTTCGCGGGGTTGCCGAAGCCGTCGCGGGTCAGCACCAGCGGCGGGCGCTGCGGGTCGTCGAAGCGAAGCAGGTCGAAGCCCGGCGTCTGCGCCTGGGGTGCCCGTTGATCGGCCAGGGTGCGCAGCACGTAGCAGGTCCACCGGCAGTCGGTGTCGTCGCGGATGGCTCGCATCCCGCCTGCGATATCGAAGGTGCCGACGTACAGGCTGTCGCGGTAGCGCACCATCGTCCACGTGTAGTCGTTGAAATACTCGTCGTAACCGGCGTCGCCGAACAATGGCGTCAGCCCCAGCCGGTTCGGCTGCAGCGACCAGTGACCGTCGCGGTAGCTCCACAGCCGCGCCTCGCCATAGAGCAGTTCGGTGTGCGGATGCTCCGGGTCGGTGAAATCGGTGCGAAAGAGGTGCGTGCGGCGATGCGCCCTGACGATGCCCAGCGCCGCGTCGAGCAGCACCGACGGATGCCGTTTCGCGAGTTCCAGGAAACCCTGCCCGGGCGGGAAGATCGTGCCCCAGTAGACCTTGCCGCGGAATTCCTCGATCGCCCCCATCAGCCAGGAGCGCGCAATCGCGGGGTCGGGATCGAAATCGCCGGCATCCAGCACGTGTTCGAATGCCGCGGGCCGTGCCGGCGTGAATCCGTCGGCGGGCATCTCGCCCGACAGGAACATCCCCGCCGGGCGCTCGCTGCCACCCCAGGTGGTGACGATCAGGCGGTCGCCGTGCTGCAGGAACTCGGCTCCGGCGCCGGCGTCACCGAGATCCCCGACGACAGCGAAACCTGGCGTGGCGCTGTGCTCCTTGCCGCTGCCGAACGGGTGCTGCCGGTCGCCTTGCCAGCGCAGCAGGTGGTTCGGGTGCGCCGAGGAAAACATCTCGGAACCGAGCAGCAGGTACAGCGCGTCGCTGCCGTCGGGGTGCCGGAGCACGCGGAAGCGACGCACGTTCACGTAGCCCTGGATCCGTGTGCCGTCGATGAACTCGCCCGTGTTACCGTCGAAGGCGAGCAGGAACACGGAGTCGTCGTCGCGCACCAGCGGGTTGGACGCCATGAACACCACGCCGGCGTGGCTGCCGGCGGCGCGGAAACCGAAGCTGCGCGACAGGATGTGCCGGAACACGGGGCTGTCCGATCGGGCCTGGCGAACGAGGCCGGAGACGCGGTTTCGCCAGAAGATCTGTGGTGGGCGCCAGTCCGCCTGCAGCCGCGAAGCACCCTCGGGCCACATCCATCCCGTCTCCGGAGTCTGCTGATCCGGATAGTGCGAGCGCCAGGTCTCGCAGGCCCAGTTCGGGTTGCGACTCGGCGTGAGATGGCCGCTGACCATCATCCAGCCGCACCAGCCGTTGCCGAGAGACGAGAACCAGAGGTTGTCGTCACTCGCTGCCATGGCCCAGAGATAGCTGCCGTTGCGCTTGCCGATTGCCCCGTCGCCGGGTTGCGCGGCGGGCGTGCCGGCCTCGGGCAGCAGTGGCCCGAGATACCGGTTGCGCGTATCGCCGATGCCGTAGAACCACTCGTCCACCGGTGCCCTGACGATGCGCTCGACGTGCAGATCGTTCGCCGGCAGGGAATCTGCGCGGCCCGGTGTGGTCATCGCTGCGCAGAGCGCACAGCAGACGACGATCGATCTGCAGAAATTCATCCGACGAATCCCACCCGTCCCCGCGCACGATCTTAAGGCGACTTTAAGGATTGCCCTCCAGATTGTCATCCGGTGTGCCCGGCGTCGGCCGGTTGCCCACCGCGGAGCGCCGCCGGCGCAACGTTGCCCGGGCGCGAGCACGGACCCGCCAGAGGACATCGATTCGCCACATGCCGCGCACTCTTGGCTACTTCTTCGCGCTGTCCTGGTTTCACATGCTGTGGGTGACGTCGGCGTTCCTGCGCGACGGCCAGCCGGATCCCGCGCTCGACGGCACGGCAGCCTTCCATCTGCTGGTCTGGCTGACCTACAGCGCGCTCTATCTGGCGCCGGCGCTGCTCTCGGCCTGCGCGGTGTGCCTGTGGCAACGACGGCCCTCCTGGCTGGTGCCGTGCGTCGCGGTTTCGACGACCGCCGCCTGCATCGTGTTCATGCGCGCCGACAGCGTGATCTTCGATCTCTACCGTTTTCACTTCAACGGCTTCGTGCTGAACCTGCTGAGCACCCCCGGAGGGATCGAGTCGCTGGGCGGAGACGCCGGCAGCTATCGTTCCGTGGCGACCATCGCGGCAGGGCATCTGCTGGTCCAGGCGGTGTTGTGGCCTGCGAGCGGCTGGCTCGCCGCGCGGCGAATCGTGCCGGCCGGCTGGCGGCATGCGTTCGCCGTGCTGCTGCTGGCGATGGTCGGCGAGCGCGTGATGTTCGCCGTGGCCGACATCGGGAACGACGGACCGATCCTGGCGGCGGCGCAGATCTATCCGTACTACGGGCGCACCACCTTCCGCAGCATGGCGGCACGCTTCGGCGTGCGACCGGTGCCGCGTTCGGAGAATCCGGCACCGGCGCGCGCACGCGGTGCCCTGCGTTATCCCGCGGCGGACGTCGCGTTCACCGCGGTCGCGAAACCGCCCAACGTGGTGATCATCGCGGTCGAATCGCTGCGCTGGGATAGGCTCGACGCGACGATCATGCCGAAGCTGTGGGGCTTCGCTGCGCGCGGCCAACGCTTCACACAACACTACTCGAGCGGCAACGGTACGCGCGAAGGACTGTTCGGGATGTTCTACGGACTGTACGGCTCCTACTGGCAGAGCTTCCTGCACGAGCGCCGCGGTCCGCTGCTGATGGAGCGGTTCCGGCAACTCGGGTACCAGTTCGATCTGCGCACCAGCGCGCGGTTCAGTTATCCCGAGTTCGACCAGACGCTGTTCGCGGGCATTCCCGGCGATGCGTTGCACGAGGCGAGTGGATCGATGCCGCCGGCCGCGCGCGATGCGGCCAACGCAGGCGCGCTGATCGAGTTCCTGCGCCGCCGTGACCGCACGCGACCGTTCATGAGTTTCTTCTTCATGGAGTCGACGCACGCGCGCTACGATTTTCCCGCCTCCGCGGTCATCGCGCGCCCGTACCTCGAGGACGTCGACTACGCGCGCATGAGCCGGCGGGAACTGGCGCCGCGAATCGACGCGCTGCTCAACCGCTACACCAATGCCGCGCACTGGATCGACCACCAGATCGGACGGGTGCTCGACGAGATCGAGACACAGGGCTTGCTGGAGAACACCATCGTGATCGTCACCGGCGATCACGGCGAGGAGTTCATGGAGAAGGGCGCCTGGGGCCACAACTCGGGTTTCGTCGAGGAACAGATCCACGTGCCACTGGTGACCTGGCTTCCGGGCGAACCGCACCGTGTGGTGTCGGCGCTCGGCAGCCACGTCGACATCGCCACCACCTTGCTGCAGGCGCTCGGTGCGCCGCAGGACCCGGCCAGCTACTCGCTGGGACGTCACCTGCTGGACAACTCGCCGCGCGACTACATCGTAAGTAGCGACTGGCACAGCATCGCCGTGATATCGGCCGACCTGAAGTACCGCATCGCGTACACCAACCGTGGCGGCGACTTCTGGCAACCCACGACGTTCGACGATGCCGCGCTCGGGCCGTCCGAAGAAGCCCGGGTTCTGGCCAGGAACCGTCCGCTGCTGCTCGCTGCCGTGGCGGAGTGTTCGCGGTTCCGGGCGCGGTGAGAGCGTTGAGAACGGAGGGCGCGCGGCGCTGTACCGCAGCGAAAATTCCCCTATTCTTCTGCCGGGGCTGATGTGGCGGCACCTTCGGGCTGCCGGAGCGGCGACAGGAGGCGCTGAGCCATGCCGGTCACGCGTGAACTGCTGATCCGGCTCGGTGCATCCGCCGCCGACGTCGGGCGTTATCTGGATGCGCTGAACGAGGCGATGCGCACGCACGGCATCACCTCGGAGCGGCGCATCGCGCACTTCCTTGCGCAACTGATGCACGAATCGGGCTGTCTGGCGCACACGGAGGAAAACCTGCGCTACTCGGCCGATGGCCTTCGCCGCTGCTTCCGCCGGCATTTCCGCGACGAGGCCGAGGTGCGTGCCTATGCCCGGCAGCCCGAGCGCATCGGCAGCCGGGTGTACGCCGAGCGCCTCGGCAACGGCCCCGAAGGCAGTGGCGACGGCTACCGCTATCGCGGGCGCGGACTGATCCAGCTCACCGGCAAGGACAACTACCGCGGCTTCGCCGACTGGCTCGGCGCCGACGTGGTGGCCAATCCGCACTGGGTGGCCGAGCGCTACGCGGTGCAGTCGGCGGTGTACTTCTGGGTGCGTAACGGCCTCGCGGAGCTGGCCGATGCGGATGATCTGGCTGCGATCACCCGCCGCGTCAACGGCGGGCTGAACGGTTACGAGAATCGCCGCGCGCTGCTCGAGCGGGCACGGCAGGTGCTCACCGAACAGGGCTCGGCGGCGCCGGTCATGCTGCCGCCGGATCCGCCGACGGGCGCACCGTTCGTGCCGCCGGCGGCGCAGTTGTCGCGGGACCGGCCGGAGATCACGCGGCGGCGCGACGGTGGTCGCGCGCATCCGCTCGGCGAGTCCGATCGCCCGGCGCGGGAAGGTCGCAGCGCGGCCGCGCTGGCGCGTTCGGTGTCGGCGATCGTCGATTATCTCGACGTGAGCAACCCCGATCACCGCCGCTACCGGCCGCACCGCGGTGCCACCTACGCCAGCGTCTACGCGACCGATGTGGCCTGCCTGTGCGGGGTGTACCTGCCGCGCGTGTGGTGGAACGAGGCGGCGCTGCGGCAGCTCGGTGAGGGTGACGCCGTGGCGGCGGAGTACGGACGCAGCGTGCGCGAACTGGACGCCAATGCCCTGTTCGAGTGGCTGGAAGCCTTCGGTGCCGTGTTCGGGTGGGTGCGAGTCGATGGCCCCGACGCCCTGCAGGCCGCCGCAAACGCCGGCGAGGTCTGCGTGATCGCCGCTCGTGGTGCCGGTGCCGGCCGCGCGGGTGGCATCGCGGTGGTGGTGCCGGAGACGGATGGCGTGCGTGCGGCGCGCAATTCCCGCGCCGAGGTGCTGCGACCGGTCGAGTCGCGGGCCGGGCCGCGCAACGTGTTGCGTGCGGCGCCGGCCCGTGCCTGGTGGCGTGGCGGCCGGTACCGGTCGCACGCCTTCTGGCGGCACGCCTGAACCCGTTTGCAGCATGCGGTTATTTACGGAACGTAACAAAAGTGACCTTATCGTAATGGGCGGGAAGCAAATTCTTGACAAATGATAAAGAAAATAAAAACAGATAGTTACACATTGATTAAATGGATTTCATGCGCTGATGGCATTATTTGCAGTACCCGGGACTAGCCAATTATCTGTCGAGTGTTACTATTGGTAGCAATTCGGTAGCAGTTCTCTGGTGATGGCGTTACGCCGCTCCCTGCTGCCGGGTGACTGCAGAGGAGGAATCCATCATGAAACGCTCAGCTGCCATGCTCGCCCTGGTGCTTGCTGCGCAGGGGGTCCTTGCAGATCCGTCCGTGCCGGACGCGATCAGCGCGTCGCCGTCCAGCGAGACGGCCGAGGCCGTCGTCGCCGCCAAGCTCGCCGAAGCCGATCTGCGCATGCAGGCGCTGGCCGAACGCAAGGTCCGGCGCAGTGTGGAAGAGGCCGTAGGGCATTCCGCCGGCGGCAAGGAAGACCGCTCCGCGGTGGTGATCGAACTCTCGATGGTCGACTGAAACCTTGCGCGATCCGTGCGGTCGCGCGCATCGTAGTGTCATGAGGTTCGCGCAGTATCCGGCGGCGCGAGCGTGGGTGCGCGTGCAGGCACGGAGACACAGTCACAATGCCGGTGACGGGGGCTGTTCGGCAAGCTGATTCGAGGGGGTGGGCCACGGCCTGCGCTGGAAGGCTGTGCGTGGCGCGGCTCGCTCTACCGGCGTGGGTTCTCGTGCTGCTGGCTGGATTGCGGCCAGCCCGGATCGACCACCTCCAGCGTGACTTCGATCGTTCCAATGCCGAATAGCGCCGGGAATTCATCGATGCATCGCCGCAACGCCGATCGGCACAGGACGCCGCACCGCGCAGGGCAGCCGCCGCTGGAGCTCGGGGCGGTGCGAGCGGTGACGGGAGGACGGTCGCGATGAGCGGTTTCCTCGACCCCCCGGTGCTGTTCTTCGTGTTCGGCATTTTCGCCGGATTGGTGAGATCGAACCTGGAGATCCCGCCGCAGATCGCGCGTTTCCTGGCGTTGTACCTGCTGATGGCACTGGGCCTCAAGGGCGGCTTCGCGCTCGAGGAATCCGGCTTCACCGCGGAGGTGTCCACCAGCCTGCTCGGAGCCGTGGCGCTGGCAGTGATCGTGCCGACGATCGGCTTCTTCGTGATGCGCCGGGTCGTATCCGACTTCGATGCGGCGGCGATCGCGGCGACATATGGATCGGTCAGTGCGGTGACCTTCATCACGGCCGTGCAGCACCTCGACTCGCACGGCATCGCCTATGGCGGTCACATGGCGGCGGCACTCGCGCTGATGGAGTCGCCGGCGATCATCTTCGCGGTGCTGGTGGCGAACTGGGTGCGTGCGCGTGCGCATCCGGGGCAGCAGGCGATGTCGCTTGGCCGCGTGCTGCACGAATCGTTCACCGACGGCGGACAGTTGCTGTTGCTCGGGGCGATGCTGATCGGCTTCGTGACGGGTGCGAGCGGGGAGGCCGCGATGCAGCCTTTCGCCGTCGATCTGTTCAAGGGCATGCTTGCATTCTTCCTGCTCGACATGGGGTTGATCGCCGCGCGCAACATGCGCGAACTGCGCGGCCGGTCGTCCTGGCTGCTGGTATACGCCATCGGAGGGCCGCTGGGGCACGCGTGTCTGGCGCTCGCGCTGGCGGCGGTGACGGACATGCAAGCCGGCAACGCGGTGCTGCTGGTCGTGCTCGCGGCGAGTGCGTCCTATATCGCGGTCCCGGCCGTGATCCGGCACGCCATCCCCGAGGCGACGCCCTCGCTCTACCTCGGCATGTCGCTCGGCATGACCTTCCCGTTCAACATCGTGCTCGGTATACCGCTGTACACGTGGGCGGCCGTGCGGGTGCTGGGCTGAACTGAGCTGAGTAGAGCACACGCCTGTTACGGGCGCAGGCCGCAACGGCGCCGCGTATTCTGCGCTAGGCTAGTGCCCTGATCCGAACCACAGGTCTGGTGCACGACCATGAAACCGATCCGTCACCTGCTGCTTGCCGCCGGTGTGGTGCTGCCGCTGCTGGCCGGCGCCACCGATGCCGGTGACGCGACCCCCAATCCCTGGCTCGCGGACTCCAGCTACCCGATTACGCACGTGGACCCGGCGCAGTCCGGCGCGGTCGCGGTGGCCGGCCCGCGCGGGCCCGACCGCGCACTCGGGGACACCGACATCGCGTATCGCTTCATGGGGCCGGGTCACCTCATCCAGGTGATCAGCGGTCCGTACCCCGACGGCCGGCGCGTCATCTGGTCCGGTGGCGTCGATCGGCTCGTCAAGCAGGACTATGCGAGCTTCGACATCGTCGACACGCTGATGTGGCGCGAGGACAGCCCTTATACCGAAGACTGGGCGGAGGACGCCGAGCGCGCACTCGACGCGGCCGGCGGAGGAGTGCCGGGAATCTGGCGCGCCGTGCGCGAGATGTACCATCTGAACGAAGGCGGCGGACTGTATCCGCTGGTCGATCGCGACAACCGGTTCCATGTGATCCACGGCAACGCGATCGAGGTCTACGGTGACGCCGAGCCCGGCAACGCGGGCAGCCCCATCGAGCTGCTGCAGCGTTTCGAGCGGCCGGAGGACGCGCACGGGCGCTTCGTCGGCATGAACTACACCTGGGACGGCTGGCTGGTCGTCGTCACCGAAGGCGGGGATTTGTTCGCGCTGACGCCGGACTTCAGGCGCCGGCACCGCACCCGGCTCGAGGGCGCCCCGGCCCGGTCCGAGGACAGCGACCAGCTCTCGGGCTGGATCCGCAACTCGTTCGCGATCGGCGACGACGGCGGGATCTACATCGTCTCGCGCGATTTCATGCATCGGGTGCAGTGGACCGGCGACGGCTTTTCGCAGGACCCCGCCGATGGCGCGTGGCGCGAACCGTACCCGAACGGGCTCGGCAGCGGCTCCGGCTCCACGCCCACGTTGATGGGGTACGGTGACGACGCCGATCGCTTCGTCGTGATAACCGACGGTGACGCGCTGATGCAGCTCACGCTGTTCTGGCGCGATGCGATCCCCGCCGACTGGCAGGGACTGCCCGGCCTGCCGCGGCGGATCGCGGCGCGGGCACCCGTGAACATGGACGATCCGGCGCTCGCGGCGGTGCAGTCCGAACAATCGGTGGGGGTGCTCGGCTATGGTGCCCTGGTCGTGAACAACGAGCCGCGCAACGTGCCGTGGTACGTGCCGCATCGCATGCGCAGCGTGCTGGTCGGGCTGCTCGCGACGCAGCGCGACTACCACCCGCTCGGCGTGCAGAAGTTCGCGTGGGATCCGGCGGCGCGCGTGCTGCGCACGGCCTGGGTGAATCGCGAGGTGAGTTCGCCGAACTCGGTGCCGCTGATCAGCGCAGGCAGTGCCCTGGTGTACACCGAGGGCGTGCGCGACGGGAAGTGGATCCTGGAGGCGCTCGACTGGGAAAGCGGCGCCTCGCGCTTTCACTGGACGCTGCCGCGGCTGCGCCATAACACCCAGTTCGCACCGGTGGTGCTGGACCCCGACGGCCGGCCGATGTGGGGATCGACGTGGGGACGGCTGCGCCTGCAGCCACTGGAGGACGCGCGATGAAGGTGGTGGGCAGTCTCTACGGTTCGCTGGCCGCGATACCGGAGTCCGTGCGTGCGCTCGAGCGCCAGGGCTTCGATGCGGCCTACGCGGTGGAGATCAACAACGATCCGTTCCTGCCGGCGCTGCTCGCGGCCGAGCACAGCGAGCGGATCGGGATCACGACCGCGATCGCGGTGGCTTTCGCGCGTAATCCGATGACGCTCGCGCAGACCGCGTGGGACCTCAACCAGTACGCGCGGGGGCGTTTCGTGCTCGGCATCGGCTCGCAGGTGCAGGGGCACATCACGCGGCGCTTCGGGATGCCGTGGTCGCAGCCAGCGCCGCGCATGCGCGAGTTCGTACGCGCGATGCAGGCGATCTGGCGCTGCTGGGCCGAAGGGGCGCCGCTCGACTTCGAGGGTGAGTTCTACCGCCACACCCTGATGACGCCGATGTTCGTGCCCGGGGAGCGCGAGCACGGCGCGCCGCGCGTGCGCGTGGCCGCCGTGGGGCCGCTGATGACCACGGCCGCGGCCGAGGCGGCCGACGGCCTGATCGCGCACGGTTTCACGACCGAGCGCTACCTGCGCGAGGTCACGCTGCCGGCGGTCGAACGCGGGCTCGCGCAGGCCGGGCGGGCGCGCGCGGACTTCGAGATCGTCGCCCCGATCATGGTGGTCACCGGTGACGACGAGGCCGCGTTCGTGCGCAACCGCGAAGCCACGCGCGCGCAGATCGCGTTCTACGCCAGCACGCCGGCTTACGCGGGTGTGCTCGCGCTGCACGGCTGGGAGGATCTGGGGCGCGAACTGACGGTGTTCAGCAAGAGCAACCGCTGGGCCGGGATGGCTGCTCGCATCGACGATGCGATGCTCGAAACGATCGCGATCGTCCGCGAACGGCCCGAGGACGTGCCGCCCGCGTTGCGCCAGCGCTACGCGGGCATGCTCGACGGCTGGCTGTGCACCGCGCTGCTCGCCGACCCCGAGCGCCAGGCCGCGCTGGTGGCGGGAGTGCGGGCCGACGCATGAGCCTCGACCAGCTTGCGATCCTGCTGATCCTGCTGGCGACGATCGGGATGTTCCTGCGCGGGCGCTGGCGGCACGACATGGTGGCCGCCGGGGCGTTGCTGGCCAGCGTGGCGGCCGGGCTGGTGGCGCCGGCGGCAGCGTTCGCGGGTTTCGGGCATCCGGCGGTCATCACGGTGGCCTGCGTGCTGGTGCTGAGCCGCGGGCTGCAGAGTTCGGGGGCGATCGATGCCCTGACACGTGCGGTGCTGCCCTCCCGGGCCGGTGCGACGCTGAGCGTGGCGACGCTGACGGCGCTGGGGGCGCTGCTTTCGGGCTTCATGAACAACGTCGGAGCGCTTGCGCTGCTGATGCCCGTGGCGGTGCAGATCGCTCGGCGGCTGGAACTGCCGCCTGGTCGGGTGCTGATGCCGCTGGCGTTCGGCTCGATCCTCGGTGGCATGAGCACGCTGATCGGCACCCCGCCGAACCTGATCGTCGCGGGTTTCCGCGAGAAGCACACCGCGCTGGGTGCGTTCGGCATGTTCGACTTCGCGCCGGTCGGGGTTCCCGTCATAGTGCTCGGCGTGGCCTTCATCGCGCTGCTCGGCTGGCGCCTGGTTCCGGCGCGTAAGCCCGCGGGTATCGAAGCGTTCGAGACCGGGGTATATCTCACGGAGGTGCGGGTTCCGGAAGACAGCAAGGCGGCTGGAAAACGTCTCTACGACGTGGAGCGTTCGCTCGACGAAATCGGCGCACAGGTCGTGGCGCTGGTGCGCAACGAGGTACGCCTGACCGCACCCGGTTCCCGTCGCGAGTTGCGCGTCGGCGACATCCTGGTCATCGAGGCCGATGCCGATGCGCTGTCCAAGGTGTTGTCCGGGCTGGGGCTGAAGCTGGAGGAGTCCAAGCGGCCGGAAGCCGCGAGTGCGGATCAGAACACCGGCGATAATAAACCCCCGTGGCTTGCTGACGATGCGGACTCGGTGAACGAAAAGAAGAAGGCCGACAGAAAGGATGAGGCGCCGGACGAGATTGCGCTGATCGAGTTGGTGATACTGCCCGGGTCCAGCTTGGGTGGTCGCTCGGCAAGCGATATCCTGCTGCGCACGCGCTATGGATTGAACCTGCTGGCGGTTTCACGCCAGGGCAGGCGGTCGGTCGCGCGGCTGCGCTCGCTCGCGCTGCGCGCCGGTGATGTTTTGCTGATGCAGGGGCCGCCGAATGCGATCATGGAATTCGCATCGGACAACGGCTGCGTGCCGCTGGCCGAGCGTGAACTGCGCATCCCGAATCGGCGCAAGGCGATCACTGCCACGGCCATCATGCTGGCGTGCGTGAGTGTCGCCGCGTTCGGGCTGGTGCCGACCGCCGTGGCCTTCTTCGGTGGCGTGCTGGCGTCGATGGCGTTGCAGACGGTTCCGCCGCGTGCGGTCTACGACGCGATCGACTGGCCGGTCATCGTGCTGCTGGCTGCGCTGATTCCGGTGGCGGGTGCGATGGAATCCACCGGTACCGCCGATCTTGTCGCGCGCGTCCTGCTCGAGGGCGTCGCCCGGGGGCATGCCGTGGTCGCGCTGTCGTTGATCATGATCGTCACGATGTTTCTCTCCGACCTGATGAACAACGCTGCCACGGCGGCGGTGATGTGTCCGGTTGCGATCAGCACGGCGATGGCGCTGGGGGTCGACGTCGACGCCTTCCTGATGGCTGTGGCCATCGGTGCGTCGTGTGCGTTCCTCACCCCGATCGGGCACCAGAACAATACGCTGATTCTCGGCCCGTCGGGCTTTCGTTTCGGCGATTACTGGCTGCTGGGCCTGCCGTTGGAATTGATCGTTCTCGTGGTTGCCGTGCCCATGCTGTTGTGGGTGTGGCCGCTCTGAACGCATGCCACCCGGACCGGGTCCGGGGACGCGGTTACTTGCATAACGCACCAGCGCGCTGGCGCAATCCGTGACGTCCGAGGCCGGTCAGGCCGGTGTCGTTGCCCCACTCGGCGCAGAGCAGTCCGAGTCGTGCGCGGAAATCGTCGGCAGCGAAGTTCGTGAATCCTGTGGCCCGGCTTGCCTCGGTGAGGATGTCATCCGCGTCGAATTCGACCCGCAACGTTTCGCCGTAGGCAATGGCACTGCGTTGCAGTTCGTTCAGCACGGGCTGCGACAGGTCTTCGATGCGCACATCGGCCATGGCCTGCTCCCGATTCTCAGTGCTGGCAATCGACCAGGACTTTCAGCGCTTCCCCCTGGCGCCTGGCCTGCACGAAGGCTTCGTCGAAACGCGACAGCGGAAAGTGGTGGCTGATCAGCGGCCGCACGTCGACCGCGCCGGACGCGAGCATGTCCATCACGGCCGGGAACTCGACCGGGTACTGGATCGCGGCCGTGATGACCAGTTCCTTCACCAGAAGATTGATCATGTTCAGTTCGACCGGTGCGAAGTGGACTCCGACCACGACGATGCGCGCCCCCTTGCGGGCGAGGTCGCAGGCCTGCTGGAAGACCGCGCCCACACCGGTCGCCTCGATGAACACATCGGTGGCGGGGAAGGTGCCAGGCGCCGTGTCGGGCATGGCACCGCCGTGGCGTTCGATCAGGAAATCCTTCAATTCGCCCGCGTCGGCCCTGAAGGTGCCGAGCCCCAGCTGGCGGGCGACCGCGAGACGCGGTTCGGACAGGTCGACCACGATCACGTCGTTCGCGCCCTGGTAGCGCGCGCCGACCGCGGCCGCCAGGCCCACCGGCCCGGCGCCGAACACCACGACCTTCGTGCCGGCCCCGATCTGTCCCTGGTTGACCGCATGCATGCCGACCGAGAACGGCTCGACCAGCGCGCCCAGGTCGAAATCGAGTTGCGGCGGCAGTCTCAGCAATCCCTCGGGATGCGCGGCCGCATCGCGGTAGACGATCCAGGGGGCGAAGGCACCCGCGAGGCCCGAGCTGCCGATGCCGTTGCCTCCGGCCTCGGGATTGACCACGACGCGGTCGCCTGCCCGCACATGGGTGACGTTGGCGCCGGCCTCGGCGACGACACCGCAGAACTCGTGCCCCAGCGCGAAGGGGCGCGCGGCGCCGGGGATGCCACCCAGCTTCGCGTAACTGAGGTCCGAGCCGCAGATGCCGCAGCGCTCCACGCGCACCAGCACGTCGTCCGGCCCCGGTACCGGACGCTCCACCGTGTCGATACGCAGGTCGTCGGGGCCGTGGATGCGCACCAGTGGCATCGTGTTCATGCAGGCGTCCTCCTTCAGACAGCCTGTTCCGGCGGTTTGCCACCGAGGAAGTTGTCGATCGCGTGGTTGGCGAGGTAATCGATGATCTGCTCGTCGGGAACCAGCTTCATCTTCTCGTGGTTCGCGCGGTGATTGGCCTCGGAGACGATCATCGGTTGCCTGCCGAGCGCTGCCATCGCCTCGTCGACGAGCTGTGCGGGCGTCTGGAAGCCTGAGGTGTCCAGATGCGCGTAGCCGGCGGCAGCGGTCGAGAGCGTCATGCCGCCGGCCACGGCCAGCACATCGACGTGGTACGGCGCGAATTCACGCCACAACGCCTGCCCCAGCGCGATCTCGTAGGCCTTCGAAGCAGAGTACGCGGCGTAGTACGGCGCGCCCTTCAATCCTGCGCCCGAGGACATCAGCACGATGCCGCCGCGCCGGCGCGCGAGCATCGGTCGCGCGTAGTGGTAGGTGAGCACCAGTGGACCGGTCACGTTGACGGCGAGGCGCATCTTCTCGAACGCGAGGTCCTTGTCGGGCTTGAAGAACGGGCCGACGTCGGCGATGCCGGCGTTGTAGACCAGCAGTCCGATCTCGCGCTCGCCGACCGCGGCCACGACCTGCTCCAGCATGTCGGGCGCGCCCAGATCGATCCTCAGCGGCAGGCAGTCCACGCCATGGCGTGCCTTCAGGTCCGCCGCGATCGCATCCAGCGCCGGCTGGTGGATGTCGATCACGACCACGTTGACGCCGCGCGCCGCGGCGTAGCGCGCATACGCCTCGCCGATTCCCTGCGCGCCTCCGGCAACCAGGGCCCAGGGTCCGTACTTGCAGGCGAAGTCGCTCATCGGTATGTCCTTGTCGGTGGTGGCAGCGGGTTGCGTGTACAGCAGGCGCCAGTCTAAAGCACAATCCGTGCTGCGTAGCGTGGCTGCGGGGATCAGCCGTTGTGTGCGCATCAACCGATCGGGAGCGGACCATGCCGAATCGTCTCGCCAGCATGCTGATGGCCTGCCTGTTGTGGATCATGGTGCCGTTTGCGGCATCGGCTGCGGACATGGCGCCCGGGCCGCAGCGCGTGCGCGAACTCGCGCGCGCGGCCTATGTATGGGGCTATCCGATGGTCGACATGTACGCGATCCTGCGCAGTCATGTGCTGGATCCCGCCTCGGGCGAGTACAAGGCGCCTTTCAATCATGTGGGGCACCTGCGCCAGGTGGGCACCCCGGACGACCGGGTCGTCGTCGCGCCGAACCTCGACACGCCCTACTCCTATGCGTGGCTTGACCTGCGCGCCGAGCCGGTGGTGATCACGGTGCCCGCGTTCGAGGCGGGCCGTTACCTGTCGCTGCAGATCAGCGATCTGTACACGTGGATCGTCGGCTACGTGACGCCGCGCACCAACGGCAACGCCGGCGGGGATTTCCTGGTCGCGCGCGAGGGCTGGCAGGGCGAGGTGCCCCCCGGCATCCGGCAGGTGTTCCGTTCGCCCACCGATCTCGCGCTCGGTTTCTTTCGCACGCAGTTGCTGAACGCAGACGACCTGCCGAACGTGCACCGGCTGCAGGACGGGATCGGGGTGCGTCCGCTGTCGGCGTACCTGGCGGGAACCGGCACGTCCGCTCCGGCACCGATGCCGGTGCCGATCGCCGCCATCGATGTGCGCAGGACGCCGACCGATCCCGCGTTCTTCGACGTACTGAACTGGATGCTGCGCTTCCTGCCGGTGCTGCCGGAGGAGCAGCAACTGCGCCGGGATCTGGCGACGATCGGCATCGTCGCCGGGCAGCCGTTCCGGCCCGACGAGGCAACACGTGCGGCCGTGATCGCCGGCATGGAGGATGGGCTGGCCGCGATCCAGCGCCGCGCGGCAGCGGTGCGTTCCTCGGCGGAGATCTTCGGCTCGCGGGAATTCTTCGCCGGCGATCATCTGACGCGCGCGGGCGGTGCGATGCTCGGCATCCTCGGAAACTCCGCCGAGGAGTTCCTCGGCATCGGCTACCCGGCTGACGCGGAGGGGCGGCCCTTCGACGGGAAGCGGCGCTACCGCATCCGTTTCGACGCCGACGACATGCCGCCGGTCGGCGCGTTCTGGTCGATCACGGTCTACACGGCCGAGCGCCTGCTGTACGCGAACCCGCTCGCACGCCATGCGATCAACAGTCCGATGGTGCCCGCCCTGGTGCGCGATGCCGACGGCGGCATCACGATCGACGTCCAGCACGCATCCCCGGGGACGGAACGCGAAACGAACTGGCTGCCGGTGCCGCGGGCCCCGTTCATCCTGACGTTCCGTGCCTATCAACCCGGCGAGGCGATCCGCGACGGTTCGTGGACGGCGCCACCGGTGGTGCCGCTGCCGAACGGAGGTGAACCATGATCGCGACGCCGGCATTCCTGCCCGAGGTCGATTTCGCGCGCGACGAACTGCCCGGGCTGCACGAGGTTCTGGACACGCTGCGGGCGCAGGGCGCGGTGGTTCCGGTGCGCTACTTCGGCGAGACGGTGTGGCTGATCACGCGCCACGCGGAGCTGAAGCAGGCCTTCGCAGACGAGGAGCACTTCCCGTCGGAGGCCGCGTACACCGTGCACTCCGAACCGTCGATGGGCAGGACGCTGCAGACGATGTCGGGCGACCGCCACCGCGTGAACCGCACGCTGGTCTCGAAGCCGTTCTTCCCGCGTGCGGTGCGCCAGCTCGTCGAGACGCTGATCGTGCCGGTCGCGGACGAACTGCTCGATCGCATCGGCGACGCCGACGAGGTCGATCTGGTGCAGGCGTTCACGCGGCCGTATCCGTTCACGGTGATCACGCGCATGCTCGGCATCCCGGTCGACGACGAAAGCCGGTTGCTCGCTTGGGCGCTGAAGCTGATCGACTATCCCTGGGACCCCGAGGGCGCGCTGCGGGCGCGGCGGGAGTTCGCCGACTACGTGCAGCCGATCATCGACGCGCGACGCGCGCAACCCGGAGAGGACGTGATCTCGCTGCTGGCCGGCGCCGAGTTCGAGGGGCAACGCCTCGACGACGAGGAGATCCTGTCGTTCCTGCGCCTGCTGTTCCCGGCCGGCTCCGACACCACCTACAAGGTGGGCGGCAGCCTGTTCTACGCGGTGCTCGCGGATCCCGCCGTGCGTGAGCTCGCGCTGTGCGACGAAGCCGGCCGCGCGGCCATCGTGCAGGAGGCGCTGCGCTGGCAGCCGCCGACGGCGCTGCTGCCGCGGCGTTGCGCGAAGGACACGCGCCTCGGCGGGGTGTCGGTCGCGGCCGGGGACTGGATCCTGTTCGGCATCACCGCGGCCAACCGCGATCCGGCGGTGTTCGCCGATCCGCGGCGCTTCGATCCCCGGCGCAGCGAGAAGAACCTGGCCTTCGGCCACGGCGAGCATTTCTGCCTCGGCTCGCACCTCGCGCGTCGCGAACTCGAAACCGCGCTCGAGCGCGTGTTGCGGCGCTTCCCGGCGATCCGCCTCGCGCCGGACCGGCAGGTGCGCTTCAGCGGCGCGGTGCTGCGCGGCACGCCCGAGCTGTGGGTGCGCCTGCGCCCCGACGCGGGAACCTGAGGCCCGATGATCCGCGTGCAGCGAAATCGACCGCGCCGGCGCTCGCGTATCCCGCGCATTCCGGCGCGCAGCACCACGCTGCCGCGGATCCTGCGCCGTTTCTACGTTGCGCTGGTCATCCTGTTGGGCGCCACCGTGCTCGGCACGCTCGGCTTCCACTACGGCGCCGAGCCGGCGCCGCACTGGAGCGATTCGCTGTACATGACGCTGATCACGATCAGCACCGTGGGGTACGGCGAGGTGGTGCCGGTCGATACGCCGGCCGAGCGCATCTTCACCGGATTGTTGTCGATCGCCGGCTTCGGCGTGCTGACCTTCCTGTTCACCAGTCTCACGGTCTTCTTCCTCGAATCCGATCTCGACTACACGCTGCGGAGGCGCCGCATGGAACGAAGGATCCGCAAGCTACGCGACCACTACATCGTCTGCGGCTTCGGACGGGTGGGGCGCAACGTGGCCACCGAGCTGCGCCTCACGCACCGGCAGTTCGTCGTGATCGATACCCAGGAGGCGCAGCTCACCTCGCAGGCGGAGCACTTCCCCGAGCTGCTGTGGCTGGCCGGCGACGCCAGCGACGACGACCAGCTGCTGGCGGCCGACATCGACGATGCGCTCGGGGTGTTCGCGGTCACCGGCGACGACAGCCGCAACCTGATGATCGCGCTGACCGCGAAGCAGCTGAACCCGAAGGTGCGCGTGGTCGCGCGCTGCCACGAGGTGCGCAATATCCCGAAGCTGCGCAAGGCAGGCGCGGACGCGATCGTCTCGCCGGACTTCACCGGCGGCATGCGCATCGCCTCGCAGATTACGCCCGCACGTGGTGTCGTTCCTCGACGAGATGCTGCGTTCGGAGCAGCGGCTGAGACTGGAGGAAGTGCCGGTGCCGGAGACCAGCGGGGGATGCTCGCTCGCCGACATCGGGCGCCGTGGCGAGGGCTACGTGGTGGTTGCGGTGCGCGAGGCCGAGGACTGGGTGTTCAACCCGCCCGACGAGTTCCGGCTGCAGGCGGGGCAGGTCCTGATCGCGATGGTTTCCCCGGACGGACACACGGAACTGCTGCGTAACGCCGGCTGTACCGGCTGAGCGCGTCCGGCTACAGCAGCGCCAGACCCGCGCCGGCCGCAGCGATGCCGATCGCGAGGTGCGCCCAGCTCCAGTAGCGAAAGCGCGCGGCGATGCGTTCGGGCAGCGCGTTGGCGAGCAGGAACAGCCGGCCGTCGTCCGGGCGCGTCAGTGTGTGCACAGGTCGCGACGAGGCGGCCTTGGCGATGCGGCGCTCGCGCACCTCGTGCTGCGCGGCGAGGCGTGCATCCTCCCATTCGCGCAGATCGACCTGCCCGTCGCCGTCGCGGTCGAAGCGCGCGCGCAGCCGTTCGCCGTCGCGCTTCCAGGTGGCGAGCAGCGTGGCGACCGCGGTGCGTTCCTCGCTCGCGTCGGGGGCATCCGCGCGCGTGGTGTCGAAGGCGCCGATCGCATACAGCATCGCGCCGTGCGGCAGCATCCACTCGGTGAATTCACGGTCGCCCTCGCGCCAGCTGCGGCCGCTGCCGGACAGCACCTCGGCCCCGGCGGGCAGCACCACGCAGCGGCCGCTGTCGTCGACCAGCTGGAACGGGTCCAGACTGCGTCCGTGGTCGATCGTGTCCCACTCGCCGCGGCTGTCGCGCCGGCGCACACGCCAGGCGTGCCAGCAGCAGGGCGTGCGGCTCAGCCGGCTGGCGACGGTGGTCGCGGGCACCGGTTCGCAGCGTCCGAACAGTTCGACGTAGCCCTGCGCCGCCGAGGCGATGCGCGAGGTCGGCAGGTCGTGGATCTGGCGGTAGCGGCGGTAGTTCGCGGCCCATGCGAAGACGCTGATCGCCGCGATCGCCAGCAGCGCCCACGGCCAGACCCCGGCGCGTTCGGACTCGGCGGCCCCGATCAGGACGACGATCTGCGCGGTGCCGCCCAGCCAGGCCGGCCCGTGCAGCCGGGTGGACGTAAGGGTGCGGATCCGGCGCGCGGGCACGGCATCAGGAACGGAACAGCGCGCCGACGTCGACGTCGGCCGTCTCGGCGGCCGCGAACTCCAGCAGTTCGGCCGCCTTGAAGCCGAACCAGCGCGCGATCAGCACGTCGGGGAACTGTTCGATGCGCACGTTGTTGAGGTTCACCGACTCGTTGTAGAACTCGCGCCGGTCGGCGATCCCGTCCTCGAGCGCCGAGATGCGCGTCTGCAACTGCTGGAAGGTCTGGTTGGTCTTCAGATCCGGGTAGGCCTCGGCGAGCGCGAACAGCCGGCCCAGCGAGGCGCGCAGCCCGCCCTCGGCGGCGCCCAGCGAACGCACGTCGCCCGATTCCTGCGCCGCGTGCACGCGCGAACGCGCCTCCATCACCTTCGTCAGCGTTTCCTGTTCGAACTGCATGTACTGCTTGCAGGTCTCGACCAGCTTGGGCAACTCGTCGTGACGCTGCTTGAGCAGCACGTCGATATTCGCCCACGCGCGGGTGACGTTGTGCTTGAGCCGCACCAGTGCGTTGTACAGCATGATGGCGTAGACCGCGGCCAGCAGCGCCAGGGCCAGCACGACGAGGGTTGCGATGCTCATGGTCATTCTCGCGGCAACAGGTCGACGCAGAGTCTAGACCGTCGCGGACCGTCGCGCCGCTCCCCGACACCGGGTGATCCCGATCCGGGGTGGCGCGCGTATCATCACCGGCATGTCCCGGTGAGCGCGGACGCGGAGCCGCCAGCGCACCGGGCACGAACCAGGAGACCGCCATGCCGACCACCAGACCGCGCTCCGGCCACAGTGCCCGCATCGCCTCGTCGGAGCTCACGCCGCAGTCGGTGTGGCTGCGCCGGCGCGAGTTCGTGCTGGCGGGGTTGGCCGCGGGGCTGCTGCCGGGCGTGCTGCGTGCGGCGCCGGACGGCGCAGGGTTGTCGTACACACGCAATGCGCGCTACGGCGCCGGCGAGACACCGAACAGTTACGAGGACATCACGACGTACAACAACTTCTACGAGTTCGGCACCGGCAAGGAGGACCCGGCGCGGCGTGCGGGCAGGTTCCGCCCGGCGCCGTGGAGCCTGCGGATCGAGGGCGAGGCGGACCGCACCGGCGTGTTCGCGCTGGAAGACATACTGCGGCCGCATCCGCTCGAGGAGCGGGTCTACCGCCTGCGCTGCGTCGAGGCGTGGTCGATGGTGGTGCCGTGGGTCGGCTTCCCGCTCGCCGACCTGCTGCGCCGCTTCGCCCCAACCTCGCGCGCGAAGTACGTGGCGTTCACGACGGCGGCGATACCGGAGCAGATGCCCGGTCTGGCGTACCGCGTGCTCGACTGGCCGTACGTCGAGGGTCTGCGCATCGACGAGGCGATGCATCCGCTCGCCTTCGTCGCGACCGGACTCTACGGCCAGCCGCTGCCGAACCAGAACGGTGCGCCCTTGCGCCTGGTACTGCCGTGGAAGTACGGCTTCAAGAGCATCAAGTCGATCGTGGCGATCCGCTTCACAGCAACGCAGCCGCCTACCTCGTGGAACCGGGCCGCGCCGCGGGAGTACGGCTTCTACGCCAACGTGAATCCCGCGGTCGACCATCCGCGCTGGAGCCAGGCGCGCGAGCGGCGCATCGGCGCCGGCGTGTTCGGCGCGCGGCGGCCCACGCTGGCGTTCAACGGCTATGCGGAGGAGGTGGCTTCGCTGTATGCGGGAATGGACCTGCGCCGCCATTTCTGAAGGCCGGCACCGCCTGCGCCTGCTGAAGGCGGCCGTTTTCCTTGCCTGCCTCGCACCGCTGGCGGCGCTGTTTGCGCGCGGACTCGGCGTCGGCGGCGCGACGCTGGGCGCGAACCCGGTCGAGTTCGTGCTGCACGCGCTCGGCAAGTGGGGGCTGAACTTCCTGCTGCTCACCCTCGCGGTGTCGCCGTTGCGCGCCATCATCGGGCGTGCGTGGCCGCTCGGGTTCCGCCGGATGCTGGGCCTGTTCGCGTTCTTCTACGCGACACTGCATCTGCTGTGCTGGCTGGTGCTCGATCAGGGGCTGTACCTGCAGGGGATCGCCGCCGACATCGCGAAGCGGCCGTTCATCACCATCGGCGTGCTGGCGTACCTGCTGCTCGTCCCGCTGGCCGTGACCTCCACCGACCGCATGCTGCGCCGGCTCGGCAGGCGCTGGAAGACGCTGCACCGGCTGGTCTACGCGGTCGTGCTGCTCGGGGTGTGGCACTACTACTGGCTGGTCAAGGCCGATGTGCGCGAGCCGCTGTTCTACCTCGCGATGACGCTGCTGCTGCTCGGCTGGCGGGTGCGCACGCGGCTGCGGCGCACCTGTCCGTAGGTTCGGCCTGCGGCCGAACATTTGTCCGGGCGCAGCCCGGACCACGTGCGCCGGCGTCCGGTGTTTGGCGCGTGCGTGGACGTGCCCGGCGTAGGTTCGGCCTGCGGCCGAACAGGTCCCCGTAGGTTCGGCCTGCGGCCGAACATTTGTCCGGGCGCAGCCCGGACCTACGATTCGAGCGCGCGTTCGATGGCGGCGATGATCGCCTCGGGTGCGGGGGGGCAACCGGACGCCGTGGCGTCTACGGCGATCACGTCGGCGACGCCGCCGCAGCTCGCATAGCCGGCATCGAAGATGCCGCCGTCGATCGCGCAGTCGCCGACCGCCACCACCCGTTTCGGTGCCGGTGTCGCATCGTGCGTGCGCAGCAAGGCCTCGCGCATGTGGCGTGACACCGGCCCGCTGACCAGCAGCAGGTCCGCGTGGCGCGGGCTCGCGACGAACTTCATGCCGCTCGCCTCGATGTTGTAGTAGACGTTGCCGAGCGCGTGGATCTCGAGTTCGCAGCCGTTGCACGACCCGGCGTCGACGTGACGCATGCACGGCGCTCGCCCCACCGCGCGCAGTTCGGGATCGGCGGCTGCGTCCCCCGGCGCGGCTTCTGCCTGCCGGCGACCGGCGACGATGCCGACGCGCGCGATCTGCTTCAGGATGTCGAGCATACGGGCCTCACAGGTCCACGCCGCTGTACGAGAGGTTGAACGACTTGTTGATCAGCGGGAAGTCCGGAACGATGTCGCCGATGATCGCGTGTTCCAGCGCCGGCCAGTTGTGCCACGAGGGGTCGTGTGGGTGGCAGCGCCGGATCGATCCGTCGGTCGCGGTTTCGAGCGCGACGAACACCGGTCCGCGCCAGCCCTCGACGAGTCCGACGCCGAAACCGCCCGGAGCGGGCGCCTGCGCTGGTGCGCACACCTCGCCGGGCGGCAGCCGGCGCAGCAGTTCACCGCCGAGGCGCAGCGATTCGGCGAGCTCGTCGAAGCGCACCGCCACCCGCGCGGCGACGTCGCCGCCCGCGGCGCTCGCGCAACGCACCGCGAGCGCGTCGTACGGCGGCAGCGGCAGATCGACGCGCAGGTCCCGGGCGATGCCGCTCGCGCGCGCGACCAGGCCGGTCACGCCGAGGCGGCGTGCGAGTTCCCCCGGCACCTTGCCGCAGCCGAGGAAGCGGTCCTGCATGCCGGCGTGGTCGTCGTAGATCGCGCGCAGCCGCTCCGTTTCCCCGGCCAGCACGCTGAACTGCTGCTGCAGCAGCGCGGCGCCGGCGGGCGTGAGCTCGATGGCCACGCCGCCGGTGACCACCGCATCCATCGGATAGCGCGCGCCGAAGACCTGCGCGTTCACGCGCAGCAGGTCCTCCTTCAGACGCATGAACTGCGCCAGCCCGACGCCGAAACCGGCGTCGTTGCCGAGCGCGCCCAGATCGCCGAGGTGGTTGGCGATGCGCTCGCGCTCGAGCAGCAGCGCACGCAGGAACGTCGCGCGTGGCGGTACGGACACTCCGCGGATGTGCTCCTCGGCGAGGCAGAATGCCCACGCGAAGGCGACTGCGGAGTCACCCGACACGCGTGCCGCGAGCCGCCGGGCAGCGGCTGGCGCGAGTTCGGTGAAGCGGCGCTCGATGCCCTTGTGCACGTAGCCCAGACGCTGCTCCAGGCGCAGCACCTTCTCGCCGACCACCGAGAAGCGGAAATGCCCCGGTTCGATGGTGCCGGCATGCACCGGCCCGACCGCGATCTCGTGCACACCGTCGCCGCGCACGCGAACGAAGCCGTACGGTGTGGGGTCCGGCGTGCCGCCGCGGAAATCGCGGCGCAGCGGCGCGTCGCCGTCGGACCACGCGCCGTGGCGGATCCACGGCCGCCGGTCGCCGCCCTCGGCCTGGACGCCCGACAGATCGCGCAGCGCGCGCTGCAGGCGCGCGGCGGCCGGAAACAATTCGTCGATGCGCGGATACGGCGCGGCGCCGTCGGGCAACGCCAACTCGACGATCACGACGCCGCCCGGCTGCAGGAACGCCGCGCGCAGCAGATCGCCTTCACCGTGGTCGCGCTCGTCGCTGGCCCACAGCGTCAGCAGGCGCGCGCCGGCGGCGTGCAGCGCCTCGATGCGCGGCAGCCACTGCTCGCGCGTCACAGGCGCGTGTTCGACCGCAAGCGTGGCGTTCATCGCGTTCACCCGATCATCCGCGCCGCGAGGCGGTACCAGTCGGCCAGGAACGGCGGTATCCACAGCCCCAGCAGCAGCACCAACGCGAGGTGCACGAATACCGGCAGCAACGAGGGCGGCACCGGCAGCCGCCGGCCGGTGTGCTCGCCGAGCACCATTTCCTGCGTGCGTCCGAACACGGCTGCGAACGCCACGCCGAGCGCGAGCAGCAACAACGGTGTTGCCCACGGCTGTTCGCGCATGGCGGTGGTGAGAATCAGGAACTCGCTGGCGAACACGCCGAACGGCGGCATGCCGAGGATCGCCAGCGTGCCGAGCATCAGCCCCCAGCCCAGCGCCGGTGACAGTCCCAGCAGGCCGCGGATGTCGGCCATCTGCTGCGATCCGGTCTTCTGGGTCGCATGGCCCACCGCGAAGAAGATCGCGCTCTTGGTCAGCGAGTGCACGGTCATGTGCAGCAGCGCGGCGAAGTTCGCGACCGCACCGCCCATGCCGAAGGCGAAGGTGATGATCCCCATGTGTTCGATCGAGGAGTACGCGAACAGCCGCTTGATGTCCTTCTGTCGCCACAGCATGAACGCCGCGAGCAGCACCGACAGGATGCCGAAGAACATCAGCATGCGCCCCGGCAGTTCGGGGCCGATCGCCCCCTCGACCAGCACCTTGCAGCGGATCACCGCGTACAGCGCCACGTTCAGCAGCAGCCCAGACAGCACCGCCGACACCGGGGTCGGGCCCTCGGCGTGCGCGTCGGGCAGCCAGTTGTGCAGCGGCGCGAGCCCCACCTTGGTGCCGTAGCCGACCAGCAGGAACACGAAGGCGATCGCGAGCACCGTGGGCTCGAGCTGGTCCTTGACGGCATCGAGCCGGGTCCACAACAGCGCGTCGGTGCCGGCGTGCCCGAGCACGCGCTCGGCGGCGAAGTAGAGCAGGATGGTGCCGAACAGCGCCAGCGCGATGCCGACGCCGCACAGGATGAAGTACTTCCACGCCGCCTCCAGGCTGGCGGCGCTGCGGTACAGCGAGACCAGCAGCACGGTCGACAGCGTCGCGGCCTCCATCGCCACCCACAGCAACCCCAGGTTGTTGGTCAGCAGCGCGAGCAGCATGGTGAACATGAACAGCTGGTACATGCCGTGGTAGAGCCGCAGGCGGGCGCGCCCGAGGCGGCCGTGGTGCTCCTCGATGCGCATGTAGCGGCGCGAGAACAGCGCGGTCGTGAAGTTCACGAAGGCGGTCAGCGTGACCAGGAACACGTTGAACGGGTCGACGAAGAACTGCTCGCTGCAGCAGACCCGCGGCCCGTCGGCGATCACGCGCACGGTGAGCAGCACCGCGACCGCGAACGTCGCGAGGCTGAAGCCCACGTTCGCCTCGGGTGCCAGGCGATGTGCGCCCGCCAGTGCGAGCAGCAGTGCGCCCCCGAGCGGCAGCGCGAGCAGGATCAGGATTTCCATCGCGGCATCATTCCTCCCTGAGCCTCTCCAGATGGTGCAGGTCGAGGCTGTCGAACTGCTCGCGGATCTGGAAGAAGAAGATGCCGAGGATCAGCACGCCGACCAGCACGTCGAGCGCGATGCCGAGTTCGACCACCATCGGCATCCCGTAGGTGGTGCTGGTCGCCGCGAAGAACAGGCCGTTCTCCATCGCCAGGAAGCCGATCACCTGGGTGACCGCCTTGCGGCGCGTGATCATCATCAGGAACGCGAGCATCACCACCGCGATCGCGATGCCGAGCGTGCTCTGGGTCACGTGGCCGGCGAGGCGCGACACCGGTTGCGCGAGTCCGAAGGCGAACACCACCAGCACCAGTCCGATCAGCATCGTGGCGGGGATGTGCAGTCCGGTCTCGGTATCCCAGCGCAGTTGCAAGCGGTCGATCAGGCGGTAGAGGATCAGCGGCAGCACGATCACCTTCAGCAGCAGCGTCAGCGCGGCGGAGTAGTACAGGTGCGGCTGGTCGCCGGTCCAGGCGACGATCGTCGTCGAGCACACCAGCGCCGCACCCTGCAGCGCGAACAGGTCGATCAGCGTGCGGATGCGCCGCTGTGCCAGCATCGCGAACGAGAGCAGCAGCACCACCGAGGCGAACAGGTGGATGTACTGGCCCGACAGCGGCATCGTCGGCATCGTGTTCACTCCTGCACCAGCAGTCGCACCAGCAGGCCCAGCACGGCCAGCATGAACGCGAACGCGAGGAATTCGGGGGCGCGGAAGATGCGGATCTTCGCGTTCACGGTCTCGATCAGCGCGAGCGCCGCGCCCGCGAGCAGCAGCTTCGCCGCGAGCACGGCGAGCGCGCCGGCGAGCACCGGCGGCGACGCCAGGTCGACCGCGACACCCCACGGCAGGAACAGCGCGAAACCCATGCACGCGTAGTTGAACAGCTTCAGCGCCGCCGCCCACTCGATCAGCGCGAGATGGCGCGCGGAGTACTCGAGCACCATCGCCTCGTGGATCATCGTCAGTTCGAGATGCGTTGACGGGTTGTCGACCGGGATACGCGCGTTCTCGGCCAGCAGCACCATCAGGAAGGCGATCGCGGCGAAGGCCAGGCTGGGGTGCACCGCGAGCGTGTGGCTCTGGTGCGTGCCGGCGATCACCGGCAACTCGGTGGAGCCCGCGATCAGCGAGGCGGTGAAGAACACCATCAGCAGCGCCGGTTCGGCCAGGAAGCCAAGCATCATCTCGCGCCGCGCCCCCAGCGTTCCGAACGCGGTGCCGGTGTCCATCGCGGCGAGCGCGGCGAACACGCGCGCGGTGGCGAACAGCCCGACCAGCGCGATCGCGTCGGCCGCGCGCGCGAACGGCAGGTCCAGCCCCAGCGCCGGGATGATCGCCGCGGCGGTCGCCATCGAGCCGAAGATCGCGTATGGCGCGAAGCGGAACAGCGGCGAGACGTCGTGCGCGAGCACGGCCTCCTTGTGCAGCAGCTTGCCGATGGTGCGGTACGGCTGGGCGAGTGGCGGTGCGCGGCGGTTCTGCAGCCAGGCGCGGCACACGTTCACCCAGCCGAGGAACAGCGGCGCCGCCGCGACCGCGACGATCACCGCGAACAACTGGGTGAGGACGGCGGCGGCGTTCACAGCACGATCACCAGCAGCACGAGGAGGGTCAGGAAGCTGTAGAGCAGGTAGACCGCGATCCGTCCCTGCTGGATGCCCCCGACCAGCCGCGCAGCGCGCGTCACCAGGCGTGCCAGCGGCAGGTACAGCAGCGACCAGAAGCGGTCCTCGACGGTGACCCGGTACTGCGGCACCGCGTCTAACGGCGAGGGCAGTTCCCTGTGCATGCGGAAGAACGGCGCGAAGATGTGGCGGATCGGCTGGCCGAAGCCTTCGGCGGTGTCCTGCATGCGTGCGTCCTGGTGCGGGAAGCCGCAATCCCACGGCGGTGCGCGGCGCACGCGGCGGCGGTAGACGCGCGTGGCGACCAGCGCGCTGGCGCCGAGCAGCGCCACGATGCCGAGCAGGAACACCAGCGGGCTGTACGAGGCGCGCTCGGCCGACAGCGGCACCAGCTTCCACACCGAGGAGGCCTGCGGGTGCACGAGCGAGGCGCCGAGCAGTTCGGCCGACACGCCGTCGAGCAGGCCGAGCACCGGTGCCGGCAGCAGGCCGAGCAGCACGCAGGCCAGCGCGAGCCACAGCAGCCCCAGCCGCTCGAGCCGGCCGCAGTCGTGCGCGTCGGCCAGCGCCGGTTCGCGCATCTGCCCGAGGAAGATCACGCCGTAGAACTTGACCATCACGTAGGCGGCGAGCGCGGCGGTGAGCGCGAGCAGCGAGGCGCCCAGCGGCACCAGCATGTTCATGAACGGGCGCGGCACCTCGGGGGTGAGCAGCAGGGCCTGCAGCAGCAGCCACTCGGACACGAAGCCGTTCAGCGGCGGCAGGCCGGCGATGGCTAGCGTGCCGACCAGCGCCGTCCACGCCACCCAGGGCATGCGCCGGATCAGGCCGCCCAGGCGCCCGAGGTTGCGTTCGCCGGTGGCGTGCAGCACCGAGCCGGTCGCCAGGAACAACAGGCTCTTGAACATCGCGTGGTTCAGGCAGTGGTACAGCGTGGCGGCCAGCGCCAGCGCCGCCGGCAGCGGCATCCGCTCGGCGTGGAACAGCAGCGCGAGCCCGCTGCCCGCGAACACGATGCCCAGGTTCTCGATCGAGGAGTAGGCGAGCAGGCGCTTCATGTCGGTCTGCACCGCGGCGAAGATCACGCCGAACAGCGCGCTGAACAGTCCGAGCGCGAGCAGCGCGGCTCCCCAGTGCCAGAGCGGGAACGGCAGCAGGTCCAGCGTGACGCGCAGCAGTCCGTAGGCGGCGGTCTTCAGCATCACGCCGCTCATCAGCGCCGACACCGGCGACGGTGCGGCGGGATGTGCCTCGGGCAGCCAGACGTGCAGCGGCACCAGGCCGGCCTTGGCGCCGAAGCCGAGCAGCGCGAGCGCGAAGGCGAGCGTGGCGCGCGTGGCATCGAGGTCGGCGCCGCGCATCGCGTCGAAGGTGAACTGCCAGCTGCCGCCCTGCAGAACACCGAAGCAGAGCAGGATCGCGATCGCACCGACGTGCGCGAGCAGCAGGTACAGGAAACCCGCGCCGCGGATGGCGCCGATGCGGTGCTGGGTCGTGACCAGGAAGTACGAGGCGAGCGCCATCGACTCCCAGGCGACCATGAAGGCGTAGGCGTCGTCGGCGAGCAGCACCATCGCCATGGTGGCGAGGAACACGTGGTACTGCAGGCACAACAGCCCCGGCGAGGTGCCAGCGCCGGCGCGGAAATAGCCGGCGCCGAACACGCTGATGCCGGTCGAGGCGCTGCCGAGCAGGAACAGGAAAAAGGCCGCCAGCGGATCCAGACGCAGATGCAGCGGCAGGTCCGGCAGGCCGATCGGCAGGATCCGTGTCGCGGGCGGCGCCGACAGCGCGGCAAGCCCGACGGCTGTGAGCACGATGCTCCCCAGCGCACCGAGCGGAAACAGCAGCCGCGCGATCAGCGCGGTGGCGTGCGGGCGCAGCAGGCCGGCCGCGCCGACGGCAAGCCAGCCGGCGACCACGACGAGCGCGGCGTTCAGCAGCACCGCCGGCTCAGCCATGCTGGCCGTCGGCGCCGCGAGACGGGTCGGTGATGCCGTTCGTCATGGGCCGCTCCTGCCCGGCGCGCACTGCGGGTGCGTGCCGGGACTTGACACATGCAAATCTAATTATCATTGTGTTCTCCGTCAATGTGAATTTGGTGCTGAAACCATGGCACTGGAAAGCCGCACCGCGCGCCTCACGATCCTGATCGATCCGGGCAAGAAGGCCGTCTTCGAGCACCTCTGCGCGCGCGAGGACCAGACACCCTCGCAGGTGGTGCGGCGCCTGATCCGTGACTACATCGAGAGCCGGCTGGGGCACCCCTGGCGTCCGGGCGACACGGTAGAATCCGCGCTGTCGCAGAATCTGACGCGTGAGCCCGTAACCGGCGACGGTGTCTGAGGACCGTCTCCGCTCGTCTCCGCGTCCCGGCTGCACGTGATGGAGACGCGATGCCCCGCAAACCCGTATTGTCTATGCCCGCCTTGCTGGTCATGGCCGTGGGAATCTGCGCGCCCGTGCCGCACGCCGTCGCGAGCACGAGTGAAGGCCTGTCGATCGTCTCGGACGACGGCCGGCATTCGTTGCGTCTCGGTGGGCGCCTCCACGGTGATTTCAATGCCTGGGACGGCGTCACCGCGGCGGTGCCGGGTGACGAGGAGAACGAGGTGTTCCTGCGCCGTGCGCGCCTCGAGTTGCGCGGGCGCACGGGAGACTGGCAGCTGCTCGCCAGCTACAACCTCGTCGACGAAGGTTCGTACGATCAGTTGTACCTGTCCTACCGCGGCTTCGGCGAGCTCGCGCGCATCACCTTCGGCCAGCAGAAAGAGGATTTCGGGTTGGACAGCACCGGCGGTTCGAACTGGATCACCGGCATCGAGCGCGCGATTCCGGCGATGGCTTTCGACCCCGCGCGCAATGTGGGACTGAAGCTGCACGGCGGCGACGATCGCTTCAGCTACAGCATCGGCACGTTCCGCGAGGACCTGGACGACAGCCGGGCGCTGGACCACGCGCTGAGCGGACGCCTGGTGGTCCGGCCGCTGTACGATGCGGGGCGGCTGCTGCACGTGGGGGTAGGCATCACGCGCCGCGGCGGTGTCGCTGCCGACTACAGCGCGCGGCTCGGCGTGCGTGGCGGCGAGGACGGCAGTGGCGCGGGCCGCGTGCGCGCGCGTCTTGCCGGCATGGAGGGCGAGCGGCGTGATCGCGTGGTGGAGACCGCGGCGCGCTTCGGCGCGCTTCACGCGATGGCCGAGCATTTCCGCGGCGAGATCGAGCCGGATCAGGGTGGACAGGACATCGAGACCGATGGCTGGTACCTGACGGTTGCCTACGTGCTGACCGGCGAGCAGCGCGACTACCGCGCTGCCGAGGCGGTATTCGATGCGGTGAAGCCTGCTTCGCCGGGTGGCGCCTGGGAACTGTTCGCGCGCTACGACACGCTCGACGTGAGCAACCCCGCTCCGGTAGAGGTCTACGGCGCGCGCGCCCGGAGCCTGACGCTCGGCGTCAACTGGTACCTGAACGAGGCGCTGCGCTGCTCGCTGAACTGGCTGCGGGTCGACACCGGGCGCGCGATCGGTGCCGTCGACGACGGTGATGCGGTACTCGCGCGCCTGCAGTTCGTGTTCTGAACGGGAGCCGGCAGCCCCTGCCGGCGGGAGGGCGGGATGTTCGTCGCGGTCTATTGCTGGCGCGTGAAACCCGGCCGGGAAGAGCAGTTCCGCGAGGCGTGGCGCACCGGCACGCGCGCGATCGTGCGTATCTACGGCGGACTCGGTTCACGCCTGCATCGTGAGCGTGACGGACGCTTCGTGGCGATCGCCGAATGGCCCGACGAGGCAACCTGGCAACGCGCGATCGAGGCGCGGATGGCCTACGACGACCCGCCGACGCGGGCGCGCTTCCTCGATGCGCTGGAGGATGCCGCGGCCGGCACGGTGCCGGTGTTCACGATGGAAGTCACCGACGACCTGCTCGCGCGCAGCGTGGCACTGTAAAAGCTGTTGCAAAGCCCTCGCCGCTCGCCTTGTGGGTTTTTGCGATGACCTCCGCAGACCGGGAGTACATGCCGTGCTCGCGCTAGCCGCCCGCAAACCGGCCGCGTTATGCTTGCGCCATGCGACACGACAGACTCCTCACTCGCTGCGCGCAGGCGCTGCTCGCGACACTGCTACCCGCCATGGCCGCGCTCGCGGGCCCGGATGCGCCGTTCGCGACCACCGACCAGAACCCGTTGCTGCAAACGCGCGGCCTGCCTTCGCCCGCCGAGTCGGCGTTGCCCGCGCCCGGGGACTGGAACTGGCGTGCCGCGCTCGACGTGGCCAGCCATTCGGTGGAGGACGAGGCCGCGAACGGCGAGCGCATCGTGCTCGACGGCGAGAGCTGGCGTCTGAACCTGGGGCTGAGTCGCGGGGTGGGCGAGCGCGTCGCGCTCACGGTGGACCTGCCGCTGATCGCGCACAGCGGCGGCACCCTGGATGCGTTGATCGAAGGCTGGCACGACGCCTTCGGACTCAGCAACGACCGTCGCTCGGTCTTCGCACGCAACCGCCTGGTGTTCCGTCATGTGGCGCCCGACGGGGAGCGGCTGACACTCACCGACAGCGGGCAGGGTGTGGGGGATCTGCGGCTGGGTGTCGAGTGGCGCGTGCGCGCCGGCGGCCCGGCGGCGCGCAGCCTGTCGGTGCGCGCCAGTGCCGAGTTGCCGACCGGTTCGGAGTCCGCGCTGCGCGGCAGCGGCGCCACCGACGTCGCGCTGCAGTTGATGTCGACCGACCGGGCGACGCTCGCGCGCTGGAACACCACGCTCAGCTGGATGCTGGGCGGTATACGCAGCGGCGCCGGCGAGGTGCTGCCCGCGCAGCGGCGCGAGTTCGTGGCGATCGCCAGCGCCGGTGTGGCGCACCCGCTCACGCGCCGCCTCAGTGCCAGGCTGCAGCTCGATGCGCACGGGCCCTTCTACGACAGCCCGCTGTGGCCGCTCGGTTCGAGCGGCGTGCAGCTAGCGCTCGGCGTGGGCATCGACGCCGGGTCGGCGGGCGTCTTCGACATCGCGGTCACCGAGAACCTGCGCAGCGATACCACGCCGGATTTCGGGCTGCACCTGGGTTGGCGGGGTATGCTATGAACATTGGCGCGGGCGTCCGCAATACCCAACGAAATGCGTCAACTATTGCCCCGCGACGCCGATGCGCCTAGACTCCCCCGGTCGATGACGCGAGTGTCGCGCCGATTCACCCTGCAAGGAGACGAGGAGAACGCCATGGAACACCAGTTGCCGCCGCTGCCGTACGCACGGGATGCGCTCGCGCCGCACATGTCCGCCGAGACCTTCGATTACCACTACGCGAAGCACCACCAGGCCTACGTCACGAACCTGAACAACCTGATCAAGGGCACCGAGTTCGAGAACCGCACGCTCGAGGAAATCGTGAAGACCGCGCCGACCGGCGGCGTCTACAACAATGCCGCGCAGGTGTGGAACCACACCTTCTTCTGGAGCTGCATGAAGCCCGCGGGCGGCGGCGTACCCAAGGGGGCGCTGGCCGATGCGATCAACCGCAAGTGGGGAAGCCTGGAGGAGTTCAGGAAGGCGTTCCAGACCAGCGCGGTCGGCAATTTCGGATCCGGCTGGACCTGGCTGGTGCGCAAGCCCGACGGCAGCGTCGACATCGTTAACATGGGTGCCGCCGGCACGCCGCTGACCACGGCCGACAAGGCGCTGCTCTGCGTCGACGTGTGGGAACACGCGTACTACATCGACTACCGCAACCTGCGTCCGAAGTTCGTCGAGACCTTCCTCGAACACCTCGTGAACTGGAGCTTCGTCGAAGCCAACTACGGCTGAGAGCATCGCGCTCCGCTCCGGGCGCCCCGCACGGGGGCGCCCGAATTTTTCGCTACTTTTGACCGGTCAAACCGCATGAGACGGCGTTCGGCGTTCGGCATAATACGCCGTCGGCCGGCCACGGGCATAACAGCAATGAGATCCAGGCGATTCGCCGAACGCGCGCGGGTGCTGCTCGCGGCCGGTCTGCTCGCGGCCACCGTGGCCGCTGCCGAAGACGAGCACCGCTTCAGCTATCACAGCGCCGACATAGGCAGTTGCCGATGGTGGAACGGCGCCGTCGAGGATTGCCTGACCGCGCGTGGAAACGGTGTGTTGGTCACCGGATCGGAGTATCTGCCCGCCCGCGACGGCAGGGCCGACGAGCGTGGTCTGCGCCGCGACACCAACTACTTCCTCGGCATGCAATTCGCGGTGATCGGCGTGTTGTTCGTCGCACCCGAGGGCATGAGCGGCTGGAGCGAGGAGCAGAAGGAGCAGCACCGTTTCGGCAAGTGGTGGGACAACGTCACCGGTCCGAAGTGGGACGAGGACGATCACGTCATCAACTACGTGACGCACCCCTACTGGGGGGCGGCGTACTACGTGCGCGCACGCGAGCGTGGCTACGACGACCGGCAGTCGTTCTGGTACTCGTTCATGCTGTCGACGATGTACGAGTTCGGCGCCGAAGCGCTGTTCGAGCCGGTGTCGATCCAGGATTTCTTCGTCACGCCCATCGTCGGCACCTGGCTGGGGCGGCAGTTCATGGACTGGCGGGCGCAGACCGAGGACCGCATCGAGCGCACTGGCGAGCGGCGTTTCCGCGACCGGGTCGTGCTGGGGGGTACGGATCCTCTGGGCGCGGCAAGCCGCCTGGTCGACCGCATGCTGTGCCGCGGCGGCGAACTGCAGGCGCTGCCGTTCGTGCGCGAGCAGCCGCTGGTGATGCCGGTGGCCGGCGGCGCGGACGTCTCCACCGCCACCACCACCGTCTACGGCGTTTCGATCGCGCTGCGCTGGTAGACCCCACGCCCGCCTTGCCCGTTCCGGGGCATGCCTGCGCGGGAGGCTATTGACTCTTAGCCGATAGCGGCGCTTGCTATGCAGCGGGTGTTCCACTCGTCCGTTGCGGCCGGAGGCGATCCATGAGCGCAGGCGATAGTTACGAGGTCATCGTGATCGGCAGCGGGCCGGGGGGCGGTGCCTGCGCCACGCTGCTGCAGAAGCGCGGTATCCGCACGCTGCTGCTGGAGAAGAACGATGTGCTGGGTGGCAAGATGTACAGCGTCGAACGCGACGGCTGGGCCTACGACATCTTCCCCCACGGGCAGGTGCCGATGCGCGGCTCGGCCTTCGAGACCGTGTTCGCCGAACTCGGGGTGGCGGATGAGTTCGTGCGCCCGGTGGAGCCCGACGACCCGCGCGATTTCGCGCACATCACCTACCGCCGGCGCGACCGGCGCGAGCCGCGCGCGGCGAACCAGCGCCAGGCGATGGCCGATCCGGGGCCGTTCTTCGCGCTGTGGGACATCGACGAGCGCGCGCGCCAGCAGACCGTCGAGTTCATGGCCCACCTGGTCACGCTGCCCGAGGAGGCGCTCGACGAACTCGACGACCTCAGCATGCACGATTACCTCGCACGCTTCGAGGTGCCGTACGAGCTCTACAGCTACATGGCGTTCCACGCCAACGCCTCGCTGGCGGAGCCGATCGACCTGGTCGCGGCGTCCGAGCAGATCCGCATCCTCCGGCAGATCTTCCTGCAGGGCGGTGGTGGCCAGTACAAGGGCGGCTTCGGCTTCCTGACGCGCGTGATGATGCGCGAGTTCGAGCGTAACGGCGGCACCATCCTGCGCCGGCACCGGGTCGAGCGGATCCTGGTCGAGGACGGTGCAGTGCGCGGCGTCGTGACGCCGCAGGGCAGCTTCCGGGCGCCGATCGTGGTGAGCAGCGCGGGACTGCAGCCGACGGTGCTCAAACTGGTGGGCGAGGGGAATTTCGATCGTCGTTACGTGGAGCACGTGCGCTCGCTGGTTCCCGGCTGGGGTTTCACCAGCGTGCGTTATTTCCTCGAGCGGCCGGTGCTCGACGTCGGTATCTACACCTGGTACAGCGACGAGTCGTGGTGGAACACCGAGCGCTTCGCGCAGGTCAAGGCGGGCCGGATACCCGACGAGGTCTCGCTGTTCATGGTCAACCACGCGTATTTCGATCCCGATGCCGCGCCCGCCGGCAAGCAGGTCCTGGTGGCCGGAACGGTGTGCTCGGGCGATCCCGAAGCCAACGAGATCGAGGCGCTGTGGGGCCGGATGGACGAACAGATGCAGCGCTATTACCCGCAGGTATGGGCGGCGACCGCACGGCGCGAATACGCCGGCCCGCGCGAGATCAGCGAGTTCACGCGCGACGGCGTGCTGCCCGGGCAGGGTGGTGAATGCGTGGGACTGGGGCAGATCGTGGGGCAGTGCGGGCGCCACAAACCCGGGGTGCAGGCCCCGATCGGCGGGCTCTACTACGTGGGGGCCGATGCCGGGGCGGCTGGCATGGGCACGCACCAGGCGGCGCTGTCGGCCATCGAGGTCGTGCGGCTGGTGGAACGGGAGCACCGCGCGGCCTGCGTTCCGTAGGTTCGGCCTGCGGCCGAACATTTCGGATGTCCGGGCACAGCCCGGACCGGGCGATGTCCGCGTAGGTTCGGCCTGCGGCCGAACGGGTTTGGCACCCATGTCCGGGCACAGCCCGGACCTGCGGGAACATGTACGGGTGCGGTGTGGAACCTCAGGCGCGGCCGCGGTAGCGCTCGTGCAGCAGTTTGACGCGCTGCACGTAGGTGCGGGTCTCGGCGAACGGCGGCACGCCGCCGTACTTCGCTACCGCGCCGGGGCCGGCGTTGTACGCGGCGGTCGCCAGCGTCACGTCGCCGCGGTACTGCCCGAGCAGCATCGCCAGGTACTTCACCCCGCCGTCGATGTTCTGCTGCGCCGCGAACGGATCGGCCACGCCCATGTCGCTCGCGGTGCCGGGCATCAGTTGCATCAGCCCGATCGCGCCCTTGCGCGAGACCGCGCTCGGGTTGAAACCCGACTCGGCGTGGATCAGCGCGCGGACCAGCGCCGGGTCCACACCGTGGCGGCGCGCGGCGGCGGCGATCTGCGGTGAGTATTCGTTGGTGAACAGCCGCGTCGCGCGCCAGTTCACCTTCGAGTTCGGGTCGCAGGCGTAGCAGGAGAACTCCATCACGCTGAACGAGCGCTGGCGCGCCGGCACCTTGTCGGTGAACGCCACCACGCCGTCCTGCTGGCGGTAGGTGTAGACGCGGTAGCGCGGCGCCTCGTCGGCGACGTTGCCGAAGCTGTTGGGTTTGCCGGCGGCGTCGGTCGCCGCTGCCTGCAGCGGCAGCAGCACGGCCAGCAGCGCCGCCAGCGTGCGCCGGAGCGGGCGGGAAAGCGTGGCGGAGTGGCGGTGAGCTTTCATCGCACTGGGTGATGGTGTCCGGCCTGGTGTCCCAAGGTTAGCCCATCTGCTTGTGCTGGCAACCGTCGGCTGCCGGCGGCGTGATCGTGCGCACGCGCTCTGCCGCTGATCAGTCACCGCCGGGCCAGGTCCAGTCACGGATCTGCGGCGGGTCGATGCCGTGCGCGTGCGCGTAACGCAGGCAGTCGAAGCGCCGGTCGCGCAGCTGCTGCTTCGCGTGCGCCCCGCGCGCCTGCAGGCGCGGCACGCGGTCGATCACGTCGATCGCGAGGCTGAAGCGGTCCACCTCGTTCTCGATCGCGAGTTCGAGCGGGGTGTTGATGTTGCCGCGTTCCTTGTAGCCGCGCACGTGCAGGTTGGCGTGGTTGGTGCGCCGGTACGCGAGGCGGTGGATCAGCCACGGGTAGCCGTGGAAATTGAAGATGATCGGCCGGTCGAGCGTGAACAGGCTGTCGAAATCGCGCGCCGGGAGCCCGTGCGGGTGCTCGGTTTCCGGCGTCAGCGTGTACAGGTCCACCACGTTCACGAAACGCATGCGCAGGTCCGGGAACAGCTCGCGCAGCAGCGCCACTGCGGCCAGCGCCTCGCGCGTGGCGGTGTCGCCGCAGCCGGCGACCACCACGTCGGGTTCGCTGTCGCGGTCGTTGCTCGCCCATTCCCAGATGCCTATGCCCTGCGCGCAGTGGCGCAGCGCCGCGTCCATGTCGAGGTACTGCAGGTGCTGCTGCTTGTCGCAGACGATCACGTTGATGCGGTCGGTACTGGCGAGGCAGCGCTGGGCGACCGCGAGCAGCGAGTTCGCATCCGGCGGCAGATAGATGCGCGTGACCTCGGGGCTCTTGGTCACCACCACGTCGAGAAAACCGGGATCCTGGTGCGTGAAGCCGTTGTGGTCCTGCCGCCAGACGGTCGAGGTGATCAGCAGGTTCAGCGAGGATACCGGCGCTCGCCACGCGATGCGCTGCGCGGTGGCCAGCCACTTCGCGTGCTGGTTGAACATCGAGTCGATCACGTGCGCGAAGGCCTCGTAGGTCGACAGGAATCCGTGGCGACCGCTCAGCAGGTAGCCCTCCAGCCAGCCTTCCAGCGTGTGCTCGCTGAGGTATTCCATCACGCGCCCGTCGCGCGCGAGTTCGCCGCCGTCGGCGTCCTCGGGCAGCAGCGAGGCCAGCCAGGTCTTGCCGCTGGCCTCGTAGACCGCGTCGAGCTTGTTCGAGGTGGTCTCGTCGGGGCCGAACACGCGGAAATTGCCGGAGTTGGCGCGCAGCACGTCGCGCAGCAGCGCGCCCAGCGGGCGCGTGTTGCCGGCGCTCGTGCGTCCGGGTGCGCTCACAGGCACTGCGTGCGTGCGGATGTCGGGCAGCCGCAGCGGCCGGCGCAGCAGGCCGCCGTTGGCGTGCGGGTTCGCGCTCATGCGGCGTGTCCCGCGTGGCAACAGCGCGCGGAGCAGTGGCCGGGGGAATCCGTCGCCATCGAACAGTTCCCCGGGCCGGTACGAGCGCAGCCACTGCTCGAGCATGCGCAGTTGCTCCGGATCGTCGCGCACCGCGCCGAGCGGCACCTGGTGCGCGCGCCAGGTGCCCTCGATGCGGTGGCCGCCGACGTGTTGCGGCCCGGTCCAGCCCTTCGGCGTGCGCAGCACGATCATCGGCCAGCGCGGGCGCTCGACCGATGCGCTCCCCCGCGCGGCTTGCTGGGCGTTGCGGATCTGGTGCAGGCAGGCATCCAGCGCGTCGGCCATCGCCCGGTGCATCGCGGCCGGCTCGTCGCCCTCGACGAAGTGCGGGGTCCAGCCGTAGCCGCGCAACAGGGCCTCGAGTTCCTCGTGGTCGATGCGCGCGAGTACCGTGGGGTTGTTGATCTTGTAGCCGTTGAGGTTCAGCACCGGCAGCACCGCCCCGTCGCGTGCCGGGTTGAGGAACTTGTTGCCGTGCCAGGCCGTCGCCAGCGGGCCGGTCTCGGCCTCGCCGTCTCCTACCACCACGGTGACCAGCAGTCCGGGGTTGTCGAAAGCGGCGCCGAAGGCGTGCGACAGCGAGTAGCCGAGTTCCCCGCCCTCGTGGATCGAGCCCGGCGTCTCCGGCGTGCAGTGGCTGCCGATGCCTCCCGGGAACGAGAAGCAGCGGAAGAACTCGCGCATGCCGTCGCGGCCCTCGCCCCGGTCCGGATAGACCTCGCCGTAGCTGCCCTCGAGCCAGGCCGGTGCCAGCACGCCGGGAGCACCGTGGCCGGGGCCGGCGAGGAAGATCGCATCGAGGTCGTGCGCGACGATCAGCCGGTTCAGGTGCGCCCACGTGAAGCTGAGCGCCGGGCTCGCGCCCCAGTGCCCGAGCAGGCGTTGCTTGATGTGCGCAGGCGCCAGTGGCTCCTCCAGCAGAGGGTTGTCGCGCAGGTAGATCATGCCGGCGGCGAGGTAGTTGCAGGCCCGCCAGAACGCGTCCACGCGCGCGAGTGTGATGTCTTCGGTGGCGTCGACGCCCGGGTTGCGCTTCGGCTCCATGGTGCGGTACTCCTCGTTCAGGTGGCGATCAGCGCCGCGACTTCGCGCGCGATCTCCAGTTCCTCGTTGCCCGGGATCACCAATACGGCGACGCGCGAGGACGCAGCATGAATCGCCATCCCGACAGTTCCATGACACGCCGCGTTGCGCGCGGCGTCGAGCGCGATGCCGAAGCCCTCCAGCCCGGTCAGGATACGGGCCCGGATGCGCGCGTCGTGCTCGCCGATGCCGGCCGTGAACACCAGCGCGTCCACGCGCCCCAGCGTGGCGAGGTAGGCGCCGATGTACTTGCGCACGCGGTAGCAGTACATCGCGAGCGCGCGCCCGGCATCGGCATCGCCGGCATCCGCCAGCGCGTGCACCGCGCGCATGTCGTTGCTGCCGCACAATCCGTGCAGTCCGCAGCCGTGGTTCAGCGTGTGCTCGAGCTCGTGCGACGCCACCCCCGCGCGCAGCAGGTACAGTAACACGCCGGCGTCCAGATCCCCGGCACGCGTGCCCATCACGAGCCCTTCCAGCGGCGTCATGCCCATCGAGGTATCGATCGCCACACCGCCGCGGATGGCGGTGGCGCTGGAGCCGTTGCCGAGGTGCAGCGTGACCAGGTCGAGCGCCTCGAGCGGCTTGCCGAGCAGTGAGGCCGCCTCGCGGCTGACCTGGCGATGCGAGGTGCCGTGGAAACCGTAGCGACGGATCCCTCGCTCGCGCCATGCCTGCGGCAGCGCGTACTCGCGCGCCTCGGCCGGCAGCGAGTGATAAAAAGCGGTATCGAACACCGCGACCTGCGGGCGCCGCGGCAGTTGCTCGCGCGCGAGTTCGATGCCGAGCCGGTTCGCGGGGTTGTGCAGCGGAGCGAGTGCGTCGAGTTGCTCGAGCGTGGCGAGCGCGGCGTCGTCGATCAGGGTCGCGGCGTGGAAGTGTTCGCCGCCGTGCACCACGCGATGCCCGACCGCGACGATGGCATCGTGGTCCGGTACGGCGGCGAGCGCCTGTGCAAGCGCGCTGCGGTGATCGGGCGGGCCACCGTCGGCGCCGCCTTCGCCGATGCGCTCGATGCGCCCGCTGCACAGCACGCGCTCCGCGCGCATCTCGTACACGCTGTACTTCAGCGAGGAGCTGCCGCAGTTCAGCACCAGCACCGGCAGGGCGGTCATGGCCGCGCGGGCGTCGCTCAGATCTGCCGCTCGCGGCCGGCCCAGTACCCCTGGCGCAGCGCGCTGCGCAGCACCTTGCCGGCCGGAGAGCGCGGCAGCGTGGCGACGAAATCGATGCTGCGCGGCCACTTCTGCCTGGCGAGGCGTTCGGCACACAGATCCATCAGCGACTGGCGCAGCGCCTCGTCGCCGCTGAAACCCGCGCGCGGCTCCACCACCGCCTTGATCTCCTCGCCCAGATCCTCGTTCGGCACGCCCACGCAGGCGACGTCGGCGACCGCGCGGTGCGTGGCCAGCACGTCGTCGATCTCCTGCGGATAGATGTTCACGCCGCCGGAGATGATCACCTCGGCGCTGCGTCCGCTGAGGAACAGGTAGCCGTCCGCGTCGAGGTAACCGATGTCGCCGGCGGTGAAGTAGCCGTCACGCACCGCCGAGGCGGTCTTCTGCGGGTCCTTGTAGTACTCGAACGCACTGCCGCCCGGATTCACAAGATAGATGGTGCCCGACTGCCCGCGTGGCACCTCGTTGCCGGCGTCGTCGAGGATGCGCAGCTGCCCCGGTGCCGGACACCCCACGGTGCCGGGTTTGGCCAACCACTCCTGCGGGCTGACGATGGTGCCCTGTCCCTCGGTGCCGGCGAACATCTCCCACAGGACCGGTCCCCACCAGTCGATCATGCGCCGCTTGGTGTCGACCGAGCACGGCGCGGCGCCGTGGATCACGAAGCGCAGGCTGGAGACGTCGTAGCGCAGCCGCGTGGCATCGGCCAGCTGCAGCAGGCGGTTGAACATGGTCGGCACGCAGAAGGTGTGCGTGATCCGGTACCGCTCGATCAGTGCGAGCATCTTCTCCGGCTCCCAGCGATCCATCACCACGGCGCCGATGCCGGCGCTGAGCGGGGTGGTGAAACACAGCGCGAAGGGACCGGTGTGGTACAGCGGTCCGGTCGCCAGCGCGCGGTCGGATCCGCTGGCGGGGTCGAACTGGAACACCGCGGTCAGCAGCTGTTGCAGGTGCGCGGCGTGCCGCGGATCGGGCAGCGCGCGGAACACGCCCTTGGGGCGGCCGGTGGTTCCCGAGGTGTAGAGCATCGTGTTGCCGAGCACGGGATCGGGGATGTCGCTGTCGTCCATGCCCGCCAGCGCGTCGTGCCAGCCTAGGTAGCCCGGCAGTTCGCCGCCGATGCCGACCAGCAGTTCGAGCGCTTCGATCTGCGCGCAGCCCGCGGCCACGTTCGCCACGCGGGTGTCGAGGAACAGCGCCTTCGCCTCGCAGTTCCCGACGATGTAGCGGATGTCGTCGGGGGCGAGGTGCCAGTTGATCGGCGTGAGCCGCAGCCCCGCGCGGTGGGTCGCGAAACGCACCACCGCGAACTCGTTGCGGTTGCCGCACACCAGCGCGACGGCGTCGCCGCGCGTGAGTCCGGCCGCGCGCAGGCGCCGGACCAGTCGGTTCGCGGCGGCGTTCAGTTCGGCGAAGCTCATCTCGCCGCGTTCCGACCACAGCGCGGGGCGCTGCGGATCGGCCGCCGCCACAGCCGCGATCTCCATGCCCTCGGGCGCGCGCTCGCACGCAAGCTCGAATACCGTCTTCGCCATATCCCTTACTCCCCGGTGAACAGCGGTTCGCGTTTCTCCCTGAAGGCACGCGGCCCCTCGCGCGCATCGCGGCTCATCATGACGCGCGCGGACTCCTGCGCCTCGCGCGTGAACGCCGCGTTCCACGCCTCGGTATGGCTCTCGAGCACGGTGCGCTTGATCGCCGCGAGCGCGAGCGGGGCGTTGGCGGCGATGCGCGCGGCAACGGCCTCGGCGCGCGCGCCCAGCTCGTGCGGCGCGAGCACCTCGCTGACCAGGCCCCAGGCAAGCGCGGTGGTGGCGTCGATCGGTTCGCCGGTCAGCAGCAGGCGCATCGCGTGCGCATAGGGCAACTGGCGTGCGAGACGCACCATCGAGCCGCCGCCCGGAACGATCCCGACCTTCGGTTCCGGCAGTCCGAACTGCGCGTGGCTGGCGGCGATGCGCACGTCGGTGGCCTGCAGCAGCTCGCAACCGCCGCCGAGCGCGCGGCCGTTGACCGCGGCGACCACCGGCTTGTACAGCGGTTCGCCCTTGAGAAGCATCTTGTCGGCGATCGCGTGATCGGCCAGCAGGCGCTCCTCGATCGCATTCTGCGGCTGGCGCGCGCCGCTCCACAGCGGGATCAGGCCGCTGAGGTCCCCGCCACAGCAGAAATCGCGATCGCCGGCACCGGTCAGCACCGCCACGCGCACCTGCGCGTCGTCGCGCACCTCCTGCCAGGCATCGGCCAGTGCGACGAAGGCGGCCGGGCTCAGCGTGTTGCTCGCCTGCGGGCGGTTGATCGTGATCCACGCGACGGCGCCGCGGCGTTCGTAGAGGATGTCGCTCATCATAGGTCTCCTGCGCTGTCGGGTCCGGCGTCCGCGAGCGCGCGGCCCAGCCGTTCCACGGTATCCACGTACTCGTTCACCATGTCGGCGATCACGCTGCGGCAGTCGCGTTCGTCGTTGCACATGCCGATCGCCTGGCCGCACGGATAGAACGCCAGTTCCTCGTTGTTCGCCCGCGCGATGCGCAGATGCGCCTCCTGCGTCAGGATGCCCTGCAGCGGCAGCGGCAGGAAGCCCGGGCAGTCGGGCTTTTCCCAGGCATCGGTCCACGCCGAGCGCAGCATGCGCGCCGGCTTGCCCGAGATCACGCGCGAGCGCACCGTCTGCCCGCTGTCGGCGGCCAGCAGCTTGCGCCGCGGCAGCGGCGCCACCTCGGACTCCGGCGTGGTCAGCCAGACCGAGCCGCACCACACGCCGGATGCACCGAGCGCCATCGCGGCGGCCATCTGGCGTCCGCTGGCGATGCCGCCGGCGGCGAGCACCGGCAGCGGCGCCACGGCATCGACCACCTGTGGCACCAGCACCATGGTGGTGATCTCGCCGGTGTGGCCGCCGGCCTCGTGGCCCTGCGCGATGATGAAGTCGACGCCGCCGTCGCGGTGCGCGACCGCGTGCTGCACCTTGCCGGCGAGCGCGCCGACCAGGATGCCGCGCGCGCGGCACTCGGCGAGGATGTCCTCTGGCGGCGTGCCGAGCGCGTTGACCATCAGCTTGAGCCCCGGGTAGCCGAAGGCGACCTCGAGCAGTGCGCGGCAGATCTCGTGCGTCCAGCCGATCTGCTCGCCGCTGATACCGCCGTGCGCCGCCGCGCCGTCGCCGCCGGCGGGGGGCAGCGGCGCGATGCCGTAGCGCGCCAGCACGCTTTCGACCCAGGCCCGGTGGCCTTCGGGGATCATCGATTGCAGGTCCGGCACCGCGCCGGCCTCGAATTTCTTCGGCATGATCACGTCGATGCCGAACGGCCGCTCACCGACCCGGGACTGGATCCAGTCGAGCTCCTGGCGCAGTTGCTCGGGCGTGAAACCCGCGGCGCCCAGCACGCCGATGCCACCGGCGCGCGACACCGCGGCGACCACGTCGCGGCAGTGCGAGAAAGCGAAGATCGGCAGCTCGATTCCAGCGCGCCGGCACAGTTCGTTCTTCATCTGGTCCTTCCCCTCGATGCGGTGAGTTCTGGGCCTTCGCGAGCAGGGTAGTGCAAGCGAGGGCATTCAAGGTATTCTGATGCGTAAGTAAAACAAGAGGGTTCAACGATGACCGTTAGCGCCTGGAGTGTCGAGACCATGGCTGCCCAGAACGGGCGCGTGATGATCGTGACCGGCGCCAGCGGCGGGATCGGCCAGGAGACCGCGCGCGTGCTGGCGGCCAGCGGCGCGACCGTGGTGCTGGCGGTGCGCGACATCGCCAAAGGCGGTCGGGCGGCGGAGCAGATCCGCGCGCGGCACCCGCGGGGGGATCTGCGGGTGTACGAACTCGATCTGGCGAACCTCGCCTCGGTCGAGCGTTTCGCGGCCGGCATCCGCAGCGAGTTCGAACGCCTCGACGTGCTGATCGACAACGCCGGCGTGATGATGTGCCCCTACGCGCTGACCGCCGACGGCTTCGAGATGCAGTTCGGCACCAACCACCTGGGGCACTTCGCGCTGACCCTGCGACTGCTCCCGCTGCTGGTGCGCACCGCCGGTTCACGTGTGGTGGTGGTCGGCAGCCTCTCGCACAAGCACGCGCGCCTCGATCTGGCGGATCCGCACTGGAAGTCGCGCCCCTACAACACCGGCCGCGCGTACTCCGACAGCAAGCTGGCCAACCTGCTGTTCGCGCGCGCATTGGCGCGCAGGCTGGGCGGGCAGGGCGGCAATCCGCTGGTGGTCGCGGCGCACCCGGGCGTGACCGCCAGCGAACTGGAGCGTCATTCCCGGTACATGGCGGTGCTGAACCGGCTGATCGCGCAGCCGGTGGAAGCCGGCGCCTGGCCGATCCTCAGGGCCGCGGTCGATCCGGGCGCGGCGGCGGGCGACTACTTCGGCCCGGCACGCTGGATGGAAATGCGCGGCGAGGCGGTGCGCGTGCAGCCGAGCGCGCAGGCCTGCGACGACGAACTCGCCGAACGGCTGTGGCGCGTGTCAGCGCAGATGACCGGCGTGTCGTAGGTTCGGCCTGCGGCCGAACAATTCCTGTCCGGGCACAGCCCGGATCTACGCAGAATGTCCGGCCGCGCGGGGATCAACGGCACATGAATGTCCGGGCGCGCCGGGATCGACGGCACGCGTCCCGCAAGGTCACGAGTCGCTTGGCGCTGCTCAGTCCAGACCGAGCAGCGCGATATCGGCCAGGCATTTGGTGATGAACTCGCGCGACAGGTGCGGGATGCCCTGGTCGCCGCCGACCCGGTACGTGTTCACCGCACGCACGAAGGCCGGGGCAGGCGCCGGGCCGCTCAGCTGCGCCGGCAGCGGCTGGCGGAACTGGTGCAGCAGCGGCAGCGAGGAGTGTTGCCGTTGCTGCTCGGGCAACGCGCGCAGCGCGGTCCCGAAGCGCCGGTACCAGTCGTCGTAGTCCTCGATGCGCCGGATCGCGTGCCCGGCCTCGATCGCCCAGTCGACGAAGCTGTCGAGCGAGATGCCGTCGTCGTGCGGGTTCACCACATGGTAGGTGTGGAAGCCCTCGTGGGTGGCGGCGCCGATGGTCGCGATCGCGCGCGCCGTGAAATCCACCGGCAATCCGTCGTAATGAGGTCGCACGGTGTCCGCCGCATGGAACGAACGTGGCGCCAGCCCGGTCAGTACCACGCTGAGCAACCAGCGCGTGAACATGTCCGGGACGTTGATCTGGCCGCGGTAGCGGCTGTGCGCGAGGATCATGTCGCAGCGGAACACCGACACCGGCAGCCCGAAGCGCTGGTACGCCTCGCGCAGCAGGACCTCGGCGGCCCATTTGCTGTTCGCGTAGCCGTCGGCGTAGCGGCTGGCATCGAGCCGGCGCAGCGGGGTGCTGAGGCGCACGTCACCGTCCTCGTCGAGCAGGGTGCCGTCGGCGAGGATCGCCGCGCCCATCGTCGAGACGTTCACGAAGCGCTTGCGCCGGTGCGTGAGCGCGAGGCACAGGAGTTCGGCGGTGCCGGCCACGTTCGGGCCGAACAGCTGTTCGTAGGGCAGCACGTGGTTGACCAGCGCGGCCGGGTGCACGATCAGGTCCACCGTGCGCGCCAGGCGCTCCCAGTCCGCGGCGGTCAACCCCAGCCGGGGCGCGTCCATGTCGCCGGCCAGCACTTCGAGGTGCGCGCCGGCGAGCCGCTCGAAATGCCGCTCCAGCTCGGGATCGCCCGCGGCAAAGGCCGCGGCGATGCGACGTCGCGCCGCGGCGGCGTCCTCGCCGCGCGCGATGCAGATCACCGTGCCGCCTTCGGCGGCCATGCGCTCCAGCCATTCCAGGCACAGGAAGCGGCCCAGATAGCCGGTGGCGCCGGTCAGCAGCACGCAGCCGATCGCCTGCGACGGCGCGGCCGCCTCGCCGGCGCGAGCGAGGGTGTCGGCGCGAGCGAGGGTGTCGGCGTCGATGAAGCGTTCCAGCGTCAGGTCGGCGGCGCGGATCGTGGTGGCACCTCGCCCGTGCACCGCCGCGAAGCTGGCGCGCGTGCCGGCCTCCGCGCGCGCTTGAGCGATCCAGGCTGCGAGCTGTTGCAGGCTGCCGGCCGGGCTGGTGATCACCGACACCGGCACCTCGATGCCGTAGATCTCCTCGAGCAGCTGCGAGAACGCCAGCGAGGTCAGCGAATCGCCGCCGAGCGCGGCGAAGCTCGCGGGGCGATCGAGCGCGACATGCTCGATCCCGAGGATCGCGCGTGCGGCGTTGGCGACGGTCTCGGTGAGCGGCGCGTCGCGGCCGTGGCGCCGCAGCGCCTCGAGCTCGGCGCTGCGGCTGGCGTCGATGTCCCTGTACATGCGCTCCAGCCGTCCGGCGTAGCGCTCGCGGAACTTCGGGCGCTGGTACTTGCCGATCCCCGCCAGCAGTCCGTTCTCGGCGCTGAACGGCTCGTGTTCGACGATGAAATCGCGCGGTACCTCGCATGCTGCCAGTCCCTCGGCGCGCGCCACCGCGTCCACCGCCTCGCGCAGCAGTGCCTTGATGGCAGCGGGATCGCCGGCAACCCCCTTGTCGCGCAGCAGTTCCCGGTCGGGCACCAGCACGCCGAGCAGGAAGGCGCGCTCGCTGTTGCCGTACAGATAGGCCTGGCGGATCGCGGGATGCCCGTTGGTGTACAGCGCCTCGAGGTGCGCGATGGCGACGAACTCGCCCTGCGCGAGCTTGAGCACGTTGTTGCGCCGGTCGAGGTAGACCAGCTGGTCGGGGGCGATCTCGGCCATGATGTCGCCGGTGCGGTAATAGCCGTCGGCGTCGAAGACCTGCGCCGTGACGTCGGGACGCTTGTAGTAGCCCAGCATCATCGTGTCGCTCTTCACGCACAGCTCGCCGCGCGGATGCGGCTTGTCGGTCCTGAAGTAGCCCAGCTCGGGCACGTCGTCGAGGCGGTAGTCGATCACCGGCGGGCGTTGCACGCGGTTGTTCACGGTGACCGTGATCATCTCGGTGGCGCCGTAGCTGTCGTTCATGCGCAGGCCGAGGCATTCCTCCATGAACCGGCGCAGCTCCGCCGCCAGCGGCGCCGATGCGTAGTGCACGCTGAGCACGCGGCCGCCCAGCAACTCGTCGCGGATCTTCGCCATGATTTCCCGCTCGAGTGCTGCCAGGTCCGCGGCATGGTCGCGCCGCCGTTCCAGTTCGACCTGGAACTGCTGGTAGATCATTTCGCAGACCCGCGGTACCAGCGTCAGGTTGGTGGGACGCGCGACGCGGATGTCGTCGAACAGCGTCGACAGGTCGCGCCTGGCAGTGAAGTGGCACACTCCGCCGCAACCCAGCGCGGCGAACAGCGCGCTGCGGCCCGAAGTGTGGTTGAGCGGCATGAAGCTGATCGAGAAAAAGGGCAGCGGAGCCACCACGCTCCACATCGGCTTCAGCATGTTCTCGGGGATCATCGCGCCCTTGGGCGCCCCGGTGCTGCCGGAGGTGTAATAGATCGAGGCCATGCGGCGTGCGGTATCGGGCGCGGCGAACACCGGCGCCGGCGGTGCTGCGGCTCCGCGCACGCGCATCTCTTCGAGCGTGACCAGCAGATCCCCCAGACCGGCCCCGGCGAGCCGTCGCGCGGCCGCGGCCAGTGCCTCACGATCGTCGTCGACGCGCGCATCGAAATCGAACAGCAGCAGTCCGCGCGGCCGGTGGCCGCCGATCACCAGATCCACCGCCGTCGCGAGGCACTCGGTGCTGGTGGCCAGCCAGGCCGGCTCGATCTCGCCGTGGATCGCCTGCAGTTGCGCGGGCGAGGCGCTGGTCTGCAGCGGCACCACGACCGCGCCGTTGTGCAGCGCCGCGAGGTCCACGGTCGCGAAATCGACGCCGGTGAAGGCGAGGATGCCGATCAGATCGCCGGCACCGAGGCCGCGCTGCGGATCCGTGTGCCAGGCGGTTGCCAGTGCGCGCACGCGTGCCCACAGTTCGCCGTAACCGACGGTTGCGAACTCGGGCCGCAAACGACGCACGCTGCGGCCACTGCCGGCGTCGGGGACGACCTCGACCACGCGCTCGGCGAGCGCCGGCCGTGCGGCGTAGCCCTCCATGCAGGTCGCGATGATCTGCGCGAGCCCGAGTCCGGGCTGCGTTTTCGCCGCGTTGATCGCGGGATCGGGCATCGTGGCACGGAACTGCGGATCGGCCGCCGCCAGGGCGGCGAAGCGCGCTGCCAGTCGTTGCTGCTCGTCGGTCGCGGGAATCGGCGTGGTGCTCATGGAACTCTCCTTCGATGTACGCTCAATCGTGGGCCGACCCGCTCGAACGGGTTCCCCGGTGCGCCTGTCCGGCGATGCGGATCAGCAGCGTCTGCAGCAGCGCGCGCTCCTCGTCGGCGAGTGGTCGCAGCACCGCGTCCTGCGCGGCGACCACCTGCGGTATGCACTGCGCGACCAGCGCTTCGCCCTTGACCGTGAGTTGCAGTCGCGTGACGCGGCGATCGTCGGGCGCGCGCTTGCGCGTGAGCAGCTTCCTGCGCTCCAGCAGGTCGAGCGTGTAGGTGATCGCTGCGGCGTTGCTGAAACGCAGGCGGGCAATTCCCGACGGGGTGTCCGCCATGCCGCGGTACACCGCGTGCAGCACGCCGAACTGCCGCACGTTGAGACCGCAGGAGGCGAGCGCGCGGTCGGTGGCGTCGCTGACGCGATTCAGACAGTGGCTGAGCAGGAAACCGACCGCCTCGTCCGCCGGGGAGGTTGCGGCGTCCGGCGCGTGGGCGAGGTCGGCCCGTTGGCGGATTTTCATGTCGGGGTGCGACCATGCTTATGGTTAAGTAATTAGACCACAAACAAACCAATAGTCAAAATTTTAAGTATCTGCGCGGGCGGCGATCCGGCCTATGATCGGCGTGGCCGATCACCATGGAGGAACCGATGAGCACGCTCGGGCGCAGCACCCTGATCGCCTACCTCGAGTGCAGTTACGAGGTGCATGCGCGGCCGGCGTTCGTGCTGCGCATCGGGGAGCGCAGCCGGGCGTTGGCCGCGCTGCTGGCGCGCGAAGCCGCGGATTGTGCGGCGTATCTGAGTGCCTGCAATCCGCACGGGGAACTCGTGGCCGAGGCGTGGAACGCGCGTGCCACGCAGCGGCTGCGGCGAGCGGTCGAGCGGCGCGGCTACGGCTGGGTTGCGGGCTGTGGCCGGGATCTCGCGGGAGTCTGGCCCGGCGAGGCCAGCGTGCTGGTGCCGGGGATGGGACTCGCCGAGGCGACCGCGATGGCCCGGCGCTTTGCGCAGAACGCCTTCGTCTGGTCGGCGGCGGACGCCCGCCCGCAACTGGTGCTGCTGCGCTGAGAATGTGCGTTCCCGGACGGGCGGCGGAGGTACCGATGCGGCGTGTGCTCCGACGCGTGGTCGGGAGCCGGTTACGAAGTGGGGTGCTAGACTTGGGCGCAATCCGGCATGGCGAGGTGGAGACTGCGTTTTGGACCACGTTTCCCGCTCCGCGCGCGAGCGTTTCTACCGTCTCGTACCCGCATTCGATTCGCTGCGACGTTATCGCCTGTCCGACGCACGTTCGGACCTGTTCGCAGGTTCCACGGTCGCCGCCGTCGCCGTGCCGCAGGCGATGGCCTACGCGATGATCATCGGGCTGCCACCGGTCTACGGGCTCTATACGGCGATCGTCATGACAGCGATCGGGGCGTTGTTCGATTCCTCCCGGCAACTCATCAACGGTCCGACCAACGCGATTTCGATCGCAGTGCTCAGCGCCGTAGCCGCGATCACGCCTCCCGATGAACGGCTGGCAGCCGTCGTTCTCATGAGCTTCATGATCGGCTGCATCCAGCTCGGCATCTGCCTGTTCAGGCTGGGGGACCTCACGCGCTTCATTTCCCACTCGGTGATCGTCGGTTTCACGTTGGGAGCCGGCAGCCTGCTGGTGATCGACCAGATCAAGAACATCTTCGGCATGACGGCCATGGGCAACCCGCACGATCACCTGCTGGTGCGTTTCTGGCTCTCGATGACCCAGGGCGGTGGGGCGCACTTCGAGACCACGCTGGTCGGCCTCGGCACGATCGCACTGGTGGTGGTGCTGCGCGTCGCGAAGCGCCGGTTCCGTGCACCGTTGCTGCCCGAACTGTTCATCGTTGTTTGCGCGATGTCGGCGATCTGCGCGTGGCTCGGTCTGGACGAGCGCGGCGTGCGGGTCGTCGGCGCGATACCGGCGTCGCTCCCGCAATTTCGCCTGCCGACCTTCGACGCCGTGCACCTGCAGAATCTGGCGACCGGTGCACTCGCCATCGCACTGCTCGGTCTGCTGGAGGCGATTTCCATGGCGAAGGCCATCGCCGCGGTGACACGCCAGAGGCTCGACATGAACCAGCAGTGCCTGAGCGAGGGACTGGCGAACCTCGGCGGCAGCTTCTTCCAGTGCATACCCGGTTCCGGATCGCTGACGCGCTCGGCGATCAACCAGCAGGCCGGCGCGGTCACGCAGTGGTCCGGCGTGATATCGGCGCTCGGTGTCGCCGTGATCGTGATGGTGTTCGCGCCGTACGCGCAGTACCTTCCGCGTGCCGCGCTCGCGGGTATCCTGCTGGTCGCCTCCTACGGCATGGTGGACTGGAAGGCGCTTGCCTTCCATTGGCGCGCGACCCGCTTCGACGCCTCGATCATCGCCGCAACGGCATTCTCGGCAGTGGCGATCTCGGTGGAGTTCTGCGTGATGATTGGCGTGCTGATGTCGTTCATGCTGACGGTGCCACGCGCCGGCCGCATGCTGCTGACGCAGTTCGTCATCGGCGGTGAAGGTCGCATCCACGAGCGTCTTCCCGAAGATGTTCCCTGCAGCAAGCTGCTGATCTTCGGTCTGGAGGGGGAACTGTTCTTCGGTGCCGTGTCGGCGATGGAACGCCATTTCGACGCGATCGAGGCACAGGTAACGCCCGCAACAGAGGTGGTCGTGCTGCGACTGAAGCGCGTGCGCAATCCCGACGCCGTGGCGGTTTCCGAACTGGAGCACTTCCTGCTGCGGATGAGGTCTCGTGGCGTTCACGTACTGATGTGCGGGGTGAACTCCGGCCTCTTGTACGTGATGAAGCGCGTGGGCCTGGAGGAGCGTGTGGGTGAGCAGATCTTCCCGGAGCAGCGAGTGCGGCAGACGAGTACCATGCGCGCGATCCGGCACGCCTACCAATTGATCGGGGATCGTTGTCGGCACTGCCCCTGGCACGATGGCGACGTTACGCCATCTAGTCCGCGGTGATCGGCGTGGCTCCGGGGCGAGGGGTGTCCGCGCCGGGAGAGAACGTGGACCCGGCCTTGTCACGCGCGATGCGCTTCGGCGATGATGTCCCCCGAATTCTTGGTGCCGCGGGGGTGTTCATGCCGACCGTCACACAGATCCTCGAAAGCAAAGCGCGCGGCGTGAAGACCGTCGAGGCCACGATGACCGTCTACGCGGCGGTGACGCTGCTGTCCACGTACCAGATCGGTGCACTGGTGGTGGTCGACGGTGACGGACCGGTAGGGATCTTTTCCGAGCGCGATTACGCGCGCAAGGGAATCATCCGCGGACGCGAGGCGCACCGCACGCTGGTGCGCGACTTGATGTCCTCGCCGCTGATCACCGTGACTCCCGACGATTCGATCGAGGAGTGCATGCAACTGATGACCGCACGGCGGATCCGCCACCTGCCGGTACTGGACGACGGCGAGCTGGTCGGCATCGTGACCATCGGCGACGTGGTCATGCACATGATCTCGCGGCAGAAGAGCACCATCGAACAGCTCGAAGGCTACATCACCGGACGCTTCTGAGGCGCCTCGCGGACTATCGTTGCAGCGTTCAGCGCAGCAGATCGAGCAGCGGCTGCGGGTAGAGTCCGACCGCGAGCGTGAACAGCGACAGCAGCACGGTCATCAAGCCGCCCGAGCGCTCGCCCCAGTTGCGTTCGGCGTCGAGGCGCCGGCGCCCCGGGACGGCCAGGAACATGGTTACCATCACGCGCAGGTAGAAGTAGATCCCGATCGCGCTGCCGAGCACCAGCACCGCGACCAGCCACCACAGGTGCGCCGCGACACCGGCTGCGACCACGTAGAATTTGGCGATGAATCCCGCGGTCAGCGGGATACCGGCTAGCGACAGCACCGCGACCGTCATCACCGCCGCCAGGTACGGGTGCTGCCAGAACAGTCCACGCAGGTCGGCGAGCCCCTGTGCGTCGTCGCCGCGGTACGGTGACGACAGCAGCGTCAGCACGCCGAAGGCGCCGAGCGAGGCCGCCATGTAGGTCAGCAGGTACACGCCGAGTGCATCGTCGCCGATCGTGTTGCCGGCGACGATCGCGATCAGAAGATAGCCGAAGTGCGCGATCGACGAATAGCCGAGCAGGCGTTTCACGTTGCCCTGGAACAGCGCGAGCAGGTTGCCGGTCAGGATCGACAGCACGGCGAGCGCGGCGAGCAGCGCGGTGAACAGCGGGCTGCTACCGAGCCGGAGTTCCTGCCACCAGCGCATCAGCAGCAGCACCACCGCGATCTTGCCCACCGTGGCGAGGAACGCACCTACCGGCGCCGGCGCGCCGTGATAGACGTCCGGGGTCCACAGGTGGAACGGCGCCAGCGAGAGTTTGAACGCGATTCCCGCGAGCATCAGTGTGAGCCCGGTGAGCAGCAGCGGTGCACCCGCCTGCAACGGCTGCGCCAGCGCCGCGAACGCGAGTGAGCCGGTTTCGGCGTAGACCAGCGCCATGCCGAACAGCAGGAAGGTCGAGGCCGCGGCCGACAGCACGAGGTACTTGATGGCCGCCTCCAGCGAACGGCGATCGCGGTAGATGTAGCCGATCATCCCGTACAGCGGCAGCGACATCAGTTCGAGGCCGATCAGCAGCGTCGCCATGTGATTCGCGCCGACCAGCACGATCGCCCCGCTGGCGGCGATCAGCAGCAGCAGGTACATCTCGTCGCGGTTGTCCTGCAGCCCCTCGAGATACGCGTGTGCCAGCGTCGCGCAGCCGAGCGTGGACACCAGCACCGCGGCGGTGCCGAACACGGCCAGGCCGTCGTGCTGCAGCAGCGCCGTCAGCTGCAGTTCCAGCGGCAGCGCGTTGCGTGTGAACAGCGTGGTGAGCAGCGCCACGTTCAGGCCGACCACGGTCAGCGTGGCGTTCAGGAAATGGTTGCGCCGCCACGCGATCGAAAGCATCACCGTGACGGCGGTCGCGACCGTCACCAGCAGCGGCGCGAGCGCGAGGAGTTCGGTGGATCCGATCGTCATGGCACGGCGGCTCCTGTGGCGTTCTCCTGCGGCGGGTAGTACTCGCGTACCAGCTCGACCGGGCGCTCGGAGAGGTCTAGCACCGGTTGCGGGTAGAGCCCCAGCCAGACGATGGCGCCGGTCAGCATCAGCAGCATCAGCGTCTCGCGCCTGCCGGCGCCGGGGATCGGTATCGGCGAACGCGCCGGGCCGAACATGCTGCGGTGCACCATCGCCAGCGAATACGCCGAGGCGAGCACCAGTCCCGCGGTGGCGATCACGACCGGTACCGGCGCCACCGCGTAACTGCCGGCGAGGATCAGGAACTCGCCGACGAAGTTGCCGGTGCCGGGCAATCCCAGCGAGGCGGCGGCGAAGAACAGCGCGAACGGCGGGAGCAGCGGCAACCGCGACCACAGCCCGCCCATCTGGCGCATGTCGCGCGTGTGCAGCCGTTCGTAGAGTTGGCCGCACAGGATGAACAGCGCCGACGCCGACAGGCCGTGCGCGATCATCTGCACCACCGCGCCCTCGATCGCCATCGCGCCGCCGGCGTAGATGCCGATCAGCACGTAGCCCATATGCGAGATCGAAGTGTAAGCGACCAGGCGCTTGATATCGGTCTGCGCGAAGGCGAGCACCGCGCCGTAGAAGATCCCGGCGATGCCCAGCCAGATCGCGATCGGCGCGAATTCCGCCGAGGCCTGCGGGAAGAACGGCAACGCGAAACGCAGCAGGCCGTAGGAGGCGGTCTTCAGCAGCAGCCCGGCGAGGTCAACCGATCCCGCGGTGGGCGCCTGCGAGTGCGCGTCGGGCAGCCAGCCGTGCAGCGGCACGATCGGCAGCTTGACCGCGAAGGCGACGAAGAAACCGAGCATCAGCAGGTACTCGAGCCGCGGCTCGAGTACCGTGCCGCGCAGCACCTCGTAATCGAAGCTGAGCACGCCGGTGGCGTCGAAGTGCGCGAACGCGAGCCCGAGAATCGACAGCAGCATCAGCAGGCCCGATGCCTGCGTGTAGATGAAGAATTTGGTGGCCGCCGAGATGCGTGACTTGCTGCTCGCGGCGCGGTGGCCCCACAGCGCGATCAGGAAGTACATCGGCACCAGCATCATTTCCCAGAACAGGAAGAACAGGAACAGGTCCAGCGCCAGGAAGACGCCGATCACCCCGCCGAGGATCCACAGCAGGTTCAGGTGGAAGAAGCCGGTGTTGCGCTGGATCTCGCTCCACGAGCACAGCACCGACAGCACGCCGAGGAAACCGGTGAGCACGATCAGCGCGAGCGACATGCCGTCGACCCCGAGGTGGATCGCGATGCCCAGCGACGGGATCCACGGCATCCGGAATTCCAGTTGCCACTGCGGCGCGTCGTGCAGGCTGGCGCCGAGGTGGTAGTCGCCGCTCAACCACAGCTCGAGCGCGAGCGCGGTGACCAGCGTCATCGCGCCGAGTGCGATCCAGCGCGGCGTGTTGCCGAAGCGGTCGGTCTGCCAGCACAGCAGTCCGGCGAGGATCGGTATCAGGATCAGCCAGGCGAGCAGCATGACCGGTGCTTCCCTAATTCAGGTTGATCAGGGCCACGGCCAGCAGCGCCACCGCGCCGAGCGCGACCGAGGCGACGTACCAGCGCAGCCTGCCGGTCTGCGGCATCACCGCCGCGCGGTTGGCGGCACGCACCACCACGGGGAGCAGCCCCAGCGTGGCGTCGAGTCCGTCGCGCCGCTCCTCGCGCGCCAGCAGCCGGAACGGGCGCACGAACAGCCGGTCGTACAGCGCGTCGAAGCCGAAGGCGTTCAGCCACCAGCGCCCCAGGAAGCGCCCGGTGGCGCTGGCGGCGAGGCGCTCGACGAAGCCGCGCCGTCCGAGGAAGAGCCAGGCCGCGAGAGCGATGCCGGCCAGCGCGAACCCGGCCGACATGGCTTCGACCAGATGCCGGCCGGTGCCGCCGTGTTCGCCGGGCGAGGCGGGCAGCACATCGGCGAGCGGCGGCTCGATCAGCGCCCCGAGCGCGGTCGAGAGCACGAGCAGGATCGCCAGCGGCACCACGCGTGCGGCGCCGCTGCCCGCGTGCGCGGCGAGGCGCTCATCGCCGTGGAACACCGTGAAGATCAGGCGGAACGTGTAGATCGAGGTCAACAGCGCACCCACCAGGCCGGCGGCGACCAGATGCGTGTTGCCGGCGGCCCAGGCGGACCACAGGATCTCGTCCTTCGAATAGAAACCGGCGGTCACGAAGGGCAGCGCGCACAGCGCGAGCCCGCCGACCAGGAAGCACGCGTACTCCAGTGGCAGGCGGTGGCGCAGCCCGCCCATCTTGCGGATGTCCTGCTCGTGGTGGCAGGCGACGATCACGGCGCCGGCGGTCAGGAACAGCAGCGCCTTGAAGAACGCGTGCGTCATCAGGTGGAAGATCGCGGCGCTCCAGGCGCCGGCGCCCAGCGCGAGGAACATGTAGCCGATCTGGCTCATGGTCGAATACGCGAGCACGCGCTTGATGTCGGTCTGCACCAGCGCGCACAGCCCGGCGATCAGCAGCGTCACGGCGCCGACGTTGCCGACCAGCGCGAGCACCGCGGGCGCCAGCTCGAACAGCCCGTGCATGCGTGCGATCAGGTACACGCCGGCGGTGACCATGGTCGCGGCGTGGATCAGCGCCGAGACCGGCGTGGGGCCTGCCATCGCGTCGGCGAGCCAGGTCTGCAACGGCAGCTGTGCGGACTTGCCGACGGCGCCGCCGAGCAGCAGCAGCGCGGCGGCGGTGAGCAGCGGGTCGCCGCTGGCGAAACGCTGCGGTGCACGCGCGAGCAGCTCGGAGATGTCCAGCGTGCCGAAGGTGGCGAGCAGCAGGAACAGCCCGATCGCGAGGAACACGTCGCCGACGCGTGTGACCAGGAAGGCCTTCATCGCCGCATTGCCGTTGGCGACGGTGCCGTAGTAGAAGCCGATCAGCAGGTACGAGCACATCCCCACGCCTTCCCAGCCCAGGTACAGCAGCGCGAGGTTGTCGGCCAGCACCAGCACCACCATGCTCGCGACGAACAGGTTCATGTACGCGAAGAAGCGTGCATAGCCTTCCTCGCCGCGCATGTACCACGACGCGAACACGTGGATCAGGAAGCCGACGCCGGTGACCACGCCGAGCATGGTCAACGACAGCCCGTCGAGGCGCAGCCCGAACGTGGCGTTGAAGTCGCCGACGTTCATCCAGGTCCACAGCGTCTCCTCGCGCGGTTGCTCGAAACCGAGTGCGAGCAGCGCGCTCGCCAGCGCCGAGACGCCGACCGAGCCGACGCCGATCGCGGCGCTGGCGTTCTCGCCGAGGCGAGCGCGCGAGAACGCGAGCAGCAGGTAACCCGCGAGCGGAGCGATGAAGGTCAGGCTGAGCAGGCTCATCCGTGCATCTCGCTGGCACCGTCGATGTCCAGGGAATGGAAGCGGCGGTACAGCTGCAGCACCAGCGCCAGTCCGATCGCGGCCTCGGCGGCGGCCAGCGTCAGCACCAGGATGAACATGATCTGCCCGTCCGGCTGCGCCCAGCGGCTGCCCGCAGCGACGAAGGCCAGCGCCACCGCGTTGGTCATCACCTCGAGACACATCAGCATGAACAGGAAATTGCGCCGCACCATCAGCCCGGCCAGCCCGATGCAGAACAGCGCCGCCGCCAGCAGCAGTGCGTGTTCCAGCGGTACCGTTGCGCTCTCGATCATCCTGCCTCTCCTTCGCCCGCCGCGCGGGCCGCGCTCAGCGGTGGTCGTCACGCCCCAGGTGGTAGGCCGCCACCAGCGCGCCGAGCAGCAGCAGCGACGCCAGTTCGACCGCCAGCACATACGGGCCGTACAGCGCGATGCCGACCGCCTTCGGCGTCACCTCGACGGCGCCGGCGCCGCCCGCGGTGCCCGCGATCGCGCGCAGCAATGCCCCCAGCAGCAGCGCGGCGAGCAGCACCGGGCCGGCCCATGCGCGCGGCCGCAGCCACGCGCGTTCCTGCGCCACCGTCTCGGCGCCGAGGTTCAACATCATCACGATGAACACGAACAGCACCATGATCGCGCCGGCGTAGACGATCACCTCGAGCGCACCGGCGAACGGTGCACCGAGCGCGAAGAAGATGCCTGCGACCGCGAGCAGCGACACCACGAGGTACAGCAGCGCGTGCACCGGATTGGCGGTCGTCACCACGCGCAGCGTGGTCAGCAGCGCGACCAGCGAGCAGACGTAGAAGGCTTCCTGCATCGTCCTGGTCCTCCCTAGGGCAGCAGCGTGCGCACGTCGATCGGCTGCGCCTCGTTCTGTGCGGCGCCTTTCGGCTTGCCCGCGATCGCCATGCCGGAGACGCGGTAGAAGTTGTAGTCCGGGTGCTTGCCGGTGCCGGCGATCAGCAGGTCCTGCTTCTCGTAGACCAGGTCCTGCCGGTGGTACTCGGCGAGCTCGAAGTCGGGCGTGAGCTGGATCGCGCTGGTCGGGCAGGCCTCCTCGCACATGCCGCAGAAGATGCAGCGCGAGAAATTGATGCGGAAGAACTCCGCGTACCAGCGGCCGTCCTCGCGCTCGGCCTTCTGCAGCGAGATGCAGCCTACCGGGCAGGCGACCGCGCACAGGTTGCAGGCCACGCAGCGCTCCTCGCCGTCGGGGTCGCGGGTGAGCACGATGCGACCACGGTAGCGCGGCGGCAGGTACACGGCTTGTTCCGGGTACTGGATCGTCGCGCGTTCGCGGGTCGCGCGCGCGAAGATCATCCACATGCTGCGCAGGTTGGTGCCGATCCCGACGAGTATCGCGAGCAGACGTTTCATCGCCTCATCCCCCCGCCAGCAGCACGGCGCCGGTGAGCAGCAGGTTCAGCAGCGTGACCGGCAGGCACACCATCCAGCCCGCCGTCATCAGGTGGTCGTAGCGCGGGCGCGGCAGCGCGGCGCGCAGCAGGATGAACAGCATCACGAACAGCAGCGTCTTCAGCGCGAACCACAGCGGCGCCAGCCACTCGGGTCCCGGCCCCAGCCAGCCGCCGAGGAACAGCGTGGCGAGCAGCGAGGACACGACGACGATGCCGACGTACTCGCCGACGAAGAACATCGCCCATTTCATTCCTGCGTATTCGGTGTGGTAGCCGGCGGCGAGTTCCTGCTCGGCTTCCGGCAGGTCGAAGGGGCTGCGGTGCGTGACCGCCACCCCGGCCAGCGCGAAGGTCACGAAGCCGAGGAACTGCGGCACGATGAACCACATGCCGCGCTGTGCCTCGACGATCGCGCGCATGTCGAACGATCCGGCCTGCGCGACCACGCCCATCAGCGACAGCCCCATGAACACCTCGTAACTCACGGTCTGTGCCGCCGAGCGCACGCCGCCGAGCAGCGAGTACTTGTTGTCGCTGGACCAGCCGGCGAACAGCACCGCGTAGACCGCCAGTCCCGCCATCGCTAGGAAGAACAGGATCCCGATGTCGAAGTCCGCCACCTGCCAGCCCGGCGCGACCGGCACGATCACATACGAGATCAGCAGCGCGCTCATCGCGATCACCGGCGCGAGCAGGAAGGTGGTGCGGTCCGCGAACGGCGGGATCCAGTCCTCCTTGAACAGCATCTTCACCACGTCGGCCGGCAGCTGGAAGATCCCGCCCGGCCCTACGCGGTTGGGTCCGTAGCGGTCCTGCCACAGCGCGAGCACGCGCCGCTCGATGAAGCTCAGGTAGGCGGCGAAGATCACGACCACGAGCAGGATCACGATCGCCTTGACGATGCCCCACAGGATCGCCGCGGTCTCGGGTGCGATGAAGCTCATGGCGTGTCTCCGGACTGCAGGCGGGCGCCGGTGCCGGCGAGCACCGGGCCCGTCCCGGGCAAGCCGGCCGGTATGCCCACCACTCCCGCGGCCAGCGTCGGGCGCAGCACGAGCGGCGCCGTCCACACCTGGCCGTCGAGTTCGACGCGCACCGTGCTGCCCGCAGCAAACCCTTCCCGTGCCGCATCGTCGGGGTGCAGCGCGACGTAGGGTGCGGGCACCAGCGTGCGCACGACCTCGGCGCGCGCCGACAGCTCCTCGCTGCCGAACAGGTGATGGAGCGGTGCGACCTGCCAGCCCTGCGCTGGCGCGGCGGGCGCCCCGGCGTAGCCGCCGCTGGCGTCGGACTCGAGCAGGCGCACGCCCGGGTCGCCGGCGCGCAGGTGGCCGCCGACCTCGTCCTGGAACTTGTTCCACGACTGCGGCGAGTTCCAGCCCGGACTCCACGCGAACGGGATCAGCGGTCCGGGCTCGTCGGGTCCGGCGTAACCCTCCATCGAGAACGCGAGTGCGCTGTCCGGATCCTGCGGCGCGCGCGGCTCGTGCACCGACACGTCGGCGCGCATCGCGGTGCGACCCGAATAGCGTGGCGGCTGGCGCGCCACGCGCCGCCCGTGCACCCGCGTCACGGCATCCGGGGCGGCCGCGACGATCGCCGCCAGTTCGGGGTGTGCGCTGGCGCAGGCCGCCGTGATCTCGTCTAGCGTGCGCCACGCTGCCGCCTCGTGCGAACCGGTGGCGAACAGCTCGGCGAGCCAGCGCCAGCTCTCGCGGATGCGGGTGGCGAGGTTGTAGTAGGCGGGGTCGTAGACCTGGAAGAAGCGCTGGGCGCGGCCTTCGTTGTTCACCAGCGTGCCGTCGCCCTCGGCGAAGCTCGCCGCCGGCAGCAGCAGGTGCGCGCGTTCGGCGGTCGGGGTCAGCTGGTGGTCGATCACGACCACGCAGCGCGCGCGCGCCAGCGCGGCATCGACCTGCGCCGCCGGTGCGCGGCGGTACAGATCGTTCTCGACCACCAGCAGCACGGTGTCGCTGTCGACGGCGTCCAGCGCATGGCCGACGTCGCTGCCGCCGAGCAGCGCCACGCCGAGGCTGTTGGCTTCCGGCAGGGCGAGCGTGAGGGCCGGCTGCGTGCCGCGCACGGTGAGCGCGCGCGCGATGTTCGCGCAGGCGTCGAGCAGCGCCGCGCTGCGCATCCCGGTGCCGCAGACGATCAGCGGCCGCGCGGCGCCCGCGAGCGCGGCCGCCGCCCCGGCAGCGAACGCCGCGAGCGCGGCATCGACGGCGGGCGCCGGGGCAGCGGGGTCGAGCGCCTGCGCGATCGCGAAACCGAGCTGCGCGAGCCGCTGCGGGTCGGTGCGCAGGGTGCGCCGGGCCACGTCGTCGAGGCGCGTGGCGTCGACTGAGGCGACGAACAGCGGGTGGCGCTCGTCCTGGCCGATGACCGCGATCGCCTCGGCCTGCCAGTCGAAGATGCGGCGCTGCGCGGCCAGTTCGACGGCCTTGCCGCGCACCGCCTGGCGCAGCGCCAGCGCGACGCGCGGCGCGGTCTGCGTCGGGTCCTCGCCGAGCACCAGCACGGCGTCGCAGGACTCGATCTCGCGCAGCGAGGGAGTGCGCGCCGCGCCGTGGCGCAGCAGTTCCAGCACCTGCGCGAGCAGCGCGGTCTCGGTGGCGTCGGCGCCGATCGAGAAGTTCGTGGCGCCGACCAGCTGGCGCAGCGCGAAGTTGCTCTCCAGGCTCGCGCGCGGCGAACCGATGCCGACCAGGCGTGCCGTGCGCATCGCGGCCGCGACGCGTTCGAGCCCGCCGGCGACGCTGGCGGACTCGAACTCGGAGCCGGCGCGCGCGAACATCTGGCGCGGGCGGTCGGCGCGGTTCACGTAGCCGTAGCCGAAGCGCCCGCGGTCGCACAGGAAATAGTGGTTCACGGCGCCGTTGAAGCGGTTCTCGATGCGACGCAGTTCACCGTAGCGCTCGCCGGGGCTCGTGTTGCAGCCCAGCGCGCACTGCTGGCAGACGCTGGGGGCGAACTGCATGTCCCACTTGCGGTTGTAGCGCTCGGAGTGGGTGCGGTCGGTGAATACCCCGGTGGGGCAGACCTCGGTCAGGTTGCCCGAGAACTCGTTCTCGAGCCGGCCGTCCTCGACGCGGCCGAAGTACACGTTGTCGTGCGCGCCGAACACCCCGAGGTCGGAGCCGCCGGCGTAGTCGCGGTAGTAGCGCACGCAGCGGTAGCAGGCGATGCAGCGGTTCATCTCGTGATTGACGAACGGGCCCAGGTCCTGGTTGCGGTGGGTGCGTTTGGTGAAGCGGTAGCGCCGGCCGCTGTGGCCGCTCATCACGGTCATGTCCTGCAGGTGGCAGTGCCCGCCTTCCTCGCACACCGGGCAGTCGTGCGGGTGGTTCGCCATCAGGAACTCGATCACGCTGCGGCGGAAAGCGCGCGCTTCCTCGTCGTCGATCGAGATCCAGGTGTTGTCGGTCGAAGGCGTCATGCACGACATCACGATCCGCCCCTGGCGGTCGTCGGCGTCGCGGTACATCTTCACCGCGCACTGGCGGCAGGCGCCTACCGAACCGAGCGCCGGGTGCCAGCAGAAGTAGGGGATGTCCAGCCCCAGAGAGAGGCACGCGTGCAGCAGGTTGTCGGCGCCCTCGACCTCGTAGCTCTTGCCGTCGACGTGGATCGTCGCCATCACACGGTTTCCTTGCTGGCCGCCGACGCGCGGATGCCGCTCTCGAACTCGGAGCGGAAGAAGCGCAGCGCGCTCTGCAGTGGTTCGACGGCGCCGGGGGCGAGTGCGCAGTGCGTGCGCCCCGGTCCCAGTTGCGTCGTCAGGCTTTCCAGGATCTCGATGTCGCCGGGGCGGCCCTCGCCGCGTTCGATCGCGCGCAGCAGCTTCACCGACCACGGCAGCCCGTCGCGGCACGGGGTGCACCAGCCGCAGGACTCGCGCGCGAAGAACTCCTCGAGGTTGCGTACCACCGGCACGATCGGCTGCGTGCGGTCCACGACCGTCATCAGGCCGGTGCCGAGGCGGCTGCGCGCCCTGGCGATGGTGTCGTAATCCATCGCGAGGTCGAGGTGCTCGGGCAGCAGGAAGTCCGTCGAGGCGCCACCCGGCAGCCAGGCCTTGAGCTCCAGCCCCGGCTGCATGCCGCCGGCGAGATCCTCGAGGATCGTGCGCGCGCTGCTGCCCATCGGCAGTTCCCACAGCCCCGGGCGCCGCACGCGGCCGGAGACCCCGTAGAGCTTGGTGCCGCCGTCGCCGCTCAGGCCGCGCGACAGTGCGGTGTACCACTGCGCGCCGTGCAGCACGATGCCGGGCAGGTTGCACAGCGTCTCGACGTTGTTGACGATCGTCGGTCGACCCCAGGCACCGGCGATCTGCGGGAACGGCGGCTTGGCGCGCGGGTTGGCGCGCCGGCCCTCGAGCGAGTTGATCAGTGCGGTTTCCTCGCCGCAGATATAGCGGCCGGCGCCGGTGTGCACGAACACGTCGAAGTCCCAGCCGGTGCCGAGCACGTTGCGCCCCAGGTAGCCGCGCTCGCGGGCCTCGGCCAGCGCCCGGTTCAGCCGCTCGGTGGCCAGCACGTATTCGCCGCGCAGGAAGACGTAGCCGCGCGTGGCCTGGATCGCCCACGCGGCGAGGACCATCGACTCGATGAGCAGGTGCGGCAGCTGCTCGAGCAGCAGACGGTCCTTGAAGGTGCCCGGCTCCATCTCGTCGGCGTTGCACAACAGGTACTTGCGCCCCGCGTCGGCGCCCATCGGCACCAGGCTCCACTTGACGCCGGTCGGGAACCCGGCGCCGCCACGGCCGCGCAGGTTCGCGTCCTTGACCAGTTGCGTCAGCGCGGCCGGCTCGAGGTCCGCCAGCGCCCGGCGCGCCGCCGCGTAGCCGGCCAGCGCCTCGTAGGCGGCGAGCGTCTCCACCGGCGCGCCGTGATCGAGGCGCCAGGTCAGCGGATGGGTCTCGGGGGTGCGGGCGTTCACAGGTAACGCTCCAGCAGCGCGGGCACCTCGGCCGCGCTCAGCGGGCCCCAGGTGTCGTCGTCGATCATCAGCGACGGGCCCTTGTCGCAGTTGCCGAGGCAGCACACCGGCAGCAGCGTGAAGCGCCCGTCGGCACCGGTCTGGCCCCAATCCAGCCCGGTTGCCGTGCGCACCGCGGCAGCCAGCTCCTCGTAACCGGTCAGGTAGCAGGCGATGCTGTCACAGACCTTGATCACGTGCCGGCCCACCGGCTGGCGGAAGATCATGTTGTAGAAGGTTGCCACTCCCTCGACGTCGGCCGGCGTGATGCCGAGCAGTTCGGCGATCGCCGGGATCGCCGGGTCGGGCACCCAGCCGCGCGCGGACTGCACGGCCTTCAGCGCCTCGATGCACGCGGCGCGCGGGTTCTCGTAGTGCCCCAGCTCGTGGCGGATCGCCGCGAGCTCGGGCTCCGACAGGAAGCCGGTGGCGGTGGCCAGCGGGATCGGGGGGTCAACGGTCGACATCGGCCATCACGAAATCGATGCTGGCGAGATACGCGATCAGGTCCGCGACGAGGCTGCCGCGGATGACCGAGGGTATCTGCTGCAAGTGGGGGAAACTGGGTGTGCGGATCCGCGTGCGGTAGCTCATGGTGCCGGCGTCCGAGGTCAGGTAGTAGCTGTTGATTCCCTTCGTCGCCTCGACCATGCGGCAGCTCTCGCCGGCCGGAATCACCGGTCCCCACGAGACGCCGACGAAGTGGTTGATCAGCGTTTCGATGTGCTGCAGGGTACGCTCCCTGGGTGGCGGCGTGGTCAGCGGATGGTCGGCCTTGTACGGCCCGGCCGGCATGTTCTCGAGGCACTGGCGGATGATGCGCACGCTCTGGCGCATTTCCTCCAGGCGCACGGTCGCGCGGTCGTACACGTCGCCGTTGTGCGCCAGCGGCACCTCGAAGTCGAAGTTCTGGTAGCCCGAGTACGGGCGCGCCTTGCGCAGGTCGTAGTCGAAGCCGGTGGCGCGCAGCCCCGAGCCGGTCACGCCCCAGGCGAGCGCCTCACGGGTGTCGTACTGCGCGACACCGATTGTGCGCGAACGCAGGATGCCGTTCTTCAGCGCGGCCTTCTCGTATTCGTCGAGCCGGCGCGGCATCCAGTCGCAGAACTCGCGCACCAGGCGGTCCCAGCCCCTGGGCAGGTCGTGCGCGAGCCCGCCGATGCGGAACCACGCCGGGTGCATGCGTGCCCCCGTGATCGCCTCGATCACGTCGTAGGCCTTCATGCGGTCGGTGAAGATGAAGAAGATCGGCGACATGCCGCCGACGTCCTGGATATAGGTGCCGAGGAACAGCAGGTGGCTGGTGATGCGGAAGAACTCGCACAGCATCACGCGGATCGTCTCGACGCGCGCCGGGACGCGGATCCCGGCCAGGTCCTCCACCGCCATCACGTACGGCAGGTTGTTCATCACCCCGCCGAGGTAGTCGATGCGGTCGGTGTAGGGGATGTAACTGTGCCACGACTGGCGCTCGGCCATCTTCTCGGCGCCGCGGTGGTGGTAGCCGATGTCGGGCACGCAGTCGACGATTTCCTCCCCGCTCAGCTGCAGCACGATGCGGAACGCCCCGTGCGCCGACGGGTGGTTCGGTCCCAGGTTCAGGAACATGTAGTCCGCGTGCGCGCTGCTGCGGTTCATGCCCCATTCCTCGGGGACGAAGCGCAGCGCCTCCTGTTCCAGATCCTGCTTCGCGGCGTCGAGCGCGTACGGGTCGAATTCGGTGGCGCGCGCCGGATGGTCCTTGCGCAGCGGGTGCCCCTGCCAGGTGCGCGGCATCATGATGCGCTGCAGGTGCGGATGGCCGTCGAAGACAATGCCGTAGAGGTCCCACACCTCGCGCTCGTACCAGTTCGCGTTCGGCCAGATGCCGGTGGCCGTCGGCAGGCGCGGGTCGTCGGCGGCCAGCGCGACCTTGACCCGCACGTCGCTGTTGCGCTCCGGCGACAGCAGATGGTAGAAGACCGTGAAGTCGGCCGGCGGCAACCCCTCGCGGCGCACGCGCAGCCGCTCGTCGACACCGTGCAGGTCGTACAGCATGGCGTAGGGCTGTGGCAGCTGGCGCAGGAAGCGCAGCACCTCGGGCAACTCGTCGCGGCCGACCCACACCGTGGGCAGGCGGTCGACGGTCGGCTGGAACATGACCGATCCCGGGCCGAAGCGCTGGTACAGTTCGGTCACCACCGCGTGCTCGCTGCCGGGCAGCGGGCCCTCGGTCCCGGCTGTGCGCTTCTTCTTCGTCATGGCAGCACCAGCACCGTCGGGATCGCTTGTGTGCCGCGCATGCTCAGACCTCGTCGGGTGTGCGCAGCGTGGTGGTGGCCATCCGCGCCGCGCGCCGCTGCTCGCGCTGCGAGGGCACCTCGATCCGGTGCATCCCCTGGTCGCCCACCACCCACGACAGCGGGCGGCGTTCGCTGGCAATCGATTCCTGCAGCAGCATCAGCCCCTGCAGGAACGCCTCGGGGCGTGGCGGGCAGCCCGGGATGTAGACGTCGACCGGCAGGAACTTGTCGACGCCCTGGACCACCGAATAGATGTCGTACATGCCGCCCGAATTGGCGCAGGCGCCCATCGAGATCACCCAGCGCGGCTCGAGCATCTGCTCGTACAGGCGCTGGATCACCGGTGCCATCTTGAGGAACGGGGTCCCGGCGATCACGATGAAGTCGGCCTGCCGGGGCGAGGCGCGGATGACCTCGGCGCCGAAGCGCGCGACGTCGTGCGGGGCCGTGAACGCGGTCGCCATCTCGACGTAGCAGCACGACAGCCCGAAGTTGTACGGCCACAGGGAGTGCTTTCGCCCCCAGCCTACCGCCTTGTGCAGCACGTCCTCGAGGCGACCGAGGAATACGCTGCGGTGCACCTCGCGTTCGGTGACTTCGGTGTCCGCGCGCGCGGCAGGACCGGGTGTGGCGTCGGTGGCGATCGGGGTCAGGCGGTAGTCCATGCGCACCTCAATGCTCGCGCGGGCGGCGCCGTGGCGGCACGTGCCAGCGCAGCGCGCCGATCCGCCACAGGTAGAGCAGTCCGGCGAGCAGCACCAGGATGAATACCGTGGCCTCGACGAAGCCGGTCCAGCCGCTCTCGCGCAGCGACACCGCCCATGCGTAGAGGAACAGTGCCTCGACGTCGAAAATCACGAAGAACATCGCGACCAGGTAGAACTTCGCCGGCAGCCGCAGGCGGGCGCTGCCGACCGAGACGATGCCCGACTCGAAGGGTTCGTTGCGGGCGCGGCCGGCGGAGCGGCCGCCGGTCAGCGCGGAGACGCCGAGCATCGCGGCGCATACGCCGAGCACGACGAGGACGAATACGGCGACCGACCAGTGGTGGCTCAGCGCGTCCACGCCAGAACCCATGGTGCCCCTCCGTCCTGCATGTGCCCAGATCGCCGCCGGCTACCGCGCCGGCAGTGACGATGGGGCGCAATTATAGGGATCGCCGGGCGTTGCGCCAGATGGCAGGGGCAGCCAGGCGCAGTTTTTTTCGCGGTCCCGCCTGCACCTTTGCGCGGGCAGTAAAGAAATGCTGCGCGCACGGCAAAGAGAAAACGGTGCGCCGACGTCATCAATTGCTTGCAACATTAAAAAAGCTCCATTAGAGTTCGGCCGCAAGAGCGAAACCGGTCGTCCTTCCCCGGCCGTGCGGTTTCGCCCAAAGAAGTAATAAACAGCTTGTCCGAAGGTTGTATTTCCGATGTCATCCCTTCCCGCTGAGTCGAACTCTTTGATCAGGAGGCGCTACCCGTCATGACCCCTTCCAAACCCAGGATCACGAGGGCGCTGGCCCTTCTGGTCAGCGCCGGTGCGGCAGCCCTCCTGGCTGCGCCCGCGGGCGCGCAGACGCTCGATTCGGCGATGAGCGCGCAGGGCGAGGCCGATCGTGCCGCCGCCGCCTCGCAGAAGCGCATCAACGAGATCCGTGACCGCACGCAGGATGCCGCCAGCCGCTACGCGAGCGCGCAGGCCGACGCCGACAGCCTCGACAAGTACAACGCGCAGCTCGAGAAACAGGTCGTCGCGCAGCGCGAGGAGATGGCCTCGATCGAGAAGCAGCTGCTCGACATCGAGACGACCAACCGGGAAGTGCAGCCGCTGATGCAACGCATGGTCGACGCGCTCGAGCGCTTCGTCGCGCTCGACGTGCCGTTCCTCCTCGACGAGCGCACGCAGCGCGTGAACTCGCTGAAGGAAATGATGACGCGCGCAGACGTGACGATCTCCGAGAAGTACCGCCGCATCATGGAGGCCTACCAGATCGAGCTGGAGAACGGCCGTACCCTCGACGCCTACGAGGGCGTGCTCGAGAAGGACGGCAGCAAGCGCACGGTCTCCTTCGTGCGCCTCGGTCGCGTGGCGCTGATGTACCAGTCGCTCGACGGTGCCGAAACCGGTTACTGGGATGCCGGAGCGAAACAGTGGGTGGTCGACAACAGCTACGCCGCGGCGGTCGCCGAGGCGCGCCGGGTTGCGAAGAAGGACGGTGCGCCCGACCTGTTGACCGTTCCGGTTCCCGCCCCGCAGGAGGTAGTGCAGTGATCAAGTTGCGCAACATGCTCAAGTACGCGGCGGCGGCCTCGCTGCTGCAGTTCGGCGCGATCACGCACGCCGCCGATTCCCTCGATGCACTGCTCGAGGAAGTGGCCACCGGGCGCAGCGCCGAGCAGCAGGCCTTCGAGCAGGCCAGGGCGAAGTTCGACGCCGCCGGCGCGGCCGACCAGCAGAAGATGATGCAGGAAGCGCAGGCGCGCCGCGATGCGCTGGATGCGCGCTCCAATGCGCTGTCGGGCCAGTTCTCCGACAACGAGCTGAAGATCAACGAACTCGACAAGCAGCTGCGCGACAAGGCCGCTGGTCTCGGCTTGGCCGAGGTGTTCGGCCTGGCGCGCCAGGTGGCCGGTGACAGCGCGACGATCCTCGAGCAGTCGTTGATTTCTGCCCAGTTTCCTCCGGCGGCCGGCGAAGCGGGACGTGCGGATGCGCTGCGTACCTTCGCGAGCGCGAAAAGCGTGCCGGTGACGGCAGACCTCGAGCGGTTGTGGTTCGAACTGCAGCGCGAGATGGTCGCCAGCGGACAGGTCGCGAAGTTCCGTGCGCCCGTGATCCAGCCCGGTGGCGAGGCGAACGAGCAGGACGTGATCCGTATCGGTCCGTTCACTGCGAGTTCCGAGGGCAAGGTGCTGCAGTACATGCCGGCGCTGCAGACGCTGAACGTCTATCCGCGCCAGCCACCGGCCGAGATCCTCTCGTACGTGCGCAACCTCGAGTCGGCGGGCGACGGCTACGCGCAGGCGGTCGTGGACTCCTCGCGCGGGGTGCTGATGTCGCTCTACGTCGAGCGTCCGACCTGGGTGCAGCGTATCGAGCACGGTGAGCACGTCAACTACGTGATCCTCTTCGTGGGCGGGGTCGGCGTGCTCTGCTTCCTGGTCCAGCTGGCCTATCTGGTGATCGTGCGTGTACGTGTCACGGCGCAGTTGAAGAACCTCGACAAGCCGAGCAAGGACAACCCGCTGGGCCGCGTGCTGCTCGCGTTCCGGGGCGATGCGAACACGATCGAGAAGGATGCCGACGTCGCCGAACTGCGCATCTCGGAAGCGGTGTTCCGCGAGGTACCGAAGCTCGAGCGCTTCCAGGCGCTGCTGCGACTCGCGGTCGCGGCCGGTCCGCTGCTCGGCCTGATCGGTACGGTGCTGGGGATGATCATCACGTTCCAGAGCATCACCGAGTCCGGCTCGAGCGATCCGAAGCTGATGGCCGACGGTATCGGCGCGGCGATGATCGCGACGGTGCTGGGGCTGGGTATCGCGATTCCCCTGCTGTTCGCGAACGCGCTGCTGACCTCGCTGTCGCGTGGCGTGACCCAGGTGATCGAGGAACAGTCGGCCGGCATGCTGGCCGAGAGCATCGAGAGGCAGCGCCGTGCTTGATACCTTGCCGTTGGTGCGCGGGATCGCCCATCTCATGGAGGATGGGGGGCCGTTCGTGGGCTGGATCTTCGCCTCGGGCGTGCTGCTGTGGACGCTGGTGATCGAACGCTGGTGGTACTTCCGCCGCGTGCTGCCGAAGCAGGCAGCGGGACTGCAGGCCGAGTGGGCCGCGCGCGCCGACCACAACTCGTGGTGCGCGCGCCAGATCCGGCAGGCGATGATCTCGCGCCTCAACGCGGCGATGACCACCGGTTTCCCGGTACTGCAGGTGCTGGTGCCGATGTCGCCGCTGCTGGGGCTGATCGGGACCGTGACCGGGATGCTCGAGGTGTTCGATTCGATGGCCTTGCGTGGCAACGCCGACGCACGCGCCATGGCGAGCGGTGTGTCGGAGGCAATGCTGTGCACGATGACGGGGCTGGCGGTCAGTATCTCCGGACTGTATCCGGTGCACTACTTCCGCACCCGCGCCGCGCATGAAACCGAACTTCTAGCTGACAGGTTGCCACTCTAATCATGCGTCTCAAGCGTCGCGTACATGCCGAACATGAGTCGTCGCACGGGATCGACCTCGCTCCCATGCTCGACTTCGTCATCAACCTGCTGATCTTCTTCATCATCACCGCGGTGTTCGTGAAGGCCACCGCGGTGGTGGTGAACCGGCCCACCGGCTTCGAGCAGCCGAGCGAGGACGACTCGAAGAGCATCCAGATCCAGGTGCTCGAGAACGGCGAGGTGTGGGTGGACAACCGGGCGATCGACGTGCGCGCGGTGCGCGCGAACGTGGAGCGCATGAGCGCGGTGAATCCCGACGCCGGCGTGCTGGTGCTCGCGAACGAGCTGGCGCCGATGGCGGTGATCGTCGAGGTGGTGGACCAGGTGCACCTCGGCGGTATCTACAACATCACCTTCACGACCACGAACTAGGCGGCGCGCGGGAGTACGACCATGCAGGCGAGACGACACGCTGCTGTAGAAGAGGATCATGGCATCGACCTCGCGCCGATGCTGGATTTCACGATCAACCTGCTGATTTTCTTCATCATCACGACCTCGTTCATCAAGGAGCCGGGGATCACGGTGTTCCGCCCTACCGCCGTTACGGCAGAGGAGCGTCCCTCGGGGAACCTGCTGGTGGCAATCCGCGAGAACGGCGACATCTGGATCGACCGCCGTGCGGTCGAGCTGCGCGAGGTGCGCGGAATAATGGAGCGGCTGCACATCGAGCGCCCGGACGACAGCGTCGTGATCATCGCCGACCGTGCCTCCAAGGCCGGCATGGTGGCGAAGGTGATGGACGAAGTACGCATGGGCGGTATCAAGGACGTCGCAATCGCAGCCGACACGGACGCTGGCGGCTGATTCGGAACGCGGGGAGTAACTCGTCTTGATCATCAGAATACCGTTGGCGCTGCTCGTTGGCGCCCTGTTTTCGGTGGCGATGTTCTGGGTGCTGTGGCGCCTGATCAGCCAGCCGGTGGATACGACCGCGATGCGCGAGGCGACGCGCATCGAGTTCACGCGCATGCGCAAGGACACCGAGGTGGCCAGCAAGCGTGAGCAGAAGGTGGAGCGCGAGCGTCCGCCGCCCGCCCCCGAGGTGCCGCGGATGGCATTCAGCGCCGGCAGCGTGGAGAGCAACGTCGCGACGCTGACGCCCAGCGTCGACGCGGGCTCGGCGATGTCGAAGATGTCGCTCTCCGCGGGTTCGGACCGTGACACGATACCGCTGGTGCGTGTGCCGCCGGACTATCCGCAGCGCGCGATCAGCCGCGGTCTCGAGGGCTGGGTGCAGGTGCAGTTCACGATCACCGGCACCGGTTCGGTCAAGGACGCGGTCGTGGTGAAGTCCTCGAACAAGATTTTCGAGGAGGCCGCGCTGAAGTCGATCCTGCGCTGGCGCTACAACCCGAAGATCGAGGGTGGCGTTGCAGTGGAGCGCGTCGGTATGCAGACCATCATCCGCTTCACTCTGGAGAACTAGGCAATGCGGAAGACCGGATTCCTGCTGCGCGTCTTCGCTTCGCTGCTGGTCGCCTGCGCGCTGGCCGGCAACGTCGCGGCGCAGAAGAAGGACGACAAGGCGCCCCCGCCCACCGGTATCGACGCCGCTACCGGCAAGATACTGACCGAGGCGATCGAGGCGCTGAACAAGGAAAACTACGCCGGCGCCAAGGCGGCCGTGGCCAAACTGAAACTCGATCAGCTCAGCCCCTACGAGCGCAGCCGCACCGAGCAGATCCTGGCGACGATCGAGAGCTCGCGCGACAACTACGGCGGCGCGCAGAAGCACCTGCAGGCGGCGATCGACGCGGGCGGCCTGAACGAGAAGGAGATCCAGGACACGCGCTACCAGATTGCGCAGATGTTCCTCGCGCAGGAAAAGTGGAAGGAGGGCGCCGCGGCGCTCGAGCAGTGGTTTCGCACCGCGCAGGATCCGAACGGGGCGGCGTACTACCTGCTCGCGGTCGCGTACTACCAGCAGAACGACTACAAGGGCGCGATCGTTCCCGCCCAGAAGGCCGTGGACCTGACCGACAAGCCGCAGGAGAGCTGGGTCCAGCTGGTGCTGGCACTGTACCTGCAGCAGGATCAGTACGCGAAGGCGGTGCCGCTGCTGAAACGCCTGATCAACATGGCGCCCGAAAAGAAGACCTACTGGCAGCAGTTGTCGTCGGTCTACGGCCAGATGGAGGATTATCCGAAGTCGCTGGCGGTCGCCCAGCTCGCCTACAGCGGCGGCATCATGGCCGACGACTCGGACGTGCGACGGCTCGCCGATCTGCAGCTGTTCAACGACGCCCCGTACCGTTGCGGACTGACGCTGGACGAGGCACTGCAGAAGAAGCTGGTCAAGGCGGACTTCAAACTATACGAGAAGCAGGCTAACTGCTGGATCGCCGCGCGCGAGTTCGCGAAAGCGGTGGGTCCGCTGCAGCGCGCGGCCGAGATGGCCGGCAGTGGTGACCTGTTCGTGCGCCTCGGTGAGGTGCAGATCCAGCGCAACGAGTGGGCAAGCGCCGCGACGGCGCTGCAGAGCGGACTGCGCAAGGGCGGCCTCAAGGACACCGGCAACGCGCACCTGCTGCTCGGCATCGCGCAGTTCAACCAGAAAAACTACGCGGGCGCGAAGGATGCCTTCACGCGCGCGCGCAACTTCGACAAACATCGCAAGATGGCTGACGGATATCTGCAGCTGATCGCGGTGCAGGCCGGTTGAGGCGAGGAACTGATGCCAATATTGAGGCGTGACGTACGGGTTTTGGAGCGACTGCGGTGCACGGCACCGCTGGCGCTGGCGCTCGCGTTGGGTGTCGGTGGCGGTGCCGCCTTCGCGCAGGACGACGCCGCGACGCGCTACGCGCGATTGCTCGCCGACGCGGAGAGCATCGCGGCGCACAACGCGCTGATCGAGCGTCAGCTCGGTTCGCAGCAGTCGGAACTGCAGGCATTGCAGACGCAACTCGCCGGCATGGACCAGACGGCGGCCGAGTTCCCGGCTCTCCTGCAGCGCATGTTCGAGAAGCTCGAGCAGTTCGTTGCGGCGGACCTGCCGTTTGTCGATCCGGTGTCGGACCGCAAGGCGCGGGTCGAGCGCATCCGCGAACTGATGGGCAGTGAGGGAGGCTCGCCGTCCGAACGCTTCCGCCGGTTGCTCGAGGCCTACCAGATCGAGATCGAGTATGGCCGCACGATGGCCGATTACAAGGCGACGTTGCCCGACGGTAGGGAAGCCGAGTTCGTGCGGATCGGACGGGTGTCGCTGATGTACCGGACCGCCGATGGCGAGGAGGCCGGCTACTGGGATGCGCAGCGTGGCGAATGGGTGGCGGACGACGACTACAAGGCCGCGATCGCCAAGGCATTGCGGATTGCGCGCAAGGAACTCGCTCCCGACGTCGTCGAGGTCCCGGTGCAGGCAGCGAAGGAGGTAAGTTCGTGATCGCGGTTCGTGGTTTGCTCATCGCCTTGGTGACAGTCTGCGCCCTGCTGCCGGCGCGCGAGTCGTATGCCGCTGTATCGATGGCGGAGCTGCAGCGCCAGGCGCAGCAGATGCGCGACCGGGAAGCGAAAATCTGGCGCGACCGCGAAGCGGAGCAGCGTCAGGAACTGCAGAAGCAGGAGGCGGCGGCAAGCACCGCCGTGGCGCGCCGGGCACGTGCCGAAGCGCGCAGCAAGGCGCTCGACGCCGAGTGGAACGCCAACGACCAGCGTATCGCCGAGATGCGCGAGCTGCTGCACCAGTACCAGGGCAACCTCGGGGAACTGTTCGGCGTGACGCGGCAGGTCGCGGGTGACGCGGCGACGGTGCTCAACCAGTCGATGCTGACGGTTCAGTTCCCGGTGACGGAAGGCGAGGAGAGCCGCGAGGACCTGATGCGGCGCATCGCCGCGGCCAAGACGCTGCCCTCGTTCGACGAGCTGAACCGCATGTGGTTCGAGCTGCATCGCGAAATGACCGAGAATGGCAAGGTGGCGCGCTTTACCGGACTGGTACGGGAACCGGACGGCGAGCCGGCCCCGGCGCAGATCGTGCGCGTGGGACCGTTCACGGCGGTCTCGGGCGGGAGATATCTGGCGTACGACCCGGCGGCGAACGTGATGAACGTGCTGCCGCGGCAACTGGGCGGCAAGCGGACCGGGATTGCCGAGGATCTGGAATCGGCCGCCGGCGGTCATGTGCCGGCCGTGGTCGATCCCTCGCGTGGCCCGCTGCTGGCGATGGTCGCCGAGCGTCCGAACATCGTCGAGCGGATCCAGCACGGCGAGGTCGTCGGCTACGTGATCGTGTTCGTGGGCGTGCTGGGCGTGCTGCTGTCGGTATTCCAGTACGTCTATCTGATCCTGACCCGGATGTCGGTGACGGCGCAGTTGCGCAACCTGGCGAGTCCCGCGCCGAACAATCCGCTGGGGCGGGTACTGCTCGCGTTTCGCGGCGATGGTGCGCCGGTCTGCAGCCCCGAAGTGGCGGAACTGCGTATCTCGGAGGCAGTGCTGCGGGAGTTGCCGCGGCTGCAGCGTTTCCAGTCCTTCCTGCGGCTTTGCGTGGCGGCCGGTCCGCTGCTCGGTCTGGTCGGTACCGTGATCGGGATGATCATCACCTTCCACGCGATCACGGCCTCGGGTTCCAGCGATCCGAAACTCATGGCCCACGGTATCGGTCAGGCGATGATCGCTACCGTGCTCGGTCTGGGGATCGCGATTCCGCTGCTGTTCATCAACTCGGGGCTGAGTGCGCTGTCGAACGGCGTGACGCAGATCCTCGACGAACAGAGCCAGGCGCTGCTGGCCGAGGATCTGAAGAAGCGCTGCTAGGCATCACGTCGATAACCGTTGGCCGGTTACCGCAGGTGCGGTCCCGGCCAGCGAAACCTCCTGCCGGTTCGGCCCGCTCCTGATTTCACGCTTGGCCTGCGCGTAATTGTCATCGGCGATTGACGGTGATCGCCATCGGCAAGCACTGGTTCGTTTCCTATCATGGCGCGCTGGTGACGGTTGGTGTCGCCGCCCCGCTCGGGGCCGCGTTGACGCTGTCGCGACGACGAATCCCACGGAGTAAACGCACATGTCGATGATCCTGCAGAACATGGTCGAGGAAGACATCCTGGAGTTGCGTCTGAACCGTCCCGACCGGCTCAACGCACTGAACGAGGAACTGATCGGCGAGTTGCACGGAATCATGCGCGGACTGAATCGCGACCGGCGCGTGCGGGTGGTGATCCTCACCGGCGAGGGCAAGGGCTTCTGTGCCGGCGCGGACCTCAAGGCCGCCTCGGAGCCCGGTGCGATCCCCGGTACCGAGGGGATGACGCAACTCGGCTTCGTGTACAAGTATCAGGAGTACCTCGCGGAACTGATGCTCTCGATTCACGAGTGCGACAAGCCGGTGATCGCGGCGGTGAACGGTGCCGCGGTAGGCGGCGGATTCGCGATCGCGCTGGCGAGCGACGTGCGCATCGCGAGCGAAAAGGCCCGCTTCGGTGCCGTGTTCATAAAGACCGGGCTGTCGGCGTGCGACGTAGGCACCAGCTGGTTCCTGCCGCGGCTGGTCGGCGCCGCGGCGGCGGCGGAACTGATGCTGACCGGCAGGGTGTTCGGGGTCGAGGAGGCGAGCCGCATCGGACTGGTGTCGCGGGTCGTCGCTCCGGAAATGCTGCTCGAAAGCGCGCTGGAAACCGCGCGTGCGATCCGCGAGAACAGCGAGTACGGTGTGTGGATGACGAAGAAGGGCCTGTGGGCGAACGTCGACGCGCCGAGCCTGCGCCACGCCATGGAACTGGAGAACCGCACGCAGGTGCTGGGGTGCTTCACCGGCTGCATGGAGGAGTCGATGAAGGCCTTCCAGGAAGGCCGTCCGCCGCGCTGGGGACGTCTCTGAGGAGCGAGCCTGCAAGCGCGCGGTGCGCGCGCCAGGCTCCTCCGTTCAGGGGGCGCGTTGCGCGGCCTTCAGCACCGCGGCGCCCATCGTGCCGTCGGCCAGCCGGCGTGCCGCGTCCTGCGACATGCCGGGTTCCGGATCGATCGCACACGCGTTCATGACCGTCGCCAGCCCGATATAGGCGTTGGCGGCGAGCAGCAGCTCCATCAGCCGCCGGCTGCCCAGCGTCTGCTCCAGCCGGGCGACGGTGTCCGCTTCTGCGCTGTGCGTGCGCACCATCTGGGCACACAGCGCCAGCGCCTCGGCCGCCGGCGTGTCGAAGGCTGTTTCCGGCTGCTCGAGTTCCCGTATCCGCGCGACTTCCTCGTCGGCCACGCCGAGCGTGCGCGCGATGGCCTCGTGCTGCGTCCACTCGTAGGTGCAGGCGCACAGGCGCGCGATGTACAGGATGCACAGCTCGCGCAGCCGCGCGTCGAGCTGTTGGGCGCTGAGCAGGCTGACCATGTAGGCGCTGAGCGGCACGACGTTGGCCTCGGCGTGTCCGAGCAGGCCGACGATGTGCGCCGGCGCCCCGTCGCCGAACAGTCCGGCGAGCGCGGGAGGCGCCGTCTCCGGCGTCAGGTAGCTGATGCGGGCCATCGGCCGGTCCTCCTGTGTTCCGAGCTGCTTACCACAGATAGCCTACGCTGACGATGTAGCCCGTGTCGGTGCTCTTGAAGCCGGGCGGCGGGTTGTTCTGCCAGTCGATGTTGTACTGGATCGTGGCGTTCAGGTTGTCGACCAGCGGAAAGCGCAACCCGGTCTGCATGCGCAGCAGCGTGTCGTCGGGGTCGTCGATGCTGACGATACCTTCGTGGACGTGGAAGAACTGCGTGGCGCCGCCGAACAGCAGCTGCGCGTAGCGCACTGCCCAGCGACCCGCCATGTAGTTGTCGTCCTCGGCGATGTCGTAGTCGTCGTTCACGTAGGTCAGGCCGCCTTCCAGCGCCAGGCTGCGTTCCGGCGTCTCCCAGAACTGGTAACCCGCTCCAGCGCCGATCGTAGTGCGCAGGTCGAGGTCCTTGAAGTCGTCCTGCTCGACGTCGGTGTTCGCATAGGCGTACCACTTCTGGCTGATGAAATGGTCGTACTTGAAGTACGCGCGGTTGCCGCGGGCCGTGTCCTCGCCGTTCTCCTGCTTGTTCTCCCCGGTGGCGCCGATGGTGAAGCGGTTCTTGATGCTGCGAACCACGGCCTCCGTGTCGTAGAACAGCTGGTCGTTGTCGGTGTTGCCGCGGTTCGCCGTGAGGCCGAGGTTGGCGCGTCCGCTGACGGCCACGCCTTCCCCGCTCACCTCGGGCGGTGGATTGATGTACTCGATGTCGGCCAGCGCCACCGGCGCCGTCGTCACCAGTTCGCCGGCTTTGAGCACGACCGCCGTGCCCGCCGCGCGTGTAGCCTGCGCGTCCAGCGCGGTGCGGTCCTTCAGCAGGAAGCGCGCCGGGGCGTCGGTCTCGACGGATTCGACCTGCGACCACGCGATCTGCACGTCGCCGGCATACGTCGTCTTCAGCGTCAGCACGTCCCCGACCTTGGAGACGATGCTGCCGCTGATGCGGTCTCCCCCCTGCAGGTGTACGGTGTCGGCGGCCAGATACGGCGCCGTGGTCAACGCCAGTGCGGCGAGGGCGCGGCGGGCGAATCGAGGTTCTGTGATCATGGAGACGGCTCCTTGTCCGGATGAGGCGTCGGCAGTATACCCCGGGCCATCAACCCCGGGGGCTTGCCGCGCCCGGGGGCAGGTCTGCTAAGGTGGGCCCGACAACGAGGGAGATACGGTGCAATGGATCGTGCACAGACGGCCGCGGTGGCCGGCCGGCAACGCAAGGCGTATTGTCGCAAGCTCTGTGTCGCCTGGCTGATCGACCGGGGGCGGCACGACCTGAACTCGCTGGGCGAGGCCACGGGGATGCCGCGGCGCACCCTGCAGGATTGCATCGCCGATCTGGGCGACATCGGCATCGTCTGCGACTTCGTGCAGGACGGGCCGCGCAACCGCCACGGACACTACGTGATCCGCGACTGGGGCGACCACGATCCGCGCTGGATCGAGGCGCACTTCGAGCGTTTGCTCGGGGAACTCGCCGCTTCCTGAGTCCGCTGGCAGGGCCCCGGTGCGTGGCAGCGGTGCAGCCTCTATAATCCGCGCGTCATCGCTACCGGAAACGGACCTCATGGGTGCTCAGTGGAAAGCCAAGCCGCGCGCCGACGCCGCCGCGGCCAAGGGTCGCATCTTCACCAAGCTGGCCAAGGAAATCATGGTCGCCGCGCGTGCCGGCGCCGATCCCGACACCAATCCGCGGTTGCGCAAGGCGGTCGAACAGGCCCGGCGCGCCTCGATGCCACGCGACACGCTCGAGCGCGCGATCAAGAAGGGTGCCGGCTTGCTCGACGAGGCGGTGCACTATGAGCTGGTGACCTACGAAGGTTTTGCCCCGCACCAGGTACCGGTGATCGTCGAGTGCCTGACCGACAACAAGAACCGCGCCGCGATGAGCATCCGCATGCTGTTCCGCAAGGGCCAGCTCGGCAACTCGGGTTCGGTGTCGTGGGATTTCAAGTATCTGGGAATGATCGAGGCGCGGCCCGAACGCGCCGGTGCGGACCCCGAGGAAGCGGCGATCGAGGCCGGTGCGCAGGACCTGGAGCCCGCCGACGAGGGACTGTGGCTGTTCCTGACCGAACCCACCGACCTCGATGCGGTGGCCCGCGCGCTGCCCGAGCACGGTTTCGCCGTGCAGTCGGCCGTACTCGGCTACAAGCCGAACAACCCGGTCGTGCTGGAACCCGCGGCGCGCTCCGAGGTGGAAGCCTTCCTCGAAGCGCTCGACGCCGACGACGACGTGCAGAACGTCTACGCAGCGCTCGCCGGCTGAGGGGCTGCGCGTTCGGCGATCCAGCGCCGCACGTTCGCTTCCAGCACGCCCAGCGGCACCGCGCCGCTGCCGAGCACCACGTCGTGGAAGGCGCGGATGTCGAAGCGTTCGCCGAGCGCGCTTTCGGCCTCGCGGCGCAGCGCACGGATTTTCAGTTCACCGATCTTGTACGCCAGTGCCTGGGCGGGCCAGACGATGTAGCGGTCGACCTCGACCGCGATGTCGTGCGGCTGTTTGGCGGCGTTTTGAAGGAAGTAGTCGATGGCCTGCTCGCGCGTCCAGCCGAAGGCGTGGATCCCGGTATCGACCACCAGTCGCACCGCGCGCCACATCTCGTAGGTCAGCTGTCCGAAGCGCGCGTACGGATCGCGGTACAGGCCGAGCTCCGGACCCAGGCTTTCACTGTAGAGCGCCCAGCCCTCGACGAAGGCGGTGGGGCCGGTCTCGGTGCGCAACCGCGGAAGTCCCTCGAGTTCCTGCGCCAGCGCGATCTGCAGATGGTGGCCGGGAACCGCTTCGTGGATCGACAGCGCTTCCATCTCCCAGGTCGGCCGTGTCTCGAGCCGGTAGGTGTTCGCGAAGAACAGGCCGGCCTGGCCGGCAGCCAGCGAACCCTGCTGGTAGTAGGCGGTGGTGGTCGAGGGCGCGACGTGGGCGGGCACCTCGGCCACGCCGTACGGCAGCCGCGGCAGGCGGCCGAACAGGCGCGGCAGGCCGGCGTCGATGCGTTTGCAGATGTCGCGATACCCGCCGAGCAGCGCCGCCGGGCTCGTGTGGTAGAAGCGTGGATCGGTGCGCAGGAAAGCGGCGAAGGCCTGGAAGTCGCCGTCGAAGCCGATCGATGCGATCAGCGCGTCCATGTCGGCGCGGATCCGCGCGACCTCGGACCGCCCGAGCTCGTGGATCTCGCGCGCGCTCATCGTGGTGGTGGTGTGCTCGCGGATCAGGTGGGCATACCATTGCTTGCCTCCGGGCAGCGCCGCGATGCCGATGCGGGTGCGCGTGTGCGGGAGGTACTCGCTTCGCCAGAACTCCAGCAGCTCACGGTAGGCGGGCAGCACTTCCCGCTCGATCACCGCGATTCCCTCGCGCCGCAGGCGTTCCTGGACGGCGGCAGGGATGGTCGCCGGCAACGCAGTGAACGGGGCGTAGAAGGGGCTGCGCGTGACCTCGGCGCCCGCGATCGCCTCGAGCTGAGCCGCGACCGCGGCGAGCGGTGCGCGTGGCGGTGTGATGCCGCGTCGCAGGCCCTCGCGCAGCCGCTCGCGCAGCTGGGCGAACACCGCCGGCACCTGGTGCAGGCGGGTCAGGTAATCCTCGTAGTGGCGCAGGCTGCGAAACGGCGTGCGCCCTACCATGTCGGGCAGATAACGCGGCAGGCTGTTCTGCTGGTCGATGGGTATCAGCTCGGCCGCGAAGCGTTGTCCGGCCACGCGCACCGACAACTGCTCCAGCAGTATCGCGTGGCTTTCGCGATCACGTCCGGCGAGGCGCGCCGGGTCGATAAGTTCGAGTTCCCGCAATGCCGCGCGGTCGGCTGCCGCGCGCTCGCGCAACGCGGCCAGCGAATGGTCACCGAGGCGGTCGTTGTAGCGCAGGTCGCCGAGTGTGGTCGCCCACAACGGATCCTCGCGCATCGTGCGTTCCCATTCGGCATCGAACAGTGCGTGCAGGCGCGCCGCCGGCGTGGGCTGATCGCCCGCGTGCGCCGGCGGCCCGGCGGCGACCAGCAGCGACACGAACACGGTGGCGGCAAGCAGGCTGCGGCAGTGAGGCATCGGGCGCGGGCTCCGTTCAGGGCGATCCCTGCAGATGCTCGGGCGGCTCGCGCGAGTGGGCGAGCTCGCCGCGCGCCAGGCGCGCGAAGTAGCCGTCCATCTCGCGCTTCACGACCGGCGCCAGCAGGTACAGACCGATGATGTTGGGCACCGCCATCAGGAAGTAGATCGCGTCGGCGAAATCGACCAGCCCCGAGAAGTCCATGGTGACGCCGAACACCGTCATCGCCAGATAGAACAGCTTGTACGAGACGTCGATCGCGGCGGTTTCGCCGAACAGGTAGTTGGCCGCCTTGGTGCCGTAATAGCAGTACGCGATCATGGTCGAATACGCGAACAGCAGCACGACCAGCGCCAGTGCGTACGGGAACCACGGCATCACGGTCGCGAAGGCCGCCGAGGTCAGCGCCACACCTTCGACCGCCGGTAACGGATTGCCGATGCCGGCGACCGTGATCACCAGTGCGGTCATGGTGCAGATGATCACGGTGTCGATGAACGGCTCCCACAGCGCGACCAGCCCCTCGGTGAGCGGTTCGTCGGTCTTCACGCTGGCGTGCGCGATCGGCGCCGAACCGATGCCGGCCTCGTTCGAGAATGCCGCGCGCCGGAAACCCTGCAGGATCACGCCCAGCACGCCTCCTTGCACGCCCTCGGCGCTGAAGGCTCCGCTCAGAATCAGGCCGAAGGCTTCCGGAATCGCGTGCACATTCGTTCCGAGCACCACCAGGCCGGCCAGCATGTAGATGAGGACCATCAGCGGCACCAGCTTGTCGGTCACGCGCGCGATGCGGCGGATCCCGCCGAGCACCACCAGCCCGGTGGCCACCGCCATCGCCACGCCGAACAGCCACGCCCGCCCGGCCAGCACGCTGTGCTCGCCGCCGGTGATCAGCAGCAGCTGGTGGTAGGCCTGGTTCACCTGGAAGAAGTTGCCCGAGCCGATGGTGCCGAACAGGCAGCACAGTGCGAACAGCACGCCGAGCGCACGCCCCAGCGGCGCGAGGCGCGGGTATTCGGCCGCGATGCCGCGCGTGAGGTAGTACATCGGTCCGCCCGACACCGTGCCGTCGGCGCGGCGGTGACGGAACTTCACGGCCAGCGTGCATTCGCAGAACTTGGTCGCCATGCCGAGCAGGGCCGCGACGGTCATCCAGAACGCCGCCCCCGGCCCGCCGACCGTGACCGCCACGGCCACACCGGCGATGTTGCCGAGACCTACGGTGCCGGACAGCGCGGTCGCGAGCGCCTGGAAGTGGCTGGTGTCGCCGTGGTGATCCGCATTGTCGTAGTCGCCGCGGATGATCCGCAGTCCCTGCGCCATGCCGCGCACGTTGATGAAGCGGAAGTACAGCGTGCAGAACAGGCCGGCGACGATCAGCCAGAACAGGATCCACGGCACCACGAAGCCGCCGATGTCGATCGCCGCGAACACGAAGCCGGCCACTGTGTCGGCGAACGGCTTGAAGCCGTCCGCGATGCGCTGGTCGATGTCGCCGCCGGCGGCGTGGGACCGGAGCGGGGCCGAAGCCACGAGCAATGCGGGCAGCAGGACAGGGCGCATGTTTGTTCTTCTTGGCAGGGACGCGGCATGGTACATCAGCCGGCACGGACTGGCATCGGCCACGATCGGAGGTATCATCGCCGGGGAGCACCGGTGCGATGCGCTCGCGCGGGCCGGGTGTCCAACCAGGGAGGAAACAGTCATGCGACGGATGATCAGCGCCGCGATCGCGGCCGCCGCGATCGGCTCCGGTGGCGCTTCGGCGGGGGTTCCCTTCGACCAGTTCATCGCCTTCGGGGCCAGTTACGACGATTCGGGCCAGTTCCCCGACCTCGAACTCGGCGGCACGAGCGGCCTGCGTTTCACGAACATCGATCCGGCCACGGGGCTGCGTGGCTACTCGATGCCGGAGTGGCTGGCACTCGACCTGGGGCTGGGGCGGCTCGACCCGTCCACGCCGCTGCTGATCATGGGGCCGCGCACCGACACGCAGAACAGCGGCAACCTCAATTTCGCGGTCGGCGGCTACCGCTCGGAGGACGTGCTGGCCTCGGTGGTCGGCGATTCGGTGGTCACGGTAGGTCCTTTCGTCGAGCGGCAGCCGGGCTTCCTGGCGCGCGTTGCGTCCGGCGCGCTCGCGGTGGGTCCGGACACGCTGTATTACGCGCTGATCGCCGGCAACGATATCCGCGACGTCGACGATCCGGTGCAGACCGCGCAGGTCAGCGCGCAGATCGCGCAGGCGCTGGTCGATGCCGGCGCGCGTTATATCGTGCTGCCCACGCTGCCGCGGCTGGGCGAGTTCGCCGAGGGGACGAACGTCACGGCCACCGGGCGCACGCAACTGGCGGCGGACCGCAGCGCCGCGGCGCTCGCCTACAACGCCGCGTTCGAGCGGGAACTGCTGGGCATCGACGGCAACTTCATCCGCATCGATGTGCAGCGCATGTTCGACGAGGTGCTCGCGGATCCGGTCGCCTTCGGCTTTCCGGCCGACCTCGATCAGTCACGGGTGTGCTACAGCGCCAACGAGGCGGGCGGCATCGCCTGTCCGGAGCCGTCCGGCCGCGGCAAGGCCAGCGGCGGCGACCCGGACCAGTTCGTGTTCCAGGACGGGCTGCATCCGACCCAGGCGGCCGCGCGCGCCGCCGCCGACCTCATGGAAGCCGTGATCCGCGCCCCGGGAATGATCGCGCTGTTGCCGGAAGCCGCGCTGGCCGAGGCGCGCGCGCATCTGCGCACCGTCGAGCACCATCTCGAAGCCGCGCGGTTCGACAGCGCACCGGGGCCTGATCGTTTCTTCGTCGTCGGGCAGGGCCGTGCGCTCGATGTCGGCGACCGCTGGTCCACGCCGGGCGCAAACGGGGACGCCGGCGGCCTCACGCTGGGCGGCAGTCGGTGGCTCGGCAACGGCTGGTCCGTGGGTGGCGCGATCGGCGCCCAGCGCGGCGAGTGGGACATGGATGCCAGCGGCAGCGGTTTCGACACCGAGAGCCTGCACGCCTCGCTGTTCGCGGCGTACCGCTGCGACGGTTGGTTCGCCGAGGCGGTGCTGGGTTATGGCCGCAGCGACCTGGACGACATCGAGCGGCGTTTCGCGCTCGGAGAGGTGCTGCGGCGCAGCGAATCGGGCGACACCGATGCCGATGCGCTCGGCCTGGCCGTGAAGCTGGGAGTCGACATGATGGGCGCCGACGCCGCGCTGCGGTTCGGACCGTTCCTCGGCGTGGAACTCGCGCGTATCGAGGTCGATGGCTACGGCGAGGACGGACTGAGCTCGTCGACGATGCGTTTCGACGGGCAGCAACGCGATTCGGCGCTCGGCAGCGCCGGCGTGTTCGCTGCCTGGCCGTTCGGTGCGGGTGACGTGGACCTCGAACTGCGCGCCGATGTGGCGTACGCGCGCGAGTTCGAGGATCGCAGCGAGACGGTGCGCGCGGTCGTCAAATCGCTGGACAGCGGGCCGTGGTTCCGCATGCCGGGCTACGCGATCGACGACGACGGCTGGCGCGCGGCGGTCGGCGTCGATGCGACCTGGCCGCGCGGAACACGCGTGGGGCTGTCGTACCGCCACACCGACAACGCGCTCGAGGAGCAGTACCTGAACCTGTCGGCCAGCTTCGCGTTCTGAGGCGATGATTCGGCTGCTGCTGGCGGCGGGGGCAAACCCCTGATCGTGCCACCGTGCCACTGGGCCACTGTGCCACCGTGCCAGCGCGCGGCGACGCTTTCACACCCGTGGGACGCCGTGAATACGTCCATGTAGGCTCGAACGCCGCATCCCTGCGGCGTACGCCCACCGGTGTGAAACCGTCACCGCGCGCCAGCGTGGTGTTCAGGCGTAGGTCCGGGCTGTGCCCGGACATGTTCGGCCAGAGGCCGAACCTACGGGGCTGGGTGCGAACGCGCGACGGTGATGCCGTCGATGTCCTTGGCGAACTGCTCACCCAGATAGCGGCGGAAGCGTTCGCGCGTCGCCGGATCGGGGTTCAGCTCGGAGTCGAAGAACGCGCGCAGCGCGAGCATCGTGATCCGGTGCTGGACCAGCGGCGAAATCGCCTCGGGCAGCGGGTCGAGCTGGCACAGCCGATTCTGCATGCCGCGCAGGATGCCTTCTTCCTCGGTGCCTATACGGTCGAAATAGCTCATGTCGTCGCCGGTCTGCGGGGTGCGGTCGCGGATGAAGTAGCAGCCGATGCTGTCGCCGTTGTCCAGCCAGCGCAGCAGCGAGGCCTGGTCGGCGAAGCCGATGTGCGAGCCGCCCTCGACGGTGACCAGCCAGGCGTTGTCGACGCGCTCGAGCACCGGCAGCGCGTTATCGGCGTAGGGGACCATCGCGTCGATATCGCCCGCCAGCATCATGAACGGCAGCTGCGAGCCGGCGAAGAAGGTGCGTCCGAACAGTTCGAACGGGCCGGCGATCGAGGCGGCGGCCCTGACGCGCGGGTCGCGCACGCGCGGGTGGTAGGCGGCGAGCGTGGTCGTCATGCCGCCCAGCGACAGACCAGCGATGCCGATCCGCTCAGGGTCGATACGCCCGTGGAAGTCGCTGTGCGGGTCCTCGTTCCACGCGAGCGCGGTGTCGATCAGGAAGCTCAGGTCACCGGGCTGGTTCATCACGTCGAACACGTTCGGTCCGCCGGGTGCTGCGGTGTGGGTGAGCGGAAAATCCGCCGCGACGATCACGTAGCCGTGGCTCGCCAGGTACTCGGCGAGGTAGCTGGGCTCGGTGCTGTTGCCCATGAAGCCGTGGCTGTAGACGATCAGCGGCAGCGCCTCGCGCGGCAGCGCGTCGTCGGCCGCGCCGACCGGATACCACACGCGCGTGTGCAGATGCCGCCCGGGTGCGCCGGGGAAATCGCCGTTGGCGTCGGTGGGGCGCTTGTCGTCGACCAGTTCGAGTTGCTTCGTCCGCACCTGCCACGCACCCGGTGCGAGCAGTTCCGCGCTCGCGCCCGGCTGAGGCAGCGGCGCGGGTTCGGCCATCCGCCACGCCAGCATCATCGCCACCACCAGCAGCGCGCACGCGCCCAGGCCGTACTTCAGCACCTTCATCGGGGATTCCTCAGTGAAACAGTTCGTCCATGCGTGAATCGATCCAGCTGCGCCCGCTCAGGTCGCGCAGGAAGCCGCAGTGGCCGCCGCGATCGGTGATCTCGATCGACAGTGCCGCTGGCCGGGCGAGACGATCGACATCCGCCACCGGTATCACCGGATCGTCACGGCTGGTGATCAGGTGGGCGGGGACCGTGAGTCCGGCAAGGCGCTCGCCGGTCAGCGCGTAGGCCACCGGATAATGGCGGGTATCGGTGCAGCCGGTGCTCAGCGCCGGGCCGGGCCCGAGCCCAGCACGCCGATGTCGCCGATGTGCGCGCGGTTGCGCTTGGTGCGGTGCGTCATCCGCCAGCCCCCGCCCGCGCGTTCCCAGGTGTCGTGGTATTCGCCCAGTGTCGCGAAGGTCGCGGTGGACTTGTCCCCGCTGCCCTTGTGCATGTCGCTGACGTAGCAGGAGCTCTGCGCGGTATCGCCCTGCACGTCGATCATCACGTTGCCGAGCAGGTGCTGGGTGGGCCCGCACTCGTCGAGGAACGAGCGCATGAATGCGACGATCTCGGCGCGGCCGTGGACCATCCCCATGCCGAGGTCGGCGCTGGCGTCCGGGGACACGATCGCGTCGAGCGCGCCCCAGTCGCGGTAGTCCATCGCGCGCGCGAAGCGCACCAGCGCGCGGTAGATCTCGCGTTCGGCGAGCAGCATGTCCAGCGTCATCCGGGGCCTCCATGGTTCGCGGGCAAAAAAAGAGCGGCCCGAGGGCCGCTCTTCGCATCCACCGGCCGACGGTCGGGTCAATTGTACGTGTAGACCACGTCCAGACCATAGGTGCGGGGCTCGCCGTAGGTCGCACCCGAGAAGCCCAGTGCACCGAAGTCGATGCCCCAGTTGATGTACTCCTCGTCGGTCAGGTTCTTGCCCCACAGCGAGACCCGCAGGCTGCCCTTGTCGCTGCCGAGCTTGATGTCGTTCAGGCTGAGGCGGCCGTTGACCAGCGTGCGGTCGTCCGGCGAGTTCCATTCGTTCTCGTACGAATGGAACACGAAGGTGTCCTTGTAGGCTACGTCGAGCCGCGCGGACAGGGCGCCGAAGCTGAACGGCTCGAAGTCGTACTGCACCCCGAGCGAGGCGGTGTTCTCGGGGGCCTGCGGGACCGTGGTGTTGTCCGAGATGTCCAGCAACTGGTCGAACGTGGGTGACGTCCGGTCCGGGTCGCGTGACAGGTACTCGTCGAACTCGGCATCGAGGTAGCCGTAGCTGAGGTCGATCGTCAGGCCGTCGACCGGCACCGCGACGATATCGAACTCGATCCCCTTCATGGTGGCCGCGCCCGCGTTCACGGTGCGGCTCGACGCACCACCGGAACCCGCCTCGAACTGCGCGATCTGGACGTCCGTGTAGTCGTTGAAGAACAGCGCGGCGTTCAGGCGCAGCCGGTTGTCGAACAGTTCCGACTTCAGGCCCAGTTCGATCGACTCGACCTCTTCCTTGTCGTAGGTGGCCTGGAACGAGGCCGCGCTGGTCGCGCGCGCGTTGTAGCCGCCGCCGTTGTAGCCGGTGGTGTAGGTGAAGTACGCGCTGATGTCGTCGGTGAACGCGTAGCTCAGGTTCGCGAGGTAGCTGATGTTGTCCCAGTCGTCCTTGCCGCGGACCGGGTTCGTCTGGGAGTGGGTCGGGATGTCCCGCACCATGTTCTGGTTGTACAGGAATGCCTTCTTCTCGTCCTCGGTGTAGCGGAGGCCGAGCGTCAGATCCAGCTGTTCGGTGAACGAATACGTGGCCTGCCCGTAGATGGCCTGCGACTCGGTGTTCTGGCCGTACGCGAAGTCGACGATGCCCGGCTCGTAAGGATCGCCGGCCCCGGGGATCGGCAGCCGCTGCGTGCCTACGCACAGATAACCGTAGTAAGCGGCGGGACAGAAGCCAGCGGCGTCGTACAGTGGTCCGAGCCCCGGCGTGAATGCGCCCTGCGCTGCGATGAACGCGATCGGCAGCGAGAAGGTTTGTGGGTTGTGTTCGTAGACGTCCTGCTCGAAGAAGTACACGCCGCCGGTGTAGTGCAGGCGGTCGTCGAAGGCGCTGCCGATGATCTGGAACTCGTGCGAGTCCATCTCGACGCTGCCGTCGTCGATCCGCGACTGGAAACCGGGGGTCTGCACCTTGCCGTTGTTGCCGGCGAACACACCGTAGAACAGGTCGCGCGCGAAGTACGTGCCGCCGTCGAGGTCGGCGCCGTTGTTGTGCTCCGAATCACGCGTGCCGAACAGGTACTTCAGCGTGACGTTGTCGGTGGCCTCCCACGCGGCGACGAAGGAGTGGCCCTCGATCTTCAGGTACTCCTCGGTCATCTCGTCGAACACGAAGTCCTGCTCCCTGTGGCTCTTTTTCTTCACGTTCTGCGCCATGCGCTTGTACAGCGAGCCACCGAGCATCTGGAAGTCGACCGGGTTCTTCGTGAAGCCGTTGTTCAGGTAGTCCTTGACCTTCAGGATCTGGAACGGCGTGGCCACGCCCGAGTTGTCGGTCTTGTCGAACGCGTAGTCGAGGGTGAGGTCCTCGCGCGGCGTCCAGCGCAGCGCGATCCGGTACGAGTCGTTGTCCTCCGAGCCGAGGTCCTTCTCGACCTTCTCGGTCGGCGCCTGCGGTGGTTGCGCAACGCCGGTGTAATGGTTGTATGCCCAGCCGTCGGTTTCCATGTGGTTGAACGACAGTTTCGCGGCGAAGTCGCCCATCGCCGGCAGGTCCAGGCTGCCGCCGTAGCGCAGGTAGCCGAAGTTGCCGACCGAGGCCTCCGCCTTGCCGCCCAGTTCGCCGGTCGGCTTCTTGGTGGTCACGTTGACCGCACCGCCGGTGGTGTTGCGGCCGAACAGCGTGCCCTGCGGCCCGCGCAGCACCTCGATGCGCTCGAGGTCGGCGATGTCGAACACCCCGCCTACCGTCTTGCTGATCAGGATGCCGTCGATGTACAGGCCGACCTTCGGGTCCGCGGTCAGCGCGGTCTCGCCGATGCCGATGCCGCGGATCGCGATCCCCATGTTCGAATTCGACGAGGGCTGCTTCTGGATGAGCACGTTCGGCGCGAAGTCCGCGACCTGCGAGACGTCGAACACGCCCAGGTCACCCAGCTTGTCGGCCGTGAACGCCGTGATCGCGATCGGGGTGTCCTGCAGCGATTCCTCGCGCCGCTGGGCGGTGACGACGATTTCCTCGAGACCGGTGGCGCGCTGGCCGTCCTGGGCGATGGAAGGAACCGCCGTGCCGGCGCCTGCGGCGATGGCGATGGCGAGCGCGGACGCGCGGTACGTGCGAATGGTCTGATGCTTCGGCATGGATGTGTCACCTCGGTTGTCGTTGGAATTGTCGGTGGGCCGGTCGCGTGCGCTGGATATGCGCCGGACCGACGCCGCAGCTCGTTGGCTACCCGACGGATCATAGACCCGGGCGGGCCGTCCGGCAAACCCTTTCATGATCCATATGGATCATGCTCATGATTGATATCGATCGCGCGAGCCGTGCCCCGCCCGGTACCCGCAGGCGAGCGCGCTGCGTATACTTCCAACTCTGCCGTTCCGGTCGCACCCTGGCGTGGTGGAGTGTCGGATTGCACCGATCTCATCGATCTGGACGATTCCGCACCCCCGGCGGTGTGGCAGGCTGGGCGCATTTCAAGCGACAACACGGAGAAAACCCGATGGCGAACTGTTATCTGGCCCAGCAAGCGGGAATCAATTCGCTCACCTATGCCTCCTCGGGTCGCAAGCGGGAGTGGCTCGATCTGTTCGCCGACGACGCGGTGGTGCAGGATCCGGTCGGCGTGTCGCCGCTCGACCCCAGCGGTCTGGGGCACCGTGGCAAGCAGGCGATCGAGGCGTTCTGGGACGCGGTGATGCCCAACGGCATCGCAGGCTACGAGATCCACGAATCGCATCCGGCCGGAGATTCCTGCGCCAACGTGCAGTCGCTGTTCAACCGCTTGCCCGATGGCACGATGGTCAGCGCGCGCTGTGTCGCGGTCTACACCGTCAACGACGCCGGCAAGCTGGTGTCGCTGCGCGCCTACTGGGACTACAACAAGCTCAACGACGAATTGCAGAAGCTCGTGGGCGGCTGAACGCCGGTCCGCGATCACCAGGATTCACACCGCCGTGCCCGCCGGCGCGGCACCGCAGGGCGCATACGCCCGGGAGGTCGATATGAACGAAGCCGAGCTCAGGGTCGTGAGCGGTGAGGCGTGGGCGGAGTTCTGCGATGCGCTGAAGCGTGCCGGGGAACAGATCCAGCGCCCCGAGGCACCGTCCGATCCGTTCACGCGCGCCGAGGGTTACCGCTACCTGAGCCGGCTGGCGCGCGCCGGGCTGGAATGGTACGTGGAATTCAACGATCCGGCGTTTCCGGTGCTGTACCGACCCTCGCACGAGACGATCAAGATCGGCGCCGACAATCCCGACAACCTGTACCAGAAGGCGGTGCTCGACGGCCGCCACGATTACCGGATCCGCGGCCGGCGCGGCACCGTGTACTACCTGAGCTTCCTCAGCAGCAAGGGCAGCTACGCCGAGAACTTCCGGCAGACCGAGACCGGCTTCCTCGACGGCCAGAGCCTGCGCGTGGAGCCCGACGGCAGCTTCGAGATCATCCTCAGCACCCGGCCGCACGAGGGCAACTGGCTGCCGATGGAGCCGGAGACCAACGCGCTGCTGGTGCGCCAGACCTTCATGGACCGTAACGCCGAGGTGCCGGCCGACCTCGTGATCGAACGGCTGGACCGCGGCGCGACGCCGGAGCCCTTGACCGCCGAGCAGCTCGATGCCGGGCTGCGCACGGCGACGAACTTCGTGAACAACACCGCGCGGCTGTTCGCGGACTGGAGCGCCTCGTACCTGCCGCGCCCCAACGAACTGCCCCCCGCCGACCAGAAGCTGTGCCACTCGGTGGGTGGCGACCAGAACATCTTCTATTACCACGGCTACTTCGAGCTGGCGGACGACGAGGCGCTGGTGATCGAGGTCGAGCGCATCCCCGAGTGCCGCGCGTGGAACCTGCAGGCCGATAATTACTGGATGGAGTCGCTCGACTACCGTTATCATCGCATCCACGTGAACAAGCACACCGCCACGTACCGCCCGGACGGCGGGGTTCGCATCGTTCTCGCGCACCGGGATCCCGGCATCGACAACTGGCTGGACACAGCGGGGCACCGCAACGGGACGCTGTGTTTCCGCTGGATCGCGGCCGCCGAGATCGTGCACCCGAGCTGCCGCGTGGTGAAACTGACGGATCTGGAGAAACTGCCGAAGTGAACGACCACCGCCTGAACGCCGCGACCCTGCTCGACGAGGCAAGCCGCGAAACAGGCCTGTCGGACTTCGGAGATCCGAGTTTCCGCGAACCGTTCGAGCGGCTGGTCGTCGCCCTGAACACCGAAGCGCGGCTGAACATCGCCGGCTACGGATATTTCGCCGATCGCATCCGCAACGTGCTGATCACCCGCTTGCGCGCCGAGGACTGGTTCGCCCGCCATCCCGAGATCCTCGAGGAGCAGATCAACGCCCCGCTGGCGATCGTCGGCTTGCCGCGCACCGGCACCACGATGATGCATCGCACCATCGCCTCCGATCACCGCATGTACGCGCCGCTGTGGTACGAGGTGCGCTTCCCGGTGCCGCTGCCCGGAACCGACTTCGCCGCGCGTACCGACCCGCGGATCGCGATCGCCGAAGCCGAGGTGAACGCGATGCTGGCGGCGTCGCCGGAACTCGCCTCGATCCACCCGATGGACGCGCGCGGGCCGGACGAGGAGATCATGCTGCTGGAGCAGGCATTTTTCTCGACGGTGCCCGAGTCCTACGCGCACATGCCCGAGTACGGACAGTGGCTGGAGCGGCAGGACCAGTTGCCCGGCTATGCGTACCTGAAGCGCCTGCTGCAGTTCCTGCAATGGCAGAAGAAGCGCTTTGGCAGGCAGGCCGAGCGCTGGGTCCTGAAGGCGCCGCACCACCTGCATTTTCCGTCGGCGCTGTTCACGGTATTCCCGGACGTGAAGGTGTTGCAGACGCACCGTGATCCGCTGCAACTGATGGCGTCCTACGCGAGCATGATCCACGCGCTGAGCCATCCGTTCTCGGACGCCGTCGGCAAGGAGGAGGTGGCGGCGCACTGGTGCCGCAAGTGGGCCGCCGGCATGCGTACCACGCTGCGTTTTCGTGACGCCGGCCACGAGTCGCGCTTCCTCGACATGTGGTACGAGGACACGGTGCGCAGTCCGTTGGACGAGATCCGCCGCTTGTACGACTTCGTCGGCATCGACCTCACCGGCGATGCGCGTGCCGAGATGGAGCGCTGGCGCGAAATGAACCGGCGCGAGGCCCGCCCAACGCACCAGTACACGCTCGAGGAGTACGGTTTTACCGAGGAATCGCTGGCGGCCGATTTCCGCGAGTACCGCGAGCGCTACATCCTGCCGCGGCGACGCGCGTGAGCGCGTCGCGCACCGTTACCGCGTGCCGGCGGCTTCCGCCCGCCGGCGCGTATTCACCGACCCACCACGGGGAACACGAGACATGACGGAACAGAAGGCGACGAACGTGCATTGGCACGAAGGCGAGATCCAGCGCGAGCACCGCCACAAGTTGCTCGGGCAGCAGGGGGCGACGCTGTGGTTCACCGGGCTGTCCGGCAGCGGCAAGAGCACCGTTGCGGTGGCGCTCGAGGACGCGCTCTACAAGCGCGGCAAGCTGGCGTACCGGCTGGACGGGGACAACATCCGCCTCGGGATCAACAAGAACCTGGGCTTCAGCGCCGATGACCGCAAGGAAAACATCCGTCGCATCGGCGAGGTCGCGAAGCTGTTCGTCGACTGTGGCGTGATCGTGCTGACCAGTTTCATCAGCCCGTACCGCTCGGATCGCGACGTGGTGCGCAAGCTGCACGAAGACTCCGGCATGCCGTTCATCGAGGTGTTCGTCGACTGTGCGCTTTCGGAAGCCGAGAAGCGCGACCCGAAGGGGTTGTACAAGAAGGCGCGCGCCGGCGAGATCAAGAACTTCACCGGTATCGACGATCCGTACGAAGCGCCCGCCGCCGCCGAGATCCACCTGCACACCGACCGCATGACACTGCAGCAGGAAGTCGACATGCTCCTGCACGAACTCGAGAAACGCGGCATCCTGTCCGCCTGAATACGCAACGGAGTACCTGATCGATGATCAAACCGCATGGCTCGGATCGCCTGGATCCGCGATTCGTCTACGACACCGAACGTCACCACGCGCTGAGCAGGGAGGCGGAGTCGCTGCCGTCGCTGCTGCTCAACTCGGCGGCGGCGGCCAACGCCGTGATGCTCGGCGCCGGCTATTTCAACCCGCTCGCGGGCTACATGAACAAGGCCGATGCGCTCAGCGTGGCCGCTACACTGCATACCACCGGCGGACTGTTCTGGCCGGTGCCGGTGGTCAACCTCACCTCGGATGCCGCGGCGATCCGTGGCGCGAAGCGCATCGCGCTGCGCGACCCGAACGTACCGGGCAACCCGGTGCTGGCGGTGCAGACCGTGGAGGCGATCGAGGAGTTCAGCGAGGCCGAGATCACCACCATGGCGGAGCAGATCTTCCGCACGCTGGACCCCAAGCATCCGGGCGTGTCCACGTTCACCGGACTGGGACGGATCGTGGTCAGCGGTCCCGTCGAGGTGCTGAATTTCAGCTACTTCCAGCAGGACTTCCCCGACACCTTCCGCACCGCGGTGGAGATCCGCAACGAGATCGCCGAGCGCGGCTGGCAGAAGGTGGTGGCGTTCCAGACCCGCAACCCGATGCACCGCGCCCACGAGGAGCTGTGCAAGATGGCGAAGGAGGCGGTCGGCGCCGACGGCATCCTGATCCACATGCTGCTCGGCAAGCTGAAGGCCGGCGACATCCCCGCGCACGTGCGCGACGCAGCGATCCGCAAGATGGTCGAGCTGTACTTCCCGGCCAACACGGTGATGATCACCGGCTACGGCTTCGACATGCTCTACGCGGGTCCGCGCGAGGCCGTGCTGCACGCGGTGTTCCGCCAGAACTGCGGTTGCACGCACCTGATCGTGGGGCGTGACCACGCCGGCGTGGGCAGCTATTACGGTGCCTTCGACGCGCAGACGATCTTCGACGAGCAGGTGCCGGCCGGCGCGCTCGCGATCCAGATCTTCCGTGCCGACAACACGGCGTACTCGAAGAAGCTGCACCGCGTGGTGATGATGCGGGATGCGCCGGACCACGCGCAGGAGGACTTCGTGCAGCCCTCGGGAACCAAGGTGCGCGAGATGCTGGCCGCCGGCCAGGACCTGCCGATCGAGTTCGCGCGTCCCGAAGTCGCCCGGATCCTGATGGCGTACTACCAGGAAGAAGCGAAACAGTAGCTCGGGTTTCAACCCGACGGATATTCGGCGGAATCGTCGATGCGTCGTCCCGTCGGCATGAATGCCGACCTACGGGCGCGGCGCGTCGGCGCGCCTGCGCCGCCGATCGGGTTCAGCGTCGTAGTCCGAGCGCCTTGTGGTGGCACCGTCGTCATGTTGTTACGCCAGCCTGCCGGCTGGCGTAGGATCGGGACTGGATCCGATCCCGATGAACGAACGGAAACACCCGAATGGACGCTTCGGTGACTGGCGCAGACGATCGTTACGCGTCGATGCAGTCGCACACCGTGCCGTTTCGCGAAGCCATATTCGTATGGCTGCGCGTGGCCGTGCTCAGTTTCGGCGGCCCCGCGGGCCAGATCGCGGTGATGCACCGCATCCTCGTCGAGGAGAAGCGCTGGATCGGCGAAGCCCGGTTCCTGCACGCGCTGAACTACTGCATGCTGCTGCCGGGCCCGGAAGCGCAGCAGCTGGCCACCTACATCGGCTGGTTGCTGCATCGCACACCGGGGGGGCTGGTCGCCGGAACGCTGTTCGTGCTGCCCGGCTTCCTCAGCATCCTCGCGCTCAGCGTGCTCTACGCCGGCTTCCGCGAACTCGCGCTGGTGCAGGCGCTGTTCTTCGGGATCAAGGCAGCCGTGCTCGCGGTCGTGATCGAGGCCGTGCTGCGCATCGGGCGGCGGGCGTTGCGCAACACCGGCATGTACCTGATCGCCGCGTCGGCCTTCGTCGCAATCTTCTTCCTCGAGGTATCGTTTCCGCTGATCATAGTGGCCGCGGCGCTGGTGGGGCTGATCGGCAGTCGCCTGGATCCACGGCGCTTCGTGGTCGCGTACGATCCGCCGTCGGCCGGTGGGGTCGCCGAACCCGTGCTCGACGCCGTGCTGACGAGTGCCGGTGCGAAGCTTGGTGGGCCGCCGCGCTGGCGGCGCAGCCTGCGTGTCGCCGGCTTCTGGGCGACGCTGTGGCTACTGCCGCTGGGGGTGCTGATTGCCACACTGGGATGGGACCACGTGTTCACCCAGATCGGGCTGTTCTTCTCACGGTTGGCGGTGGTCACCTTCGGCGGCGCCTACGCGGTGCTGGCCTACATGGCGCAGGAGACCGTGCAGCACTACGGCTGGCTCGCCCCCGGCGAGATGCTCGACGGGCTCGGCATGGCGGAGACCACGCCGGGGCCGCTGATCCAGGTTGTGCAGTTCGTCGCGTTCATGGGCGCGTACCGTGATCCCGGCGGCTTGGAGCCTTACGTGGCCGGTGTGCTGGCCTCGCTGCTGGCCACCTGGGTCACTTTCGTTCCGTGCTTCCTGTGGATCTTCGTGGGCGCACCGTACGTCGAATCATTGCGCGGCAACCGCGCGCTCGGCGCTGCGCTGTCGGCCGTGACGGCCGCCGTGGTCGGCGTGGTGCTGAACCTGGCGATCTGGTTCGCGCTGCATGTGCTGTTCGGTGAAGTGACGGTGCTGCGCCGCTTCGGTATCACGCTGCACCTGCCCGTGGTGCAGACCGCCGATCTGGCCGCGATCGCGCTCGCTGCCGGCTCGCTGGTGGCGATGCTGCGCCTGCGTGTCGGGATGCTGGCGGTGATCTTCGGCAGTGCCTTGCTCGGTGCCGCCTGGCACCTGGCGGTGCGCACCTGAAGCGCGTGGCCGCGCGCCTCGTGAGCAGAAACTCAGCACCGCCGAAGCCGACCCGCATCCCGTCGCGGATCGCGAAGGTCGGCGCTCCGGGGCTGGTGACGTGGTGGCTGCGGGCGAGTATGTGGTCAGAGGCGCGCTCTGGTACGCTTCGACAGCGGCGCGGTGCGCCTGCGATTTCAGCCAACGAACAACGGAAAACACACTCATGCTGCTCAAAGACAAGGTTGTGATTGTATCCGGCATAGGTCCGGGTCTGGGGGTCGAGCTGGCGCGTTGCGCGGCACAGGAGGGGGCGAAGATCGCGATCTGCGCACGCACTGCCGCCAAGCTCGACGAGGCCGAACGTGACGTGGCGGCGCTCGGTACGGGAACCGAGGTCCTCAAGGTGCCCACCGACATCGGTGACCGCGCGCAGTGCCGCGCGCTGGTCGAGCGCACGATCGAGCGCTTCGGGCGCATCGACGTGCTGTTGAACAGTGCCTACGTGGGCGGCACGTTCGAGCCGATCGAGTCCGCGAATCTCGAGGACTGGCGCGCGACGATGGACGTGAACTTCTTCGGCACCATGCAGCTGACGCAGGAAGTGGTGCCGCACATGAAACGCCAGGGCGGCGGCTCGATCGTGATGATCAACAGTATGGTCACGCGGGTGCCGATGCCGACCCAGGGCGGCTACGCCGCGTCGAAGGGCGCCCTGCGGGTGGCGACGGCCTACCTGGCCAAGGAACTGGGCGGCTATGGCATACGCGTCAATTCCGCGCTGATGGGCTGGATGTGGGGTCCGCCGGTCGAGGGTTATATGCGCGCGGCGGCCGCCGAGCACGGCACCACCGTCGAGGCGATGCGCCGCCAGGTCGCACGCAACATCCCTCTCGGTGATGTTCCCGACGACGCCGACTGTGCGAAGGTTGCGATCATGCTGGCTTCGGATTACTGCCGGGTCGTGACGGGCGCCTGCCTGGATGTGAACGGGGGCGAGTTCCTGCCGGTCTGATCGTTAACTCATTGTTTTTCATAGTTGTCGAAAAATTTTTCGACAACTATGGAACTCGGAGTGTAAGCCTGAGTCTCACTATTGCGAATGGCGAATGATGGTTCATCCCCTTGCTGTCACTCCCATTTGTCGTTTGGTTAGTGTTGTCTCCTAAACGTTTGGCCCGGCTACCCAGCCGGGCTTTTTTTTTTGCATCGAGCAAAGCCCCGTTGCTTCGACCGGTGTCCGCGCAGGTTCGGCCTGTGGCCGAACAGGTTTGGCACCCATGTCCGGGCACAGTCCGAGCCTGCAGACGAAGGGTTTGTCACGCACAACCACCCTCGCGCGCCGGCTTGGCGCGGCACCGGGATCGTTGCGACTGCCTGGGGATGACGGGTAAAGGCGTGTCCAGCCGCGGGGACTGGACACGCGGACCGAGGCGTGGCGGATCAGAAGCGGTAGCCGACACCCAGCGTGTAGACCCACGGATCGACGTCCACGTCGACCTTCGCGGTACCGCGGGCGGTGTCCACGCGGGCATCGCTGCTGATCTGCGCCCAGGTCGCGCCGGCGTGCAGCGACCAGCAGTCGTCGATCAGGTAGTCGACCCCGAAGCGCAGCGCGACGCCGACCGAGTTGTCGAGTCGCAGGTTGCTGGCGCCGAGCGCGCTCTTCGCTTCGCCGCTCACCTTTTCGTCGTAGAAGGCGGTGTAGTTCACTCCGGCGCCGACGAAGGGCTGCAGACGCGAGCCGGCGTCCAGCGGGTACCACAGCACGCTCAGCGTGGGTGGCAGGTGGGTGATCTTGCCGAGTTCCACGTCAGCCAGGCCCGCGCCAGCCAGTCCGCGGGTCTCGACCGTGTGCTCGAACGGCGTCGACAACAGCAGTTCCACCCCGACGTTCTGCGCGGCCATGTAGGTCACGGTCAGCATCGCCTGGGTGTCGCTGTCGACCGTGACGCCGGTGCCGGCGAGGCCGCCGATCCCGTCGACACTGATCGCGCTGCTGTCCTCGTGCGGATCGACCATGACGGCGCCGCCACGAACGATCCAGTCACCGGCCTCGTAGGCGCTGGCGACTCCGGATACCGCTGCGGCGGTGAGGAAAAGGGCGGTCTTCGGGAACAATCTCATGAGCACACTCCTATGCGGTTGACCGTGTCGTAAGAAGCATAAAAAATACCCTTACAAATTGTACGTCGGAAGGAATGCACTGGATCGCACCGGCCCGCGATCATCGTGGCAATATTGCCGCCTGATATCGGCCGTACTGGGACCAGAGGGGGGGGTAGGGGATCGTGGTTGCGATGAGTTACGTCGCCTGGCTGGCGGACTTTCTGCGCGGTCAGGGCGTCGCCCCTGCGGACCTGCTGGCGGGTACCGGCATCGACGAGCAGGATCTGGCCGATCCCGCGGCTGCCATCGACGATGCCCAGCACGTCACCCTGCTGCGCAACGCCCGCGCGCTCTGCGCCCTGCCCGAACTGGGGCTGGAGATCGGGATCCACCGCCACGTCTCGACGCTGGACCGCTTCGGCTTCGCGCTGATGTGCTGCGAGACCTTCGGTGAGGCGCTAGGCGTCGGCTGCGAATTCCAAGGTGCGGTGGGGCGCTTCACCGGGCGCCAGTTGCGCATCGATTCGTTCACCGACGGCGACTGCGCGGTGATCCGCATCGAGGCGGCGCCGGAACTCGGGGACCTGCGCCTGTTCGCCATCGAGGATGTGCTGGGCAATATCCTGACCACCACACGCTGGGTGACCGGGCGCGACCTGCCGATCAGGGAGCTGCGTTGCGCCTATGCGGCGCCCGCGCACGCCGGCGCCTATCGCCGCTGTTTCGATTGCCCGGTCCGCTTCGGGGCCGCGCACACCGAGGTACGCTTCGATGCGTCGTTCCTCGCCACGCGATTGCCTCTCGCAAGCCGCAATGCCGCCACGATGTACCGCGAGCACTGCCGCACGCTGGTCGCGGAGGTGGCACCCGATGCGCTGGTGGAACGCATCCGCGCCCGTGTCCTGGAAGCGTGCGGGCGCCCGGAGCCGCTGGAGGAGTGCGCCGACGGGCTGGGGCTGAGCGCGCGCACGCTGCGGCGGCGCCTGCGCGCGCGCGGCGTGTCGTACCAGTTGATCGTTGACCGCACGCGGGCGGAAGTCGCGCGCCGCGAGCTGCGCGGGACACGGCGATCGATCGAGGAACTCGCCGGCGAACTGGGTTTCAGTGAAGCGACCAGTTTTGCGCGCGCCTTCAAGCGCTGGACCGGGATGTCCCCGCGCGCCTTCCGCGACGCGCACGGCGGACTGCCCGCAGGCTAGCTTTTCAGCGCAGGGTCGCGGCGAGCAGGTTGCGGTGGCGCTGCAGGCCGCCGCAGCCGAGCTCGAGCTCCTTGGCCTTGCGGGTCCACAGGTGCAGATCGGTTTCCCACATGTATCCCATCCCGCCGAACACCTGGTGCGCGCTGAAGCAGGCGCGCGTGAAGGCCTCGTTGGCGATGCACTTGGCGGCACAGGCCTTGTCGATCGCAGCGGGCGAGCGCTCCAGCTCCGTGATGCCCTCGTAGGCTGCCAGCCAGGCCGCTTCGACGTCGGTCCAGACGTTCGCCAGCAGGTGCTGCACGGCCTGGAAGCTGCCGATCGGGCGGCCGAACTGCACGCGCTGCTGCACGTGCTGCGTTGCCAGCTCCAGTACCCGGCGCGCACCGCCGGCGGCCGCCGCGGCCTGGAATGCCGCCGTGCGCAGCAGCGCCGCATCCAGCGCCGCCTCGATGTCCTCGCCGCCGAGCAGATCCTCCGCCGTGACCTCCACGCCGTCCAGCCGCAGCTCGTGGAGGTCGGGGTGCGCGAGCGAGCGCAGCGCGACGCACTGCACACCCGGGGCCTGCGGGGACACCGCCGCCAGCCGCAGCCGGCCGGAGGCGGCATCGCGGCAGGACACCAGCAGCAACTCGCGGCTGCCCGCGTTCTCGACCCCGAACTTGCGCCCGTCGAGGCGCCAGCCGGACGCCTGCGCTGTCAGCGTGGTGACGCAGTTGCCGGCGCGCCAGTCGCCTCCGGCCTCGAAGACCGCGAGCGCTGCCTGCAGTTCACCGGCGATCAGCGGTACGAGCCACCGCCGGCACTGTACCCCGTCACCCAGATCCTGGATCAGCCAGCCGCAGCCGAGCACGCAATCGGCGAACGGGGTCGGATCGCAGGCGCGCCCCAGTTCCTCCATCACGAGCCCGATCGTCGTCCAGTCCGCCGCCGCGCCGCCGTGACGTTCGTCGAACGGCAGACCCAGCCAGCCGAGTTCCGCGATTCGCTTCCAGAGCTCGCGCGGCAGCGGCGCGCGGCGCTCGCGCAGCGAGCGCACCAGCGACGGCGGGCATTCGGCGTGCAGGAAACGCCGCGCGGCGTCCTGGATCTGGCGCTGTTCAGCGGTCGGCTCGAGTTCCATGGTGCGCTCCGTGGCGTTCAGGCGCGCGGCAGCCCGAGGCCGCGCTGCGCGATGATGTCGCGCTGGATCTCGTTGGCGCCGCCGCCGAAGCGCAGCATCGGCGACAACAGCCACGACTGCGCGAGGTGGCCGTGGGCAGGCACGTGCGGCGAGCCGTATTCGAGCTGTCCACGCGGTCCGAGGATGCGCATCCCCTCGTCGGCGAGCCGTTGCTCGAGTTCCGAGGCGAGCACCTTCTGCGCCGAGGCCTCCGCGTTCGGCACCCGTCCCTGGTCGATCATCCACGCCGATTTCAGGCACAGCAGCCGCAGCCGCTCGACATCCAGGTGCAGGCCGACCAGACGGTCGCGAACCACCGGGTCGTCGATCGGCGGCGCCGACCCGTCGACGACCTGCCGGCACTCGCGCACCAGGGCGTCGAGATTGCGGCGCAGCTTGGTGTACTTGCCCATGAACACGCGCTCGTAGTCGAGTGCGACCGCCGCGGTGTAGAAGCCCGAGCCCGGCGTGCCGATCATCGCGGCGGCCGGCACGCGCACGTCGTCGAGGAACACCTCGTTGGTGCGAATGCCTTCCATGGTGAAGATCGGACGCACCGTCACGCCGGGGGTGGCGAGCGGGAAGATGAACACCGACAGGCCCTTGTGGCGCGGTGCATCGGGTTCGCTGCGCGCGAGCAGCCAGATGTGCGAGGCGTAGTGCGCGCCGGTGGTGAACACCTTCTGGCCGTTGATCACGTACTCGTCGCCGTCGCGCAGCGCGCGCGTGGTGATGCCGGCCAGGTCCGAGCCGGCGCCGGGTTCGGTGTAGCCGAGGCAGATCTCGAGTTCGCCGCTGAGGATGCGCGGCAGGTAGTCCTGCCGCTGCTCCTCGGAGGCGAGCTTCATCAGCGCCATCGCCAGCGAGGTGATCGTCAGGTTGCCGTAATGGATGTCCTGCAGGTCGAGCTCGTGGTAGAAGATCGTCTGCTCGATCATCGAACGGCCCTGGCCGCCGTACTCGCGCGGCCAGCCGATTCCCAGCCAGCCGCGCTCGCCGAGCAGGCGCAGGAACTGCTTGCCGAGCGGCCCCGGCGAGTGTCCCGAGGTGGCGATCTCGTGGCGCAGTTCCTCGCTCACGTGTTCGGCGAGGAAGCCGCGGATCTGCTCGCGAAAGCGTTCCTGCTCCGGGGTGTAGCGGAAGTCCATCGGGTCAGCTCCGCTGCGGCGCAGGATGCGCGCGCGCGGCCAGCACCGGTGCCAGCGCCGCGCGCGCGGACGCGTCGAGCGGCCGGTAGCCGCGCTCGCGTGGCGGGCAGTACCAGACCGGATCCGTGCACTCCCACGCCTCGCGTTTGAGTTCGCGTTTCAGCACCTTGTTGGTCGCGGTGAGTGGCAGCGCTGGCACGATGCGCAGGAATGCGGGCTTCCACTTGCTGCCGAAATCCGCCTGCGCGTCGAGGAAGCGCTCGAACTCCGCCGGGTCGAGCGTGGCGCCCGGCACCAGCTGCAGCGCGGCCATCACGCGATCGCCGACCAACGGGTCCGGCACTCCGAACACCGCCGCCACGCTGATCAGCGGGTGGCGCACCAGCACCTGCTCGATCTGGATCGCCGAGAGGTTCTCGCCGTCCACCCGCAGCCATTCGCCGTTGCGACCTGCGAAATAGAAGAATCCGGCCTCGTCCCGGTAGGCGAGGTCGCCGCTCCAGTAGACGCGCCCGCGCACCCGCTGCGCTACCGCCTCGGGGTTGTTCCAGTAGCCTTCGAAGAGATCGCGACCTTCGAGGTTGACCAGTTCACCGATGGCCTCGTTGCCGTTGACCAGCACGCCACGGGCGTCGAAGCGCGCGCGCGGACATTCCTCGCCGCTGTCGGGATTCAGCACCACGATCGATGGCGTGACGCCCACGCCGAGCGAGCCGCGTGGCGTCTGCGGCGTGCGCAGCACCGTGATGCAGCCCTCCGAGGACCCGTAGCTGTCGGTGACCAGGCAGCCGAAGCGGCGCGCGAAGTTCGCGATGTCGGTTTCCGACGCCTCGCTGCCGAAGGCGGCGCGCAGCGTGTTGTCGGCATCGTCGGGCTGCTCCGGTGTGGCGAGGATGTAGGCGAGCGGCTTGCCGACATAGCAGAACATCGTGATGCCGTAGCGGCGCACGTCGGGCAGGAATCCCGAGGCCGAGAAGCGCCGGCGCAGCAGCGCGGCGCCGCCGGAGATCAGCGGTGGCAACAGACCCATCAGCATCGCCGAGGAATGGAACAGGGGCATCGGCACGTAGCTGACGTCGGCCGCGCTCATCTGCTGGCGCTCGACCAGCATCGCGCTGTTGCGCAGCACGCGTGCGTGCGAGTAGATCACGGCCTTGGGTGCGCCGCTGGTCCCGGACGTGAAGATCAGGCAGAACACGGCGCCCGGCGCGATCGTCGCCGGTGGTAGCGTGGTGCCGCGAAACGGTTGCAGCACGGACTCGAAGGTGTCTCCACCGACCACGTGCAGGCGCTCGCCCAGTGTCTGCGCGAGTTCCTCGTCGATCTGCTCACGATGGCTTCGTTCGGTCAGCACGCAGGCGCAGTCGGTGTGGCGGATGTCGCGCGCCAGATCCGCCCCGCGGCGGGTCGAGTTCAGCTCGACCAGCGTGGCGCCCGCGAGCGCACAGGCGCCGATCCAGAATGCGTGTTCGGGCGTGTTGTCGAGCAGTGCGCCGACGTGGAACGGACCGTCGCCGCGGTTGGCGAGCAGCCACGCGGCGCGTGCCGCGGACTCGGCGAACAGTTCGGCGCCGCTCCAGCTGCGTTCCTCGAAGTGCAGCGCGGTCCGCGGGTCCGCGCGCCGGGCGAGAAAGATATCGGCGACGCTATGCATCGGGGCGTGCTCCGGATCAGGACGCGGCGCGCGAGGGCAGCAGCACGGTCGCCTGCGCCGGCACCAGCGTCTGGCCCTCGGCGCTTTCCTCCCAGACTTCGAGGTCCACCGCCGACTGTCCGTCGAGCAGGTACTTGCGGCGCACCTTGCCACGCAGCGTCAGCGGCTGGCCCGGCAGCGCCATGCCGCGGTTCGAGTACGAGAACTTCCTGAGGAAGCCCTGCGGACCCATCCAGTCGGTGACGTAGGCCGACAGCTGCGCGCCCTGCAGCGGGCCCTGGACCAGCACCTTCGGCAGGCCCTCGGACTGCGCGAACTTCTCCTCGTAATGGATCCGGTGCGCGTTGCGGGTCACCGCGCTGTAGAGGAACATCTGCGTGGTGGTGACGGTGCGCGTGACCGGCGCGAGTTCCATGCCCTCCTCGACGTCCTCGAAGTAGCGCTGGGCTTCGGTATTCATCTGTGCTCTCCGCTGCGACATTCAACGATTGACGATCGTGTTGACCTCGACGGCCACCTTTTCGCCCCGCTGGTTGGTGTAGGTCGCCTCGATCAGCACGAACACCGAACTGCCGCTCGCGCCCTGGCGCTCGTGGACGTCGAGGATGCGCCGCTGGCGCGTCAATACGTCACCCGGGCGGATCGGCTGGAAGTACTCGACCTGATACCCCCCGAACAGCTTGCGCCTGGCTTTCAGCGGCGGGAACACCAGCCCCTGTTGCGCGAGCGGCACACCGTCGTCGGCCAGTTCGGCCAGCGGCACATCGGTGTCGAACGGGATCGAGAGGAACGCCGGCGGCGCGGTGATGCCGTCGGGGCTGGCGGCGGGATCGAGCCAGCGCGGGTTCAGGTCGTCGGTCGCGAAGCAGAAGCGACGGATCTCCTCGACCGACACCGGATAGCCGCGGATCGCCTCGCCTGTCTTGCCTATAGACGCCAGCGAGTCCTCGGTCAGCAGCGAGGTGGCCGGCGCGGACTGCGTCGCGGCCTGTGCCCCGCGCAGCTCCGGGTTGGCCGGCTGGAAGCGCAGCAGCGTGATGCGTTCCTTGTCGTGGCGCTCGAACACCGGCTCGAGCGCCATGCCGATGGTGATGTTCGCCTCGGGCACGTTGACCAGCGTGCTGGTCAGCCGCGGGCCCTCGTCGAGTTCGACCACCGCGAGGTACTGCGGCACTTCATCGGCGAACAGCGGGTGCGTGGGCCGGCGCGAGACGGTGTAGGTGTAGAGCGTGCCGGTGCCGCTCGCCTGCCGCCAGCCGAGGTCCGAGGACAGGCAGTCAGGGCACACCGTGCGCGGGTAATGGAACACGCAGTCGCAGTCACGGCAGTGGCGCAGCAGCACGCGCCCCTCGTTCAGCCCGTTCCAGAACGGGCGCGTGTCGGGAGTCGGTACGGGAAGGGGTTTTTTCACGCTGCGCCCTCCAGGATCAGGACGACCTGCTCGCTCATGATGCCGCCGTTGCCGGTGACGAAGGCCCGGTTGCAGTCGCGCACCTGGTTGGCTCCGGCGCGCCGCATGATCTGCCGCGTGGCGTCGACCACGTGGTGCATGCCGCCCGCCATGCCGGTCTGGCCGAACGACAGCTGCCCGCCGTGCGGGTTGCACGGGAAGTCGCCGCGGTAGCTGAGGTCGTGTTCGAGCACGAAGCGCGCTCCCTCGCCCTTGGCGCAGAAGCCGGCGTCCTCGAGCGTCATCAGCACGGTGATCGTGTAGCAGTCGTAGATAGAGGCCATGTCCATCTGCGCCGGCGTGCGGCCGGCCATCGCGAAGGCCTGGCGGGCGGCGCTGGCGATCGGGGTCTGCAGCAAATCGCGCGCGTAGGTCGGGGTCTTGAACGCGAGCCGCTCGCCGAAGCCGCGGACCAGCACCGGGCGGTTGCGCGCGCGCGCGGCGCGCTCGGCGCTGGTCACCACCACCGCGGCGCCGCCGGCCACCGGCATCACGATCTCGAGCAGGTGGATCGGGTCGGCGATCAGCGGGCTGTTCAGCACGTCGTCGATGGTGAGCGGCTTGCCGTAGAACAGTGCGTCGGGATTGGCGCAGGCGCTGGTGCGCTGGTCGACCGCGATCTTGGCGAGCGCGCGCGGGTCGTAGCCGTAGCGCGCCGCGTAGAGGTTGGCGATCTGCGCATAACCGCAGTTCTGCGCGAGGTTTCCGTAAGGAATGTCGAACTCGGCCTGCGGCGAGCCGTACTCGTTGCTCGAGGCGCCGAACGGGAACGGATGCGGCTTGGGTTCGGGCGGCACCGGCAGCGGGCCGGCCGGGAAGGCGCACACCACCACCTCGGCGATGCCGAGCTCGATGGCGGCGGCGGCACGCCATACCGCCCCGGCGGCGCTTGCCCCGCCCAGGTCCACGTGTTCGGCGAAGCCGACCTCGATGCCGAGGTATTCGGCCAGTGTGGCGGGCGCGAACATCCCGGTCTCGGGAACCGCCGAGGTGACCAGCCCGTCGACCTCGCTCTTCGCGATCCCGGCATCGCGCAGCGCGAGCTGCGCGAGCTGCGCCCACTGCTGGATCCCGGACAGGGGTTCGCCCTGGGGGTTCTTCTCCGGTTTCAGCTCCACGTAGCCGGCGATCGCCGCCCGCCCCTGCAAACCCATCGCGGACCTCGCTCCGGCCGCAGGCCGGTGTATCAGGATTCTGGTCGCTGCATCTTCCACGTCCGCGACGCTGACTGCAATGACGGCAGCGGCCAGAAGCTGGCAGATCAGGCCGCGCGCGGAAGGAGGTATCGCGCGCCTGCCCGGCCTCGTATACTCCGGCCACCGGCCAACGATCAGCCCGCCTGACGAAACCGGCCGGAAGACTGTCGCTTACAACGATTATCACGGGTCACGGGGGAAGCGCATGAAACACTCGCCAATCTTCAGGTCGCTGGCGTTGCTCGGCGGCGCCACGTTCGCGCTCGGCGCCGCTACGGGAGTCGCAGCCCAGGACGCGCTCGAGGAGATCATCGTCACCGCGCAGAAGCGCGAACAGAACCTCCAGCAGGTGCCGATCGCGATCACCGCGCTCGATGCGCGCGCGCTGGAAGTGCAGGGCGTCACCGACACCGACAGCTTCGCCAAGCTGGTGCCCAACCTGCACATCAAGCAGGGAACGACCGGCGTGATCACGATCGCGGTCCGCGGCGTCAGCAACAACGATGCCGGCAACCCGGGCTTCGAGAACGCGGTGGGCATCTACGTCGACGGTGTCTACACGGGACGCGCGGTCGGTTCGCTGTTCGATCTCGGCGACATCGAGCGCGTCGAGGTGTTGCGCGGGCCGCAGGGAACGCTGTACGGCCGCAACACCATCGGCGGCGCGGTGAACTTCATCAGCCGCCGGCCTTCCGGCGAATTCGACGCACGCATCAAGGCCGGCGTGGGCAACGAGAACCTGCGCTACGGCAACCTCAACCTCGACCTGCCCGCGCTGGGGACGGCCGGCGAGGGTCTCGGCGAGCTGCGCACGCGCGCGAGCGTCTACGCGCGCAAGCGCGACGGCTTCACCGACAACGTGCAGCAGAACTTCACCACGATCTCGCGACCGATCGCGGATTTCGACGAATTCGGCACGGTCGACCGCAGCGGCGTGCACCTCGCCTTCGACTGGGCGATCCGCGACGAGCTGCTCGTGACCTACGATTTCTCGAACTTCCAGGCCGACGAGAACCAGCGCCTGCTGCAGGTCATCGACGTGGTGCCGGGTGGCGGACGTCCGGCGGGATTCGAGAAGTACATCCCGGACGGGCAGCCGTCGAAGGGCAGCGCGAACGAACTGCCGTTCTTCGATACCGACGCCGATGCGCACGCACTGCAGGTCAGCTGGGACATCAACGACTGCCTGACACTGCGCTCGATCACGGGGTACCGCGAGCTCGACTCGCTGGACGGGCAGGACCTCGACGGCAGCGACACCAGCTTCTACGAGTCGATCCGCCTCCATACCAGCGAGCAGTGGTCGCAGGAGCTGCAGCTGGTCGGCCGCGCCGAGCAGCTCGAGTACGTGCTCGGGCTCTACTACTTCGAGGAGGACGCCGACAGCCTGCGCGTGCAGCAGCTGAGCAACAAGGCGCTGCACCGCATCACGAACGCGTACATGGACAACGAGAACAAGGCCGTGTTCGGGCAGGTCGACTACACGCCGGCGTGGAACGAGGCGCTGACGCTGAGTTTCGGTGCGCGCTACACGGAAGAGAAGAAGGACATGCCGCGCTACCTGAAGAGCTACACCGGTGGCACCGGGAAGCTGGCGATCGAGGATCCGGGACCGAACCTGCAGGTGCCGCAGCTCGACTTCAGCAATACCTCGCTGATGTTCTCGCCGTCGTACCGGCTCACCGAAGACCTCAGCGTCTACGCGCGCTACGCCGAAGGGTTCCGCAGCGGCGGTTACGACGGTCACGCGAGCTCGCCGACCACCGCGCTGCTGCCCTACGACTCCGAGGAGCTCGAGAGCTACGAGGCCGGCATGAAGTCGCGCTGGCTCGACCAGCGGCTGCAGCTGAACGTCGCGGCCTTCTACAGCGACTACACCGACATGCAGCTGACTTCCTACAGCACCACCACCGGCCCGACGTCGGTGGTGCTCAACGCCGGCGAGGCCGCGCTGTGGGGGATGGAACTCGAGGCCGACGCGTACCTCGGCGAGCGCCTGCGTGCCGGGCTGAACGTCGCGTGGCTCGATTACGAGTTCGACGAGTTCGACATGGGGCCGGTGATCGGCGACGTGTCCGACCGCGCGGAGATCAACAACGCCCCGCGCAGCACGGCGAACCTGAGTATCGACTACACGTTCCCGTCGCCGGGCTTCGGCGAACTCGCGCTGCACCTCAACTACAACTACTCGGAGACCGCACATGCGATCGCCATCAAGTCGAACGGCACCGAGCCGAACTCGGAGATGAGTTCGCGCGGCGTGCTCGACGGCCGGCTGACGCTGGGAGGCATCGCGGTGGGCTCCGGCGCCGAGCTCGAACTCGCGCTGTGGGGAATGAACCTCACCGACGAGGAGTACTACGACAACATCATCGACTTCACTTCGTACCGGGCCGGCACGCTGGGCTGGCCGCGCACCTACGGGCTGGAAGTCACGCTCGACCTGTAGCGCGCCCGAGCGTGCAGCAGGACCGGGGCGTCACGGCCGCCGGTGCCGGAATCCGGCACCGGCGGCCGTTGCACGAACGCTCGTGGTACCCGAACTACGTGCTGTTCGTGCTGCTGCTCGCATACATCTTCTCGTTCATCGACCGCCAGATCCTCAGCCTGATGGTGGGGCCGATCCGGCGCGATCTGCAGATCTCCGACTTCGAGATGAGCCTGTTGCAGGGCTGGGCGTTCGCGCTGTTCTACTCGGTGATGGCGCTGCCGATCGCGCGGCTAGCGGACCGCTACGACCGGCGCTCGATCATCGCGGCCGGCATCGCACTGTGGAGCGCGATGACGGTCGGCTGCGGCATCGTGCGCAGTTACACCGGGCTGTTCCTGATGCGCGTGGGCGTCGGCGTGGGCGAGGCGGCGCTGTCGCCGCCGGCCTACTCGCTGCTCAGCGACTATTTCCCGCCCGCCCGGCTGGGGCGTGCGATGGCGATCTTCGCGATGGGAATCAGTCTGGGCGGCGGTATCGCCTACCTGGTCGGCGGCGCGGTGGTGCACCTCGTCAGCGAGGCCGAACCGGTGGTGCTGCCGCTGGTCGGCAGCGTGCGGCCGTGGCAGTTGACCTTCTTCGTGGTGGGTTTGCCGGGACTGCTGGTCGCGCTGATGATGCGTGCGATCCACGAGCCGGCACGCGCCGGAGGACTGGTGGATGCGGCCGGCGAGGTGCGCGAGTTCTCGCTGCGGGACCTGTGGCGCTACCTCGGCGCCCGCTGGCGCCTGTACCTGTCGTTTCCGCTCGCCACGGCGCTGCTCGGCGTGTTCAGCTACGGCCTGATGGCGTGGTACCCCACGGTGCTGATCCGCACCTACGGGATGTCGATCGGCGAGGCAGGCACCTGGTTCGGACTGACCTACCTGGTGTTCGGCACCGCCGGCACGTACTGCGGTGCCCGCATGGCCGAATGGCTCGAGCGGCGCGGCCACCGCGATGCGCACATGCGTTTCATCATGCTCGCGGCGATCGTGATGGCGGTGCCGGGGGTGATCGGCCCGCTGATGCCGAACGCGCCGCTGGCACTGGTCGCGCTGGCGCCGACGATCTTCCTCAAGTGCAGCTACTACGGCAGCTCCAGCGCCGCGCTGCAGATCGTCACGCCGAACCAGATGCGGGCGCAGGTCACGGCGCTGCAGATCTTCTTCGGCAACATCATCGGCATGAGCGTCGGGGCCTCGTCGATCGCGGCGCTCACCGATTTCGTGTTCCAGGACGACTCTGCGGTACGCTACTCGCTGGCCTGGGTCACGGCGGTGTTCTGCCCGGCCGGTGCGCTGGTGCTCTGGACCTGCCTGCGGCCCTACGTCGATGCGCTCGACGAGGCGGCCCGCCGACGGTGAGCGCCGGTCGCCAGCGCGCGAGCACGGTCACGGTCACGGGAAACGGGTGGCGCGGATGAAATCGGTGGAACTGGCGAAACTGCTGGCGGCGTTCCAGCACCAGAGCCTGAAGCTGATCAACAGCTTCCTGCCGATCCGCTCGTCGGCCTTTTTCCTGGTCGGCCCCGACATGCGCCACCGCGACGTGGTCACGCACAACCTCGCGCGCCGCGAGGACGAGCGCTACCAGCGCCGCTACATGCACATGGATCCGCTGAATCCGTCGCGCCACGAGAACTCGGCGGCGACCGTGGTGCACATGGACTCGATCATGTGCCCGGCCGAGATCGAGCGTTCCGCGTACTACCGCGAGTTCCTCGGCCCGATGAACTTCCGCTACGTGGCCGATATGTTCTTCCGCTCGGAAGGCAAGATCGTCGCCGTGATCACCATGCTGCGCGACGCGGAGCAGGGCGCCTTCACCGCCGGGGAACTCGCGATCCTGCGCCGCCTGCAGCCGTTCCTCGAATACGCCCTCGGCAGCGTGTACCTGCCCGAGCGCATCGCCGAGCGCAAGAGCATCGCGCAGAAGTACCTGCTGACGGTGAGGGAACTCGACGTGCTCGAACTGGTGCTCGCCGGTGCCGGCAACAAGGTGATCGCGCGTGAGCTGACGCTCGGCCTGCCCACCGTGAAGTCGCATCTGCAGCACATCTACCGCAAGACCGGCGTGACCGGTCGCGCCGAACTGATCTCGCGCATCGTCGCCGACCTGCACGCACGCGGCTGAACCCGCGGCGGCACCCGACCCCATCCTTTTGGCTGATACCGCCGCCGCGAATGCCGGCGTAGGGTGTGTCGCCATGAGCAGCACCATGAGCCTGCACGACCGGGTCGCACTGGTCACCGGCGCCGCCGACGGCATCGGTGCCGCCGTCGCGCGCACGCTTGCCGCGGCGGGCGCCACCGTGGTGGTGACCGACCTCGGGTCGCAGACGGCCAAGGCCGAGGCCGTGCTGGCGGATATCGGTGCCCGCGGGGGGCGTGCCGAATTCGTCGCGCTCGACGTGGGCGACGAGCGTCACTGGCAGGAGGCGATGGCCGGAATCGAGCGCCGCCACGGCGGGCTCGACGTGCTGGTGAACAACGCCGGCGTGGTCCTCGTGAAACCTCTGGAGGAGATATCGCTCGATGAATTGCGCTGGATCTCGCGCACGAACATCGAGGGCGTGTTTCTCGGGATCAGGAGCGCGCTGCCGCTGATGAAGCCGCGCGCCGCGCGTCGTGACGCTGGGGGCTCGATCGTGAACTTCTCGTCGGCGATGGGCATCAAGGGCTATCCGTTCGGATCGCTCTACAGCATGACCAAGGGTGCGATCCGCCTGTTGAGCAAGTCACTGGCACTCGAGTTCGCGCAGCTCGGCTACAACATCCGCGTCAACTCGGTGCACCCCGGGCTGGTGGACACCACCATGGTCGCGCGCGAAACGGAAAAGCTCTCGCAGCTCGGTGTGATGGGAACGCGCACGCCGCAGGAAATGCGCCAGGCCTTCGAGAGGCTCAATCCGCTGGGGAGGCTGGGAAGCACGCAGGAAATCGCCAACGCGGTGTTGTTCCTGGCGTCCGATCTCAGTACATTCGTGAACGGAGCCGAAATGACGGTCGACGGAGGAGAGACGGCGCAGTAGCGTCGCGCGCCGGGCGTGCGGCGCGGTCGGGAGAGCACAACGGTCGGAGCGAAGCGTTCCCGGCCGGATAACGACAACCACAGAACGGGAGCGTCCCATGAAAAAAATCCATCGCCGAGCGCTGTTGTGCCGGGTACTGCCCTTGGCCGCCGCTTTCGCCTCCATGCCGGGCCACGCTGCGGTCCTCGAGGAAATCGTCGTCACCGCGCAGAAGCGCGAGCAGAGCCTGCAGGACGTCGGCGTCTCGGTCACGGCCTTCACCGGCGAGCAGGTGCGCGAGCTCGGTTTCACCAACTCGCTGGACGTGATCGCCCAGACGCCGGGACTCAGCTTCGGCACCCCGACCGGCGAGGGCAACAACGCCTCGCTGACGCTGCGCGGCGTGGGGTTGTCGGATTTCAACGACAACAACGAGGGACCGGTCGCGGTCTACGTCGACGAGGTCTACGTCAGCGCACTGGCCGGCGTCACCTTCCAGCTGTTCGACATCGAGCGCATCGAGGTGCTGCGCGGTCCGCAGGGAACCCTGTACGGACGCAACACCACCGGCGGGCTGATGCATTTCCTCAGTGCGCGTCCCACCGAGCAGACCGAGGGCTACCTCGACCTCACGATCGCCGAGAACAGCCAGTACAAGGTGGAAGGCGTCATCAGCGGCGCGCTCGGCGATACGCTGCAGGCGCGGCTTTCATTGGCGCACAACGAGCACGACGGTTACGTGCACAACCGCGGTCCCGGCCGCGACGATCCGAACGATGCCGACAACAATGCGGGTCGCCTGCAACTCGCGTGGCAGGCCAGCGACAGCGTCGACGTGCTGCTGAATGTGCACGGCTCCGAGAACGACGCCAACATGGGCGCCTGGCAGCACGAGGCGACGTATTCGCCCGACGGCGGCGTCACCTCGGTGGCCCTGCCGGCGGATCTGGACGTCTGGGGCACCTGCCCGGGTTGCGATGCCTTCGGCTACCGTGACGGTGATGGCGATCCGTGGGCCGGCGACTACGACCGCGACGGCGCGCTGCGCATCGAGAACTCGGGTGGCTCGGTCAACGTGCGGTGGAGCGGCGAGGGGCTGAGCTTCACGTCGATCACCGCGCTCGAGACCTTCGAGCGCTTCTACGAGGAAGATACCGACATCTCGCCGGTCAAGATCGTGCACAACACCTACGGGGCCGACATCGACCAGTTCACGCAGGAATTCCGGCTCGCCGGTCAGGGTGACGCGCTGAACTGGCTGACCGGACTGTACTACTACGACCAGGAAACCGACGGCGCCTTCCAGATCGACGCCAGCGGCATCGGCTACATCATCGGTGACGCGAACTACACCCAGGAAACGAAATCCTGGTCGCTGTTCGGGCAGCTCGAGTACGCGCTGAACGATTGCTGGAGCGTACTCGCCGGACTGCGCTACACCGACGAGGAGCGCGAGCTGGACTACCTCAGCGTGGATCTCGGCGGTCTGTTGCCGCCCGGCGCGAACACGATGTTCGACTACGACGAAGAGATCTCCAACGACAACGTCACCGGCAAGCTCGAACTCGACTGGCGCCCGTACGACGGCATGCTGCTCTACGGCGCGGTGTCGCTGGGGGCGAAGTCGGCCGGATTCAATACCGGGGTGCTCGACGAGACCGGACTGTTCGGCATGACCGTGCGCGGCGACGTGCCGTACGACGAGGAGCAGCTCACGAGCTACGAGATCGGCATGAAGGCCGATCTGTTCGGGGGTACCTCGCGCCTCAACGCGGCGGCCTTCTACTACGACTACTCGGACTACCAGGCGTTCGCGTTCGTGAACCTGAACCAGGTGATCTTCAATACCGACGCCGAGATCAGCGGTCTCGAGCTCGAGTTCGTCACCAATCCGGTCGAAGGGCTGGACATCCTGCTCGGCGCCTCGTTCCTCGACGCCGATGCCAGGGACATCCCGCTGAACGACGGTTCCGGCATCACGCGCGATCGGCGGATGACACTGGCCCCGGAGTTCTCGCTGAACGGACTGGTGCGCTACGAATGGCCGGCGCTGTCGGGTTTCCTCGCCACGCAGCTCGATTTCAACTACCAGGACGAGACCTACTTCGACATCCAGAACCATCCGATCTCGCGGATGGGAAGCTACGACGTGTGGAACGCCCGCGTGTCCTGGGCATCGGGTGATCGCCGCTGGGTGGTGGGCGCCTTCGTGAACAACGTGTTCGAGGAGGAGTACCGCGCGTATTCCTTCGACGTCACCAACCTGTTCGGCTTCAACCAGGTCGCGTGGGGCAGGCCGCGCTGGGCCGGGGTGAGCCTGCGCTACAGCCTGTGACGCACGCACGAGCAGCGGGAGCCGGGTCATCAGAGCCTTCGACGACAAGCTGTCCACGACCCTGCTGATCTCGGCGGTGTATCCGCTGGGTCCGGCCGCGCTGATCCTGATGCCGATGCTGGTCGGCGGTCTGATCGACCACCGCGGCATCGGCGAACAGCAGGCCGGATACATCGCGGCCGCCGAAGGCATGGGGCTGGTCGTGGCCTCATGGGTGGCGGCGCTGTGGGTGCGGCGGGTGTCGTGGGCGAAGGTGCTCGTCGCGGGATGCGTGGCCACGGCCGCGCTGAACCTCGTGAGCGCGGTCACCGAGTCCTACCAGTGGTTGCTGCTGGTGCGTTTCCTGGCCGGCTTCAGTGGCGGGACGATCTTCGCGCTGACGGTGGCGGCGCTCGGTGACAACCGGCATCCGGACCGCGCCTTCGGCATCGCGCAGGTGGTGCAGGGTGCGCTGATGTTCTTCGCCTTCGCGGCCGCACCGTCGATTCTCGTGCACTGGACCGTTGCCGGACTGTACGTGATGCTCGCCGGCGCGGCGCTCGCGATGCTGCTCGCCTTACCGCGGTTCCCGACCGAGGGGGCGCGCCGGATCGAAGCCGAGACCGGTGGCGGCGCGGTGGCCGACCACACCGCGCTGATCTGGGCCGGGCTGGTCGCGAGTTTCCTGTTTTTCGCCAGCGTGTTCGGTTTCTGGGCCTATATCGAGCGGGTAGGGCAGGCGGCCGGGCTATCGCTCGAATCGATCGGGCTGGCGCTCGGCGCCTCGCAGTTCGCCGCCATCGTCGGCGCGGGTGCGGCCGCGGTCGCCAGCACGCGCTTCGGGCGCGCCGCGCCGCTGTTGCTGGCGCTGTGCGGGCAGTTGCTGGTGCTGTGGCTGCTGGTCGGTCGCTTCAGTTCGCCCGTCTTCTTCGTCGGAGCGGGACTGTTCCAGGCGCTGTTCGTGCTCGCGAATTCATACCAGCTCGGCGTGATCTCGAAGATCGACGTCAAGGGCCGGGCGCTGGTGCTGGTCACCGGCTTCCAGGGGCTGGGATCCGCCGTGGGACCGGGCATCGCCGCGTTGCTGATCGACAACGGCAGCTACGTGCGTATCAACCAGGCATCGGCGCTCGCCTGCCTCGCGGGTATCGCGGTGTTCCTGTTCATCATCCAGCGTACCCGCCACCTCGCCAGTCCGCTGGCGCACACCGATGTCGCCACCGGCCACTGATCGAGGCTCCTGGCAGTTCCCGAGGTCACGGAAAACATGGCAACGAATGCTTCATCCACCACCGGGCCGGTCGCCCCGTACATCGCCATCGGCCTGTCGACGGTCGCCTACGGCATCGGCGCGCGCGCACACATCCGCCATAACCTCGAGACCATCGAGGAGGCGATCCACGCCTCGATGTCGATCGTGGGCATCAACATGCCGGTGCGCGTGGTCGCGCTCGCCGAAGGCGCGCTGACCGGCTTCACCGACGAGATATTCGACCTGCCGCACACGCTCGCGGCCTCCGAGCTGTTCATCGACATCCCGGGCGAGGAGACGGAGTTCCTGGGGCGGCTGGCGCGCATGTACGACACCTACATCATCGCCCAGTGCAAGGCACGCTGGCCGGAGGTGATGCCGGACCGTTTCTTCAACACGCTGTTCGTGATCGACCGGCGCGGCGAGGTCGTGCACAAGGCGGCCAAGAACCACCTGTGGTGCCGCGAGCGCTCGTGCACGCCGCACGACGTCTACGATCGCTGGGTCGAGCTGTACGGCAGCGGCATCGAGGCGTTCTATCCGGTGCTGCGCACCGCGGACATCGGCAACATCGGCACCATCTGCTGCTCCGACGGCGAATACCCGGAGGCGGTGCGCGCACTGGCGTTCAACGGCGCGGAACTCGTCTATCGCCCCTCGGAAGCGGTGCCGATGACGAATATCGGCGCCTCGCCGGGCGGCAGCTGGATGGTGCAGAACCGCGGCCATGCGGAGTTCAACAACGTCTACATGTTGTGTCCGAACATCGGCCCGGTCTATCTCTCGGCATCGGCCCGGCATCCGATCGATATCTCGGGCGGCAACGGCCACATCGTCGGTTATCGCGGCGAGGTGCTGAGCCACAGCGCCTCCGGGGCGAACACCGTGGTGTCGGCGGTGATCGACATCGAGGCGCTGCGCCAGTTCCGCGCGATGAACCTGAACAGCAACTGGATGAAGGACCTGCGCACCGAACTGTTCCGCGAGATGTACGCGCAGCCGATCCATCCGAAGAACCTCTGGATGACGCAGGACCCACTGCATCACCGCGAGGTCGACGAGGTCTACCGCGCCAATATCCAGCGCCTGTACGAACGAGGCACCTGGACGCGACCCGGTCACGCTTTCCCGGGCGCGCAGCTGATGCCGGCGGACGCGCGCGGCATGAGCGAAGAACAATGGCGCGAAGCGCGCGCCATGTGGAGCTGCTGGGACTGAGCGCCTCCTGCAGCCGGCGCGACACGCATTCACCCTGACGACCAGGAGATTCCACCATGAGGCCATTGCCCTGCACACGTGCGCTGCGCACGCTCCTCGGGACGGCGGGACTGCTTTGCTTCGCCGCCATCGCCGGTGCCGCCGGGGCGGGCAACGCCAGCGACGCCGCCGCGACGCCGCAGCCGGAACGCAGCGTCGAGGAACTGATCGAGCAGCACTGCACGCGCTGCCACCTCGCGCCGAAGCCGCGGGACCTGTCGCGCGAGTACTGGTCGTTCGCGCTGCATTACATGGGCAACTACGTCGGCATGAAAGGCGACGAATTCGAGGATCTCACGGTCTCGCCGGTGCCGCCCGACTGGGAGCCGCAGCAGGACTACACCAAGCGCTACATCCTCAGCGACAGCCACGGTTACATGCGCGATCTGTATCCGTTCAAGGCGTGGATCCCGCCGCAGCCCGAGATGAGCGCCGACGAGTGGCGACGGATGCGCGCCTATTACCTCGAGCACGCGCTGCCGTGGCAGGAAATGGAGATCAAGCGGCCGAAGGCGCCGCTGGCGCCGGGATTCGAGCCGGTGGTTCCGCCGCTCGATCTGGAACCCAACGCGCTGGTGCTCGCGACCCGTGTCGACGAGAAGCGCCGGCGCATCTACGTGGGGCGCTCGGTGATCGACGACTGGGTGGGCGGCGGCGAACGCAAGCCCGGTTTCGACCGCTGGGACGACATCGTGATGCTGGATCTGGATTCCGGCAAGCGCCTGGCGCTGCAGAACGTCGACAGCGACCCGATCCACATGACGCTGACCGACACCGGCGTGCGCGTGCTGACGCACGGACGCTTCCCGATGACCAAGGTCGGCATCGCGGCGCTGACCGACTGGGAGTTCGATGGCACCACGCCACGGGCGCGCATGCTGGTGAACGGCAAGCAGCGTTTCGTCGAGCACCAGATGGCCGACATGAACGGCGACGGGCTCGAGGACATCGTGGCCAATGCCTTCGGTGACGGCATCGCCGGCGATGCGCAGGCCGAGCTGACGATCTTCTGGCAGACGCCGGAGTTCCGTGCCCGCTGGCAGGACGCACCGGCGACGATCCCGCCCGGCGTGCTTTCCGGAGCGCTGCGCGAGACCATCGTCAGCAACCAGGGCGGACTGATCGGCAGCGCGGTCGGTGATATCGACAACGACGGCTTGCCCGATATCGCGGCGCTGGTCGCGCAGGGACGCCAGGAGCTGCTGGTATTCATCAACAACGGCGACCAGACCTTCACCCGTCACCTGATCGAGCAGAACACGCCGTCCTTCGGCGGCAACGCGGTGAAGGTCGCCGACTTCGACGGCGACGGCAAGCTCGACCTGCTGGTGTTGAACGGCGACAACGTGGCCGGCAACCACGTGGGGAACATCGTTCCGGCGCCGCGGCCGCAGCACTCGGTGCGCGTGTTCAGGAACCTCGGCGACGTGAAGTTCGCCAAGGCCTTCCATTATCCGATGCACGGCGCCGCCCGCTCGGTGATCCACGATTTCGATGCCGACGGCGACCCGGACATCGCGGTGGTGTCGCTGTTCCCGCAATGGAAGGCGGCCGAACCGGAAAGCTTCGTGTACCTGGAGAACAAGGGGGATTTCCGCTTCGAGCCGTACTCCTTCGCCAGCGAATTCTTCGGCGTCTGGGTATCGGTCGAGGCGGCGGACGTCAACGCCGACGGCAAGACCGATATCGTGCTCGGACTGGGGGACTTCCCGGAACTGGTGCCGGCGGACTGGAAGACGGCGCACCCGATCATGAAGGGCAGGGGTGGCAACGCGGCCAGCGTGATCTACCTGATCAATCGGCACTGAGACATTTACCGGCGGCAGAAGGGATAGTTCATGCGTTCGCTCGTCGTGCTGGCCGCCGCGGCCGTGTTGCACCCGTTGGCCAGTGCCGCGCCGCGGGAGCTGGAGGAGATCGTCGTCGTCGGGTCGCATCTGGAGGACCGCGGATTCCATACCGGGACGCGGCTCGCCGTCGACCGGGCCGCGCTCGAGGGCATGATGCCGGCCGGCGCGGAGCAGTTGCTGCAGCGGCTTCCCGGCGTGTCCGTCTACCGCCCCGGCGGTGCGGGCGGGGTGTCGGAGGTGTTCCTGCGCGGGGCGGAGTCGAATTTCACGGCGGTCTACGTCGACGGGGTCCGGATGAACAATCCCGCGAACAACCGCGGGGGTTCCTTCGACTGGTCGACCATGGCGGTCAACGAGATCGAACGCATCGACGTGGCGGTGGGCTCGATGTCGGCGATCCACGGCTCGGACGCGATGGCCGGCGTGGTGCGCATCGAGACCGCATGGCCGCAACCGGGACAGGTCGCCGCGTATACCGAGATCGGCAGCGATCAGGCCTGGCGAGCCGGCGTGGCGGGATCGCTGGGCGTGGGTGAGACGGCGAGCGCCGGCGTGCGCGTGTCCACGCTCGATGCGGGCACCGCGATCGAAGGGTCGCGGCTCGAACTCGACAGCTTCGCGGCACGCCTGGCGGGGGTCCATCACGGCGACGACGCGTGGCGGCTCGGGGTGCGCGTGATCGACCGGCGGCGCAGCAGCTATCCGGAAGTGAGCGGCGGTCCGCGCTACGCGGTGCTGGATGTGCTGGAACACGCCGACGGTTCCGAAGTCGGGCTGTCCGGAAGCGGCGAATGGACGGTCGCGGAGCGCTGGCAGACCGAACTGGCGGCGAACTGGCGGCGGCTCGAGGACGACAGCCGCACGCCGCCGGTCGCTCCGGGCCTGCTCGACGGCCAGCCCGGCTACACCAGCGACAGCGAGCACGAACGCGCGCAGTTGCAGTGGATCAACCGGGTGGGGCTGGGAGCGGATTCCGGCGTCGCATTCGGCCTCGACGTGGTCGAGGAGGACGGCCGCGACGACGGCACGCTGGACCTGGGCTTCGCCGTGTTGCCGAACACCTATCGCATGGAACGCAGCACGCGCTCGGGATTCCTCGAGTGGGGACACGCGTGGCCGGCCGGTTTCTCCTCGACACTGGCGCTGCGGCGCGACGGCGGCACCGAGGAGTCACGCAGCTCCGGAGCGCTGGGTCTGGCGCGGGCGTTCGGCTCGGTGGATGGCCGGGCGTGGGCACGGGTGGCCAACGGATTCAAGCTGCCGAGCTTCTTCGCGCTCGGCAATCCGCTCTACGGCAACCCGGACCTGGAGCCCGAGCAGGTAAGGAGTGTCGAGCTCGGCTACGACCAGACGTTCGAGGGGCGGGGCACGGCCGGCGTGTCCGTGTTCCGCAGCGAATTCGAGGATCTGGTCGACTTCGATTTCGAGACCTTCCGTAACGTCAATCGCGGCGGCATCGACGTCGACGGCGTGTACCTGTACGCGCAGTTCGCCGTGGCAGCGAACCTCCGGCTCGCGATCGACGCCACGCTGCTCGATATCCGCAGCGCCTCCGGCCCGTTGCGACGCCGGCCGGAAAACACCGGCGGCATCCACCTCGGCTGGCAGCCGTCGGCGCTGTGGTCGGTGGACGCCGCGCTGCGCTACGTCGACGAACGCCTGATCACCTCGGTCCCGACCGGTGACGTCACGGACGGTGCGTATCTGCTCGCCGATGCGACGGTGCGCTTCCGTGCGGCCGAACGGGTGTCGCTGTGGTTCGCGATCGACAACGCGCTCGACACCGACTACAGCGACGCGCCGGGCTTCGCCGCCCCCGGCATCCAGGCCCGGCTGGGCACCGATCTGCGTTTCTGAACGCCCGCGCCGCGGGGCGGCTCAGTCAGCGATGCGCGCCCCGTCGATGCGAAAGCGCAGCGCCGGCGCCTGCTCGGGCGTGAGGCCGATGCCGGTGGCGACGGTGGTCTGCGCCCCGGGCGCCAGCACCTCGCGCAGGCGCAGGCTCGCAGCCTGCTCGACGATGCGGCCGGCGCGGTCGACGAGCACCGGCGTGATCTGCACGTCGCGCAACGGTACCGCCGAACGGTTCTGCACCACCGCGAACAGCCGGCCCGCCTGGTCGAAACGCCCGCTGGCGGCCACGTAATTGCCGGGATTGCGCGGCAGGTCGAGCTTCACGAGCTCGGCCGAGGCCGCCTGGCCGGCCGCGCTGCGTGACTGCGACGCGGCGCGGTAGTACGACAGCGCCTTGTTCTCGTCGCCACGCTCGCGCGCGATGTTGCCGAGGTAATACGCCGCCGGCGCGGTCGGCAGCAGCTCGGCGCTGCGCGCGAGGTAGCGTTCGGCGAGCGCCTTGTCACCCGCCTTCAGTTGCGCCACGCCGGCACCCAGCCAGGACGCGAAGTAGCCTGGATTGAGGTCCATCGCGCGGTCGAAATGGGGAATCGCGGCACGCGGCTTCTTCTCGGCCAGCGCGAGTTCACCCTGCAGTTCGTGGAAACGGCCCTCGCCGGGCAGCAGCGAGACGGCCTTGGCTGCCAGCGTGTGCGCACCCGCGTAATCCTTCTTGCGTGCCGCCGCGATCGCCTGGTCGTAGGCGTCGTAGGCGGGCTTGGTCGCGCGCAGCGACCGCGTGCGCTCGGCGTAGCGCTCCGCGCCCAGTTCGCCGCCGCGCCCGAGTTCCCCGGCGATCACGCGGTTCTGCGCCACGCGTTCGGCCGACGGCGGGTGGGAGGCGAACAGCCCTTCCAGCCAGCCCTGGTTGCGCGCGGCGTTGCCGGCCAGGCGCACGAAGGTCTCCTGCAGCGTGACCGCACCCCACGGGTCGTAGCCCGCGGCCTTCATGTACTGCATGCCGTAGCGATCGCTTTCGAGCTCCTGCTCGCGGCCGTACTTGTGCTGGATCATCTGCGCGCCGACCCCGGCGCCCTGGATCGCGAGGCTGGCCGCGGTGCGGTCGATGCCGCCGATCGCCGCGCCGATCTGCGCCGCGGCGAGTCCCACCTGCATCAGCGTGCCGCGTTCCTGTGCCTTGGCGCCGTGGCGTGCCGCCGCGTGCACGATCTCGTGCCCGAGTACCGCGGCGAGTTCGGACTCGTTGTCCAGTTCGGTGAGCAGGCCGCGGTTCACCGCGATCTTGCCGCCCGGCAGCGCCCAGGCGTTGGGCGTCGAATTGTTCAGCACGACGAATTCGTACGGCAGCCGCCGGTCGGCGACCGCCGCGAGCTTCTGCCCGACCTCGTTCACGTAGGCCGTCAACTCGGGCATCACCGTGAGATCGCCGCCCTCGCTCTGGCGCGTCGGCGCGTAGTTCTTTTCGCCGAGCGCGACTTCCTGCGACTCGGAGATGAACTGGATCTCCTGCTTGCCGGTCACCGGGTTCACGCCGCAGCTGGCGAGCGCCGCCGCCACCACGATCCACAGACATGCCTTCAGGCCACGCATAGAGACTGCTCCGCCGCCATTGCCGACGCCGGTTTTATACCAGCATCGCGGCGGCTTGTCCCGGGATGGCGGGGAACGCCGCGCGGGGCGGCACGTGTGCCCGCGGCCGCTCTGGTGGTGGAACGTGTTTGCGTCCGGGGCCGTGCCCGGACATTCGTGCGACCCCTGTTCGGCCACAGGCCGAACCTACGGGGTTTGCGCGGCGTGGCGGGCGCGGAACTCCGCGACGGTGTGCCCGGTCCAGCGGCGGAACGCGCGGCGGAAATTGCCGACGTCGCGGTAACCGAGCAGGAAACCGATCTGCTTCGGGGTCAGCCGGCCGAGTTGCAGGTGTTCGCAGGCCAGCGTGCGGCGCGCGTCGTCCACGAGGCGCTGATAACTGGTGCCTTCGCGCATCAGTTCCCGTGCCAGCGTGCGGGCGGTGGTGCCGAATCGCCCGGCCATCCCGTCCAGCCCGGGAAATTCGCCGTTGCCGGCGAGCAGCGCACCGCGGATGCGCGCGGTGAGCGAATGGTCGGACGCGATGCGCGTGGCCGCGAGCCGGCAGTGACGCTCGCACAGCGTGAACACCGCCTCGTTGGCCAGCGCGATCGGGTCGTCGAGGCGGCCGGGATCGAAGTCGATCACGGTGGTCGCGGCATCGAAGACCAGCGGGCACGCGAAGCGGCGCCGGTAGTCGGTGATCCTGGCGGGGCGCGGGTACGCGAGCTGCATGCGCAGCACCGGAAACGCGCGGCCGGTCAGTGCCTCGCCCAGCGCCAGGATGCGACTGACCCATTCCTCGACCGCGAACGGCAGCAGTTCGCCGAGCGCGAAGCGCTCCTCCAGTTCCACGCGCCAGTGCGTCGCGTCGGCCGATGAGCGCACCGCCAGCACGCTGTCGTCGAGCGACTGGTAGCGCTGGATCACCTCGCGCGACTGGCGCACGCTGGCGCTGCTGAGCGAGGTGTAGCCCAGCAGCCCGAAGTCGCTGATGCCGAAGTTCGCGCCGAGCGCGATCCCGAGCCGCGGGTCACCGGTCAGGCGCAGCATGTTCGCGATCACGGTACGGTAGTGTTCCGGGGCGCCCCGGAACACGCCGCGCACCTGCTCGGCGTCGAGCCCGGTTCCGGCCAGCACGTCCCCGGCGGCGATGCCGCGCCGGGCCATCTGCTCCAGCCAGAAGCCTATGCTGCTCACCGCCAGCCGTCCGCGGTCGTCCATCGCCGGTACCCGTGTCTCCGTTGCGCGTCTCGTCAGGCGAGTTTATCGACAACCTGTGCCCGGTGCATCCGCGCCCGCCTTCGCTCAGGCGCTCGCCGCGCGCACCGCGTGCACGGCGAGCAGCACGTCGAGAAAGGCCTGGGTGAGGCGCGGACGCTGCGCGGCGTGGCGCAGGATCGCACCGAAGCGGCAGTGGTAGCTGAACCTGCGGCTGCGGATCGCGCGCATCAGCCCCCCGGCGACGAAACTCGCCGCGTAATGATCGGGCAGGAAACCGACGAATGCGCCGGAGAGGATCAGCGTCGCCACGCCTTCCTGGTCGAAGGCGGTGGCGCGGCGGTCGAGTCCGAACGCGTGGCCGCGCTCCATGTTGTCGGAATGGAATCCCAGCCCAGCGAAAGCCGCCGCACGCACCTCGGCATCCCCGATGCCCGCGTCGTCGCGTGCGTACAGCGGATGCTCGCGACCGGCGTAGAGGTACATCGTTTCGTCGAACAGCGGGTGGTACGCGAAGCCGCGCGAGCGGCGGTAGATCGGCAGCACGCCGAGGTGGAAGCGGCCGTCGAGGATGCCGCGTTCGATCTCGTTCAGCGGGTGCACGCGGATCTCGACCGTGACCTCCGGCGCCGCGCGGCAGAAAGCGCCGATCGCCGCTGCGATGCGTGACTGCGGATTGGTCGCGGTCTTGTCGAACAGCGCCAGCTGCAGGCTGCCGCTCAGGTGGCGGTGCAGGCCGTGGATCTCGCTGCGCAGGTCCGCGATCGCACCGAGCACGCGCAGCGTCGCCTGGTAGACGTGGCTTCCCTCGGGAGTCAGCGCGAAACCGCCGCGGCCGCGCCGGCAGAGTGCGAGTCCGAGCCGGGTTTCGAGGTCCTTGATGTGGCGGCTGATCACCGAGCGCCCCACGTTCAGCTCGAGCTCCGCCGCGGCGAAGCCCCCGCTCTCGACGACGGCGCGGAACACGCGCAGCAGCCGCAGGTCGATGTCGGCGATCTGCCCGGGTGTCGGGCCGCCTGAATGTTTCATGATCAGTCAACCAATAGTTCGAATAAACGTATTCATGAAACCATGAAGTCCTTCTAGACTCCAGCAGCACACGCCCTTGTCTGCAGCGGAGCACCCCGCCATGACCGCCGCGCCACCTACCCTGGATCCCATGCCACCCCTCACCCGTGAGGAACTCGAGGCGCACTGGATGCCGTTCACCGGCAACCGCGACTTCAAGCGCAACCCGCGCCTGATCGTCGGCGCCGAGGGCTGCCATTACACGGCCGCCGACGGCCGACGCATCTACGACAGCCTGTCGGGGCTGTGGTGCTGCGGGCTGGGGCACGGGCGCCCGGAGATCACCGAGGCGGTGATGCGGCAGCTGCGGGAACTCGACTACGCGCCCGCGTTCCAGTTCGGACACCCGTTGTCGTTCCGGCTCGCGAACATGCTGCGCGAGCTGACCCCGGCCGGGCTCGATCATGTGTTCTTCACCTGTTCCGGCTCGGAGGCCGCCGACACCTCGCTGAAGATGGCGCGTGCCTACTGGCGCCAGAAGGGCGAACCGTCCAGGACCAAGTTGATCGGGCGCGCGAGGGGTTACCACGGAGTCAATTTCGGCGGTATCAGCCTCGGTGGCATCGGCGCCAACCGCAAGCTGTTCGGTCAGGGCATCGACGCGGACCACCTGCCGCACACGCTGCTGCCAGGCAACGCGTTCTCGCGCGGAATGCCGGCGGCGGGGGCGGAACTCGCTGACCATCTCGAGGAACTGGTCGCGCTGCACGACGCCTCGAACATCGCGGCCGTGATCGTCGAGCCGTTCGCCGGCTCGGCCGGCGTGATCGTGCCGCCGGCGGGCTATCTGCAGCGTCTGCGCGAGATCTGCACGCGGCACCGGATCTTGCTGATCTTCGACGAGGTGATCAGCGGCTTCGGACGCGCCGGCGACGTGTTCGGCGCCCAGGCCTTCGGGGTCACGCCGGACATCATGAACGTGGCCAAGTGCCTCACCAACGGCGCACAACCGATGGGCGCCGTGATCGCGAGCGACGAGATCTACCGCACCTTCATGGAGGCCGGTGGTCCGGAGTACGCGGTGGAGTTTCCGCACGGCTACACGTATTCGGCGCACCCGGTGGCCTGCGCGGCGGCGATCGCCGCGCTGGACGTGTTCGTGCGCGAGGACATGGTCGGCCGTGTGCGCGCACTGGCGCCGTATTTCGAGGACGGGCTGCACGCGCTGCGCGGCACGCCCCGCGTGGCGGACATCCGCAACATCGGGCTGGCCGGCGCGTTGCAGATCGAGGCCCGGCCGGGCGAGCCGCTGCGCCGGCCGTACGAGATCGCGCTGGCGATGTGGGAGCGTGGTTTCTACGTGCGCTGGGGCGGCGACACGCTGCAGCTCGCGCCGCCTTTCGTGAGCACGCGCGAGGACCTGGACCGGCTGTTCCAGACCCTGCGCGACGTGATTCCGACGGTGGCATGAACGACGAACAGGAGCACGACGGGATGCGCACCATAGGCCATTTCATCGGGGGTGATGACGTCGAAGACGGCGCGCGCACGCAGCCGGTCCACGATCCCGCGACGGGGAGGGTCAGCGCCCGGGTGTCGCTCGCCTCGCCGGCGACCGTCGAGCGCGCGGTCACGGCCGCGCAGGCCGCGTTCGCCGCCTGGCGTGCCACCCAGCCGCTCACGCGTGCGCGCATCATGTTCCGCTTCCGCGAACTGCTCGAGCGCGACGCCGCGCGAATCGCCGCGCTGATCAGTGCCGAGCACGGCAAGACCATCGACGACGCGCTCGGTGAGTTGCAGCGCGGCATCGAGGTGGTCGAGTACGCCTGCGCCGCGCCGGAACTGCTGAAGGGCGAGTTCGCGAAGAACGTGGGACCGGCGATCGACTCCTGGTCGGAATTCCACCCGCTCGGCGTGGTGGCCGGCATCACGCCGTTCAACTTTCCCGCGATGGTGCCGATGTGGATGTTTCCGCTCGCCATCGTGTGCGGCAACACCTTCGTGCTGAAGCCCTCCGAGCGTGATCCCGGCGCGGCGCTGGCGATCGCGCGCCTGCTCGCCGAGGCGGGACTGCCCGACGGCGTGTTCAACGTGGTGAACGGCGATCGCGAGGCGGTCGATGCGCTGCTGATCGACCCGCGCGTGCAGGCGCTGAGTTTCGTCGGCTCCACGCCGGTGGCCGAACACGTCTACGTCACCGCGACGCGCCACGGCAAGCGCGTGCAGGCGCTCGGCGGCGCCAAGAACCACGCGGTGGTGATGCCCGATGCCGACCTCGACAACGCCGCCAACGCACTGATCGGCGCGGCCTACGGTTCCTGCGGCGAGCGCTGCATGGCGATCTCGGTGGTGGTGGCCGTGGGCGAGGCGGTGGCGGACCGGCTGGTGGCGTTGCTGGCCGAGCGCATCGCGCGGCTCGAGGTAGGCCCCGGCACGCGGCCGGGAGTCGAGATGGGGCCGCTGATCACGCAGGCGCACCGCGACAAGGTGCGCGCCTGCGTCGAGTCGGGCATCGAGGAAGGTGCCGAACTGGTGGTCGACGGGCGCGATCTGGTGGTGCCCGGCCACGAGGACGGGTTCTTTCTCGGCGCCTGCCTGTTCGATCACGTGACGCCGGGGATGCGCGTCTACCGCGAGGAAATCTTCGGCCCGGTGCTCTGCGTGGTGCGGGTGGCGTCGCAGGAGCAGGCGATGGCGCTGATCGACGCCCACGAGTTCGGCAACGGTGCCTGCATCTTCACGCGCGACGGCGAGGCGGCGCGCCACTTCACCGACCACGTGCAGGCCGGCATGGTCGGCGTGAACGTCGCGCTGCCGGTACCGGTCGCGATCCACAGCTTCGGCGGCTGGAAGCGCTCGCTGTTCGGCGACCTGTGCGCGTACGGGCCCGATGCCGTGCGCTTCTACACGCGCCGCAAGACGGTCACCCAGCGCTGGCCGGGAGGCGGCGTGCGCGAGGGGGCGCAGTTCGCGTTTCCGTCGGGAGCGTCCGGGCGCTAGCCGCACCAGACCCGATGGTCGGGGTGGGGAGGTCCGTAGTTCGAGCTGCGCCGAAGCAGCTGGCGGCAGGTGCCTCTGCTACGCAAACGTGATCAGCAGATCCTTCGCGTCCACGTTCTCGCCGTGGTGGACGTGGACCGCGCTGACCGTGGCGTCGCGTTCGGCGCGCAGCATGGTTTCCATCTTCATCGCCTCGATCGACACCAGCGGATCGCCCTTGACGACGGCCTGGCCCGGGTGCACCGCCACGGTGACGATGGTGCCGGGCATCGGTGAGCCCAGCTGGTGCGGGTTGCCGTCCTCGGCCTGGGGCCTGGCGCGCGCCTTCGCCACGCCGGACTTCGGCACCCGCAGCATGCGCGGCTGACCGTTCAGTTCGAAGAAGACCCGCACCATGCCGTCCTCGTCCGGGCCGGCGGTTCCCTGCTGCGAGATCACCAGGCTCTTGCCGCGCTCGATCTCGACCGCGATCTCCTCGCCGGTCGCCAGGCCGTAGAAGAACGCGTGCGTGGGCAGCACCGATACGTCGCCGTAGCGGCTGCGATGCGCCGCGTAGGCAGTGTGCACCTTCGGGTACATCAGGTACGAGGCGAGGTCGGTGTCGCCGATGCGATGGCCGGCCGCCGCTTCGGCCTGTGCGCGCGCCGCCTCCAGATCGACCGCCGGCAGGTGTTCGCCGGGGCGTCCGCACAGCGGCTGCGCGCCGTTCAGCACCTTCTTCTGCAGCGCGGGCGGAAAGCCGTCGGGCGGGAAGCCGAGTTCACCCTTCATCAGCGAGATCACCGACTCCGGGAAGTCGATCGCGCGCGCGGGATCCTCGATGTCGCGCGGGCTCAGTCCGTTGGTGACCATCAGCAACGCGAGGTCCCCGACCACCTTCGAGGTGGGCGTGACCTTGACGATGTCGCCGAACAGGCGGTTCACGTCGGCGTACGCGCGCGACACCTCGCTCCAGCGGTGTTCGATGCCCATGGCGCGTGCCTGTTCGCGCAGGTTCGTGTACTGCCCGCCGGGCATCTCGTGGCGGTACACATCGGAGGTGCCCGCACGCAGGTCCGACTCGAACGGCGCGTACTGGCGGCGCACGCCCTCCCAGTACTGCGACACGTCCTGCAGCGCCTGCGCATCGATGCCGGGGTCGCGCGCGGTGCCGGCCAGCGCGGCGGCGATCGCACCGAGGTTCGGCTGCGAGGTCAGCCCGCTCATCGCGTCGAGCGCGCCGTCGACCGCATCGCAGCCGGCCTCCACCGCCGCCAGCACCGAGGCGGCGGCGATGCCGCTGGTGTCGTGGGTGTGGAAGTGGATCGGCAGGCCGGTCTCCTGTTTCAGCGCACGTACCAGTTCGCGTGCCGCACGCGGTCGGCAGACCCCGGCCATGTCCTTGATCGCGAGGATGTGCGCGCCGGCCGCCTCGAGCTGCCGGGCCAGGCGGAGGTAATAGTCCAGCGCGTACTTCGGGCGCGAGGTGTCGAAGATGTCGCCGGTGTAGCAGATCGCGGCCTCGCAGAGCGCGCCGGATTCGAGTACCGCGTCCATCGCCACGCGCATGTTGTCGATGGAGTTCAGCGAATCGAAGACGCGGAACAGGTCGATTCCCTCGCGCGCGGCCTGGTGCACGAAGTGACGCACGACGTTGTCGGGATAATTGGTGTAGCCGACCGCGTTGGAGGCGCGCAGCAGCATCTGCAGCAGCACGTTCGGGGTGGCCGCGCGCAGGCGTTGCAGGCGTTCCCAGGGGTCCTCCTTCAGGAAGCGCAGCGCGACGTCGAAGGTCGCGCCGCCCCAGCACTCGAGCGAGAACAGCCCGGGCAGCATGCGGGCGTAATACGGCGCGATCTCGAGCATGTCGTGGCTGCGCAGGCGGGTGGCGAACAGCGACTGGTGCGCGTCGCGCATGGTGGTGTCGGTGAGCAGCACCGGGCCGTGGTCGCGCATCCAGGCGGCGAATTTCACCGGCCCCAGTTCGCGCAGGCGGTCGCGGCTGCCGGGGCGCGGCTCGAGCGAGAGGTCGCAACGCGTGGCGGGCGGACGCAGGGGACGCGGCAGCGGCAGGCGCGGCAGCGTGCGGCCTGCGAGCTCGGGGTTGCCGTTCACGATCACCTCGCCGAGGAACTTCAGCAGCCGCGATGCGCGGTCGCGCCGGCGGCGGAAGCGGAACAGCTCAGGGGTCTCGTCGATGAAGCGCGTGGTGCATTCGCCGGAGCGGAACAGCGGGTGGGCGACCACGTTTTCGAGGAACAGCAGGTTCGACGACAGCCCGCGCACCCGGAACTCGCGCAGCGCGCGGTCCATGCGCCGGGCGGCCTCGTCCGCGGTGTGGCCCCAGGCCGTGACCTTGACCAGCAGCGAGTCGTACCACGGCGTGATCACCGCGCCGGCGTACGCGGTCCCGCCGTCGAGACGGATCCCGAAACCGGCCGGGCTGCGGTAGGCAGCGATGCGGCCGTAGTCGGGCGTGAAGTTGTTCTCCGGATCCTCCGTGGTGACCCGGCACTGCAGCGCGGTTCCGTTCAGGCGCACCTCGTCCTGCGCGGGAACGTAGGAGTCCTCCTCGCCGATGCGCGCACCCTCGGAGATGCGGATCTGCGCCTTCACGATGTCCACCCCGGTCACCATCTCGGTGACGGTGTGCTCGACCTGGATGCGCGGGTTCACCTCGATGAAGTAGAAGTTGTCGGTGTCCGCATCGAGCAGGAACTCGACCGTGCCGGCGTGGGTGTAGCCGGCCGCGCGCGCGATCCTGAGTGCCGACTCGCACAGCGCGGCGCGGCGTTCGTCGGAGAGATACGGTGCCGGAGCGCGTTCGACGACCTTCTGGTTGCGGCGCTGCACCGAACAGTCGCGCTCGAACAGGTGCACCAGTTGGCCGTGCCGGTCGCCCATCACCTGCACCTCGACGTGGCGCGCGCGGCGCACCAGCTTCTCCAGGTAGAGTTCGTCGTTGCCGAAGGCGCTTGCCGCCTCGCGGCGCGCGACCTCCATCGCCGGCGCCAGCTCTTCCGCGCTTGCGACGACGCGCATGCCGCGCCCGCCGCCACCCCAGCTCGCCTTCAGCATCAACGGGTAGCCTACGGCGGCGGCCAATGCCTGCGCGGTGGCCGTATCGTGGGGCAGGGCACCGGTCGCGGGCACCACCGCAACGCCCGCGCGCTCGGCGAGCGCCCGGGCCGACACCTTGTTGCCTAGCAGGCGCATCACGGCGGCGTCCGGCCCGATGAACGTGATGCCCGCGCGCGCGCAGGCCTCGGCGAAATCGGGGTTTTCGGACAGGAAGCCGTAGCCGGGGTGGATCGCGTCGACGTGCGCTTCCTTCGCGATCCGGATGATGTCGGCGATATCGAGATAGGCCGCGATCGGCGTGCGCTCCGCCCCGACCAGATAGGACTCGTCGGCCTTGAAGCGGTGCAGCGCGAAGCGGTCTTCCCGCGAATAGATCGCGACCGTGCGTATGCCCATTTCGCTCGCGGCACGCAGCACGCGGATGGCGATCTCGGAACGGTTGGCGACGAGGAGGCTGCGGATGGGTTTCATGTGGTGTCACTCGCTGCAGCGGGACGGCACCCGCTGAAAGGTTGTTTTAATGATTAAAATAAACACCTTTTAATACTTTGACACGAAGTGCGGCATTTGGGAACACCCTGCGCGCGTGGTTGCGCAAATGCAAACGCGGTGCGCAGTTCCCGTCCATCGATCGCGGCCACGGCCGTCCCCCTCCCGGCACTGGCTATACTCGCCCCAATGCAGCCCGCATTGGAGGATCGAGCCATGACCACACTGACCGACGGCGAGCAGTTGATGCTCGAACTGGTGAATCGTGCCCGCCTCGACCCGCTCGCGGAGGCGGCGCGCTACGGGATCGGGCTGAACGACGGCCTGGATCCGGGCACGATAACGGCCACGCCGAAGGCGCCGCTCGCCCCGAACGACCTGTTGCGCAGCGCCTCGCGCGCGCACAGCGAGTGGATGCTGGCCACCGACACCTTTTCCCACACCGGCGCCGACGACTCCTCGCCCGGTGACCGCATGGGCGATGCGGGTTACGTGTTCAGCGGCTCCTGGACCTGGGGCGAGAACATTTCGTGGCGGGGTACCACCGGAGACGTGGACGTGGGCGCCTTCGTGCTGGCACAGCACGAAGGCCTGTTCCGCAGCTCCGGGCATCGCGTGAACACGCTGAACGACGCGTTCCGCGAGGTCGGCGTCGGTTCGATCGTCGGCGTCTACACCAGTTCGGGAACCGACTGGAACGCGCAGATGACGACCATCGGCTTCGCGAAGTCCGGGACTTCGATATTCGTCACCGGCGTGCTGCACGATGATGCCGATGCCGATGGCTTCTACGATATAGGTGAGGGGCGGGGTGGCGTTGGCGTCACGCTGAGCGCCACGAGCGGTGGCGCGAGCGACAGCGACACCAGTGCCGCGGCCGGTGGTTACGCGGTCGGGCTCGCCGCCGCGAGCGGCCTGTATACGCTTGCCTTCAGCGGCGGCGGGCTGGCGGCGCCGGTGAGTGTGAAACTGACGCTCGCGGGTCAGAACGTGAAGGTCGATCTGGCCGGCGGTCTTACGGTGCGCAGTTCCGCCGACGTCGAACTGGTGTCGGGAGCCCGCAATGCAAAGCTGCTCGGGATACGGGACATCGACGCGAGCGGCGATGCGGGTGCCAACGCGCTGCGCGGCAATGCCGGCGCCAATAGGCTGAGCGGCAATGACGGCAACGACACGCTGACCGGCGCGGCCGGCAGCGATACGCTGGAAGGCGGTGCCGGCGCCGACGTCTATTTCGTGACCGGCGGTGACGTGATCACCGAGTCGGCGGGTGGAGGGTGGGACAGAGTAGTCTCCGCGGTGTCGTGGACACTTGCCGCCCAGGTCGAGAAGCTGGACGGCAGCGGCAGCGCGAACATCAGCCTCAACGGCAACGCGCTGGCGAACACGATCAGGGGCAACGCCGGGCACAACGTGATCGGCGGGCTGAAGGCCAACGACTCGCTTACCGGTGGCGCAGGCAACGACACCCTGCAGGGTGGCGAGGGTTACGATTCACTGGCCGGCGGCAGTGGTGACGATGTGCTTATCGGCGGCGCCGGTCGCGATCAGCTAACCGGTGGCGCCGGCGCGGACGTGTTCGTGTTCAACAGCGCGCTGCTGGCGGGTGCGAATATCGATACGCTGACGGACTTCTCGGCCAGCGACGACACGCTGCGCCTGGACGCGGACGTGTTCGGCGCGTTCACGGCCGGTGTTGCCGTGACTGCGGCACAGTACCTCGCCGCACCCGGTGCGACGGCGGCCGCCGACGGTCTGCAGCGGCTGGTGTTCGACACCAGCTCGGGCTCGCTCTACTACGACGCGGATGGCGCCGGCGGCGTCGCGGCGATCAAGTTCGCGATCTTCGGCACCACCACGCACCCGGTTCCCGGTGTCGAGGATTTCACGATCGTGGCCTGAGTGGCGCGGGTACGCACGCAGTTCGCTCAGCCGAACGAAAGCCAGCCGCCGATCACCACGATCGCGACCATGTTCATGCGCAAGCCCGCGCGCATCATGTCGCGCTGGCGCAGGGCGCCACTGGCGAAGACCAGCGCGTTCGGCGGTGTGGCGACCGGCAGCATGAACGCGCAACTCGCGCTGAGCGCGACCGCCGCGGCGATCGTCACCGGAGCAAGCCCGAGTTCGGCCGCCAGCGGCAGCAGCACCGGCAGCAGCAGCGCGGTCACGGCGGTGTTGCTGACCAGTTCGGTGAGGAAGACCACGAAGGCCGTGATCGTGAGCAGGACCAGCAGCGGTTGCAGTCCGGATACGTCGCCCAGCAGCTCGCGCGCGAGCCAGGCGTCGGCTCCGGACGCCTGCATCGCCGAGCCGAGGCAGATGCCGCCGCCGAACAGCAGCAGCACGCCCCATTCGGTGTCGCGCTCGAGGGTTGCCCAGTCCAGCGTGCGCGTCACCAGCAGCGCGACGGCCGCGGCCAGCGCGATCAGCGCATCGGCGTCGCGCTCCACCCCGAGCCAGGCGCCGACCCGCCCGCTGAACAGCCAGCCGCCTACGGTCAGTGCGAATACCACCAGCGTCGCGACGGCCCCGGCTCGCCAGCGGAATTGCGTGGTGGCACTCGCGGCCGCACGACCGGCGAACCGGGGGCGCAGCGCCAGCCACAGCACCAGCACGCCGAGCGGCCACAGCAGCAGCGCCACCGGCAGCCCCAACGCGAGCCAATCGCTGAAGTCGAGGCCGAGCGCGGCGGCCGCGAGCGCGTTCGGCGGACTGCCGACCAGCGTGGCCATGCCCCCGATGCTGGCGCTCCAGGCGAGTCCCAGCAGCACGAAAGCGCGCAGCGCACGATCGTGCTCGGGGTCGGTGTCGTTCACCAGTCCGAGCGCCAGCGGCAGCAGCATCGCCACCGTCGCGGTATTGCTGATCCACATCGACAGCAGCGTGCAGGCGGCGAACAGCAGCAGACTGGCCGGCAGCAGCTGCCCGCGCGCAAGTTGCACCAGCCGTGCGGCGAGCAGCACATCGAGTCCGTGGCGGCGCAGCGCACTCGCGAGCGCGAAGCCGCCGAAGAAGATCGCGATGACGGGGTTCGTGAATGCCGTCAGCGCGGACTTCACATCGAGGATTCCCAGCGCGATCGCCAGCACGGGGACCAGCAAGGCGGTCACGGTCAGGTGCAGCGCCTCGAACAGCCACAGGCTACCGGCCAGCGCGAGCAGGAACAGCCCACCGTGCTCGGTGGGCGATGCCGGCAGCAATAGCGTGGCGCAGGCGATCGCCAGGGCGGCCGCGAGGCGGATCATCGGCGCCGCCGGAGTCCTGGTTCAGGTGATGATCGTGCCGCCGTCGACACGGAGCACCTGCCCGGTGATCCAGCGCCCGTCGGCGGAAACCAGCGCTCCGACCGCATCGGCGATGTCCTCCGGTTGTCCCACGCGGCCCATGGCGGCGGTTTCGGCACCGTAGCGACGCAGCGCCTCGGCGTCGCCCCCGAGCAGCATCGGGGTGTCGGTCATGCCGGGCGATACCACGTTCACGGTGACGCCGCGCGGCGCGAGTTCACGCGCCAGCACCTTCGTGAAACCCTCGATCGCCATCTTGCTGCCCACGTACAGCGCCATGCCGGCGCCGTTGGCCACCGTCGCGCCGGTGGAGATGTTAACGATGCGCCCGCCGTCCTCGATCGTGCGTGCGGCCTCGCGGCACATCATGAAGGTGCCGCGCGCGTTGACGCCGAAGGTGAAGTCGAAATGGCTCATCGGGATGTCGCGGAACGGCTTCAGATGGCCGATCCCGGCGTTGTTGACGACCACGTCGATGCGACCGCAGCGTGCGCGAGCGGCGGCGAAGAACGCGATTACCGCATCTTCATCGGCTATGTCCACCCGCTCGGCCCACGCGACGCCGCCGGCATCGGTGATGGCACGCACGGTGGCGTCGGCGCCGTCGGCGGAGCGCGCATAGCCGGCGACGACCGTGAAACCGTCGCGCGCGAGGCGCAACGCAATCGCCCGCCCGATGCCGGTGCCGGCGCCGCTGACCAGAGCGACGCGGCCCTCGTTCGAAACGTTATTCTGTGCTGCGTCCATCGCTTCAGCCCAGCGTCTTCGCGTCGCGCAGCGCCGCGATCTTCGCCTCGTCGTAGCCGAGCACCTCGCGCAGCACCTGTTCGTTGTGCTGCCCGGCGGACGGCGCCCAGGCGGGCTCCGGAAGTTCCTCGCCGAGAAAGTTCACCGGGAAGCCGAGCATGTCGGCACCGTGGTCCTGGTGCGGCATGACCTTGAAGCGCGCCTGGAACTGCGGGTCGGCGACGATGTTCTCGGGCGTGTTGACCGGTGCGATCGGGGTGTTGGCCTCGGTGGCGAAGGCGATCCATTCGGCGCTGGTCCTGGACTTGAAGATGTCGCGCAGGATCGCCTGCAACTCGCGGTTGCCGCGCGCGTGGTCGGCGTACTTCGAGCCGGGCCACTTCTCGAACAGGTCCATGCGGCCCAGGCCTTCGCAGAAGTTCTTCCACAGCGATTGTTCCGAGGCCATGAACAGCACGTGGCCATCCTTCGATTCGTACATCTGGTAGCGCACGCCTTCCTTCATGCCGCGGGTCGCGACCGGCCGGCGCCTGTAGCCGTCGGACTTGTTGCCCGTCACCACGTCCTCGGGGCGGCGGTACGCCATGTAGCTCTCGATGCGGTACCAGTCGAAGGCGGCCGCTGCATCGCTCTGCGCGAGTTCCATGAAACAGCCCTCGCCGGTCTCGCGCGCACGCAGCACGCCCGCCAGTACCGCCAGCCCGCCGAACAGCGGCGCGGCGTTGATGCCGACGCTGACGTGCTCGGGGATGTAGCAGAATCCCTGCTCGTCGTAGGCGGGGGTCACGGCGCCGGACCAGGTGTCGTAGGCGATGCCGTGCGAGGGCATGTCCTTGTACGGCCCGCTCATGCCGTAGCCGGAGACGGTGATGAACACGATCTTCGGGTTGACCTTCTTCAGTTCCTCGTAACCGAGCCCGAAGCGCGCCAGCGCGCCGGGTTTCGAGGCCTCGATCACCACGTCGGCGTCCTTGACCAGGTCGCGGTAGATCTGGCGCCCTTCTTCCTGGCGCAGATCGAGCGTGATGCTCTTCTTGCCGCGGTTCAGGTGCAGGTGCATCAGGGAGACGCCCTCGACGATCGGCCAGGTCATCTCGCGGATGTAGTCGCCCGCCGGTGTCTCGACCTTGATCACGTCGGCGCCGAGGTCGACGAAGGCGGTGGTGATCGCGGCCGGTCCGAGGATCGAGCTTTCGATCACGCGCAGGCCGGCGAGTGGTGCTGCTTTGTTCATGGCGTTTCCTTCACAGTGCGGTTGGTCGGTTCGGAAGCGGGTCGGGCCGCAGCTGCTCGCGCGGCTACGACCGGATGGATGGCGCGATGATCGCGCAAGTCGCGCGGACCGGGAAGCTCCGGGTGCCAGGCGCGGGGTGCCGATCGGGCCGATTTCATTGCATATCGGGTCATGTCGGCGGGGACTCCGCGGACGGGGCCTGCTCGCGCAGGAAGCGCAGGAACTCCTGCGCGACCACCGACAGGCGCTTCTCCGCCGGGTGCACCACGTACCAGTGCCGGCGCAGCGGAAAGTGCGCCACGTCGAGTTCGGTGATGCCGCTGTCGTGCGCGTCGGCGGCGAGCGCGTGCCGCGACACCACCGCGACCCCGAGGCCGCCGAGCACGGCCTGCTTGATCGCTTCGTTGCTCGCGAATTCCATCCGCGTGCGTGCCTGCAGATCGCTGGCGGCGAGCAACGCCTCGAGCGCCATGCGGGTGCCCGAGCCGGCCTCGCGCATCAGGAACGGTTCCTCGACGAGGCGCCCCAGCGCGATCCTGCGGCGCCCGGCGAGCGGGTGGTCGTCGCGTGCGATCACCACCAGTTCGTTGTCGAGGAAGGCTTCGGTGACCACGTTCATCGCCTGCGGCGGCCGGCCCATCACGCACAGGTCGTCGGCATTGTGCTCGAGGCGAGCGATGACCTCGGCGCGCGTGCCCACCTTGAGCTCGGCGTCCACTCCCGGGTACCGCGCGCAGAACACCCCGAGCAGGCGCGGCATGAAATACTTGGCCGTCGTGACCGCCGACAGCCGCAGTCGACCCTGCTTGAGTCCCTTCAGGTCGGCCACCAGCATCGCGAAACGGTCCAGTGTTTCGAGCACCGAGCTCGCGGCGCTGTAGAGTTCCCGCCCGGCATCGGTAAGATAGAGGCGTCGGCCGACGTACTCGAGCAGCGGGGTGCCGACGCTGTCCTCCAGATTCCGGATCTGGACCGACACCGCGGGCTGCGTGAGGTGCAACTCCCCGGCCGCGCGGCTGTAGCTCTCGTTGCGCGCCACGCAGGCGAACAGTTCGAGCTGGCGCAGGCTGATGTGCGGGCGAGCGGGGCGGTCGTTGTGTTGCATGGCGTGGGTCGGAACGCCTCAGGCACGTGCTGCCGGTAGGGCATTTGTCATATTTGCGATGATCAATGCTGCTGGTATCATGCATATACTAACTTATATGGAGAGAGTTGGCATGCCAGCCTGTCGACGAATCCAGGAACCGGAGCTCCCATGACCCAAGCGCTGTTTCAGTCGGAACTCCACGGCCTGCCGCTGCTGGCCCGTGGCAAGGTGCGTGACATCTACGAGGCGGGGCCCGGGCACCTGCTGATCGTGACCACGGACCGGTTGTCGGCCTTCGACGTGGTGTTGCCCACCCCGATCCCCGGCAAGGGCAAGGTGCTGAACGCGCTGTCGAATTTCTGGTTCGCGCGCCTCGGCGGCGTGGTCGCCAACCACCTGTGCGAGCTGACGCCGGACGATGTGCTGTCGGACCCCGCCGAGCGCCGCCAGGTCGCCGGTCGCGCGGTGGTCGTGAAGCGCTACCGCACGCTGCCGATCGAGGCGATCGTGCGCGGTTATCTGGTCGGCTCCGGTTGGAAGGAGTACCGCGCCGGCGGCACCGTCTGCGGCATCGCCCTGCCCGCGGGGCTGCGCGAGGCGGACCGGCTGCCGCGCACGCTGTTCACGCCCTCGACCAAGGCCGAGGCCGGCGCGCACGACGAGAACATCAGCTTCGAACAGGCGGTGGAATTGCTGGGGCGCTCCATGGCCGGGCAGGTGCAGCGCGTCGCCATCGCGCTGTACGAGGAAGCCGCCGCGTACGCTCGCGACAAAGGCATCATCATCGCCGACACCAAGTTCGAGTTCGGTACCGACGACTCCGGCGCACTGGTGCTGATCGACGAGGCGCTGACGCCGGATTCCTCGCGTTTCTGGCCGGCCGACGCCTGGCAACCGGGCAGCAACCCGCCGAGCTTCGACAAGCAGTACGTGCGCGACTGGCTCGAAAGCAGCGGCTGGAACAAGCAGCCACCAGCGCCGCAGTTGCCGGCCGAGGTCGCCGAGCGCACCGCCGCGAAGTACCGCGAAGCGCTGCAGCGCCTGACCGGTACCGACATCGACTGATTCCCGCCCCGCCGGTGCGCCGCCCGCGCACCGGCGATCACCGCACGGAGGAGTACCCGCATGAACGGCGCCAATCCACTGGTAGGCATCCTGACCGGCAGCCCCAACGACCTGCCGACCGTCGTGAAGGTGCGCGACACGCTCACCGAACTCGGCATCCCCAGCGAGATCATCGTCGCCTCCGCCCACCGCACGCCCGACAAGGTGCTGGCGTACATCCGCCACGCGCACGACAACGGCGTCAAGGTGCTGATCGGTGCTGCCGGCGTCGCCGCGCACCTGGCCGGCGTGATCGCCGGGCATACCCGGCTGCCGGTGATCGGGCTGCCGCTGGGCAACGGTCCGCTCCAGGGTCTGGACAGCCTGCTCTCCACGGTGCAGATGCCCCCCGGCGTGCCGGTGGCCACGGTCGCGATCGACGGCGCGAAGAACGCCGCGATGCTCGCCGCGCGCATCCTCGCGCTGCTCGATCCGGCGATCGATGCCGCGCTGGAACAGGCGGCGGCGAAGGAGCGCCAGCGCTACGAGCAGAGCGCCGACGAGGCGCTGGCCCGGCTCGGGGGTTGAGGTGTCGGATATCACGGCGCTGTTCGCGCACAACCGCGCATGGTCGGAGGAGTTGCGGCGTACCGACCCCGATTACTTCAACCGTCTGGCGTCGGTGCAGTCGCCCGAGTACCTGTGGATCGGCTGCGCGGACAGCCGCGTGCCGGCCAACCAGATCACCGGTCTGCTGCCGGGGCAGGTGTTCGTGCACCGCAACGTCGCGAACACCGTGGTGCACACCGACCTGAACTGCCTGTCGGTGATCCAGTTCGCGGTCGATGTGCTGAAGGTCGAACACATCATCGTCTGCGGTCATTACGGCTGTGGTGGCGTGCGCGCGGTGTTGACCGGCCAGCGTCTCGGTCTGATCGACAACTGGCTGCGCCACATCGTCGATGTGCGTGACCAGCACGCCGCGCTGCTCGACGGGCTCGACGACGAGCGGGTCCGCTGGGACCGCCTGTGCGAACTGAACGTGATCGAACAGGCGCGCCACGTCTGCGAGACCACGATCGTGCGCGATGCCTGGAGCCGGGGTCAGCCGCTGCGCGTGCACGGCTGGATCTACGGCCTGCAGGACGGCTTGCTGCGTGACCTCGGATTTTCGGTCGGCTCCGAACAGGACACCCTGCTCGCCTGTACGCGCGCGCTGGAGGCGACCGGCCGGGATGCCGGCTAGCGCCGCGCTCCGCTGGCGGCCTTCCGCCGATGCGCGACTGATCGCGCTGATCGGCTGCGCGCACGGCGTCTCGCACTTCTTCCACCTGCTGCTGCCGCCGCTGTTCCCGTGGCTGATGCCCGAGTTCGGCCTGGACTTCACGCAGGCCGGTGCACTGATGACGGTGTTCTTCGTCGTCTCCGGCGTGGGGCAGGTGCTGGCGGGCTTCCTGGTCGACCGTGTCGGTCCGCGGCGCGTGCTGCTCGGCGGCATGGCGTGCTTCGCACTCGCCGCCAGCGTGCTCGCGCTGGCTGACCGGCACGCGCTGCTGTGGGTGGCGGCGGCGCTGGCGGGGCTCGGCAACAGCGTGTTCCATCCGGCAGATTTCAGCGTGCTCAACCATCGCGTCCCCGCCGTGCGGCTGGGGCAGGCGTTCTCGGTGCACGGACTCGCGGGCAGCATCGGATGGGCGGCGGCGCCGCTGTTCCTGGCTTCGCTGGCGAGCCTGGCCGGCTGGCGCTGGGCGGCGTTCGGCGCCGCGCTGCTGGCCGTGGGGGCGGGCCTGGTGCTGTGGCGCGTGCGCGAACTCGAGGTCGGGCAGGCAGCGCCTGCCACGGGTGGCGGACGGCACGACGGTGCGCCGCTCGCCTTCCTCGGTTCCGGCGTGATCTGGCTCTGTTTCCTGTTCTTCGCCCTGGTCACGGCTGCCTTCGGCGCAGTGCAGCACTTCGGCACGCCATTGCTGCACGCGCTGTACGGACTGGCGCTGCCGGCGGCCGCTGCGGCGTTGACCGCCTTCCTGATCGGCAATGCGGCAGGAATTCTGGCCGGCGGCATGCTGGTCGGACGTACCGCGGCGCAGGAGAGGTTGATCGCTGCCGCGCTGCTTGCCACCGCCGTGCTCGCATTCGCGCTCGCATCCGGGGTGGTACCGGGCTGGAGCGTGGTTCCTCTGCTGGTAGCGATGGGTTTCGCGAGCGGCGTGCCAGGACCGGCGCGTGACCTGCTGGTGCGGCGCAGTGCGCTCGCGCGCGGCGGACGGGTGGCGTACGGGCGGGTCTACGGATTCGTCTACGCGGGTATCGACACCGGCGTCGCACTGTCGCCGCTGGTGTTCGGTCCGCTGATGGATGCGGCGCGTTTCAGCACCGTGCTCGGTGGCGTGGCGTTGCTGCAACTGCTGGCGATCGCGGTCACGCTCGCCATCGCGCGCGCCGCGCTACGCGCGTGACCGCCCCGTTCCCCAGCCGGACGGGTGTGGCGCCCGCCATGTTCGCGTAGGTCCGGGCCGTGCCCGGACATTGTTCGGCCACAGGCCGAACCTGCGGCGGACGAATGTTCGGGGGCGCGGGCGGTTTCAGCCCGCCAGGGCGTCCGGGTGGCGCGCCTGCACCATGCGCCGCAGGCCATCGCGCCAGGGAACGCGGCAGGGGCCGGTCAGTTCGCGTCGTCGCGTCGGGTCGCTCAGTATCTGCTGGATGCCGTCCGGCGACTCGAGCAGCCGCACCTCGCGCCCCACCAGTTCGCCCAGGTAGTTGGCCATGTCGCGCATGTCCACCGTTTCGTCGCCGCCCCAGTTGGTGATCGTCGCCGGTACCGCTGCCGCGGCGAGCAGGCCGGGCAGGTGCGCCAGGATGTCGTCGTCGTGGATCGGTGACAGCAGCGGCGGGCGTCCCGCGAACACGGGGATCGGCTGGCCGGCGAGGACCAGGTCGAGCAGCATCGCCGGCAGCCCGCCGTTGGCGCCGTAAGCGGCGTTCATGCGCCCTATCGTCGTCGGCAGTTTGTAGGCGCTGGCCGCGAAGCGCGCCACCGCTTCCTGCGCGATCTTCGACACGCAGTAGGTCGGCGAGTACGGCTGGTGGCTGCCGCCGAGCGGATCGGTCTCGACGATCGGACGCAGTGGATCGCTCGCCGGCAGGTAGACGCCGCAGGTCGACATCACGAGGCAGGCGCGTGCGCCGCGGAAGCGTCGCATCAGGTGCCCGGTGCCTTCGGCGTTGATGCGCAGCGTGGCGTCGTAATCGAGGCCGGGCGGAATCACGGCCGCCAGATGCAGCACGTAATCGAAATGTTCCGGCAGTTCGCTCCAGTCGGGCGCGGCCAGATCGACCGCAGCGGCACGGATCCCGGCCTGCTCGACGCGCGCGCGGGCGCCGCGTTCGCTGAAGCGTGCGAGTCCCCACACCTCGTTGTCGCGCGCGAGCGCGCTCGCGAGCGGAAAGGCGATCTGGCCGGCGACGCCGGTGACGAGGATGCGATGACCGGCGATGGCGTTCATGCGGTGTGCTCCGGTGGCAGGAACCAGACTGGATTATGCAGAAAACAGCGACGATTCGCGCTAGGCTGGGCGGGTCGGTCGCACCGGCACGGCGACCGGCCCGCTTCGGCCCATCGGCGATGACACGGGAGGTCGCATGATCGCGCTCGTCGTTTCCCTGCTCGCATTGCTCGCCGGCATCTTCGCCGGCCGACGGCTGCTCGGCTATCTGGCCGCCGTTGTGGTGCTGTTCGCCGGCTGCTACGGCGCCGGCACCGGCAACCCGTTCCTGTTCGCGCTGGCCGTGCTGGCGGCGCTGGCACCGCCGGTGCTGCTCGGCGTGCCGGCGCTGCGACGGCGGCTGTTCAGCGAACGCGCGATGCGCATCATGGAACCGATCCTGCCGCAGCTCGGTGACACCGAGCGCGTGGCGCTGGAGGCTGGCACCGTGTGGTGGGACGGTGAACTGTTCGGCGGCAGGCCGCGCTGGAAGCGACTGCTGGGGTACCGCTTGCCGCCGCTCGACGAACGCGAGCAGGCGTTCCTCGACGGTCCGGTCGAAACGCTGTGCGCCATGCTCGACGACTGGCAGATCGCCCAGCAGCGCGAACTGCCGACCGCGGTGTGGGAGTACCTGAAGGAGCAGCGTTTCTTCGGCATGATCATTCCCGAGGAATACGGCGGCCTCGGTTTTTCGGCACTCGCGAATTCGCGCGTCGTCACCCGGATTTCCTCGCGTTCGATCACGGCGGCGGTCACGGTGATGGTGCCGAACTCGCTGGGGCCCGGTGAACTGCTGCTGCACTACGGCACGGACGAACAGAAATCGCACTACCTGCCGCGGCTGGCGCGGGGGATCGAGATTCCGTGTTTCGCGCTGACCGGACCCGAGGCGGGATCGGACGCCGCGGCCACGCAGTCCACCGGCATCGTGACCCGGGGTGTGTACCAGGGACGCGAGGTGCTCGGGATGCGCCTGAACTGGCAGAAGCGCTACATCACGCTGGCGCCGGTGGCGACGCTGATCGGACTGGCCTTCCGCCTGCGCGACCCCGACGGATTGCTGGGCGGCGAGGAAGACCTTGGCATCACCTGCGCGCTGATCCCCCGCGATACGCCCGGCGTGCGGATCGGACGGCGGCACGACCCGATGGGTATCCCGTTCCACAACGGGCCGATCGTCGGCGAGGACGTGTTCGTGCCGCTCGAAACGATCATCGGTGGCGTGGAGCGCGCCGGCCAGGGCTGGCGGATGCTGATGGAATCGCTGGCGGCGGGGCGTTCGATCTCGTTGCCCGCGCTCTCGATCGCGGCCGCGCAGCTGTGCACGCGCGTGGTCGGCGCCTACGCGACGGTGCGCGAGCAGTTCGACACCCCGATCGGGCGCTTCGAGGGCATCGAGGAACCGCTGGCGCGCATCGGGGCCATGACGTACCTCATGACCTCGGCACGCCACCTGACCTGCGGTGCGCTCGACCTGGGCGAGAAGCCGTCGGTGATCTCCTCGATCGTCAAGGCCTACCTCACCGACGCCATGCGCCAGGTGGTGGCCGACGCGATGGACATCCGCGCCGGATCGGCGATCCAGCGCGGCCCGCACAACATCCTCTCCCCGGTGTGGCAGGCAGTGCCGATCGGCATCACCGTCGAGGGCGCGAACATCCTCACCCGCTCGATGATCATCTACGGGCAGGGCGCGATCCGTTGTCATCCGTGGGTGCAGCAGGAAATGCAGGCGATCGCCGCACGCGATCCGGTGGCCTTCGACCGTGCGCTGTTCGGCCATCTGGGCCATGTGGCGACGGTCGCGGTGCGCAGCCTCGTGCTGGGACTCACGCGTAGCCTGGTGGTACCGGTGCCGGGGGTGCCCGGTACGCGGCGGCTCTACCAGTACCTGTCGCGCTTCGCGGCGGCCTTCGCGCTGGTCTCCGACGTGGCGATGGCTACCCTCGGCGGCTCGCTGAAACGCCGCGAGAAGATCAGCGGCCGGCTCGCCGACGCACTGGCGTGGCTGTATCTCGCCAGCGCGACGCTGAAGCGCCATCACGACGACGGCGCGCCCGCGGAGCACCTCGACCTGGTGCGCTGGAGCGTGCAGCACGCGCTGTACCGGATCCAGGAGGCGCTGGCCGGGGTGCTGGAGAACCTGCCGAACCGCATGGCTGCCGTCGCGCTCGGATGGGTGGTGTTCCCGCTGGGGCTGCGGATGCGTCCACCGGGCGACGCACTGGGTGGGCGCGTGGCGCGTGCGCTGCTCGAGGATCGCCAGGTGCGCCGCGATCTGACGACCGACGTCTACGTGCCTGCACCCGATGAGCCCGGGCTCGGCGCGCTGGAGGCCGCGCTCGACCTGACGGTGGCGGCGCTGCCCATCGAAACGCGGCTGCGTGACCTGGTGCGCGCCGGTCGCATCGATCGCGCGCCCTCGCACGAACTCGACGATGCCGCGCTCGCGGCCGGCCTGATCACGCGTGCCGAATACGAGCAGCTGAACGAGGCGCGCGATGCCCGCATGAGCGTGATCGCGGTCGACGAGTTCGACGCGGACGAATACCGGCAGTTGCGCTAGGCCCACTGGCATGCCTGAACGCTTTGGTCCCCCGGTTGAGCGTTTGCAGCCTCCGCGGTCATGCCGCGCTGCGCCTATGATCGGCCCATAACGGGTAGCCAGCCGTTCGTTCGACGTGCCGGCAGCCCGCATCATCATCCGTGCGTGGGAGAATACCAGCGTGCGATGGGGCATGACGATCGACCTGCAGCGCTGCACCGGCTGTTACGGCTGCGTGATCGCCTGCAAACAGGAACACAGCACGCCGTCCGGGATCCACTTCCGGCGCATGCTGTTCGAGGAGGTCGGCGAATACCCGACGGCCCGGCGCATCCACGCGCCGGTGCAATGCAACCACTGCGCCGAGCCGCCCTGCGTTCCGGTGTGCCCGACGCGCGCGACGTACCAGCGTGACGACGGGCTGGTGCTGGTCGACTCCGGGCAGTGTATCGGCTGTGGCTACTGCATGACGGCCTGCCCCTACGAGCACCGGCACTACGTCGATTACGCCGCCGGCCACTTCGACGACTGCGTGACGCCGCACGAGGCGCGCGGCGGCGAGGCCGGGCACGACTGGGTCGCCAAGCAGGACACCGTGGTCAAGTGCACCTTCTGCGAGCATCGGCTAGCGCGCGCCAAGGGGACCGCACTGGTGCCGGGTGTGGATCGCGAGGTGACGCCTGCGTGCGTGAACACCTGCCCGTCGGAGGCGATGGTCTTCGGTGACCTGGACGATCCGGACAGCCACGTCAGCCGCTTGATCCGCGAGCGCAACGGTTTCCCTCTGCTGCCGGAGGCCGGCACCAAACCGTCGGTGTTCTATCTGCCGGCGGACGTCATGCTGGACGCGGACACATGAACGTGGCGAACACCGGCCGGGTCGAAGACACGGGAGGGCGGCGATGACACGCAGCACCACGCAGGCGGTCGCGACCGCGGTAACGCCCGGATGGACGGCTGCCCCGGGGCAATACACGCGCTGGGACTGGCGCGCGGCGGCGAACTTCGTCGGCGGCGGCACCGGTGCGGGCATGCTGCTCGCGGCCACGCTGTTCGCGCCGTCGACCGCCAGCTACCGCGTGCAGGCGGGCCTGGGGCTGGCGATCGTGGCCATCGGGCTGCTGTGCATCATGGCGAAGCTGGGCCGCCCGGCGCGGGCGCTGAACATCTTCCGCCACGCGAAGGGCTCGTGGATGACCCGCGAGGGCTTCGCGATGCCGACGCTGTTCGGCTGCGGCGCACTGTCGCTGTGGCAGCCGGCGATCGGCGCGATGGCCGTGATCGCGACCCTGTCGGCGCTGGTGTTCCTGTATTGCCAGGCACGCATCCTCAACGATGCCAAGGGGATCCCGGCGTGGTCGATCGCCGAGATCGTGCCGCTGATCGTCGTCACCGGACTGGCCGAGGGGGCCGGTCTGGCGGTGGCGACCACGGCTTTCGTGCCGGACGTTCCGACGGCGGGCGGCATCGTGCTGCTGGTGGCCGCGCTGGTGCTGCGTCACGTTGCGTGGCGGCGTTACCGCGCGGCTCTGGTGCGTGCCGATGCGCCGGCGGCCGCGCTCGCCGCGCTCGCCGCACACGCGCGGCGCTGGCTGCCCGCCGGTGACGGACTGCCGCTGCTGCTGGCGTTCGCCGGGGTCCTGCTCGGTGGAACCGCCGGCGTCGTGGCGGTGGCCGCGGGCGGCGTGCTCGCCGCGCTCGGGGGCTGGGCGTTCAAGGTGACCTTGCTCACGCGCGCCGGGCATTACCGGCCGAAGAGCGTATCGCTCGCGGCGGGTTTGGCGCGTGCGCGCGCGCGGAGCTGAGCGCATGGACGAGGCGCCGGTGGTCGCGCGGGTCGCGCTGCACGGATTTCCCGATCTGGGTCTGGCGGGTGGCGCGCGGCCCGCCGTGACGCTCGAACTGCCGGCGCACGCGCTGACCGGACGGGGGATCATCGAGGCGATGCTCGTGCGTTTCGGCGAGCAGACGCTGCCGTTCCTCGTCGCGGCGCGCAGCGCGGGAGCACATCGCACGAACGTGCATCTGTTCGTCGGCGATCAGCCGATCGGCGATCTGGATGCGGATCTTGCCGATCGTCTCGACGCGGAGCGCCGCATCGAGGCGCTGCTGATCCGCGTGAAGACCATTGTCGGTGGCTAGCCAACGAGGCTGAACGGAGGCCCGCACGCACCATGACCGCAACCGCTTCCGCCGTCACCGAGGGCAACGAACGCTGGGTGCCCTCGCACTGCAGCATGTGCTACCACGGCTGCCCCATCCTCGCGCACGTGAAGGACGGCGTGCTGCTCAAGATCGAGGGCAATCCCGCCACGCCGGCGACGCGCGGACGGCTGTGCCCCAAGGGCAACAGCGGCGCGATGCGGCTCTACGATCCCAAGCGGCTCAAGGTGCCGATGCGTCGCACCAACCCCGAGAAGGGGCTGGACGTCGATCCGCGGTGGGAGGAGATTTCCTGGGACGAGGCGCTCGACATCCTCGAGCAGAAGCTGCGTTCGATCCGCGAACGCGACCCGAGCCTGCTCGCGGTCGGCGGCTTCAACACGCACTCGTGGCACTGGGGCAACGCGTTCGGGCTCGCGTTCGGCACCGCCAACTGCGCGAAGAACCTGTTCAGCGCGATGGGCCATATGTGCGGCAACGGCGCGCACACGGCCGGCGAGATGATCCACAACTCGATGAACACGCATCCGGATCTGGAGTACGCCGAGTACGCGATGATCGTCGGCGCGGCGATCGGCGAGGCGTACCAGAGCGCGGTGGCCTACGGCCGCATCCTGGGCGATGCGCGCGAACGCGGGAAACTGCGCCTCGTCGTGGTCGATCCGCAGCAGAGCCGCGCGGCCGCGATGGCCGACGAATGGGTGCCGATACGCCCGGGCACCGACTGCGCGATGCTGCTCGCGATGATGCACGTGCTGCTGCACGAACTCGACATCTACGATGCGGGCTACCTGCGCGTGCACACGAACGCCGCGTACCTGATCGGCGCCGACGGCTACCCGCTGCGCGATGCCGCGAGCGGCAAGCCGCTGGTCTGGGACGGTGCAGCGCAGTGCACGCGCGCGTTCGACGATCCCGCGCTCGACGTGGCACAGCTCGCGCTGCGCGGCCGCTACACGACTCCGGCCGGGGAAGGCCAGCCGGGCTTCCAGCTGCTGTTCGACCATCTGCGGCAGTACACGCCGGAATGGGCCGAGGCGATCAGCAGCGTGGCGGCCGCGACGATCCGGCGCCTGGCACGCGAACTGGGGCAGGCCGCACGCATCGGCGAGACGATCGAGATCGACGGCAGGACCTATCCGTACCGGCCGGCGTCGGTGTCGGGCTACCGCGGGCTGAGCACGCACACCAACGCGCTGCACACCTCGTGGGCGATGGAGCTGATCAACGTGCTGATCGGCTCCACGCGCGCGGTCGGCGGTGCGCGCGCCTGGATCGGGTCGATGATGCCGCAGTCGCCGGCCACCACGCTGCCCGGGCCGGACGGGCTGATCTTCACGCCGTTCCAGCCGCACGCGTTCGCGTTCCCGCCGAAGATGATCGCGGTCCCCGAATACTTCCCGGTGGCGTTCGATGCCGGACTGCTGTGCTTCGAGGCGCAGGCCGCACCCGAGCGGTACGGGGTCACGCCGATCGAGATGCTGATCAACGAAGGCGGCAACCCGGTGATGACCGGGCAGAATCCGTCGTCGGCGATCGCCGGGCTGAAGGCGATTCCGTACCTCGTCGACATCACGCTGTACGTCGACGAGACGGCGCTGTTCGCGGACCTGGTGCTGCCGGACGTGAGCTACCTCGAGCGCTGGGGCTGGGAAGGCATGTGGTCGGTCGAGGACGAGGGAATCCAGATCCAGCAGCCGGTGGTCGAGCCGCTGTACGGCATACGTCACAGTGCCGACGTCTACATCGAACTCGCGCACCGGCTCGGCATCATGACCGGCCCGCTCGGATTCAGCTCGTTCCTGAACATGATGCAGATGACCGGCGGCGCCTCCGAGGCGGTCAGCCAGGTCGCGGTCAACGACATCACGCATCCGTACCGCAGCGCGCGCGAATACGTCGAGACCTACGTGCGCGCGGTGGCGGGAACGCAGCAGGAACTCGTCTGGACGCAGGGGCACAACCTGCAGCCGAAGCCGGCATGCAAGCGCTACGTGCCGGACTGCTTCGGCGGCCACCGCGTACCGCTCTACTCGTACTGGCTGAAGCAGGTCGGCGACGATCTGCGCCGGCAGATGACCGCGCACGAAGTGCTCGCCCGGGTCCCCGCGCTCGATCCCGAACGCGTGTTCCTCGAATACGCGCCGCTGCCGTTCTGGCATTCCAGTGTGCTCGAGGACGAACCGGCCGAGTTCGACCTCTACGCGATCAACTGGCGCACGGCGATGGGCGGTGTGGGTTCGGGCACGGTGCCGGCCACCAACGTGTGGCTGCTCGAAGCCGCCGAACGCGACCCGTATTTCGCGCACATCCTGATCAACGCGGCGACCGCACGACGCCGGAATCTCGCCGATGGCCAGCGCGTCTGCGTGGAGTCGCCGCACGGGCGCATGGAAGGAACCCTCAAGTGCACCCAGACGATCCACCCCGAGGTGATCGGGACCATCGGCTGCTGGGGACACCTCACCGACGCTGCCGTGGGGCGCGGTCGCGGCCCCGGTCACTTCAACAGCCTGCTCGGTTCCGGCCTGCGCTACATGGGGCCTTCGACGCTGCAGGCGGAGTGCGCGGCGCGGGTGAAGGTCTACGCGATCTAGATCGACCGGCCACGGCGCCCCGCCGGTTCAGGGTCGGCTCCGACCGGAGCGGCAGCGGGCAATGTCGAGTGCGGCAAGGCGCGGGCATTGCCTGGATACACTCGGGGTTCAATGGTGGAGGCACGAACAATGACGGCAGCACCCGGGAAATTCCGCATCGACATCGACGATGCGGTGATCGCCGATCTGCGCGAGCGGCTGCAGCGGGCGCGCTGGGCTGCGGATTTCGGCAACGAGGACTGGAGCTACGGGGCCAACGGCGCGAGCCTGCGCGCGTTGGTCGAGTACTGGGCAGACGGTTTCGACTGGGCCGCGCAGCAACGCGACATGAACCGCTTCGAGCACTACCGCGTCACCATCGACGGCGTGCCGATCCATTACCTGCTGAAGCGTGGCGTGGGAGCGGCGCCGATCCCCATTGTGCTCACCCACGGCTGGCCGTGGACCTTCTGGGATTATCGTGAACTCATCGAACCGCTGGCCGATCCAGCCGCGCACGGAGGCGACCCTGCCGATGCCTTCGACGTGATCGTGCCTTCGTTGCCGGGATTCGGCTTTTCCACGCCGCTGCGGCAAACCGGCGTCAACTACTGGAAGACGGCGGATCTTTGGCACGAGCTGATGACCGGAGTGCTCGGCTATCCGAAGTTCGCCGCACACGGTGGCGACTGGGGCGCCCTCGTCACCTCGCAGCTTTCGCACAAGTACGCGAAGGATCTGTACGGCATCCACGTCTCGATGCCGATCTGGCCGGGGGTGTTCGCTTCCGAACGCCCCTGCGACCTGCTCGGTCCCATGCTGCCCACGCTCCCGGCGGAACTGTTGCCGCAGGCGATCGCCTGGGAGCGCGGCGTGCTGTGCCACATCACCGTGCACATGCTCGATCCGCAATCGCTGGCCTTTGCGATGCACGATTCTCCGGTGGGCATGCTGGCCTGGCTGCTGGTGCGCCTGCGGGCGTGGAGCGACTGCAACGGTGACGTGGAGTCACGCTTCAGCCGCGATGCGATACTGACCAAGGCCACGCTCTACTGGGCAACCGAAAGCTTCGGCAGCAGCATTCGCTTCTATGCCGAGGCGGCGCGCCGCCCCTGGCAGCCTTCGCACTCCCGCACACCGGCGTTCGAAGCGCCGGCCGGCATCTCCATCTTCCGCAAGGATCCGACCCTGCTGCTGCCGGAGAGCAGCGTGGCCAACTATCGGCTGCACCATCTCGCCACGCACGAGTCCGGTGGGCACTTCGCCGCGGCCGAAGAACCGCTCGCGCTGATCGATGACATTCGCGCCACTTTCCGCTCGCTGCGGTGAGCCGCGGGTTCGGCCTGTGGCCGAACAAATGTCCGGGCGCAGCCCGGACCTACGCGCTGCCGCTGCGGCCGGAACGGTAGGCTTCCGGTGATTCGCCGGTCCACACGCGGAACGCGCGCCGGAAGGCGCGCGCATCGCTGAATCCCAGCCGCAGCGCCACGTCGGCGATCTTCAGATGCGACTCCGGGCCCAGCAGTTCGATCGCCAGCTGGCGCCGGCAGCGCTCCTTGACGTCGCCGAGCGTTGCGTTCTCCTCGGCCAGCCGCCGGCGGAACGTCGCACTGCTCATGTTGAACACGTTCGCGAACCGGGCGGCGGTCGGGATCGGCTCGCCGCGCGCCAGTTGTCCGAGGATCAGGTGTTCCACGGCCTCCGAGAAGCAGTGCTGCCCACCCGGTCCGTGCATCACGTCGAACGGGAACACGGCCAGCAGTTCGACCAGGCGCTGGTAGCTGCGCACCACGGGTTTGCCGAGGTACTGCGCGGGGAAGCAGAAGTGGTTGTCTTGCTGTGCGTACAGGATCGGGTGGTGGAACAGGCGCGGCAGCGTGACCTCGTCACCGCGGTTGTCGTAGATCACGCCGAAACCCTCGATCGGGATCTCCTCACCGATCAACCAGCTGTACAACCGGTGGTAGAACGACAGCCCGGTGAGGTCGGCGAGCAGCCCGCTCACGCTGTTCGGCAAACGGAAGGTCTGCATGTGGAAGGTCGCGGTGTCCTTCTCCGTGTCCAGCCAGAGCTTGCCAGCGCGACCGCCGAGCATCGCGCAGAAGCGCGCCGCACGCAGGATCACCTCCTCGAGGTTCGCGCAGGTGATCACGCAGTAGCACAGCATGTCCACCTCGTCCTTGCTCATCGGAGGCAGATTGCGTTCGCGGTTGGCGCGGTTGGCGAGCAGCGTGATGCACTCGCGGTAGAGCTGCACGAATTGCGCGTCGGGCAGCGTGGCAACACGCCCGTGGCGCAGGTCGTCGATGCGAAACGGCAGTCGCAGCCGTTCCAGGATTAGATCGGGCTCCTCGCCGATCGCGGCGGCGTCCTGCAGCAGCGTGAGCGCGAAATCCGCCGGCACGGCCTGCGGTGATCTACGTAGCGCTGTGGTGCTCATCGTGCGTTCCATGGTGCACCGGGAGCGTCGATGCCGCAAGGGTTGAGCGGTTCGGTCCCCCTGTTGCCGAATTGCGGCCTTCGGGCGGCCGCCTGCGTCGCCGCATAATGCCCGCCGATGGGGAGGCACCCGGTCGCCCCGGCGCAGCGCAACACAGTGAGGACGCAGACGATGAGAATCGCGAAACGGGAGATTCGCTACGGTGGCGCCATGCTCGATCAGAAGGAGATCGACGCGGTCGTCGGCGTGATGAAGACCAGCATGGTCGTTGGACCCCAGGTACAGAGCTTCGAGAAGCGCTGTGCGCAACTGCTGGGTCACGAGTACGGCGTCATGGTGAACTCCGGAAGCTCTGCGCTCATGCTGGCGCTGCGACTCGCGGACGTGCCGAAGGGCTCCGAGGTCATCACGCCGACGCTGACCTTCGGCACCGATATCTCGAGCATCGTGCTGAACGGACTGGTGCCGGTGCTGATCGACGTGGAACCGGACACCTACCAGATCGACATCGATCGCATCGAAAGGAACATCACACCGAAAACGCGCGTGTTGCTGATCCCGAACCTGGTGGGCGGCATGCCCGACTGGGATCGGCTGCGTGCGATCGCCGACAAGCACGGACTCATCCTGATCGAGGACAGCTGCGATACGCTCGGCGGCACCTTCCGCGGCCAGCCGGCCGGCAAGCGCGCGCACATCAGCGTCACCAGTTTCTCGATCTTCCACATCATCACCTGCCTCGGCAACGGCGGCCTGGTCGCGGTCGACGACCCGAAGCTGTGGGACCGCGCCCTGATGCTGCGCGCGTGGGGTCGTTCCTCGGAGAAATTCCTGTACGGCACGCGCCAGGGCGACAGCGACGGCCGCTTCCTCGAGAACCTCGGCGACATCGAATACGACGGCATGTTCATCTTCGAGGAGATTGCCTACGGCTTCATTCCGAACGAGGCCGGCGCGGCCTTCGGACACGAGCAGCTGAACAAGCTCGAGCTGTTCACGCAACTGCGCCAGGAACGCTTCGACCTGCATGCGCAGTACATCGACAGCCGCGCCGACGTGTTCATCAACACGCGCGTGCATCCCGATGTGTTCACGACCTGGATCTGCTACCCGGTGATGCTGCGCCCCGAGCTCGGCTGGAGCCGGCGCGCGCTGCAGGTGCATCTGGAAGAGGCGGGGATCTTCACGCGCGTGATATTCTCCGGCCACGCCGCGCTGCAACCGATGATGAAGGACGTCGCCTACCGCGTCGATGCCGGCGGCTGCCCCAACGCCGAGCGCGTGATGCGCCACGGGTTGATGCTGCCGTGCCACCCGACGATGACCGTCGAGGATTGTCAGTACCTGTACCAGGTGCTCGACGACTTCATCGCCGGGCAGCGCGCGAAGTGATGCCGCAATCCACCGGAGACGACGCCATGTTGCAGAAGATCACGCTGCCCGGGACGCCGCTCGCGGTCAGCCGGCTGTGCCTGGGGACGAATATGTTCGGTAGCGCGCTCGAGCGCGAGCGGGCAGCGCAGATCCTCGATGCCTTCTTCGCCGGTGGAGGCAACTTCATCGATACCGCGCATTCCTACGGCGACTGGGTGCCGGGGATCCCGAACGCCGCGAGCGAGCGCACGCTGGGTGCGCTGCTCGCGGGACGTCCGCGCACGAGCTACGTGCTGGCGACCAAGGGCTGCGAGTTCGACTACCGCAAGGGCGACTACGCGTTGCGGGTGACGCCGGAATGCCTGCGGCGCGATCTCGGTGGCAGCCTGGAGGCGCTCGGCATCGACCGCATCGATCTGTACTGGCTGCACCGCGACGACCCGTCGCGGCCGGTCGGCGCGATCGTCGACGCCTTGATCGCCGAGCAGCAGGCCGGGCGCATCGGCTGCTTCGGCTGTTCGAACTGGAGCGTGCCGCGCATCATGGAGGCGCAACGCTACGCCGCCGGCATCGGTCACGCGGGCTTCGTCGCCTGCCAGCCGATGTGGGGGCTGGCGGTGCCCGATCGCGAGGCGATGCTGCGCTTCGCGCCGGGCGGTTACTACGAGGACGGTTACCGCGAGCTGCACGTGGCCGGGATGCCGATGATCCCGTATTCCGGGCAGAGCCGCGGCGTGTTCAGCAAGCTCGCCGAGGGACGCGAGGACGCGCTCGGCGAGGACGTGAAGGCGCTGTACTGCTCCGAAACGAACCGTCGCAAGCTGCCCGTGCTGCGCGAACTCGCCGTGCGCCACGGCACCTCGGTCAACGCCGTGGTGCTTGCGTACCTGTGCAGCCAGCCGCTCGTCACGATCCCGATCATCGGTGCCAGCAGCGCCGCGCAACTCGGCGACAGCATCGCCGCGGCCGCACTGCGGCTCGATGCCACCGAGCTGGATGCGCTGCGCGAGGCATGAAGACGCAGTCGATCGCCGACGTCTGCATCGTCGGTTCCGGCGCCGGCGGCGGCGTGATGGCCGCCGAGCTCGCACGGGCCGGAATCGAGGTGGTGGTGCTCGAGCGCGGGCCGGAGCGCAGCGGTGCGGACTTCATGCGCCAGGACGAACTCGGCAACGTGGTGCGTCAGGACTTCTTCGCGCCGGGGTACCGCGAAACGCTGCGCGAGCACGCGCAACAGCAGGCACGGCCGGGTCGCTACAGCCTGCTGGCACAGACTCTCGGTGGCAGCATGGTGCACTGGGGCGCGTGGAGCTGGCGCTTCCGTGCCGACGAGATGCGCATGCTCTCGCGCGATGGGCCGCTGCCCGGCGTGAACCTGGCCGACTGGCCGATCGACTACGCCGAGCTCGAGCCGTTCTACGCCCAGGCAGAGCGCGCGCTGGGCGTGGCGGGGCATGCGGGCTCGAATCCGTTCGAGACACCGCGCCATGGCGACTATCCGAACCCCCCGCATGTGTACCGGCCCTCGTCGCGGCTGATCGAGGCCGGAGCGCGCAAGCTCGGCCTGCATCCGTTTCCGCTGCCGATGGCGATCAACAGCCGCCCCTACGACGACCGCGCCAAGTGCATGAACGGCGGCCAGTGCGCGGGCTTCGGCTGCCCGGTGAACGCCAAGGCCTCGCCGCTGGTGGTCCAGTTGCCGCTGGCGCGCACCTCCGGCAAGGCGCGGATCCTCACCGGTGCCCGGGCACTGGAGATCACGGTGGATGCCGAGTCGCGCGCACGCGGTGTCGTCTACCGCACCGCCGACGGCGCCACCCAGGAGCTGCGTGCGCGCCACGTGATCGTCGCCGGGGGTTCGATCGGCAGCGCGACGCTGCTGCTCGCTTCGCGCTCGGCGCGCTTTCCGCAGGGGTTGGCGAACGGCAGCGACCAGGTCGGGCGCAACCTGATGTGCCATGTGTTCGCGCTGCTGAACTTCGAGATGCGCGAGCCCTCGCTGGCGCAGTTCGGGCCGCCGGGCAATATCGGCGTCGACGACTACCATCCCTCGGATGCCGCGCGCGGCTTCGTGGGCGGCGCGGTGATCGGCGAGGCCATCGATCCGTTGCCGATCGGCAGCGCCGTGAAGTCCGCCGATTACCTGCGCGGACAGCGCGCCTGGGGCGAGGCGCTGAGCCGCTACCTCGGCCGCTATCCGCATTACTGCGGAATGATCGCCATCGGCGAGGACCTGCCGCAGGCGGCCAACCGCATCGATCTGGACCCCGATCATCGTGACGCCGACGGCGTGGCGCTGCCGCGCATCACGCACACGCGCCACCCCAACGACCTCGCGCTCGCGCGCTTCATGGAGGCGCGGATGCGCGAGATCGCCGAGGCCGGCGGCGCGCTGAAGACCTTTGCTTCCGACTACACCGCCGCGCGCACCGCATCGGGTCACATCATGGGAACCTGCCGCATGGGCGGCGATCCGCGCATCTCGGTGCTCGACCGCTGGTGCCGCAGCCACGAGGTGCCGAACCTGTGGGTGGTCGACGGCAGCTTCTTTCCCACCTCGGGCGGCTACAACCCGACGCTCACGATCGTAGCCAACGCGTACCGCGTGGCCGCGCACTTCGTCGCCGAGGCGCGACGACTGAACCTGAGGTGAGACCCGATGCAACGGCGTGAGTGGCTGCGGTTCGCGGGCGTGTCGCTGGGCGCGGCGCTGCTCGATTACCCGCTCGCGGTCGCGGCGGCCGGCGAGTCGGCGGCACCGCTGCTGCTCGATGCGACCGAATGGCGCCTGCTCGACGCTGTCTGCGCGCGGATCCTGCCGCCGGTGAACGGCGTCTCCACCGCCGACGCCGGTTGCGTGAACTTCATCGACAAACTGCTGGCGCACGAGGAGCGTGCGCTGGCCCCGGGCTACCGTGTGGCGCTGGGTGCGCTCGCGGCGGCCGCGCGCCAGCGCTGGCGGCAGGACTTCGCGGCGATCGACCGCGCACGCCAGGACGAGTTGCTGGTGAACCTCGAGGACGGTGCTCTGGCGTACTGGCCGGCGGCGGTCCCTGCGCAGGGCGAGTTCTTCGCGCTGCTGCGCTGGCACACGCTGCTCGGCTTCCTGGCCGACCCGCGTTACGGCGGCAACCGTGACGGTGCGGGCTGGCGCGCGATCCGTCATGCGGGTCATCTGCACCATGCGGGCGGGGTCAGCGACCAGCAACTCGCCGGCGGGGCACCGCTGTAGCCGCTGTTGCCGACGCCCGCGCGGCGCTATGCTGCGCGGCGTCGCCTGCCGTTCGCCGTTCCGGCCGGTCGTGTGACACCGCGTCAACGCATGGAGCGCGACGCTGGCTGCGAGCGCCGCGCTCCGCTCCGGGGAGGGCTGCATCATGCTGCGCAAGAAGGGTTCCAGTGGTACCGACACGCTGAGCGGCGGCAATGCCGGCGATGCCTTGTACGGCTTTGCGGGCAACGATCTGCTGAAGGGACTGCTCGGCGGTGATCTGCTGTTCGGCGACGACGGCGACGACACGCTCGACGGCGGCACCGGCGCCGACACCCTGATCGGCGGGCACGGCAACGACACCTACATCGTCGACGATCCGGGCGACCTGGTCTGGGAGCCGTTCATCGGCAACGGGATCGTGCGCATCAGCACGACCTCGGGCGGCGGGGAGGCCGATGGCCCGAGCGCTGACGTGCGGCTGGCGAGCGATGGACGGCTGGCAGTGTTTGCCAGCGGGGCAGAGAACCTTTCCAGCGAGGATGCCGACGGCAGCGGCACGGATGTCTACCTGAAGGATCTGGTCACCGGCGAGGTGCGCGTCCTCAATACCGGCTACTGGGAAGGTGTTCCCGCTTTGGGAGAGGTTTCCAGCCCGGCGCTTTCCGCCGATGGTCGCTTCGCGGCATTCGAAACCGCGGGGTCCAATCTCGTTGCTGTCGACGGCAACTCCATGTCGGACGTCTTCGTCACCGATCTGGCGGCCGGCACCGTCGAGCGGGTCAGCACCGGCACGTCAGGAACGGAGGGAAATGGAACTAGCGGCAACGCCGACATTTCGGCGGACGGTCGCTATGTGGTTTTCGAGTCCTGGGCATCGAACCTCGTCGCGGGCGACTGGAATTCGACTGCGGATGTGTTCCTGAAGGATCGACTGACCGGGGAAACCCGCCTGATCAGTTCGGATCGCGACGGGCTGCAGGGAAACGGCTGGAGTGCCCAACCGCAAATCACTCCCGATGCCCGTTTCGTCCTGTTTCTGAGTTACGCCGACGATCTGGTTGGGGGTGACACCAACGCTGACCTGGACGTGTTCGTGAAGGATCTGCTGACCGGCGCGGTCGCGCGGGTCAACACCTCGTCCGACGAGGGGCAGGCGAACCTGAGAGCCGATGGTGCGCAGATGACTCCGGACGCTCGTTATGTGGTGTTCTCGAGCGCGGCCGACAATCTCGTCCCGGGTGATTCCTGGATGAGCGAAGACGTTTTCGTGAAGGATCGCGCGACTGGCCAGATCGTGCGCGCGAGTACCGACGCCTTCGGTGCGGCGGCCGACGGTGACAGCGTCATGCCTGGAATCAGCGACGATGGACGCTACGTCGTGTTCGCCAGCAAAGCGAGCAACCTGGTCTGGGGCGACAGCAATGGTGTCTGGGATGTGTTCGTGAAGGATATGCTGACCGGCGCGATCGCGCGCGTCAGCACCGATGGCGCTGGCGTCGAAGCCAACGGTCACTCGAGCGAGCCGTCGATCACGCCCGATGGGCGTTACATCACCTTCGCCAGCGAAGCCGGCAATCTGCTTGGTCCACTGGTGGACACGAACGGCGTTGCCGACGTCTTTCGCGTGCTGAATCCACTGATGTTCAGCAGCGGAACCGATACCGTGAAGGCATCGATCGACTACATGCTGCCGGAGAATCTGAACGATCTGGTGCTCACCGGCAGTGCGCCGATCGAGGGCACCGGCAACGGCATGAACAACAAGTTGAGCGGCAACGCGGCGCCGAACCTGCTGCTCGGACTCGGCGGTGACGACACGCTGAACGGAGCCGCCGGCGCCGATACGCTGAAGGGCGGCACCGGCAACGACACCTACGACATCGACGATGCCGGCGACACGATCACCGAGCTCGCCGGGCAGGGAACCGACAGCGTCGTTTCCACGGTCACGCACACGCTGGGCGACAACGTCGAAAATCTCACTCTGGGCGGCAGCGCGGCGCTGGACGGCAGCGGCAACACGCTCGGGAACACCATCAAGGGCAACGGGTCGGCGAACCGGCTGGCCGGGCTCGGTGGCGCGGATTCGCTGGCCGGCAACGGCGGCGACGACACGCTTTACGGTGGGTCCGGCAACGACACGCTCGCCGGCGGTGCCGGACACGATGTGTTCCGTTTCGATGCGGCGCTGAACGCGCGCACGAACGTCGACACGATCGTCGGTTTCACGCCCGTCGACGACACGATCGAACTCGAGAACGCGGTATTCGGGGCGCTGGCCACCACCGGCGCACTCGCGGCCAAGCACTTCATCAAGCTCGCCGGCACTGCGGGCACGGCGACCGTGTCGGCCAGCGTGAAGGTCCTGTACGACAAGGACACGGGCGACCTCTATTACGACGCCAACGGCGGGGACACGGTGTACCGCACGCTGATCGCCACGTTGAACGGCGATCCGGACGGCGTGAGCTACGCGGATTTCATCGTCACCTGATGCCTGCCCCAACCGGACCGGACCGCTGCCGATGCTGAACTTCCTGCCCTCTTCGTTGCGTGCAGCGCTGGCCGTGCTGCTGCTGTTCGTGAACACGCTGGTGCTGTGCTGGCCGCTGTTCATCGGTGCGCTGCTCAAGGCCACGCTGCCGTTCGTCGCGGCACGCCGGGCGATCAACCGCGCAATGACGGCCTGTGCGGAAACCTGGATCGCGGTGAACCGCTTCTGGATGGACCTGGTCCAGCGCATGCGCTGGGACGTCCAGGGGCTGGAGCGGCTGGATCGCGAGCGCTCGTACCTGGTCACCTCGAACCACCAGAGCTGGGTCGACATCCTGGTGCTGCAGTACCAGTTCAACCGGCGCATTCCGTTCCTGAAGTTTTTCCTCAAGCAGCAGCTGATCTGGGTGCCGGTGATGGGGCTGTGCTGGTGGGCGCTCGATTTCCCGTTCATGAAGCGCTACACGCGTGACTACCTCGAGTGTCATCCGGAGAAACGCGGCCAGGACATGGCGACCACGCGCAAGGCCTGCGAGCGTTTCCGTGGCGCGCACGTGTCGGTATTCAATTTCCTCGAGGGAACGCGCAACACGTCTGAGAAGCACGCGCTGCAGGAATCACCGTTCCGGCACCTGCTGAAGCCGCGCGCGGGCGGCATCGCCTTCGTGCTGGACGCGATGGGCGGGCAGTTGCAGTCCTTGCTTAACGTGACGATCCACTACCCGGACGGGGTGCCGGATTTCCTCGACCTGCTGTGCGGGCGCGTGCGCCGGGTGGTGCTGCGCTGCGAGGAGATCGCGATTCCGCGCGAGTTCATCGGCCGCGACTACGAGCGCGACGACGAGTACCGGCTGCACTTCCAGCAGTGGGTCAATGCGTTGTGGGAACGCAAGGACGCACTGCTGGAGCGCCTTGTTCAGGCCGCGTAGGTCCGGGCTGTGCCCGGACATTTGTTCGGCCCCAGGCCGAACCTACAGGTTGTAGGTGACCTCGAGGCCGACGCGGCGACCCTTGGACATCGGCGCGAAGGTGCCGCCCAGCGGCACGCCCGAGATCGTCGCCGGCAGCTGGGTGTCGTTGCCGTGCAACACCTCGTTCAGCAGGTTGCGGCCGTACAGCGAGAATACCCAGTGCCCGCCGGCGCTGTGGAAATCCACGCCCGCATCCACGCGCTCCTGCTCGTTCAGGATACCGAGGTTGTTGTCGGTGTACGCCGACTCGTCGCGGAACGCGTAACTGACCCGCGACGACATGGTTCCCCATTCGCCGAGCGGCAGGTCGTGGTTCAGCCCGACCGTCCAGGTGAGCTCCGCGGCACGCGGCAGGTCGAGGTCCTTGTCGGCGCCGCCGATCACGCCGTCGCCGTTCAGGTCGTACAGCACCTTGTCGTAACCGGCGTCGGTGACGCCGATCGAGGCGATCGCGACCAGGTTGTCGGTCAGCGCGAACGTACCGTCGATCTCGATTCCCTTGATGGTTGCTTCCGCGGTGTTGCGCACCAGCTGGATCACGCCGATCGGTCCCGGCAGGTTGATCTCGCGCTGCATGTCGTCGATGGTGTTGTAGAACACCGCGGCGTTCAGCTTGCCGCGGCCGAAGGTCGATTTGTAACCGATCTCGACGCTGTCGACGGTTTCCTGGTCGAAGGGGCCGGGGAGGTCGGCGGGGTTGAACGAGGTGTTGCGCATGTTGTAGCCGCCGGAGCGCGTTCCCTGGCTCCACTGCGCGTACAGCAGGGCGTCGTCGGAGAGATCGTAGGTGACGCCCAGCTTCGGTGACAGGCTGTCCCAGCTGTCCTCGTCCTCGAAATCGTAGGGGCAGTTGCCGTCCTCGACGATGTTGCACGGCCGGTTGATGTTCTTGCTCAGCGAGGCGACCTTCGTGTCCTTGTCCTCCTCCGAGTAGCGCACGCCGGCGTTCAGCGTCCAGCGCTCGTCGAGGTCGTAGTCGATGCTGGTGAACACCGCCCACGATTCGGTATCGAGCTCGCCGCCGCCGTCGAACGTGGCCCCCGGGCGCACGCCGCCGGTGGCCACGCCCAGCAGTTCGCGGCGCTCGTGGTAGTCGATCTCGCTCTCGAACAGGAACAGTCCGGCCGTGACGTTCAGCTGGTCGCGGAAGCGGCCGTTGTAGCGCAGTTCGTTGCTGGTCTGCTCGTACTCCAGCCATGACGGTGCGTGGAACATCCAGCGCGGCTGCGAGTCGATGTCGCCCACGCCGTCGGCGGCGTATTCGCGCCAGCCGAAGATGTTGGTGACGGTGCCGTCGCCGAAGGCGACGTCCCAGTCGAGCTGGGCGGTGAAGGCGTCGGTTTCGGCGTCCTGGAATCCCGGCTCGTCGATCGAGACGTCGAACTCGTCGCGATCGAAATTGACCGGAAAACCCGGGACTCCGGAACCGTTGGTGTGGCTCTGGCCGATCACGCCGTCGCCTTCGTTCTCGCTGTGCTCGTAGCGCAGCGTGAGCTCGATCTGCTCTGCGGGTGTGATCACGACCACCGGCCGGATCATCTTCTGCTCGATCTTGCCCACGTCCTTGCCGTCGAAACGGTTCTCGAGGAAGCCGTCGTCGTCGTTGTAGTACGCCGTCAGGCGCGCGGCGAGCCAGTCGTTCACCGGTCCGCCGACGCTGGCCATCAGGTACTTGCTGGGGCCGCCGTCGGGACCCTGGTCGATCGCCGCGCGGGCGCTGAACTCGAAGGTGTCGCCGGGTTTCTTGGTGTTCAGCAGCACCGCGCCGCCGGTCACGTTGCGTCCGAACAGCGTGCCCTGCGGACCGCGCAGCACCTCGACGCTCTGCAGGTCGAAGGTGTCGAACACCAGCCCGTTGTTGAGGCCGACGTAGACGCCGTCGATCACCACGCCGACCGTGGGATCGATACCCGGAATCGAGCTGTTGATGCCGAGGCCGCGGATCGAGAAGTTCGCGGTGCCGGGCGCGGTGCCGACGTCGTCGAGCGCGACGTTCGGCAGTCGCACCGAAAGATTGGTCAGGTCACGGATCTTCAGCGCTTCGATCTGGTCCGAGCCCAGCGCGGAGATCGCCATCGGCACGTCCTGCGAGCTTTCCTCGCGCTTGCGGGCGGTCACCACCACCTCGTCGAGGATGGCGGCGACGCCGCCCTGGGGGGCATCCTGTGCGTGTGCGGGCGGCACGCAGGCGATCAGCGCGGCGAGGGCCACGGAGCCCGCGGCGAGCGGCTTGCGCGCGAAGGGAAGGCAATGGTGTCGTTTCGTCATGATCCGTTCTCCTTGTTCTTTCTGATGACGCGGACTACCGCCGAAGTCTGGTCGGTTTTCCGGATCCCTGCAAGGAAGGGGCAGGACGGCCCAAAAAAGTGCCGTTGGAAGGCAGGCGCGCTTCAGCGCCCCAGCAGCATGTCGCGGAAGCGCCGCAGGCGAGCCGGATCGGTGTCGCGGCGTTCGAGGTAGTGCACGTGCTGCGCCGGCGCCGCGAGCGGGTCGAGGCGGATCGACCACAGCGGGCGGATCTCGTCGGGCACGATCGAATAGCGGATGTCGATGACCTGCAGCGGGTCCTCGGGATGCGGTGCCACGTAGCCGTTGGAGAACCAGCGGAAGCGTTCGACGTCGCGCGCCTGCTGGCTGGCGGGGTCCAGCCAGTGCAGGTGCGTCGTGGTGTCGAGCACCGGGGCCGAGGTGCCCGCGTAGAAACGCGTTCGCCAGCCGGCGCGCACGCTGTCGACGTAAAACCGGTCTTCGGTGCGGTAGACGATCTTCCACACCAGCAGGTTCGCGAAGCTCGGTTTGGCCTCGAGCGCGAGCGGGCGATGCCCGCGTGCCAGCGCCGCCTCCATGCCGGCGGCCGCCGCGCGGTCACGCTGCAGCATGCCCAGCGCGGGATACGCGATCGCCCAGGCCAGCGCGAGCACGGCGGCCCGGCGCCAACCCCGCACCGCCGCCCACACCACCAGTGCCAGCACCGGCAGCGTGAACGCCGGATCGATCACCGCGACCAGGTTCCACGCGACGCGTGCGTCCGAGAACGGCCACAGCAGCTGCGTGCCGTAGGTGGTGCAGGCATCGAGCAACCCGTGGGTGGCGTAGCCGAGGGTGGCGAACAGCCAGGTGGCGCGGAACGCCAGGTGACGGCGCGCGAAGACGAGTTGCAGCACCACGGCCACCAGCAGGCTGCCGAACGGGATGAACGCCAGCGCGTGCGTGAACTGCCGGTGGTACTCGAGGAACAGCAGCGGGTCGGACGGCGAGCGGATCAGTATGTCCAGATCGGGCGCCATGCCGGCGAGCATCCCGACCAGCGCCGCGGTGCGCAACTGGCCCGCGCGGGCACCGCATTGCGCGGCGCTGGCGCCGAGCACGGCCTGGCTGACCGGATCCACGGTCTGCGCGTTCCGCGTCTCAGCGTTTGCGGCCGGAGCGCGCCGTGCCCGCAGCCTGGCGGCCGCGCCCCCGGCGTACCCCGAGGTCGCGCGTCCAGAACGCGTCGGTGATGCGCAGGATGATCTCGACCTGGCGCTCGGTGGCCTGTTCGCCGAGCGGGTCGATGTCGAGCACGCTGCGGTAGATCGGCGCCATGGTGACGTAGGACATCACGATGTTGTTGAAACCCATCACGGTCCACAGCAGCAGGCGACGCACGTCGTCTTCCACGTTCGCGATCCGCTCCAGCGCGGAGACGGTGTCGGCGACCATCGGCTCGATCAGCCGCTCGACGATGGTGGCGCGGCCGGGTCCGCCGCTCAGCGCCTCGTGCTGGATGATGCGCGCCAGATGGGGGTTGCGTACGTGCATGCGTACCACGCGCGCCTGCCAGTCGCGGATCCGCTCGCGGGTCAGCGGTCCCTCGCGCAGTTCGCGCAACGGCGCGTTGAACTGCTCGATGAGCCGGTTGAGCACGGCGTGGTACAGCGCTTCCTTGTTGCGGAAGTGGTTGTACAGGCTCGGCGAGCGGATGCCGATGCCGTCGGCCACGTCGCCGAGGGTGGTTCCGTGGTAGCCGCGTTCGGCGAACAGTTCTTCAGCGACGTCCATGGCGCGTTCGGCAGTGGGTTTCATCGCGGGTGCTGTCCGTCTCTGCGTGGTGAGTGAGGGCGGCAGTATATCCCAGCCTTCCGCGCATCCGGTTCGCCCCGCCCGGCACTTGCGTTGCCCGCGCGTTCGGTATAGTTTCTGCGCGTACTAATAACCGTTAGTCTGGCGGTATGGCGATCGGCAGCGATCGCGGCCGCGGAGGAGCCGGCGCGATGCGACTGCGATCGAAGGGCCTGGGGCGGCGCGAGATGGTCATGGATTTCCGCGAGTACGAGGTGCGTCTGGTCGACCGCGAACTGGTCGTCGTGGGCGTGATCCGCGAGCCGGTGACCTGGGACTTTTCGATCCGCTTCTGCGAGGACGATTACACCGCGATCCTCGGACTGCTGCTGCGCCGGGCGTCGCTGCGGGCACTGTTGCGCGCGCTGTTCGCGTGGCGCCGGCACCACCACTGGAGCGCGCCGCGTGACGAGCACCTCGCGGCCGGACGGGCGAACCGGGAACTGATCCGCGCCAGCGTGGATCAACGGGTGCAGGACGCGCTGCGCCCGTTCGACGAGGCGCCGCGCCGGCGCTGGGCACCGCGAACGGAGACGGCAGCATGAACGACTACGACGTGATCGTGATCGGCGGCGGAATCAACGGACTCACCACCGCCTGCTACCTGCAGAAGGCGGGCCTGCGGGTCGCGGTGTTCGAGGGGCGCGGCCAGTGCGGCGCGAACTGCGACACCGTGGAGCTGGGCGCCCCCGGCTTCCTGCACAACACGCACGCGACCTGGCTGGTGCCGGCGATGAGTCCGGCGATGGCGGATCTGGACCTCGCGGGATACGGACTCGAGCTGTGCGGCACCGACACGCTGTTCGCGGTGCCGCACCGCGACGGCAGCAACACGCTGCAGTCGCTGGATCCGATGCAGACCATGCTGGGTATCGCCCGGCATTCGGCGCACGACGCCGAGCGGATCGGGCGTTTCCTCGAGTTCGGCGCCGCGCACATGGCCGAGGCGATGGAGTTGAACGGGCTGATGCAGTACGCGCGCCCGACCATGGCGATCGCCGAACGCGTGGCGGCGTTCAACGGCGAGCTGGCGCGGTTCCTCGGCCTGCCGCTCGACGGCGACGACCTCCTGCGCATGACCGGTTTCGAGGTGCTCGATCTGGTGTTCGAATCCGAGAAGGTGCGCGTGCTGCCGGCCTCGCTCGGCGAGTTCACCGGCCAGTGGCCGGTGCACCGCCGGGTGGCGCCGACGGTGCTGGGGCTGTGCGGGATGATGCCGGTCGCGGTGCACCAGGCGCACGGCGGCTCGCACGCGCTGACCCACGCGCTGGTGCGCTGCTTCCTGGCCCATGGCGGGGCGCTGCACACCACCTGTCCGGTGGCGTCGATCCTGACCGAAAACGGCCGCGCGTGCGGGATCCGGCTGTCCGACGCGGCGCTGTATCCGGGCGAAACGGTACGCGCGCGCGTCATCGTCTCCAACGTCGGCTTCACGCCGACCTTCCGTGACCTGCTCGGGGAAGCCGTGATCGGGCCCGAGTGGATGCGCCGCGCGAGCTACTTCAGCTACGACGACCCGCAGCTGATCGGTTTCCACTACGCGCTGAAGGAAGCGCCGGTGTTCCGCTCGGCGGATTTCGACCCCGCGATCCAGCTCTGCTGGGTGGGCTACTTCGGCTGCGACGGCATGCGCGACATCCAGGACGCGCAGATGCGCGTGCTGAGCGGCGAGGTGCCGCCGGCGACGATGGGAGGCTGGTTCATCCCCACGCTGGCCGATCCCTCGCAGGCGCCACCGGGGTGCCACACGATCTACGCGTGGCAGACGGTGCCGCCGCGACCGCGCACCTGGCGCGGCCGGCGGCTGAACGGCTGGGACGCGTGGCGCGAGGGGCTGGCCGAGGCGCTGCGCGACGAGATGACCGGACTCTTCGACGAGATGGCGCCCGGATTCCGTGCCTCGATCATCGAGCAGCACGTCAACACGCCGCGCCAGCAGGAGCAGGGGAACCCGAGCAACGTGCGCGGCAACATGATCGGCGGCAGCGCGATCCCCGAGCAGGCCGGAGAGAACCGGCCGCTGCCCGGGGTCTGCGTCGGCGGCGCCGCGCGCACCTTCGTGCCGGGGCTGTACCTGTCGAACTCGATCCATCCCTTCGGCGCGACCCATCTCGCCTCCGGCTGCATCGCGGCCAACGAGGTTGCCGAAGACCTCGGCGCGCGCGAGCGGCCGTGGTGGAGCAGCAAGCCCTTCGAGTGGTTCTTCGGGAACATGGGCTCCATTCCATCGAATCGCGGCGTCGATGCACGCTGGGCGAGAGCGACGGGAGGCGACGGGCGATGAGCGCAACCGACTTCGATGCGATCGTGATCGGGGCCGGTCCGAACGGACTGGTCGCCGCCGGCTACCTGGCGCAGGCGGGCCAACGCGTGCTGCTGCTCGAGCGCCGGCACGAGACCGGTGGCGGGTTGAACACCGACGAGTACTTCGGCTTCCGCCTGAACCTGCACGCCGTCTATCACCTGATGGCCGAACGGATGCCCGCGCACGCCGACCTCGGGCTGCACCAGCGCGGCGTGCGCTACCTGCGCCCGCCGGTGGTCGCGGCGTTTCCCTTCGCCGATGGCGCCTCGCTGGTGTTCACGCGCGATCCGGCCGAATGCGCGCAGTCGATCGCGGCGTTCAGCGAGGCCGACGCGCGGCGCTATCTGCACATGTGGGAGGAATTCGTCCCGATCATGGAGGAGTACCTGCTGCCGATGACCTGGGAGCCGCCGCTGCCGGCACTCGACCAGCTCGCCGAGTTCGGCGCCACCGCGAGCGGGCGCCGGCTCGCGGAGATCGCCGAACAATCGATCCTCGAGGTGATCGACGGCTACGGCTTCGAGCACCCGCGCGTGCGGCTCGCGCTGCTCTCCTTCGCCGCGATGTGGGGCGTCGACCTCGACGAACCGGTGGGCTTCCTGTGCCCGATCTACCTCACGCGCATGCTCGATGCGGCCTTCGTCAAGGGAGGCTCGCACCGGGTGTCGTCGGCGCTGCTGCGCGGCTTCGTCGCCGCCGGCGGCGTGGTGCGCGACGCCAGCGAGGCGAGCGCGATCGTGCTGCGCGACGGCCGGGTGGCGGGCGTGCGCCTGGCCGGCGGCGAGGAGTTCGACGCCGCCGCGGTGGTCTCCACGCTCAATCCGCAGCAGACCTTCCTGCACCTGCTGGGGGCGGATACCTTGCCGCCCACGCTGGCGCAGGCGGTGGCGGGCTGGGAGTGGGAGACGCGTTCGCTGTTCGGGCTGCACCTGGGGTTCGCGAGCGCGCCCGGGATCCGCTTCCGCACGCGCGATCCACGCGTCGACGAGGCGATGATCGTGTTCGCCGGGATCGACGACGACGTGCAGCTGTTCGAGCACCTCGATGCGCTCGATCGCGGCCAGGCGAGCGGCGCCGAATGGCTGCACCTGACGCCGGTGAGCCGCTTCGACGCCACGATGGCGCCCGCGGGCCATGCGCTGGCGCGCATCGAGACGCTGGCGCGCTACGCCCCCGACTGGCGCACGCGTGCCGCCGCGCACGGCGACGCCTGCCTGGGCACGCTGGAGCGCTACGCGGACGTCGATCGCGCCGGCGTGGTGCTGCGGCGCGAGACCACGCCGCTCGACATCGAGCAGCGGCTGGCGACCATGCACCGCGGCTCTTACAAGCACGGCGCCTACACCTCGCTGCAACTCGGCTATCTGCGGCCGAACGACCAGTGTTCCTGCGGCGAAACGCCGATCGAGGGGTTGTTCGTCGGCGGCGCCTCGACCTATCCGGGCGGCATGGTGCTCGGCGGCCCCGGCTTCCTGGCCGCCGCCGCGGCCGGCGAGTACCTCGGCGCGCCGATCCGTACCACGTTCAGGGGACGCCCGGCCCGGGAGCGGCGCTGAGCGGCGCCAGCAGCGCTGCTCACTCAGGCGCTGCGCTAGCGCGCTGGCCGACACCACCACGCGCGGTTTCGCTTTCCCCCGTGTCAATCCGCCCCCCCGTTGCCGGGAGGCGATGGGCTATCTCGCCGCGGACGCCACGCGGGAATGGCTCGGCGTCTCGATTCTCACCGGATCCAGGGGAAGTATTCCGGCGTGTTCGAATTAAATGCGCTTCTGTGATCCATATGGATCATGACGCGCGGCGAGGGGCTGGGATACGCTCCGCTCGCGGTTATATGGATTGAGTGGAACCCAAGGAGCGGTGATGACAAAAAAACAGGGAACAATGATTGCCTGCGCATTCATGTTGGCGGCGTGCGCTTCCAATCCGGACAAGATCGATGCGGCATATGTATCGCCACTGAAATACAAGAATTACGACTGCGATCAACTGGCTACTGAAATGGACTACGTTGGCCAGCGGACAAACAAGCTCTATCAAAGGTTGAAGGCTGAGCGCAGCGCGGACAATTGGCAAATGGGCGTCGGACTTGTGCTCTTCTGGCCGAGTCTGTTCTTCCTGGAAGGTGGTGACGGGCCAGAGGCCTCCGAGTACGCACAACTCAAGGGCGAGTTCGAGTCGCTGCGATCGAATTCGGTGCAGCAGAAGTGTGCCATCGACGCCAAGTCTCCGGAGGAGATCATGAAGGAGGCTGATGAGCGCACGAAAACCGAAAAAGGCAGGTCATAGCAGGCGATCACGGTTTCCCGTGTCGGCTGCGGTGACGATCCAGAAGGGAATCGTGTCCGTCTTCGATCGTGTCATGGCGCATCGGGTCGCCCTGCGAAGCTGTCAGGGTCCGGCTTCGGCCGCGAGCGCCGCGGTCGACCCGGAGCGGTCGGCTGGCAGCATCACCGGCTCCAGCCGCGGTGCGCGGCTGATCACGAACCACGCGAACGGCAGTACGCCGCCCAGCACGAACAGCGCGCCGCCGACGATGCGCGCCCACGTCAGCGTCTGGAACAGCGTGCCCTGCACGTAGGCCTGCGAACGCGCCGCCGCGTAACCGTCCTCGAACACGGTGCGCAGCTGGTCGATGCCGACCGGGAACAGGTCGAGCGCCACCATCAGCGCCAGCCCGATGTTGATCGACCAGAACGCGCGGCGCAGCAGCGCGGACGGCCAGTCCTCGTCGCGCAGCAGGTAGCGCGCGCAGAACACGGTGGCCGCGAGCGCCAGGTTGCCGTAGACGCCCATCAGGGCCGCATGCCCGTGGTTGACCGTGAGATAGGTGCCGTGTTCGTAGTAGTTCACGATCGGCAGGTTGATGATGAAGCCGAACACGCCGGCGCCGAGGAAGTTCCAGAAGTTGACGCCGAGCAGGAACAGGAACGCCTCGCCGTGCGCGGTCGCGGCCGGTTGTGTGGTGCTGCGGCGCTGGCCGGAGCGGAAGGACCACGCCTCTAGCGCCAGCAGCAGCAGGGGAACGACCTGCAGCGTCGAGAACACGCTGCCGATGGCGAGCGTGGCCACCGGTTTGGCGTTCCAGTAGAAGTTGTGCGAGATGCCGAGCAGCCCCGAGCCCAGGAACAGCAGCGTTGCCAGGTACACGATCCGCGAGGCGCCGGCGTGGCTGATGTGCCCGGTCAGGTACATCACGTACGCGAGCAGCACGGTGGTGAACACCTCGAAGAAGGCCTCCGCCCACATGTGGATCACGGCCCAGCGCCAGAAGTCCGCGATCACGAAGTTCGTCGTTGGCCTGGCGACGAAGGCCGACAGGAACAGCAGCGCGATCGAGGCCACCGCGTAGAACAGCCACTTCGGCAGGATCCAGGCGTCGCCCTCGCGGCGCACGCGCAGCACCGTCTGGCCCACCAGTCCCGCCCACAGCGCGAACACCACCAGCAGCAGCGCCTGCCACAGCTTGCCCATCTCGACGAACTCCCAGCCCTGGTTGCCGAGCAGGTTCCACCAGTCGCCGAGCAGCCCGTGCGGGCCCAGCCACACCCCGGCCAGCGTGCCGGCGACCAGCATGACCAGCAGCCACAGCAGCGCGCGTGCCATGCCGTGCTGTGCCGGCAATTCCTCGCGGTGCATCATCGACAGCAGGAACAGCGTGGCGCCGATCCAGCAGGCCGTGATCCACAGCAGCGCGAGTTGCAGATGCCAGCCGCGCGTCACCGTGACCGGGAGCACGTGTGCGGTCTCGATGCCGAATATGCGCGTGATGCCGAGAAAATCGTGCACGGTCAGGATGCCGGCGACGATCTGCAGCACGAACAGCAGCATGGCGACCGCGAAGAAGCGATACGCGAGCCGCGCAAGCCGTGTGGGTCGCCACGCTTGCGGGGCAATGGCGAACGGTGCGCCGCGTTGCGGGCCGCTGCCCCAGCCGCTGGCGTGGCCGTAGCGGCCGTACAGGTACAGCACCAGCCCCAGTCCGAGCAACAAACCGAGCACCGCGATCACGCTCCAGTACAGCACCGGCGCACCGGGGCGGTTGCCGGCGAGTTCGTCGTAGGGCCAGTTGTGCGTATAGCTGTACCCCTTGCCGGGGCGTTCGGCGGCGCACACCCACGCGCCCCAGAAAAAGAATCCGGACAGCGCGCGCAGTTCGGCGGTGTCGTCGATGTAGCCGGCCGGGTGGAAGGCCTGCGGTCCGCGGCCGGCGAACATCCCGGCGTAGTGCGTGGCGAGCACCTCGCGTGCGTGCGCCTGCGCGTCGCCGATCAGTGCGCGGCCGCTGCTCGCGTCCCAGCCGTTGCTGCGCAATTCGCGTTGCATGCGCGCCAGCGCCGCGTCGTGGCGCTCGCTTCCCGCCGGTGCGTCACCCGCGTGGTAGGCGAGCGCGGCGCGCGCGACCTCGTGCAGCGCATCGGCCGTGAAATCGGTGCCGCGCGCGGCGCCGTCGCCGAACAGGCTGCCGTAGTCCATCAGCGCATGGCGCTGGAACAACACCTGCCCGCGCAGGATTTCCTCGCGTGACAGCACGACGGTGCCGTCGGCGGTCACGAAATCGGGGATCGGCGGTGCGCCGCGGTAGGTTCCGACGCCCACGTACAGCATGCTCGCCACGCCGGCCGCGAGCACCAGCGCCAACGGCAGCCACCAGCGCGCGCGGTGCATCACGAAACGCTCCCACAACGCCCCGGCTTCCAGCGTGGGCGCCGGATCCCGGACGCGGGCGTTGCGAACCATGCGTTCAGTCGGTCGTCGAGGATTCGTCGAAACGCTCGCTGTACTCGGTGAGCGCCGCGCGCAGTGCGGCGACCGGTGTCGGGTCGGCGGGATCGTCGTGCAACGCCCTGGTCGCGCCGAGCAGGTGCGAGATGATCCCGTGCAGCGTGGCGTCGGCCTGTGGCTCGAGTTTGCAGTTGGCGATCAGGTAATCGACCTGCCTTTCGATTGCGCCGGCCTGTTCGCGCACCTGCTGCGCGCCGAGGTGTCCGGCCTCGTGGTGCGCCAGCACCGCCACCGCACTGCGGATGCCCGCCATGCCGGTCCGCAGGGCATCGTCCGCCGCGAAGCGCGTCGTGCTGTCTGCCGGTGCCGGCGCGACCGCAGGGGGCGTGTGCGCGTCGTGTGCGTGCCCGGGATGGCTCGCGTCGGGGGGTTGTGCCTGCACGAGGCTGGCAAGGATCGATGCAAGCAGGGCGGCGGC
>WBZY01000033.1_pt1 | contig 189570 bp, 189 predicted proteins | sample 5204191 | NCBI WGS metagenome assembly WBZY01 (sample SAMN12344363, study PRJNA552823) | activated sludge metagenome | biome: Activated sludge suspended growth; feature: Anammox Sidestream; material: Wastewater; isolation source: activated sludge from anammox sidestream of wastewater treatment...
CAGGACTGATTCGTGCTGATGCCGTAGGAGCTCTGTGTCGTGCTGGACTTTTGCAGGTTGAAGACGCCGGAGGCCATGCTCCCTTTAGGGGCAGACAGGGATAGGGCCGCGGGGAATGCCTGTAGCAGCGGCGTTAATGAGCTGCTTGGGGGCGGTGGTGGCGGAGTGGTGGACGGCGGCGGAGGCGGCGGTGTCGTTGAGGGCGGCGGTGGAGGTGGGGTCGTCGACGGTGGGGGAGGTGGTGGTGTGGTGCCGCTGGCCAGCACCGTCAGCGAGACAGGCACCCGTAGTAGATTGGAGCCGTTCGGGCCACTCTCCGAGATATAGACCACGGCCGAATAGCTGCCGGTGTTGAGGGCGCCGGTGTTGACCGAGACGGTGATGGAGTCCACCTCGGTGGTAATGGTCTGGGTGCTGCCATAGGGGGGATTCAAGAGAATCCAGGACTGATTCGTGCTGATGCCGTAGGAGCTCTGTGTCGTGCTGGACTTTTGCAGGTTGAAGACGCCGGAGGCCATGCTCCCTTTAGGGGCAGACAGGGATAGGGCCGCGGGGAATGCCTGTAGCAAGGAACTCAAGGAACCGCTAGGCGGGGGGGGCGGTGGCGTTGTCGAAGGAGGCGGTGGTGGCGGAGTGGTAGATGGCGGAGGCGGGGGAGGCGTTGTGGATGGGGGCGGCGGCGTGCTCCCGCCGGCTGTGACGGTGGCGGTGACCGGAATGCGCCATGTGGTCGAAATGCCTGGTCCGGATTGCCCGATGTAAATGGTACCGGAATAGGTTCCGACACCCAGACCCATTTGCCCCGCATTGACGGTGACCGTGAGTTGGTCGGTTTCAGTCGAAATGGTCTGGGTGCTGCCGTAGGGCGGGTTCAGCCAGATCCATGATTGATTTGCGCTGATGAAATAGGAGTGCTGCGCGGTATCCGACTTCTTCAGGCTCATCGTGCTGCTGGCCGTCCCCCCTTGCGGGACGGTGATCGAGACGGAACTTGGGGTGAATTGAAGGTTTTGCGTCAGGGCCGGTGTTGCGTCTATCAGAGGCACGATGCACAGGAGCAATAAGATGACGGTAGTGGACGCGGTTTTTCGGGAAGCGAGGGTCCGCGGGTTGAATGTCGGCAGATGGGGTAGGCGGTTCATCGAGCAAGCTCCTTAAGGGTAATGTTGCAAAGAAAAACAGGAAGCACCGGTTTCTCGCAATGGCCGTGCCAGAGCAAGTCACTTCGCTGTTGTTCTTAATGAGTTGTCGGGAGTCGCTCAGCGGAATTCGGTGAGGGGCCCCGTCAGGATGAACGTCAGGGGCGAACGTAGCGGAAGTGGACAGAATAGGCAAGTAAAAATTTTTCGCAGGTCTGGTACATTGGCGTGACTCACCCAGGTAGGAAGGCTCTGTCTACGTGTTGGTTCTCGTAGTGGAGTGGAACAGACGGGGCTAACTATCGCAACATGAAACGTCTATCATTGAAACACTCGACTGGTTGCGGGGCAGATCCATTGCAGCTGTGCGGCAAGATTTACCCACCGGAGAAAGTTGTTGACCACTATCGACGGGTAAGGTATCAGTGTGCGCGCTGCGGCCCGGCCTCTACGTAGTTGCGACGAAGGGCCGGCGACGGAGGCCCAAGGAGGAGTCAACCTATATGATCGCATGGCGAACCCTGTTCTGCATCGGTCTGCTCTGTTCCCACGCGGCCCTGGCGGCCGCCGAAGTTGCGCCCGCCCAGATGTCGGGCATTGCCGGTGTCGACGTGCGCCTCTCCGGCTGGTTCAGCCAGGGACAAACCACCTGGAGCCATAACGCGTCCGGATTGGACGCCAATCTCGGCAACCCCAGTTCAAGGTTGAAATACAAGGATGCCGGAACCAACGTCGCCGAGATTACGGGCCGAGTCCTGCTCAAGAATAAAATGTTCCTCCGCGGTTCCTTTGGATACGGAGTGATCGGCGGAGGGCGTCTGACGGACGATGATTTCTTGAGTGCACAGGGCGCGGCGGCACAGGGGGCTACTGTCAGCGGGGAACACCGGTTTTCACGGACCTTCAGCGACCTCGACGGGAACAGGCTCTGGTACCTCAACGGCGACATCGGCGTGACGACTCATACGTTCAAGGAGAACCGAGGCTCGTTGGCCATGTTTGTCGGATTGCAATACTGGCGTGAGCGCCATGTGGCGGCGGGTGTCACGCAGGCGGAATGCACGACGGCGGCATCGCCCAACCCGGCCTTTCGCTGTTCTCCCGTGGGGACGGTTTCCTTTCGTAACCAGGCGGTCATTACCAACAGCATGTCGCTGTTCTCGGGACGGATCGGCGGCGAAGTGGAATACAAACTCGATCCCCGCATCACCTTCGAGGCCAAAGTGGCCCTACTCCTCTCCTATCTGAACAACGAGGATGTTCACCACCTACGGACGGACTTGGCGCAGGATCCGAGTTTCCGGATGACTGGGTTTGGGATCGGCACCAACACCGACGTGGGGCTGCGCGTGAGGATTTGGGATCGACTCTACCTGTCAGGGGGGTACCGGGTTTGGTGGAATCGGGTCGTCTTGGGCGACCAGTGGAAGATCTATGGGGCGGACGGGTCGACGAGCACCGCATCGCTCACCGAGTTCCAAACCCTCCGGCATGGCCCGACCGTTGGCCTGACCTATACGTTCTAGATCCGGGCTGTCGTGCTCAGCGCGAGCGGGACGAGCCGGTTTCTTCCTCGTATTCCGCGAAGAGCCGTTTGGCTTCGGGGTGCAGGAGGTAGGGTTGGCCGTAGGGGATTCCGGCGGTGCGAAAGAGCGGGGTCAGCTTCTCATTCGGGTGGAGGTACCCGGCCCGGAGCGGCACAGAACGCTTCGTATGGCGGATGAGCGTGCAGGGCGTCGGCCGAATGGCGGTCAACCAGTCCGCAATGTCCTGCGGGTTACCGATCGAGGCCGAAAGCAGCAGCAGCCGTGCCTGTGCCGGGCAGAAAATCAAGGTCTCTTCCCACACCACACCCCGTTCCGGATCCGCCAGGTATTGTGATTCGTCCATGATCACCAAGCCCAGCGTGTCGAGTCGGACATCAATTTCCCCGCCCGCCGCGTCGTAGAGCAGATTGCGCAAGATCTCCGTGGTCATGATCAGCAGCGGCGCCTGCGCGTTCTCGCGTCGGTCGCCTGTTAGAATCCCGACCTGGCTCGGCCCGAAGAGACGGGAAAACTCGGTAAATTTTGTGTTCGACAGGGCCTTCAGGGGCGACGTGTAAATGACCGTGCGGTTCTCGCGCATGGCCCGGGTGGTGGCTTCGATGGCCACGTACGTTTTTCCGCTTCCCGTCGGTACGCTCACTACCACATCTGTTTCAGCCAACCGTGCCAGCGCTTCGACTTGCCACGCGTCGGGCACGAAGGGCTGCGGGGGGGGCACGCCGATGCCGGACAGCCATTCGTGGAGCGATACCGGGGGCTCATGGTGGTGTCCATGGTCGTCGGTTTTGTGGGGTCGAGGTTGTCCAGCAGGGGTGGTCCGCTGAGGGGCGGCTGGAGCCGGCGGACGTTTCTCCGGCGGCGAGGTCCTTCGTCTTGTTGCCTGTTCCTCGATCAAAGCCGTGAGATCAGACTCCAGAGCCGGGCGGTTCTCCGGCGTGGCGCGGAGCAGGAGCTCCACGAGTTTCCGTTTGCCAGAGCGAAAATGCCGGCTGATGCGCCCGCGTGCCAGGCGATGCAACAGGGAGACAGGTTGCTCGAGCAGCAGCCGTTCGAGTTCTTCCGTCGTCATGCTACCTCAAGATCGGTCGTAGGTTCATGGAAGTTCCTCCAAGACGCCGCGGCGCATGGCGGCGATCGCCTGTTCTGCGCTGTCGGCCAAGGACGGATGCGTGGCCTTCAAGGTCTTCAGTTGCGAGAGAAATTCAATCGTGCGGGCAAAAAGCCGAAACATGTCGCCTTCCGCCATCGTCGTGAGCCGCGCAAGTCCGATCCAGGTCAGGCTTTGGTCTGCGACCCAGCGTTCCGTTAGGGCCGCCACGTCGGCGCGGAGCATAGGCGGGTCTTCATGGGGGCTGAGGCTTTCCGCCAACCGGCGGACCTGAAAGAGCAGGGTGACCAGCCCGCTGCTCCCGCGTGGAAAGGAGCCCGGGCGGTCGTCGTCGTGGGCGATGCTGGCCATCACGGCGGCGAGCAAAGGAGGGTCGATGGCGCTGAACGCTTCGGCGCGAATCAGTTCCGTGATGAGGAGCGAATGGTCGATCCGGATCAACCGCGCCCATTCACCGTCGGCGGTGAGGTGCGCCGTCGCGTTCAGATACCCGAACTTCTCCAGCACGTCCATGCGTTCCTGGAACCGGTGCCACAAACTAGTCTGAAGGGCCTGGATGGACTTGGTGTGCCGCTGAATCTCCTGCCGTACCTTCGAGGCGCGGAGAAAATCCCGTTGGCAGGCTTGGCGCGAGGGACAGGACGGGCAGGGAAAATCTCCCAAGGTTTGCACGATGGAACTGTCGAGTGCCGGCTCTTCATGGGCCTGAATAAGGATCGGCAGGATGGGAAGCCGCGGAGGCAGTTCCGCCAATTGGTGCGTCAGCTGCTCCAGGCTGTCCGGCGTGCACCAGGGATAGGATGAGATTTCTTCGCATTCAAACGTGCGGTCGAAGACCTGGGTCACGATCGTGGCGGGACATTCGCTCAAGGAGCCGCCTTCGCGCAGCAGGGTGACCATCGGCGCATGCTGCCCCTTGCTCCGGTATTGCCGGAGGATGATGCCTCGCCCGCGGACTAACCCGACGACGCGTCCCGGCGTAAGAAAATGGAGACGCGCGGCGACGTCCGGCGCTTCTTGCCTGTCGATGGGCCCTCGCGGCTTTTTGCGCTTCCGCGCGTGGTCGAACACCTGCCACTGCGTAATCCAATCGGAACAGACGCGAGGTCCGAACGGCTCCATCTCGGCGCGTAAGGTATCAAGTTTTGTTTCGAGCACGGCGGTTCGCTGATTCAATTGAAACTGGGCGAAACTCTTGCCCAGGATCGATTGGATGTGCTCCCGCGGGTGGGCCTTCAGCAGATTCAACACCATCGGGTAGGTGATGACGAACTGGCTGTGGATCGCTTCCGGCTGGCCGGTCAGGCCTTTCGTCAGGACGGTGAGGTCGATGTAGGGCGATGGGGTGATGACGGCGAACCCGACCAGGTCCTTGCCGCGCCGCCCGGCCCGTCCGGCCAGTTGCTGAATCTCGCTGGCGGTGAGGTCGGTGAAGTCGCGGGCTTTCCGGATGCTGGATTGCGTCACGACGACCGTGCGGGCTGGAAAGTCGACGCCGGCGGCAAGCGTCGTGGTGGCGAAGACGGCATCCAGGCAGCCGCTGCGCATCAGTTCCTCGACGGCGATTTTCCAAGACGGCAAGTGCCCGGCATGGTGCGCGGCGACCCCGATCCGCTGCACCGTTTCGATCAGCGGATGCTCGGCGATGCTGGGAAATTGGGTGATGACCTGGGTGAGCACGCCGGCGATCTGGTTCTGCCGCACCTTGGGCAGCATGACCTGGCTCCGCTCGAACGATTGCATCGCTTCATCGCAAGCCCGTCTCGATGTGAGAAAGATAATCGCCGGAGTGAGGTTCTTCTGACGGAGGGTCGCGACCAGGTCAACCGGATGGATCGATGGCGGCATGCAGTTTCATTCCCTTTGAAATGACGACCAGTCCGGAGTCGGTGACTTTGAATCGTTGGCGGTCTGCGGCGGGATCGAAGCCAATCACCGTTTTGGGCGGGATCACAACGTCTTTATCGATGATCGCTCGGCGGATTTTGGCACGTTCGCCGATCACGACGTTCTCCATGACCACGGATTCACGCACATCGGCATGGTCATGGACCCGCACATGGGGTGACAGCACCGAATTCTGCACCCGTCCGCCGGAAATGATGCAGCCGCCGCAGATGATGGAGTCCAGCGCCACTCCCATACGCCCGCCTTGGAAGTCTTGGGCGAAGACAAATTTGGCGGGCGGAAACTGCCCTTGGTACGTGCGAATCGGCCAGGCCTTGTCGTAGAGATTGAATAGGGGATCCACCGCCACCAGATCCATATTGGCTTCCCAGTAGGCGTCCAATGTCCCGATATCGCGCCAGTACTTTACCGCCTTCTTGTTCTCATCCTGGAACTTGAAGGCGTACACGCGATTCTCTTTGATCATGCGCGGGATGATATTCCGGCCGAAATCGTGTTTCGTGCCCTCCTTCGCATCGCGGATGAGCTGTTCGCGGACCATCTCGGTGCGGAAGAGATAGATGCCCATCGAGACGTACGCATGAGTCGGGTCGCCCGGAATCGCCATGGGTTCGGCGGGCTTTTCGTCGAACCGCAGGATGCGGTGGTCTTCGTCCACGCCGATGACGCCGAACCGGTTCGCCTCGGCCAGGGGCGTTTCGATCGCGCCCACCACGGCGTCGGCTTGTTTTTCCTGCATCAGGTTGTACATGTCGGCGTAATTCATCTTATAGATGTGATCGCCGGCCAGGACGAGCAGGTATTCGGGTTGATCGGGATCGAGCAGGAACAGATTCTGGAAGACAGCGTCGGCGGTGCCGCGGTACCAATCCTCGCTGATGCGCTGTTGGGGCGGCACGGAGGTGATGTATTCACCCAACTCTGCGTTGAGGATGTTCCAGCCGATGCGGATATGTCGATCGAGCGAGTGCGACTTGTATTGGATGAGGACCGCGATCTGCCGCAACCCGGAGTTCAAACAATTGCTGAGCGTGAAATCGATGATGCGATATTTACCGCCGAAGGGGACGGCGGGTTTGGCGCGCTGATCCGTGAGGGGATACAACCGTTCGCCCTTGCCGCCGGCGAGAACCATCGTGAAGATCTTGGGCATAGAGAGCCCGATTGTAACAGGACGATCGGCGAATGGAAAGGACGCAGAATCGTTGACTTCACCTCCGAGTCGGACGATACTACGATCCGACGCCGGTTCCCGGCACCTCGTCGGGCCGAAGCCAAAGGAGCGGACATGAAAAAACAGAATGCCCTGCCGGAGGTCATCAAGCCCGGATTTCCCACCGCAAACCCGATGAAGGAAATGGTCTGGCGGTTGGAGCGGTTGGAGCGGCAAGTGCAGCGTCTCTCCGAACTGGTGCGCAACCATGCCGAGGACAACGACCGGTTGGTCCGGATCGTAGCGGAAGATCGCGATGTGATCCGGCGGGAATTGTTGCGCAAGCACGAACATCGGGTGCGGGTGCGAAAACATTTGCGGGATGTCAGCTCCAAGTCCGGCGTCAACCCTTGATCCCTCTGCCTCTTCGTCCGGGCGCTGAACACAGGTCGTAATGGCGACCCAGGTCGACCCCTCCTCGCTTCTCCCTTCGTCCTTCCGACTCGATGCCCCTTCCGCTATTGATGTCCGCGGAGTCGTCCGCCGCCATGGGGGCGTGACGGCCGTCGATCAGGTCAGTTTTCAGGTACGGCGCGGCGAATTCTTTTCCATCCTGGGTCCGAGCGGCGCGGGAAAGACCTCTGTCCTGCGGATATTGGCGGGCTTCGAAGATCCGGACGAGGGCGACGTGCTGATCGAAGGCCGCTCCATGCGCGGCGTACCGCCCAATCGTCGGCCTGTGAATCTCGTCTTTCAATCCTACGCGCTTTTTCCCCACCTGACGGTGTTCGAGAACGTGGCGTTCGGGTTGAAAATGCGCGGGCTTCCGACGTCGGCGATCGCTGCGCAGGTGCGGCAGGCGCTGGATCTGGTCAAACTGACCGGCAAGGATGCACGCATGCCGACACAACTGTCCGGCGGGGAGCAGCAACGGGTCGCATTGGCCCGTGCGTTGGTCAACAAGCCGGCGGTCGTCCTGTTGGATGAACCCTTGTCGGCTCTCGATCAACAGCTGCGGCAACACATGCAGTTGGAGCTCAAGGCCATTCAAGAGCGCGCAGGCTTGACCTGCGTCTGCGTCACGCATCACCAAGAGGAGGCGATGATGATGTCCGACCGAATCGCGGTGATGCATCAGGGGCGGCTGTGGCAGGTAGGCAGTCCTCGGGAGGTGTATGCGCAGCCGTGCAACCTCTTCGTGTCGCGGTTTCTCGGTGTCTCGAATGAATTGCCGGGAAAGGTGGTGATTCAGGACCGGGCAGGAAGTTTCTTGTATCCGAATGAGGGGCAGCCCCCGGTGCCGATTCGCTCGTTGGTCGATACGGAGGCCGGCTGCGCGGCGATCCTCTCGCTGCGGCCGGAACAACTCAGGCTGACGCGTGAACGTCCCGTGACGCCGGATCCCTGCTTGCCCGCCACGATCGAGAAGACTCTGTTCGCCGGAGGAGGCACTAAGTACCTGGTGCGTGTGGGGCCCGGTCGCCCGTGGGAGGTTACATGCACGTCGACCCCCGGGGGCGATGCGTTCCAATTTGGTGAAGCGGTCTTCGTACAGTGGCGCCTCGCTGACGGACGGCTCTTCTTCGAATAACGATGCGCATGAGCGAGCAATCGGCGGCCCCCTCGACCTCGCGGCCTTCCTGCGTGCGGTGCCGGCTCGCGATTCCCGGTCTCCTCTGGATGGGCCTGTTTTTCCTGTTGCCGCTGGTTCTCGTGTTGGCCATCAGCTTTGCGTCGCGTGGCACCTACGGCGGTATCCTCTGGGAATTCACCTGGGCGAATTACCTCGATCTGCTCCATCCGCTCTATGGAAAGATCTTCGCCCAGTCGCTTTGGTACGCCGGGCTCACGACCCTGCTGTGCCTAGTGCTGGGGTTTCCGCTCGCCTATGCCATTGCGCGCAGTGCTCCGCGGTGGCAGCCGGTGTGGTTGCTGCTGGTAATGTTACCGCTCTGGACGAACTTCCTGGCGCGCACCTATGCCTGGATGATCCTGCTGCGGCAGGACGGCCTGGTCAACCGATGGTTGTCGGCCATCGGCTTCACGGACGGCCCCTTGGAGTTGCTCTATACGCCGTCCGCCGTCGTGATCGGGCTCGTTTACGGATATCTGCCCTTTATGGTGCTCCCATTGTACGTGGCCATCGAGCGGTTGGACCCGCTGCTGGTCGACGCAGCCTGGGATCTCTACGCATCGCGATGGGCGATCCTGATCCGCGTGATACTTCCGCTGGTCAAGCCGGGCATCGTGGCGGGCTGTATACTGGTGTTCATTCCGTCGATCGGCGCCTTCATTACGCCCGATCTCCTGGGCGGCGCCAAGAGCATGATGATCGGCAATCTCATCCAGCATGAATACCTCGTCGTGCGAGATTGGCCCTTGGGCTCCGCCGTCTCCTTCGTTCTCATGGGTTTGGTCCTGCTGGCGGTGGCGCTCTACTACCGCAATGGGCCCGGCGAGCCCGGCCGCCGGGAGGAACGATGAGGCGCGGCATGGTGGGGCTGAACCTGGTGGGAGCTGCGGTCCTGGCGTTTCTCTACGTCCCCATCGCGATCTTGGTGCTCTACTCCTTCAATGCGGCGCAACTGTCGACGAGCTGGCGAGGGGCGACGCTCAAGTGGTATGCGACGCTCTTCCGCGACGAGGCGCTGTTGGCAGCCACGGCGAACAGCCTGGTGATTGCGGCCATTTCCACGGTCGGAGCGGTGCTGCTGGGAGGCCTGCTGGCGTTGGGGATGGAGGCGATGCCCAACCGTCGGCAGCAGCTCATTGAAGGTGGTCTGGTGCTGCCCCTCGTGATTCCGGAAGTCATGCTGGGCGTGGCGCTGATGTTGTTCTTTGTCATGGTGCAGGTGCCCCTCGGCCTCACGACCGTGATTGTCGGCCATGTGGCGTTCAACATTCCTTTGGTGACGATCATGGTCAGGACACGCCTGAGAAAGCTCGATCCGCTGTTACGCGAGGCGGCGGCTGATTTAGGCGCCGGTCCCTGGCAGGTCTTTTGGCATGTCACCCTGCCGCTGCTGCGGCCGGCCTTGTGGGGGGCCATGCTCGTGGCCTTCACCGTTTCGCTGGACGATTTCCTGGTGACGTTTTTCACCGCCGGCCCCGGCGCCACGACGCTGCCCCTGAAGGTCTATTCCATGATCAAAGCGGGCGTCACGCCCGAGATCAATGCCCTGTCCTCGTTGCTGTTGATCGTTTCGATGGGCTGTGTGGGCCTGTCGCTGTACCTCCAGCGTCGTGAGGTCTGAATGGGGTCCGCTCTGCGCAGGAACAGCCCTTTCGTTCTGCTCCTGGTAGCGTGCTTCTGCGGGTTGGCCGCCTGCGGTCGGGCTGGAGAAGGGGCGTCAGGCGAAGGCCGGCCGGTACTGCATTACTTCACCTGGTCGGACTATGTGGGGCCGGAGATCATTCGCGAGTTCGAGCGGCGTGAGCAGGCTAAGGTGGTCGTCGACACGTTCAGCAGTAATGAAGAACTACTCGCCAAGCTGCAAAGCGGCGCGACGGGGTACGACGTCGCCGTGCCGTCGGACTTCATGGTGGCCATCATGATGCAACAGGGTCTTCTCAGCGAACTGGACAGGACGCAGTTGCCCAACGCGGCCGATCTCGAACCGCACCTGCGCGCGCCTCACTTTGACCCCGAGGGGCAGTACTCGGTGCCCTACCTTTGGGGGACGGTGGGCATTGGGTACGACTCGGCCGTGATCACCACGCCGCCCGACAGTTGGTCGGTCCTGTGGGATCCTCGTTACCGCGGCCGGATCAGCATGTTGAACGATCAGCGGGAGGTGTTCGGCGCGGTCTTGCGCGCGATGGGCCGGTCGATGAACAGCACCGATCCCAAGGAGATCGAGGCGGCCAAGGAATCATTGTTGCGGCAGAAGCCCTTGGTGAAGACCTATACCAGCGACCACTACGACCAGCTGCTCGCCTCCGGGGAGGTGATACTGGCGCATGGGTGGGGGGGGCCGGTGGCTCGGGCCATGGTGGAACGGCCGTCGTTGCGCTACGTCGTGCCAAAGGAAGGGGCGACGATTTGGGCCGACTGCCTGGTGGTGCTCCGGTCGGCGCCCCACAAGGAACTCGCGATGCGGTTCGTCAACTTCCTCATGGATCCCGAGATCTCGGCGCGCACGTCCGAGCGGCTCCGCTTCGCCACGGCCTCCCGCCGGGCCAGGGAGCGAGTGAGCCGGGAGATCAGAGAGAACACGGCCATTTATCCGCCGGTGGAGGAGTTGGGCCGGCTGGAGTGGATGCGCGATGTGGGCCGGGCGATTCGGCTGTACGACCGAGCCTGGACCGAATTGAAAATGCAGTGAGGCAGTAGGGGCGGTTTCGTGCGTACTTTATTTCAAATATCCGGCAGAATCAGTATAATTAACCGATCTGTCCTCGTTTCTTCGATCTTCCTGCACAATGTGTGACGACATGCTCCGTGACAGAGGCCGTCTGTGGGTATGCCTGTTGAGATCATCCAGCGTTCGCGTGGTGCTCGTGTTGTGCACCGTCTTGATCCTCGGTCGGACGGCGATCGAGAGCGCAGCTGCAGTGGAGAGCACCGCGCCTGCCTTGCCATCTCCGGTCATTCGGCTGAGCCTCTCCGAGGCGGTGGCGTTGTTTCTGAGGCAAAATCTCGACCTCCTGATCGCGAAGTACGGCATCGAATCCAGCAAGGGGCAGCAAATTACCGCCAGGCTGTTCCCGAACCCGGTGATGCAGATCGGCAACGTCGCCTCGTTCACCCAAGGCAATACGTTGGCCAAAACAGGCGCCCTGACGGCTCAAGCGCAACAGCTGTTCGAGCTGGCCGGTAAACGCGGATACCGCATCGAAAGCGCTGGGTTCGGACTCCAGTCCGCGGAGGCCGATTTCGAGGATGCCGTGCGGCAGTTGGGCTTCACCCTCAAAGACTCGTACTATCGTGTCCTCGTGGCCCAGCGCCGGCTGGCCTTGGCCGAAGAGAATCGGGACCGCTTCGCGCGCATCCTGGATGTGAATACCATCCGTTTCAAGAAGGGATACATCGCCGAAGTCGATCTCATCAGGATCCGACTGCAGATGGTCGACTTCCAGTCGCAGGTGATCGAGGCCATCCAGGAAGGGGAGTCGGCCAGAGCGGACCTGCGCCAGCTGCTGAGGCTGACGCCGGCGTCCAAGTTGGAATTGACCACCGAGATGGACTACCGCCGGGTGGACCCTGATTTCGCGAGGCTGCGGTCGGTCGCCTTGGATATTCGTCCCGACATCAGGGGGCGCCGCGCCAACCTCTCTCAACGTGAAGCGGACCTCAAGTTGGCCAAGGCCTATCGGGTGCCGGATGTCACGATTGGAGCCGGGTATGCGGTGCAGGGCTCGCGGGGCCCGGATAACCAGCAGATGGCTATCTTGAACCTCGGGGTGCCGCTCCCGCTCTTCAACCGCAACCAAGGCGGGATCGTGCAGGCCGAGGTGGGGGTACAGTCGGCGCAGGCGGAGTTGGATCGAACGGTCAACCAGGTGGAAAATCAGGTGGAGGTGGCCTATCGTAATCTGCTTCAAAGTCGCCGGCTGGTCGAGGCGTATCTGGCCGGCGTCTTGGACGATGCCCGGTCGACTTTCACGATTGTGGAACGTGCCTACGAGCGGGGCGGCGCCACGATTCTGGATCTGCTTGATGCGGCCCGGACCTCGCGCATGATCCAACAGAATTTTATCGAGGCGTTGTTTACGTACCAGCATAATCTGTTTCAGTTGGAAAGTTCTGTCGGGCAGGAGATTGCCTCGTGATCGGCACGACAAGGTGCCTCCTGTGGTTCACCTGTGGCCTGCTCCTGAGCGCCTGCAGCCAGACGCAGGAACCGGCCGCGCCTGCGCCTTCGACGGCCGCGAGCCCGGCTCAACCTGATACGGCGCCGGCTCCAGGGCAAATCGAGACGGCGGTGGTGAGCTACAAGCCGGTGCAGCCGGAACTCGTGTTGGTCGGCAAGATCGCCTACGGCGAAGATCGCTATTCGAAGATTTCGTCGCCCTTGCAAGGACGGGTGGTCGAAGTGCGGGCCAAGTTGGGGGATCGGGTGCAAGCCGGGGCCACGTTGCTCGTCATCGACAGTCCCGACATCACAGCGGCCTACTCGGAATTCGTGAAGGAAGCGTCGGAGCTGGAATACTCGACCCGGGCGCAGGAACTGGCCAAAGAGTTGTATGCGACGAAAGCCCTCGCGCTCAAGGACCTCAAGCAGGCCGAGAATGATTTGATCAAGGCACGAGCCGAGTTCCGACGAGCCAAGGAGCGCCTGTTATCGTTGCGGATTCCCGCTGCCGAATTAGAAAAACCCCTGGCGCAACAGCGGATCACGTCCCGATTTGAAATGAAAAGTCCGCTCACGGGGACCGTGGTCGAACGGATGGTGACGCCGGGACAGTCCGTGGGCAGCGATGCCAGCCAGGTGTTGTTCACGGTGGCGGATCTGGATCGCTTGCAGGTCGTGGCGGACGTATACGAACGGGACTTGGCGCTAGTCAAGGTCAGCCAGGTCGGCCGCATCAACGTCGAGGCCTACCCCGGAACGGATTTCGCCTCAGTCGTCGCGTCGATCGGGGATGTGGTCGATCCGAACACGCGGACGATCAAGGTCCGCGCCTGGGTCGATAACCAGGATCAACGGCTGAAACCCGAGATGTTCGCGCGGTTACGCCTGGACATCGGCGATGCCACACCCTTCCTGACCATTCCTAAGGAGGCGGTCGTGGAGATCGACGGGAAACATTTCGTCTATGTGGTGGAAGCGCCAGACCGGTACGCGAAACGAGAGGTCATGGTGTCCAACGTGTCGAGCGATCAGGTCCGCATCCTCGAAGGCCTCACCTCAGGCCAGCGCATCGTGATTAAAGGCGCCGTGCTCGTGAAGGGCCAGGAGGTGAAGGGGTGAATCGATGAGCAGGAGAGGTCCTTCCGGACGATGATCGTTCGAATCGTCGAACTCTCCCTGGTACAGCGCTTTCTGATCTGTGCCCTCGGCTTCAGTCTCCTGTTCGGTGGGCTCTACGCTTTCCAGCAGCTCGACATCGTGGCCTATCCAGATCCGTCGCCCCCGATGGTCGAGGTGATCACGCAGTTTCCGGGGTGGTCGGCTGAAGAAATCGAGCGCCAAATCACCATTCCCATCGAAGTCGCACTGAACGGCATTCCCGGCCTCACCGATATCCGCTCCCTCTCCATCTTCGGTTTGAGCGACATCAAGGTCTACTTCGACTTCGACACGCAATATTTCTTCGACCGGCAGGAAGTCGTGAACCGACTGGCGACCATCACCTTGCCGCAGAATGTGCAACCGACCCTCTCGCCTTGGTGGGCGATCGCGGAGATCTATCGGTACCAGCTGGCAGGCGACGGCAAGACCAGCCTGACCGATCTCAAGACGATTCAGGATTGGCAGGTACGACGGGAATTCCGGCGGGTGCCCGGCATCATCGACGTGACCGCGTTCGGCGGGACGACCAGGGAGTACCACGTCGATATCGATCCGGGGAAGTTGATCAGTTACGAAGTCAGCCTGGCGCAGGTCATGGAGGCCTTGACCAACAGCAACGCCAACGTCGGCGGCAACTACCTCACGGTGGGGGCGCAGAACTACAACATCCGCGGGCTCGGACTCATCAACGGACTCGAAGACATCGAGAACGTCATGGTGGCGGAGAAGGAGGGCACGCCGATCTTCGTCAAGACGTTGGGGACCGTGTCGGTCGGCCACCGGGTGCGGTTGGGCAAGGTCGGCATCGACGACGAGGACGACGTGGTCGAAGGGGTGGTGCTCCTGCAGCGGGGGTACAAGGCGCTTTCGGTCTTGGACCAGGTGCGGGAGAAGGTCGAGGAGTTGAACAAGTGGAAGTTGCCCGAAGGGGTGAAGATCAAGACCTTCTACGACCGCACCGCGTTGATCCACACCACGGTGGAAACCGTGACCGACATCTTGATCAGCGGCATGGTCTTGGTGTTTGTGATCCTCTTTGTGTTTCTCGGACACCTGCGCGCGTCGATCATCGTGGCGCTCACGATTCCGATGTCGCTGCTCTTCACCTTCACGATGATGGTGCTGATCGGCCAGTCCGCCAACCTGATTTCGCTCGGCGCCATCGACTTCGGGATCATCGTGGATGCGACCTTGGTCATGGTAGAGAGCATCTTCTTTCACCTCGCGCATGAGCGGCGGATCGGCGTGACCGTACCCCAGCAGATCGTGCGCGCCGCCCGCCAGGTCGGGCAGCCGATTTTCTTTTCGACGGCCATCATCGTGGTGGCGTTCATTCCGCTCTTCACGATGACGGGCGTGCCGGGGAAGATCTTTGCGCCCATGTCGATCACCTACGGCTTTGCGCTGTTCGGCGCGTTGCTCATGGCCGTATCGCTGGCACCGGTCCTTTGTTCGTTACTGCTGACGGGAGTCGTTCGAGAACGAGACACGGCCTTCGTCAGCGTGATCCGCCGGACCTACCTGGCCGTCTTGCGCTGGGCCTTGAACCATAACAAGATGGTCATCGGCGCATCGTTGGTGCTGCTGGTGACGGCGTTCGGCGCGCTGCAGTTCCTCGGCGGTGAATTCATGCCGGCCCTGGAGGAAGGCAACTTGTGGGTGCGGGCCACGATGCCGGTGGACATTTCGTTCGACGAGGCGGCACGGCTGACGGGAGAGATTCGCCAGCTGTTCCGGAAGTCGCCTGAAGTGGTTACCATCGTCTCGCAACTCGGTCGCCCGGATGACGGGACCGATCCCACCAGCTTCTTCAACGCCGAATTCCTGGCCAACTTGAAGCCCCGGAAAGACTGGCGGCCAGGACTGGACAAAGACGGGCTCGTGGAGGAAATCGAGTCGCGGCTCAAGGGGATTCCAGGCGTCATCTTCAACTTTTCCCAGGTCATTCAAGACAACGTCGAAGAGGCTATGTCGGGGGTCAAGGGCGAGAACTCCATCAAGTTGTTCGGCACGGACTTGAAGACGATGGAGGCGAAGGCGGTCGAGATCGAGTCGGTGATGAAGGGCGTGCGGGGCGTGAAGGACCTGGGCGTCTTTCGGCTGGTGGGCCAGCCCAACCTCTTGATTCAGGTCGATCGCGAGGCGAGTGCCCGCTACGGGCTGCGCGTTTCGGACGTGAATGCCGTGGTGCAGGCGGCGGTGGGCGGGCAAGGGGTGACGCAGGTCTTCGAGGGCGAACGGTTGTTCGACCTGGTGGTTCGGTTTCTGCCGGAGTTTCGGCGGGACGCCGAGGCGATCGGCAACATTCTCGTGAACACCCCCAATGGCGCCCGTATCCCGCTGAAGCAGGTGGCGACGATCAAAACCCACACCGGCGCCTTCATCATCTACCGGGAAAACAACGAACGGTACATCCCGATCAAGTTCAGCGTCCGCGACCGCGATTTGGAAAGCACCGTGCAAGAAGCGCAGAAGAAGATGCAGGCGCAGGTCACGTTACCGGAGCGGTATCGGCTCGAATGGGCCGGTCAATACGACCAGTTGACCAGCGAGCAGAAGCGACTGACCATGATCGTCCCGGTCAGCCTGGTGATCATCCTCTTTCTCCTCTACACGACGTTCAACTCCGTCACCAACGCGCTGCTGGTGCTGGTGACCGTGCCGTTCGCCCTCATCGGGGGCATCTTTTCGCTCGTCTTGACCGGGACCAACTTCAGCATTTCCGCCGCCGTGGGCGTGATCTCGACGCTGGGAGTAGCGATTCTTGGCGGAGTCCTGTTAATCTCACGTATCGAGGACTTGCGGCGGGGCGGTGCCGACCTACGGGACGCGATTCTGAAGGGGGCCGACGTGCAGATGCGGCCGATCTTGATGGCGACCCTGGCGGCGGCCATCGGGCTCTTGCCGGCCGCCCTCGCGACGGGAATCGGTTCGCAGGCCCAAAAGCCCTTGGCCAGAGTGGTGGTAGGCGGGATGCTCACCGCGGCGGTGTTGATCCTTGTGGTGCTGCCGGTTCTGTACGAGGTGGTCCATCGACGGCGGGCGGTCGAGCGTTCGCCGGAGGGTGAGGACGGACCGACGGTCCAACAATGAAGCAGAGGAGTTCGAGAGGAAGGTCATGATCATGGCGCGATGGCAACAAGGGGTGATCGGTCGGGCGGTGTGGTGTGGGTTGGCGCTCATGGGATTGGTCGGCAGTCTGCTGGGACAGGCTTGGGCGGAGGCGGGCGTGTGGCCGGTGCAGATGCCCTACGAGGCGCCTCCAAAATCCGAACCCGTACCGGATGTGTCGGTCGCTCCGAATACCAAGGCCTTGACGCCGGAAGAATTGCAGCGCGCCGAAGCACTCCTGCCGCTGTTGGAGGGCAGGCAGGAATTTTGGGCCATGGGCGAGTTTGTCCATCTGGGCGATTCCGTGTTGCCGGTCGTGACGAAGGCGCTCACGATGCCGGGCTCCAGAATCCGCTACAACGCCATTGAGACCCTCTCGATGATGAAGTCACCTGCCGCGGTGCCCGCTTTGCTGGAGAGGGCAAAACAGGCTGATGAAATTCCGCGGATTCGGGAGCATGCGCTGCGGGTGGCCGTGCGGTTGGATCCGCTGCAGGTCGCGAGTACGATCGGCGTGTTGGTGAAGGACGGCAACCCGACGATTCGAAAGGCCGCGGCCTTCGAGGCGCGGTATATCCGTCACAAAGACGTGGTGCAGCCGCTCATCGATTTGGTGGCGGATGAGGAGCGGTATGTGGCCCTGTCCGCCGTGCAATCCCTCTGGCTCTTGACCAGGCACGAAACGGATTCCCATGATTGGGACGCCTCCAACAAACAGGATCGGCAGGCCTGGGCCCAAGAGTGGGCGGAATGGTGGAATGTCTCGAAGGACAGCTTTGAACTGCCGGAATCCAGGGTGCGCAAGCGGCCCTCCTGAGGCCTGGTGCGTTGCGCCGGTTCTAGAGGCCGTGGTAGGTACAATAGTAGACCGTGGAGCCGCTATGGCTCACTGCGGGATCACATAAAGGGTGTACGATGGCGATACTCAAAATAACGAAGCTGGGTAATCCGATTCTCCGGCAACAGTCGTCGCCGGTGAATCCAAGCGAGATAAAAAAACCGGCCTTTCAACAATTGATCGATGACATGTTTGAAACCATGTACGACGAGCCAGGGATCGGCTTGGCCGCTCCGCAGGTGGGGCGCTCCATTCAACTCGTGGTCATGGACTGTCCCGGCGAGGGAGGCTTTCCGCAGACGGTGCTGATCAATCCGACCATCGTGTTTTACGGCCCGACTCAGGTGGAGAATTGGGAGGGGTGTTTAAGTGTCGACGGTCTGCGCGGCAAGGTCACCAGGCCTTCCACCGTACGGGTGACGGGACTGGACCGCCACGGCAACCAGCTGGATTTCGAGGCGGGTGGGCTCTATGCCGTCTGCATTCAGCATGAACTCGATCACCTCATCGGGAAGGTCTTCCTGGATCGCATGAGCGATTTCTCCACCCTGACCCAGATGGAGGAGTTTCAGAAGTATTGGCAAAAGGAACCGGCCAGCGTCATCTGATCCATCCGCGTCGCCGAATCGTTGTGAACTCTCTTCTGCGCGTCCTGTCTTACCTCAAGCCGTTCCGGCTGCTGGCGGTGGTGACGTTCGTCTGCGCCGGGCTTGCCACGGCGCTGGAATTGGTGCCGCCCTACCTCGTGAAGGTCGTCATCGACGATGTCATTCAGGCCAAACAGCCGGACCTGCTGCCTTGGGTCTTGACGGCTCTGCTCGGGGCGTATGTCCTGCGCAATCTCGCCAGTTCCATGCGGGTGCGGTTCAACAACAATCTGGAACAAAAGGCGGTCCACGCCCTCCGCATGCAGGTGTTCGGGGCGCTCCAACGCCTCTCGTTGAGTTACTTCGAAAATCGCTCCACCGGCGAGATCATGACGCGCGTCACCAGCGATACGGAGCATGTCGAACGGATCTTCGTGGATGGGCTGGAGGGGTTGCTTACCGCTTCCTTGACCCTGATCGGCATTACGATCATGCTGTTTACGCTGAACTGGAAGTTGGCGCTGCTCTCCCTCTTGCCGATCCCGATTTTGGCGGCCTGTGCTGTCTGGTTTACCAGACGCGTCCATGCGTACTACCATCAAATCCGCAAGAGTGTGGCCGACCTGAACGCCTATCTGCAGGATGCGCTGTCCGGCATCAAGGAAACCATCGGATTCAATCAACATGCCTATGAGCGGCAGCGGTTCGAGACCCTCAGCCAGGCCTACAGCCAGAACAGTCTGAAGGCCATGTATCTCTGGTCCTGGTACTGGCCAGGGATGGTGTTCGCGGGGAGCACTGGGACGGTGCTCATCCTCTGGTACGGAGCCGGCGAAGTGCTGACCGGTCAGCTGACCGTCGGGCAACTCGTGATGTTTCTCTCCTACCTCACGCTGTTTTACACGCCGATCAATGAGATCCATTCCTTGAACCACATGTTGCAGCACGCCCTGGCGGCGAGCGACCGGGTTTTTGAAATTATCGATACGAAACCTGACGTCGAGGAGCGACCCGGTGCGGTCCGTCCGGTCGAGCGGCTACGGGGAGCGGTGGAATATCGCCATGTGACGTTCGGCTATCGGCCCGACGCCCTCGTGTTGAACGAGGTGAATCTCTCCGTTCAGCCGGGCGAACGGATCGCTTTGGTCGGCCCGAGCGGCGCCGGCAAGACGTCGATGCTGAAGTTGCTGATGCGTTTCTACGATGTGCGAAGCGGGGCCCTGTTGGTGGACGGGCAGGATGTGCGTGACCTGCCGCTGGCCTTTCTTCGGAATCAGATCGGTCTGGTGCAGCAGGAACCCTTTCTCTTCAACGGCACGGTGCGGCAAAATATCCTGTACAGCGACCTGTCGGCGGGGCACGAGCGGGTCGAAGCGGCGGCTCGAGCCGCGCGCGCACACGAGTTCATTTCGCGTCTTCCCGATGGGTACGACACCTGGATCGGCGAACGCGGAGTCAAATTGTCGGTCGGTCAGAAACAGCGGGTGTCGATCGCGCGTGTGCTCTTGCGGGACCCTCCCATCGTGATCTTCGACGAGGCCACCTCCAACATCGATACGGAAACGGAGGTGAAGATCCGCGAGGCGCTGAATGATCTGACCAAGGGGCGCACCACGTTCATCATCGCACATCGTTTAGCGACGTTACACGACGTGGACCGCATCGTCGTGGTGGAGCATGGAACCATCGTCGAAGAGGGTGTGCATGATGCCCTCATGCGCCGGGGCGGGGTCTATGCGGGGCTTTATGAGGCGCAGTTCAAGATATAACCGATCGGCCTGGTTGGCTCCTGTTAGGAAGGAACGATGTCATGGTGCTGGTGTACGAACATGATCCATTGGATACCGAAGATGCACGCGGCCGGTTTTACCATGTGTGCCGCGGACGGCTGCTGAAAAACGAGTTGACCATTCCCCAGCCGGACCAGCCTTATGAATGTCCGGACTGCGGCATCGACTTGGAGACCGAAGACTTCTGGGTGGCTCGGCAAAAGGGATCGGTGTAGCGCGGCTGTGCGCACCGAAGAATGATAGAGGAAAGGGAATCCATCATGGCGGGGAGTGCAGGTCGGAAAACAGTGTCCGTCTCGCGCGGACTGATGATGTTGTGCGACATCTGTTACGAGCAGGTGTTTGCCGAAAACCTGGTCGATGCGCGGAACTTCGTATCCGACCACGAATCGCTGTTCGATACCATTTGCATGGGCTGCACCGATATCAACCGTCCTCTCGTCGACGACATGCTGGGGAGTTCGGAATAGCGATCGCTGCTATTTACAGGTCTTTCCGTCGAAGTTGAGGCAGGTCGACTCGCCGGATTTGATCTTCCAACTCTTCAAGAGCGGCGGCTGTCCTTCGCGCTCCACCACCACGATATCGGCCAATCCTGAGATCGGCAGCTTTTCCAGGTGCGGGCGCGCCTCCTCCGGCACCTCGACCCAAAAGACCGAGCCCAAGGTCGAGATCAGGATCCGGTTGTTGTCGAAATCCACGTAGATGATGGGGCTGTAGTAACTTTTTTCTCCGGCGGTGGCTTGCGGAGGAGTGGCGATGATGGGGCCGAACAGCATGAAGACGCAAAAGAGGAGTACGAATCGCATCGAACGCTCCCTTCGATGAGAGGTCAAAGCCGGATTATGGCATCGTCGTGGGTCGATTGGTAGGGGAGCGACGACAAATTCTCGGGCAGCGCGACTAGATGATGCGCACATCGGCCGGTCGAACCTGGCCGCCGGTGATCCAATAGGTGCGAATGTCTGCGGCGGGGCTGTGCATGAGCGACACGAGCAGGTAGGCGGGCACCGGGAGATTGATCCGACTCCAGACCTCTTCGTAGTCCGTGGCGATTTTGATGTCGGTGTGTGACGGCCTGGCCGGGTCCTTGGGGTGAGAGTGGTAGACGACCTGGAGATCCAGTCCGTTCTTGCGAATGTCTTTTTTGGCGGCGGAAAAATCCTCCATGTCCATGACGAACGCGATCTCCGCCCGCTCTTCCGGCGACAGCCGTTCGAGGTGCGCGATCTTGTTGTCATCGAAGGTGGAGAGCTTTTCGGCGCCCTCCATGGCGACGATGTTCTTGATGCGGTAGAGGCGGGTGACCGTCTTGTCGGTGCCGGCCAGCAGCCCGCAACATTCGAACGGCGCCAATTCGCGCGCGTGGGCCACGATCTCATCCAGGATGTGTCGGGGAATCGAGAGGTCAGGCATGTCAGATGGTGCAGGTCACGCTGTAGTCGCTGCCTAGGTCCTTGATCGTGGGGGTGGCGCTACAGAGCGGGCAGCGCGGGTCCTTCGGGCGCGACACTTTCCGGAATTTCATCTCCAGCGCATCGTAAATCACGAGCTTGTCGGCCAGGGATTCGCCGATCCCGAGGATTTCTTTGATCGCTTCCGAGGCTTGTAAGATGCCCATGGTGCCGGCCAGGACTCCCAACACGCCGGCTTCCTGACAATTCGGCACCAACCCGGCCGGCGGGGGCTCAGGATAGAGGCAGCGGTAGCAGGGATGTCCGGCATGGGGTTTGATGGTCGTGAGTTGTCCCTCGAAGCGGAACATGCTGGCCGAGATCAGCGTCTTCTTGGCGAAGAAACAGGCATCGTTGACCAGGAATCGGGTCGTGAAGTTGTCGGAGCCATCCAATACGATGTCATAGTCGGCGATCAGACCGAGAATGTTCTCCGTGTCGACGTTCATCTGGTATGTCTTGATCGTGATGTCGGGATTGATGGCCGAGAGCATCTGCCGGCCCGATTCGACCTTGGGCACGCCGACGGTGGCCGTCGTGTGGAGGATTTGCCTCTGCAGGTTCGAGAGGTCGACCACGTCGCCATCCACCAAGCCGAGGGTGCCGATGCCGGCTGCGGCGAGATAGAGGGCGGCAGGGGAACCGAGGCCGCCGGCGCCGATCAGGAGGACCTTAGCCTTCGACAGCTTTACCTGCCCCTTGCCGCCGACTTCGTTCAAGATGATATGGCGGCTGTATCGTTGAATCTGTTGATCGGTAAATTCCATGCGATCCGTCTCTTCCCGCTGTTACTCCACCACGTTCAACTCGATAGGGTCGACGACGCAGCCTTTGTTGCGGAACCCTTCGATGGCGCGTTCGATCTCCTCGGTCTCACCCGTCAACTCAAGATCCATCCAGCCGGTCGTTTCGCGCACGTCGGCGCGGCGTACGTTGGTGACGACGTTGAATTCATGGCCGATCTGATAAATGATCGGCTCCTTGATTTTGGTTTCCGGGAACCGGATGTGAAAACGCAAGCTGGTCATGATTACCCTCCCGCGATCGCGGGTACGATCGACACTTCATCGCCGTCCTTCAAGGAGGTTTCCTTGCCGTTCAGGAACCGGATATCTTCCTCGTTGACGTAGATGTTGACGAAACGCCTCAAGTCGCCCTTTTCATCGCAGAGCCGGTTCTTCAATCCTGGATAGGCGGCGTCAAGGGACCCGATCATATCGGTAATGTTGGCTGCCGAGGACTCAACCTCCCCCAGTCCTTTCGTCAGCGTCCGCAGGGGAGTCGGAATACGCACTTTAATCATGAATCACCACCACCGTTCTTTCCCATTTTGAAGGTTTTTTGGAAACTCACCAGGCTGGGCTGGATACGGAATGGGCGTCCGACGGCATCGACCACCGCTTCCTGTGTCTTGAGCCCATTGCCCGTGATGTAGGCGACCGTGACGTCGCTCTTCTTGATGATGCCCTGCTTGGCCAGCTTGCGCAGGACGCCGACGGTCACCCCGCCGGCCGTTTCTGCGAAGATGCCTTCGGTTTGGGCCAGGAGCTTGATGCCCTCCACCACTTCCTCGTCGGTCACCGCGTCCATGGCACCCTTGGACTCCGCCGTGGCCTTCAGGGCGTAGTAGCCGTCGGCGGGGTTGCCGATGGCCAACGACTTGGCGATGGTCTTCGGCTTCACCGGTTTGAAGAAGTCCCGGCCGGCCTTGTAAGCGGTGGTGATAGGGGAGCAGCCTTCGGCTTGGGCGCCGTTGATTTTGGTGCGAACGGAATCGACCAGCCCCAGGGCATGCATTTCGTTCAACCCCTTCCAGATCTTGGTCAGCAGGGAGCCGGAAGCCATGGGGATGACCACCTGATCCGGCGTACGCCAGCCGAGTTGCTCGACTGTTTCGAACGCCAGCGTCTTCGAGCCTTCGGCGTAGTAGGGGCGAATATTGATGTTGACGAAGGCCCAGCCATGCTCGCCCGCGATTTCGCTGCAGAGCCGGTTCACGTCATCGTAATTGCCCTCAACCTCGACGACGTTCGGTTTATAGATCAGGTTGCCGAGCACCTTCGCCGCTTCCAGATCCGCCGGAATGAATACATAACACTTCATGCCGGCCGCCGCGGCATGCGCCGCAACGGAATTGGCCAGGTTGCCGGTCGAGGCGCAGGCCACCGTCTCGAAACCCAGTTCCCGCGCACGGGTTAATGCGACCGACACGACGCGGTCCTTGAACGAGAGAGTCGGATGGTTGACGGTATCGTTCTTGATGTACAGCTCGTCGATCCCGAGATAGGCGCCCAAGTTTTTGGCCCGGACCATGGGCGTCAATCCGGCGTGCGGCCCGATGATGGCGGTGCTCTCGACCGGCAGTAAATCGATGTAGCGCCACATGCTATGCGGGCCCTCTTCGATCTTCTTTCGGGAGATCGACGCCTTGATCTCGTCGTAGTTGTATTTCACCTCAAGCGGGCCGAAGCACATTTCACAGACGTGAATGGCTTTGGGGGGATACTCTTTCCCACATTCCCGGCACACGAGCGCTTTCATTTTCGCCATGGGGACACCTTCGCTACAAGTTACGTTGACCCGGAAGCTCACATGTCGGCCCGACATTGCCGTCTTCGATCAACTCTGTGATCGTGGGCCGTTCGCCGCAGAGCGGACAATCGGGATTCCGCTTCACGCGGATTTCTCGGAACTGGGTACGCCGCGCATCAAAGTCCAACAGACGGTCGGTCAAGGGACGGCCGATGCCCAGGATCAACTTCAGGGCCTCGGTGGCCTGGATCGTGCCGATGATGCCGGCCAACACGCCGATGACACCCGCCTCCTGGCAAGAGGCCACCAACCCTTCAGGAGGCGGCTTCTTGAAGACGCAACGGTAACAGGCGGACTTTTTCGGAATGATGGTCGTGACGCGCCCGTCGAACCGCAGGATGCCGCCGTGCACCAACGGTTTGTCGGCGAAGAAACAGGCGTCGTTGATCAAAAACTTCGTCGGAAAGTTATCGACGCCGTCGATGACGACATCGAAGTCGGCGAACATCTTCAGCGCGTTGCTCGCGCTGAGTCGTTCTTCGTACATCACCACGTTGACGTCGGGATTCAACGCCTGGATCTTTTCTTTGCCGGAGAGGACCTTGGGACGACCCACGTCGGGCGTCTGGTGAATGACCTGACGCTGGAGGTTGCTGAGGTCGACGACGTCGCTGTCGATCAGGCCGATGGTCCCCACGCCGGCCGCGGCCAAATAGAGCGCGGCAGGTGAGCCCAGCCCACCGGCACCGACCAGGAGGATCTTCGATTTGGCGATCTTCTTCTGGCCCTTGCCTCCGACCTCGGGCAAGAGAATGTGGCGGCTGTAGCGGTTGATTTGTGTTTCGGTAAATTCCATCTTCGACGGAGGCTGAGAACCGTCACCAGCGGCGTTCTCGTATCGTTCATGCCCTCAACGTACCGCGAGGGTGCGTCTCAGACCTTCATTCGCTGCGGCCTTGCTGGCTGACGCTGTTGAGCCTCCTCTCCCTAAGATAGTGACCTGACGCGCCATCAAATGTTGAAGTACTTCTCGATGCTGATATAGCGCTCGCCTGTGTCGCAGAGGATCGTGACGACATTTTTGCCCGGCCCCAATTCTTCGGCGATTTTTTGGGCGGCGAAGACGTTGGCGCCGGCCGAAATGCCGACCAAGAGTCCTTCCTTCTTCGCGAGCAATTTCGCGGTCTGATACGCCTCATCGTCCGTCACGGTCACTACCCGATCGAGCAAGGTGCGATCCAATACTTTGGGCACGAACCCGGCGCCAATGCCTTGAATCTTGTGCGGCCCGGGGTCGCCGCCGGACAGGACCGGTGAACCGGCCGGCTCGACGGCAATGATCTTGGCTGTCGGATTCCGTTCCCGGATGGCTCCGCCGCATCCGGTAATGGTGCCGCCGGTGCCGACGGCCGCCACGAACGCATCGACCCTCCCGTCCAGGGCTTCCAGAATTTCCGGCCCCGTGGTCTTGCGGTGCATGGCCGGATTCGCCGGATTGGAGAATTGGTCGGGCATGTAATACGACGGATTCTGCGCGACGATGCTCTCCGCCTCCTTGATCGAGCCTTTCATGCCCTCCCAGGCCGCGGTCAGCACCAGCTGCGCGCCGTAGGACGACAGGAGACTGGCCCGCTCCATGCTCATGCTTTCCGGCATGACCAGGATCAACTTGTATCCCCGGACGGCTGCGACCAACGCGAGCCCGATGCCGGTGTTGCCGCTGGTGGGCTCCACGATCGTGCCGCCCGGCTTGAGCTTGCCCTGCCGCTCGGCCTCGTCGATCATGTTCAGGCAGATCCGATCCTTGACGCTTCCGCCGGGATTGAAGGACTCCACCTTGGCGTAAATGGTTGCGGAGCCGGGTTTGGTCAGGCGATTGAGACGGACCAACGGCGTGCGGCCGATCAATTGCGTGATGTCGGGATGGGCCGTGAGGGTCACCGGCCACCGCCCATGTAGAAGAGAAATTCGACATGATCGCCGTCTTTCAACTGCGTCGTCTCCAGGTGCGTCCGCTCCAGCATGGTGTCATTGACCTCGACCGCCACCATTTGCGGTTCGATGCTTTTAGCTTTCAACAGATCCAGCACCGTGCCCCCGGCAATCTCTTCGGACTTGCCATTGATCGTGACCTGCATACCTGCTCCTGATAGGGGTAAGAGTCTAAATAATTTCAAGACGTTAGCAAACGCATTCTGGATTTGTCAAGGCAACGATCCACCGCTTGACGCCGGTGCCGGTCGCGGGACGGCGCCGCGCCTTGGCGGACGGCGCTTTCCTTGACTTTCACCCCGCCTAACTTACAGTATGCGCCGGTCTGGAGGGTAGGTGATGTGGAAGAAAAATTTCCTGTTTCGTGCGCATGAAGCGACTCCCTTGAAGGAGTCGGAGAATGAATTGTTTCACGATTCCGAACCGGCGTTGGACAGCGCCGGGCTCCAGATGGAGAAGTTCCTGTCGGTCTGGGTGCAGGGCGAGGGGGAAGACGACCGTCCCACCCTCTACACCAATATCTACGTACGGACGGCGACGCTGGATTTTCGGACGAAGGCAGGTTTCCTGCAGCCCTTGCAGGGACGGTCGCATCAGATCAAACAGATGCTGACCACGGAACAGAAAATCTTTTTGCGGGATTGGTTGTCGAAAGCTTCGCCCCAAGCCTGGGAAGAATCCGATGAGCATTTTCGAGCGCTGTTCGATCTCGAGTGAGCCTCGTTTGCGGCGGCCTCGTCGGACGGCCTGTTTGACCACCCTGCTCCTGCACCTGGTCCTCTTCGCGGCGCTGGTCCCGCTCCGTGCATCCGCGACGGTGGATGTGTACTATGCGCCTGAGGATCAGCCCATTGATCGGGTGGCCGCGCTGTACGACCGAGCGACCACGTACATCTATGCATCGGTGTACGGCCTGACGGCGCCGGCGGTGGTGAAGTCGCTCGTGGAGGCCAAGCGGCGCGGCGTCGATGTGCGCGTCATTACCGACCGGGAGCGTCTGACTGATCCGAAACAACAGCGCGCACTGAACACGTTGAGATTGGCCGGCGTGCCTGTGCGGATCAATCGCCACGACGGTCTCATGCACATGAAGCAGGCAGTCATCGACGATCGAATCAACACCTCCGGCTCGGCGAACTATACGACAAGCGGCAACCGGTACAATGATGAGCGGCTCGATGTGATCACCGACGCAGCGGTGACGACGAAGGCGCGCCGAAAGTTCCTGTCGATGTGGAACGATCAAGCGCGATTCGAAGACTGGAGCGAGTAGACGGGGTGGAGGGGGATACGGTGATCGAAACCGATGTCGCGATCGTCGGCGCGGGTGGCGGCGGAGCCGTGTTGGCGCTGATGCTCGCGCAACGCGGCGTGCGACCGCTGGTGCTGGAGCGTGCGCCGGGCCCCCCACAGGGATTGCGTGGAGAAATTCTGCAGCCGAACGGCCAGCAGGTGTTGGACCGGCTGGGCCTGCTGGACAAATTGCCCGCCCATGCGGTGTGCCCTGTCAGGCGATTCAATTTCTGCCGCGCCGGCGGCGAGCGACTCTGTACGGTCGACTACGGCGACCTGCCCGCGCCCTATAACCGCGCCTTGGTGACGTTGCCGAATGTGGCCCACCACGCCATTCTCGACGCGTTGGAACGGCAGAACCCCGGCGGACTCTGGTACGGCGCAACCTTGACCGGCTTGCGGTTCGATGGGAGTCGCGTCGTCGGGCTGCGGGCTGAGCGGCAGGGGGAGCCGGTCGAGGTTGCCGCGCGGTTGGTGGTCGGAGCCGACGGCGCTTTCTCGAAGGTGCGGGAGAGCTTGGGTATTACAACCGACCTGCATCGGTACTCGGAAGGGTATCTGATTGCGATTCTCGACGTGCCGGAAGAATTGGAGGAGGCGCGGTACCTGGTCGGCAAGCACCAGATCCTTGGGTTGTTTCCTGCGGCAGGGCGAAAGGTGTACGTGTTCTATATGATCAAGGCTGGATCGTACGATGCGGTGAAGGCGAGGGGACTCCAGGCCTTGCGCGAGACCTGGGTCCGTATCGATCCCGGCATGGAAGGTATCGTCAAGGGCCTGGTCGACTGGAACCAAACCGGCTACATGCCGACGGGGCGGGTTCGCACGGACCGTTGGGTGGCGGATGGGGCCGTCCTGATCGGCGATGCGGCCCATGCCATGAATCCTCACGCATCGCAAGGACGTATGCAGGCCATGGTCGATGCGGTCGTCGTGGCCGACCTGGTGCCTGGCTGGTTGAAACACAGCGACCTGTCCGCCGCGACCCTACGGGCGTTCGAAGTGGCCCGCCGACCGCAGGTCACCATGCTGCAGCGGTTGGCCGACGAGCAAGTGACCTATTGGAACACGGGCAATCCGGTGGTGGCGTTCCTCCGAGATCGAGTCTTTCGTACGTTGGACCGCAACGCCCGATTGCGTTATCGCGTCCTCTCGACCACCGCCGGTCTCCGGACCACGCCGCCTTTTTCTCTCGTGGATCGTGTCATGGCTGCCGGGCTTTTGCCCGATCCCCGCGCAAACCAGGTTGGGTGCTGATCGAGCCATGCACACGATGATTGTCCCACCATTACGACCGAGGTGTTTGTGACCCAACCCACCGCATTCGATATTCCATCCGAAGTCCAGGAATTGCTGCAGCGTTATGTGAAGGAGACCACGGCCCTCTTCGGCCAGCAGCTGGAGGGCATCATCCTGTACGGCAGCGCCGTGCGCGGCGAATTTCTGCCGGGCCGGTCCAATGTGAATCTCCTGTTGCTCGTCAACGGGTATGAGCGTGAGGGTTTGAAACGGTACGCCAAGGCGCAGCGCCGCTGGAGCCGGGAGCAGTTCGCGGTGCCGCTTCTCCTGACTGAGGCCGACCTGACGAAACCGGGGACGGTGTTCCCGCTCGAGTACTTGGAAATCCAGGAGCAGCATCGAGTGCTGTGGGGGCGCGATCCCTTCATCGGTCTCCACATCGACCGAACACACCTGGGCTATCAGGTTCGACAGGGCCTGGAAGGCAACCTGCTCCGGCTGCGCCAACGCTTCATCGAAGGGGGAGGGACGGAGGAGGCGATCACGATGTTGCTGCCCCTTTCGTTGACGGCGTTGTTGCCCTGCCTTCGCGGCCTGCAGCGCCTCGCAGGAGAGCCGCCGTTATTCCACTCGGAGCCGCTGTTGGCGAACGTGCAGGCCATGACGGGCCTGGACCTGACGGGATTCATGGACGTGCTCCATCTCAAGCGGGGCATCATCTCGCCCGGTCCGGTGGAGGTGCCGCGGCTCTATGACCGCTATGTCGAAAATCTGCAGCGGTTGATCAGCCAAGTCCAACCGGATGGGACGTTGAAAACGCCATGAGGATCAGCCTGTTGCTGCGGCGTTGGCCGTTTGTGCTGATTGCGGTCGTCTTGCTGTGGACGTGGCCGTCGCAGGCGCGCGAAGTCGCCCCAGTCTATGATCCGCTCGGTTACGTGAGCGACCACGCAGGGGTGATCGAGACCGATTGGCGCGCGCGCATCCGGTCTGTCTGCCAGGATCTTGAACGGAAGACCGGCGTGGAAATGGTGGTGGTGACCGTGCCCTCTCTGAAACCCTACGGATCGGCGAACGACTACGCCACCGCCCTCTACTCAAAGTGGGGGATCGGGTCCGCGCAGGACGAACATGGCGTGTTGGTGTTGTTGTCGGTGCAGGAGCGACAGGCGGCCGTGACCATGGGCCGACGCATGATCCCTGTGATGGGCGGCGAAGTGGTGGGCAAGGTCGGTCGTGAATATTTGGATCCCGCCATTAAGAATGGGCATTTCGGCGAGGGCCTCTACCGCACGGTCGTCGCCTTGGCCTCCACGTCACAAGAGATTCGAGTCGGGTCGCTGCAAAAAGCCCATTTCCGCGGGTTGGGGTTTTGGATCACGATCTCCACCGCCAGCGGCGCCCTCTGGTTTCTCTGGTGGCTCAGCCGCCCGGACTTGCGTCATCCCTACGCCAGGCTGCGCCGTGGTGAGTATTGGGGGAGCGGCCAAGGGGGATTCGGCGGCAATTTCGGCGGCATGGGTGGCGGGATGAGCGGGGAGGGGTGGAAGTGAGGGGGAGGATGGGTTGATGGGTCCTCCTGCTCGCGGAACGCGCGCCCTATCACCACCAGCCGTTATGTCATGCCGCCGCGCTTTTTGTTTCTGCGGTCGATGAGGATGCCAGGGAGATGACGTACTCGAAGCGAGAGGGGCGCCGGAGCGTCAGCCGCCCGTCTCGACAGAGCTGATCCACTGCCGCGAACACCTGGTTCCAGGTGCAGGTGGAGAGGCGTTGCACGAGTTCTTCCGGCGTACAGGACCCGCGTCGCTCCATGTCATCGAGAATGCGCCAACCAATTTCGTCTCCCGGTGTCATAGTTTCCTCCCCGGACAGATCTGCTGTCTGACAGTGTACCCAGGAAAACGTCTCCGGGCCGCTGACGAATCCACGATTCTTGCGTCGACATTCCCTCGGGCAGCTCGTCGCAGCTTTTATGACGAGACGCGGTGATGGAGTTCATGTTGGAGGAGTGACCCCTGCGCCTCTTGCATCAGGCCCGGCGTCAAGACCGTCATGATGGCGCTCCCATGCGTCTCGAGGGCGGCCGTTGGTTCGTTGAGCGTCTCCATGAGTTCACAAGGCCAATCGATTCCCTCGTCTTGCAGGCCTTCCAGATGCCTCATGATGGGCAGGAACGTTTCGAGGATCACGCTTCGTGCCTCTTCCGACTGGAGCCGGAACCACCCTTCCTTCGTGCCCACCGCCCGATAGATTCTGCCGATCAGCCGTTCTCGGGTCCCCTGGGGGTCCAGCCCGAAGTCGCGGCACAGCTCTCCCAGCAGGGTTGCGTCATAATTGTGGAGGTACCAGATGACTTGGCGGGACAGGCTCTCGGCCGGCAGTACGAGCGAACCGATATGGGGCCGCAGGCGAGCGAGTTGCTCCTGTCTGGTTCCGGTGGTCGACAACCCGAGGTCTTGCAGCCAGTCGCTCAGATCCTTGGTGATGCAGAGGTTGACATAACAGTCGATGAACATCGCTTTCAGCGACGCAACATTCTCAGGCAACGGTGTGTCTTCGCCCATTACTCTGTCTGGATCGCTCGGCCATGCGATTCTTGTCCCACAGGAGGGACAGAAGCGGGCTTTCACGGGGAGGGTCGCCTCACAATGTGAGCAGTTCATGGCCGCCTCCTGGGTCGACGGTTACTCCAGCACCCACAGCGCAACGCCGGGCAATTCCCGCATCAGGCGATCGGTCACGCTGCCGCCGAAGAGTCGCTTCGCGCCCGATGGTCCGCCACGAGGCACCACGATGGTGCCGTATTCGCCGGCCCTGGCTTCGTCCAGGATGGTATCCGCGATATCGCGCTCATATCCGAACTTGAGCGTGACATGATCGATGGGGAAGCCGGTCTGTCCCAAGTGCTCCAGTGCCTTGACCAGGATGGGATATTCGATGGCGCCTTCCGTCCGCAGCCAGGCTTCCTGTTCTTTGCGAAGTTGCTCGCCGAGGTGGTCTTCGATCTCAGGGTCTTCGGAACCGCCGTGCTCCATCAACTCACGAGGCATGGGGTTCAGCACATGGAACAACGTGACGCTCACCTCTCGGGTTTCCCGGAGAAGGGTTCCGACATAGTGTACGGCGTGGATGGATGCCTCTGAGTCGTCGACGACGATCAACAGATGTTTGGGAGCGGTGCGGCTTGCAGGGGACCGTCTCGACTCGGATAGGGGGTGGTCTTGCTTGGTCAAGGTCATGACATCACCTTACCTTCAACGAAGAGGAATACGCAGCGGCGCTGCCGCGCCTTCCATCGGAAGGCGCGGCAGTTTCGAGGCCGAGCGGTATATAGAACGGGTTTCCGCCGTTACAACGGCCGGTGCTGGTGGTCTGGGGGAGTGAGGTCTCGCATGCGACCCCTCCTGGTTGAAACGCAGTGACGCCGAAACAGGTCCCAGCCTATGCCGATGAGGAGGACAAGTCAACGGCGCCGGCTGGTCCGCGTCTTCACGACCGTCTTACTGCGCGACAGGGAGCTGGCTGCCTGGACGCCGTTCCGAACCAGATAGGACGCGATCTCCGGCGCTCGCTTTCCGGCCGGGCCTGCCGGATTCGTATCTGCGTACGAACTGTTTGGATTATTCTTGAAGAGCCAGAGTTGGCTTGCGCTCATGGGGACAGTCGGCGAGGGGACGCCGGCTCCTCGAAACTTCATCATGCCCTGTGTTTGAATCAGGACTGATCCACTGGTGACGGACGGGTAAAGTGAGACCCCTCCCATCAGTTCGATAAAGGTCTCCATGGCCACGTGGTTGCTCTGCGGAAACGGCACCACCTGCGTGAGACCATACTTCGTAATGCCGGCATGTTGCAGGAGCAGCGCGATCTCCGCGCCGGTTGCATAGCGGAACCCATAAGTGGTGGTGTAGCCGCCGGCGCCGCTCAGCACCTCCAGGTAGGATAGGTTTAACGTGGCGTCAAGGCTGAGCCATTCGAGATTGGTTTCGGTATCGAGTGTGATGAGATGATCGCCGGTTCCTGGAACCAAGTTCTGTTGCACGAGCGCCATGGTTGAACCTCCCGGTCAGTGAGTGGATGGTGTGGGATGCCGTCGTGGGACGGGGCGGCCTTCCTCCAGGTCTTGCAGGTCGGACCAAGCGGTGATGTCGATGCGAGAGGGATCGACGGCATCGCGGTATCGATTGAAGGATGCCTGTTTTTCAGGTGTACTGGGGCCTCGCGTCAGCATCATGTGGTTCCACTCGTCCAATGCCCTCTGATCGTGAGGCTGGGCAGTCCGTCGGAACCAATCGGCCACCCCGGCATCGGTGGAGTGTGTCTGCACGGCGGCCGTGAACTGCGCCGCCGTGATGCCGGCAAACTCCAACAGCCGTTCATCCATTGGACAGGGGTAGATGTATTCGCCCTGGGTTCCCGCCAGCCAGGCGCGGCACTTGTCGATCATGCGTGCGAGGTGCACATGCCCTTCCAGCGTGACACGCATGCTGCGCGGGAATCTCTGCCGCAAATCCATCAGGCCAAGAGCTTGTGGTTTTGGAACGTGAGGGTCCTCACCAGGACTTCGCCGTCCTCATAGGAGATGATGCGTCTGGTGCCTGGCAGGTCGGAGGACCCGACCCTGGCATGTGTGTCCGTGAAGCTCTCGACCGTGCGGAGTTTCGCATCCTGCGGCGAGTAATAGTAGACGGTGTATTTCGTGGTGAGATGCTTGCCGTCCTGCGTGGTGGCGCTTTCCTCGACATTGATCGTGAAGGCGACGCGCTCCATCCTGCGGTTAATCTGGGTGATGCGTCCGTCCTTGATCCGGTAGAACGACTGGTTGCCGTCTCCCGCGATATTCAAACGGCGACCGAAGGGGTGTCCATCCTCCGCGCCGAAGGTGAGGCGATACTTGCCGTCCGATTCCTCGAACTTGCGCGGGCCCCGGTGCACGGCGATCATCCCAATCTGCTCCTGCGCCCACTTCTGAACTGCTTCGTCGGGCAACTGAACGGTCACCTCACGAGGGCTTTTCAGCACCACGGTGCCCTTGAGCACTTGGCCATTGGTATTGACGGTCAAGTCCGCGGAAAACCCTTTGAAGTCAGGCTGCCAGCGAGCGGTGTTCTCAAAGGCCTCTTGCAACGTTTTCCGGGCTTGGGGGTCATCGGCTGTATCGGTCCTGGTTTCCGTCGGTGCTGAAGTCTGCATGGTCTGGCTCCTTCCTTCTGTCTGAGTGAATCCAAATCGGATTATAGAGACGACGGCGGCGCTTCTACAACCCGGATTGGGAACGATTCCAGCCCCCTCCCAAACCGGTTCTCACCTGAATCGAGAACACTGCCGGTCGGCTTGGAATTTCTATAGTACTGGCTAGGCCGAATCTGATACACTGGTAGCCCATCCCTATATGAGAATGGGCCTGGGCCGGTCAGGTTCTTGGAGTTTTGGAAAGGAGCGCTATGGAGCGTCGGGCAGCGTCTCATACAGAAGAAGAAGAGATGAATCAGCGACGGCGGCTGTTGGCCTTGGCTCGCAAGGGCGACCCCAAGGCAGTCAGCAAGCTGTTCGAACTCTACCAGGTGCGCGTGTTAAACGGCGACATGCTCAACAAGTTGAATAAGTCATACTACAAGACTGCCGCTGCGCAGGAACAGAAAGCCTCGCAGGCCGCCACCAAATCCGCCAAGCCTCAGAAAGCCGTGCATGGGAGTCCGAAGGTGGCTCCTAAGGCCGGGGTCGCTCAGGCCCCGTCGGCTGCAAAACCCAAAGCAGCCAAACCGCAACCGGCGAAAAAACGAGCCAAGTAACCGACCACCCTCTTTGTCGCCATCCCTTCACTGAACCCCGACTCGAAGCCCACCCGCGGCGAGTTTGGTTCCGATCTCCTCCGCCGTTTTTCTTGCTCCTGAATAGACCGTCGCCTGTCCCTCGTGGTCGATACGCCAGGCCAATTCGAACGCCCGCGAGGAGGTCATGCCGGGAATGACTTTGCAGAACAGGCTGATGACCTGTTGGTAGGTATGGCAGTCACAGTTGAACACGATGACCCGGGCCTCAAGGTCATCGCCCGTGCCGGTGTCCGTCGTGTCGAGGGCTTCCGGGGTGATGGCTGGGGTGAGGGTGCTCATGCGCGGTCGGCTCGTGTCCGAGTGTAGCAGGCAACCGGGGGGCAAGCGCAACCGGAAACGGGCGAAGCTGATGAACTGCTGTCGGGACGGGACTTCGTGGGGCAGGTGGCTTGGCGTTGGGACCCTCAAAGCAATTCGGTGGCCAGCTGGATTCCTTCTCGTTCGAGGGAGCGGCTCAAGAGGGCATGATGCGCAGGGGAATCTGTTACGGCCACGAGCCGGTGGGCCGAGGCGAGGCGAAGGGTATAGACCTGAGCTGCGGCAGTTTTGACCAGGGCCAGTCCGTACTCGAACGCAAAGGCGTCTTCGAGGGATGGGGAAGGGCCGGCCAGTTGTTGCACGCGATGGAATCGGTAGCTCTGGGCGACGCAATCCGGTTCGAGCAGCCGGAGCAACGCCGCAGGGCCAGGCAGGAGTGCCGCGCCGATGCGCATCGAGTGGGTGAGATCGAACAGGCCACGCTGAAACCGCCGATTTTCCCGAAGGGCCTCGTGGAAGAGGCGGCGCCAGTCGGCGTCGCCGAGATCGCGATCGACGGCGGCGATGGCGTCCTGGTCCAGGGCGCCACTGACGTTGTATCCCTGCACGATCCGTCCTTCCGTCACGAGGGCGGGCTGTGAATCCCCCATGCGGTCATGATAGGCCGTCGTCCCCATCAACGGCGTGAGGCGAAGGGCCATGTAATCCCGAAAGTGGATTCTGTCGTACCGGCTCAACAGCCGATCCAACGTCGCCGGAGCGCAGAGGTGGAAGGGGTGGAACAGCGCATCGCGAAGGGAGGGGCGGGTCACTACCAGTTGTCCATATCGATCACTTCGGTCGCATCCCACAGGTTCTTGCGTTCCGCGTCCGCGATGGCCTTTTCCCGGTCTTCTTCCGTCTCTTCCCCGAATTGCTTGGTTTGCACCGCTGCCGGTTCCTGAGCGGCGGCAGCCTCCTCAAGTTGGCGGCGACGGCGACGTTTGCTGGGATCCATATTGACTGGCATGGGCTCTCTCCTTTCCGCCGCTCAGTCTCTCCTCTGTCTGTGCCGGAAGTCAATGGGAGCGGCGGATGAAGGGGGGGCCTCCACGCTGCTCCACAGCGAGAGGGCGACATGGTCTGCGTAGCGTCGTCCCTGAGTGGTCAATCGGATGGAGTTGCCTGCTCGTTCCAAGAGGGCGACTTCGACCAAGTCGTCGATCCGTCGTGCGAGGCTGGGGATGGCCGCTACTCCCACGTGCTGCAGCGAGACGCCCTCGGTGAGGCGGAGGCCGAACACAACCCGTTCCCCGATGGCGACGGCGGTCGGCAATTGCTGGCTCTCCTCAATCGGGCACTCGCCTCGGCGCAACATGCGATTGTACAGTGCCAGATCGGCGACGTTGCCGAACCGCCGTCCGTTGACGTAGGACTGCGCGCTGGGGCCGAGACCCAGGTATTGGCCGCCGGTCCAGTAGAGTCGATTGTGGCGGCTGGCGAATCCGGGCCGGCAATAGTTGGAGATCTCGTACCGGTTGTACCCTGCTTCGCGCAGAAGACCTTCGGCCATGTCTTCCATCTCGTTTTGAAGACCTTCGTCCGGTGCCGGAACCAGCCCCCGCTGGACGGCGCCCTGCAGCCTCGTGCCTGCCTCGACCGTCAAGGCATAACAGGAGATGTGGGTCGGGTCGAGCTCCAGGACCTCGCGTAAGGACCGGGCCCAGCTGGCAAGGGTTTGTCCCGGGAGACCGTACATGAGATCCAGATTGAGGGCGACGAACCCGGCATCTCTCGCGGCAGCCACCATCGTGGCCGTGTCGGTGGGGGAACCTGGGCGGCCGACCAGAGTCAGCTCCTGCTGGTCCATCGATTCGGCTCCGAAGCTGAGCCTGGTAAAGCCCGCCTGTCGCAGGCGGGAAAGCCCTTCGCGTGAAACCGAGGCCGGATGGGCCTCGACCGTGATCTCTGCATCCTGCGCCAGGCCGAAAGTCCGGCGGGCCGTCGACAGGAGTTTGCTCAGGTGCTGCGGCGTCAGCGTGGTCGGGGTGCCGCCGCCGAAATAGATCGAATCCAGCGGCGCACCGTCGAACGGATCTTGGGCTCCATACAACTGCAGCTCGGCGAGGAGCGATTCCACGAACGCCTCGGCGGCTTCCGGCTGGTGAATTTCCAGATAGAAGGCGCAGAAGTGACAGCGTTGCTGGCAGAAAGGAATATGCAGGTAGAGCCCGCGCGATGCCCGGTCATCCATAGGGCTTACGCGCATTGTCCGCTTCGGGGGAGAAGTCCCGGATCAACGCCACTTCGATCTCGTCGTCCGCCGATTTCCCGCGGTTCCTGACGTGACTCGTCCATGCCGGGTATTGCCTCAGGCTGTCGAACAGGTTCTTGAGCAAAACGGGCTTGATGTACCGTTCCCATTCTTTTACCCAAGCCTGTTCGTCCTGGTCACCTTCATAGTCGTCTGGGAAATGAGCCTCCAGGCTGATACGGAACGTAAACGTCTTTTCTTCTATCCACATCGTGCGTATTCCTCGTCGGTTGATTGCGAACGGGATTCGGCGTTACATATAATGCCTCCATTGTTCAAGGAGACCAACGCCATGCCCATCTTCGAGTACGTCTGTCAAGAATGCAACCACCGTTTTGAACTCTTGGTGCGAGGCGACACGGTTCCGGCCTGTCCGGCCTGCCGCGCGACGGTCTTGCACAAACAGTTTTCGGCCTTCGGTGTCGGAGCGACCGGCGATTGGACCGGCGGGTCCGCCGCGCCGGGCGGAGGCTGCGGAAGCTGCGGCGATCCGCGCGGCCCCGGTGCCTGTTCCATGAATTGAACGCCCTCACTTTCGACGAGCTGTTTCCGATGGATGAACAGGACCAGCACCTACAGCGGGCCATCAACACGATTGCGCAGTCCGATCCTTTGATCAAGCTGCTGCAGCAGGTTCGCTTGGGGCGCATGAAGCCGAATGACGCCGGATTACGAGCGGTGACGGAATCCTGGTTGGGCGTCTATGCCCAGGTCTTGAAGTCCCACTCGTTGTCTCGTTCTCAGCTGGTCCGCTTGGACCCGGAACCCCGTCTGGAGGTGTTGGTAGAAGCTGGCGTGTTGTCCTGGGACCATGCGGGCACCAAGGACCTGCGCGCCCTGTTCCAACAGATGGTGGTTGCTGCAATCGCGTGACATGCCGGTCTATCCGCTGACCCTGCGCGCAATGTTCTTGGGTCTCGTGCTGACCTGGTTCCCCCTCTTCACTGCGTACGCCGACGAGGTCTCCGGCATCAGACCCCTGCATGGGGCGATCGAGGCGGTCTTGCTGCGCCTTCCTCCCGATACGCACTACCTGTTCGACCCCTCCTCGATCGCACAGTTCCTTGCAGAACTCGACGGCGACCCACCCGATTGGGCGGCCGTCTACGGATACGGGCACCACGATCCCGGCCATGATGATCGATTGTTTACTTTGAATCGCGAGCGGGATGCCAAGCGGGAGGGAAAACCGGCCCTGCACCAACGCATCGCCTTCCTGTGGTTCGGCGAGCTCTCGCGGTTCGATGAGGAGGAGCAGGGGTTTCGGGTGGCGCTGGGGCCCCGGTTCAATCCCACTCCTTGGGGCGATGTGCGATTCAAGCACGAAGATCTTCCCGCGACGTTGATCGCGCAGGCGGGGCCGGCCACCGCGGCCCTCAAGGTCCGTTTCCGCCAGGAGCGGACGATTCCGATCGATGTGGTGGTCGTCGGCCGCCTCATCCCCGCGGAGTCCATCGTCTACGATTTTTCCCATGAGGAAGAGGGGCGAGGGCTCATTATGCCGGTCGTGCAGGTGGAGGCGGTGGAGTTTGTGCTGAACGAGTCTTCCGCCCGGCGACAGTGATCGAGCCGAGGAAGGTCCGGATGCGGTCAGCGAGCCTGGTTCAATTGCGGGTAGGCCCGGTGGAGACAAGAGTCGCAGACCGCTTCGGAGACTCTCCGGCGCGCGTGCTGGCGGAGGTAGTCTTCGATGCGTTGCCAATAGGAGCCGTCGGTTTTCACTCGTTTACATTTCGCGCAGACCTGCAGGGTTCCGTGGGACGTGGTGATCTTCTCGAAGGCGTGGTCGAGTTCTTTGGTGCGCTCCAGCAGTTCCTGCTCGCGTAATTTCCTGGCATCGATCTCCTGCTTCAAACTGAGGGAATTGGCCGATCGCGCCACGAGTTCGGCGGGGATCACGGGCTTCCGAATGTAATCCGTTGCGCCTGCGGTGTAGGCGGCTTGAATGTCCTCTGCCGTGGTGTGGGCCGTGACGATGATGATCGGCAGGCCTTGCAGTCGTTCCTCCGCCCGGATACGCCGACAGGCTTCCAAGCCGTCGAGGTCCGGCATCTCCAGATCCATCAACAGTAAGTCCACCGTCGTCGCCGGCATACCCCCCTTGCCGATGCCGAGGTGCAAGAGCGCCTCTCGGGCCGTCGCCATGGGCAGTAGGGGACCGAAGCCTGCGCTGTGGAGAATCGTGTGCAGCAGGTCGCGCTCTTCCTGGCAGTCGTCGATGATGAGAATGCTCATGTCCCTGTGCTCCTTTGCCGGAGCCTGGAGACTCAGGCGGCTTGGTCTGCGTCGGCGAGAATCGTCTCCAGGTGGTCGATCTCCTGCTGGATGGCCGCGAGGTCGCCGCTTCTGGCTGCTTGCTCCAGTCGTTGTCCCACCGCGCCGATCTCCGGGAATCCATAGGAGCCCGACAAGCCCTTCATACGGTGGCCGATGGTCCGAATGGCGTCATAGTCCTGTGCTGCGACCGCCTGTCGGATAAATTCCACGTCCTGTCGGCGGTAGGCGAGGAATTGAGGACGTTGACGTTGGATCTCGCGACTGATGCGAGCGGCGAGATCGAGGGAGAGGCCGGAATCCTCCGCCTGAGCCGGTGCTTCAGAAGGGGGAACCTCATACCGTTGCAGCGCCTCGAATAACTGAGACTTGGTGATGGGCTTGGTCAAAAAACCTGTGCAGCCGGCGGCGAGACTCTGCTCTTCGGCATCGCGGTAGGCGTTGGCGGTCAAGGCCAGGATGGGAATCGATGTGTGGCGATGGACCGATTCCCAGGCGCGGATGGTACGCACGGCGGTGAGGCCGTCGATGCCGGGCATCTGCAGGTCGAGCAGGACCAGGTCGAACAGGCCGGCTTGAAACGCCGCGATGGCCTCTTCACCGTTCGAGACGATTCGGACCTGGTGCGGACTGTGCTGGAAATAGAACCGCAGCAATTGCTGGGATTCGGCGGAGTCCTCCGCGACCAACACGCGTAATCCCCGACCACCCGATGGGTGAGCCGTAGGCCGTGAGGGGAGCACCGAGGCGCGACGGTCGAGGCCTTGGTTCCCCAACGATTCCGGTTCACTGACCGCCTTGAGCGGCAAATCGACCGTGAAGGTGCTGCCGTGCTCCTGGTCGCTCTCGGCCCAGATTGTTCCTCCCATCAGGTGGACGAGACGTTTACAGATCGCGAGGCCGAGCCCCACACCACCTTGGCGGCGGGCTTGAGCATCCACTTGGGTGAACCGGCCGAAGATGCGTTCGAGTTGATCGGATGGAATGCCGATGCCGCTGTCTCGTACCGCAATGCGGAGCCTCTCTCCCTCTCCGGCGGATCGCTCGACTGTCACGCGCAGGATGATCCCACCGTGGTCGGTGAATTTGATCGCATTGCCCAGGAGGTTCACCAGGACTTGATGGAGCCGGAACCCATCGCCCTCCAGATACCGAGGGATCTCCGGCGACAGTTCGCAGGTGAGCGACAAGTGTTTTTCTTCAGCGCGATGGGCCAGCAGCTGGACGGTCCGTTCTACGACCTGATGGATGTCGAAGGGGATTTGCTCCACCTGAATCTGGCCCGCTTCGATGCGCGAAAAATCCAACAGGTCGGTGACCAAGCGCAAGAGGGTGTGACCTGCCTTGGCGCACATTTCGCCGTACTGGCGCTGCGAAGGCGTGAGGGACGTGGCGAGGAGGAGGTCGATGGTGCCGCACACGGCGTTCAACGGCGTCCGAATTTCATGACTGACGCTCGCCAGAAAATCACTCTTGGCGCGACTGGCTTCTTCCGCCGCTTCCCGCGCCCGGCGTAGGGTGGCTTCTCCCTCTTCACGGTCGGTGGTGTCACGGGCGAACAGACACAAGGCTGACCTCTCCGCGTCGCCCATTGGCAGCAGGGTAAGTTCGATAGGAATCGTGCCTCCCTGCTTGTGTCGCGCAATTACGTCCAATCGATGGCGTGGGGCCGGTGACCCCTCGCTGCTCCAACATTGCCGCACCGCCGCGATGAGTGACGGCCGTGCCTCATCTCCGGCGATCAGGTCCGCGAACTCCCGGCCCAGGGCCTCCTCGCGGTCGTACCCGAAGGTCCGCTCGGCATGGTGGTTCCAGGCGGTGACGAGGCCTCGGCGATCAATGGTGAACGCGGCGTCCGGCGCGGCATCGAGGAAGATCTGCTCCGGCCGTGGATGTCTGTCCCGCGCCCCCGTTCGATAGTGCCAGAGCAGGAGCGCCGTGACAGAAAGGCCCAAGAGAAAGTAAGGGAGCCACGTGGCGACGTGCTCGACGAATCGCAGCCCCACCAAGAAGGTGAGACCCGTGAGGCCGATCCAGAAGCCAGTGATGGAGGAATGGTTGCTGCGGACCTTCATGAAGTGCGATCGGGCGCAGGATTTCTTGCAGTATACCGGCCAGCGAGGGAGGGACCTAGCGTCTACTGAAATTCAGCCAGGCGTTAATAGGCGTCGCGGGCGCAACGGAAACCGGTGCCGGACGGCCGGCTGTCCATCGTGCCCCAGTCGCGGTCGGTGGTGCGCAAGCTGACGGCGGGCTTCAACCAGGAGCCACCCCGCATCGCCTTGATGGCGCCACGGTCAGGGCCCTGGGGATTGGTCAGGGGCGCGATGCGGTAAAAGTTGGGGTTGTACCAGTCTTGGACCCACTCGGCGGCGTTGCCCGCCATGTCCAAGACACCGTAGGGGCTGGCTCCTTCGGGGAAACTGCCCACGGGCATCGTGAGCACCTCACCCTTGATGCCCTTCGCCTTTGACACGGCGGCACCGACCCCCTTGAGCCAGAAGGCTTCCCATTCGCGACTGTCGGCGATGTGAACGGTTTCACCCGCCCAGTAACTGGCGCTGTTGCTCTTCGTAAGATCCCACTCGTTGCCCCAGGGATAGGTGCGGCCGTCGGTGCCGCGTGCGGCCTTTTCCCACTCCGCTTCGGTCGGAAGGCGTTTGCCGGCCCAGCGGCAGAACTGCACCGCATCCAGCCAGTTCACGTTGACGACGGGATGCCGTTCGATGCCGGCTATCGGTTTGTTCTGCTCCCAGAGGGTGGCCGCGGCTGTGGCGTGGGCCGGAGCCTGGTAGCCGGTGGCCTCCACGAATCGTTGGTAGTCGGTGTTGGTCGCCTCGTACCGATCGATCCAGAAGGCTCCGAGATAGACTCGGCGCAACGGTTGTTCATCGGGCAACCCGCCGCTTCCCGCCGCGGTGCCCATCGTGAATTCGCCGGCCGGAATCAGCACCATGTCGTCTGGCAAGGGGTCTGCTTGGATGGGCAGTACATATCCCGCAGCCCACAAGAGCCAGAGACAGACGCAGGTCTGTAAAACGGCGCGACATCCGGTCATGTGCGTTTCACCCCACAGGCCTTGGCCACGCCGTCCCGGTAGGCCATCCAGAGGGCCAGCCCCTTTGAGACACAGTCGAGCACCGCATCTTGTCTTTTGCGACTGTCGGCGTAGGTGACGACCATCGCATAGGCATCCTGGCGGTGTCCGGCTTCTACCTTTTGGTGCGCTCGGATCAAGTCCATGTGCTTCCGAGCGATCCCATGGTGGCGAATCAATGGGTGTGCATCGATATAGACTTCGATCTCCTCGTCTGTCTTGGGCTTGGAGGGGGCCAGGATTTCCTGCCGATCCTTCACGCTGCCTTCGACGAATACGGCCAAGGCTGCCGCGCCCACCACCCAATCGCGGCTGATGGTCACCTCTTCCAGCCAGGCCCGGTAGCGGGCGCCGGCGGGAAGCAGCCGCGCCTGGCGAAAGGTGGCCGTGGAGAAACCCAGTCCCGCCATCATTTCGTTGAACAACTCGGGGTGTGATCGGCCGAAGGAGAGGCCGCCGGTGTCTTCTTCGTAAATGTTTGCCGCCAGCATGCGCCGGACATCCGGGGGTGGATTTTGGCCATGCACCCGTGCCAGGAGTACGGGAAAGTCCCGCACGTAGACCAAGTATTCCTGCTGGTAGTGGATTTTCAACCGGTCCTTGCTGATGCCGGGACCCATGAGAAGGGGCCAGGCCCAGTGGTGTTTGCCGTCCATAAGCGTCAAGAGCCGTTCTAGAAACATCCGCTTGGGGAGTCGCCGCTGTGTCATGCCTTGCCTTCCCTCTTTGTCAATCGCTACAATCGGATACTAATCGTATGAAACCTGTCACTATTCAGAACTCGGACGAGATCCTGAACTTCCTTGCCGAAGTGGCGTTGCGCGGCAAGGGATTCACGACGGAATGTTTGCTCGACTATGTGCTGGACGAAGGGTTTACGGAGCCGATTTATCTGAACGCCTCGGGTGAAGATCCTGAGGCCTTTTACAAGAACCAGCCTCAGGCCTGGGCGATCTATCAGGTACGAGAATGGAAGCGGGTCTTGACCGTGTCCGGCGGACCGGGCAAGGAGCGACGCGTCCAGATTACCGAAACGCCCTAGGCCCCTTCCTGGTGTCCGGTTCGAGACGATCGTCCCTTCCCGGTCAACCATGTGGCTCCATGTCTGCCTCTCCGGTCATAAGGTCAGTGTATGGGCAGTGGGGGATAATTGCAATGAATGGTGTCCTGTCCGGCGGAGGTACGGCGAAATGATGGGAGATCCGCGATCCGGTTCCGCGAAGCTGGTTCCGCTCTGTTATCCCAGGGATGTTGGGGAACTGGCGTTGATCAAGAGCCTGCTCGAAGGGAACGGCATTCCCTATGCCGTGCATCACGAACATGTCGGAGCGCTCTATCCCGGCGTCTCACTCTTGGGCGGTCGCGTCATGGTGGCGGAACGGGAAAAAACTCGGGCGGCGATCCTCATCAGTCGCCTGGCCCTGCAGATCAGGGAGGCGACCGCAGAGACTGAATGAAGGCTAGGGGTGGCCCTTCGGTTTGACCGGTTCGGGATTCACGGGCAGGGGCAGCCGCACGTCGGACCCCGCAAAGTGGCCGCCGATCAGTTTCCCCTCTTCGAAATACAGGTAGCGGTGCTTCACGACCGACGAGCTTTCCCAATCTTCATAAATCCATTCTTCGCGACGTAATCCGTCGCTGGTGTGGGAGACGTTCATCGTATTGGGCGAACCCCAGGCTTCCAGCACCTGTTTGCGATCCATCCCGACCATCACGCGATGGCTCTCGATGTGTTTCGAGAAGTCCGGGTCGAGCCAACCGGGGACGAAACGAAAGGCGATCAGGCTCACCACGAACAGCCCCAAAAAGGTGTTGATGATGATCCGTACCGGCCGCTGCCGAAGAAAGGGGGTCGGCTCCGGGGTCGCATCGGGGGCCGAGATCTGGGGTGCTGAGGTCGTGTGTTCCGTCACAAGTGTCCTTCCTTCGTACCAGCCTGAGAGAGGCCAGCCTGCCAATGCATGCTAAACAATCGTTTTTCGCTCCGTCAAGGGAGTGGGAGGGCGCGCGCTCACAGGGATTTCGGCTGCAGGCCCGGCAGCTACTCGGCGTACTTGGGGACGGGAATTTTCTTTACGGCCGGCGGCGGCGGCGGTTGTTGGGCAAAGGCCTTGGAATAGGGATTGAGAATCGGTTCGTGCGTATTGCGTTGGCGCAATTTCACGAGCGCGAGGCTTTGGGTGCTGATTTCCAGCCGGTCGATCAGGGCCTTGGAGGTCAACGGGTCGGGCAGGCCTTGGAGCGCGAACATCTGGAAGGCCAGCGACCAATCCAGCGATTCCTTTCCCTTTTCCCGCACGAGAAACCGCGCCTCGGGCGACGAGGGGCCGCTGAAAAAGAGCAACATGATATTTGATCGGAAGACCGGGGCGTTCGCATCTTCGGAGGGTTTGAACTCCGGCACCAATTCGGGAATCTTGCTCAGGGGAACCGGCGGGGTGAATTCGATATCGACCAGGCGTACGAACAGGGGCCGTTGTTCGCTCTGGTCGTTGCGATCGAAGGTATAGCTGAACGAATACCGGACATCGATGCCGTCTCGCTTATAGGTGTAAACGTCCTCGCCGTTTTCCGGCGAGACCACCTTTTTAAAGTACTGGTCCCAATCACCGATCGGATAATAGGTGAATACGCGCAAGGCCGACTTGCGGTCCCGCACGGCTTGCGGCAGGCCGAGCTTCTGGTGCAGGTCACTCTGGGAGAGCCCGAGGTACCCGTCTTCAAAATAGGCGCCGGCCCACGCCGGTGCGGAAGCCGAACTCGTCAGGACCATCACCACGCACAGGAGACCGAGGAACAGAAGCCGAGACACTGTCTGATGTGCCATAGGACAAACTCAGGCTCGGGCCAGACAATGCGAGGCATCGTATCGGCCAGGGTGGGCAATGTCAAGGCGCGAACCGTGCCACGGCTTGCCGGAAGAAGTCCGTCCCGATATGATGCCGCTCTACTTGTAAGTCACCCCGAGCTTGAGCAGACCCACACACTCGGTGACAGAAAGACATAGGTTGTGATGCCGGAACCGGACATTCGCGAACTCTTACGCCAACGCATCCTGATCCTGGACGGAGCCATGGGCACCATGATCCAACGGTACCGGTTGGACGAGGCGGCGTTCCGGGGGGAGCGCTTCAGCCATTGGACCAAGGACCTGAAGGGCCACAATGATTTGCTGAACGTGACCAGGCCCGCCGTGATCGAGGACATCCACCGACAGTATCTCGAAGCCGGTGCGGACATCATCGAAACGAATACGTTCAATTCACAAGCCATTTCCTTGGCCGACTACGATATGGCCGACTTGGGCTATGAACTCTCCAAAGCAGGGGCCGAATGTGCGCGGCGTGCCGTCGCCCAGGTGACGGTGACGCAACCGGGTCGACGCTGTTTTGTTGCAGGCGCCATCGGGCCCACGACGAAGACCTCGTCGGTGTCCACGGATTCGAACGACGCCGCGGCGCGGGGCTGCACGTTCGAGGAGTTGGTGGCGGCTTATGCCGATCAGGTGCGCGGTCTGTTGGACGGCGGCGCCGATCTGTTGTTGGTCGAGACCATTTTCGACACCCTCAACGCCAAAGCGGCATTTTTCGCCATTCAGCAGCTCTATGCGGAGGGCGCCAGGCAGGTGCCGGTCATGGCCTCCGTCACCTTCATCCAGGCCGGGAGCAATCGCGGCTTTTCGGGCCAAACCGTCGAAGGGTTCTGGAATTCCATCTCCCATGTGCCGTTGCTCAGCGTCGGGATGAATTGTGCGCTGGGGCCGAAGGAGATGAGGCCGTTGATCGAAGAACTGGCTCAGATCGCGCCGATCTTCGTGAGCAGCCATCCCAACGCGGGCCTGCCCAACCCGCTGTTGCCGACGGGATTCCCGGAAACACCCGACTCCTTGGCTCCGCAATTACGGGAGTGGGCGCAGAACGGGTGGCTCAACATCCTGGGCGGTTGTTGCGGTACGACGCCAGATCATATTCGCGCGATTGCCGAAGCCGTGCGGGGAGTGGATCCGAGGCGGCCTCCCACAGTCCCGCCCTACCTGCGGCTCAGCGGGCTCGAAGCCTTGACCGTGCGTCCGGAATCGAACTTCGTGAACGTCGGCGAACGGACGAACATCACCGGCTCGCCCGCCTTTTCCAAACTGATCTTGGCCGGCGACTACGATAAGGCCCTGACGGTGGCCCGTCAGCAGGTCGAGGGCGGCGCCCAGATCATCGACATCAACATGGACGAGGGTTTGTTGGACTCCAGGGCCGCCATGCAACGGTTCTTGCGCCTCTTGGCTGCGGAGTCGGACATCGCCCGCGTTCCGATCATGGTGGACAGCTCCAAGTGGGAGGTCATCGAGGAGGGGCTCCGCAACATCCAGGGCAAGGGGGTCGTCAACTCGATCAGCTTGAAGGAGGGTGAGGCCAAGTTCCTCGAACAGGCCAGGCTCATCCGCCGGTATGGCGCAGCCATGGTCGTGATGGCGTTCGATGAGCGTGGCCAGGCCGACTCCTACACCAGACGGATCGAGATCTGCGAACGCTCCTACCGCCTGCTGACCGAACAGGTGAGCGTACCGCCGCAGGACATCATTTTCGATCCGAATATCCTCACGGTCGCCACCGGGCTGGAGGAGCACAACAATTACGCCGTCGATTTCATCGAAGCGACCCGATGGATTAAGCAGCATCTCCCGCTTGCCAAGGTCAGCGGCGGCGTCAGCAACATCTCCTTCTCGTTTCGCGGGAACAACGTGGTGCGGGAGGCGATGCACGCGGCCTTTCTCTATCACGCGATTCAGGCCGGTCTCGACATGGGGATCGTGAATGCCGGGCAACTCGCGGTGTATGAGGAAATTCCGAAAGATCTGCTGATGCTGGTAGAGGATGTCTTGTTGAATCGCCGGCCGGATGCCACGGAGCGACTGGTGGCGTTTGCCGACACGGTCAAGCAAAAGGGCAAGGCGGCCGTCAAGGACGACGAATGGCGGAATCAGCCGGTCGAGCAACGGTTGGCCCACGCCTTGGTGAAGGGCTTGACGGACTACATCGATCAGGATGTCGAGGAGGCTCGGCGAAAGGCCGCTCGGCCGCTCGACGTGATCGAGGGACCGCTGATGGACGGCATGAATATCGTAGGCGACCTCTTCGGATCCGGAAAGATGTTCCTGCCGCAGGTCGTGAAGAGCGCGCGGGTGATGAAGAAGGCCGTGGCCTACTTGATGCCTTTCATGGAAGCGGAGAAACAGCGGCTGGGCACGGCGCGCGCAAACGGAAAGGTCTTGCTTGCCACCGTCAAGGGCGATGTGCACGACATCGGCAAGAACATCGTGGGCGTCGTGTTGGGCTGCAACAACTATGACGTGGTCGATCTCGGGGTGATGGTGTCCTGCGAGAAGATTCTGGCGACCGCGCGCGACCAGAAGGTCGACGTCATCGGGCTGAGCGGCCTCATCACGCCGTCGTTGGATGAAATGGTGCATGTAGCGAAGGAGATGACCCGCGAGGGATTCGATCTCCCCCTGCTGATCGGCGGGGCGACGACCAGCAAGGCCCATACGGCGGTGAAGATCGCGCCGGCCTATCGCCACGCGACCGTGCACGTGCTGGATGCGTCACGGGCCGTCGGGGTGGTGGGGAGTCTGGTCAACAGCGAGCAACGGAAGAGTTTCACCGAGGCCGTTTGCGAAGACTACGAACGGGTGAGGCAGGCGCATCAAGATCGCGGCGCCAAACCACTCCGTGCGCTGGCGGAAGCGAGACGCCATCGCTTGCCGACCGACTGGGGGACGGCCGATATTCCGAGGCCCTCCTTCCTTGGCCTGCGCAGCATCGATCGCATGCCGCTTCGTGAGCTGGTGCCCTATATTGACTGGTCGCCGTTTTTCCACACGTGGGAACTTCGAGGTCGGTATCCCGCGATCTTAGACGATGCCACCGTCGGACCCAAGGCGAAGGAGCTACTCGCGGATGCGCAAGCCCTGCTGGAGCGGATCATCCAGCAGAACCTGCTGACCGCGCGAGGCGTGTACGGTTTCTTCCCGGCCAACAGCGTGGGCGACGATATCGAGGTGTATGGCGCGGACGATCGGCGGACGCTCCACACTGTCTTCCATACGTTGCGCCAGCAAACGGACAAGCCCGACGACCAATTCAATCTGGCCTTGGCGGACTTCATTGCGCCGAAAGAGTCCGGGCGAGTCGATCATCTCGGGGCCTTCGCAGTCACGGCCGGCATTGGCGTGCCGGAACTCTGCGCCCAGTTTGAGAAGGACCATGATGACTACAACTCGATCATGGTCAAGGCCTTGGCCGATCGCTTGGCAGAAGCGTTCGCGGAGTGGCTCCATCGGGAGGCGCGCCGAGAGTGGGGATACGGCAAAGATGAATCCCTGACGAATGAAGATCTCATTCGGGAGCGTTATCGCGGTATCCGTCCCGCGCCCGGGTACCCGGCCTGTCCCGACCACACGGAAAAACGCCTCCTCTTCAACCTGCTGGAGGCCGAGGCGCGATGTGGCGTGACGCTCACGGAGTCGTTCGCCATGTTCCCGGCCGCCTCGGTCAGCGGTCTGTACTTTGCGCATCCGCAAGCCAAGTACTTCGCCGTGGGCAAGATCAACCGCGATCAGGTGGAGGACTATGCGGCGCGAAAAGGGCTGTCTGTCGCAGAGGTAGAACGCTGGCTGGCGCCGAACCTCAATTACGACGCGTAGGGGAGTGGGGTGGAGTCGGCGCTGTCGACGAGGTCGGCCAGCGCAGTCCGCAGCATACGGTAGCGCCCTTCTGCCCAATCGTTGAACCGATCGGCATTCTCGAAGACCAAATCCCAGGCCTTTACGGCATCCAGCAACAACAGCTGCGGGAGGGATTCTTCCCCCGCCAGATACACGACCAGCACGGCGGAGTTTCCCGTGAGGCTCACGTCGGTAAAGACATGGATCTTGGCAGCGGAGGGGAGGGACACCTCTCGTGTCGCGGCTTCCACGAGCGGCTGGTAGAGGCGTTGGAGCAGGTTGATGGTGTCTTCGTGGGGGCTGGCGGTGCGGAGGAGGCGCAGGTTCGGTTTGTCGCCGAAGAGGTTGTCGGTCAGATAGGTGGCGGCTTCCCAGGTGGGCATCAGGCCGGAGGCGGCGAGAGTCTCGCAGAGGTAGGCGACCCAGTTTCGTGCCGGTCGGCGCGCCGGCGCGTTGTCGGCATCATGGAGAGGCGGATGCGAGCCGGCTTCCGCAGATGACTTGCGACCGGACTGGGCTCCCGGCTTCTTGTTCGACTCAGGCGTAGTCCGTCGTGCCATGGGGCTTTCCATCCTTCGAGAGCGCCGCGCTCTGGCGCAGGGGGCTGCGAAGCGAGCGGTCTTCATACTGGTCATGGATGCGTCGAATCTCGTCCATCGACGCCATGAAGACGTCGAGCAGTTCGGGGTCGAAATGTTTGCCCCGCTCCTTGATCATCAATTCCTTCGCATGTTCGAAGTCGTAGGCCGGCTTGTAGACCCGCTCGGTCGTGAGCGCGTCGAAATTGTCGGCGATGGACACGATCCGCCCTTCCAAGGGAATCTCGTTTCCCTTGAGCCCGCGCGGATAGCCCGTACCGTCGTACCGTTCGTGATGCGTCCAGGCGATCAGCGCCGCGACCTTGAGCAGTTCGGAATCGGACCCGGCGAGAATGCGGTAGCCGATCTCCGTATGCTGAGTGATGACTTTGAACTCCTCCGGCGTAAATTTCCCCGGCTTCAGCAGGACATGGTCGGGGGTGCCGATCTTCCCGATATCGTGCATCGGGCTTGCGGTGCGAATGAGGTCGCAACGCTCGGCGGACAGGCCGGAACGGCGGGCCAGCAACTCGCAGTAGTGGCTCATTCGTTGAATGTGTTGGGCTGTGGCGCTGTCACGAAATTCCGCGGCGATGGCGAGTCGTTGGATCGTCTCCTCGCGCGACAACCGTAGTTCCTTTTCGCTCCGCTCCAGCCAATCCAGCGCTTGCTGTAGGGCGATGGTCCTCGTACGCACGACTTCTTCCAGATTCTCCCGGTGCATGGCGTTTTCGATTTCGAGCTTGCGGCGCCGCAGGGCATTGGCGACGTTGATCAGCACCTCGTTCGCCTCGAAGGGCTTGATGATGTAGCCGAAGGCGCCCATGTCCAGTGCGGCGTTGGCGAGCACGGGGCTGTCGAGGCCGGTGATCATGATGACGGCCGTGGAGGGATATTCCGTCAGGATATGGCGGACGAGGTCCATGCCGGACTCACCCGGCATGTTGACATCACAGAGCACGAGGGCAAAGGGCCCCCTATCCAAATGTTGACGAGCCTCGCGGGACTCTCCCGCCAAGCTGACCTGGTAGCCGTGGGGCTGAAGCAGATAGCCCAATAGACGACGAATGGGCTCCTCGTCGTCGACGATGAGGATATTGCGGTTTTCCAGTAGTGACGGTTTCACGGTCGGTTCACTGACGGTCGAACTACTCATATGGACTCACTCGCGCTGTTAGGGGTCGATCGCTTATCGGTCAATTGTTCCTGGGTCTGTAGTGGGAACAAGATGGAACTTGGGGATTTTGCACCTTCCATGCCATGAAAAATTCGAAGGAAGCGGAAACAGTAACTCCTGTGAATGCGGGACAAGTTCCTGTGGGCAACCATACGGACCTCACTCGGTACGAGAATCGGTCGGAGTGTCAACTCTGACGCCACTGCCGTCGCCTGTCCGGAACCGTGATGTCGAGGGGGAAAATTTTTCCGCCGTTGGTGAGGGGATGACAGCGTTTGCTCTTTACCGGACCCTTCACTATAATTCGCACCTTTGAATGGCCGAGGTGCGGGAAGGAGAGCGAGTCGATGGTGAGCGGGGCAAGCGGCAGTCGGGTCGACGGGCGGCGGCGGGATCAAATCCGTCCCGTCAAGGTGACGCGGGACTTCATCAAGCATGCTGAAGGTTCGGTGCTGATCGAAATGGGCGATACGAAGGTGATTTGCACGGCTTCGGTGGAGGAAAAGGTCCCGCCCTTCTTGCGGGACAAGGGCCGAGGCTGGGTGACGGCGGAATATGCGATGTTGCCGCGAGCGACCCATGATCGGTCGCCGCGCGAGGCGGTGAAGGGCAAACAGGGTGGACGGACGCTTGAAATTCAACGGCTGGTAGGACGGGCCTTGCGGGCCGTGACCGATACCACCCGGTTAGGCGAACGAACCGTCTGGATCGATTGCGATGTCATCCAAGCGGACGGCGGGACGCGCACCGCGTCCATCACCGGGGCCTTCATCGCGCTGGCGGACGCCCTGGCCGTGTTGAAACGGAAAGAATTGATCAAAAAGAGTCCGCTGGCCGATTACCTGGCGGCGATCAGCGTGGGCAAGGTCGGCGGAACGGTGATGGTCGACTTGGCCTACCAAGAGGATTCACAGGCAGATGTAGACCTCAACCTGGTGATGACCGGCGCGGGACGGTACGTGGAAGTGCAGGGCACGGCTGAACGGACGCCGTTCGACAAGAAGGATATGGACGAGTTTCTCCATCTCGGCTGGGGCGCGATTTGCGAACTGGTCGAGATGCAGAAGTCGTTGATCGGGGCGCTCGAGTGACCAGGCGAATCGTCCTTGCGACCCGGAATCAGCACAAGAAGCAGGAGCTGATGGCCTTGTTGCGGGATCTAGACGTCGCCATTATGACGTTGGATGACTTTCCCCAGGCGCCGGACGTGGTTGAAGACGGTGAAACCTGCGAGGCCAATGCCCTGAAGAAGGCTGTGGAGATTGCGCAGTACACCGGCCTCCCGGCCGTCGCCGACGACACTGGACTGGAGGTCGACGCCTTGGGGGGCCGTCCGGGAGCCTTCGCCGCCCGCTATGCGGGGGAACAGGCCACCTACGAGGACAATTGCCGCAAACTATTACAGGAACTGCGTGATGTGCCTGCGAGCAACCGGCAGGCGCGGTTTGTCACGGTCGCGGCCATTGCCTTTCCCGGCGGCCGCACGGCCTCGGTGAAGGGGACGTTGGAGGGGTGGATTGCCGAAGCGGCAACCGGGTCCCATGGGTTTGGTTACGATCCCATTTTCCTGCTGGAGGACCGCCGGCAGACCTTGGCCCAGTTGCCGCCGGATGTGAAGAACCGGATCAGCCATCGTGCGCGGGCCTTTGCGCAAGCGAAGGACCTGTTACGGGGGATGTTGGCGGAGCATCAATCAGTCGGGGCGTAGCGCAGCCTGGTAGCGCGCCTGCTTTGGGAGCAGGATGTCGGAGGTTCAAATCCTCTCGCCCCGACCAAACAAAGCGTTCTAGACCACCAGCAGCGCGCCCGTAGCTCAGTCGGATAGAGCATCAGCCTTCTAAGCTGAGGGTCGCTGGTTCGATTCCAGCCGGGCGCACCATCACCGTTCTGACGTTGGTTATGGCCTTGTTCGCTCGGTATCGTACGATCCTGTTCGTCCTGGGCTCGGCCGTTCTCCTCTACGCGCTGGTCGGATTCCTCCTTGCCCCCTACGCGATCAAAACCTACGGGATCCCCGCCCTCTCCGAGCGCCTGCGCCATCCGGTCCTGCTCAGCGATATCCGGATCAATCCCTTTGCCTGCTCGCTGACGCTGTCGGAGTTTGAGATTCAAGAGCCGGATGGGACCCCCATGCTGGGGTTCCAAGAGTTGTACGTAAATTTCGAAGTGACCTCGCTCGTTCGTTCTGCCTACCTCTTCGACGAAATCCTGCTCACCCTTCCGTTCGGGTTGGCGCATGTCCAGACGGACGGACAACTCAACCTCCTTGGTCTGGTTCCACCGCCGGAGCAGCCGACTCCCGCGGCGGCGCAGCCGGTTCGGGATGTGGAGCAGAAGCCGATTCCGCCCGTGGAAATCCGACTCCTGAGCATCAGGCAGGGCGTGTTGGAATTCCGTGATGATTCCAAGTCGAAGCCGGCGACCATCGACGTGGTCCCGATCGAAGTCACGGTTCGCAACTTCGCGACGAAGCGCGGCAATGAAAATGCCTATGCCTTTTCCGCCGAATTCGGCGCGGGCGAAACGTTGGCTTGGGAAGGGACCGTTTACCTCGATCCGTTGGAGTCGACCGGGCAGCTGTCGCTCGGCAATCTCGATCTCACCACCTTTTGGCCGAGTGTCCGCGACCGCTTTCGATTCACGGTTCAGCACGGAGTGCTTTCGGTCGACGCACGGTACCATCTGGATCTGTCCGCCGCCCCGGTGAATCTGCAATTGCATGGAGGCAAGGTGACGCTGGCGGATTTTCGGTTGGCGCCGGTCGGTGAGGCGGCTCCGGTCGTGACCGTGCCCTCGTTTACCCTGGACGGCATCGAGGTGGATCTTCCTAAACGCCAGGTCGCGCTGGAGGCCGTCCGCCTGGAGGGCGCCGACATCCGTGCCTGGTTGGGTCAGGATGGGGTGGTGAATTTCAAACCGTTGTTCACTCCGATTGCCGAGGAGCCGCCCCGCGAGCCTAAGCCTGTGGAACAGGCTGCGCCCTGGACCGTGGACGTGGGGCAGGTCGAGGTGGCCAAGATGGCGATCGGATTTGAAGACCGGAGCCTGCCGACCACGGCGGAATTGCAGATCGACGACCTGCAGCTGTCGATCCGCGATGTGCACGTGCCCTTCCGAGGCACGATGCCGGTCGAGGCGAAATTGCGGCTCAACGATAAGGGGACCATCGAGAGCAGCGGGACCGTGGGGATGGATCCCCTGCGTGCGGACCTCACCGTGACCATGGCCCATCTCGGCATTCCGCCGTTTCAGCCCTACCTGGTTCGCGTCGCGAACATTGAGGTGAGGGATGGGGAGGTGGAGTCCAAGGGAGAGGTGCGGTACCGCAGCAGGCACGAGGCGGAACCCCTTCTGCGCTATGTCGGCAAACTAGGGGTGAACAATCTGCACGTGGCCGATCCACTGTCACAGACGGAGTTGCTCGGATGGACGGCGCTGGCGGTGAACAACGTGACGCTGGAGGTCGAGCCGACCAAGGTGAAGATCGGTGAAATCGCCTGGCGTGATCCGTCGCTGCAATTCGTGATGACCAAAGACGGCAGCTCGAACCTATCGCACGTTATGAAGACAGATAAACCCGACGCGGCAACGGCCGAGCCGGCGGCGAAGCCTACGCCGACCGCGAAGCAAAGCGCCGCGCCCACGCCGATCGAGGTCGATGTCGTGACCCTGTCCAAGTTGTCCGCCACCTTCGTGGATGAATCGATCGAGCCCGCTGTCATGACCGGGATTCAAGATTTCAGCGGCACGATCAAGGGCCTGTCGTCGAAACAGCTCGCTAGGGCGGAGGTGGCGCTGGCAGGGAAGGTGGACAACATTGCCCCGCTCAAGGTCCAAGGCCGTATCAATCCTTTGAGCGGAGATGCCTTCACGGACCTCACCTTTCTCTTTCAGGCGGTGGACTTGACCACGGTCTCTCCCTATGCCGGCAAGTATGTCGGCTATCCCATCACGAAGGGAAAGCTGTCGCTGGACCTGAAGTATCATGTGTCGAAACAACAACTGGTCGGGGAGAACAAGGTCCTGATCGATCAATTCACGTTCGGCGACCCGGTGGAGAGCCCGGACGCGACGAATTTGCCCGTGCGGTTGGCGGTGGCCCTATTGAAGGATCGTCGTGGACGGATCGACATCGACCTGCCGGTGCGCGGAGATTTGAGCGAGCCGGATTTTCGCTATGGGCGGGTGGTGCTCAATGCCTTGACGAATCTGATCACGAAGGTGGCGACCTCGCCGTTTACCGCCTTGGGAGGATTGGTCGGGGGTGGTGGTGAAGACCTGCAATTCATTCAGTTTGCCGCCGGCGCGGAGGACCTGGCTGCGTCGGAGCGGCAGAAACTCGATGCCGTTGCGAAGGCGCTCGCGGAGCGACCGGCGCTTCGGGTGGAGGTCGTGGGAGCCGTCGACTCCTCTCAGGATCGGGAAGCCTTGGCGCTCAAAACAATTCAGACGGAAGTGCAGCGGCGCTTCACCCAGGGCGGCACCAAGAACGTGCAGTCCACGCCGTCGCCCGAGCGAGAGTTCGAACTGTTGAGCGATCTCTATGCCGAACGGCTGGGAAAGCCGCCGACGAAACGTGAGCAGGCGCCGGAGGGTAAGGTGTTCGAGCGGGTCCTCACCGTCGACGAGCTCCGGCAGGAGTTATGGCCCGCCATGGGGGTCGACGAGGGCGACCTGCGTGCGTTGGCTCAGGCTCGCGCGAAGGCGATTCGCGAGTATGTGCTGACCGAGGGAAAATTGACGGAGGACCGGGTCTTTCTCGTGGATGTGGAGGTGGGCGGCGACGGCGGCGCTTCCACACGCAGCCATCTGAATCTCACCGGCAGCTGACCGGGCGGATCTCAGGGCCTGGTGCGGTATCGCAGACGGGTGCCGTGCAGCAACGACAACTCGATTTCGCCGGGATGCAGTTCCGCAGGGAAATAAGCGCCGGAAATCTTGGCCGCGTTGATGCTTGCGCCTTCCAGGCGGGCTTTGCGGAAGTCGATGCCTCGGAGATCGGCTTGCCGGAAATAGACGTCGCTGAAATCCAGCCCGTTGGCGTCAAGGCCGCGCAGATCGAGTCCGCGTAGGTCGCAGCCGGTCAAGTTGACCGGTTCGCCTGCCGCCCGTTTGACGTTGAACTCCTTGATGCAGCCTTCGCGGAGGAGGCGGTACATCGGGTCATTGGGAATGCGAAGTCCGGGCGGCGGCTGCTTGCTGTTGTCCATCGGCCTCACCTTTCTGTCTCTCTTATCGGGAATGGAAGCGGAAACTTGAGCCGTTCTCTCGTCCCCCGTCCGACGCCCCCTTGCGCCACCATCCAGAGACACGGTAGTCTGAGGCGCTTCTTTTTTATCATTGAGAATTCTATGCACTACACAATCCTGAGCGGAGGAGGGAATCATGGGACTACGACTTGGCGATGATGCTCCGAACTTTACGGCAGAGACGACCGAAGGCACGATCAATTTCCATGACTGGTTGGGTAATTCGTGGGGGATCCTCTTTTCGCATCCTAAGGACTACACCCCGGTCTGCACGACCGAACTGGGATACATGGCGCGGGTCAAGGGTGAGTTCGACAAACGCGGCGTGAAGATCCTGGCCATCAGCGTGGACCCGCTCGACTCCCATCGCGGGTGGACCAAGGACATCAACGAGACGCAGAATTGCACAGTGAGTTACCCGATTATTGCCGATCCCGAGAAGAAGGTGGCCACGCTCTATGACATGATCCATCCCAATTCGCTGGACAATATGACGGTTCGCTCGGTCTTCGTGATCGGCCCGGATAAGAAGGTCAAGCTCATGCTGACCTATCCGGCATCTTGCGGCAGGAATTTCGATGAACTGCTGCGGGTGGTGGACTCGCTGCAACTGACCGCGAAGTACAAGGTGGCGACCCCGGTCAATTGGAAGGACGGGCAGGACTGCATCATCACCCCGGCGGTCAACGACGACGAAGCCAAGACGCTCTTTCCCAAGGGCTTCAAGACCGTGAAGCCCTATCTGCGCCTGACCCCGCAACCCAATAAGTAACTCGGCTCGAAGCGGGAAGGACGATAACCAGGGGAGTCGGCCTCGTGGCCGGCTCCCTTTGTGTGTGTGGAGCCTCTCCTCGTGCGTACGGAAGCGACAGGGTTCGAGGTCAAACGAGGAGTAGACCGGCCTTACGAATCGTCTTCCAGGCGCGGGTCGTGCTGAATCGGTCGAATCCGGTGGAGTCGTTGCCGGGGAAGGTTTCGCGCAGGGCTGCGAGACGGGGATAGTCTTCGCCCTTCCGGTGGGGGTGTGGCGTCGAGTGCTGGAGCAGGTCAAGTAACCATTCAGCCTGTGCCGGGGAGAGGCTGACCGCATAGTCTTCGCTGCGGGTTGGTAAGATCACCCTGGTTTTGTTGCCTGCGCGGGTCGGCTGCGCCGGGGCCCCGATCCAGACCGAACGCCGCTCAGCCGTGAGGGATAAGGAAGGCGCGTCGGCCAGGGCCTGCTGCAGCCAGTTGCGCGGCACCCTGGGTGGTTTGACCGGCTGTGCGAACCAACGTTGGACCGGCATGTCCAGTCCAGCCTGCTCGATGTAATTCAGCAGCGCCGCCCGCAACCCTTCTCCCAGCCACGTCGGGCAGGTCGCCCCTGCGTCGGCATGGCGCAAGTCGTTTTCGGCAAACCCTTGAAAGGTCGGACCAAGAATCCTCAGGCCCTCGGCGGCGGGGTTGAGCCCGATCGGGCTGTGGGCGGTGGCCGTGAACTTGTGCCAGAACCCCGACTGCAGCAATCCCTGAGCAAAGAGCTGCCGCACCCGCTCCAACGAATCCACCGTGTCGGCAATGGTTTCCCCTGGGCAACCATACATCAAATAGGCGTGAACCAGGATGTCCGCGCGGTGAAACGCCTCCGCCACGCGGGCTGTCTGATCCACGGTAATGCCCTTCTTCATACGCTCCAGGATTCGATCCGACGCCGCCTCCAAGCCGGCCGTCAGGGCGATACAGCCGGAGGCCGCAAGCAGCCGGGCCAGGTCCGGGGTGAAGGCCTCCTCAAAACGAATGTTGCCCCACCAGGAAATCGTGATGCCCTCTTCCAGCAGGCGGAGCGCTAATGCCTTAAGCGCAGCCGGCGGCGCGGCCTCGTCGACGAAGTGGAAGCCCCGTTGTCCGGTTTCATGGATGAGGGCCTGGATGCGTTCGACCAGCGCCTCGGTCGGAGTCTGTTCGTACCGTGCGATGTAATTCAGGCCGACATCGCAAAACGTGCATTGTTTCCAATAACAACCGTGGGCGATCGTCAACTTGTTCCAATGCCCCTCCGACCAGAGGCGGTGCATGGGGTTCAAGCTGTCCAGAATGGATAGGTAGTCGTACAGCGGTAGGCCTTGGTAGGTCGGCGTGCCGAGTTCCTGCATCGGCACATCCGGTTCGGTGCCTCCGTCTCGAAAGACAACTTTGCCCTTCACGCGGACGAAGGTCCGGTGCAATTTCGTTTCCGGTCTTGTGCCTGTCACATGGTCCAAGATGGAGAGGAGCGGCCGCTCGCCGTCGTCCAGCGTGACGTAGTCGACATAATCGAAGAGCCTGGGGTCTTCGAGCCGCCGCAATTCCGTGTTGACGTAGCCCCCGCCCAGCAGGACGGCGAGGTCGGGCCGTCTGCGTTTGAGGGTCTGCGCGATGCGCAAGGCGCCGAAGAGATTGCCGGGGAAAGGGACGGTCAATCCGACTACGTCCGGTTTGGTGCGGTCGACGGTGGCCCAGAGGCCTTGGAGCAGCAATTCGTCCGTCAAGGAGAGCGGCCGGGCCAACGCCTGCTCGAGACCATCGAACGACGAGGTGGCCTGCATGATCTGTTCGGCGTAGCGGTTCAGTGCGAGGTGGGGGGCCACCGTGCCGTGCAGCAGATCGGTCAGGTCCTCAAGATACAACGTCGCTCGATGGAGGGCCTGGTCGGAGGGAGAGGCGGCAAAGGGGTCATGTCCCGGACGCTGGTCCATCGAGAAGCGAGGCCCTTCCGGTAGAAAACCCGGCCGGCCGAGATGCGGCGCCAACATGGGATCGCGGCCTTGGAGAAAAGCGATCACCGGTTCGATCGTTGTGAGATAGGCCCCCTCCAGCGCCAACATTTGGCGAACCTCTCCCGGCCAAGTCTCCCCCGCCTGCTTGATGCGTCTGAATGCCTCGCTCAAGCCTGCAGGGCTGAAGAGGCGAAGGACCATGTCGAGGCCGAGATCGGCTTGCGTCGCCTCATAGCCCCGCGAGCGTAAGAAGCCGGTCAGGTAGGCGGTAGAAGGGTAGGGCGTATTGAGCTGCGTCAAGGGTGGAATGAGAAACAGGACGCGCGGCAGGGGCATGCGAGGGACATACCATACCGGAACGTACCGCCGCCAGTCGTCTGGCGTTAGGCCGCGGCCTGTTCATCGGCGGGATGGAGGGCGGCCTGAACGAAGTAGCCCGTCCAACGTTTCACATGGAAGTAGTCGGCCACCTCGGCGGGAAGTTCCGCCTTCGGGACAGCCCGAACGATGGAGAGTTGTGCGTCCAAGGAGAGATCCAGCGTGGCCGGTTGCCGGCTCGATGCGACCTGGTCGTAGACCAGCACGAGGGGTTTGAGCCGATGCTCGAAGTTGATGTTGAGCACTAGGGCCAGGGACTCGTCCGACAGATTGACGACTGTTCCCGGCGGATAGACGCCTAACGCGTGGATCATGGCGATGACGACGTCGGATGCGAACAGGTGTTTCTGGATCTTGTACATGGTGGCCAAGGCTTCGGCGGGTGAGAGGGCATCCTGCGGGTCGAGACTGTTGATGAGGGAGTTGTACTGCTCGACGGCGGTGATGATGCGAAGGGGGAGGGACAGTTGGTCGCCCTTGAGTTTCTCGGGGTACCCGGATCCGTCCAGCCGCTCGTGGTGGCTGCGGACCATGTCCAACACGGCTTCGGGAATCCCCGGATACTTGCGGAGCATGTCCACCGAATAATAGGGATGGTGCTGATACTTCACCTGTTCCACCTGCGCGCGGCGCGACCGGGTCTGCAGGATGTGCTGGGGGACACGCTGTTCGCCGATATCGAGCAGCAACCCTGCCATGCCGATCAGCCGCACCTGTTCCTCATCGAGTTCGAATTGCCTCGCTACCAGCATCGACAGGGTTGCGATGTTCAGTGCATTCAGGACGTTCACATTGTCGACCTCGACGGGGTCGAAGCCGCTGGCCACGGCGCCGGTCGCATCGCCATGGGTCATCAGGCCGCTGAGACCCTTGATCATGCCCTCGGCCTTGGCCAACCCTTCCGGAGAGCCGCTGCAGAGGTCGCTCATGACCTGAGCGCTGCGATCCAGCACACTCCGATAGGCCTCGGATGTCAGTTCGACGGCTTCTTGATAGTCCTGCTGAGCTGTTGCGGGGGCGGCGGGCGGTTGCTGGCCGAGAGGATCCGCCGACGCCTCCGATCGACTCGCCTCCTGCTCTTTTTCTTCCTCCAACGCCTCCCGGGTAGACAGGCTGGGATAGACCAGGACCGTCGCCAAGCCGATGCCTTGGATGGTGGCGATTTGATGCGCCGTGCTGATTTTGAACGAGCGCCGGGGGAAGGGATGCTTGAACCAGGCACAGTTCAAGTCGACATACATGCCCACCCGGAGCTTGGACGGCTGCAGGACGACGGCTTCCGGGGCGACCGCATGCGTGCTGTTGTTGTCTCGCTTCTCGGACAAGGCCTTCTCACTTTCTCTGGAGCGTGAATCCCGAGACCACTACGTAGGACGGCCCTCTGCTTTATCGGACCGGGCGAGAATGAACTTGAGCGAATCCTATGGGAACTCGGCGGTTGTGAGACGAATGAATGTCCGACAGGCGTGGCTGATGCGAGCAGGGTCTCTGCGAAGGTCGCTTCCCAGGATGAAGACCAGATCACGGCCGTAGACCCGCATCATTTCGGCGATACGGGAGGCTTCCATCCTGCCTGCGGCGGTGGGAAAGATCGGCAGGCGTGCTCCGAGCGGGCGGCGGCAGGCCTCCGCGATGTTCCGGCAGTCGTCCTGTGAGACGGGGTACTGCAGGCCGAACGTGGGGTAGATGGACAGGTCGGCGCCGGCCAGTCGAGGCAACAGGCCGAACAGGACGGAGGGCGCAATCCCGCTGTCCGGGTGGACGAAATGGCCGAGAAAGTCGGGATGCGACAACAGGGGCAGTGACAGGGGTTGATGGCGCGCCAGCAACGCGATCGCGTCGAACCCGATCAGCCCCGGGCAAATCAGCAGGGCGCCCGCACCCGCTTGCTGTGCGGCAGTAGCACGTTGCAACAGGGCGGGCCATGGGCCGGAGATGTGCGGCGCGTAGAGGCAACGTTTCCCCGTCACGCGCACGGCATCGGCGATGGACTCGACGCAACGAGCAACCCGTTCCTCGAATCGGCAGAAGGGATGGTCGCCTAGGCCTTGGTCGTCCTTGACCATGTCTACTCCGCCGAGCGCGAACTCCCTGGCCAAGGCGGCCAGTTCCTTCGGGGAGAGCCCGAGAGGTTTGAGCACGGCGCAGGTCAGCGGGCGCGTCGGAACAGCGAGGAGATCCCGCAGGCCGGATGAACCGAAATGTGGGCAGGTCCCGTGATCAGCGAGGGCGTCGGGAAGGATGAGATCCGTGAGGCGCACGCCGCTGCTTAAGGCGGCCATCCCGAAGACCACATGCAGCAACGTGCCCATGGAGCCATCCAGCAACTCCGCGGCAAAGCTGATCTTGAATCGGTGGTGATCCTGGTCCAGCGATTCTGTCTCTTCCACACGGCCTAGCACGTGGTCTCGGATCGGACCGGGCGGAATGACGTGTTCAGCCGCCTCGACGGTCTGCTCGACACAGAGCAGTTTCGCCCGCTCCTCTGCCGTGGCGCGGGTGCCAACGATGTGGTATTCGGCCAGGAACCGACGGCCTGAAAAGTTGTGACCATCCACTCGCCCTGGGAGGCTTGCCATGACCTGATCTCCACAGTTGCAGTTCAAGATGAGAGAGGGTAGCGTAGCCCTCCGACCTGTCGGAGTCCAGTCGCCTGTTGCCGGGCCGATGGCCGACCGGTCGTAGAGATGAAGGAGCGCAGCATGACCGATGATCCCGTGAACTCCGCAGTTCGGCAGGCCGTTCTGGCCGCAGGTGTCTTTCTGTTCTGTCTTCCCGGGCTCGGAGCATGGTGCGAGGCGAGCGCAGGCCAACGCCTGGTGGATTTGACCTACGCATTCGATGAGACGACACAGGTCTGGCCGACCAATCCACCGTTCCATCGCAGCGGCATGACCAAGGGCGGAACCGAGACGGAGGCCTGGTACGCGACCGGACAGGTGGCATTGTCGGAACATGCGGGCACCCACATGGATGCGCCGATCCATTTTGCACAAGGGCAGGTGGAGATCGACCGCATACCCGTGGAACAACTCATGGGGCTTGCCGCCGTGATCGACGTCCGTGAGGCCACCGCACTCGACCGGGATTATCGAGTCTCGACAGCAGACCTTCAACGTTGGGAGGCTCATCATGGCCCCTTGCCGAATGGCGCCATCGTCCTGATGCTCACCGGCTGGGGAACCTATTGGAAGGACCGGACGAGGTATTTCGGGAGCGCGACGCCGGATCACCTTACGACGTTGCATTTCCCTGGGATCTCGCAAGAGGCGGCGGAGTGGCTGGTGGCCAAGCGGGTCAGCGGTGTGGGCATCGATACCCCCAGCATGGACCATGGGCCCTCGCAAGATTTTGTGGTCCACCGAATTCTGAGTGCCGCTGGGGTGTACGGGTTGGAAAACGTGGCCCGCCTTGATGAACTTCCGCCCGTCGGAGCGACGGTCGTGGCCTTGCCCATGAAGATCGCCGGCGGAACCGGCGCGCCGGTGCGGATCATCGCCATCGTCCCGTAGCACCGGATCGCGCGATGAACGAGGTTCGACTCTACAGCGACTTCAACTGTCCCTTCTGTTACGCCCTCCATGAACGACTCCATGGGCTCGGGCTTCTGGACCGGGTGCTGTGGCAGGGGGTGCAACATGCGCCGCATCTTTCGCTTCCGATGGCGACCTGGGGCGGACCCCTTGCCGCTGAATTGAGGCAGGAAGTCGAACTGATCCGCCGATTGGCGCCGGAGGTGCCGATTCGGGTTCCGTCGGGGAAGCCGAACACGAAGCGAGCGATTGCCGCAGCCGCGCGGGCAGTTCAGCAAGATCGTTCCCGCGGCCTCGTCTTCGCACGAGCGTTGTATCGGTCGTTCTGGTTGGAGGGGAAGGATCTGTCTGACGAAGAGGTCTTACGGGAAGCGGCGCGACGTTCTGAGCTGGCGCCGACCGAGGTGGTGGGACCTGCAGCACTGTCGGTCGATTCCCTCTTGTGGACCTGGCAGGAACAATGGACGGAAACGGATCATGCCGGCGTGCCGCTGCTTGAGCGGCAGGATCAGTCGATCCTGGTGGGATTAGTGCCGACCGAATCCCTGCGCGCGTTCTTGCACGATTAACGACCGCCACAGCGTAGATCACGTCGTCGTTGATGGGAGGGCGCGGGTCGTGTGGAGATGAGAAGCGGAGGATTAACTCCTGTTGGTCCGATCTATCGGTTGTCTCGATGGGCAGTCAAGGCAAGGCCCTGAAGAGGATGGCGGAAACGGTTTTTGAGGGAGTGCCGTGGAGGGTCAGCAGCGGGTGAGCTGCATTTCGCTTCGCCCCCAGGTGGACGACGCGCCGCTGCCGTCGGTCAATTCCAGCTTGTCCTGAGCCTGAAAGCGAACGGTCAAGGGGGTCGACTTACTCTGTGGGACGATCAACTTGAAGCGATCGCCGTCGGCCTCCATGCGGCCCGTCTGGGTGATGGCCTTGTAAAACTCCGACACGTTGGCCGAGGTGATCAACCAGACGAACTCTTCTTGTCGATCGACGAACTTCGCCGACCCTTCCCAAGTCCCCACCAGTTTAGGCTCGACCGGCGGTAGCCGCTTCACGGTCACCTTGCGCGGAGGCATGGACGCGAAGGATTGCCAGAGGAGAGGATCGAAGCGCCCAGGAGCCTGGGCCTTCCCGAGCCGGGACCAGTTCACATTCAGAATGCCGGTGGTCGAGAAGGAATCTTGGTCGGCCACCTGATAGGTTCCGTGAAGAATCTCTTGATAGGACTCCGTTTGCCAGCGCCCGTGGTCTGCCGTGACGGTTCCCGGCATGACCAGGGCGCTTGCCAAGGTCCAGTCTCCTCGGTCACTCAGCGACAGGTGGCCTTTTCCGTAGAGGAGGCCAAGCGGGACGCAGCCGTACCAATCGCCTGCCCATTGCGATGAAAACGCAACCGGCGCCGATTTCTCGGATGCCGCCGTCGGCTTGGGTATCGGCATCCCCAACCTGGAGGCGGCGACTTTGGCCAGATTGGTGACGGCCGCCTGCTGATTGGCCTGTTTCGCGGAGGAGAGCGAGAGCGTGACGAGCGCATCGTCCTTGAGAAAGGTCAGTTGCACTCCGCCGACCGGCGAGCGGATCGTGAAGGCTCCGTCGCCGATCCCGGGCACCGAGTGATGGTCGGCCTTCGACCGTTGGTCCTGAAAGGCGCTCTTGCCGTCTCTGTCCAGTACCGGATTGAAATCGACGATCACGGACTCTTCCGGATTGCCCTTGGCTTGGTAGAGACATTGCCGGTCGTTCTGTTGCTTGCCGGCCGTGACGGGCGTGCCGATGGCCAGCTCCACATCGGCTTCGGTCACAATCACACAGGCATTGAGCTTGGCCGAGAGGACATCGGAAGACTGCGAACAACCCAAGATCGAAGTCCAGGGCATGAGCAGGCATAGGGCGATGCGTATGGAGGGCAACGGCGACATGAAGGCAAATAGTCTAGGGCTCGGACGAGGAAATAGCAAGCCGAGCCCGCGCGACCCGCGCCCTGCCGGATGACGGGATGACGTCAGGCGGGAACGAAGGTGAGGGCTGCGGAATTGATGCAGTACCGCAGCCCCGTCGGTGGCGGCCCGTCCTTGAATACGTGGCCCTGGTGTCCATCGCAACGGGCGCAGTGGACTTCCGTTCGCGGAAGAATGAGCTTGAAGTCCGTCTTCGTTGCGATCACCTCGGGCGCCAGCGGTTGCCAGAAGCTGGGCCAGCCCGTGCCGCTGTCGAATTTATGTCCCGAGGAGAAGAGCGGCAAATCGCAACCGGCGCAGTGATAGAGGCCGGGCGTCTTGTTGTCATGAAAGGCGTTGCGAAACGGCGGCTCTGTGCCCTCGTGACGCAACACCTGATACTGCTCCGGGGTCAGCTGCTTTTTCCAGTCACTGTCGCTCTTGGTGATCTTCACGATCGGGCCGATTGAAATTTTCTCGCCCATCTGGTCCTCCAATCATATCCCGTCAGCCTTGCGAGGCTCCCGCGGACGCCTCCGCTGCGATCGGGACAGGGCCCGCTGCTTCCTCTTGGAACGCAGCCTGCAACACCTCGTCCAGCCGCTGGACTAGAAAGACCTGGAGGTCCTGTCGTACCTCTTCCGGGACTTCCTTCAAGTCCTTTTCGTTGGCCTTCGGGAGGATGATGCGCCGGATGCCGGCCCGATGGGCCGCCAGCACCTTCTCCTTGATCCCGCCCACCGGCAGCACCAACCCGGTCAGGCTGATCTCGCCTGTCATAGCCGTGTCACTTCGCACCGGCTTGCCGACGTAGGCCGACGCCAAGGCCGTGGCCATTGTGATGCCCGCCGAGGGGCCGTCTTTGGGAATGGCGCCGGACGGCACGTGAATGTGCACGCCGTTCCGCTTGAACCGGGAGATGTCGAGCCCCATGGACTCGGCATGGCTCCAGAGATAACTCCGTGCGGCGCGTGCCGACTCCTGCATGACGTCGCCGAGTTGGCCGGTGAGGGTCAATTCATGGCTTCCAGGCAGGAGGCTTGTTTCGATATAGAGCACGTCACCACCCGTCGGCGTCCAGGCCAGGCCGGTCGCCACGCCGGCCGGCAGGTCCTTGCGGGCCTCTTCCGGCTGGAACCGTTCCTGTCCGAGCCAGTCGTCCAGCAACGCGTGGGTGATCTCGATCGTCTCAGCCGGGGAGTCGGCAGGCCGGTCTGCCATGGCGACGGCGACCTTCCTCGTGAGCCGCCCCAACATTTGCTCGAGTTGCCGCACCCCGGACTCTCGCGTGTACCGTGCGATCACCTGATCGAAGACCGCCTCGGGCAGGTGCACGTCCTCCGCCCTGAGACCGGCCTCCTTCAAGCGTCTCGGCCAGAGGTACCGCAGGGCGATCTCCCGCTTTTCCCGCTCGCTGTAGCCGTTCAGCCGGATGATTTCCATCCGGTCGAGCAGCGGCTGCGACAGGGTTTCCAAGGTGTTCGCCGTCGTGATGAAGAACACCTTCGAGAGGTCGAACGGCAAATCCAGATAGTGGTCGCGGAACGTATGGTTTTGCGCCGGGTCCAAGATCTCCAACAGCGCGGCGGCGGGGTCGCCGCGGAAATCGCGCCCCAGCTTATCCACTTCGTCCAGCATGATCACGGGATTGTTCACGCCGGCTCGTCGCATCGCTTGGATGATTCGGCCCGGCAATGCACCGACATAGGTCCGGCGATGTCCGCGCAGTTCGCCTTCATCGTGCAGACCGCCCAGGCTGAACCGCTCGAACGTGCGGCCCATGGCCTTGGCGATGGACTGACCCAAGCTGGTCTTGCCCACGCCGGGAGGACCCACCAAGCAGAGAATCGGCGCCTTGGCGGCCGGGTTCAGTTTCAAGACGGCCAGGTGCTCGACGATACGTTCCTTGACTTCCTTGATGCCGTAGTGGTCCTCGTTCAGCACGTTCCGGACGTTCGCGAGGTCCAGATGTTCTTCTGAGGCTTTGTTCCACGGCAGTTCAAGGACCAATTCCAGATAGTTTCGAATCACCTGATGCTCCGGCGATCCGCTGGGCGTCTTGGCCAAGCGTGTCAGCTCGCGCTCGGTCTCCTTGCGGACGGCCTCCGGCAGGTTGGCCTCCTGAATCTTCTTCCGGAGCGTCCCGACGTCGCCTTCTTCGCCTTCGCTTTCGCCCAACTCCTGCTGAATGGTCTTCAATTGCTCGCGCAAGAGATACTCGCGCTGTGTCTTGCTGAGTTTCTCCTTGGCCTCACTCGCAATCTTGTCGCGGAGTTGCAGAATCTGTACTTCCCGCGACAGGGCTGCGTAGAGCCCGCGGAGCAGGTCGGCGCGGGTGTGGGCTTCCAGCAGTTGCTGTTCGCCGTCCAGCGTGAGGTTGAGTAGGGACGCGATTCGATAGGCCAGCACCACCGGGTCTTCTTCCGTCCCGAGGGCCGTGACCGCCTCGTTGACGCCGGGAGTCTGGATGAGTTTGGGCAATTCGGTGATGATGTCGAGAATCGCGCGGTGCAGCGCCTCGACCTCCGTGCTCTGTTCACTCGGAGGCGGCAATTGTTTCACGCGCGCCTGCAGGTAGGGATCGACCTGGTCCAGCTTCAACAGGACGAAGCGCTCCAATCCCTGAATCAAAATGTTGTAATGGCCTTCGGGCGCCCGGACCGTCTGCTTGATGACGGCCTTCGTGCCGATGGTATAGAGGTCTTCTTGCGTCGGCTGATCCGTCTGCGCATCGCGCTGGGCCACCACCAGGATGGTCTTGTCTTCGGTCTTTAAGGCGGCTTCGACGGCGGCCACGGAACGATCCCGCCCCACGGTCAGCGGCATCATCGTGCCGGGGAAGAGCACCGTTCGTTTTAACGGAAGGACCGGTAGGTTCTTGAATATCGACGTGTTGGGATCGTTCATGTCATCCTCCAAAGTTCCCGACCTCGACAGGCCATGCCTGTTGGTTGGAGATATCCACGGAGAAGAGGGAGTCAAGCGTGCTGCCCGATCGTCGGCTACCGGTCGACAAAGAGGCTGCCCATATTTTCCAAATAGGTCTTGTGGTTGAGCCGTTCCGGATGCAGGCCATCGGCCGGAGGAGGGACCGAAGAATAGTCGTCTCGCCCTTCCAAGTCGAAGAAGGCCCCCACGCTCGTGTCGGCGCCGTAGCCTAATCCGCGGCTGACGGCATATTGATCCGCGCCGCCTTGCTCGATGAAGAGGCCCCACCCGCCAAGGTCGGCCATACCCAATCCGCTTGAGGCGGGGAGGTCGTAAAAGTCGCTGTCGTGGCCGCCGTCGACGGCCAAGGCGACGCTCCCGTCCCAGGCCGACCCTCCATTGTAGTAGGGGCCCTTGGAGCGGTAACGATCCTTGCCCTGGTAATCGACCGTCAGCCCCACGCCGAAATGGGCGGCGGTTCCCTGTCCATAACGGGCCGCCTGGTGTTCGTCATCCCCCGCGAGGTCGAGCTTCACGCCGAGGCCGAAAAAATACCCGTGGCCTTGGGAGAAGTTCGCGCTCCGATACCGGTCGTTGCCGTCTGCGTCGATGAGCAGCCCCCATCCTCCGGCGAGACTCTGCGCGCGGTGCGCCTGGTTCTTGCTGAAGAGGCGCAGACCGGCTCCGGTGCCCAGTCCGAAGCAATCGTATTGAAAGGCGGGGTCTTGCGGTTGGGCGTTCGGCGCATCAGTCGCGTTGTAGGCGCTCGGGTATCGCCCGCCGCAGTCATAGCTATCGTTCCCCGCTACATCGATCAAGGCGCCCACCCCCAGCGGTCCGCCGAATCCCAACGCATACCCGAAACTCTGATAGTGGTCGTCCCCGGCGCGATCCACGAGCAGGCCGAACCCGCCGAACGAGGCCCCTTGCGTGAAGCGGCTGCCTTCGTAGACATCGTGCCCTTCTCCATCATACAGCAACCCGAGTCCGGCCAATCCGACGCCGCCGGTGCCGGGCGCGAGGCGATAGGTGTCATCGCCGCTCTGGTCGATGACGAGCCCGACGCCCAGCCGCCCTGTGGCGAAGCCAAGCGACAGGGGTTCGTAGAGGTCGTTGCCCGCGAGGTCGATGACCACGCCGTTCCCGATGTCGCTATTGGCGCTGGCTCCGATCACGCCGCGATAGCTGTCGTTGCCGCCCAGATCGATGATCAAGGCCGCACCTTGATCGAGGTCATAACTGTTGGGACCCCGTCCGCCCACGATCAGCCAGCCGTAAGCGGTTTGCTCTGCCAGCAAGATCTCCCCGGTGACGCCGGGCGGCGCGTGGCTGATCGGTTTGCGGTTCTGGAAGGCGATCTCAAGCTGGCGCAAGAATTTTCTGTTCCCGAAGCGCGCCAATCGCTGAGCGGCGGTAATGAGGGCAGCGTAGTCCACCTGTTGCATCAACAGCGCGGCGAACTTGCCGGCGACCTCTACGTCGGACAGTTGGTCGGGCGGGGTGATCTGCGGAATGAAGCCCTCGACGAGAGTCCGCGCTTGGCTGAAGAGGAACTCGCGCTCCTGCGGCGACAGGCGGCGCAGGGCCTCCTCGCGGTCGTGGTGGGCTTCCTCCAACACCGTCGTGAGGAATCCCAGTAATTCGTCACGGGCCATGGTAGCGGGAAAGGTGCGGGGCGTGAAGGGCGTACCGGTCCGACCCATTTCATTTTCGAGAATGTCGACGAGCGCCGGCAGTCCCTCGACTCCCGACTCCGCCGCGGCCACGGCCAGGAGCGCTGCTCCCTCGACCTCGGACAGTCCCGCCCACGGGTCAGCGAGTATTCGTGTCACGGCGCCGCGTTTAAATTTTGCTACCTTATTGCTCTGATTGCTCAGGCTGGTTCGCAAGGCCGGAAGTCGAGCCGGTAAGTTGTCGCGGAGATCCGTCTCGATCTGCGCCGCCAGGTTCGGAATGAGAGGTGGCTGCTGAGAGTCAGCCGAGGGCTCCGAAGATGAGGCCTGCGGCCAGGGACCAAGGTGCGTGCAGCCGCTGATGCCCAGCCACAGGCCAAACATCGTCAGAATGAGACGCCACACCCGGCAGTCAGGGGTCGGAGCTTGTCGCATGGCTTTCATGAGTACTTGGGATCAGGGACGCACCGGCCTTCTCGGACCGGTTACAGAATAGTGGGATGGTCGTCCTGTGGCAAGAGCCCTCAGTTTCGCAAACAATCGTCGGCCCAGGCGCGAAGATCATGGGCGGCCAGGTAGGCGCGCATGCGATGCATGCGGGTATGGCGTTCGCCGGGCGGCATTTCCAAGGCGTCGCGGATCGCTTCGGCCACGCCTTCATGGTCATAGGGATTAATGACCAAGGCATCGCTCAACTCTTCCGCCGCGCCGGCCATGTGGCTCACGAGCAGCACACCCTGTTCTTCGACCTGACAAGCGACATATTCCTTGGCGACGAGGTTCATGCCGTCGTACACAGAGCTGACCAAGGCCAAGTCGGCCATCCGGTAGTAGGCAGCGAGCGTCTCGCGCCCGATCTGGCCTTCGCGGAATTCGATGGGCCGCCACCGCGTCGCCTGGGGGCTGCCTGCACCCGTGATCCGTCCGTAGCGCCGATTGATGTCGTCCACCGTGTCGCGGAGCTGTTCCCGATAGCGACGGTAGGTGTCCACGTCGCTCCTGGTTGGAATGGCGATCTGGATGAAAGTGAAGGCGCCGCGATAATGGGGGTTCTGCCGGAAGAAGGCGTCGATGGCCCAACAGCGCTTGAGCAGGCCCTTCGTATAGTCGAGCCGGTCGACGCCCAGGCCGATGCGGGTCTCGCGCCGGAACAGGTGCAGAGCACGCAAGGCGTCCATGGAGCGGGCGACGCGGGGCGACTGCGCAAGGTCGGAGAGTTCTGCGAAGTCCACGCTGATCGGTCTGGCGACCAGGCGGGTGACATGGTCCTTGTAGTCGATCGTGTCCTGGCCGATGATGAGGTCGGATGAGAGAAACTCTCGGGCGCATGAGACGAACCCACGCAGGTACTGGCTGGTTTGGAACATCAGCACGTCGGCGGCCAGGAGCGACTCGATCACTTCGCGCCGCTCCGGAAGAATGCGGAACACGTCGGGACCGGGCCAGGGCGTATGCCAGAACAGGGCGACGGGCTGCTCGGGCCGTGACGCCTTGATGAGGCCGGGCAGCAGGGCGAGGTGAAAGTCGTGTACCCAGACGAAACCGGAACGTTCCTGTACCTCGGCGAGCACGGCCTCTGCAAACCGGGCGTTCAGCGCCTGATAGGCGTGCCAGTAGGCCCTCCGATAGGCCAGGCGATCGAGCGTAACATGGCAGAGCGGCCACAGGACTTGAGTGGCGTACCCCTGGTAGCCACCCTTGATCTCATTGGGCTGGAGCCAGACCCGGCGAAGCCGATAACTCGGGTGGTCGGGCGGGACGGCCATGGCCATGTCGGCGTCCACAACGTCCTGGTCGGATTTGCCGCTGCCCCAGGCGATCCAGGTTCCGCCCAGACGCCGCATCATGGGATCGAGCGCCGACGTCAGGCCGCCGGCCGTTCGCTCCCACACGAGGTGATCCTTCACCGTTCGATGTTCATAGGGTTCGCGGTTGGAGACAACGATCAGGTATGGGAACGGAGGGCCTGGATGCGGCTGCAAGGCTTCGAGGGGAGTAGGGGACTCGTTCATAACCTCGACCATCAGAGTTCGTGGGTGAACGGGGCCGACCTTCTCTATCCACCATAGGAGTCTCGCGGAATGAAGTCAATGCCGGATCGGGGAGGATACTGTTTACGGCGTGGACGGTTGTCGATCGTGCGGACGAGGTTTTCGATGGCTTCCGGCCACCATGCGGAACTCGAACAGGCGGCATTCGATGGCGCCGTTGAAGAGTGGAACACGGCGCGAGGGTGCTAACCGTAGGAGACCGGGGAGTTTCAAGTCGGCGGTGAAGATCTGGACGGTCCAGCCGGCGAAGTGTCGCTTCAAGTGATCGCCGAATTGCGGGTAGAACCGGTGCAAGGTTTCTTGGTCGCCCATGCGGTGGCCGTAGGGAGGATTGGTGAGGAGCAGGCCGCTGTCGGCCGGGGGCAGCAGGTCGAGCACATCCCCGCAGCGAAGGGTCACGACGTCGCCGCAGCCTGCCATGGCAAGGTTGGTACGGATCGAAGCAAGAGCCTGTTCACTGCGATCGGCGGCATGGAGCAGGCCGATCGATGCAGGCCGCTCGCCCACCTTGGCGGCCTCGCGCATCTCCTGGAACTGCTGTGGATCGAAGCGACGAATCCGTTCGCAGGCAAAGCGTCGATCGATACCAGGCGCGATGCGTCGAGCCATCAGGGCCGCTTCGATGACGAACGTGCCGCTGCCGCACATGGGGTCGTACAGGGGCATCTCCGGCGTCCAGCGGGCCAGGCGCAAAATGCCGGCGGCCAGGTTCTCCCTGATGGGGGCCTCGCCGGTCGAGCGGCGCCAGCCCCGTTTAAACAGGGGGTCGCCGGAGGTGTCGAGATAGAGGCTGCAGGTGTCGCGGTCGAGGAAGGCGGCGATCAGATGGTCCGGGGCATGGGTGTCCACCGAAGGTCGTGTTCCACACGCGCGTTGGAAACGGTCACAGACCGCATCCTTCACCCGCAAGGTCACGAAGTCCAAGCTCCTGAGCGGACAGTGCTGCGCGCTCACCTTGACCTTGATGGTGGATTGCGGCGGAAACCAATCGTCCCACCGCACCGCCAGGGCCGCGTCGTAAATGTCCTGTTCGCAGCGATAGGGGGTCTCCGAGAGACGCAAGAGCACACGGCTTGCGATGCGACTGTGCAGGTTGACGCGGTAACAGAGCGCGGCCGTGCCTTGGAAATGGACCCCCCCGGTCGTCGCGTGGATGGCCGACGCATCCAACTCCGTCAGTTCCTCCGCCAGGACCGTTTCGAGTCCTCGCGGACAGGGTGTAAAAAGATCGTAATTTGTGCTATCCATGCGTTCAGCCGTGCTGATCGGGGGCCGTTATGAAATTCTGCAGCGAATGTGGAGCGGGGTTATCCAAGAAAATCCCGCCCGGTGACAATCTGCCGCGGTTCGTGTGTGAGACCTGCCAGGCCATCCACTACCAGAATCCGAAGATCGTCGCGGGCTGCATCCCGGAATGGGAAGACAAGATCCTGCTCTGTCGCCGCGCCATCGAACCGCGCACCGGACATTGGACGTTTCCCGCCGGTTTCATGGAAATCGGGGAGAGCACCGAGCAGGCCGCCATCCGCGAAACCTTCGAAGAGGCTCATGCCGACGTGGAGATCACCTCGCTCTATGCCGTGCTGAGCCTGCCCAGAATCAGCCAGGTCCATATGGTCTTCCGCGGCAGCATGCTGAGGCCGGAATTCAAGGCCGGCACCGAGAGCCTTGAGGTGCAGTTGTTTGCACTCAAGGACATTCCCTGGGACGATCTGGCCTTCCCCGTGATTCATGAAGCCCTCGAACGTTACGTCGCCGATGTGGCCCGTGGCACCTTCTCCATGCATTTGGGCAGCGTCTTCCCCAGGATGAAGTCCTAAACGGGCCTGAAGCGTACAGCGTGAAGGGAAAACGTGATAGGCCCTGTCGCGGCGCAAGAACAAATCCGGCGGCTGTTTCCGCATCCCGGCTAGTTCCTGCCGGGCATGATGAGGCCCAGGTCGTTCGCCGGCGGGTGCACGAAAGAAAATCCTCCGCCTTCCCGGTAATCCACCGTCAAGCCGTTCGTGCGGGAGACGCTCCGCCGTTCCACGGCCACCGTTAAGCCGCCCACCTCCTGCACCTCATCCTGTTCCTGCGCGGCCGACTCCAGAGTGATGGACAGGGACAGGCGCGTGTCGTCCACGTCGCGCAACGTGATCCGCACGACCGGGTCTTGAGGATGTTCCTCCACCAGCTGACGCAACCGTTCAATGGCGGCCCAGGTGAGATTCAGCATGGGCGGGCCTGCGCGGGCTTGGGCGGCGCGTGGTGGATGTAGTGAATGTCGACCAGGCAGTCGGCTCGGTCGATGGAGTAAAAGATGCGCCAGTCGCCGACCGCATATTTATGGATGCCCGGCAGGTCTGCGGCGACCGGCTCGTGGCGCAGGTTGTCCACGTTAGAGGCAAGCCATTTCGTCTTGTCAAAGAGCCGTTGCGCTATAACGGGATCGGCGGCGCTCAGATCGGAGACCACTCCCGGGCGGAAGGCGAGGCGAAACCAGGGCATGGGTCACCAGCGCAGGCCGAGCTTCTCGGCCACCTCGTCACCCGTGATGCGCTCGGTCGAAGCCAGCGACTGTTTGAGCCGTTCACGGACCGATTCACCCAGCGGCGCGCCCAGATCAGGATCGCCGAGCAGGGTGCGCAGCCGATCGTCGACGATGCCTTCGACCAACTGTTTCAATTCAGCCGGACTGAGATTGGAGATTGTGGTGGGGTCTGTCATGGGTTCCTCGCAAATAAGGGGCAGAGCATACGGCGCTCAGGCATTCAATGCAAGCGCGGTGGCGAGATTTTTCTCTCCTCTACCCTTAAGGTGATGACCTCGGTATAATGCCCCTACGGAAAGGGGGGCTGTTGGTGCGACGTCCCGTTCGGTCACCGTTGAGGGATCGCAGATAGGTATGACGCCGCTGCTGGTCCGGTTTGCCCCCCGAAGCCTCTGGCATTTCATCTGGGGCTCGGTCCTGCTCTCCTGCCTCCTGAGTCTCCTCCTCAGTTATCTCATTCACGATCGAATCACCTGGGACTATCCCCTCACGGCTTTTGTGATCTCGCTTGCCGTCTCCACGTTGGTCGTCTCGCTCATTGCCCGTCTACGCGATCTCGAACGGGCGCTGGCGGAGTCGTCGCACGGACAAGCTGCGGCAATCTCGGACAAGGACAAAGCCGAAGCGGCGCTACACCGGAGCGAAGCCCGTTTTCGCGGGTTCATGGACCAGGGGCCGACGGTCGCTTGGATGAAGGACGAGATAGGCCGGCATGTGTATATCAACGGCGTGTTCGCTCGCCGGTTTGCGCTGGACCCCGAGCAGAGTCGCGGAAAGACGGACGCCGAGTTGTTCCCGCCCGACGTCGCGACGCAGTTGCGGGATCACGACCGGTTGGTGTTGTCGGAAGGTCGGTCCCGAGAGTTTATGGAGGTGGTGCCGGGCCTGGACGGCAGGATGCAGCACTGGTGGTCCTGGAAGTTTCCTTTTGTGGATGATGAGGGGAATCAGTACGTCGGCGGAGTCGCGATCGATGTCACGGAACGCCGGCGTATCGAGGCGGCGTTGCAGGCCAGCGAGGAGCGCCTCCGGTTAGCGCTGGACGCCGCGCAACTCGGTATCTGGGATTGGAATATCCAGACCAATGAGGTGCAGTGGGCCGGCAACGTCCATACCATCTTCGGTGTGACTCCTGAAACCTTTGCCGGCACGTATGAGGCCTACCTGCAGTTAGTGCATCCTCAGGACTTGGATCGGCTGTTGGCGGCCATCAACCGCTCCATCCAAGGCCAGGATGACTATCGCATCGAGCACCGGATCCTCTGGCCGGACGGAACCCTCCGGTGGGTGGCTTGCCGGGGCGATGTGTTGCGGGACGATGCCGGCCGGCCGCTTCGCATGCTGGGGACCGTGGCGGATGTGACGGCCCGCAAGGAAACGGAGATGCGGTTGGCGGAACGCGAAGCCCATCTACGAGCGATTCTCGACCATAGCCCCGCGCTGATTTTTCTCAAGGATCCGGCAGGACGGTATCTCGACGTCAATCGCCAGTTCGAGCAGACCTTTCACCTCACGAAGGACCATGTCATCGGCCGCACCGATGCCGAACTGTTTGCTCCCGCGCAGGCGGCGGCTTTCCAAGTCAATGATCGCCTGGTGTTGGACGTGAAACGTCCGCTGCGGTTCGAAGAGGTCGTTGCGCATCCGGACGGTGTACGCACCAGCATCGTGCTCAAGTTCCCGCTCCTGACTCCCGATCGGGTGCCCTATGCCATCGGCGGCATCGCCACGGACATCACCGAACGAAAACGCGCCGAGCAGGCGTTGGCCGTGGCGCGCGACCAGGCGATGGAGGCGGCCCGGATCAAAACGGAGTTTCTCGCGACGATGAGTCACGAGATCAGGACCCCGTTGAACGGCGTACTCGGGATGACGGAGCTGCTGCTCGAAACCAGCCTCACGGACGAGCAGCGGGACTTTGTCGGTACGGCCCGTTCCTGCGGGCGACATCTGCTGGCGCTCATCGAAGACATCCTCGACTATTCCACGATCGAAGCCGGGCGCGTGGTGTTGGAATCGCGCGATGTCGATGTCCGGTCGCTGGCGGAAGGCGTGTTGGATCAACTGGCCGAGGGGCTGGGGCCTAAGAGGTTGAAGTTGCTGTGGCAGGTCGATTCCTCAGTGCCGCCGCTCCTCCGAGGGGATCCGGATCGACTGCGGCAGGTGCTGGAAAATCTGTTGAACAATGCGGTGAAATTCACCGCCGAGGGGCAGGTCGGCCTGTATCTGGCCGTCGTGCACGAGACGGAACATGCCGTGCTCCTGCGCGGAGAGGTGACGGATACGGGAATCGGCATCGGTCCGCTCGGTCGTCAGAAACTCTTTCAGCCCTTCAGTCAGGTGGATGGGTCGAGCAGCAGGAACTATTATGGAGGAACCGGATTGGGCCTGGCAATCTGCAAACGGCTCGTCACATTGATGCAGGGAGACATCGGGGTGGAGAGCGACGATCGAGGCAGCCGATTCTGGTTTACCGTGCGACTCGCCAAGCCTTCTTCCTCGACCTGAGCCGATGGAAGTCGGTTTCCATGCAAGGTATAACGACCAGACAGGAGGCTCGCATGGGACGATTGAACGGGAAGGTTGCTGTGGTGACCGGGAGCAGCAGCGGCATCGGCAAGGCCATTGCGCTCCGGTTCGCTGAAGAGGGAGCGACGGTGGTGGTGGCGGCTCGGCGGCTAACGAGGTGCCAAGAAACCGTGACGCAGATTCAGGAGGCGGGGGGAATCGCCCTGGCAATTCAAACTGATATTGCGGATGAGGGGCAGGTCGGGCATCTCTTCAGCGAGACCGTGCGGCGGTATCAGCGGCTGGACATCTTGGTGAACAACGCTGGCATCTTCGGCGGCCGTCGACTGGCCGAAACCAGCACCGAGGCTTTCGACGACGTGATGAAGACCAACGTACGCGGGACCTTTTTCTGCTGCCGCGCCGCCTTCGTGCAGATGAAGCAGCAGGGAGGCGGTCTGATCCTCAACATGTCGAGTGTGGCCGGCGTCCAGGCGTGGACCGGCACCGGGACCTACAGCGCCTCGAAACATGCCGTGATGGCCTTGACCAAGTCCTTGGCTGACGAGGGGCGGGCGTTCGGTATCAAGGTCAGCGCGATTTGCCCCGCCGGGGTGGCCGATGAACTGGTGGACGCTCCGGCTTCAGAACGGGCGCGAAGCGAAAAGATCGATCCCTTCGATATCGCAGAAACGGCTCTCTACCTCGCTTGCCTGGGGCCGCAGGCTACGGTTCAACAGGTGATCGTGGACCGAATCGGCGCCGACTGGTGATGCGGTTATACGACCTTGGCGATGGAGTGCAGGGGCTTCGGCGTGTGGTGCAGCAGCGGGGGGCCGAGCGGTAGGATGGCCTTGCCGATGAAGGCCTGGGTGAGGCTGCCGACTGCATGGTAAAAGGCCATCAAGCCGACGACGATATGGCCCCACCCCGGGAGGAGTTCACTGATGAAGTCCAGTCGCGCAAAGGTCGTGGTCAGAAACGTCAAGGTGATGACGACGTGGAGGGCGCTTAAGGTCAAGTTCCGGTAGGCCGTCAGGAAAATCATGACGCCGGAGAAGACGGCGTAGACCAGGTTGATCGGTGCGTACAGTACTGCGTCGAATTGAAAGGTCGTACTGGCGCTCACCAGCTTGACGGTGCAGAGGGTGACCCAGAGGAACCCATACATCGTCAACGCCGTACCGCCCAATTGCTCGTTGTAGCGGATGTCGGTAATACCGGCCAGGAGTTGCACCACCCCGCCGAAGATAAGGGCGATGACCAGAGCCCCCACCATGTTCTTGTGTGAAATCCAGCCGAGCTGTGCGACGCCCAGCGTCAAGGCTCCCACGGCCAAGCCGAAAAGGCCGATCGCCAATACATCAATCTGTCGACTCTGATTGTCAGGGGTCATATTTCCCTCTGTGAGGTGTGATTCTAGCCATGCCGGTCTCCGGTCGGTGGATGTGCCGGGGGCGGAGCGGGCGACAGCATGCAAAAGTCGCGAGAAAAAGGCAAGAGGGGCTTCTAGGCGCGGCGGTTGACGAAGGCCAGGAGACGTTGCCTTTGCGGCGGTTGGATGGAGAGAAAGTGCAAGCCGCATTCCGAACCTTTGGCCCAGCGCACAGCCGCAAGGTCCACAATGATCGGCAGTTCCGTCGCGCTCAACTCCAGGCGGAGCGAGAGATAGGTGTTGATAGGGGGTGGGTTGGGACAGTCCATACGGCAACCCTCCGCAGACAGATCCAACAGCCGTGCCTCGCCGCTGGCGGTGGAGGTCGGTGACAGGGAGACACGGTAGTGAACCTTCATGCGTGTGACGGGTCGGCGGCCCTGCAGGGATAATATTTTCAAGGCCCCGGCCTTTCTTCCAGAGACATAACACATCGCCGTGACGACTGCGACTAGGATAACGTCTCGGACCATTTGGTATTGGGAGGTTTACTAGGTCATCAGGCTTGACTACGGTCTTCGGCGGGCGTCAAGCTACTTGATGACCCGGAGGCCGTGAGGGGTCCGGGCTGCGATTTCCGCATGACGTCGGCTCACGGCACTCTCGGGGCCTGTCCCGAAAGGGCTGATGTTTCACCGTCACGAAGGAGGTTGCACCATGAGAGCCTTATTTGTCATAGGTCTGGCCTTGTCGACGGGGTTATTCGTTACCGCAACGACCTGGGGCAATCCAGCCATGTTGCCGCAGCATCCAGGTTATCCGATGGGCAAGGCCACGGATCCGGTGAACGGCCAGATGCTTGCCAACGATCCGGGCCGTTCCAATGCGGTCGGAGAGTCCGCGCTCAATCAGGCGGCGGCATTCGATGATCGGCATACCTCGCAACGGCTGCCGATCAACGACCACGATCAGCGTCTGTTGGAGAAACCGGGAGCCGGGTTACTACCGAAAGTGCAAGGCCCCAACATCGTGATCGATCCGCCGGTGAAGGAGGCCACCAAGGTCCAGGCTTCGCCGAAATAGGGAGAAACCAAGTCGGATGTGACGACCGACGCGCAGGGCAGGGCGATGCACCGTGATGCAGGGCCCTGCTCGGCCGCCCTCCATAAGGTTTGATTTTCCGCATTCCCGCCTTCTAGAATGCCGCCACTACATCACGACCGGTTATGCCCACGAAATCCCGCACCACGAAATCGCCCCGCCGTACGACCAAATCGACTCCGTCCTCCGTGCCGCTGGCGCGGGGCGTAAAACAGCGGTTTCAACGCCGTCTGCTGACTTGGTACAAGGAGCATGGGCGAGACCTTCCGTGGCGCAAGACCTCCGATCCCTATCACATCCTCGTGTCCGAAGTGATGCTGCAGCAGACCCAAGTCGATCGGGTCATTCCGAAATACCATGAGTTTCTTGCACGGTATCCGACCTTCGCAGAGTTAGCCGGTGCTCCCGTCGCGGAAGTGAAGCAGACTTGGTATCCGTTGGGGTACAACATACGGCCCGAGCGGTTGCATAGCATCGCTCGGGAAACGGTGGTCCGATACGGCGGGCAGCTGCCGAGCGATCCCGATGAGTTGTTGTCTTTCAAAGGCATCGGACGCTATACGGCCGGCGCGATCCGATCCTTCGCGTTCAACGAAGATGCTCCGATCCTCGATACGAATGTCATCCGTGTGTTACACCGCGTCTTTATCGCGGAGGGTGATCCCAAGGCGAACAAGGCGACTTTGTGGAATCTCTCCGAAGCCTTGATTCCGCGCGGCAAGGGTTATGATTTCAACCAGGCGATCATGGATTTCGGGGCGACGGTTTGCACGGCCCGCGATCCCTATTGTCTGCTCTGTCCCATGAAGACGTTCTGCAAAACCTATCCTTTCAACGGTGGAAAGTAGCGGCGATGCTGTCCGGCGGGCGCTTGGGCGGGAGAAGTCAGCAATCAGACGGGAGTCACTATGCCGGAAACCATCGAGGTTGCGGCCGGATTGATCCTGCAGGGGGGGCGGTACCTTATCACGCGCCGCAAACCGGAAGTGCATCTGGGCGGGCTCTGGGAGTTTCCGGGGGGCAAACGCGAGGCAGGAGAGTCCCTGGCGGCTTGTTTAGCGCGGGAATTGTGGGAGGAATTGCACGTGCGCATTGCCCCTCCGATTCCCTTCCGGGTGGTGCGACATGAATATCCCGAGAAAACGGTGGAACTGCATTTTTTCCGCTGCCGCATCGAGGCAGGCGAGGCGACGGCGGTGGACTGTGCGGAGCTTCGATGGGTCGCTCCTCATGAAATGGCCTCGTTCGAGTTTCCTGCAGCCGACCAAGCCGTTATCGAGGCGCTTCAGCAGGAGGCTTCGTAGGTTACCGTGAAGGTCGTGTTGGATATCGAAACGGTCCAGGCTCCTCGCGAAGAATGGGCAAGGTTGGCCGGTCGCGATCTGGTCTCGGGAGCGGCGGCGTTCGACGAAACCGACGGTGATCTGTTCGCGGTCGGCGAGGCCGAGCACCAGCGGCGGCTCGACGATGAACTCTACGAAAAGTCATCGTTCGACGGGACCTTCAGCCGGATCGTCTGCATCGGGCTCTTGGAATTTTCCGACACCCTCGATCCCCGCGGCGCGACTTCCTGGTATGGAGGTAATGAGCGGGAACTGTTGCGTGCCTTCTGGACCCATGTGGGGCAAATCAGGCCCTCCCTGTTCATCACCCACAACGGGCTCAACTTTGACCTGCCCTTCATCAAGAAGCGATCCATCATCCATCAGATCAAGCCGACGATGGAGATCAATTTGGCCAAGTTTCGGGCCGAACCGGTCTATGACACCATGGCGATCTGGAGCAATTGGGACAATCGCGGCTGGGTCAAGCTGGATGTCCTAGCCAGGGCGTTACAGGTGGAGACCAAGTCGGGGAGTGGATCTCAAGTGGCACAGATGTGGGCGGAGGGGCAGGGGCGGGAAATCGCGCTTTATTGTTTGCAGGATACCTACGTGACCTATGGCTGCTATTGTCGCATGAACTTCCGGCAACCCATCTCACGGGAGGTGGTGCTCTTGAAGCCGGATTTGATCGACGTGGGCTGAGAGGCGTTCTCGCGGATTGTCAGCGGACGGTAATTTCTGCGGTGCGGCGCTTCTCTGGCTTGGGCGGTAGTGATTTCGTCTTCACAGTCCGAAGTTCTCGATCCTTCATCTCGAGCTGCACGCGCATCGACTCCAAATCCTTCCGCAGCGCATCGATCTTGGCATCCTTTCGGGCCATGGCCTGTTTGACTTCCTGTACCTCCTGCAAGGCCTCGTTCAGCCGCTCCGCCTGATCGGCGGGTGCCGGCATGTTCGGCTGCCGGATGGTCGATTGCGACACCGGCAGGACGGCCTTCGCCTGCTGCATTTCGGAGTCGACCTGAATCATGGTGCCCTTCACGGCCGCCGGCGCGCCCTGTGCCAGCGAAGGTTGAACCGCAGCGACCATGGCCGATGACTTATCCTGATTCGAGGCAAAGAGTGTGTAATCGATAGCCAGGGACTTGAGGTGACTGTGGCCCTGCGCGATGGAGGGGAGGGTCTGCTCCACGCGTCCGGCTGATTCCGGGTTCATAGTCACAATGCGCGCCGGTCGCCCCTCACGAAACCACGAGGACTCGATTTTCTCCAGTGAGCCGTCGTGCTCGGTAATGGTGAGAAACAACCGGTCGTCTTTGACATAAAGGGTGCCCGCGGTGGGTGCAGAGCCTGACCCTGCCGATGAGGAGACACGGAACGTGACCACATATTCAGGTTGCGCTTGGGTGAGCGCCTCGGCCAGCAGGGGAGCAAGGTATCGGACGTCCTCATCGCTGAATACGTTCATCGGCTTGCCGCCATCCACGGGCAGTTTGGAAACATCAGTGAGTGTTTCGGCAATCACGACACCACGCAGCAATCCTTCGAGGGTGGCGATATCGATGGTACTGGGGTGTGTGGCTTCAAATTCCCAATCGGCGACTTCCTCCAACCGCACGGAACCCTGTGATTGTGCGGTGGCATGCTGGTGCAGGAGGGACGATGTGGAACAGCCCGTAGCCGCGACTCCGGCAAGGGTCATCAATGAAAGCCCGACAGTCATGCTCTGTGTCAAAGAAACGAAAGAGCCGCGGTTCCGCATAGCATATTCCTTCTCTGGACTGTTCGATGCTGGACGGAGGAGGCGCAGGCGCGGGGACGGATAGGCGATCTTTACCAGATGCCCAAGCCCATCATGACCACTCCCAAGGCCATCCAGCCGAAGACGCCTACGGCGATGATGGTTTCGAGGCTGATGCCACGTTGAGCTTCTTCCGTGCGGATTTGCGATTTGTCCTTATTCATGATGGAAGGTCCTCTGGGCCTGCGGTCGGTACGCGATGGGTCGCTCTAGTTGCCAGATGGGACCTAGCAAGGGCTATGCCCTGTTGTTTTCTTGTTTGATACCAATGTGCAGCTCTTGGTACGACTGGTCGGTGCAGTGGGCTGGGGGAACGTCCCTGGGGTACCGGCGCTGGACTCCATGCCCTAAGCTATTGAAGTTCCAATGTACGGCTGTGAGTCGGCTTCCTCAAAGGCCATGAGATTGAGTGACCCACAATGATGCAGCGACTCATGAGGCGACTGCAGTGATTACGGAATGGGCCGTCAGTCTGACAGAAGTCATGTCTAAAAATTGGCAATCGTTGTTCAAGTGTGGGCAAGGGGGCGAACGAGGCGCCCCATCAAGGCGGCGGCATTGGCCTCGTGGATCGTGATGGGCTGAATGCTACCCACGGTAGCCGGCGCATCGTCCTTATTCCAGATGACCGTAATATTCGTATCGGTCCGACCCATCCATTGATCGGAAGACCGCTTGGAGTCGTTCTCGACCATGACCGGCAGCGTCTGCCCAATCAGGCCCCTGTTGTAACGGGCCGTGATCGGACGTTGCAGGTCCACCAGACGGCTGACGCGTTCACCTTTCACCTCTTCGGGAATGTCATCCGGATATTTCCGAGCGGCGATCGTGTTTTTGCGCTCGGAGTATTTGAACACGTAGGCGGACTGATAGGTGACTTCCTCGACGACTCGATAGGTGTCGAGAAACTCCTCTTCCGTTTCGGAGCAGAACCCACAAATGATGTCGGTGGTCAGGGCGATCCCAGGATGTCGCCGACGGATGAGCCTGACCAGGTCGAGGTACTCCCGGCGGGTATAGGTACGGTTCATGAGATCCAAGATGCGATCGTTTCCGGACTGCAACGGCAAGTGGATGTGTTTGCAGATGTTCGGGTGGCCGGCCACGGCATCCAGCAGGGCGGGCGGAAAATCCTTGGGATGTGGAGACGTAAACCGCACGCGTTGCACGCCCGACACCTCCGCCACCGCGAGGATGAGGCGCGCAAAGTCCCAATCTTCGAAGCGGTATGAGTTGACGTTTTGCCCCAGCAAGGTGATCTGAGAATGGCCGCTTGCCACCGCAGCCTCCACCTCACGCAGCAGTCCCTGCGGATCACGTGACCGTTCGCGCCCTCGCGTGTAGGGGACGACGCAGAAGCTACAAAAGTTATCGCAGCCGCGCATGATGGCGATCCACGCGTTCATCCCTCCGTCACGTTCCGGCAGGACGTCGTCGTAGGTCTCGTACTCAGACAGGTCGACGGCCAGGCCTCGTTGGGCGTGTCCCTGCTCCTCGCTCTCCAGGGCCTTGGCCAGCAGCACGGGGAGTTGACGGTATCCATCCGGACCAACGAGCACATCGACGAGCGGTTGCCGCTCCGTCAACTCTTCCTTGAGGTTCTGCGCCATGCATCCGAGCACGCCGACCACCAGAGGGCGTTGTTCCTTGACGGTCTTGAGCTCCGAGAGATGGCCGAACACCTTATTGTGGGCATTCTCGCGGATGGCGCAGGTGTTCATCAGCATGACGTCGGCTCGTTCTCGGTCTTCGGTGAACTCGAATCCCGCCTTGCGCAGCAGGGATCGCACGAGTTCCGAGTCATACTCGTTCATTTGGCAGCCGAAGGTTTCGATGTGGACTTTATGGGCTTTCATAGGAGTGTCCGTAAAGAAGTCGAAAAACCGGGATCGGCGAGGCGCCCGTAGGCCAGGCCATCCGTGACGCCGGTGATCGTCACATCATGGATGGAGCCTGCTTCGACGAGTCGTGCTGGAACGGCCACTTTCATGAAGTGGCCGCTGGTGCCGGTTCGAAAACCGGCCCGCTCTCCTTGTTCGAACAGGATCGGCAAGGTTTGGCCAAGATAACGTTGGTAGAACTCTACGGTCTTCGCGCGCGAGAGTTCCGCCAGAGCTCTGCTGCGCCGTCGTATCAGGCCGGGAGGAGTCGGGCAGTCGAGGCGGGCCGCCGCTGTGCCGGGCCGCGCGGAATAGCTGAACACATGAAAGTAAGAAAAGGGAAGGCTCGCCACGACTTGCACCGTTCTGGCGAAGGAATCTTCGTCCTCACCGGGAAACCCCACCATCAGGTCCGTTCCGAGCCCGAGATCCGGCATGAGCGCACGAGCATGGTCGACTAAGCGCCTGTATTCTTCGACGTTATAGCGGCGGTTCATCGCCTGCAAAATCGTATCGTCTCCACTTTGGAGCGGAAGGTGCAGATACCGACAGACCTTTGGTGATCCCGCCATGTACTCCAGCAAGTCGAGGGGAACGGTCGTGGGTTCGATGGAAGAAATTCTGATCCGTTCGACGCCTGGCACGCGGTCGAGCGCGCGCAACAGGTCCACCAGCGTCGCGCCCTGGTGGTGGTAGCGGCCGATATTGACGCCGGTAAGCACCAACTCCCGATAGCCGTGGGCGGCCAGTTCCCGTGCTTCACGCAACACGTCTTCCAGGACCCGGCTGCGTTCACGCCCCCGCGCGAAGGGAATGAGGCAGAAGCTGCACATGAAGTCGCACCCGTCTTGGACCTTCAGCAGGGCGCGCGTGGAATCGGAGTAGGCCGTTCCCGGCAGGACGAAGTCTTCGCGGTCGATCGTGCGGCTATGCCGAAGTTCCGCAGCCGGCTGTTTCCGCAATTCGGTCGGTGCCGGCAGATAGTCCGGCAGGTTCATCTTGAACTGCGTGCCGACGATCAAGTCGATACCCGAGACGCTCTGGAGCCGGGAGGCGCCCGTTTGTGCATAGCAGCCGGTGACGGCGACGAAGGCGTGCGGTGAATGACGCAATGTCTTGCGCACCGCGTACCGACAATCCTTTTCGGCGTTTTCCGTGACGGAGCAGGTATTGAGCACAAGGAGATCGGTCTCCTCGCCGTATTCTACGAGCCGGTACCCTTGGCGTTGTAGGCTGTCCGCCAACATCGAGGTTTCCGATTGGCTGAGCCGGCAACCAAGAGTGTGGAACGAGGCGCGCGGTTGGTGCGACGAAAGCATGGGCGGGATTATAAGTGGGAGATTGAGCCATCGGCAAGCCGAGTGCGGGAGGAAAACTCACCGTGCGGCTTGAACAGGTCTCAGGCGGGTGGTAGCATGACCGCAATCGCTTGGGCCCGGGTGTGCGTCGCGCGAGCGAATCATGATGAACCATCGCACCATCACTGCCGTCCTGCTCCTCGCACTGCTGCTCCTCCCGTGGACTGCGGGGTGGCCCAAAGAAAATCTTCCGGTCGAGCCAGACGTCAACAGTCGCGTGGATGAGCTGTATGACCATGAGACCCGTCTGTTCATCATGCTCTATTCCCTCAAAGGCGACGGAAAGGTGGACTACATAACCGGACGATTGGTGCAGGACTATTCACGCAGCAACTATGGGAATCCCGTCTACTACACGGAGCAGTACCCACTCTTCTATTGGTGGAACCACACGATGTGGAATGATCCCGACCAAGACGGGGTGAACGGCAACGAGCGCGTCTACCAGGAAGACGTCGAGTTCGACATCGCCCGCTACAAGCCCTGCCTCTTCAACGGACAGCCCTGCTGAGACCTGTCTCGCTTGTGCTCCGGCCTCTTGCCGATACGTCCCCGGCCGCCGTTACTCGAATACCAGGATCGGACTGGAAGCCTGGTGCAACACCGCATGGGACACGCTGCCCAGAACCATGCGGGTGATACCGCGTCTCCCACGCGAGCCCACCATGATCAAGTCCGTCCCGGCCTTCTCCGCCTCGTGCACGATCGTAGCCGCAGGGCTTCCCAGGAGACTCGCGCTGTGGGTGTGATGTCCGAGCGCACGAACCTTGGTCGCCACATCCTCGACGAAGTCACGCGCATGTCGGAGGGTTTGGGCCTCGAGTTGCTCAGCTGCGGCGTGGTCCACGGGCCAGGGCGGCCGGGTCGGTGGGAGGACGGTCAAGAGGAGGATCTCGACCGGTTTGTGAAAGGGCTGCTTCTCCAGAAACCGGATCGCCGCGTCGGCATCATACTGGCCCTGGATCGGCAGCAGGATTTTGTCCAACGCCCGGAGCGGCTCCTTCACCAAGAGCTTGGCGCAGGGAGCATAACTGAGCACCCGGTGGGCGACACTTCCGAACAACCGCTCAGAGACCGGGCCCAACCCTCTGGCGCCCATGGCGACCAGATCGGCATGGCCGGATTCGGCCATGCTCACGATGATGTCGGCGGGCGAGCCCACTTCCAGCCGCTTCGTGACCGGTCCGCTGTGCGGCGGCAAGAGAGAATGGACGCGGGTCAGGAGCTGCTCGCCATCCTCCTTCATGCTCTCTTCCAACTGGCGGTAGAGGTCCTGTGCGACATCGGACATCATCATCGGGTAGGAGGGCCGAGGCGGGTCGACGACGTGCAGAATCGTCAACTCGTCGGCGCGCCGTAGGTACTTCAAGGCCCGGACGGCTTCATAAGAATGGTCGGAGCCGTCGACGGCAAGAACCAGCTTCATGGTATGGACTCCTTTCGCTCTGTGCGGCTTGCTGTGGGTGAGTCGGCGGCCAAGTGCCGTGTAAACCAACGGAGGGCCTCCTCCGCGACCTGTTCGAGGGTTCCCGGCTCTTCGAACAGGTGCGTGGCGCCGGAAATGATCATGAGTTGCTTGGGGCAGCGTAATCGAACGAGGGCCTCCTGATTCATTCCGATCACCGGCTCGTCATCACCGCCCACCAGGAGCAGCGTCGGCGCCGTGACCCGGCTGAGGTAGGGGCCGGCAAGGTCCGGCCGACCGCCGCGCGAGACGATGGCGCCCACCAGATGCGGCTCGCGCGCGGCAGCTTGAAGGGCGGCCCCGGCGCCGGTGCTCGCACCGAAGTATCCGAGAGGGAGTCCCGCGGTACGGTTCTGTTTCCCCAGCCAGGCCGCTGCGAGGAGCAGCCGGTCGGCAAGCAGATCGATATCGAATACCTTGCGGCGATCGTCCGCCTCATCCGGCTCCAAGAGATCCAAAAGAAGCGTGGAAAAGCCTCCTCGCTGCAGGTGGCGAGCGACGAACTGGTTGCGGGGACTCAATCGTCCGCTGCCGCTGCCATGGGCAAAGGCGACCACGCCCTTGGCCCGGTCGGCCAATCCCAGTAATCCATCCAGCGAGATATCCTTTCCGGCAATTGTCACCTGCTGCGTGTGTGCGTCCATGCTCCGTGGTCCTCTCGTGCCTCGTCGGCCTCCCTACCAGTGCAAAATGGTCGAGGCGATGCCGAGATAAATGGCGACGCTCAGAATGTCCTGCAACACGGTTGCCACGGGTCCGCTGGCCAACGCGGGGTCCGCCCCCAATCGCGCGAGCGCCATCGGGAGCAGGCTGGCTACGATGGTGGCGACGACGGCCGTGACTCCGAGGGTGACGGCGACCACCAGGGCGATAGAACCGCGCCCGTCGAACCATAGGAACGTCACCCCCGCCAGGGCTCCGATGGCGCCGCCCAAGAGGAGCCCGACCAGCCCCTCTCGTAGCAGTTGTGGTGTGAGGTCGACGTGACCGTAAGCCAAGGCCCGCACCAGGAGGGTTTCCGTCTGGGTTCCCACCGCATCTGCCATGTAGACGACGAGGGGTAGAAAGAACGCCAGGGCGATTTCCTGTCGCAAGGCCTCCTCAAAGGCTGCAGCGACTCCGCCGGCCAGCATGCCGCCCGCAAGGCCGACGACCAACCAGGGGATCCTGGCTCGGAACGCGGCTGCCGCGCTCGGAGGCGCCGTCGGGGCTGGATACTTGGCACCGAGGCCTCCCATCCGCAACAGGTCGTCCACATGTTCGTCGTGCAGCTGTGCCAGCAAGCGTCCGATGGGGATGGCTCCCAGCAGCACCCCATCCGTATCGGTGACGGCCACATCGGCATCGTGGCGTTCGACTGCCAGCAACGCCACCACCTCGGCGTCTTCTCCCGCTCGGACTTCGATCGGTGGATCCCCCCGGAGAGATTCGAGGACCTGTTCGCCGGGCGCGATGAGCAGCCGCTCGATCGGCACCTGCCCCACGAGGTGGGCATGGGCATCGACAAGGTAGAGGTGCCCGACTTCCGACCACTCCGATCCTCGCAGGTTCGCGAGGGCCGCCGCCACGGTGTCTTCGGCACCGGCTCGTGGAACCAGAGCGGTCATCAAGTCGGCGGCAGTCGGCATAGGGGATTCATCGGAAACAGATATCCAGCAAGGCTCAATGGCACTCAGTTGGGCAGAAGAAGATCAGGTACAGAGCGACGGTCAATCCCACCACCACCGCTCCGAGCAAGAGCCACCTTGTCTGCGACATAGTTGAGTCCTTTCTTCTCAGGTCGAGCAAGAGCAGTGCCACCGAGGTCCGCAGACAGCACGAGCCACTTCGGCCAAATCTGTGGCGTTCCGCTACAGGACACATGCGGATGCTGTAGCAGGACACCCCCGATTGATGACGGTTGCAGAGGGCGCATGGGAGCCCAGTGCGATAAGTGCCGTCCTTCCTACGGCTGCCGGTCGTCGCGGCATCCGTTCGGATGGCACTAGCTTTGCTGAGCAATTGGTAGGCGGAATGGTGTAAAGAGGTCAGTCAGGGAGGGGTGATGGCGACGCGTCTCTTTTCCAAAATCCTCGTGCCGGTGGATTTTTCTTCCTGTTCCGAAGAGGCGTTCCGTCTGGCGCTCTCGCTTGCCAAACAGTTTCAGGCGGAAGTCTTGCTGTTGCACGTGATTGATACCAAGAGCTTGGATGCGCTGAATCGCCTGGGGTTGGCCGCTCCTTCCGAAGCCGCCAAACAGAAGAAACAACTTCATCACTACGCCCGCTTGAAGGCGAGAGAACTCTTGGCCTGGGAGGATGCGAAAGGCGTGACCGTGCGGCGGTTGTTGGCGGCCGGCAACCCCTTCGAAGAAATTGCCCGGACGGCCCGCGTAGAGGGGGTGGACTTGGTGGTGATGGGCAGTTATGGCGGGGCGGTCGGCGGAGTGGATAAGATTTTCTTCGGCACGACGGCGGAGAAGGTCGTGCGGACCGCGGGGTGCCCGGTCCTCACGGTTCCGCTGCCGGCCAAGCGGATGAAGGCTCGCGCGAGCAAAACCATTTGAAGGAGGAACCATGGGCGGAAGCAGGCTTTCGACAGGGCGATGGATGTCTGCGATCGGGTTCGTGTTGGCGCTCTGTTCGCAGGGCGGGGCGCAGGCCGAACAGCGGATCGAGGTCACGATCAAGGATTTTGCGTTTGTCACGAAACAGGTGCCCTTGCGCCTGGGGGTCCCCACCGTGATCGCCATCTCGAATAGGGATGAGGAGCGGCACGATTTTGGATCCGCCATGTTCGACGGTGTTCAAACCAGGGTCGAGTCGGGCGGCGTTCTCTCGTACGGGAGGGGTATCGGCGGCGTCTTCCTCGATGGCCGGAAGGAGGCGACCATCCGCTTCACGATGGAACGGCCCGGGCGGCATGAATTCCGTTGCTCTATTCATCCGAACATGAAGGGTGAGTTGCTGCTCTTGAACGTGGAGGCGGTTTGAACCATGGCACCGCTGATCACACGGATTCTCTTTGCCACCGACTTTTCCGCCTGTGCGGATCGGGCTCTGGATTATGCAGTGGCCCTGGCGGCGCAATGGCAGGCCGAGCTCACTGTCCTGACCGTCCTTGAGTTCTATCCGGGCATGGACCCGGACTACACGGTCAACAAGATGTATCTGGACCACCTCCGGGACGAGTCCGCGCGCAAGTTGGAGGGGACGACGGCGCGCGCTCGCGCAGGGGGGCGATCGGCCGCCACCCGCATCGAAGTCGGTATTCCAAGCCAGGTGGTTCAGACGGTCGCTACGGAGATCGGGGCCGACCTGTTGGTGGTGGGCACCCATGGCCGTACGGGGCTGGACCATGTCTTGATCGGCAGCACGGCCGAGCGGGTCGTGCGGATGGCACCCTGTCCCGTCCTGTCGGTCAAGGCCCCGAAGGGCGCTGCGGGCAGCGGCGCAGCGGGAGACCTCAAGCGGATCGTGGCGCCGGTCGACCTCTCCCGCTGTTCCTTGGACGCTCTCGAGTATGCCGCGCGGTTTGCGAAACACAGCGGCGCAGCCCTGACCCTCCTGCATGCCATGGAACCGGTGGCCTACGGACTGGACTTCAGTCTGAGCCATGCGAACGAATGGCGGCGGCAACGGGAGTATTTGGAGGAGCGGTTACAGGTACTGGCGAACTGCCTGGCGGCGCAGGGCGTGAGGGCCGCGTACGTGTTGAAGCCCGGTTTGCCAGCCGATTCTATCGCGTCCTATGTTACGCAGGAAGGATTCGATCTGATGATTATGGGGACGCATGGCCGGCGAGGGTTGTCGCACATTCTCGTGGGCAGCATCGCAGGAGCCATGTTGCGCCATGCCTCCTGTCCGGTGTTGACGGTTCGGCAGTTCACGGTCCCGACGGATTCGGAACGCATCGTGCCTCTTGGAGAAACGTAATCGTGGGATCCCTTGACCAAAGGAGCGAGCCATGAAGACCTCGGCGAAGAAGCAGTTGGCGACCGGCCCCGCCTCGATCGAGTTGCCGGACGGGATGTGGGAGCGGATTTCGCAGAAAGCTTACGAATTGTGGAGGGAGCGCGGATTCCGAGAGGGGTATGCCCTGCAGGACTGGCTGGACGCCGAGGCGATCGTCATGGAGGAAATCCATGAAGCTCGGGAGTGAGCGGACGATCGGACGGTCGGTGGAGGTGTCGAAGGAGCTGGATCAGCTCTTGAATCGGTTGGACCGATTGTCCATGGCGCCCGAGTTCGCCTTGCAGCGTCAGATCGCGCTTCGGCGGGCGCTGCAGGTCTATGTGGAAATGGGCGCGCAGTCGCCGCTTTCGCCGTTGCCCGAAGAAGTCGAATTGGCCGATCTCTTCCTCTACGCCGATTTCTATCCGGAGGACGGCCAGCTGACCTTGATCGAGCAGCTGCGCGACGTCATCACGGAACATATTCCTGAGGAACAACGGGCCTGGTTGGATCCGCTCAAACATTCCTATATGGATCTGATGGAGGTCTTGCCCCTTTCTCCCGGCGCGGCTCGCCGCGGGTTACGCTCGCTCGGAAACGGCCGGATCTACGAGGTCGAGGTGGGGCGCCTGGGGCCAGATCCGGAGGCAGGGTCATCTCTCTTCACCCGCCTGATCCGCGAGCCCGGTGATCCTGAGAGCCCCTTGGCGGTGGTGGCGGGGCCGTTGCTTATCCTGTCGCCGCAGGATGCGAAGGCGCTGTACGAGAGCGCCTGCGACGAACGCCGGGAAATGGAGGTGGTGGGCGGCGCCTTCGAACTCGGCGACTGGCCGGAATTCGCCAAACGTTTTGGGTATGTGCTGCTGCGGACGTTCGCGCGGATGCGGTTGGGGGCGCTCGTGGAGGCGGTCAGCGAGATTCGCTACAGGACTGCCGGAGGGACGCCCTGTTTTTATGTGGTTGCGCTGTACGAGCACCACGAATTCACTTGCCTGAGCAGCGGGATGGGGTTGTTGGACGGATGGCAGGAGGAGCCGCCGACGCTTCCGCCCGGTGCGCCGATGCCGAAGAAACTGCGTCGATGGGTGCTCACCGAAAAAGGAGCGGCGGATCAGGCAGTGGGGCGGGTGACCATCACGGGGACGCAGCTGTATGTCGAGTGTGACTCACGGGAACGATTGGATACGATCAAGCATGCCTTGGCAGCCGCTTTCGGATTTTCGCTCCATTTCAGGGGGGAGATCGAACAGCCGCCGCTTCGCCGTGTCACTCCGGCTGAATTGGCAGCCGATGAGCCCCTCACGGTGGTGGTGACAGCCGAGGAAGACCGCGCGCTGCTGAATACGTTTTTCGAGACCGCGTACCTGGAATGGGCCGACCGCGAATCGCCCGCGTTGGGAGGTGATGTGCCGCGCCATGCCGCGGCGAGCGCCGAGGGAAGGGTCCGCGTCGAAGCCTTGATCACTGAGATGGAGCAGACCGATCTGGGGCTGCTCCGTTCGGGCGTCTCGGCTTTCGACTACAACAAACTCCGTGCGCATGTCGGTCTCTGTTGAGAGGTCGGAAATGACTGAACCAAATATTCTCAAGGCCCTGCTCTCCCTGCAGGAGCGAGAGGGCGCGATTACTCCTGCAGCGATCGGCGGCATTGCGCATCAACTGGGGACGACGACGGCTCAGGTAGCGGGAGTCCTGTCCTATTACCCGGATCTCCGCGACGCGCCGCCCGGGCGTCACGTGATCCGCCTATGTATGGGGGAGTCCTGTTATGCCAACGGCTGCAGCCGGCTCTTGCGGTGGGTGCAGGATCGGCTGCGCGTGGATGCAGGCGAAACCACCGCCGGGGGGAAGTTCACGTTGGAGACTATGTCCTGCGCCGGCAATTGCGCGGTGGCCCCGACGGTGATCATCGATCGCGATCTCTACGGACGGGTGTTGCCGTCGCAGCTCGATGGCCTGTTGGACCGGTATCGGTGACGGAACATGGCGACGAGACTATACCTTTCGAATGACACGTCGGCGCGAGCCGCCGGGGCTGCCGCACTGGCCGATGCCTGGGCTGAGCGGCCCGACCTGCAGCTCATCCGCACCTCGTCCCGCGGTGCGTTCTTTCTGGAACCGATGGTGGAGCGCGACAGCGCAGCGGGACGAATCGCCTGGTTCAATGTGACCCAGGACGATTTGCCTCGCATCCTCGCCGGAACGGGCGGCACGCCGGTCGAGGCGATTCCCTTTCTCGCGCGCCAGACCCGCATCGCTTTTGCCGAATTCGGCGAGACGGAGCCCTTGGCATTGGATGAATACCAGGCGCGCGGCGGGCTTCAGGGGCTGCAACAGGCCCTGCACATGGGGCCGGACGCCATCATCGAGGAACTCAAACAGTCCCGGTTGCGTGGCCGCGGCGGCGCCGCCTTTCCGGTGTGGAATAAGTGGCTGGTCGCACGGCAAGCTGAAGCGGATGAAAAGTACGTGGTGGCGAATGCCGACGAGGGAGATGCCGGCACCTACTGTGATCGAATGATCTTGGAGGGGAATCCCTTCCGGCTGTTGGAAGGCATGCTGATTTGCGCCCGTGCGATCGGCGCGAGCCGCGGTTATGTCTATTGCCGCCAAGAATATCCCGCCGCCGCGGCGACCCTCCGCGCCGCCATCCTCAAGGCGGACGAAGCGGAGCTGCTGGAGCTGGACGGGGAGCCCTTTCCCATCGAGGTCGTCGAGGGGGCAGGGTCTTACGTCTGCGGCGAGGAGACCGCCCTGCTGGAATCGCTCGAAGGCAAACGAGGCGTGGTGCGGGCCAGGCCGCCCTATCCCGCTCAAGCCGGGCTCTATGGCCGTCCCACTATCGTGAGCAATGTGCTCACGTTCGCCATCCTCCCCTCGATCCTGGCGAGGGGAGGATCCTGGTATGCCTCATTGGGCACGGGGCGGTCGAGCGGCACCATGGTGTTGCAATTGGGCGGGCGGGTGAAGCAACCGGGTCTGGTGGAGGTACCCTTCGGCATGAGCCTGCGGCAGGTGCTGGATCAGTTCGGCGGCGGGATGGCGCCCGGGGCGCGGTTCAAGGCGGTGCAGGTCGGCGGACCGCTGGGAAGTCTGTTTCCCTCGTCCAAGTTGGATCTGCCGATCTGTTACGATGCCTTCGCCCAAGCCGGCGCCGTGCTGGGCCATGGCGGCATCGTCGTCTACGACCATGAGACCGATATGGTGGACCTGGCCCGGCACTTCATGGCCTTCACCGCCTACGAGTCCTGCGGCAAATGCACGCCCTGCCGAATCGGGTCGGTCCGCGGCCGCGAAATCCTCGAACGTATCCAGAGCGGCGGCGGCAGCCTGGACGACCTTGCGTTGTTGCACGACCTGGGCGAGACCATGAAGGTTGCCAGTCTCTGCGCCCTCGGCGGCAGGGCGCCCTATCCGGTGTTGACGGCCATCGAACATTTTCCGTCGGAGTTCCGGAGCAAGCTGAACGCGTAGAGCGGACCATGAAACTCACCATCAACCATCGGCTCGTGGTGGCCTCGCCGGGCGAGACGGTCTACAGCGCGGCCAAGAAGGCCGGGATCGCGATTCCCGGCCTGTGCGCGTCCGACCACTTGAACCCGTTCGGCTCCTGCCGGCTCTGTCTCTGTGAGGTGGAGGGACAGGCGGGGCTGCCGGCTTCCTGCACCACGCCCGTGCGCGAGGGCATGGTGGTGCACACGGAAAGCGAACGATTGACTCGGCTTCGCCGGAACATCCTCGAACTGTATCGCTCGGAACAGCCGGCCGGCGGAGAGCATCCCGAGGCATTGGAGCGCTTGGCCAAGGGGTTGGGGCTGGAGAAGGTACGGTATCGGCAGCCGGCGTTGCGCGCGCAGGTCGTCGACCACTCCAATCCGTTTTTCTCGTTCGACAATGCGATCTGTATCTCCTGCGCCCGCTGCGTGCGAGCCTGCGATGAAATCCAAGGCACCCATGCCCTGACGATGTTACATCGCGGATTCGAGGCCAGGCCGACGGCCGGGGCCGCCGCCTTGACCGGCCAGGCGGGAGGGTTTGCTTCGTCGAACTGCGTGTCCTGCGGAGCCTGCGTCAAGGAATGTCCCACCGGCGCCTTGGTGGAGAAGACGATCGTCACACAGGGGCCGCCGACAAAGGCCGTCCGCACTACCTGCGCCTATTGCGGCGTCGGCTGTGCGTTCGACGCAGGCGTGCGCAATGGGCGCGTGGTCAGCATGGTGCCCGCGGACGACGGCCCGTCGAACCAGGGGCATGCCTGCATGAAGGGTCGGTTCGGCTGGACCTACAACTATGCACAGGACCGGCTGGTCAGGCCGCTGCTGAGGCAGGGGAACCAGTGGGTGGAGATTTCCTGGTCGGATGCCTGCGATCGCATCGCCCAAGAATGGATGCGCATCAAGGAGCAGCATGGGACGGATGCGCTCGCGACCATTTCATCCAGCCGAGGCACGAACGAGGAGAACTATCTGTTCGGCAAGTTCATGCGTTGCGTGATCGGCAGCAACCACATCGACAATTGCGCCCGCGTCTGCCACAGCGCAACCGTCACCGGCATGATGGAGACACTCGGCGCCTCGGCGGCGACCAACAGCATCCAGGATGTGGAGGCGGCAAACCTGCTGCTGGTGGTGGGCGCGAATCCGACTGAGTCGCATCCCGTGGTCGGGGCGCGCATCAAACAGGCCATGCGGCGAGGGGTGCCGCTCATCGTGGTGGACCCCCGCCGGACCGAACTGGCCCGGTTGGCGGATCTGCATCTCCAATTACATCCCGGCACGAACGTCGCGCTGTTGAACGGTCTGGGCCACGTGATCGTCAAAGAGCATCTGGTAGACCAGGCCTTCGTCGGCGAACGGACCGAGGGGTTCGAGGAGTGGGTCAAGACGGTCGAGGCTTGCGAACCGGAGCGCACGGCCCAGATCACCGGCGTCCCGGCTCACCTGGTCGCCCAAGCGGCCCGCCTCTATGCGACGAGCGGGGCCTCGATGGCCCTGCACGGCCTCGGCATGACCGAACATCGATGGGGAAGCCACGGGGTCATGGCCTTGGTCAACTTGGCCTTGGCGACCGGCAATATCGGCAAGCCCGGGACGGGGATCAATCCCCTGCGCGGCCAGAACAATGTGCAAGGGGCCTCGGACGTCGGCTGCCTGCCGACCTACTTTGCCGGCTACCAATCGTTGAACGATCCAACCTTGGCGGCGGCCCACCTGGCGGTGACCGGACGCCCGCTGCCGACCGCGCGCGGCATGAAAACGCCCGATATGTGGGATGCGGCCTTGGCGGGCACGCTCAAGAGCCTCTGGGTCATCGGCTATGACGTGGCCCAGACGGACCCCAACTTGAAGAAGGTCCATGCCGCCCTGAAGAACCTGGAGTTCCTCATCGTGCAGGATCTGTTTCTGAGCGAGACGGCCAAGCTGGCGCATCTGGTGATTCCCGGCGCCTCGTTCCTCGAAAAGGATGGCACCTTCACCAACCTGGAACGGCGGATTCAGCGCATCCGCAAGGTGGTGGAGCCGCCCGACGGCCTGTTGCCGGATTGGCAAGTGGTCTGCGAAGTGTCGGCACGCATGGGGTATCCCATGTGGTACGACCACCCCTCGGCCATCATGGATGAGATCGCCCAACTCGCGCCGTTGTTTGCGGGGGTGTCGTTCGATCGTTTGGAAGGAGCCCAGGGGCTGCAGTGGCCGGTCCCGTCGACCGACCATCCCGGTACGGCCTTGATGCACGACCGCTCGTTCCCCAAGGGTAAGGCGCAGTTCGTGGCGGTGGACTATCTACCGCCCGGCGAATCTCCGAGCGAGGCCTATCCGTTGGTGTTGATCACCGGACGCATCCTGCAGCATTACAATTGCGGCGCTCAGACCAGACGGACCGGCATCATGCAGGTGGTCGATACCGACGTCCTCGAGATGCATGCGAGCGACGCTGCACGGCTGGAGGTGCGAGACGGCGAGCTGGTCCGCTTGATCAGCGCGCGCGGGGAGGCGACCCTCCCGGTGGTGGTGAGCGAACGGGTTCAACCAGGAGAACTCTTCACCAGTTTTCATTTTCCCGACCGAGATGTGAATGTCCTGTTGTCGTCCAGCGCCGACGAGAGCTCCAAGTGTCCTGAGTACAAGGTGTCGACGGTGCGGGTTGAGAAATGCTCGGCGACCGGGGTCCGCGCGGCGCCGATCCATGCGATGTTGATCACGTGACGACGGAATCCACTACGCCTTCCACTGTGTCCGTCGCCGACGCCTATCCTCCTCCCGAGATCGCCGCGCGTGTCTGTAAGGTCGGTTTGGCCAAGGTCAGCACGCCCCTCTCCACGATGGTCGGCTTGGCCGTCCTAGCCGGTGCCTTTATTTCGCTGGGCGCGCTGTTCTATACCGTGACCGTGACGACGGGACCGGGGGCGGCGGCTCCGCCCTTCGGGCTGCTGCGGTTGGCCGGGGGCCTGACCTTCAGCCTCGGCCTGGTGCTGGTGGTCGTGGGCGGGGCGGAACTCTTCACCGGCAACAACCTCATTGCCATGGCCTGGGCCGCCGGCTGCGTTCAGACCCATCAGGTGGTTCGGAATTGGTGTTGGGTCTATCTGGGGAACTTGCTGGGGGCTGTCGGCACTGCGGCACTTGTCTGGTCGGCCGGGGTGCAGACGTTGGGCGACGGGGCGGTGGGCGAGACCTTGGTGAAGATTGCGCGCAGCAAGATCGCGCTCGATCCCGTTCAGGCGGTGGCGCGCGGCATTCTCTGCAATGTGCTGGTCTGTCTGGCTGTCTGGCTCTGCATGGGGGCGCGGAGCGTGGCGGACAAGATTTTGGCCATCGTCCTGCCGATCAGCGCCTTTGTGGCCTGCGGTTTCGAACATTCGGTCGCCAACATGTTTTTCCTGCCGTTGGGCCTCGTCCTGGCCGCCGGGAGCGCGGCATCCCTGTCGGTTGCGGGCGCGCTTGTGAATCTTGGGCTCGTCACGCTCGGCAACATCATCGGCGGGACCCTGCTGGTGGCGCTCGTGTATTGGTTTGTGTACCTGAGGACGGACGCCCCAGTGCGATGATCAGCGGGCCTCCAAACCCTGTTTGATCGCCTTGGCGACCTCGCCGCACTCCGTTACCAATTCCACGCGGTACTGCGTGCCTGCGATCCGCGGGGAGCGATTTGCGACACAGGACTCGAAATCCTTGATCTCATTGTTGTCGAACGTGCGACTCCAGATCTGCGCAATCCGTTCACGTTCCCCCCGCACTTGCTGATCCACCACCAGCCAACCGATGAAGGCCGCCGTGAGCAGCAGCGCTCCCATGCCGATCAATTTCACGATCCGACTTCTCAGGACCTTGATGATGACGTACAGAACTGCCGCGCCGATCAGGATTGCCAAGGCTCCGCCGACGGCCAGCTCCGTCGGTTCCAGCTCGACATACTTAGCATTCCACCACAGGCCTAAGTTGGTCATGGTCATCCCTCTTCTCGTGGCTGGCCCTCTTATACCAGGTCGTTTGCGGAAAAGCCTCCTTGAATCGGCGGCGGCCCGTTAACCTTTCGCGATTCTGATGCGCAGCGGCCCTACGGCAGTGGTATGCTGCAGCTCGTGATTCGCTTATCATACGAAATCGCATGAGCCGGACGACCCTCCGCGCGCTGTCGACTCCGCGACTCGGGACCATGTTGCCCCTGGGGTTCGCCTCGGGGCTCCCGTTGGCCCTCACGGGCGCCACCCTCCAAGCCTGGCTGACCGAGGAGGGGCTGGACCTTGCGACGATCGGCCTGTTCGCTTACGTTGGGCTTCCCTACACGTTGAAATTTCTGTGGGCCCCCGTGATGGATCGGATCGTGCCGCCCTGGCTTGGCCACCGTCGCGGCTGGATGATCATGACCCAGAGCGGACTGGCCTTGGCGCTGGCAACGATGGCGCTCGTCGGCCCGTCGGGAAGCGCCCAGCTCTTTGCGGCGCTGGCCTTGGGGGTCGCTTTTCTCTCGGCCTCGCAAGACATCGTCTTCGACGCCTACCGCACGGATCTGTTGAAGCCGGACGAACGGGGGTTGGGTGCCGCCACCTGGGTGATGGGGTATCGCATTGCCATGATTACGTCCGGCTCGTTGGCGCTGATCGTGGCGGCCCGCTTGGGCTGGTCCTCCGCCTATCTCTGCATGGCCGGGCTGATGGCGCTCGGGGTACTGACCATCCTCCTGATTCCCGAACCGGAGGCGGCGCGATCCGCGCCGCAGTCGATGGCGGAGGCGGTGTGGGGGCCCCTGGCGGAATTCCTGTCGCGCCCCATGGCCTGGGCGTTGTTGGGGTTGGTTGTGCTGTACAAACTCGGTGATGCCTTTGCCGGGGCCTTGACCACGTCGTTCCTGCTTCGCGGTATGCAGTTTTCTTCGGAGGACATTGGGGTAGTCCGGGCCTTCGGGATCGGAGCGACGATCCTGGGCGCCTTCATCGGCGGCGGCCTCATGCCGCGGCTGGGACTGTATCGCTCGCTGCTGCTGTTCGGAATCCTGCAGGCGTTGTCGAACCTCTCGTTTCTCTGGCTGGCCTGGGCTGGGAAGAATTACGCCGTCATGGCCTTTACGGTCGGATTCGAAAATTTGACCGGCGGCATGGGGACCGCGGCCTTTGTGGCGCTGGTCATGTCGCTCTGCAACCATCGCTACACGGCGACCCAGTTCGCCCTGCTCTCTTCTGTGGAAGCCCTCGGACGGGTCTTTCTCGGCTGGCCGGCGGCCAAGCTGGTCGGGGTCGCCGGATGGGGGCCTTTCTTCTTCGTGACCGTTCTCGCCGCGCTGCCGGGGTTATGGCTGTTGTGGGTACTTCGCAGGCCAGTAGCCCAGCATGCGGAGATGAATGAGGGGAAGAGTGAAGCGAGTGTGTCTTGCTGAAGATTCCCGGAATGGTGTGAGACTGTATCCAGCATCGCGCGGTAACGGGCATCTCTCATGCTGGGCCTGAGTTTTACGTTGCGTATTCTGATTGTGTGTCACTGTTATCGGGAGCGAGACTCCGTCATCCGGATTATTTCAGCCAGAAAAGCGACACGACAGGAGGGCGAGCATTATAAGAGGTGATGTATGAGGGCGGAATATGATTTCTCAAAGGTGAAAGGGCAGCGTAATCCGTATCGGGGGCAGCTGAAGCAACCGATCACGATTCGATTGGACAAAATGACCGTGGCCTACTTCAAGGGGTTGGCCGACGAAATCGGGATGCCATACCAGAATCTCATCAATTTGTATCTGCGGGATTGCGCGCTCAATCAGAAGAAGCTTGATCTGAGGTGGGCGTCATAACTCAACGCGGCAGGGAGTGCGTATGGAGCCAAGGTCACTGCCGGGGAAGCCAGTCATGCCTCGGCGAATCTGGAACCATATCCTGCTTCCTTTCATACCTCTTACGGCTTCAGCTTTTTTTGCAGGAACAGCACGAACAGCATGAGCGTCGGGAGTGGCGCCAGCGCGAAGGGCACCAGCCACAGCCATACGTTTTTTCCCCGCACACGGGCCTGATCGAACATCCAGACGAATACCCAGATCAACAGCCCGATGTAGTTGGCGGCCATCCATCGCGTGGTATGGATCTTCAGGCCGCTGACCGATTCCGGCTCACCCTGAACGAGAAAGATTGCAATGAGGAGCACGAAGCCCCCCAGTAGCCCGCCGACGAGACGCTTACTCCACACGAACATGAGGTCCTCCTGATCACCGCCGTACCGAGCGGTCCGGGGTTTCAATTGCATCAAATGGGGCGTAAGCTAAACAGGCGCGTGGTATTTGTCAAACCGGCCGCTATGCCGAACCACCATCGGCAGCGGCCTGGTTAGTGCGGCGGCGAGGAGGCATGAGGACAGGGACATTGGCCGCGGTGACGGCAAGCTTGGCCGTGGCGGTGGGGCTGGCCGCGACGAATCCCACGATGGAGGCCTATCTACGCTTTATCGAGGTGCGACTGGCGGCGGAACTCGACAAGATGGATCAGTCGGCTCCGCGCGGCGACCGTGATTTGATCAAGCAGGTCGTGCGCGCGCAGGGCGGCAAGTTGATCGAGGGGCTTGTGCGGCCCAAGACGGTGCGAACGAATTTCGGGCTCCTCAGCCTGTTCGAGACGAATGTGCTGGACCAATCGGTGCTGGTGTTGGGCGTCGGCGGCCAGTTCGTACCGGTACACGGGGTCGAGGAGGCGACGCTGAAGGTCGGTCGGCTGGCTTTCTGAGTCCAGCCGGACATTTTTCTCGCCTCCGGTATAAAAGTCCTACCGACCTGAGAGCGGGGATTGTTGTGGATAACCTGGCCGAAAATGCGGCCAACGCAGCGCCAGATCTGGCGCTCCTGCTATCACCACCTTATCCCCAGATATCACAGCGTTGCCACAACATTTTGTTTGACAAAAAAATCGGATCACTATATCTAGTAGCATCTTTCGTCGGGCAAGGCGTCGACCACCAGACTGAACGTAATCAGGCGCCCTCACTTCCACACATAGCCAGGCTCGCCATGGTCGTTCGCCGCTCCCATCATCTTTCAGTTTTCTCTCGAAGGAGGAACCAGTGAGAATTGAACGAAGATTCACCACGCGTGGGCAGAGCCCCTATGAGGGTCTTGCGTTCGTAAAACGTTCCTCGGAGATCCGGAATCCCGATGGATCGACGGTCTTCAAGTTGGATCAGATCGACGTGCCGGAACATTGGACGCAGTTGGCGATCGATATTCTGGCGCAGAAGTACTTCCGCAAAGCCGGTGTCCCGCAGGTCCATGCGGACGGGAAGCCGGTGTTGGATCAGGCCGGCAAGCCGGTCTTGGGCGGAGAACGGGATGCGCGCCAGGTGTTCGAGCGGCTGGCGGGCTGCTGGACCTTCTGGGGCAAGAACCACGGCTATTTCAAGACGCCCGAGGATGCCACGGTCTTTCACGATGAGCTTTGCTACATGTTGGCCCACCAGATGGCCGCTCCCAACAGTCCTCAGTGGTTCAATACGGGGCTGCACTATGCCTACGGACTGTCGGGCCCGGCGCAAGGCCATTTTTATGTCGATCCCAAGCTCGGCGAGGTGGTCAAGGCTACCAACGCCTTCGAACATCCCCAGCCGCATGCTTGCTTCATCCAGTCCATCGAGGACGACCTGGTCAACGAGAACGGCATCATGGACCTGTGGGTCCGTGAGGCCCGGTTGTTCAAGTATGGGTCCGGCACCGGGACGAATTTCTCGCGCTTGCGGGGCGACGGCGAGTCTCTCTCCGGCGGCGGACGTTCCTCCGGCTTGATGTCCTTCCTCAAAATCGGCGATCGCGCCGCCGGCGCCATCAAGTCCGGCGGAACCACCAGGCGCGCGGCCAAGATGGTCTGCCTGGACCTCGACCATCCCGACATCGAAGAGTTCATCGATTGGAAGGTGGTGGAGGAACAGAAGGTGGCCGCCATGGTCACCGGGTCGAAGATCTGCGCTCAGCGCCTCAACAGCGTGCTCAAGGCCTGCGTGACGGCGGAGGGCACGGTCGAATTGGACATGAAGAAGAACCAGGCCTTGCGGGATGCCGTGGCGGCGGCGCGCCGCGACATGGTGCCGGAGGCCTACATCCACCGCATGTTTGATTATGCAAAGCAGGGCTACACCCACTTCGTGTTCCATGAATACGACACCAATTGGGACGGCAAGGCCTACCAGACCGTCTCGGGGCAAAACTCGAACAACAGCGTGCGGATTCCCAACGGCTTTTTCGACGCGCTGGAGCGGGACGGTGACTGGGAGTTGCGGCGCCGCACCGACGGCAAGGTCAGCAAGACGGTCAAGGCGCGCGAGTTGTGGGACAAGATCGCTTGGGCGGCCTGGACCTGCGCCGACCCCGGCACCCAATACGACACCACGATCAACGAATGGCACACCTGTCCGAATGACGGCCGGATCAACGCGTCCAATCCCTGTTCCGAATACATGTTCCTGGACGACACGGCCTGTAACCTGGCGTCGCTCAACCTCGCCAAGTTTTACAACGCGGAAGGCGAGTTCGACTTGGAGTCGTTCCGCCATGCCGTGCGCATCTGGACCATCGTGCTCGAGATCAGCGTGTTGATGGCGTCGTTCCCGAGCCGCGCCATCGCGCAAAAGAGTTACGAGTTCCGGACGCTCGGCCTGGGTTATGCCAATCTCGGCACCATCCTGATGAAACAGAGCGTGCCTTACGATTCGCCCAAGGCGACCGCGATTTGCGGCGCCATCACGGCGATCATGACCGGCGAATCCTATGCGACCTCGGCCGAAATGGCGGCGGAGATCGGCCCATTCCCTGGCTACGTCAGCAACCGTGAGGCGATGTTGCGCGTCATTCGCAACCACCGGCGTGCCGCCTACAGCGCGCCCGCCGATGACTATGAGGGCTTGACGATCAAGCCCATGTCGATCCAACCGGAGCATTGTCCTCCGGCCCTGTTGCTGGCGGCCCGGCGAGCCTGGGATCGAGCCCTGGAATTGGGGACTGCCTATGGGTTCCGGAATGCCCAGGTGACGGTCATTGCTCCGACCGGCACGATTGGCTTGGTGATGGACTGCGACACCACCGGTATCGAACCGGACTTCGCGTTGGTGAAGTTCAAGAAGCTGGCGGGCGGCGGGTACTTCAAGATCATCAACCAGAGCCTGCCCCCGGCCTTGTCGGCCTTGGGTTATACCGACCAACAGATTCGGGATATCGTCGCCTATTGCGTCGGTCATCAGACCTTGAAGGGTGCGCCCTTCATCAACCATGAGGTGTTGCGGCAAAAGGGGTTCGACGATGCGGCGCTGGAGCGACTGGAAGGCTCGCTGGCGCAGGCGTTCGAGATCCAGTTCGCCTTCAACAAATTCACCCTCGGTGAGGAGTTCTGCCGGGAGAATTTGCACATCAGCGATGCGCAATTGGTCGACCCCACCTTCAACATGCTCAAGTTCCTGGGCTTCACGCAGGAGGAGGTGGCGGCCGCCAATGACTATTGCTGCGGTACCATGACGGTGGAGGGGGCGCCTCACCTCAAAGTCGAGCACCTGCCCATTTTCGATTGCGCGAACCGGTGCGGGCGAATCGGGCAACGCTCGATCGCCGTGGATGCGCACATCCGCATGATGGCCGCGGCTCAGCCCTTTATCAGCGGCGCGATCAGCAAGACCATCAATATGCCGGCGGATGCCACCTTAGAGGACGTGAAGTCGGCCTATCTCTTCGCCTGGAAGAGTATGGTCAAGGCGGTAGCGCTGTACCGCGACGGTTCCAAACTCAGCCAGCCGTTGAATGCGTCCTCGGACAGCGGCAAGGCGGCGGAGGTGGCGCCGACGGTCGCCAGCGTGGCGGAAAAAGTCGCCGAACGCGTGTTGGTGCGGTACCTGGCCAAACGACGACCGTTGCCGGCCAGGCGCAGCGGCTACACGCAGAAAGCCATCGTGGGCGGCCACAAGGTCTACCTGCGGACCGGTGAATACGAAGACGGCACGCTCGGCGAGATCTTCCTCGACATGCACAAGGAAGGGGCGGCGTTCCGCAGCTTGATGAACAACTTCGCCATCGCCATCTCGCTCGGCCTGCAGCACGGCGTGCCGTTGGAGGAATTCGTGGAGGCCTTCGTCTTCACGCGATTCGAGCCGAACGGGCCGGTCAAATTGAACGATCGGATCAAGATGGCCACGTCGATCATCGACTACATCTTCCGCGAGTTGGCGATCACCTATCTCGAACGGAAGGACCTGTCGCAGGTGCAGGAAGACGACCTGCGGATGGATTCGATGAAGAAGGACGAGCAGGACCCGGAGTGCGTCGAGGAGGAGGCGGACATGAGCGCGCTCGCAAAGGCCTCGATCCTCACCGAGCACCTGCCGGTCCGCCGGAACGGACTGCACGGCGGCAATGGCCATAGCCGCCGGCAGGGTAATGGGAACGGCAGCGTCGCCCACAAACTGGAGCTGAAGCGGGAAACTCTGACCGTCACCTCGGTGCGTCAGGAAGCCAGGGAGAAGGGCTACGAGGGCGACCCCTGTCAGAATTGTAAGCAGTTCACGCTCGTGCGTAACGGAACCTGCCTGAAGTGCATGAGCTGCGGCGAGACGAGCGGCTGCTCGTAGTAGTCGTAGGCGCCGGTGTCTAGCAGAAGGGCCGTGCTCTGGATGGAGCACGGCCCTTTTAATTTAAGGCACCTCACCAGGCTGGTGCTTGGCCAGTCCCCCAAGAATGTCTCGCCTGCCGTCTGTGTCGCACCGGCTCCTCCTCCGGATGCCGCTGCGTTACCATCGGCTAGACTAACTTCATCAAGATGCTCGTGTTTTTCGACAGGCAGTTCTGCTGATATTGGCAACAATTACGTAGACCACGCTGCTGCATACTGCTACAGGCCGCCCTTTGGATAGGTGCCATTCCAGACCCCTGCGGAATCATCTCCATACGTATAGGTGAGGGGATTTGCCCGCTTCCTCAAACCTGCCTTGATGTGAGTACCGTGGTACGGCATTGGCATGGATGCTTGTTCAGATCACTCCTGCCGATTCCGCATTCATCGGGTTGAGGTTGCAAGAGCCACATAATACATGGGGATGACGTGACGAAGCAGGAGCAATGCAGCGAGGTGTATCAAAAAGTCGAACTCCACGTATCCATTTCGATACGTTCGCAAACAGATGCAGGGAGGCAGATCCCAGCATGAGCAACGGCCAATCATGTAGCGATCGATGCCGTCTGGTTACATATGAGGGTGAACGTCCTACAGAGGAGGGCGGCTCGACTGGTCGGCGGCTGTTGCTCCTCGTCACCTGTCTGTTCCCGCTCTTCTTCGGCGCCTGTGGCTCGCTCAAACTGTCGGTGCAATCCGAAGTGCCGCATCGAGATGCGGAGGGGAAGCCATTACCGGTGGTCGTGCGGCTGTACCAGCTCAGTGACAAAGAGCGGTTTCAAAAGGGCGACTTCCTCTCGCTTGCGAGGAGCGACCATAAGGTGCTGGAAAAAGACATCCTCTGGAGGAAAGAAATCACGTTGTTTCCCAACTCCGAGTTGGTTCTCAAGGAAGAGCGCAAGAAGGGCGCGGAATACTTCGGCGTGATGGCGTTGTTTCGCGAAAAGGGGAAGGCATGGCGACAAGTGGTGGACCTCAATAAATTGTGGACCCTCTCGGTGAAGATCAAGATTCGAGAGCGAGAGATCATCGTCGATTGAGCGAAAGGCGCGTGTATGGGGCAGCCCGGCAAAGTCGTGTGGCATGAAGGCATGTTCCTGGCCCCGCACCACTTCCAGCAATGGGATCAGTATTACGGGCAGTTGCTGCAGGAGCGGCTTCGCGTGGTAAATCCTTTCGGGTGGGGGCTGATGGCCGTTCGGCTGGATGCCGACGATTTGGCAAACAATATCGTGCGCATTCTCGCGCTCAGAGGTGTCCTGCCGGATGGGACGGTGATCAGCGTTGCCGCCGGCGAGGAGAACGGGAGCCTGCTGGAGCCCCGCCCCATAGACCGCTATTTCCCCCCCTCCCTGGATCACTTGGATGTGTTCGTGGGAATTCCCGCCGAGCGAACCGATGGACCGAACTGTCTGCTCGACGAGACCGGCGGCAGGGCGCCTACCCGCTATGTTGCGGTCAGGGCCAGCGTCGCGGACCTTAATTCCGGAGAAAAACGAGAGATTCTCCTCGCGAGAGCCAACTTACGAATTCTGTTTTCGGGAGAAGATGCGGCCGGTTTTATTACGCTGAAAGTATTGGAGCTTGAAAGGGCTTCCGGTGGAGGCCTGGTGTTGCGAGACAAGTACCTCCCTCCTTGCCTCACCATCGGTGCCTCACCGTGGCTCATGCGCCTATTACGCAGTCTGCTGGAACTGCTGTCCGCCAAACGCAAGGCGTTGGTGGCCCAACAACTTGCGGCGAGCCCGGGAGGCATGGATCAGGCTCGGTGCTCGCGTCTGCATATCCTCAATGCCCATCTTCCTGTTGTGGCTCATTACATTCAGACAGGTCATGCTCACCCCGAAGGATTGTACCTGGTCTTGGCCAGACTGCTGGGCGAATTGAGCACGGTCTACCCGATGCTCGATCCGATGGAGGTCCCCCCATACGACCATTTCAACCTGTACTCCGTGTTTCGCGAGATGGACGCGAGAATCAGACAGGCATTGAAAGAAGAAGAGACGCGCACGGAGTCGATCCCACTTACGCAGCGCACAGAATTTATTTGGGAAGGGGCCGTGGCAGACGAACTCCTGCTCCAATCCGGCCATCTCTATCTCGTGGTTGCGGGAGGAGTCACGGATGAGCAGCTTCCCAAGTTCGTGAAGCAGATTCGCATCGCGGCGCCGGATGAGGTGGAGAGCATCGTGTCCGGCGCTGTCGAAGGGTTGGGGGTCACACATGTGGCGGCTCCTCCACCGACCATGGCGGTCAAGGCAGGGTACAGGTATTTCAGGTTGGAGGAGCAAGGGCCGCGCTGGGCAGCCATCTGTCGAGCGCGGGCGCTCGCCGTGTATGTGCCTCCGGCTTTGAAAGAGGCCAAGTTGGAACTCATCTGGACCAGATAGGTGTCGTCCATGCCTACCCCGGTGACGGAACGGAAGACGAATCTGATCACCCTCTTTAATGATCTCCTCGTGTTGGGGACATCCTTGCGGGTTGCCGCCGACTGCGGAGAGCCGAGGACACTGCGGTCTCAATTACTGGACCTCTTCTATCAGGTCAATCAGGCGGGGAATGAGCTTAGCCTGCCAAAAGAAACCATGAAGGCGGCGGGGTATGCCGTAGCCGCCTACCTGGATGAAATGATCATGATCTCGAACTGGCCCCAAAAACACCAATGGCCGGAGTTGAGCTTGCAGAGCGAACTCTTCGGCATCGACACGGCAGGGCAGGGGTTTTTTGACCAATTGGATGAGATCTGGAGTGCTCGTCCTCTGAATGCGGACCTGTTGGAGTTGTACTACCTCTGTTTGGCGTTGGGATTCGAAGGCAAATACAAGCTGCAAGGCAAAGATCAGCTCAAGGCCTTGGTGCAAGAAATGGGGCGCGACATCCAAGCGAAACGTGGAGAAGCGCCGCCCTTATCGCTCGGCGAAACAGTGACCGGCATCCCCGCGCCGGCGCGTCACGCGATCACCACCCCTTGGATTGCGGTGGCCGCGGGAACCCTGTTTGCGCTGGGCCTGTTTCTGATACTCATGCTGAACATCAACCGCCATGCCGATGCAGTCGCTGCACAACTCAAAGAGTTGGGCGAGAAAGTCGTCACGTTGAGCCGATGACACACATTAGCGACATCACGTTGCGGTTTCGGGAGTCTGCGAAGACCGGACTCGGCCAGGCCAGGTTGTACGTGCAGCGTCATCCGCGTCAGGCGGCATTCTGGTGCAGTCTGTTGCTGGTTGTGCTGGTGTTGACCTTCGGGGCGCTGATCGGCCTGGAGCGGTTTGAGACGCGGGCCTTCGCGGGCGTGGCCGTCCTGGTCGCGTATGGTCTCTATCAAACGATCAGCACCTATCGGGAAGAAAAGCGGGCGACGGGCCCGGACGTCTCGTTGAAGAGGCAGGCGCCGGATCAGGTAAGCCGAACCTCTTCCGAGCAACAGACACGGCTTGAAGGGCTCAGATCCGAGTTCGAACAAGCCATTCTGGAGCTTTCGCAATCGTCCTTCGGACAGAAGGCCCTTTCGGCGCTTCCTTGGTATCTCCTGGTCGGGCCTCCGGCTTCCGGTAAAAGCACCATGCTGTTGAACTCCGGCCTGCAAGTCATCGTCCCTCGAAAGGATGAGGCGGGAGGGAGTGGGACACTCGGGGCTCGGACCTGTGACTGGTGGTGTACGAATGAAGCCCTGTTCATCGACACGGCGGGGCACTGCGCTGTGGGAGGCGAGGCTCGCGGCGAATGGTTGGTTTTGCTGGAGTCGATTGCCGCCCACCGCCAGAAGACTGCCTTGAACGGCGTCATGGTCACGGTGAGCCTGCCGGACCTGTTCGCAGCAAGGGAGAAGGATGTTGATGTGCAGGCGAAGCAGATCCGCGCGCGGTTGGAAGAGATCATCCAACGACTCGGTGTGGTCTTCCCTGTCTATCTGGTATTCACGAAGTGCGACGTGTTGGGCGGGTTCGCCGAGTTTTTTGAGGATTTAGATCACGCCGGCCGCGAGGAGCAGGTGTGGGGCCATACCTTTCCCGCGGGAACGGCGTCCAGCGGGACGCCCCAGAAGCAGTTCGATGCTGCCTTCTCGGAATTGCTGCAAGCGATGTTGGTTCGGCGTCATGCCCGACTGCTGTCTGTGCTCGGCTCGAAGAAGGCGAGGGAAATCTTCTGCTTCCCATTGAACCTGGCCTTGGCCAAGCCGAATCTCACTCGTTTCGTCGATCTTCTGTTCCAGCCCGGCCAATTTCAGGACAGACCGCTGTTCAGAGGGTTTTATCTCACCAGCGCGACTCAAGAAGGGCCTTCGCTGGACGGTGTCATACAGCTTGTGAATCGTCGTGCCGGCCTCCAGGAACGAGGTGGGGCTCCGCCTATAGAACCACGGGAGAAGAGACCCTACTTCGTGAAACACCTGTTCAGCGGGATCGTCGTTCCGGATCAAGGACTTGCCCACCCTTCGATCGCGGTGCAGCGTCGCCTGCTGCTGAAGAAACGGGCGCTGGCTGCCGGGACGGCGGCGGCCGGTGTGGCGTTTGTCGGAGCCTCACTCTATTCCTTTTCCTTGAATCGAGACCTCCACAATCGGATCGAAGCCAGCGCCGGCCACGTGTACCAGGCGATTATCCGAGAGGCCAAACCCTTCGTGGAGGGGATACAAGACAGGGATTTCGAACAATTCCGGCAACAGATCGAGGTTCTTCAGACCGATCACGAAACGAGACCGCCCTTGGCGCGTCGCTGGGGCATGAACCGAGAAACGACTCTCTACCCGGTTGCGCGAGACCTCTATCTCGCGTTGTTCCACAAATTCTATCGAGACCAGACGCGCACGCATGTGGAAGAGACCCTGAGAGGATTCGCCGCCGACCCATCCCGCGCGCCACAGGCCCACGACAGCGACTTTTATTATTCCTACCTCAAGACCTACCTCATGCTGTCCTATACATCGGGGGCGACCGAGCTAGGTCATCTGGACCGGCCTTTCCTTGCCGACTGGCTCAGGCGGATCTGGCAGGACCTCCTACCGGTCCGGTATGGCCAGAAGGCTGCGACCGCCGATGCGAAAAACACGATCGATCGGCAGATCGACCTCTACAGTCGCGTGTTGCAGCCGGACCAGGTCCCCTTCCCACGAGATCTCGGTTTGGTCTCGGCGACAAGAGCGGCGTTGCAACAATCGCCCTACCCCGAACGGATCTACGCTCGCATCCAGCGCGAAGTAATGCAGCAATATAAACCGGTCCCTGTGACGCTGGCTTCCCTCCTGCAGGGGCAAAAGACCAGCCTGCTCGAAAGCAGCGACGAGATTCCCGGGTTTTTTACGCCTCAATTCGACAACGGTTTGTTCCGCAAGGTCATGGATCGGATCTTGGACCGGGCCTATGCGGATTCGTGGGTCCTCGATGTGCCCAAAGATTCGCGCGCAGAGGTCGAAAGACGTATCCACACGTTGTATCGCGAAGACTATATCCGCCGGTGGCTGCAGTTTCTTGCCGCCGTGAAACTGCGTGCCGTGAGCACGCGGGAAGAGACGATCACGCTTCTGCAAGGGTTGACGCAGGAGAACTCCGTCCTCGTCGCGCTCCTGAAGGCGGTGGACGACCATACGTCGTTCAGCAAACTGTCGGACTTCGTTTGCGATGTCAGCAAGGGGTGGATTCACGGCAGTGCCTCGCCGCATCCCGTCGCGGAAGCCTTTCATTCCCTGCATGAATTCGTCGTGTCCTGCCCGGAAAACCAGGGGGCGCCGTTGAAACAGTATATGCAGGAGTTGCAACAGTTACGGGATGCCTTAAGCCGAAGCGTGGAGGGGGGCATGCCTTCCTCCGAGCAACTGCAGGCCGAACATCGCCTGGCGGCCATCACAGGCCGTCTCGATCAAAGGATTCGATCCTCAGCGGAACAGCTTCTCCTGCAGCCGATCCACATGGTCGATGTGGAAAAGAGGCAGGAACTCAGCCGAGATTGTGCCCAGGCGATCGGCAGTCTGTATCCATTCCGTCCAGACAGCGCGGATGAAGTGACGATTCCCAACTTGATCGATTTCTTCAATCCTCAAAGCGGGAGGTTGCTGGCGTTTTACAAGTCGAACGTCAGTCCGGTCTCCGCAGAGGAAATCGCGAAGACGGGGGCCTCTTCCGATACCGTCCCCGGAACCGCTCTCCAGCAGGTGAAGGCCATTTCGGACGCCCTGTTCCCCTCCGGCAGTCCGGAGCCAAACGTTCCCTTCGAGCTGAAGCCCAATGCGACCGGCGGAGTGGGTTTGAGTGAAATTCGCCTGATGATCGAGGGGCAAGAACTGACGTATCAAATGGGCCCGGAATTCTACTCGCCGTTCCACTGGACCGGCCGTTCGGACGAACGCGGAGCGCTGCTGCAGATCGCAGTCGGCACCGATGAAGCGCAGCGCAAGAGTTACACGAAACAGTATGAGGGGCGGTGGGGGCTGTTCAGGATGCTGCAGGAAGGTCGCCCTGTTCCGATCAGCCCGACGGAATACCGGTTGTCCTGGAAATTCTCGGTCGGCATGAAGGAGCCGGTGGTCATCCGGTTTGATCTGAAGGCGGAGCATGTGAAACATCCCTTCGCCCCGGGCTTCTTTGCGAAGTTCAAATGCCCCTAACGGAAGCCACGGGTGAGGGGAGCGAAAGGCGAACGACGACATGGTGACCGACTTAACCATGGAGTGGCAGGCCATCGGAGCCAAACCCATTCGCGCCGATGCACCTGCCGGCAGCCCTGTCCGGGACGATGCCGACTTTCTCTCCATGCAGGATGAGATCCAAAAGCTGGAGTCTCTATCCCACGAACCGGTGAACTGGAAGCAGGTTGTGGCGGGGGGGCGGATCGTCCTGGCCGACAAATCGAAAGATCTTTTGGCGGCTGCCTATGTCTGTCTCGGCTTATTGCATGAAGAAGGGATTCCAGGGCTCGCGGCCGGACTGGCTTGCTTGCGAGACATGCTGGCCCGGTACTGGGATTCACTCTTTCCGGAAGCCAAGCGAGTGCAGAAGCGAATGGATGTGCTGGTCTGGTTGGAGGGCAGACTCGAAACGGCCTTTGTCGAGAGAGGGCTCTCGTCTCACGATCTCGACGCGTTGCGGACCTGCGAAGAACTCCTGCGTACGCTTGAGATGCTGCTCGTCGAGAAGGCGGCGGACAAGGCCCCCGGTTTTGCGGGACTGCGGAATGAAATCGCACGGCAGATCGAACAGCTGGGGCAGCCCGAACCGAAGCCGGAAGGCAAGGGCCAAGAGATTCAAGGAGCGGCCGGGCCACCGACCACCTCCGGTGGGCCGCGCTCCATCACTACGGCGGAAGATTGTCGCAATGCATTGCGTGAAGCCGGAGACCTTATCCGGCGCGCCGCTCTGTTCGCAAGGGCCCAAGACTCTTCGTCGCCGTGGCCCTATCGCTTGGTGCGGGCCACCATGTGGGCGACGCTTCAGATGCCGTCACCACTCGACGATGGCTTGTCGCGCATACCTCCGCCCACCCCTCATGTCGTCCACCGATACCAAGAGCTGTATGAGAAGGGGTTATGGGCTCAACTCGTGGAACAGGTCGAGTCGCAATGTCCCGAGACCCCGTTCTGGCTCGATCCCCATCGGATGGCTGCCCGCGCGTTGGGCCAACTCGGAGCGTCGTACCGGCAGGCGAAAACAGCGGTGGAGGACGAGGTCAGAACCTTGATCGAGCGACTGCCGGAACTCGCGGGCTGCCGATTTTCCGACGACATGCCCTTCGCAAACGAAGAGACCAGGCTATGGATCGAGGCACTGCGGGACACCACTGCCGAGGCAACGGGATCCGGGAAAGGAGACAACGGCAAACTTGGTCGAGCGGGCGACCGGCTTGACGACTTGTGCGGGCAAGCCGCAACGTTGGCGGAGCAAGGCCGGCTGAAAGAAGCGATCGCACTGTTGCAGAACGAATCAGCCGGCTCCTGCTCGGAACGAGAGCGGTTTCTGTTGAGACTGGATGCGGCCAAGCTCTGTCTACGCGCCGGGCATCCGAAAATTGCGCTGTCGCAACTGGAAGGCCTCGAGGAGGCCATCGTACGGTTTGCCCTCGATGCCTGGGAACCGACCTTGTCGGTCGATGTGTGGAAGACGATGTGGCAGGTCCTCCAGCAGTTGCTGAAGGACTCAAGGCCACCCTCGGAGGAATGGGCCAATCGGGCCGAGGCGGTTCACCGTCGCATCTGTCGGGTGGACATGCTCTCGGGCTTGGATATGGAAGGCAAGCACCAATCGGCACGAGTCGAACGATAGCGTCAACCAGCGAGTCCTCCTCGCGAGGATTCACACAGGAAGGAGCGAGCCATGGCAGGTGGCAAAGAGGGGTCGGTGGCACCGGAAGAGAGAGTCAATATCGTCTTCAAACCGGCCACGGAGGGAGCCCAGGAAGAAAAAGAACTGCCCTTGAAAATGGTGTTCATGGGTGATTTCACGTTGAAGCCGGACGACACGCCGCTGGAGGACAGAAAGAAGATTCGAGTCGACAAGAGCAATTTCGACGAGGTGATGCGGAGTCTGAATCTGGAGCTGTCGATGACGGTGCCGAATCGGCTTTCCGGCAAAGAGGGAGAGGATCTTCCGGTCGCCATTCGCATCAGCGGCTTGAAGGATTTCAGCCCCGACTCGATCGCGCAACAGGTTCCGGAACTCAATAAGCTGCTGGAGCTGCGGGCGGCATTGCAGTCGTTGAAGGGGCCCCTCGGCAATGTGCCGGCCTTCAAGAAAAAGATCGACAGCTTGCTCAGTGACGTGGAGGCGCGTGAGCGCTTGATCAAAGAATTGGGCGCGGGAGAATCGCGATAGTCCATTTATGCCGGAGGAGGACAGGCCATGGCGGAGACACAGGAGACCCCATCCACCAAAACACCGGTCGCAGAAGCCGAATCCAGCTTGATCGAGCAGATGTTGGAGTCCATCGATATCCGACCGCAAGAAGAAGCCTATTCTCCGGCCAGACGGGGCCTTGAGGAGATCGTACGGGCCCTCCTGGTGCCGGAGCGGAAGGATATGAAGGTCAACCAGGCCATGGTCGTCGACATGATCGCCGAGATGGACAGAAAACTCAGCGCACAGGTGGACGCCATCCTGCATCACGCGACGTTTCAGAAGTTGGAATCCGCGTGGCGCGGGCTGAAGCTGGCCGTGGAGCGGACCGAGTTTCGAGAAAACATCCAGTTCGAGATCTTGAACGTGTCGAAAGAAGAATTACTGACCGATTTTTTGGAGGCGCCGGATGTCACAAAGTCCAGCCTGTACAAACATCTGTACACGGCTGAGTTCGGTCAGTTCGGCGGCAACCCTATCGGCGCGATGGTCGCCAATTACGAATTCGGCCCGGGCCCGCAGGACGTCAAGCTGCTGCAGTATGTCGCCAGTGTGGCCACGATGGCGCATGCTCCGTTTCTTGCGGCGGCCGGACCGAAGTTCTTCGGCATGGAGAGTTTTCTCCGCCTGCCGAACCTCAGAGACTTGAAGACACATTTTGAAGGCCCGCAGTACATCAAATGGAACGCCTTCCGCGATTCCGAGGATGCCCGATCCGTCGGTCTCTGCTTGCCGCGGTTTTTGCTGCGGCTGCCCTACAGTCAGGAGGCGAATCCGGCGAAGGTCTTCAATTACACCGAATCGCTCAGCAACGGCCACGAGAGTTACCTCTGGGGCAATACGGCCTTCGCATTCGCCACGCGTCTGACCGACAGTTTCGCCAAGTCCCGCTGGTACACCAACATCATCGGTCCGATCAGCGGCGGGACGGTGGAGAACCTGCCGGTGCATCTGTTCGAGTCGATGGGCGGGATCGAGACGAAGATACCGACGGAAATCCTGATTTCCGGCGAGCGCGAGAAGGAATTGGCCGATGCGGGCTTCATCGCCTTGACCATGCGGAAGGGCTCGGACAACGCCTGCTTTTTTTCCGCCAACTCCTGCCAACGTGCCAAGACTTTCGGCCAGAGTGCGGAGGGCAAGGTGGCGGAGGCGAACTATCGATTGGGCACTCAGTTGCCCTACCTCTTCATCGTCAACCGGTTGGCCCATTACCTCAAGGTGCTGCAAACCGAACAACTCGGCAGCACGAAGGACCGGGCGGATCTGGAACGGGAACTCAATACCTGGATCAGCCAGTACGTGTCCGCGCAGGATGTCGTCACGGCGGAAGTGCGGCGTCGGCGTCCACTCCGGGATGCTCAGGTGACGGTCAGCGATGTGGAGGGAAATCCCGGTTGGTATCGGGTCGATCTGAAAGTGGTGCCGCACATCAAATATATGGGCGCCTTTTTCACGTTGTCCCTGGTCGGTCGGCTCGATAAGAAGAAATAGGAAAAGGAGGAGCGCACTATGCCGATTCCAGCCTACTTGGAAATTGAAGGAGAAAAACAAGGCAAGATCGAAGGGTCATGTCAGCAGAAGGGACGGGAGGGAACGATTCTCGTCCAGGCCTTCGACCATAAGGTCTACATTCCCTCCGACCCACAAACGGGGCTTGCGGCAGGAAAGCGTGTCCACGGCGCGGCCACGATCACGAAGGAGGTGGATAAGGCCTCGCCCCTTTTGTATCAGGCGCTCTGTACCGGAGAACATTTGAAGACCATCACGATCAAATGGTACCGCATCGCGAAAGACGGGACGGAGGAACATTATTTCACGACTCAGTTCGAGGATGGGATTGTCATCGAGATGCATCCCTATATGCCGAATTGCCTCGATAAAGCATTTGTGCAATTGGGTCATATGGAGGAGGTGTCCTTCAGGTACCGAAAGGCCATCTGGCGGCATGAGGTGGACAAGAAGGAAGGGCAAGATGACTGGAATGTGCCGGTTTAGGTGCGGCCGGAGGAAATATGGGGCGAGAAGGTCGTTTGTTGGAACGACTGGGGGATGAGCGGCCGGCAGGTTCGAAGACGCTCAGGGACAATCCTCACCTGCTGGCCGAGTCGATTCTTCGGCATTTGAGGAAAATGCTGAATACCAGGCCGGATCAGGTCTTGATTCAGCCCGAATATGGGATGCCGGATCTCACGGAGTTGGTGCAGGACCAGGCAGCGGCGGTGGAGGAGGTGCAGGCTGCGATCCTGCGAACCATTACTCGGTTCGAACCCAGGCTGCGCGATGTCTCGGTCACACACGTGCCTTCGGAACCGGGGCAGCCGATCCTGCGGTTCGAAATCGCCGGGGCACTCATGAGCGAGAGGGAACCACACGTGGAATTTCGGACGGAGATCAGTCCGGCGGGACGGGTCGAGATCGTTGAGTGAGCCGCATACCTGCAGGCGTTTCGTGGGGCCATGCCAGAGGTGAGGGTCGTGACGTTCAATCGATACTATAAGGACGAGCTCGAGTTCCTTCGGCAGATGGGCCGTGAGTTCGCCGAAGCGCATCCCAAAGAGGCGCACTTGTTGGCCGACGTCGGGAGTGACCCGGACGTCGAACGATTGCTCGAGGGCGTCGCGTTTCTCACGGGTCGGATCAGGCAGAAACTGGACGACGAATTCCCCGAACTGATCCATGGGGTCATGAATCTGTTGTGGCCGCATTACCTGCGTCCCGTCCCCGCCATGAGTCTGCTGGAATTTTCACCGATTCCAGGCGCGGTCACCGAGCGCAAACGTATTCCGGCCATGGAGACCGAAGTGGAATCCGGCAAGATCGAGGGGACGGGGTGCCGCTTTCGGACCACCGCCGAAGTGGACCTCTATCCCTTTCAACTCGAACAGGTGTCCCTGGAGGCGGCCAGCGGCGGCCATTCCGCGCTCCGCCTTCGATTCACCCTTCTGCCGGGGGCCACATTGGCGCAGGCGCAGGTCGGGCGGCTCCGACTGTACTTAGTTGGGGAGCCTGCCTACACCCTCTACTATTGGCTCTGTCGCCACGTGAGCAAGATCAGGCTGCGCCTGCTCGCACAGGGGCGTCCCGTGGAAGAAATCGGGCTGACGGACTGTCAGATCCAGCCCTTCGGCTTCTCCAGGGAAGAGGCGTTGCTGCCCTACCCCAAGACGGCCTTCGACGGATATCGCTTGCTCCAGGAATATCTGACCTTTCCTCAGAAGTTTCTTGCCGTGGATCTGTCCGACCTTCAGCCGTTATCCCGGCGAGCCTCCGCCGCGACGTTCGAGATCCTCATCCTGTTCACGAAAGCGCCACCGGCGTCATTGCGAGTGTCCAAAGAGCATGTCCGGTTGTTCTGTACCCCGATCGTCAATCTATTCAAGTCGGATTCCCAGCCGATCCAGATCAGCCATGAACGGACCGAATACCTCGTCCGCCCGTCGGCTGCCCAGGCCATGCAGGATGAAATCTTTTCGGTCGACGGCGCGAACGGACATCTACGTGGAACGGGGGAGGAATTGCATTACGAGCCCTTCTACTCATTTCGCCACGGTTATGGCAAATCCACTGCCACGGTCTATTACCAAACGCACCTTCGGCAATCCGTGGTGAGCAAAGGCGGAGCCGAGACCTATGTGTCGTTTGTGAATGCGGACGAGATTCCGGTCCGTGGCGTGGAAGTCCCGACCGAGATCGTGACGTTCAATTTGACCTGCACCAATCGAGATGTGGCCGGGAAACTTCGCGTCGGAGACATTCAGGTGCCGACGGACAGTTCGCCGGGATTCGCGCAATTCAAGAACATTACCCGCGTGTCTGCCCCCTGTCGGGCGCCGGTCGGTGGGGATCTCCATTGGCGCCTGCTGTCTCATCTCTCATTGAATTACCTCTCCCTGACCAGTGTGGAGGCGCTGCGTGGGCTGGTGGATCTTTATAATTTCGCGGCGCGCCAGGATGAGCAAGCGAGACGCGCCCAGGCCAGATTGTTGGAAGGTATTGTGGATGTCCAGAGCCGAGGGAAGGATCATCTCTTCCACGGCGTTCCGATCCGTGGGACGGAAGTTACCCTCTCGCTGAAACAAGACCACTTCGCCGGGGAGGGGGACATGTTCTTATTTGCAAGCGTGCTCTCCGAGTTTTTTGCGCTCTACGCCTCGGTGAACTCGTTTACCCAATTGGTCGTGAACGAAATCGAGCAGGGAGAACAGTATTCATGGCCGAGCAGGATCGGACAACAGATCATCCTCTGATCGCGGATCTGCTTCGGAGGGCGCAGGACTACTCCTTCTTCCAATTGGTCACGCTCGTGGAGCGGCTCTGCCGTCCCAGGGCGGCGGTCGGCGGTGAAGGGTCGGCCGAGGGGGAGGCCCTTCGGTTTCGACCGGAGCTTTCCTTCGCGTTTCCTGTCTCTGATATCGCCGGTCTGGAGAAGACCGGAACGCAGCCGCCGCGGTTCCGTGTGACTACGACATTTTTGGGACTCTACGGGACCACCTCGCCGTTGCCGCCCTTCTACACCGAAGATCTCATCGCTCAAGAGGAGGGTGAGGAGGTAGTTCGCTCCTTCCTGGATCTGTTTCACCACCGGTTGCTGTCATTGTTCTACCGCTCCTGGGTCAAATACCGTTACCACATCCAATTCGAACCGTCCGGCGAAGATCCCTTTTCACAGCGCATGTTGGCCTTCCTCGGCTTGGGTGCGAAGGAGGTGGCGGAAAAGACCGGGCTGCCCGTCAGCCGGCTTCTTCGGTATGCGGGGTTGTTCAGTCAGCGGCCGAGGTCGGCGTCGGCGCTGGAGGGGGTCTTGAGCGATTTTTTCAATGGGATTGAAGTGCGGATCACCCAATGCACCGGCCGATGGGTGGCGATTCCCGCGGAACAACAGTCGACGCTGGGCGGGCAGAACTGCGTGCTGGGACGGGATTGTGCGCTCGGGAACCGAGTCATCAACCGGCAATCCAGCTTTCGCCTCACGATGGGTCCCATGAGTCACGACACCTTCGTGAGCCTGCTGCCAGGCAGCAAGGGGATGGAAATCGTGCAGGCGTTGGCTCGGTTGTTCGTGCAAGATCGATTCGATGCGGACCTGGAACTGCTCATGCCCGAGGAGGGGATTCCGACCTTTCGGCTGCTGTCCACGGAAGGCGATGGGCCACGAAGCCGTCTCGGGCAAACGAGTTGGTTGCCGGCGCGATCAAGCAATGGCGGGTCGCGGAGAGTCCTGTTTCAGTTTTCCCCGGCTGGGGCAAAGGGGCCTTCGCTCGACCAATAAAAAGGAGTGGGAGCCATGGATGTGGTGGATAGGCGATCCTTGATTCGCCGCTTGAATCGCTTGTGCAGCCGATCACTTGAGTCCGCAGCGGGGCTTTGCTTGTCTCGCACGCATTATGAAGTAGCCGTCGAGCATCTGCTGGTGCAACTGCTCGACGACCCCACCGCCGACATCCAGGTGATCCTGTCCCATTTCGAGATCGAGCCGGCTCGGGTGCAGAAGGCCCTGCAGCGGGCTCTGGAAGAGTTCAAGTCAGGGAACGCGGCCAAGCCCGTGTTCTCCCCGCGACTCATCGAATGGCTGCAGGAGGCCTGGCTGATCGGATCGATTGATCTGAACCTGACCGAGATCCGGTCTGGGGCGTTGTTCCTGGCCATGGTCAGGGACCTCGGCCGTTTCGCCTATGGCTTCGGGGATGAGCTGCTGCAACCGGTCCGTGCCGATGAACTCACCCACAAGTTTTTCGACATTACCGCGAAATCGTCGGAAGGCGAAGCGGCGAAGGCGGCAGCGAAGGGCGGGGCTGAGGGGCGGGGCGCGGAGACAGCGCTGGGTCGGTTCACGGTGGACTTTACGGCACGGGCCCGCGCCAACGGCATCGATCCGGTCTTCGGACGGGATCGGGAAATTCGGCAGATGATCGATATCTTGGCCCGACGGCGCAAGAACAATCCCATCGTCGTGGGGGAGGCCGGGGTGGGAAAGACGGCGGTCGTCGAAGGATTGGCCTTGCGGATCGTGCAACATGATGTGCCGGATCTGCTCAAGAATATGGACATGCTGGCGCTGGATTTGGGATTGCTCCAGGCCGGCGCCGGGGTTCGGGGCGAGTTCGAGCATCGCCTGAAGTCCGTCATCGATGAAGTGAAGGCCTCTCCGAAACCTATCATTCTCTTCATCGACGAGGCCCATATGCTGGTGGGCTCGGGGAGCACGGCGGGGATGGGTGATGCCGCCAATCTGCTCAAGCCGGCCCTGGCGCGGGGCGAATTGCGCACGATCGCCGCCACGACCTGGTCGGAGTACAAGAAGTATTTCGAAAAGGATGCGGCATTGGCCCGGCGCTTCCAGCTCGTGAAGCTTGAGGAGCCGTCCGAAACCGATGCCATTCTGGTGTTGCGCGGCCTGCGGAGCAAGTACGAAGAGGCCCATCAGGTACAGGTCTTGGATGAAGGTGTCGTCGCGGCGGCGCGCATGTCCAGCCGGTATATTTCAGGACGCCAACTTCCGGATAAGGCGGTGGATTTGTTGGACACGGCTGCGGCTCGGATCAAGATCGGGCTGACCAGCAAACCGGACCGTCTGGAAGACATCGAACGGACGATCCAAGCGCTGGAACGGGAACAAGGCGCTCATCGACGCGATCTGCTCAGCGGGGTGCCGGTGGAACCGGAGCGGATTAGCGCGCTGGGTGAGGCCATCGCGAAACGAAGGCAGGAACTGGAGCAGTTAGAGGCGCGGTGGCGCGAGGAGAAAGTGTTGGCGGAATCGGTCTTGGCCCTGCGGGGAAAAATACAGGCGGAAGGGGCTCAGGGCGCAGAGCGCTATCGTTCCGACTGGGACCGCGCCAAGGCCGATTTGCGCAAGATTCAGGGGAAGGATCCGCTGATCAGGATCGAAGTGGATACGGATGTCGTGGCCGAGGTCGTATCCGATTGGACCGGCATCCCCGTGGGCCGCATGGTCAGGGACGAAGCCCAGACGATTCTGCAGTTGGATGAGCGGCTCAAGACGAGAATCAAGGGCCAAGACCATGCGATCGAGGCCATCGCGAGAGGAATCAGGGCTTCCAAGGCCGGCATCGGGAATCCGGCCACTCCGATCGGCGTGTTTCTGTTCGTGGGCCCCAGCGGTGTGGGAAAGACGGAGACGGGGTTGGCCGTGGCGGAGGCGCTGTTCGGCGGCGAGCGATTCGTCGTCACGCTGAACATGTCGGAGTTTCAGGAGAAGCACACGGTCTCGCGACTCATCGGTTCACCGCCCGGGTATGTGGGATACGGCGAAGGCGGCGCCTTGACCGAGGCGGTCCGGCAGCGGCCCTATTCGGTCGTGCTGCTCGACGAGGTGGAAAAGGCCGACCCTGAAGTCATGAACATTTTCTATCAGGTCTTCGACAAGGGCATGTTGGCCGACGGCGAAGGCCGGGTCATCGATTTCAAGAACACGGTGATCTTCATGACCAGTAACCTGGCCTCGGACATGATCTTCCAACTGTGCGCGCGCGGGACGCGGCCCTCGCCGGACGAGGTGACCGCCGCCATCAGGCCGCTGTTGAGCCGTCACTTTAAGCCGGCGCTGCTGGCCCGGATGACCATCGTGCCGTTCTACCCGATCGATGCAGCGGCGATGAAAATGATCGTGGAGTTGAAGCTGGCCCGCCTGGCCCAGCGGCTCATGGAGAGCCATCGGATTGCCTTCGACTACGAGTCGGCCGTGGTCGAACAGATCGTGCGGCGTTGCAACGAGGTCGAAACCGGGGCGCGCAACATCGACCATATCATGCAGGGGTCGTTGCTCCCGCGTGTCTCGACGGAAATCCTCTCGCGTCTGGGAGAAGGCCGCCTGCCTGAGCGGCTCAGCCTGACCTTGGCGGCGGACGGCGATTTCAACCTCGCATTCTCGGAGCGCCAGGCCGTGGCCTTGGTGCAAGGATAAGGACCATGCCTCTCATGGACACACACACCGACGCGCCCCATCTTTTCAAAGTCGGCGCCTACTCAGGCGACAAGCTCCGAGTCATTCGCTTCGAGGGGAGCGAGGGCCTGTCTCAAGTATTTCGCTTCAGCCTGGACCTTGCCTCGTCCGACCCAAAGATTGATTTCGATCAAGTCATCGGCCAGCCGGCCCTGCTGACGGCGCGAGGGAGCATGGGCATCAGGCTCCTCCACGGACTGGTCAGCTCCTTCGAGCAGACGGGCAAAGAGGGGAAATGGAGCCTCTACCGGGCCGAGGTGGTGCCGGGAATCTGGAAACTCGGCCTTCGAACCAATTGCAGGATTTTCCAGGAGAAGACGATCCCGGACATCATCAAGGAAGTTCTGCTCGATGCAGGCCTGACCGCCAACCAATTTCGGTTCGCGCTGAATTCCGGCCGGTACAAGAGCCGGACCTATTGCGTCCAGTACGGCGAGTCCGATCTGAACTTCATCAGCCGGCTCATGGAGCAGTATGGGATCTGGTACTACTTCGAGCACCGGGAAACGAGCCACGTCCTGGTCCTGGGCGACGACCCCTCCGCCGCAGCGACGCTGCCCGGTGCATCTTCCATCCGATACCACGCGCCCGCGACCGCCGGCCTCTCGACCGACGAACATATCGCCTTCTTCTCCTACCACCGCGAGATCCGATGCGGCGCTGTGAAGTTACGGGATTTCGACTTCGAAAAGCCGCGACTGACCGTCACCGGGGACGCGCAGGCCAAGATGGACGGTAAGTTGGAGGACTACGAATATCTCGGTGAATGCCGCGACAGCAGTGAGAGGAATCTGTTGGCCAAGGTGCGGTTGGAAGAGGCGCAGGCGGTCGGGCAGCTGGGAATGGGGCACAGTGATTGTTGCCGGATCATCCCCGGCTACCGCTTCACGATGGAACAATGCCATCGGTCTGATCTGAACCGCGAGTATCTGACCGTGGGGGTGACACACAAGGGGACCCAATCGCAGTCGTTGGGGGCTGAGACGGGAACGGTCGCGAATGAGCCCGCCTATCACAATGAGTTCCACTGCATTCCTTCCGATGTGCCCTTCCGTCCTGCTGCGATCACGCCGAGGCCCACGATCCAAGGGCCGCAAACGGCCATCGTGGTCGGGCCGAAGGGAGAGGAGATTTACACGGATAAGCATGGGCGGGTGAAGGTTCAATTTCATTGGGATCGCGAGGGGAACCGGGACGAAAAGAGTTCCTGCTGGGTGCGGGTGGCGCAGGTCTGGGCCGGCACGAGTTGGGGTGCCATGTTCATTCCACGGATCGGGCAGGAAGTGCTGGTGGAATTTCTGGAAGGAGACCCCGACCAGCCGATTGTGACAGGACGCGTGTACAACGGCGACAACATGCCGCCCTACGCGCTGCCGAGTGAAAAGACCAAGAGCACCCTCAAGTCCAATAGCTCCATCGGCGGCGGAGGGTCGAACGAGATTCGATTCGAAGATGGGAAGGACAAGGAAGAAATTTTTCTTCATGGCCAAAAGGACTGGACGATCGCCATCGAGAACGACAAGAACCAAACGGTCGGCCATGACGAAACATTGGCCGTGACGAACAATCGCACCAAGACGGTGGGCGTGGACCAGAGCGAGACGGTCGGGGCGAACAAAACGATCCAAGTCGGGGCGAACCATACGGAGAGCATCGGCGGCGCCGAATCCATCACGGTGGGCAAGGGCTCGGCTCACACCGTTGCGTTGGCTCGGGCCTTGACGATCGGTGGCGCCTATCAGGTCAGCGTCGGCGCGGCCATGAACGAGACGGTGGGCGGCGCCAAGGCTGAAGAGATCGGTGGCGCGAAGACGGTCGTGGTCGGAGCCTTGAGCAGCGAGAACGTGGCAAAGAATAAGTCTGTGGATGTTGGCGAAAGCATCACCGAGAACGCCAGCAAAAACATCGGCATCACGGCGGGCGACAATGTGACCATCTCGGCCGGCAAGAATATGGTCTTGAACGCGGGGGACCAAATCACGATCAAGACTGGGAGCGCCTCCATCACGATGAAGAGCAACGGGGACATCGTGATCAAGGGCGGAAAGATCACCATCAACGCGTCCGGAGATCTGGCTTTGAAGGGTTCGAAGATTACTCAAAACTAACAGGTGAATTCGGGGGGGGAGATATGGCCGGCAATCAGCACTCCATGGAAGAAGTCGAAACCACAGAGGCGTATGAAGCCCGGTTTATGTTCCCTTGCATCGGTCATGTCGCTGGCTGGAATGACTCGGGGGAAATCCTTGTTGATTATGAGGGCCGGAGGAACATGCCCGTCAGGATCGTCTCAGGTGTGATGGGCAGTGATCCGGCCGAACGAAGAACTAAGGGGCAAGGAGTCCTTCTGGTGTTCGAGGGAGGCGATCCCGACCATCCCATTATTGTTGGCGTCCTAGAAGACCGCTTGGAAAGAATGGCATCAATGGTTGTGACATCGGATGAGCCGGAGAAGCCGAAGGAAATGGTGATCGACGGGGAACGGCTCATCATCGAAGGTAGAGAGGAAATCGTCCTGCGATGCGGCAGTGGCAGCATGACACTTCGAAAGGACGGCAAGATTGTCATCAGGGGTACCCACATATTGTCGCGATCTTCCGGGCCGCATAGGATCCAAGGGGGAAGCGTCAGTATCAATTAAAAGGAATGAGCTGTGCTTCAACTGAAGAACACGACTCCGTTTCCAGCCTCGATGGCAGTCTTCCCGAACGAGCAGGGAATAGACACCCTGTACGTGGTGATCAAAGCGACCTTTGAGCTCGGGGAGACGCTCGAAATCGCCCCAAAGCAGCAACCGATCATCCCTGCGGACGAGTACTGGGGCCAACCGGGAGCGTCGAGCGTGAAATACGCTTCCGAAATGCACCTTACCAAGCCATCGACGGATGTGGTGTTGATGGGCGAGGCCTGCGCACCGGACCAGCGGGAGGTGACTCAACTCGATGTGTCTGTGACCATAGCCGATCGCAAGAAGGTCGTCCGTGTATTCGGAGATAGACAATGGAAAGGCGGACCCTTTTGGCTTCGCATGACCAGCCCGGCGCCCTTTCGCTCGATGCCGCTCGTGTACGAGCGGGCATTCGGGGGAATCCATGATCGGACTGCCGAACAGAAGGGAATTCTGTATGAGGCCCGGAACCCAGTCGGATCTGGGTTCACGGGAAAGAGGCGACGAAAGGACATCAAGGGCATGCCAATCCCAAACCTCGAAGACCCGGCCGATCTCATATCGGGGCATAGCGCCAGGCCTCGCCCCGCAGGGTTTGGATATATCGCTCCCTCCTGGGAGCCAAGAAAATCCTTTGCCGGGACCTATGACGAGACTTGGCAAAAGAAGCGAGCGCCCTATTTGCCCCAAGACTTCAATCCACGGTTCTTCAACATGGCCCACCCCGACTTGGTGTGTGACGGCTATTTGAAGGGCGGCGAGCCGGTGGAAGTGCTCAATGCGTCGCCCCATGGACCATTCAAGTGCAAGTTGCCGGCCTACCGCCTTGAGGCAATCGTACGGGTGGCGGGGAAAAACCAGACGCCGCCGCTCAATCTAGAAACCGTGCTGATTGAGCCGGGCGAGGCACGCCTCTCGATGCTGTGGCGAGCAGCCGTGCCCTGCGATAAGCAAGTGCTCAAAGTCGAGCAGATCGACATAGGAATCCAGAAATTGGATCTTGAAGCCAAGGCAGCCTGATGTCTGAGCAAGGAGCGGCAATCCTGTCTCTTGGCATGATCTCAGCGGTGGGGATCGGAGCCCAGCAGACGGCCTCCTCGGTCAGGGCCGGTATCTCGCGGTTCTGCGAAACGTCGATCTATGATAGACGGTTCCAACCCTTCACCATGGCCCTCGTTCCGGATGAATGTCTTCCACCGCTCGAACGGTCGTTGGAAGAAACCATCGGCATGACGGCACGTCAGGCCAGAATGTTAAGACTCGCAGCACCGGCGTTGAGCGAGGTTCTGAGAGGAATGTCGAATGTGGGGGAAATCCCGGTCCTGCTCGGCACGCCGGAGTCTTTGCCGAACCGTGCCGATCCCGCGGGAGAGAAGTTTCTTGATCAGCTCGCAACGCAGTCCGGTCTGAAGTTCAATCTCGCGCGAAGCAAGATGTTTCCGCATGGTCGCGCGGCAGGCCTGTTGGCGCTTCGAGAGGCCCTCGCGCGATTGCAGTCCGGCGAAAATAGCTCTGTGATCGTAGGTGGGGTCGACACTTATCTGGACCTTTATCTACTTGGCACGCTCGATATGGAAGGTCGGATCCTGGCCAAAGGCGTGATGGACGGATTCGTGCCGGGTGAAGGGGCGGCTTTCTTATTGCTCACGGCTCCATACAAAAGCACTTCAGACCAAGGTCAAATCTCAAGGATTGCCGGTGCCGCGACTGGGGTCGAGAAGGGCCATCGATATAGTGAAGAACCGTATCGAGGCGACGGACTCGCGAGCACGATCCAAGAGCTCTTCGCTGCCATCCCATCCGTTAAAGACAACGTGCAGACAGTGTTAGCCGGCTTCAACGGCGAGAATTTCTGGTCCAAGGAGTGGGGCGTCGCCTATCTCCGAAGCAAGGAGCGGTTCCAAGAGAACGTCAGAATAGAACATCCGGCTGACTGTTTCGGGGATCCCGGCGCGGCGCTAGGTCCATTGATGCTGGGTTTAGGAGCGGTCGGAATGCAGAAAGGTTATCTCGATGGCCCCTGCCTCGTGTGGTGCTCGTCCGACCGCCAAGAACGAGGGGCAGCCCTGATTCATATGAACTGAACAATCACTGGTGGGTGAGGCTCGTATGGCATCGATCTTTGCGAATTGTCGTGGTGTCGTCCATAAGCGTAGCGGAGGAACGAGCACGGTCTTTCCGGATGTCTGTAAGACGCCCACGCCAGGCGGACCGGTTCCCATTCCCTATCCGAACATCGGCATGTCCTCGAACACGTCGGGCGGTCCTAAAAGCGTAAAAACTGACGGGCAGATGCCGATGGTGAAGGGCGCCACCTATAAAATGACCAGCGGCGACGAGGCGGGCAACGCTGGTGGAGGTGTCGTCAGTAATTCCTTCAAGGGCGAAGCAGAGTTCATGATGTACTCGTTCGATGTGAAGTTCGAAGGGAAGAACGTGTGCCGGTTGGGAGATCCGCTGTTTCACAATAAGAAGAATATCATGGGCTAAATTACAGCTATTTACAGGTAGTTGCCTCTAGGAGATGACAGGTATGGATATTGGGGAACAAGTCGCTAATGCATTTGAGCGCTCTCTCGCAAGCGATAAGTACTGCGATGGCAAGAAAAGGGATCCGAAACCTTGGAAATCTCGCATCAATGAATGGGGTACTTATAAGGACTGCTCGGGAGCGCGGTTATATCGAAATATGGAGAAGGATACGGATAAGAAACAGGGCTACCTTGGAGGCCCGACGCCCTTTATCGCTAAGCCCGGAGTCACTGGTTATAGATGGTCCTTTGACAATCTGAGTTCCACGCATTTTCCGGTACAGGCACATCACCTCATTCCAAAGAATCACTTGCCGGGACACCCAGTGTGTACATTTCTTGCGAAAGGATATACGAAAAGCAAGAAGTACCAACTGGCTGCGGATACTTTTTACGACACTGATCATGCAAACAATGGTTACTGTTTGCCGTATGCAACGCCATTAGTGGAGTGGAGATCCGCAGATGGTGACGACAACCTTAAGCTCACAATTGCTTTCGAAGTAATGGAAATAACCAATCGGCAGTTACATCAGGGGTCTCATCGCGCTGCAGCCTATGAGGCACCAGTGGATGATGACGAAGAGGCAAGAATCCACGCTAATGGATATTTAGATACGGTCGATAACCTTCTCCGTCGGGTGCAAAATTCTGCCCAAGCACACATGGATTCGTGTTCTATATGTAAGCCCGACTCGGGAAAGAAGACGGTACAGCCGCTTGAATCATTAGTGCAACATATGGATCAAGTTTCTGGGATTATTAAGTCACTCATCGATGCTAACAGAATATTTATAAGTAAACCCGCATCTCTATGGTGGAGTGACCGACTGAAGAAACTTGCCCTGCCCAAATGGATGAAGGGCAATCAACCAAAGTCGCCTACCCGATGAGGTCAAGTGATCATGTACTATCGCCTTGGTGCAAATCTCAACCTCTACTCCGGTTATATGCATAAAGAAGACAACTATGATGAGACTTTAATGTCTGGTGAAAAGGTAAATGAAGAAGAGCTGACTCTACCATGGCCTTTTTCTTTGGCAAGTGACGAAAGTGATCAATTGGAGCTTAGTGATTATTACCCCGGCGCAGAGCTCATGAGTGCACGTCTAGTTGAAACACTGCGAGCTGCAGGGGTGGACAACCTTCAGACATTTCCTGCCGTTGTATCCGACACTCGGAGGGACCGAAGAATTGATAATTACCTCGTCGTCAATGTCATAGGCTTGGTCGCGGTAGCCAATATGTCCACTTCAATAAGCAGACCACTGGCGGATGTGCAGTTTTTTGAAAGCTTGACCATAGATCCTGCGAAAGCCCTCGATCTGCTCATGTTTCGGCTTGCGGAATCGCGAGGGGATGTTATCGTGAGCGAGAGGGTCGCAAAACGAATTCAAGAAGGTCGATTTATAGATGTTACTTTAGAACCACTGGCAGAAGCGACTGACACATAGCATAAATGTGCTTATTAGAGGACAAAGAATAAGGGGATGATAGGGGTTAAGTGCTGCTTTCCAATTTTGTCTGAAGCATGGAATGTACGTCGATGGAAGATTGGCTTCTGCTGGCGTTGCTTTATGAAACAGCTCATCGACAGCATTGTTCAGCAACACGCCGAAGAAGCCGCCTTTCTCTGGCTGCTTCGCAACAATGCTATCCATGCGCCACACTATGCGCTGAAAGACCTCGCCAAGCTGGATGATCGTGTCGAGACGCATCTCGATGGATTGCGGATCGCCGGCGATGCGGGATGGAAAGTCTGCAAAGAAGGGTTGGGTCAGAAAGCGGCTGACGAAGTGTTCGCGGCAGCCATTGTCCTGAGCAGCACTTCTGTCACTGCAAAGGGTGGCGGCAGCGCAAGCCTGGAAAGCGGCGGTAGTCGCGGTCAGTGGTGACCCATTCGCTCCCGCTTTCGATAGCCAGTGCAGCCAAGTACGCATCGGGCACGAGATTTCCCTTGGCGTCGGCTTCCTTACAGAGACGACAAAAGATGTCCCAGTGGCGGGGACCTGGAGCAATGGCCATACAGTTAGGTTGGCCGCGTAGTTCCTGTGCAAACGCAATCGCCTGGTGAATGGTGCTGCGGGGAGTAAACACTTTCGGATGCGTGACAATGCGGATAAAACCGCTCAGCACGATGTCCGAAAGGCCGTAAGCTTGGTCGGAATTAATCAGGTCTTCGAGCCAACTCAGGTACGCGCGATGATCCGGAGCGTCTTCCCGGTGTGCATATACGAGAACGTTCACATCAAGCAGAATCACGCGGCTCTTCCATCATGGTCAGTAAGGAGGCGGAATCATCCAAGTCAATGCCCGGTCGGACGCCGTGGCCCTTGACCGTTGTGAGCTTTACGTGAGTTCGTCGTACCTTGGGATGACGTGTGGCGAGGGCTTGACGCAAGGCATCTTCGATGAAACCGGTCAGAGTTCGACCCGTTTCTTGAGCATAGCGCTTGGCTGACTGAAGTAAGTGATCGTCTAGACGGACAGTTGTTCGCATATGTCAGAGCATATTTACAGAGCATCAGTATGTCAAGCAGGAGTTCGACCATCAACGGCTTGAGCCGATAAAGAGAACGGCCGTCTTTTTAGACTGTTTGAACGGAACAGATGGCACCGATTATTGTATCTATTGTCAGTCAGCACGCTGAAGAAGCCGCATTTCTCTGGCTCCTTCGCAACAACGCCGTCCATGCGCCGCACTATGCGCTGAAAGATCTGGCCAAGCTGGATGACCGGATCGAGGCGCATCTTGATGGACTGCGCATTGCCGGCGATGCGGGGTGGGAATTCTGCAGAGAAGGGTTGGGGCAGCGAGAGCCTGGCGAGGTCTTCGCAGCGGCGGTGCTGGCGTTTGAAAGCGGGGATGGGAATCGGATCAACGAGGTGCTTTCAGTCGGGGGCGCGTCCATGGAACTGTCTCGCGGACTCGTCTCGGCGCTCGGCTGGATTCCCTTTGCACAGGCTTCCCCCCATATCCAACGACTGCTGACGGCTGAATCATCCATTCAGAGGCAGATTGGGATTGCTGCCTCTGCGGTGCATCGCCAAGACCCCGGTGCTGCGTTGCTCGATAGTCTCTCTGCGACCGATCTCTCGCTGAAGGCTCGATCCCTGAAGGCTGTTGGCGAGCTCGGGCGCAACGACCTACTCCCAGTCGTGAAATCCAATCTCAATAGTGAAGATCCAACCAGCCGCTTTTGGGCTGCTTGGTCCGGCGCTTTGCTTGGTGAACCTTCCGCCATTCCGGTCTTGCAGCGTCTGGCTGAGCAGGGTGGAGAAAGGGCCGAATCAGCCTGCGCGATGGCGCTGAGGCGGATGCCCCTTCAGGCGGCCCACGAGTGGCAGCGTGAATTGGCCGGCCGACCCGAGACCCTCCGCATGGCGGTGCAAGGACTTGGCGTGATCGGCGATCCGGCCGGGATTCCCTGGCTGATCGAACGGATGGCGAAGCCGGAGGTCGCTCGCGTGGCGGGAGAATCCTTCACGATGATCACCGGTACCGATCTGGCCTACGAAGATCTGGAAGGCGAGAAACCGGAGGGCTTCGAAGCAGGCCCAACGGAAAATCCGGAAGACGAGAACATCGAGATCGATCCAGACGAAGATTTGCCTTGGCCCAATCCTCAATTGGTCGAACGATGGTGGGCCAGTCACCGGCTCGGGTTCACGAATGGAACGCGTTATTTGTTGGGCAAGCCGATGACGGTCGACTGGTTCAATGAAGTGTTACGGACAGGGAAACAACGGCAACGCACAGCCGCCGCGATCGAACTATCCATGCGCGAGCCGGGAAGACCGCTCTTCAATACCAGCGCCCCAGGATTTCGGCAGCAGGTCTTGCTCCAGGTGAGGTAGCGTGGCCGTGGCTTGCCCTTACACAGGGGACCGCGTTCGATGTATGGCTCATCGTCCAATCGAACAGTCGCTCCTTCCAGAATCGTTGCTTTCCTGATCGTCCTCTTCGTTGCCGCCGCCTGTCAGGCTCCTCCGAATCAGAAGCCAGGCCCACCGGTCTCGCCTCCATTGTTGTCTCGTCCCGCCCAAGCCGACGCCGTCCCGTTGTACAGGGTCGGCGCGCTGCTGCCCCTCACCGGTCCCATGGCGGCCTACGGCCAGGAATGCCTCCATGGGGTTGAGCTTGCCGTAGACCGTTGGAACCGCGAGGGTGGGACGGTGGTCAGACTGGTTGTGCGAGACACGAGAGGCGACAGGGCTGTGCAACAACCTCTGAACGTCTTACTGGACGAACCGCGGCTGTCGGGGGTGATCGGTCCCCTCGCGTCTCAGCAGTTGGAGGAAGCCGCGAGGCTCGTTGAGGGAGCCCACGTGCCGCTCATCACCCCTGCGGCCACACGATCTGATGTGCGGCAGCTCAGTCCTTACGCATTCAGCACCGCGTTGACCTACCCATTGCAAGCGGAAGGGATCGTGGCCTACGCGATGGGCCGCTTGGGCTATCGGCGGTTCGCGGTCATCCATCCTGCAGCCGGCTACGGGCGACAACTCGCGCAATCATTCGCGGAAGAGGTGCGTCGACGGGGCGGGGAGGTGGTCGACGTGGAGTCTTACCAGGAGGAGGAACAAGATTTTACCGCTCAGGTCACGCGCTTGAAAGTTGCGGTTCGGAGGCGTCTACAAGACGATAGTCGGGCTCACGAAAGAAGACCATCCGGGGCCAGCGTAGCTCAAAAGAAGCATGGCACTCCATCGCGTCGAGGGCTCGATGCCATCTACTTGCCTGGAGCCTTTCGTCAGGCTGCCCTGATTGCCGCCCAATTGCGCTTTCAGGATGTGAAGGTGCGGCTGCTTGGCAGCAGTGCCTGGCACAGCCCAGACCTGGCGAACTTTCCCGAGAGGTCACTGTTGGGGGGCATCTTCGTCGACAGTTTTTTTGCGGAGAGCAAAGCGCCGGCCGTTCAAGCATTTGTCGAGGCCTATCGGCTCCGCTACCATGCTGAACCGACTCCCTTCGCCGCCCAGGCCTATGAAGCCACCGAGCTGATTCTGGCTGGAATCCGTGCAGGGGGCACAGCCGGCAAGCGGCTTCGTGCGTACTTAGAGCAAGCCGATGCGCTTCCGGCGCTGCTGGGACCCGCCTCCTTCAATGCGAAAGGTGTGCTGAATCGAAGGTTGGTTCTGCTGCAGGTCGGGGAGAAGGGGCAGCTGGAGCAGATACAGTGAACCAATCTCGCCTGAGATTCCGATGGCGGCCTCTTCTCAGATCGCTCAGGATATGGCATGAAGGGGTGCCCAGAGGTCCTTATAAGTCGAGGAGGAACATATGACGACAGCATTCGATCCTGGCTATGGGCAGGAACCGTTCAAGGGCCTTTGTGAAGACTATCCGGATGAGACCGTCTATCCGGCGAAGGACTTTCGCATGGAATGGGGACCGATTTTCCACCGGGGGCGATTGGATGGCTCGGCGCGCGTCCTCCTGATCGGCCAAGATCCGGCGCAGAACGAGACGATCGTGCGCCGCATTCTCGTCGGGGAGGCGGGCCAGCGCGTCCAGGGATTCTTGGCCAAGCTGGGCATCGAGCGTAGCTACGTGATGATCAACACGTTCCTGTACAGCGTCTACGGCAGCGTGAGTTCGAAACACAGGAAGGCGCCGGGGATCCTCGCCTACCGCCATCGGTGGCTGGATGCGCTGGTCACTCCTCAGGTCGAGGTGGTGATCGCGTTGGGCATGTTGGCCGACGAGGCCTGGCAGAAATGGCGGGCCACGCCGACCGGCCAGAATGCGACCGCCGCCTATGCGGCGATCACCCATCCCACGCAACCGGAGAGTTCGTCGAAGGGCGACAAGGAAAAATTGCGGACGGCCACCAAGGCGATGTTGAAAAAATGGAACGACGCGTTGGCCGTCCTTCACTCGGCGATCACGCAGCCGGATACCGTGCGTCCGTTGGTTCCATATGGCGAGGGGTGGCTGCCGGGGGATAAGGTGGCCATTCCGGATCAGGACTTTCCGCCGGGCTTGCCGGCCTGGATGCGGAATCAGGACAACTGGGCCCGTCGTGTGGGGGCGGATGCCCTGGCCAAGCGGCGCACGATTACGGTGACGGTTCCGAAGGGAATCGTGAGCCAGACATGAGCAAGCGCGCCACGAGAAAGGCCGGCTCCCACCCGATCGATCCCCTCATCGGTCCGAAACTCGCGCTCAGCGGCCGAGTGGTCATGATGGATGACGCCTTCACGGTCTTACCCCGTGGGGTGCTCTACATCGAACAGGGAGCGATCGTGGCGGTACGAGAGGCGGGGGAGGCTCCGCCGGACGGATTTCAGACGGTCCCGGTGGTGAACAGCCGCGGCACCATCTTCCCCGGTCTCATCGAGCTCCACAACCATCTGGCCTACAACATCCTCCGTCTGTGGGCCGTCCCACGACGGTTTACGAACCGCGACCAATGGGCCGGGACCCCGGCCTACCGGGCCCTCATCAGCGGCCCGATGCAGATCCTCGGCAAGACGCCGGAATTGGTGCCGGCCTTGGTCCGTTACGTAGAGTGCAAGGGGCTCTTGGGCGGAGTGACGACCAGCCAAGGCATTCAGCTCTTCAGCAATGCGGGGCTCCGTCGCTTTTATGAGGGGCTGGTGCGGAACGTGGAACATACGAACGACGCAGCCCTGCCGGAAGCCCTAACCCGCGTGGCGGATGTCGAGGCGCGCAATGCCGCCAAATTCCTTGTACGACTCAAGAAGGCAAGTTGCTTCTTACTCCATCTGAGTGAAGGGATCGATGAGACTGCCCGCAAGCATTTCCTGGCGCTCAAGGTGGCGGACGACGAGTGGGCGATCGGGCGGTCATTGGCCGGGATCCACTGTGCTGCCCTTACGGTTGAAGATTTCGGGATTTTCGGAGAGCGCCAAGGAGCGATGATTTGGTCGCCGCTCAGCAATCTGCTGCTGTACGGGCAGACGGCCAGGATCAAGGCGGCCAAGGAAGCCGGCGTCCGGATCGGCCTTGGGTCCGATTGGTCGCCCTCCGGCAGCAAGAATCTCCTCTGCGAACTGAAGGTGGCGCGTTTGGTCAGTGAGCAGGAAGGGGGCCTGTTCACCGACCGGGATCTCGTCGCCATGGCCACGAGAGAGGCGGCGGCGATTCTGCGGTGGGACGCTGCGCTCGGATCGTTAGAGCCGGAGAAACGGGCGGATCTGCTCGTCGTGACCGGCACCACAGGCGATCCCTATGAGGCGTTGGTGACCGCCAAGGAAACGGCGATTCGTTTGGTCATGGTCAATGGAGTGGCCCGTTATGGGTTGCCCAGCCTTATGCGTGGACTGGGGGCGGTTGGAGAGGAGATCCGCGTGGGCGGACTTGCGCGACAGTTGTTCCTTGAGCAGGTGACGGCCGATCCCATGGTCGGGGCTGTGACCCTGAAAGCGGCTACCCAGGTGCTGAAGGAGGCCCTCCAACGCCTGCCGGAATTGGCGAGGGAACGGGAACAACCAGGGGCCGTCCCGCGCGCATTGGCGCGAAGCCTGGTCCGAGGCATGCCCAGGCAGGAGGAATGGACCTTGGCGCTCGATGAGTTGGAGGACACGGGGGTGGACCTGAGGCCGCGTTTGCCCCTCGCGGGTGAGCGAGAGCTGACGGGACCGACCAGGGTCGCCGTCCGCGCGGCCGAACCCCTGTCCAAGATTCTGATCCCGCTCGAACTCGACCCGCTCACGATCGCCGATGACAAGGCCTTTTTTCTCAACCTGGAGGATCAGCCTAATCTCCCTGCTTTCGTGAAGATCGGCCTGAAGGCGTTGAGCTGACACCCCTTCCATACACGCTGCTGCCTTCTGCTACAGCTCTCGCTCGCTGTTGTGGCGACTCTCCACGGCACGCATGTCTTGGAATCTGACGACACCTCGCAATTCGTCGGAATTCTCCCCTCTCCTCGCCCCACTCGCGGGCATTGGCCTTGCTGATGTTCAGTCGATCGTGGAGCCGGTCTTGCTCAAACATGAGGTGCAGCATGGCGACTGAAACAACCAAACAACAGTCACAAACCATTACGTTGAGTGTGATCAAGGCGGACATCGGCGGGTGGGTCGGCCATTCATCCATCCATCCGGCACTGATTGACGGGGCGAAGGAGAAACTGGAGACGGCGAAGGCCGGCGGCTTGCTGGTGGACTATGCGGTGTCGGCCTGCGGCGATGATTTGCAACTGATCATGACACATCGCCGGGGGGTGGACCACGAGGGGGTACATCGATTGGCCTGGGAGACGTTCGAAGCCGGAACGCAGACAGCCAAGGACCTCCATCTGTATGGCGCCGGACAGGATCTGCTGGCGGATGCCTTCAGCGGAAACGTTCGCGGGCAGGGGCCGGGCGTGGCGGAGATGGAGTTTGTTGAGCGGAAATCGGAACCGGTACTGATCTTCATGGCGGACAAGACCTCGGCGGGAGCTTGGAACCTGCCGTTGTACAAGATGTTCGCCGATCCCTTTACGACCGCCGGTTTGGTCATTGCGCCTACCTTGCACCAAGGGTTTCGCTTCGAGGTTCACGACATCCATGAGCACAAGAAGATCACCTTTGATTGTCCGGAAGATCTGTACGACATGCTGATGTTTATCGGCTCGCCGGGGCGGTATACCGTCAAGCAGGTATTCGCCCGCGCGGGCAGGGAGATCGCGGCCGTGTCGTCCACGGAAAAACTCTCGTTGATCGCGGGCAAGTATGTCGGCAAGGACGATCCCGTGATGATCGTGCGGGCCCAGCAGAATTTTCCGGCGGTCGGGGAGGTGATGGAACCGTTCCGGTATCCTTGGATCATCGAAGGCTGGATGCGCGGCTCGCACTATGGCCCCTTGATGCCGGTGTCGCTCAGGCAAGCGACGCCGACCAGGTTCGACGGTCCGCCCCGTGTGGCCTGCGCGGGATTCCAGCTTGCGGATGGGCGGCTGATCGGTCCTCGTGATATGTTCGACGACCCCTCCTACGACGAGGCGCGCCGGGATGCGAACCGCATCGCGGATGTGCTGCGGCTGCATGGCCCGTTCGAGCCGCATCGCCTGCCGTTGGACGAGATGGAGTACACGACCATGCCGCAGCTCATGAAAAAGTTGGCAGACCGGTGGACGAAGCTGTAAGTGCGGCGTCAGGAGCGATCTTTGGGTTGATCCGCTCAGGCAAGTATGGGAGGATTACGTGCATTATGGCTTTCCGGGTACCGATGGCAACGACAGTGGCTGAGCGAGAGGCTCAGCAGAGGGAGAGGTGCCGATGCCGACAACGACGCAGTTCGTGGTGAGTGGACAGAGCAAACCTGGTGTGCTGGCTGAGGTCGCGGCCGTCCTTGGCGCAGCAGGGGTCAACATCAAGGCTTTTTCCGCGCCGGAAGTCACCGGTCCGGGCAAACTGCGGTTGATCGTGGCCGATGTGGATACGGCGCGTGTTGCGCTCCGGAAGGCCAAGATCAAATTCCGGGAGGAGACGGCGTTGATCCTCAGTCTGGAAAACAAACCCGGTGCCCTCAAACAGGTGGCCGATTCATTGACCAGGGCCCGCATCAACGTGAAATGCGGGTATTGCACTCCCTCGCGGGAAGGCAAACGGGCGATCGTCGTGCTCACCGTCTCGAACACCACCAAAGCGCTCGGCGTGCTCCGCACCCAGTCTCTCGACGAATTTTGACCAACCTCGTCATGGGGGAGAAGAGGACAGTTCCAAGACGCCTTCTTCTTCCCCTTGTTTTCTTGCTCCTCTCAGTCTGGTTCAGCGGCTGCTCCAGCTGGAGTCCCTCCCGGCCGTCGTACCCGCCTGGATACCCCGTGGGGTTCGTCGAGCGGGGGAGTGCCTCATGGTATGGTCCCGGTTTTCACGGCAACCGCACGGCGAATGGAGAAGTCTACGATATGCATCAATTCACCGCCGCCCATCGGACTTTGCCGCTGGGATCAGTGGCACTCGTGCGTTCCCTGACGAATGGGCGGCACGTCACGGTGCGGATCAACGATCGTGGGCCGTTCGTGAGGGGGCGGATTCTGGACCTTTCTCTGGCTGGTGCCCAGGCCATGGGAATGGTGGGGCGTGGCACCGATGAGGTGGAACTGCGGGTCGTGGACTATCAGGGGAACAATGGCCTGCCTGGCGTGTTGCGGGTCCAAGTGGGAGCCTTCGCCGACCCAACCAACGCGAGGGTGTTGCTGCAACGCTTACAGGATGCCTATCCCGGCTCGAAGATGGTCGCCGTCGACTTGCCGGTGGGGCGCCGGTATCGGGTCTATGCCGGTCGGTTCCAAACGGAGGCCGCCGCAGAACGAGCATCAGCCAGGCTGAAGGCAGCGCTGGACAGCGAGGCCTTCGTCATCCGCGATGAAGAGACGGACTGAGTCTCTGGAGGACAGCCTCAGAAGTTTCCCGGGAACGCTTGATGCGTCTTTCGGCCTATGCTAATTGTAGTACCCGATGGATGATAGTGGCCCGAGAGGACCGTATCAGGTCATCTTCTCACGACCTCCGGCAAGCCCTGCCGTTTGGACCAGCCAGTATGGTCCGGCGAGGGGTTCCACCTGCCACGACCGCACCCTCATTCCACACCCTAATTATCGATAGGTCTTATGGACATTATTGTTTTGACGTTTCTCGTGCTTTTGTCGGCAGTGATTTCCGTCGTCGAGGTGGGGTTTTACTCCGTCAACGACACCAAGCTCCGGACCTTGGCCGATACCGGCAGCAAGCGGGCCGAGATGGCCTTGCACCTCCGCACCGATCCCCAGCGGTTGCTCCTCACCATCTTGGTGGCTGATCGGTTGGTCGATACCGCGACCGCCTCGCTGGCCACGATCATCGCCCTCAATCGATTCGGCGGTCAGGGGTTGGAAGGGGTGTTGGGTGAAGCCTTTGCCGTCCTGGTCGGTATCCTCACCTTTGTCCTGTTGGTCTTTGCGGACCTCGTGCCCAAGACCTTAGCCGCGAAGTATTCGGTGCCGGTCGTCCTGAACATGGCCTATCCCGCCTATGCGGCGCAACAACTGCTCAAGCCGATCATGTTTTTTGTCGTGCCGCTGATTTATAAGCTGACCGGAGGCAAGGGGCTCAACGTCCCCTTCGTGACCGAGGAAGAACTCAAGATCATGCTGGAGGAAAGCGGCAAGAGCGGCGTGATCGAGGCGCAGGAAGTGAAAATGATCAAGAACGTCTTCCAGCTCAAGGACATCACGGCGGAAGACTGCATGACGCCGCGTATCTACATGTTCTCGCTGGACTGCAGCCAGCCCCTCCGAGAAGCGAAGGAACTCCTGTTCAAGTCGAAGTATTCGCGCATTCCGCTGTACGAAGGCACCTTGGACAACATCATCGGCATTCTCTACAAGACCAAGGCGTTGACGGCATTGGCCCAGGGGCATACCGAGATGAAGCTGCGCGACATCGCCATCCCGGCGCTCTTCGTGCCGCACACGAAATCGGCCGACGACCTCATGAAGCAGTTCCAATTGGACAAGCGCCATATGGCGATCGTGGTGAACGAATTCGGCGGGGTCATGGGCCTCGTGACGCTCGAAGACCTCTTGGAAGAAGTGGTCGGCGAGATTGTCGACGAAACCGACATCACGGAAGAGCTGATCAAGCGCATCGGGAAAAATCAAATCCTAGTTCACGGGCGGACCGAAGTCCGGAAGGTCAACGATTTCCTCAAGGTCGACCTCGGTGACGACGCGGTGACCATCAGCGGTCTCATCCAGCATGAACTGGGCAGGATTCCGAAGGTGGGAGAGGAAGTGCACATCGCGAACTGCCGCCTCGTGATTCACGAGGCCGATCCGCGCGTGATCAAGAGCGTGAACATCTTCAAGGAAGACAAACACCCCGCCGCGCATGACGCCGTCGCCGACGAGCCGGTGCATGTCACCCACGGGTCAGGAGATCGGTAAACTCCGCCTCCGTGAGAATGGCGACCCCCAGCTTGTGGGCCTGATCGAGCTTGGATCCGGGATCCGTCCCGACTACGACGTAGGCCGTCTTCTTGCTGACGCTTGACGAGACCTGCCCGCCGCGCGCCTCCACTACCTGTTTGGCCTCATCACGGCTGTAGCCTGTCAGGCCCCCCGTGAACACGAAGGTCTTCCCTGCGAACGAAGCCGATGGGGCTGCCGCTGCTGCGGACGGAGGGGCGATCGTGAGGCCTCGCTCGATCAGACGATCGATCACCTCGCGATTGCGCGCCTCTGCGAAAAAAGAGGCCAGGCTGGAAGAGATTTCCGGTCCGATCTCGCGAACCTGAAGGAACTCCTCTTCGGTCGCGGCCATGAGCGAGGTCAGGCGGCCGAAGTGTTTCGCCAGCACCCGCGCGATGTGTTGCCCCACCTGCCGGATGCCAAGCCCCATCAGCAACCGCTCCAGCGTGGCCTGCTTGCTCCGCTTGATGGAGTCGAGCAACAGGGTCGCAGAGCGGTCGGCAAAACCATCCAACGTGAGCAACTGTTCTTTCGTGAGACTGAAGAGATCAGCCAGGTTGCGCACCAACCCGCGATCTACCAGCTGCGCCACGGTCTTTTTTCCCAGCCCATCGATGTTCATCGCGCTCTTGGATGCGAAGTGTTCGATGGCGCCCTTCAACTGCGCGCCGCAGACGGTTTGGCCGGTGCAGTAGAAATAGGCACCCTCGCGTGCGACGGCGGAGCCGCAGATCGGGCAGGTGGTGGGCATCTGAAACGGGGCCTGACGTGTCTCGCCCGGCACAGGGACCCGTTCCGCAATAGCGGGGATGACGTCGCCGGCTCGTTCGACCTTCACATGGTCTCCGACACGCACGTCCTTGCGGGCGACTTCATCGGCGTTATGCAGGGTGGCCCGGCTGATCGTGACCCCTCCGACCTCGACCGGCTTCAAGAGCGCGAGCGGCGTCAGGGTGCCGGTGCGGCCCACCGACACGGCAATATCCTGGATGATCGTGATTTCCTTTCGGGGCGCAAACTTGTAGGCGATGGCCCAACGGGGGCTGCGTGATTTGCTGCCGAGCTGTTGTTGCCAGTCGCGCCGGTCCAGTTTGACCACGATGCCGTCGATCTCGTACGGCAGGGACTCCCGCTTGGCGTCGGTGTCTCGGTGGAAGACCAGCACCTCCTCGATGGAGCGGCAGTGCCGCCGATGCTGTGGTACGGGAAGACCCCAGGCGGCCAGGGCTTCCAACTCCTCCCAGTGGGTCTGCGGGTGTGAACCCGACAGGGCCATGATGTCATAACAGGTGACGGTGAGGGGCCGCGCAGCGGTGATACGACTGTCCAGTTGCCGCAAGGAGCCTGCCGCGGCGTTCCGGGGATTGGCGAAGGCTTCTTCGCCCCGCTCCGTCATCCGGCGATTCAAAGCTTGGAATTCGTCTAAGCGCATGTATACTTCGCCGCGCACGACCAATCGATCCGGCGGCTTCGGATGGGTCTGCAACTGCAGGGGAAGCGACCGAATCGTCCGGAGGTTGATCGTGACGTCTTCGCCGACCAGCCCGTCGCCCCTGGTGGCTCCCCGCAGGAACCTGCCTTCTTCATAGACCAACTCCACCGAAAGGCCGTCGAATTTGGGTTCGGTCGTGTAGGCGACCTGCTCCGTTTCCAATTCCCGTTTCATGCGGGCGTCGAAGGCCAAGACCTCGGCTTCTTCCATGATCGAGTCGAGGCTGAGCATCGGCTTTTCGTGCGGGACCTTCGTCAGTTCGTCGAGCGGCGGTGCGCCCACCCGCTGGGTCGGCGAATCGGGGGTAATCAGGTCGGGATGGGCGGCCTCCAGGTCTTGGAGTTCGCGAAAGAGGCGATCATAGGCGGCATCGGAGATCTCAGGACGATCCTTCGTGTAGTACAGATCATCATGCCGGCGAATTTCTTTCCGGAGGTCGTCGATCCGTCGTCGAACATCAGGGTGGCTCATCCCGTCTACTCACGAATGAATTGGGCGGCGAAGCTGCGGATCTCGTGCCCGTTCAGGACGTGGAACCGCCGCAGGCGATCGATCAGTTGGCCAGAAAATCGGCTCAAGGGGAGCGGGACGATGCGGCGGCCGAAATGAGTGGCAATGCGGCGCCAGGCTGCCCGAGGCGGAACCGGCGTGACCAGCGCGAGGTGGGCCTCGCGAGAATGCACGGCGCCGGCGGCGATCAGCCGTTCCTCGAGCGTCTTGGCAAAGCCAAGCGCCTCGTCGTGCCAGATGTCTGGGATGGGGCGCGGAGGAAACATGAAGAGGGCCCCTCCGTATCGTGACTGTCCGATGCCCGGCGCGATCATGTGGTTCAAGAACGATGTTGCATAGAAGCAGAGGGTGGATTCCTGCGCATGTTCCGCGTACCAGGTGGCTTGCCAGCTATAGGTGTCTGGATCGGCGGGCGTATCGAACAAGAAAATGACCGTATCGACGTTGCCCCGCGCCGGCGGAATTTCCCGCACATAGATCTCCGGGTTCCGCGAGCGCCGCGGCTGATGGCGTGTGTACCAGTGGCGGAGGGTCTCGCGCAGATCGATGCCGTCCTTGATCGAGGTGGTGAACTTTTCGACCTTGGCCAAATCCGACCCGATGATGGCCTTGGCCTGTTCGCGGACGTGGGTGTGGAAGCTTTCGATCTTGCTGTCTTCCGGAGGCCACGAACATTGGCGGTGCGGATTCCATAAATAGGACCAGCGTCGGCTGACCTGTTTCGGCGGCTGCGGGCGCAGCGCCAACGAACGCCAGACCAACGGAGTCCCCTGGAGCCGGTTGGTGGCGGATACGACCTCGTCGGTCGGGAGCGCCAGCCGGTCGAGACCGGCGGAGACGTGGGGGAGATACGAAGGCCCGTCCTCCTGATATCCATAGGTTTTGGCGATGTCCAGCAGGTGGATGGCGAAATCATCTCCGGCCATCTGTTTGGCGGCCAGCACCAACGTGTAGAGATCGGGCGTGAGGCGGCGGTCCAATAAAGCGTGGTTACGCACGTACTGCAGGTATTGCTGGAGCAGGTGGGGTGTCACCCAGGTGGGCACCGATTTCCCGTCTGCATCGTGTGCGGCTTGCCAACGGCTTCGAGCGGCCAACAGCAGTTCCTTGATCCCATCGATCGACAGGTGGCGATCCGAGTGGAGCGTGGCGCGGCGGCGTTCGTAGAGTTCGGTGATGAACGGCAGTTCACCCAAGACAAAATAGAGCGTCGACGGCTCGACGAGGTATCGTTCGGGACGATCCGCCGTCGAGACGGGAATCTGATATTCCGCCCGCTGTTGATAGGCCTGGCGAATCCAGGGCCAGTCGGCCAGGTGACAGAGGCAACAGATGGAGTCGTATTCCAACTCCAGCTGGTGAAGTTGGAACGCCATCCAGGCGATGCGTGCCGCTTGCTGCGATCCTTCGGGCGGTGGATTCAGGATCGGCACCATGGCGGCGACATAGGCCGCATAGGGCAGGCGCTTCAGCGCATAGGCGTCGGGCGACAGAAAGGGGAGGGGCTGGAATGGCACGACCTCACGATCGATATAGGCGCGCGGGATGCCTTCACCCATCGCGACCCGGATGCCCATGATGACCGGTTGACACGGATCGACCGGCACGTAGTTCACAGCGGTGCCGCCATCCGATCGAGATTCCTGCTGCACAATCACACTGATGGTCGGCAGGTCGGCGACGGCTTCTTCGAGCGGTCGCTCGAAAGACGGTGGGAGCGGCACCGCCAGACAATCGACCGGGCGGCTGATCAACCGCTCCCGCACTTCCTGCGCGATGTCTCCGCTCCCGTGGAGGATGGGGAACAGGTCGAGGCGCGGCGAGAGGCGAAAGATGGAATTGGGGCGTGATGCGGGCGCTGCCATCATCGGCCGGGGTGCAGAGGGTCGTCGCTCTCAAAAAAGAAATCACCAAGCCCTTGCGGGAGGGGCCGATCACCCAGGGCGCGTTGCCGGCGACGAGACTGCGCCGGGAGGTCGAGGGCTTCCTCGCCCAAGACCTTGATCAGGGCTTCCTGCCAGGCGGCGTCGGCGGCCAGGGGATGGGCCGGATCCTGCGCGCGACGTTTGAGGGCATACTGCAACAGATGAATGCCGTCCCGCACGGAATAGTCGAGGCTGAGCTGATGGGCCTCCTGCAGAAACTCGACGGTCAAGGCCAACATCTCGGCCGGCGCAAAGGGCAGGTGGTAACGCAGAATCGCGAGCTCGTCATCCCTCGTGGGGAAGCCCATGCCCAAGGTCGGCTGCAAGCGAGAGAGGATGTAATCCGGCACCTCGTAGGTTGAGGCGTCTTCGTTCATGGTGACGCAACAGCGGAAATTCTCGTGGGCCTGGATGAGGATGCCCGCCACGATCGACTCGACACAACGCCGATGGTCGAGGAGCGAGGCTAAGGAGGCCCAGCTCTTTTCATTCATGCGATTGCCTTCGTCGAGCACGCAAATGCTGCCGGTGAGGACGGCCGTCACGAGGGGCGAGGCGTGGTACGTAATGCTGCCGGATTCGGCCAGCACCGGCGTCACCAGCAGGTCTTCGGGACGGGTATCCGCCGTGCATTGAAACACGTAGAGGTCCTGCTTGCGCTCGCGGGCGCCGGCCATGGCCAGGGTCGTTTTCCCGATTCCCGGCTGGCCGGTGATCCGCGGAGAGAGCGGCAGGTCGCGTTCGTCGATGACGAGCCAGCAGGCGAGCAATTGTTTGAGAATCTCCCGGTTGCCGATCCAGTCCTGCGTCATCGTCATCGGTTGGGCCAGATGCAGGGTGACGCCTTGGACGGTGACGGTGCGAGCATCCGCCCGCTGGGAATGGGTCGACATGGTATTTCGCGTGGGTGATTGGATAGAATGCGCTGTCGAGTCGGTGTTTCGGAAACCGTAGCACAGGGTCGGGGAAGGGGTCAAACGTGAAGCGGCCCATTTCACTTTGACTTTCGCTGCCTTGGACCGTATCCTTACGGCTTTCTCTGGCCGCGTTTCGTGGCCTTCATGAAGGAGCGATGTGATGAACCAGTCGAATGCACGAACGGGGCGTAGGTGGGTGTGGGTCGGCCTGGTGCTGATGGGGAGCCTGACCACGACCGGCTGCGTCATGTCGGAAAAATACGAGGCCGAAAAGGCCCGTAGTTTGAACTTTCAGCGGCTCCTGGCGCAGGAAGAAAAACGGAGTGCCGAGCTCGATAGTGAAGTGAAACGGACGAAGCGTGAACTCTCGGAGTATGAAGCGCGCAACCGTGAACTGAGCGCGCAGGTCGAAGCCGTACGGCAGCAGGCCGCCCAAATCCAAGAAGAGGCGCAGGCCATGAAGGAGGCCGCTCTCTTGGAAAAGAAGGCCCAGGAGGATATGAAGCGGTTGACCACCATTCCCTCCAAAGCCAAGAAGGCCGCCGCGGCGGTGAAGTCGGATTTCGCCGCGGCCGTCGATCAGGCGCTGAAAAACGATGTCGCCGCAGAATTGAAGGCCGAGGGGAGCAGAGATGTGCTGGGCCGTGAGCAGAGCGCGCTGGATGCGTTCGACGCCCCGGCGTCGTCCGAGGTCGCCATGACCCACACGGTTCGGGCCGGCGAAACGTTGTATCGCATCGGACAGAAGTACCATGTCGGGGTCGATAAGTTGCGGAAATGGAACAACTTGACGAAAGACACCATCGAGGTCGGACAGAAATTGATCGTCAGCCAGCCCTAGCCCATCGGTCGTGACGTGATGCGCAGACCACAGTACTCCCTGACACTCGACGAATTTCGCGCCAGGGCAGCGGACGGCAACGTGATTCCGCTGTACCGGGAGATTTTGGCGGATTTTGAAACCCCCGTGTCGGCGTTCGCCAAGATCGACCACGGCCCGACGGCCTACCTCCTGGAAAGCGTGGAGGGTGGGGAGAATTGGGCGCGCTATTCGTTCCTGGGCAGCGGCTCGTCTGCCGTGATCCACGAGGAAGAGGGCGACCTCGTGCTGACTCGTGGGAAGAAGCGGATTCGGATTCAGAGTCGTGGCAATCCATTGGAGCGGCTGCGCGAACTGATGGACGAGTATCGTCCCGTGACGGTGCCGGGATTGCCTCGCTTCGTCGGTGGAGCCGTCGGCTATTTCAGCTACGACATGGTCCGAACGTTCGAAGACCTGCCGGCATTGCGCAAAGACAGCGTCGGCATGCCGGAGTTCGCCTTCCTGCTCACGGACACATTGCTCATCTTCGACAATGTGTCGCAGAAGATCAAAGTCGTTGCCAACGCGTACGTGGAATCGACCAAGGAACGGGCGATCCGCGAGGCCTACTGCCATGCCACCGCGCGAATCGAGCAGATGATCGCCCGGTTGAAGCGACCGCTGCGGCAGTTGCGGCAGACCCGTCGCCGGAAACCGATCACCTTCACGCCCAACATGAACCGGGCGGACTATGAAAAGATGGTGATACGAACGAAGGAATATATCCGGGCCGGCGACATCGTCCAGGCCGTGCTGTCGCAGCGGTGGGAAACGCAGATCCATACCACGCCCTTTCAGCTCTACCGTGCCCTGCGGGTCATCAATCCCTCGCCCTACATGTATTACCTGCGGGTGGCGGGCGTGGAGCTGGTCGGGTCTTCGCCGGAAACCCTCGTGCGCTGCGAAGAGGGACAGATTTCGCTCCGGCCCATCGCCGGCACGCGGAGGCGCGGGCACACGCCGGAGGAAGACCAGGACCTTGGGCGGCGCCTGCTGGCGGATGAAAAGGAACGGGCCGAACATGTGATGTTGGTGGACCTGGGACGTAACGACGTCGGGCGAGTGGCCGCCAGGGGGTCGGTGAAGGTGGAGTCCCTCATGCAGGTGGAACGCTACTCCCATGTCATGCACATCGTCTCGCAAGTGACCGGGCAGTTGGATAAGGGACAATCGGTCTACGACGTGTTGCGCGCCTGCTTCCCTGCCGGGACCGTCTCCGGCGCGCCGAAGATCAGGGCGATGGAGATTATCGAGGAGTTGGAGCCGACCAGGCGCGGCCCCTACGCGGGCGCCGTCGGGTACTTCAGCTTCTCGGGCAACATGGATATGTGCATCAACATCCGGACCGTGGTGATGAAGGGGCGTCGGGCCTACATTCAGGCCGGCGCGGGGATCGTCGCCGATTCGGTGCCCGAACATGAATATGAAGAAACCTGCAACAAGGCGCGGGCGATGATGAAGGCGATCGAACTGGCCGAGCAGGGTTTGGAGTGAGGGCGTGAACCGCTCGGGTGCCGTACAGACGGCGGGCGATGGGTGTCTGTCATGTTGCTGATGATCGATAATTACGACTCCTTCACCTATAACCTCGTGCAGTATTTCGGCGAGCTGGGGGAAGAGGTCGTGGTCTACCGGAACGACAAGATCACCATCGCCGAGATCGAAGCGCTGAAGCCGCGACGGTTGGTCATTTCGCCGGGACCCTGTACGCCCAAGGAGGCGGGTATCTCGGTGGACGCCATCCGCCATTTCGGAGGCAAATTACCGTTGCTGGGTGTGTGCCTGGGACACCAGTCCCTGGCGGTCGCCTTCGGCGGCGAAGTCATTCGTGCGGAGCGCTTGATGCACGGCAAAACATCGATGGTCCGCCACGACGGCCGTACGATTTTTCGGAATCTGCCCAATCCATTCGAGGCAACCCGCTACCACTCCTTGATCGTCAACCGCAAGAATCTGCCCCCCTGCTTCGAGATCAGCGCCGAGACTGCCGAGGGAGAGATCATGGGGATGCGCCATAGAACCTTGGGAATCGAGGGGGTGCAATTCCACCCGGAATCGATCCTCACCACCGCCGGCAAGGAGTTGCTTCGGAACTTCCTGAAGTTGTAACCCGCAACCGCAGGACCTGCCGGTGGGCGGCGACGCACCCATGATCAAAGATGCCATCAGTAAAGTGGCCGAACGGATCGACCTGACGGAACAGGAAGCGGAAGCCGTCATGGGCGAAATCATGGATGGAGCCGCAACCCAGGCCCAGATCGCCGGATACTTGATGGGGCTGCGGATGAAAGGCGAAACCGTCGAGGAAATCGCCGGATCGGTGCGCGCCATGCGGGCACGGGCGACGAAGCTGACCGTCGCAGACACCCAGGTCGTGGACACCTGCGGCACCGGGGGCGATCGCGCCCATACGTTCAACATTTCAACCACCGCCGCCTTCGTGGTGGCAGGAGCCGGCTTGACGGTGGCCAAACACGGCAACCGGTCGGTCTCATCCAAGTCGGGGAGCGCCGACGTGCTGGCCGCGCTTGGCGTGACGATCGACCTCTCGCCCGATCTCGTGGCGGATTGTATCAACGAGGTGGGGATCGGATTTCTGTTCGCGCCGCTGTACCACAGCGCCATGAAACAGTGCGCCGGGCCGCGGCAAGAACTGGGCGTCCGAACGCTGCTGAATATCCTGGGGCCTTTGACGAACCCGGCCTCCGCTCGCCTGCAGGTGGTGGGCGTGTTCGATGCGGCGCTCACCGAGTTGCTCGCCAAGGTGTTGGTGCATCTCGGGTCGCAACATTGCTTCGTCGTCCACGGTATGGACGGGTTGGATGAAATCACGGTGACGGATCGTTCGCGGGTGTCGGAAGGCAAGGCGGGGGTGGTCTCCACCTATATGGTCGATCCGTCGACCTTTGGGGTGGCCAGGGTGAGACCCAAGGAATTGCTCGGGGGAAATGCCGAGGACAATGCGATGATCACCCGCGATATCCTGCGGGGCTGCAAGGGACCAAAGCGCGATATCGTCTGCCTGAATGCGGCTCCGGCGTTGGTAGCCGGTCGGAAGGCGAAGACGCTGCAGGAAGGGTTTCACCTGGCGGAGCGGACGATCGACACCGGCGCCGCCATGGACAAGTTGGACAAATTGATCGCCTACAGCAAAAAGGCAGAGCAACATCGTGATTCTGGATCGTATTCTCGAGCATAAGAAGGCCGAGATCCGCCACAAAAGCAGCCGCGGGTACTTGGCCGAACTCAAGAACCGGATCCGCGACGCCGGGCCCACCTTGGGATTCGCCGTGACGCTGGACGCGATGCGCCGGCCCGAACGTCCGGCGTTGATCGCGGAGGTCAAAAAGGCTTCGCCCAGTTTGGGATTATTGCGACCGGAGTTCGAACAGCGGTTCGAGCCCGTGGCGATCGCGGGAGCCTATCGCGAGCATGGCGCCTCGGCGCTGTCCGTGTTGACGGACAAGGACTTTTTCCAGGGGAGCCTGGATTATCTGGCTGCGGTCAAACAGCAGGTCGGCCTCCCCGCGCTGAACAAGGAGTTCATGGTCGCGGACATTCAGTTCTACGAGGCGCGGGCTTACGGCGCCGATGCGGTACTCCTCATCGTGGCCGGGCTGGAGAAACAGCAACTGATCGACTTTTTCGCCTTGGCGAAGGAGTTGTCGCTGGACGTGCTGGTGGAGACGCACCATGAACGTGAAGTGGACATCGTGCTGGAATGGTTACCCGATGTCCGGCTGATCGGGATCAACAATCGGGACCTGAAGACGTTTTCCACCGATCTCGGCGTCACCGCTCGACTGGTGAAACGCATTCCCGCGGACAAGCTGGTCGTCAGCGAAAGCGGCATCCACAAACGGGGCGACGTAGAGCGATTGGTCGAGGCGGGAGTCCATGCCATGCTGATCGGCGAATCGCTGATCCGCGCGCAGGACATCGGGGCAAAGATTCGTGAGTTGCTGGGCGATAAGCCCAAGAAGGAGAGTCGATGAAATCCCTGCTGGTGTCGGGCATCGTGGCCGCCGTGCTGACGGTATCCGGCTGCGTCAACCAGGAGATCCATGAATTTTCCCCCATGTGGGACGCCTGGATGGGCAGCACCAAAGACGAGCGTATCAAGGAGATGGGGATCCCGACGAAATGTCACTCCTTCAAGGACGGCAGCGAAGTCTGTGAGTGGTCGATTCCGCAGCAGGATGGACGGCAGGATGTGATCGGACTCACGTTCAACGGGAAGGGCCAAGCCTGCCAGTGGTCCTATCGCGGCTTCTACGGCATGCAAAAAAGCAAGACGAGTTGCTGACCCCATGGCGGTGAAGGTCAAAATCTGCGGCCTGACCAATCTGGAAGATGCGGCGGTGGCGGTGGAGGCCGGTGCCGATGCGGTCGGTTTCGTGTTCCACAAAAAGAGCCCGCGTTGCGCGGAGCCGCAGATGGTGAAGGCCATCGTCCAGACGTTGCCGCCGTTCGTCCTGCCCGTCGGGGTCTTCGTCAACGAAGAGGTCAAGGTCGTGCGCGATCTGATGGACGGCTGCGGGCTGGCCTTGGCCCAGCTCCATGGGGATGAACCGGCGACGTATTGCGAGGCGCTCGGTCGGCCGATCATCAAGGCCATTCGCTTGCGGGATCGGGGGTCGTTTCTCGCGCTGGCGGAATTTCAGGGACGGGCCGGGGTGCGGGGGTTTCTTGTGGATGCCTATTCGCCGGCGGCCTACGGGGGAACGGGACAAGTCGCCGATTGGTCGCTGGCGGCTGAAGCGGCCACGGCGGCCTCCATTGTGCTGGCCGGAGGACTCACGCCGGAGAATGTGGAGGAGGCGATCCGGCTGGTGAGACCCTATGGCGTCGATGTCAGCAGCGGCGTCGAGGTCGGTCCGGGCATGAAGGACCACGCGAAGGTGCGAGCCTTCGTGCAAGCTGTCCGGCTTGTCTCCGTCTAGTTGCGCTGTCTATACTTTGACTCTTCACGCTTAGCCGAAGGACGAGACATGGCCATACCAGATCGACATGGGCGGTTCGGTCCCTACGGGGGACGCTATGTCCCCGAGACTCTCATGCCGGCCCTGCTGGAGTTGGAGGAGCGTTATCACAGCGCGCGCCGTGATAAACGGTTCCAGGCTGAATTCGCGCATTATCTGAAAGAATACGTGGGACGCCCCACGCCCCTGTATTTCGCACAACGTCTGACGAAGCGGTTGGGCGGAGCCAAGATTTACCTGAAGCGTGAAGACCTCTGCCACACCGGCGCTCACAAGATCAACAATGCCATCGGTCAGGCCCTCTTGGCGCGTCGCATGAACAAGCCCCGCATCATCGCCGAAACGGGCGCGGGGCAACATGGCGTCGCGACGGCGACGGTGGCGGCCATGTTCGGCCTGCAATGCGAAATCTACATGGGCACGGAGGACATGCAGCGGCAGGCGCTGAACGTCTTTCGCATGCGGCTGTTGGGTGCCACGGTCACCGGAGTGAATGCCGGCAGTCGCACCTTGAAGGATGCCATCAGCGAGGCCATGCGTGATTGGACGACCAACGTCCGAACGACCCATTATGTGTTGGGGTCCGTGCTCGGCGCGCATCCCTACCCCATGATGATCCGCGATTTTCAGTCTGTGATCGGGCGCGAGGCCCGCAAACAAATCCTGGCTTTGGAAGGGCGATTACCGGATTGTTTGGTGGCCTGCGTCGGCGGCGGGAGCAACGCCATGGGGCTGTTCCATGCCTTCGTGCCGGACAAGAAGGTCAAGTTGATCGGGGTCGAGGCCGGCGGGCTTGGCATCGAAAGCGGCAAACATGCCGCGCGTTTCGCCGGCGGCCGACCCGGTGTGCTGCAAGGCACCATGACCTATCTCCTCCAAGACGAAAACGGCCAGGTCAACCTGACCCATTCCGTTTCAGCGGGGCTGGACTATGCCGCGGTCGGGCCGGAGCACAGTTACTACAAAGACACCGATCGCGCCCAGTACACGTCCGTGACCGACGATGAGGCCTTGGCGGCCTTCGACCTCCTGACGCGCGAGGAGGGCATCATGCCGGCGCTGGAGAGCGCCCATGCCATTGCCGAGGTCGTGAAGCGCGCGCCGACTATGAAGAAGAACCACATTTTGATCGTCAATCTGTCCGGTCGCGGCGACAAGGATGTGCAGCAGGTGGCCAGAATCAAAGGGGTGACCTTGTGAACTCGGCGCAGCAGGGACGTCGTTCGCGACCATTGGGCAAAGAGCATGAGGCGGCGGTGAATCGTTTGGATGCGTGCTTCACTCGCTTGAAAGGGCAGGGCGAAAAGGCCCTCATCACCTATGTCATGGCCGGCGATCCGTCGCTTCAGGAAACCGAGCAGGTGGTGTTGGCGCTTGAGCGCGGCGGGGCCGACATCATCGAACTCGGCGTGCCGTTTTCGGATCCGATCGCCGACGGTCCGGTGATTCAAGCGGCTGCCGAGCGAGGTCTGCGCAGCGGAACCACGTTGCGTGGGATCCTGGAGGCGGTGCGGCGACTGCGGACCTCCACGCAGATCCCGATCGTGCTGATGGCCTACTACAACACCATCCATGCCTTCGGTGAAGCGGAGTTCTGCCGGCAGGCAGTCGAAGCGGGAGTGGATGGGCTGATCGTGCCGGACATGCCGCCCGACGAAGCGGGCCCGCTCCGTGGTCCTGCGACGGCGGCCGGTTTGCATTTGATTTTTTTGTTGGCGCCGACCAGCACGGTCTCCAGGCGTGCGTATGTAGCCAAGGAATCGGGCGGATTTGTCTATTATGTTTCCCTTACCGGCATCACCGGGGCTAAACTGAACGATATGGCAGGGGTGCGCGACAACGTCGCGAAGATCAGAAAGCAGACGAAGACGCCTGTTGCTGTGGGGTTTGGTGTGGCGACTCCCGACGATGCCGCGCGGGTGGCCGAAGCGGCCGACGGGGTGATCGTCGGCAGCGCCATCGTGCGTCGCGTGGAGGAGCATGGGCAGGACGGCCGGCTTGTCGAAGAAGTCGGCGCATTCGTTCGCTCCCTCAAGACCGCCATGCAACCGGCCTAACGTCGCGGTTGCGTGCCGCGTTCCCGCTTTCATCGACCGCACAGGCCCATATCGATGTGCCGGTCACTCCATTCGCGATAACCAATCGTCTGAAGCATCCCTGCCCTGTCATCGTTCACGACCTATTGAGGAGATGCCATGGCTGTGACTCGTTCGAAGATCCGACGCTCACCCCGCAAGAGCCTATCCGTCGCAACGGCAATCGTTCGAGGTGGAAAAGCCCCGTCTCGCCGCTCAAAATCCGGCGAGGGCGATCGCATGATCCGCACGCTGCAGCAACGGCTTCTCGGCATCGTCAGCGGCTCTGAAGAAGAAGGACGGTCGCCCGTCGTTGTGGCGGCCGGTTTCGTCCAAGCCTTTCGACAACTGACGAAAACAGCGGCGGTTGCCATCTACCTGCGCGACGAGCAGACGCGCGAGATGATCTGTTTGGCGGAAGCAGGCGGGTCCGATGCCTCGGCGACCCCGGAGTGGCAGGAACTTCTGGCCAAGGCGGAACAGGACGTCCGTGTCGCCTGCGGCGAACTGCGGGCCTTTCGCCTGCATCGGATCGGACGGTTGGAGGGGTTGGTGGTGATAAGCCTAGCCGGTCTCGACCGCCGGGCTGCGCGGGTCATCGGGACGGTGGTCGGGGCGGTTGAGCCCTGGTTGGCCGTGGCACTGGATCATGCCCGGCTTACGCGCAAGTACGCCGCCAAGATTCTCAGGATTCAAAACATGGAACAGGTCAGCGACCTGTTGAATTCCTCGCTCCCGGAATCGGACAAGTTGCGGCATGCATTGGAGGCCGCGGTACGCCTCGTCGAGGCAGAGGCGGGGGCATTGTTCTTGGCGGGCGACGATGGGACGCTCACGCTCTGCGCAATGGGAGGGGAGCGGGGAGCAGCGGGCTTGATGCTGCAATCGCCCAGTGCCGTAGAGGTGTTTCGAAAGGGGCAACCGCTTCTGCTCAAGCAGGAGAACTTGGCGCCTTGGGTGTCGGCGCCGCAGGGATGGCAATCCGTGTTTCCAGTGACGTCCCTGGTGTCGGTGCCGATTCGAGCCGGGAGCCGATCCGTAGGTGTGCTTGAGGTCGCCAACCGGCGCAGCGGCAAACCCTTCAGCAACTGGGATGTGCTGGAGCTGGCCAGCCTCTCGAATCAGTTCGGGCTGGCGATCGATAACCTTCGGAGAAGCCGGTAAAACGGCGACGAGGGCGGAAAGAAGAATCAGCGTTTTTCCGGCGGCATGTACTTGATCATGTCGGAGGCCAGCTTGGTGGCGAGGTCCCGCATGTCGGGTCGAATGAACAGGTAGCTTTCCTGGACCTGATGCCGAGCTTTCCAGACGATGGCGCCGTTCACGGCATCCACCAACCGCATGCTCAGCCCAACCCGCGCGATGTTGTCCCCCTCTTCTCTCGTATACTCCCAGGCATTCACCTTCACCACCAGGAGGGAATCTGCTCCCAGGGCGTGCCCGATCTTGATAGCGGAGGCCTTGTCGGATTGGCCGGTGGTTTCCATCCTGGAAAAATAGGTGACGAGGGCATCGAAGGCATCCTTCGTCGTCTGAAAGGTGTCGGTGACTTGATCGGGCGGGACGACCTTTTCCACCCGTCGGCTCTTGATCAAGACCTTTGCCACCACTTCTTCTACGTCTTCTCGCGCACTGTCGTAGTTGCCTGAAATCGGCAGAATGGCCATGGTTTTGGGATAAAACCCACGGGCTGCGGGGCCTTCCCACATTTCCTGCAAACCGCCGCACCCGGTAACCAGTGTGGATAGTAACAGGAGAAAGCAGGTCGTGATCCTGAGGCTGGAGCGTCTCGTCATGGTCGTAAGAAAAGTCTATCAGATCCTCAGCCTGTGCGGACGCTCAGAAGGTCAACGCGATGGACCCTGATGCCAGGGCGGCTTGGTCCCTGAAATCATACCCGCCGGCAATATCGATGCGCAAGGCAAGGACGCGAAGCCCGAAGCCCGCCGTGGGGATAAAGGGGGTCTTGGCATCCTGCATATTCTTAAAGGCGCCGAGTCGGAACGACAGGAGTTCCGACAGAATCGTCTGTTCCGCGCCCAGGCTCAGCAATTGGTTTTGGAGTCCCGGCACGAGCGTATTGTTTTTCGTGATGTCGACATCCGCCGTCAGTGTCAGGGAGTTGTAAGGATTGACGGCGATGCCGGTGCGGACCTGCGGCAGCAGCTTGAACTTGTCGCCGTTCGGCGCATCGAAGGTGGGGGCGTTGATGTCTTTGGCGACGATGCCCATCCGCAACCACGAGGAGGGACGGAACATGGCGCCCACGTCCACGGCGAGGGCGGTGGAGATCTTCGCGCGGCCGATATCTTCGAAGACGCGCACGTCGTCGCTGGCGCCTCGAATATTCGTAGCACCCGAATAGGCCGCACCTTGAATCACCTTGCCGGTCACGCCGATGGAAAACATGCGATCCAGGAAGGCATAGGCATAGGAGAGCGCCGCCTGCCTGGCTTCCAAGCCGTTCATCGCCAACTGGCCGTTCACGCTGAGGTTGGCGCCGTTGTTCGTAAATCCGACCGGCCCCCGCAGGAAGGCGCCGCCGGTCGCCACGTCCGAGACACTGAATCCTAAGGCATGTTCCCCGAAGTTGCCCTTGACGTAGAATCCCCCGGACCCGGTCGCGGTCAGGTTGGTGCCCGGACGGTTGATGCGGTCGATCACCTGTTGCAGCCGGGCGATATTGCCTGCTGAGGTATCGTTCAGGTTCAGATTGTTGATGTCTTTCATCGCGTCGAACACGTCGCCGCGGTCGACGACCTGCCCCCCGCCCTGGAAGCGGATGTCGAATTTCTTGTTCATGGTCATGCCGGCGGGATTCCAGTAGGTGGCGAGGGAGTCGGTGGTGGTGGCCACACCGGCTCCGCCCATCCCCATCTGTCGCGATCCCACGAAGACAAATTCCACGGCCATCGCTTCGAGCGGCGCGAGGAGCGCCACACACAGCGCAAAAATTCGTACAGCCAGCACGCCGGCAGCCATCTTTTTCGTTCGGATTGCCCGAGGTGTCATCGCTGCGTCAGTCTACGAAAAGGCGTCGAAGCCGTCAAGAATTCACCGTGGCCTGCGCGGGCCTATGCCGGGACGATCATGCCGTCCTGCATGGAAATGATGCGGTCCGCCTGCGATGACAGTTTGTCGTTGTGCGTGACGATGACGAAGGTGGTGCCGCGTGAACGATTCAGTTGACGCAGGAGGGCGAACAACGCGTCTCCCGTATGGGTATCGAGGTTGCCTGTCGGTTCGTCGGCCAACACCAGGTCCGGTTGCTGCATCAAGGCTCTGGCGACCGACACCCGCTGTTGTTCCCCGCCGGACAGTTCACCAGGTTTGTGGTGGAGGCGTTCGCCCAATCCCACTTCGCGCAGCAGCTTTGTCGCGTCACCGGCGACATCCGCCAGGTCGCGTTTCTGAATCATGGCCGGGAGGCAAGCATTCTCCAGCGCCGTGAATTCCGGAAGCAGATGGTGAAACTGGAAGACAAACCCCACGCGGCGGTTCCGAAAATCGGCCTGTTGTTGCTCATTCAGTTGAAACAGATCCTGGCCGTCGAAGGTGACCGTGCCGCTGGTCGGCCGGTCCAGCGTGCCGAGGATCTGGAGCAGGGTGCTCTTCCCGGCACCGGATGCTCCGACGATGGCGATCATCTCACCCCGTTGGATGCGCAGGTTGATGTTGTTGAGCACCACCAACTCCTGCCCCCCCATCGGAAAGGATTTATAGAGTCCGACGACGTCGATCATGGCTGGATTTGATTACTCATACCGCAAGGCCGCCGCCGGATCGAGTTTGGCGGCTTGGAGTGAGGGGTAGAGTGTCGCGGCGAAACTGATCAGGATGGCCGATCCCGCCACCAAGGCCACATCCGACCCCAAGACATGGACCGGGATCCGGGAGATGTAATAGACGGTCGGGTCGAAGGTCCAAAAGGTCTGGATGAGCCAGAGAAACGCGTATCCTAGCGGCACGCCGATCGCGGCGCCGGAGCAGCCGATGATCAGCCCATTCAACATGAAGATCCGCATGATGCCCTTGCGGGTCGCTCCCATCGCTTTGAGGATCGCAATTTCCCGCTGCTTTTCCGTGACGATCATCGTGAGGGTGCTGACGATATTGAAGGAGGCGACGATCGTGATCAGCACCAGGAGCAGGAACATCATGGTCTTCTCCAGCTTGAGGGCGGAGAACAGGTTGCGGTTCATCTGCATCCAATCTCTGGCCCAGAACGAGAAGCCCAGCGTCTGTTCGATGGAGCGGGCGATATCGCCGGCGCGGAAGACATCGGTCACCTTGACCTCGATACCGGTCACGCTGGTGCCCATGTTGAAAAACTTCTGGGCTTCCCCCAATTCGATATAAGCCAGGGAAGAGTCGTATTCATACATGCCCGATTGAAAGATGCCTACGACCACGAAGGGCCGGATCTTCGGCGTCATGCTGGCCCCGGTGATCGGACCGACGGGGGAGACGACGTTCAGGCTGTCGCCGGGAAAGACCCCGAGCCGCATCGACAGTTCCTTGCCGAGTATGATGCCGGGCCGCATGGCGCTGTCTGGCCCGTTCGGTTCGCGCTCCTTCTCGGGAATCGCGACCTTCACGGGCTGCTTCAAATCGTCGAGATTGCCCGTTACGAGGTTCTTGGCCAGTTCCGTGACCTGGCCTTCCCTGGCCGGGTCGATGCCACGCAGGATGATGCCCTGTACGCCGGATGAGGAGGTCAGCAGCACCTGCCGGAAGATAAAGGGCGTGGCGGCGACCACCTCCGGAACTCCTGCGACCTTCTTGACCTGCTCCTCGTACTCCACCATCGAATCCTTCATGCGATCGTTGACGAGGATGTGGGCCGTGGTGCCGAGGATCTTCGCTTGGATGTCCTCCTTGAAGCCGGTCATGATGCCGACCGTGCCGATCAGCGCCGCCACGCCGAGCGTGATGCCGACGATGGAGACGATCGTATTGAAGGAGATGGTGCGGTTGCGCCGCTTGGCCCGCAAGTACCGGAGACCGATGAAAATTTCGTAGGGCAGAGCCATCGCTATTTTTCAGGCCTCAGCTGGGGAAAGAGCACGACATCGCGGATCGAGGCCTGATTCGTGAAGAGCATCACCAGTCGGTCGATGCCGATCCCTTCGCCCGCGGTCGGCGGCATGCCGTATTCCAACGCCCGCAGGAAATCCTCATCCACGCGGTGGGCTTCCTCGTCACCGGCGGCATGTTGGGCCGCCTGCGCTTCGAACCGTTCTCGCTGATCGAGCGGATCGTTCAACTCGGAGAAGGCGTTGGCGATCTCGCGTCCTGCAATATAAAGCTCGAATCGATCGGTCAGGGAGGGATCGGAATCCTTCCGGCGTGCGAGGGGAGAGATCTCGATCGGGTAGTCGGTGATGAAGGTCGGCTGTTGGAGGCGAGGCTCCACCGTTTCCTCGAAAATCTCGTTCAGAATGTTGACCAGCGAGGCCTTGGGATCGACCTCGACCCCGAGTCGTTTGGCGGCCGCCAGGGCTTCATCGCGATTCTTCAACACGGAAGGCGGAAGGGCGTTTACCTCCAAGATGGCCTGGTGGTAAGACCACCGTCGCCAGGGCGCCGCCAGCTCGATGTGTGTGCCTTGGTACTCAACGGTGGTGGTGCCGAGCACGGTGTTCGCCAAGGTGGCGAAGAGTTCTTCCGTGAGGATGATGAGGTCCTGATAGTCCGCATAGGAGACATAGAACTCCAGCATCGTAAACTCGGGATTGTGAATCGTCGAAATGCCCTCATTCCTGAAATTCCGGTTGATCTCGAACACCCGCGGGAACCCGCCGACGATGAGCCGTTTCAAATACAGCTCCGGCGCGATGCGCAGGTAGAGGTCGGTGCTCAGGGCGTTGTGGTGGGTCACGAAGGGCTTGGCCGCCGCCCCGCCGGGAATGGGATGCATCATCGGGGTTTCCACCTCGAGGAACCCGCGTTCGATCAGAAAGGCGCGTATGCCGGCGATGATGCGGCTCCGTAAGGCGAAAATCTGGTGGACCTGCGGGTTGGCGATGAGGTCGACGTACCGTTGCCGGTAGCGGGTCTCTACATCCGTCAGGCCATGCCACTTCTCCGGCAGGGGCCGAAGGGCCTTGCTGAGGAAGGTGAGCGTCTTGGCCTCGACCGTAAACTCATTGGTTTTGGTCCGGAAGAGGATCCCGGTCACCCCGATCCAGTCGCCAAGGTCGAGTCCTTCCGCAACGCGATGGGCCTGCTCCCCGAGCGTGTCCTTTTTGAGATAGACCTGTAGGCGATCCGCACCATCTTGCAGCACGGCGAAGGCGGCCTTGCCGAAACGGCGCAATCCGACGATGCGGCCCGCAATGGTGCAGGCGACCTGCTCTTGCTCGAGGACCTCCTTGGGTTTCTCACTGTGCCAGCGGATCAGTTGCCCCGCACGATCTTTCACCTCGAAACGTGTTCCGTAGGGAGAGACACCGAGTTCGCGCAGCTGATCGAGTTTCTTGATACGTTGTTGCCGTTGATCGTTCGCGTCATCCATCGTAGGGGTCTCTCGTCGTTACAGGTCGTCGTCCTTGACGCCGACCGCCTCCGGCGCCTTGCCGCCGGTCAGTTTGCGTTTCAAGTAGGCTTCGATGAAGCCGTCCAACTCGCCGTCCATCACCGCGTTGACCTGGCCGACTTCGTAGCCGGTGCGGTGGTCCTTCACCATTTGATAGGGCTGAAACACGTAGGACCGGATTTGGCTGCCCCAGGCGATGTCCTTTTTTTCACCGACGATGGCGTTGAACTCGGCCTCTTTCTTTCGCTGCTCCACCTCGAACAGGCGGGCCTTCAGGATCTTCATGGCGCCGTTGCGGTTCTGGAGCTGCGAACGTTCATTCTGACATTGCACGACGATTCCGGTGGGAATGTGCGTGATGCGGATCGCCGTCTCCACCTTGTTGACGTTCTGTCCCCCTGCGCCGCCGGCACGGAAGGTATCGACGCGAAGGTCCTTGTCCTCCACCACCACTTCCACGTCATCGTCGAGATCGGGGTAGACGAAGACCGAGGCGAAGGACGTATGGCGTCGCTTGTTCGCATCGAAGGGAGAAATCCGGACGAGACGATGCACGCCGGCCTCGGCCTTCAGATAGCCGTAGGCGTAGGGGCCCGTCACGGACAGGGTGGCGCTCTTGATGCCCGCTTCGTCACCGGCCAAGAAATCCAGCGTGTCGACCTTGAAGCCCTTTTGTTCGGCCCAGCGCACATACATGCGCAACAGCATTTGGGCCCAGTCTTGCGATTCCGTGCCTCCGGCACCGGGGTGGACGGAAAAGATGGCATTATTACCGTCCAGCTCTCCCGAGAACAGGAATTCGATGCGCAGCTGGGCGACGGCCTTTTCGAATTGATCGAGTTCGCTCGCCAGTTCCTGTTCGAGGCCGGGGTCTGCCGATTCCAGGGCCAGCTCCAACATCGCTTCGAGGTCGACCTGACGGCGTTCCGTCTCTCGCCAACGAGTCAACTCGCGGTCGAGCGTGGCCTTACGGCGGTTCACCTTGGCGGCAGCCTGTGTGTTTTTCCAGAAATCCGGTTCGGCGGTTTTTGCGTCGAGATCGTTGAGCTCAGCCGTCATCCGAGCCAGGTCAAAGATGCCCCCGTAGTTCGGCGAGTTGTTCCGCAAGGGCGCGCACACGGGCACGGGCATCATCCAACATGGCTGTTCCTTTCCTCTCAGGCTGGTCGACCGGCTGGGGAGCCACCGGCAGGTTCTGTGTTCTGCGAGAAGTACCCGGTCAGGTACAAAAGTGCGGTGAGTATAACACAGCCGTACGCGAAGAGATCACCGTATTGCGCGTAAAAGGTTCGTTGGGGGCTGAGCATGATCGTGTCCTTGAGCGCCGTCTGCGTGAAGATGGACGATTGTTGCGTCACGCGACCGTAGGGATCGATAAACCCCGAGATGCCGGTATTCGCGGCCCGCGCGAAGGCCATGCGATTTTCCACCGCGCGCAGCACCACCATGCCGAAATGTTGGTAGGGTGCCGAGGAGGGGCCGAACCAAGCGTCGTTGGTGACGGTGACCATGAAATCCGCACCGTTCGCCGCGAATTGCCGCACCAAGTTGGGGAAGATCACCTCGTAACAGATCACGACGCCGAACTTTACATGAAAGTCCGGCGCGGTGGCGGCGGCCGCCATGGGAGGCACCTTTTCCCGTGGCTTGAACATCAGAAGAGTCGGTCCCGGCCCGGCCTCGAAGTCCCCGATCCCCTCCACTAGTTTGTCCAAAAAGAAGAGGAGGGAATTGTGAAAGGGGATGTATTCGCCGAAGGGCACGAGGTGTTGTTTGTCGTAGCGGCCGAGGATTTGGCCCTCCGTCGCGAGCAGGTACGCGCTGTTCAGCAGAAACGGTCGACCATCGGGGTACCGCCGCAGGGCTGGGCTGCCGAAGAGCAGCGGCGCATCGGCCTGTTGCGCCATGTCGCTTACGATGGCTCGATACTGGGGCTCCAATTCAAAGACAAAGGGGGTGGCGGCCTCAGGCCAGACGATGAGATCCACGTCGGGTCCCAGGTCGGCCGTCAGGCGTGCGAATCGCCCCATGGTTTCCTGCCGGAACGCCACGTCCCACTTCTGGGCCTGCTCGACGTTCGGTTGCACCACCCCCACGGAAAGGGTGCGCACCGGCACCTGGTCGGCGGCGGAGAGCAGGGTGACACCGTAAAAGAGCGCCATGCCGACGCCTGCGACGGCGGCGGCGGCGGACGGCCAGGGAAACGAATGGCGTTGGAACCCCCGATAGGCCTTGATGCTCCACAGAATGGTTTCCGCGAGCGCCGCGTTCACCAAGACCAAGAGGAACGAGACCCCGTACACGCCGAAGTGGTCCGCCAACTGAATGATGGAGAGCGTCTGGTATTGCGAATAGCCGAAGAGCACCCACGGGAGGCCGGTGAGGACGTAGGTGCGAATCAGTTCCAAGCTGACCCACAGGAACGGGGCGGGCAGGAATCCCAACGTGGGGAAGGCCGACCTGATCCAGCAGAGTCCCGCTGCATAGATCGCCAGATAGAGGCCCAGGTAGACGGTGAGCAACAACATGACCAGGATGGCGATGGGCAGCGGCACCTTCCCATAGAGGTTCATGGCCGTGATGACCCAGAACATCGAGCCCGTGAAGGCCAGGGTTCCGGCGATCCAGCCCAGCCGAAAGGCGCGGCCGGGCGAGACATATTCGACGGCGAGGTGAAGGAAAACCAAGGCCAGCCAGGCGAGCGCGCCGAGATCGAACGCGGGGAACGAAAGTGGATAAAGAAAACCGCTCGCGCAGGCAAGGAGGATGAGGCGTGCGCGGGAGATGGTCATCAACCGGTAACTTAACCAAAGACCCGAATGGATTCAACCGGGGCGGCCAACGCGCCTCGGTCGGAGCCACATGCGAATGCCGTTTTTCGGCCGTAACGTCACCATGACGTCCGGCTCAACGTGCTCCTGCGCCAGTTGAGGATCGTAGCGGCGCCCGATCAGCGCCAACAACAGTTGCGCTTCCACCGTCGCAAAGTGCGTTCCCACGCAGGCCCGCGGCCCGGCACCGAATGGGAGGTAGGCGCCGCGGACAGGCGGTCGTGTGCCATCCAACCATCGTTCCGGCATGAATCGGTTGGGGGCCTGCCAAAAGGCCGGATGTCGGTGGAGGTTGTACGTGCAGACGAGGACCACGGCGCCCGCCGGGAGAGGCAGGCCGCAGACTGACGTCGCCGTCGCCGCCTTGCGTTGGACCGCGGGGACCGGCGGATACAGCCGGAGCGATTCGTCGAAGACGGCGCGGGTGTAGGCGAGGGAAGGGAGGTCGTCAGCGGTCGGCAGTCGCCCTTGCAGCACGCGGTCCACTTCCTCGTGGAAGCGTGCCTTTGCCGCGGGGTGAGTCGCGAGCAGGTACCAGGTCCAGGCGAGCGCATTGGCAGTGGTCTCGTGTCCGGCGGCGAAGATCGTCAGTGCTTCATCCCGCAGCTCCCGATCGCTGAGCCTGGCGTCGGTCTCCTCGTCGCGAGCCCGGAGGAGTAAGTCCAGGAGATCGTCATGCGTTGCCCCGCTTCGACGCCGTTCAGCGAGCAAACCATAGATCAATTGGTCGAGGAATCGGATGGCGGCATGAAATGCACGATTGCGCGGGGTCGGCAGCCAAAGGGGGAGTTGGAGCGGGTTGTGGAATGAGTCGAATGCATACTTCAAGCTCACGCGCAGCGCATGGCTGATTTGGTCGGTGTGGGTCGCTACGCTGGTGTGAAACATCGTCTGTGAAATCACTTCCAGAGCCAGCTGCATCATTTCCACCGCGATATCGACCGGTTGTTCCTCTCGGGCCGCCCAGTCGGCGAGCCGCTGCTCCCCGACCTGCACCATCCGATCGGCCACCGCCGCCATGCGGTGGCGGTGAAAAACAGGCTGAATGATGCGTCGGTGTCGCTTCCACACTTCTCCGGAACTGGTCACCAGTCCGTTACCCAGGACCAGCGCGAGGCCGGTGGGGCGCCCGTGCTCGTAGACCTTCACGAACCGGTCGGATTGCTGGACGAGCACCTCCTCGGCCAGGTCGGGATGGCTGAAGAGGTACAGGGACGTGGGCCCAAGCCGAAAGCGGAGTGCATCGCCCTGCTGCTGCCACCATTCCGTCATCATCCCCAGCGGCCGCTGCTTGAACGCCCACAGGTGGCCGAAGAGGGGCAGGCCTCTCGGAACATCGGTCAGGTTGAAGGGCTTGGTGAGACCGACGTCGTGCATGGGCGCGCATAGTACAAACTTTTATGTGAAGAGTGGTAGGGCCAAGGCGCATTCTTTCATCCAGGGCCATGTAGGATCGGGCGACTGCGAGGCCGCGCCCCGCCTCGCTTTTCACCGTATTGACCGCATTTTTTGAGCGGCGTACACTGATCAAAGAAGGTCATACCACGTACACTTGGTGGTGCTATGGTCTTGTGTCATGAAGAGACCAGCTGCTGTGACCAAGCCGGGTCTGCCCCTTTCTCCCGCTCGACTCTTCATTCCGGCCGTCTACTGATCGTTTCGAACACAACCAAGGAGGGACGCTCCATGGAAAGACTTCGGTGTCTGTATGTCGTCTCTTGTGTCAACGCACGGTTCGCACGTTTCCCTCGTGACGAATAACCATACTCCATCAAGGAGGGTGCCATGGGACGAAAATACGATCTCGTCGATGTCATGGCGGCCATCGGATTGGTCGCCACTCTGTTCGGGGGGTATCTGTTGGTGACCGCCGCCGATGGATTTTGGCACGCTCCGTCGGTCTCGATTTCCGTTGCCGCTCCGTCCGCTGTGGAGGTCGGCAATGGGATGGAGTATCTGCAACCGACCTTAGGGCGGGCCATCGTGGCCGACGCCAGGGTGGATCGAGAGGCCCATCAGGCGATTTCGGTTGCCGCTGCCGAGCTGAACCACGCCATCACTGAGTACCAACTGTCGGAAACCACACTCATGAGCCCTTTGGTGTTGGCGGAGTTGACCGCTCTGGGCCAGGAAGTCGACCATGGCGCGCGCGTGCAGTACGTCATGGGGAAGACCATCGTCAACCACACGCGTCGTGGGATCGGCAGCGGCATTCTCTCGGCGGACCATTATGCGAGCGACTTTAATGCCAATCTGATCCGCACGGCCGAGCTGACCGGCCAGCGCATGCATGACCAGTTTGAGGCGATGAGGCAGCCCGCACTAGGACGGTCGATCGTGGAAGCCGTGCAGGAAGAGGATCGAATGACGGCGGCGATTCAGGAGCGACTCGGCCGCGCGTTCGTCCAAGTCATTCAGGCGCAGGATCGTTACGAAGCGGCCAAGGCGGCGGAGCAAGTGCAGCTCGCCAGCGCCACGGTAGCCGCTCTCCGAAGCGAGGGCACGATGGAGGCGATGGCTTCGATGGAGAGCAAGCCGGTTGAAGCGATGGTGGTCGCGCGGCATTCGACCGCCTCGCCTGATGTGCCTCGCGGCTTCCTGATCCTGGCCTGCATGGGGCTGATCATCTTGTTCATCGGAGGATTGGCCTTGAGCAGCAGGAAGGGCGAGGTCGACAGCATTCCCTTGTGGAAACTTGAGACGCTCCTGCATCTGCACCGCTCAGCGAGATAACGGAGACAGGCTGGGAACAGACCTGCGGTTCCCAGGGTCATGCCGAGGAGGATCGAACATGTCGTGGGAAAACTGGGCCGTGGCGATCGGGCTCGGTGCGCTGCTCATGATGATGTTCATGCTGATGGAGCTATTCTTCGGGGAAGGGCGGCATCCTGCGGACCATTCGCACCGGAAGTAGCCGGAAGAAGGTCCGCAGACGTGCCACCGCGCCCGGCTCTCAATTCAGGCAGGACCAGAGTCCGGGAAGCATAAGCGTGGCCATGGCTTTGAGTTCAGACTCGGACTGAGGAGGAACGGCCGAGAAGGTAAGGCCGAAATGGGCGCCCTGGGCCCATCTGACGGTGGCGCGCCGTATAAGCATGGCTTGGTCGGAGGTGGGTTGAATGACAATGACGACCAGTTCCATGCCCACGCTGACCGCCTCGCGGCCGCGAATGCGCCCTCCGAAGGGAGTCAAATCTTCCGTGAGGCCGATGGTCTGGAAGTTTCCATTGGAGTAGTAGATCGGACATTGCACCGGGAGACGCTTGCTCCCCCGCTCGCGATAGGCCGTGCTCATCGTTCCCGTGATCCTTTCCTGGTTTGAGACAACTCTTCGATTGCTTGCGATCCCGCTATCTCGGCAGGCCGTCCGATCAGCGTTTGGCAGCCGATCATGACTGCGGCAAGGAGAGCGCCTGCGCCGTCCTTCGCGAGATCCGGAAGGGACGCCTCCCGTCCAGGGATGGACCCCTGGGCCACTTCCGTCCACAAACCGAAGGTCACCGTGACAGCGAGACCGCTCAACAGGGCATAGGGGAGCGGCCATCCGCGCAGTCGAAATCCCTGCATTACCAACCACGCCAATATTCCATAGGCCGGAACATGGGCCCAGTCCCGCCAGTCGTCCGGGACCAGGGCGAGCAGGGCTCCCGTGAGGCCGATGCCTGGCGAAGCGACTGCCAAACCGAGCAACAGAACCATGTATCCAAGGATCACGATGCAAACGACGACCATGATGAATGTCCCTTTCGATGGGCTCGCGCAACAGCGCGCAGAGTACGGCCTGCGTCGCGGCGGTACCATCGTGCCTTCGGTCGAGACACTCCTGCTTTCGAGGGGCTGAGCCGGAACGGCTCAGGATTGTTTAGCAGGCTTCTGGTGAATCCATTGTCCCGGTGCGGCGGCGAAGGCTTGATAGGCTTGGCCGAAACCAAGGACGAGATGCGCTTCGCTCATTTGAAATGTCCAGAGGGCGAAGTCTGCGAAGCCGAACAGCATCCGTGATTGGGGAAACTTGGCGAGATAGCGCTGCTGCACGTCGTCGTACGCGGGGTCGCTCTTGGAGAGGATCGCCGCTGTTCCTCGGAGGTTCATGCGTTGCAGGGCCAGGGGATTCCTGCCCGGTTCATCCGCCTCCGCAATGAACAGGCTGACGCGCGGGTCGTCCAACGGGTGTTGGGTGTGCAACGCCAGGCGGCTGAGGTGCACGTAGACACGGGACCAGTCCTCCCCGAGCAGAAAAGGGACATGGGAGCCGAAAGGGTGCCCCTGTCGCATGGTCAACAACACGCCGATGCGTACGCGCTCTAGCAACGAGGCCCAGGCTGCTTGAACTGCTTCCACTGACATGGATTCCGTTGTCGACATGGGTCTCCTCCTGGTGCCTGCATTGTAACTGTCGACAGGTAATTGTCCAACCATGACCTGCGTGGAGAGGGCAATCTTTGCGCCCTGAGGGCGAACAGGGTAACATGGGGCGCGGGTGGAGTCGCTCCACCGGACAAGCAGAAGAAGGGAGACCAGATGAAGGCCACGAACAAACGGATTGCGGCTGGTGTCGTGTTGGGCTTGTGTGCGGTGCTGGGGTTGTCCGCCTGCGGCGGCAAACAGGCAGAGATCAAGGAAGATCGGTTGACGGTCGGTCGCGTGCAAGGCGAAGTGAAGGTGGGGATGTCCGCCGCGCAAGTGGCGGAGCTGCTGGGATCGCCGAATATCGTGACGACCGATGACAAGCGTCGGGAGGTGTGGATCTATGACAAGGTGTCGACCGATCGAGTGGACACGGCCAGCTCGTCCTACGCCGGCCTGATCATTCTCGGCACGAATTCGAGCGATCGGTCCAGCTCCCAGCGCCAACGGACCCTGACGATCATCATCAAATACGACGAGGAAAAGAAGGTCCGCGACTTTGCCTACAATGCCACTCAGTTCTAGCCTCCCCTCTGCATTCGGTCGTCGTGTCGCTGTCGGTCTCGTGGCGGCGGCATCGTTCGCCTTCGCCCTGTCCATTGCCGGCTGCGTGCCGCACACGCAACCGGCGGAGCTGTTTCAACTGGCGCCGGAAAGCAGCGCCCATCGAGCGATGCAGACACGCTTTTTCGAGACCTCGAACCAACAAGAACTGCTGTCTGCGTCGGCCGCCGCACTCCAGGACCTCGGCTTCCAGATCGAAGAAAGCGTGCGCGAAGTCGGCTTCCTGCGGGCGGCCAAGGAGCGGAGTGCGCGCGAGTACGGACAGGATATCGGCCGGGTGTTGACCTGGTTGCTCTCGATGGGCCATGTGGTGATGCCGGTGGATCTGCACCAGAAGATCGCCGCCGCCCTCGTAGCCCGCCCGTTGAACCACGAGGGGGCCAGGCAGGAGGTTCGGATCATGTTCTATCGGGTCGTCTGGAAGGGAGACGGGCAGGCCGACCGTAATTACATTCCGCCCGGAGAACAGACGATGGAAATGATCCGTGACCCGGAAATTTATCAGCAGTTTTTTGCCAAACTTTCGAAGGCCGTTTTTCTGGAAGCCCATACGATTTAGCCGTGAGGTCGCATGACTCGATCACAATCTTTCCGGACGCTGGTGTTATGGATGGGGCTGCTCTCTCTCTACGGGTGCACGGCACCGGAGCCTCGCCAGGAACTGTTCACACCGACGGATGCCCAGATGAAAATCCGGAGCGCGCAGACCAGGACCTTCGAGGTGAAGGACCGCACCGTCGCCATGCGGGGAGTGATCGCCGCGCTGCAGGACCTGGGCTTCATCATCGAACGCGCGAACGAACCACTCGGCCTCGTCACCGCGGCCAGATTTGCCGAGCCCAACTATCTGGATGTGCTGGGTGTCACGGTGACGGTGCGTCAGCAAGAGGATAGCCGCACGATGGTGCGCGCCAATGCCATCTACAACAATAAACCGATCGACGATCCCAAGGTGTATCAGAATTTTTTTGCGGCGGTGGAGCGGTCGTTGTTCCTCACGAAGGAGTAGGCGGGTGGATGTGATCCCGCACAGACTCGCGTGTCATGGAGCGACAGGGCGGCTGCCGCCCCTTGCCTTGCTGGTGGGACTGTGGATGGTGACGGCCTGTTCGCCCTATGAATGGCGCCACGAGAACCAGTGGGAATCGAGGGATCAGATCTGGCTGTCCGAATCGAGTCAAGTCAAGGTCCGGGCTGCGCAAAGTCGATCGTTCGATACGACCGACCGCCTCAAAACGATTCGAGCCGTCGTGTCCACATTCCAGGACTTGGGATTTGTCGTGGAGGTCTTGGACGAGGAACTCGGCATCGTTTCGGGCAAGAAGTTCGACGATTACGAGGCGCCGAATCTGCATGATCCTTCCTACTATGTGTACCGCGACGACGGTTTGTTGATCCTTACCCGGCACTTTCGGTCGTGGGGCCCCTTTTATCACCGGAGCGATTTGGTGCGGCTGACGGTGACGGTCCGTCCACGAGGGGAGGGACAACTGGTCGTCCGTGCGAGTGCACAGTATTATCTCAGGGCTGTTGAAACCCCCGAGCCCTATCAGCAGTTCTTCCGGACGCTGGAGCAGGCCCTCTTCGTCCAAGCCCACGACCTGCCGTAGCGTTCCCGCCTGAGCCGGGTATTCGACCGAGATGGTCAACGGTGAACCGAGTTGACGGCTTCCTGCCGGGCTGCGCCGACCGTCCTGGTCGACTGGAGAACCGGGTCGAGGTTGAACGCCACGCTGATGCGAGGAGCCGTTCCTCGATAGGTGTTGACGGCATGGAAGAGCCATCCTGGGAACAGCAGGCATTGCCCCGAGATCGGGGTAAAGGAGATGCTGGTACCTGCATCATGGAGTTCCGTCAGGCTGTATCGCAGGTACGGAGCCAGCATGCGAGGCAGACATCCTCGCGGGTCGTACAGTTGGAGTTCTCCTCCTTGGCTCCGATCCGCTGAGACCTCGCCGACATCGACATAATAGACGCCGGCCCAGAAACTGCCCGGATGTGAATGGGCTGCATTGGCGCCGCCGTGCCGTTGCACGTTGGCCCAGACCTCCACGACCTCCCACTCGGGCCGACAGCCCGCTCGCTCGCACCGATCCGAAAAGCTCGTGACCTGTTTGGCGACTTCGAGAACCGGGGCGAAGAGTTCCTTGAGCGGTCCGCCGGCCCAGTCGAGCATCGACAAATCGTGCGGAGACGACCAGCCGACCACTTCGGCATCCCGATGAGCCGGTACGCTGGCTTCACGTTCGAGGATCAGCTTGGAGAGTTGGCTGTTGATGTGCGCATGAGACGCAGGGGTAAAGACGAGCAGGGGCGTGGAGAACAGGGGGCTGATCTGGAGCTCGATTTCGGTCGGCATGGAAGGTCTCCCATCCGCTCGTACGACCGTCGATCGGGCGGTAGCCTATGCGGTGCCCTCCTGGAAGTCAACCTAGGTGTTTCCCGGGGACGGGCTTGACAGAGGTGGGAGGTCGGCCTAGCCTGGGAGTGGCATTCGGCTGTCCATCGTTCAACGAGGGAGGGTATCATGACTGTCGCACGTGTGACCGAGATCATCGCCGCCTCTCCAAAGAGTTTCGAGGATGCCATTCAGATCGGTATCGCTCGGGCCAACAAGACCCTACAGAACGTGAAGAGCGCCTGGGTCGAAGACCAAAAGGTGGACATCCAGGACGGCAAGATCAGCCAGTATCGCGTCGCGCTCAAGGTCACGTTCGTGCTCAATGAATAGGATGATGGCATGAAGAATGTGGAGTTGACCGTCGACGGCACCATCTTGACCATCAGAGTGGATTTGGCCAAGGAGTTCGGCCCCTCCGCATCCGGCAAGACGACTATCATCGCCTCCACCGAGGGGAACGTGACGATCCCCGGCCGCGAGGAAAAGATCGGCCTGAACGTGTACCGCAAGAAGTGAGGTCGAGCGGGTTGGCCGATCGAGGTGACGGGGCGGCATGAACGTGCGTGGCGGGCTGATCCTGCTGCTGGTGGCGTTCGTCGGCCTTCTCTTGGCGATCGGTGTCCGAACCTTCGTTCGCTGGGTGAAAGTCCAATCCCCTCGCTCGGCTCCCCTGATCCTTGCGGTCCTGGGCTTGTTGACGGCGGGGGCCGTCTGGCTGACGATGATGGAGGCCCGTGAGGGCCCCACATTTCAGCCGAACGATCTGGTCACCCTGCAAGAGCCGATCGTGGTCCGGTCCATTCCTCAAGATCGCGACGCGCGAGCCATCCCCTGTATCGTCGATCTGCACGAACATCTTGGCGTGCTGGACGTCGAAGGGGAGGGGCAGACCCTGCGCGCGCGAGTCGAAAGCAATAATACCTCCGCCGCCTCCTATTGCCCGATCGGGAGCGATGTGCGGGTGGAGGTGGCGTGGCTCCACCGCATGACGATTACGCGACGATCTCCACCTTCCCCAAGCCCCTGACCCAGCCATGTTGACCTAAACTAGGGTGTCTCCGAGGTCGGCGCGCGCGCAAAGCATGATAGCGTGCGACGGGTATCACATCGCCGGTCGACCTTTACGAAAGGAGAGAATCATGGCGCAGACAGCAGGGTTTACGTCTACGGTGTTCGACATGCTGAAAGAGGACCACCAGAAGGTGAAGGGGCTGTTTGAAGACTTCGAGACCGCCGAGGGGCGTGAGCGAGGGGAGATTGCCAAGACGGCGATGCAGGAATTGGACATCCATGCAGATCTCGAGGAGCGGCTCATTTATCCGGCCATTCGGGCAACGATCGACGACGACGCGATGATGAACGAGGCGGTCGAAGAACATCACGTCGTCCATGTCCTCATCGCAGAGTTGAAGAAGCTCAAGCCGTCGGATGAGAAGTTTCAGGCCAAGTTCAGCGTTCTGAGCGAGTTGGTGAAACACCATATCGAGGAAGAAGAAGAGGAACTCCTGCCGAAGGCCGAGGGATGCGACATCAACTGGGAAGAGCTGGAGGCGAAGGTACTGAAGCGGAAAGAAACGTTACTCGCAAAGGCGAACGGCGGCGGAAGCAGGAGCCGCACGAGAAAACCGAGCCGATGAGCGGAGTCATTTCCCGTCGTCACGAATGAACGAGGCCGCTGTTCCCTGAATGGAAACAGCGGCCTTTTTCGTTGACGATTACGTGCCTTATTGCACCGAGATCGAACCCTGCGTGGTCGCGAGCGAGGCGCTCGAATCCGACGAGGGTCGCACGGAATAGTTCACCGTGCCGATGCGGCTGAAGCAGAGTCCAGCCGTTTCGTTGCTGGAGAGGGTCGTGGAGTTGTCGATGCCCATCCCCATGGCTTTCGAGAAACCGTTGCGACAGGACACGTTGTGCTCCAGCGGTCCATCGATGTTCACCGTGACCGGCTCCTGCCGTTGATTGATCCATCGGACCTCATCTCCGGCTCGCACCGTCAAACTGGTCGGGGTGATGGTCTCGGTGATCACGATATTTTTCACCGTCCCGGTTTTGGTCCCGGCCTCCATTTCGGATCTTGTCTTGGACGCGGTCGGTGAACTGGAACAGGCGGCCAACGAGATGAGAGTCAGGGCAAGTAGGGAATATAAGACAACCTTCATGGAGTTCCTCCTTGGTACGATATGATGAGTGTGAGCCAGTATGTTTGCTTTTTTCACAGTACTGAGGCGCACCGCTCCACCGTACTCGGGAAACCCCGAGTAGGCATCGCACCGTCCGCTGGTTCATGAATAGTGGTTGTCGGGGCTCATGAAAACACAGAGCGGAAATGAGCGGGTGCGCAAAATGGGACTCACACGATCCGGCACGACAGGGCGATCCGTGATCGCCACCGGACTGCTCCTGTCGGTCATATTCATGAGCGGGTGCGCTCTCAGTTTCGGTTACAAGCACGCCGACTGGATGGTTCGGTGGCAGCTGGATCATTACCTCGATCTCAGCACCGCCCAGCGACGGGACGTCAGTTCCCGAATGAAGCTGCTCCTGGTACGGCATCGCCTCGAAGCGTTGCCCCGATACGAGCAATTCCTCCACGATCTTCAGCAGCGCGTTGCACAAGGGTTGACCCCGGAGGATTTGGATTGGCTGTTCCGGTCCTACGATGCCCTTCGCGGAGACCTCCTAGAACGGCTGCTCCCCGACGGAAGCGCCGTCCTTACGGGTCTCACCGAATCGCAAATCCGGCACCTGGAACAGATCTTGAGCAAAGAGGAGAACAAAGCTGCCCGTGCGCTGGCTCGTCCTGTGGCGGAACGAGCGGATGAACGCAGCCGCAAGATCCTCGACCTTGTCGAAGAATGGATCGGCCCTCTGACGCCGGCACAGTCGGAACATCTACGGCGTTATGCCGTTGCCCTGTCGGAGATCCAGCGGGAATGGTGGCGGTATTGGAGACAACGTCATCAAGAGTTGGTATCACTCCTGCGCCAGTCGGCTTCGCCAGAGAGCAAAGTGAGCGGTCTCCGGCGATTGTTCGGCGGCATGGAGCAGAGCGGACCGGAGGCCTATTTCACGGGGCTCAAGGAACTGCGCGTCGGTCTCGGCACCCTCCTCTTGGAAATGGACCGGCTGTTGACCTTGTCGCAGCGCCGCAAGGCGGTGGCCTCGCTACAAGCGCTGATCGATGAGATTCACAAGTTGGCGCAAGGGTAACGATCAGAACCCAATGACGCCGAACAGCCACAATAACAGAATCAGACTTACCGGCACTCCGAGCAACCATAAGAGAATCGGCATCGTCAGCCTCCTTTCACAAATCGGACGGTTCATCGTCAATCGATCCGAAGGAAAGGGCGCCGGGCTCATCCCCGACGCGCTTTCCTCCGCGATAGAGCGGACATTTCCGTCGGACAGGAGAAATGTGCGCTACCAACTGTACGATGGAATCGTTCATGCTTCGCCGCCACTAGGAGATGCCCTGGCAGCCTGCCCTTGACTCCCCGGGCGAGACGAGCCTAAGGTACTCACGTGGGAGGAGTTAACGCCCCGAGGGAATATTGGACATAAAGGGAATCGAGCGCTGAGGACGGTGTGCATGCCCGGCTCGTACCGGGAAGCCTGAAATCCTCCCGAGATTCCCGCCGTACCTAGCTCTCCTCGGTTAGGTGCGTGCTCCTCCCACCCAAATCCTTCCTGCCTGTCGTCCCGCATTCCCTCTCTTATCGTCGCGCTTCTCTTGGGCGCCGGCCTCAGGGAAAGGAATGTCATCAAGGCTTGACTCCATGAATCGTTCCCTGTAAACGACGAGAGACTACGTATCACGCAGCACGGCCCGAGCCGATTCGTTCCGATCACTTGCACGAGAGGTTGAATGGCCACCAAGACATCATCGACAGCGTATCTCTCTTCCATTGCGTCACGATCCCCCTCTCAGATCTCCCCACCCGCGCCCCCGTCCTCCCGCAAGAAGCCTCAAGACGCGGAGCGGACTGCCTCCGCCGTGACGGCTGTGGAAATGGGGGCGCGTCAGCGTGAGATTTCGGTGTCCGAGTTCTTTACGAAGAACCGACACCTGCTCGGCTTCGACAATCCGCGAAAGGCGTTGCTGACCTGTGTGAAGGAAGCGGTCGACAACGCCCTGGATGCCTGTGAAGAGGCGGGGATCCTGCCGGAGGTCATCGTGGCCTTGGAACCAGTGCAGAACGGGCACACGACGGTAGCTCCCAGCCAGGCGACGCGCTTTCGCATCACCGTGACCGACAACGGTCCGGGTATCGTCCGCCAACAGATCCCACGCATCTTTGCCAAGCTGCTCTACGGGTCCAAGTTCCATCGCATGCGGATGAGCCGGGGCCAGCAGGGGATCGGTATCTCGGCCGCCGGCATGTATGCCCAGCTCACGACGGGCAAGCCGGTGAAGGTCATCTCACGCACCGGCCCGCGCGCCGTCGCACACTATTTCGAAGTCCAGATCGACACGAAGAAGAACGAGCCCTTGGTGCATGAAAATAAGCGGATCGAGTGGACGCAGGCGCAGGGCACCGAGGTGTCGCTCGAAGTCGAAGGGCGCTACCAGAAAGGGCGCGCCTCAGTCGACGAATGGCTGGAGCAAACGTCGATCGCGAATCCTCACGTGCGTTTGCTCTACCGGACACCGGAGGGCGAGACAAAGGAATATCCGCGGACCTATCATGAACTGCCGCCCTCACCCAAAGAGATCAAGCCCCACCCGTACGGCATCGAATTCGGGATGCTGCTGAAGATGTTGCAGGATGCCAAGAGCCATACGGTGGCCGGGTTTCTTGCGAGTGATTTCTGTCGCGTATCTCCCGCCTTGGCCGAGGAGATCTGCAAAGCCTCCAAGCTGTCTCCCGGCACGAAACCGCGTGACGTGAAACACCAGGCGGCGGAGACCCTCTACAAGACGCTCCAAAGCACCAAGATCATGGCCCCGCCGACGAACTGCATTTCACCGATCGGCGAAAAAGCGATCCTGTCGGGGCTCTATAAACAGATCAAGGGCGAGTTCTATACGGCCGTCAGCAGGCCGCCGGCCGTCTATCGCGGCAATCCGTTCATCATCGAAGTGGGGTTGGCGTACGGAAAGAGTCCGGATGAGGTCGAAAAGCCGCAGGCGGCCTCCATGCCGCTGGCGGAGGGGGAAGCCGACGACCAGGATGCGGAACTCGCGCGTGTGATTCGGTATGCGAATCGGGTCCCATTGCTGTATCAGCAATCGGCCTGTTCCACGTTCAAGGCGGTGCTCACCACCTCTTGGCGCAACTATGGCGTGAGCCAGTCGCGTGGGGCCTTGCCGGGCGGTCCGATGGTGATCTTCGTCCACATGGCGTCGGTGTGGGTGCCTTTCACCAGCGAATCGAAAGAGGCCATTGCGGATTACGATGAGATCCAGAAGGAAATCACACTGGCTCTACGTGAGGCTGGGCGGCGGCTGGGACTCTTCCTGCGGCGTCGGGAACGGGCCGCCAACGAGTTCCGGCGTCGCAATATCTTTGATCTCTACATCGAGGAGGTCGTGGACGCCTGCAACCGGCTGAAGGGCGGCAACCTCCAGACGGAGAGATTGAAGGAGCAACTGCACAAGATCGCCGCTTCGCGCACGGGCGGGACGAAGACCGACGAGGCGTTGGGCAAGACGGGAGCCGGTCCGGAAGGGTTGCCCCATTCGATTATCGTGACGGCGGAGGGGATTGAAGGAGAGGTCGATGTGGCGGCGCAGCCAGCGACAGATGAGGCGCAGACTGCTTCCGCCGAGCCCGCCGTACCTGCTTGCGCGAGCAAGCCCTCGTCTCGGCGCCGCACCCCCAAGCCGGCTCCAATGAAGCGCACGAACAAGGCGGAGAAATAATGGCACGGATGAAAGTGAAACCCAACGGCGCGGTGGAAAAGAAACTGGTCGGGATGGCCGACGTGGTCATTACGGCGGCGCAGCGCACCAAAGACCCGACCTTTGCGATTCCCATGCGCGCCTTGTCGAACGTCTCGTTCAACCCGCGGAAGGGACTGATCGAGATGGGCGGCAAGACGCAGGCCCGCTCGTTTTTCAACGTGGGCATGGCCAAGAAGTTCATGCAGACCATGCTCGTGGCCGACGCCCTGTCCGAACTGCAGCGGGCGAACCTGACTACTTCGTTGCGGGAAATTTACTATCGTACGAAACACACGATCCGCGATTCGCACGAGAACACGTTCGATACCCAGGATGAGTCCGACCCGATCATCGAAGATCTGGAAGTGTCCCTGATCGCCCTTCGCGAAGAACTCCATGTGCGGGCGGAAAACAGCGGCAGCATCGTCGGCCCGGTGGTGTTCGGGGACGACGGCGATCGCGTGGATTGCGCCAAACTCGGCAAGGGCGGCTATTCCGTACCGTCCATCGTCGAGCCGGAATATCTGGAGATCCGGCGCTGCACGGCCGATTTCGTCCTCCTGGTCGAAAAGGGCACCCAGTGGAATCGGCTATCCGAAGATAAATTTTGGCGCCGGTACAATTGCGTGTTGCTCACAGGCAATGGCCAGCCGCCGCGCGGCGTGCGCCGCTTGGCCCGTCGCCTCCATGAGGAATATAAACTGCCGGTCTATGTGTTGGTGGATAACGATCCCTGGGGCTATTACATCTACTCCGTCGTCAAGCAGGGGTCGATCAATCTCGCCTTCGAGAGCCAACGCATGGCGATCCCGAAGGCCAAGTTCATCGGCCTGTCCAGCGCCGATCCCGAGCGCTATGAGTTGCCGCGCAATGTCGGCATCAAATTGAATGAAAAGGACATCGGCCGGGCGAAGGAACTGCTGAACTATCAGTGGTTCCAGAAGCCGGCCTGGCAGCAGGAAATCAAGCGCATGCTCACCAGCGGGTTGAAGTACGAACTCGACGCCCTGGCCAACAAGGACTTTCAGTATCTGACGAAGAAATACCTGCCGCGAAAGCTGAAAGAAAAGGATTGGTTGGACTAAGATAGCATTCAGGTGATGACATGCATATGCTGATGCTCACATTCCGGTCCTCGTTGAAAGAGCGGGTCCATGTATTGCTTGAGCAATGCGACGTGCGGGCCTACACCGAGCTGCCTGAGACCATCGGCGCGGGAGAGACGGGGCCCGCGGAAGCGGTGTCCTATTATCCAGGCGTCAATACTGTGATCATGGTGGCGGTGGATGAGCCGACGATGGAAAAGGTCGCCCAGGCCGTGAAGGCCTGGTGCGAAGATATCTTGCAGCGACCGGGTGGACAGAAGCCGGCTATCAGGGTCTTTAGCTGGCCTTGCCGGCAGTTAGTGTAACGATGGCCGGAGCCGGAGAACAGCCTCGCGTGAAACATCGATGGGCTTGGCCCTGGATCGGAGCCGGCCTTGTTCTGTGGTACATGGTTTCGCCGATTCCGTCGCGATCCCAGACGGTTCCTCCATCCGGGTTGCAGCAGACGCAACCGGGGCAGGCTCAAGGGCCCTTGGGAACGGCACCCCTGCCGAACCCCTTGCTACAATCGGCCACCATCACATCCACCGCTTCCGGAGCCAGTGCCCCGCAGCCGGTCACTACTCCGTCTAACAAAGGCAAATCGTTCGGCACGATCGGCAAGGACTTGCCAGGCATGTCCGGCGGGCCGCCGCTGACGGCCCCGATGGGGGCACAAGACCCCGCGTCGCGCTACATGCGGCCCCCAGTGATCCCCCCGCTGTTCTGCGATCCCTCGATCAATATTCCCTGTTAGCGTGGATCGGCGAATCCGCTTCCGTCTGACCAGGAAACAGCCGGCGGACGTTAGGAGATGCGGTTCGGTCGTCGAGGGGGATCGATGCGGATGCTGCCGGTCGGAGTCATGGCTCCATGGGGATCATCGGCGTCCAGCCACACGTTGAAACGAACGGTGGTGGGCTGAGAGAAGCAGAGGCTGACATGCTGCAGCGGGGGAATCGTGACGGTGTCGTCCAGCATGCCTAGCCTGGAAAAACCCTTATCACAGGCAATGACCTCGATAGCCCTATCCTCGAGCAATCGTAGGCGGACGGGGTGTTGGTTGAGATTTTGCCACCGTACCTCGTCTCCGACTTGGACGATCAGCTGACGCGGGGTGATTTCATTCCGGATGTTCACATAGCGAACTGCGCCGGTGAGGGGCGTTTTCGAGGCGCCGGCGCAGCCGGCTCCGAGAGCAATGGCCAAGAACAGGCAAGAGAACGAGAGGCGTTGAAGCATGCACGATGGTACAGGAGCACCTGCCTTCTTGCCTACTAGGAGGGTTCCTAGGCGGGCCGTTCCTGGGCTCGAATACACCTGCGAGTAGGGCGAGCGCCTCCGGTCGTCACTCGTCGCCTTGATCGGACCGCTCTGTCCCGCCAACGGTCAGGCTCGACCCCTTGATTCGATACTGCCCTCCCGCCCACGCACCGAGATCCAGCAACTGGCAACGCTCCGAGCAGAACGGGCGCCAGGGGTTGTCTTGCCATGTCGTCGGGTGATGGCACTCGGGGCAGTATGAGGAGGGAGGATGACGATCCGGTGTCGTCATGGGGCGTACCGTCAGGGTTGACGATACTCTATCACTCGCGTGCCGAACCCCGCAAACAGCTCTCCCGTGAGATAGGCCGTCTGAGCCTGATCCAGCCGACGCTTCCGGCGCATGTAGTCGTTGAGCAGGCGCCCATCCGCCGATCGATGGACATGGGGTTGTGAAAGGTTCATGCGATACCGTTCGATCGCTCCGGCGACCCGGCTGATGAACACCACCGTGCCGTCGGCTTCCGCGCGTTCCACGATTCCGATATGCGTCAGGGGATCGTTGGCCAGCCCGTCCCCATCGTAGTCCCACGTGTTGTCGAAAAAGACGAGGTCGCCTGCCTGGACGGCCGGTCCTCGATGGAGCCGACCATGCGCACGGAGGTGGTTGTAGATCAGGCGTACGCCGTTCTCCTTGCCATCCGCCACGCCGTCGTCGTAGAGATCGATGCCGTGCGCCAGGTAGACGGCGCGCGTGACGCCCGCACAATCATAGGCAATGCGGCGGCCGTGGCTTTCAATCGTAGTGGCGCCGATGAGGTCCATTGCCGTACGGACGATTGCCTCCCGTTTGCCGTCCACGGATTGAGGGCGGCAACAATCTGAACCAGGGACAGCCACCCGACGGACCTCTCGTGGAGAGGGACCGGCACAAGCCGACAAAAGGGTGAGCAGGCTCAGAGCGAGGAACCATCTGGCGGAGAGCAACATACGAAACCAAGTATAGCCGCTCTCGGAGATTACAGGCCGGCTTCCGAAAAGACTTTGCCGATCAGGGCCTGCGCGTCTTCCTGGATCTGCTGGAGATGCGTCGGGCCCTTGAAACTCTCGGCGTAGAGTTTGTACACGTCTTCCGTTCCGCTCGGGCGAGCCGCAAACCAGCCGTTCGCCGTGACCACCTTGAGGCCGCCGATCGCCGCCTTGTTGCCCGGCGCCTCCGTGAGCATGGCCGAGATCGGGTCCCCTGCCAAAGTCCGGCTCGAGACCTGCGCGGGAGAAAGTTTTTGCAACACGGCCTTTTGGGCGCGCGTGGCCGGCGCATCGATCCGTTCGTACAGCGGATCACCCAGGGTAGTGGTCAGATCCCGATACAGCCGAGCCGGGTCCTTCCCCGTCACGGCCAACATTTCCGCCGCCAGCAGGTCCATGATGATGCCGTCCTTGTCGGTCACCCAAGTGGTTCCGTCCCGCCGCAGAAATGCCGCGCCCGCGCTCTCCTCGCCGCCGAATCCCAGCGACCCGTCCTTCAGGCCTGGCACGAACCACTTGAATCCCACCGGCACTTCAACCAGCGGCCGTCGGGCTTGCGCCGCCACACGGTCGATCATGCTGCTGCTCACGATGGTTTTGCCGACGCCGGCCCTGGCGCTCCAGCCTGGGCGGTGGGAAAAGAGGTAGGAGATGGAGGCCGTCAGGTAATGGTTGGGATTCATCAATCCGGCCCCTGGTGTCACGATGCCGTGGCGATCGGTGTCGGTGTCGTTGCCGAAGGCCAGATCGAAACGGTCCTTCAGCTTGATCAATGAGGCCATGGCATAGGGCGACGAACAGTCCATGCGGATCTTGCCGTCCCAATCCAGCGTCATGAAGCGGAAGGTCGGATCGACCCGGTCGTTCACGATCTCGAGGTCCAGCCCGTACCGTTCGGCGAGCGGACGCCAGTAGGCCTGTGCTGCGCCGCCCAAGGGATCGACGCCGAGGCGCAGCTTTGCCGCCTTGATGCGCTCCAGATCGACCACGTGAATTAGGTCCGCGAGGTAGGTTCCGACGAAATCATACCGGCTCGTGGTGGAAGCCTTCAGGGCCTGCTCGTAGGGAACACGTGTGACACCATGGAGTCCGGCCGCCAGGAGTGCATTGGCGCGCTGCTCGATCGCCTTCGTCACCTCGGTATCCGCCGGGCCGCCATGAGGGGGGTTATATTTGAAGCCCCCATCCTCGGGCGGATTGTGCGAGGGCGTGATGATGATCCCGTCCGCCAAGCCGGAAGTCCGGCCGCGATTGTGCGTGAGGATCGCGTGGGACATGACCGGTGTCGGAGTGTACCCGTCCGCCTGGTCAATCAAAATCTGCACCCGGTTACCGGCCAGCACTTCGAGGGCTGTGCGGTGAGCGGGGGCGGAGAGGGCATGGGTATCCTTGCCGACAAAGAGGGGACCCGTGATACCGGCCTGCGTGCGGTATTCGCAGATGGCCTGCGTGATGGCTAGAATGTGAGCTTCATTGAACGTGCGCCGAAGTGAAGAGCCGCGATGGCCGCTTGTCCCGAAGCTCACGCGCTGCTGGGGGTCGGCGGGATCCGGCGCATCGGCATGATAGGCGGATTCCAGTCTCTGCAGATCGACCAATTGATCGAGTTGAGCCGGCTGACCGGCACGAGGGTGAAGCGTCATGGTATCTCCCGATTCAAGCGGTGTGAGTACCGGGCCTGCGTACCGCGCCAGTATATCGACCTGGAGAAAGAATGTCAGGGGTGCCTTGCTTGCGGCTGCCTTTGCGCGGGTGCTAAGATCCGCTCATCAGAAAGAGAGAGGACGTCCATGCCGAACATCACGCTCTTGCACTCGCCGACCTGTGGCGCCTGCCCCTCGGCCAAACGTGTCTGGAAGGAATTAAGGGTAAAGTATAGCTTTAGCTATCGCGAAGTGGATATTACGACGCCGGATGGCCAAGAGTTGGCCAATCGGCATTCCGTGCGGGCGGTTCCGGCCACCATCATCGATGGGCGGCTGACGTTCGTGGGGGTTCCGTCCAGGCAAAGCGCGGAGAAAGCGCTGCAATTGAAGATGAGGCCGCAAGGGGCGTGAAAGGGAAATACCATGACCGTTCCTGATGAAGACGATTTCGAATTGCCGGTTCTCCCCGTGATCGACAAGGGGCCCCCGCCCGACTGTGGCATCTGCGGAGAGCCCATGTCGTTCATCGATGGAGACTGGGCCTGCGTGGACTGTAACGGAGAGATCCTCGGACCGGAAACCGGCTAGGCAGCCTTCACCCGCCGCATGCTTCGCCTCGTCACCGGCCCATTCCATCCCACCCTTGAATCGTCGCTCGTCCGCGACCTGCGTCTCCTGAAGCAGCGAGATCCTCGGGCTGCCATCGCACTCGTCGTGCCGTCCGATCAGCTGCGCCGCTCGCTCAAGCGGCTGCTCGTCCTCACGCACCGCTTGCCTCTGCTCAACGTGCATGTTCTCTCCTTCCACCAACTGGCCTTGCATTTGGATCGTGAGCGGCAGACGAATGCGGTTGGGAGGAGTTCCTCGTCGCTGGAGTTGGTGGGGGATATATTCTTTGAACGATTACTTGAGCAACTGGGGCAGCGCGACGTACCCCACACCGAAGCCCTGCGCCTAGACCGACTTCTGCCGGGAGCCTGGCCCGCACTTTGGGCCAGCCTGCGAGACCTCAAGGATGCGGCGGTGGATCCTCCTGTGGCGGTGCGGGCCGTTGAGGATGGACTCTTCCCCTCGGAGGATGGAGAAAAGCTCAAGGGATTATTTACCTTGCAGGCAGCCGTCCGGGAAGCGGGGAGGGCGTTGGGTGTCGGGCTGCCGGATGACTTGGCTGCGGCGATGAGCGAAGTCGTCCAGGACTCGTCGTTCTTGCGAGGGCTCACGCGGATTTCATATTACGGCTTCTATGACCTCACCCAGACCCAGCTCACTCTGCTGGAGCGGTTGGCGGCTGCGTACGAGGTGACGGTCTATTTCCCGCTCGGATCGACTCCCTCCTATGACTTCGCGCGCCAGTTCTTGGAACGGCACCTTTATCCGCTCGCCGGCGCGGAGGTCGGAGAGCAGACCGAGCTGCCGATGGCCGTGAGCGTCATCCAGGAGAAATCACAGGTATCGGTTGAAGTCCGAAACGCGGCCGGCGTGGAGGATGAGGTGGCGTTGGTCTGCAAACAGATCCTCGACTTGATCGAGACTCACAACTACCGATTCGACGAGATTGGGGTGGTGGGGCGGACCCTGGCTCCGTATCAGGTGGCGCTGGCACGGGCCTTCGACCGCCATCGCATTCCCTACCAGACCAGTGCGACGGTTCCCCTGTTGAGAGAACCGTTGGTTAAGACGCTCCTGCACCTGGCAGAACTCAAGGCCAATGGGCTGCATCGACCGTCCATGCTGGATGTGCTCACCTCTCCCTGGAATCGAGCGCTCGCAGCCCTGGCTCACCGCGCCGACCCACGTCCCGATCTCTGGCGCCTGGCGCTAGAGGCCCTGGGCATCGTACGGGGTGAGGAGGAGTGGCAACGGCTGGCACAGCTCGGAGGGGTGGTGAGGTATGGGCGAGGCGAAGGCGACGAGGGCGATCGCGACGAACTCGGTTCCTTGGCGATCGACCGGCCGCAACTCCAGCTCCTGTGGACCCATGTGGCTGCGTTGATCGATGACGTGAAACAACTTCCCGCTGAGGGGGGGTACGGCGAGGTAACGGACGCCTATCTCGCCTTGGCGATGAAGCATCTCCTGCTGCCCGACAACGTTTCGCCCGATGCCGTCTTGTCTGAAGACATCGACCAGGCCGATGTCGGCGAAGCCCTCTCACGCCTCATCGCGCAACTCCGGTCGCTGGATCGATTGGGGGTGACGGTCAGCTGGCGCGAATGGGTCGAGGTGTTGGCACAGATGCTCGATCGGACGACCTCTGCGCAGGCTGACGCGGCTGAATCCGGTGTCCAGATATTGGATGCGATGGCGGCACGCGGCGTGGGGTTTCGCGCCCTCTTCGTCATTGGGCTCAACGAGGAACTCTTTCCACGCTACATCCATGAGGACGGGTTTCTGCGGGATCATCACCGCCAGGTGCTGAACGAGACGCTGGGCTACAAGATCGATCAGAAGCTGCAGGGGTACGGCGAAGAGGCGCTGCTCTTCGAACTGCTCCGCGACTCCGCGCAGGAGCGGCTCTATCTGTCCTATCAGCGAGCGGATGCCACGGGTCGTCCGCTGACGCCGTCCTCCTATCTCGAAACGGCTGGCCTCCAACCCCATGGCGTGGGGCTCACGGTCGACCTGGCGCTGCCGCGCCGATGGTCGAAACGGGGAGGGCAGGCGCTGTTCACACCCGCGCTGCTGACCCAAGAGGAGTTGACGGTGAATGCGCTATTGCGCGGGCAGGATGCGTCGTCGCTGCTGGAGGCGACGGGGAGGGAGGCTGCGCTGTTCAGTCGCGGATTGGCGGCGCAAGGCATTCTCGAACGGTACCAGACTGGGCTTCATGGGCACGATGGGATGCTGGACGATCCCGTTCAACTCTGGGCCAAGGGTAGCCGGGCCGGCTTTTCACCCACCGCGTTGGAAACCTATGCCCGTTGCCCGTTTCAATATTTTGCGTCTCGCGTGCTCGGCGTGGAATCCCGGCAGGCCGGCTCCTCCGGAGAACTCGAACCGGCGGCCCTCGGGCAGCTCTGTCACGACGCCTTGCGGCTCTGTTACCAGGCATTCATCGGCGAAGGACAGCCAATCGGCGACTTGGCCCAACAGCGGATTGCAGAGGTCGTCGAACGGTCGGTGGGGCAGGCCTTCCAAACCTACGCATCGACTCACGGTACAGGCTATGCGTTGATCTGGCAGCTCGCTCAGGAGCAGGTGACCAGAGTGGTGTTGGCGACGTTGGAGGCGGATCACGAAGCCGCGCGTGAATCAGGATTCCAGCCAATCGATTGCGAAGTGGAGGCGAAGGGGACCCTTCCAATCAATGAGGGTGTCGAGCCCACCCTGGTGAAGGGCCGTTGGGACCGGGTGGACCGCCACCCCGAATCCGGTGCTCTGCGCGTGATCGATTATAAGTACCGCGCGAACAACCGCGTGGAGGCCAAGGATCGCAACTTGCTGCAAGCCAGCCTGCGAGCCGCTCGCCTGCAACCGGCCCTCTACAGCCTGATGGGCGCTGCGTCCTCGACGGAGGAGCCATCCGGTTCCAAACCGGAGCAAGTGGACTTTCTCTATCTGCTCCCCGAGGGCAGCCCACCGGTGGAGCGGGTGTCTTTCCCCACTTCGGCCTGGAAGGGAGCGGCAGGGCAGGCATTGACGGGAACCCTGCGCGTCATCCTGACTGGTATCCGCGAGGGTCGGTTCCATATTCTGCCGGACGCCTACTGCAGCTACTGTGAGTTCGCCGCGGCCTGTCGGCGATCGCATCAACCGACCTGGTGGCGCGCCTATCGATCTGCTGAAGCTGGGGGCCTGCGCAGTCTCCGAACGTTGAAGGTGCCGCGTGAGTGAGCCGCTCTCCATTCCCGATCAAGAGGCGCGGGAGGCGGCGGCCACGACCTTCGACCGGAACGTGGTGGTCATCGCCGGAGCCGGCACGGGAAAAACCACGCTGCTGGTCAATCGGCTCCTCTACTTGCTGATGCGGCGGCCCGATCCGCTGGCTCTCTCCAGGATCGTCGCGTTGACCTTCACCAACAAGGCGGCCGCGGAAATGAAAGTTCGGCTGCGGGAACGGCTGCGCGCGTTGGTGAACGAGCGGGATCGCGAGGGCGAGGCTGCGGGAGGAGGGGCGGTGTCGGTTGCCGATCTCCGCCGGCGGTACGGCTGGACGATCGATGAGATCGTTGCGCGCGCCGAGACGGCCTTGCGTGATCTCGACAAGGCGCAGATCGGGACGCTGCACAGCTTCGCCGCCCATCTCCTGCGGCTCTATCCCATCGAGGCGGGCGTCGCGCCCACGTTCAAGACCGATGAAGACGGGTCGCGCTTCGACGACCATTTCGCCATGGAGTGGGATCTGTGGCTGGATTGCGAATTGGGGGCGACCGGACGCGACCATGCCCGTTGGCGGACCCTGCTCAAATCGTTCCGGCTCCAGGAGTTGTATGAGCTGGCCTATGGCCTCCACAACGACCTGATCGATCTGGAGGGATTGACAGCGCAGGTGAGAGAGGGAGAACTCAGCGTCGGTCTGATGGACTGGTTCGCGCAGAAACACCGGCAGGCCGAGGCCCTGCTCCTTCGATACGACAGCCCCAAACGGCGCAAGGTCGAATCGATGCTGGCCGCGCTCGTGCAGCTCTATGGCCTGCTGCTGGATCGCGGATTGACCGGCCCTGAGGCCCTGTCGTTGGAGGCCCGGGAGGCGCTGGAGAAGGATCTGGGGACTGCCCCGACCGGATGGACGGACGACGACTTCGACGAGGTGAAGGCGCTCCAACGGGTGGCGCTGCGCCTGCTCAGCGTCGACCATGGGGTAATGGAGGAGGTGCTCGAGGTGCTCGTGCCCTTCGTGCAAGCGGTACGCCTGTCGTTTCGCAATTCAGGTTGGCTCACCTTTGACGGATTGCTCGCCAAGGCCCGAGGATTGCTCCGCGACCATCCGTCCATCCGAGAACAGTTGAAACGCGAATACCGCGCCCTCTTGGTCGATGAGTTTCAAGACACCGATCCGGTGCAATATGAAATCGTGCTCTATCTGGCCGAACAGCTCGGCCGGCAAGCCACGTCCTGGCGCGAGGCTCGGCTGGAAGAGGGGAAGTTATTCATCGTGGGGGATCCGAAACAGTCGATCTATGCCTTTCGGCGCGCCGATATCGAGGCGTTCGACCATGTGGTCGCTCGATTGGAAGATGGCGGGGCGTTGCGCTGTGAGTTGGCGACGAATTTCCGCAGCCACCAGTCCGTGCTGGAGGTCGTGAACGGGGTGTTTGATGCCTTGCTCGTGGCGCAGCCCTCGGTCCAGCCGCCGAACGTCCCCTTGGCCGTGCAACCGAACCGCACCAGCCCCTTCCGCAACGCAGGGGTCGAATTGCGTCTGGTCAGGGCGGATCAGGACGATGACTTGGATTCCGCCGCTGCGACGAGAGTGGAGGCGGAGCAGGTCGCGCTCCTGATCGCTCGTCTGCTCACGGAAGCTGAGGAAGGCGCGGGTGCCGCAGGGTCCGAGTCCGGTCTGCGGCCCGGCCACATCGCCTTGCTGTTTCGAAAATTGACCCAGACGGAACCGTATTTGGAGTCTCTGCGCCGGCAGGGGATCGACTTCACGATCGATGGAGAAAAACATTTCTACCGCCGGCAGGAAGTGATCGACCTGGTCAATCTTCTCCGCAGCGTGGCGAATCCCCATGACGGCGTCGCCTTCCTGGGGATACTGCGGGCACCTCTCGGGGGCCTGTCCGATCAACAGCTCCTCGAACTCCGTGAACGGGGCGCTTTGGACTACCGCCGGATCGACCGGCTCTCCGGCTGGGACCATCCGCAAGCCGAAACGATTGGGCGACTCTACCGGATTCTGTCACAGTTGCACACCGAGGCTCCGCTGGTGCCGTTGCCGGAGGCGGTCGATCTGCTGTTTCAACGGCTGCCCCTGCTGGAGCTTGCGGCAGCGTCGCTCCACGGCGAACAGGCTGTCGCGAACCTGCTCAAGGTTCGACGGATGGCGGAGGACCTGGCGGATCGTCCCGGCCTCTCGCTGACGGAGTTCGTGGAGCTGTTCATCACTCGGCTGGAAGAGCAGCCTGAAGAGGCGGAGAGTGCCCTGGCCGAGGATACGCTGGATGCCGTGCGAATCTTGACCATTCACAAGGCCAAGGGTTTGGAGTTTCCAGTGGTGATTCTCGCGGGGCTGCATCACGGGGACGGCGCGTCGCGAGGGCCGGCTGGGCCGGTGATTTGGCATGATTGGTCCACCGGTGTGCAGGGGGTGGAGTTTGGGGACCGGTGCAGCATCGGGGCCGTGCTGGTGGACGAAAAGGCCCGGGTGCGTGAGCAGGCGGAGCGGCGGCGCCTGTTCTATGTCGGCATGACGCGGGCGCGTGAACGCCTCGTGTTGTCCGGGGCGCTGCCCAAGCGGCGGGTGCGCGGCGCGTTGCTCGATCTCCTGGAACGGGCTGTCGGCTCGGAGTTGGGGCTGGCTGATCAGGATGCGCTGTCGGTGGGGCAGGGTGCCTTCCGGCAGGTGGTGGTACCAGGCGAAGACGGTCCGCCGGCGCGGCAGAGGCCTCGCTCAGCCGAATGGGAGCCGGGAGTCGTCGACCAGATTCTCATGGATCGCTGGGCGGAGCGTGATCGTGTCTGGGCTGAACGACGGTCGGAAGCGCTGGTGGTTTCGCCGTCCGACTTCATCGAGAAACTTACCGTTCCAGTGAAGGGGGTGCCACGCAGTCGTGAAGAGGCAGTGTCGGGCAAAGCGGTCGGCACGCTCGTCCATCGTCTGCTGCAGCATTGGGATTTCGCCGGTGATCCTGCCCGGCAGCTGGCCCAGCTCGATCAGCCTCCGCTCCTGCCGGAGACGGAAGCGGTACGTACGATCCTCGCCACCTTCATCGATTCACCGGTCTACGAACGCCTTCAGCGCGCCACGCTGGTGGGGCGGGAGGTGCCGTTCCTAATCCCCTGGAACGAGGGCCGGCAGATCCTGGAGGGGGTGATCGACGTCCTCTACCGCCTCGATGGTCGGCTCTGGATTGCCGACTACAAGACGGATATGATTCCGCGCGATCAGGTCGAGGCACGGGCGGCGCTCTATCGAGAGCAGGCGCGCCTCTATCGCCGGGCGGTCGAGACGGCGCTTGGCGAACCGGTGGCAGGGTTTGAGTTCATCTTCCTGCGACATGGCTTGATCGTGCCGGGGTAATGGGAGGATGGGTCACGTGAGGAGGAGGGAAGGATGAAGGCTCTCGTGTGGATGGTGGCTGCGGCGACCTTGACGGTCGGCTGTGCGGGAGGCCGGACCTCCCAGGTGCAGACACTGCGTGCGCCGGTGGGCACCGCGGCGGTGATCGGGCAGCAATTGGAGGAAGGCAACCAACTCTTCGCGCAAGCGGATTGGGAAGGAGCCAAGCGGGTGTACCTGGCGACCATTCAGGCCGATCCCGCGTTGGCCGAAGCCCATTACAATCTCGCCTTGGTGCTGGAGTGTCAGGGCGACAAGGTCGAAGCGCGCAAACACTATGTCGCGGCGGCGAACCTGGCTCCTGGAAATAAGGTGATTTGGAACGCCCCGCCGCTGCGAAAGTATGACGGAGACCTCGAACTCAAGAAGAAGTCCTTCATGGACGCCTCTCCCCGGTAGCAGTCTCGCTGCGGAACGGTTTCTTGCGTTGAAAGGCGACGGCCAGAATGACCGTCCCGGCCACGATCATGGGCAGGCTCAGCAGCTGCCCCATCGAGATCGAGCCGAACAGAAAGCCGATCTGCGCATCCGGCTCGCGGAAAAACTCGACTACGATCCGGCAGAGGCCGTAGCCCACCAAAAACGCCCCGAAGATCGTGCCCGGCGGCGGCAGCCGACGCGTCAGCAGCCAGAGGACGGTGAAGAGCAGGAGTCCTTCCAGGAGCGATTCATAGAGTTGCGAGGGATGGCGGCAAGCCGGCCCGCCTGCGGGAAAGACCATGCACCAGTCCACGTCGGTGGGCCTGCCGTAAAGTTCGCCGTTGATAAAGTTGCCGATTCGCCCCAGCCCGAGACCAACCGGGGTCACACCGGCAGCGAGGTCGGCAATGGTCAGAATGGTGATACCCTGCCGCCTGGCGAAGAGTACCAGGGCGATGATGGTCCCGATCAAGCCGCCATGAAACGACATGCCGCCTTCCCACACCGCAAAGATCTTGAGCGGATTCTCCAGGTAATAGGACAGGTTGTAGAACAACACGTAGCCTAGCCGCCCCCCGGCGAAGACTCCCACCGCGGCGTAGACGATCATGTCGTAGACCTGATCCTTATCCATCGGGAGCTTCTGCGCCCGCGCCCGCGCAAGGATGATGAAGTAGGCCAGCGTGAGGCCGATCAAATACATCAGGCCGTACCACCGGAACTGCAGGGGCCCCAGCCGGAGAAAGACGGGGTCGATGTCGGGATAGGGGATGGTGCGGAACCAAGACAGCATGGGAGACTCCACAAATTTTCGCGATCTTATGTGAGCGCGGCCGGCATTGCAAGGCGCGGTGCCTTGGGTTATGCGCACTCGCCGATCCTGTGAGGCGTCCAGTTGAAGAGCCCGCAGCTGTCGCTTTTCTGAAACGGTTGTCGCTAAACAATGTTCACAAAACAGCACCGTTTATGAGACCCGACTAATGCAGCCGTGCAAAGCGAAATATTTTGGCCACATTTTCATGAGCGCGATGTGGCATGGTTGATGCTCTCTTCCTGAATAGCTCTCGCCGGAGGACAGTGGACAGTTAACCTTGTTACACAAAAGGGGAGGAATCACGATGTCTACCAAGGGGCGTGAAGCAGCGAAGATTGCGGCGATCATCGGCGGCGGCGCGGTCGTGGGGGCGGCCTTGGGCCTGCTGTTCGCACCGAAGACGGGTGCCGAGACGAGGCGCGATGTGGCACGGTATGCCAAACGTGCCCAGGTGCAGGCGACGCGTTTCGGCCGGTCGGTGAAGACCGGGGTCTCCAACGTGATGGAACGGAGCAAGGCCTTGGTCAAGAAGGATGAGCAGAAACCGATGGGCCAAGCCGCCTAACACGTTCGGCTCAATAGGCTCAGGAGAAGTGCGACGCATCGGCCTGTCTCGCGGGGGACAGGCCGTTTGCGTTCTGAGACGGTCAAGGCGTTCCGGCGGCTTGACCCCCCAGGACCCCGATGTTAGATTTCGCCCCGCGTGCGTTCGCTGCCCGAGTGGCGAAATTGGCAGACGCAAGGGACTTAAAATCCCTCGGGCCCCAAAGGCCCGTACCGGTTCGATTCCGGTCTCGGGCACCAATATCAACAACTTACGCGCCTCCTAAACCTCGCGAGTTTGAGCACTCCTTCTGACAAATCGGCTTCGGACACGATAGCGTAGCGGCGATAGACGCTTTCCGTTTTATGACCGGTGAGCTTCATCGCCGCTGAGCGGGAGACTCCGGCCCGCTTCAGATTCCTCACGGCGGTGCGCCGGAACTCATGCGGGATTCGTCCCACGATGCCTGCCGCCCGCCTTACAGGTGATTCTCCAGGCCTTTATTGGCGTTGCTGCCACATTATTTGGTCCAGTTCTTCGAGGTGCCCGAACGGGACCTGACGACCTTCATCGTTCTTGGTCGTGCCGGGTTCCAAGCGGACGATTCCAGAATGCAGGTCCACTTGCCGCCATGTCAGGGGTATGACTTCGCTTCGGATGCGCCAGCCCGTGTGGTAGGCGAAGATGACGATGGTTTGAGGTCCTCAGGAAGAGGCTAGAGCAGGAGCCGGAACTCATCTTCTTCCAAAAACCCCGTCCGAACATTGTTCACCGGCACGGTTGGGATGGGTGGCCAGACAGCCTTCCCGCTCCGTTCGGCCAGCCGAAAGACACGGCGGCAGGGCCACGGCATCTTGGTGCTTCTGGGAAGGGAGCATTCCCGAATTTAGGGACCGCGATGGCTCAGGAAATTATCGGACTACCGGTTCGCCTTCCTTCCCCAGATCGTCGTCTGACTTCCCGTCGTCATCGTCATAATCCCTAATTCGCATTTCCTTTCGGGTCTCAGCACGGCGCAGTTCTGCCGCTATCACGCGGTCGAGCCGGGCGATTTCGTCTTCCGCGAACGCTTTGTGGCCTGCTGCCGATTTAGTTGACACCATCCTACGCTAATTCCGCCTGTCGTTCGAACTCCATCGGACTAAGATAGCCTAACGTCGAGTGCCGTCGTCGTGGATTGTAAAAGCGTTCGATGTAATCAAATACATCGGCCCTCGCCTGATCGCGTGTGCGGTAGGTGGTCCGGGCCGTGCGCTCGGTCTTCAGCGACGAGAAGAAGCTTTCCATCGCCGCGTTGTCCCAACAGTTGCCGGAGCGGCTCATGCTACAGGCCACACCTTGTTCGGTCAGCAATCGTTGGAACGGCTCACTGGTGTACTGGGTGGATTCAAGTGGTCGTCGCAACATATTCTTTGTTGGCCTATCGGAGCAACTGGTCAAGCGCCTCTGCAGGCGTTTTCCAATCCAGCGTTTTTCGAGGCCTGGCGTTGAGGGCAGCCGCCACGG